>BFBZ01000005.1_pt432 | contig 256109 bp, 246 predicted proteins | sample 1888401 | NCBI WGS metagenome assembly BFBZ01 (sample SAMD00112614, study PRJDB3348) | symbiont metagenome | host: Chara braunii
GCACCAGGACTTGCGCCGCACCCAACCGGGTCTCGCCATCACCGCGCTCTCCTGGTTCGGCGAGAACGGACCGTATCGCGACTACGCCATGACCGAGTCGGTCTGCCGCAGCCTCGCCGGACTGGTCAAACTCGTCGGCCTGGTCGAGGGACCGCCGGTGCTGCCGCGCGATGGACAACTCGCCATGACCGGCGGCCTCACCGCGTTCATTCCGAGCCTCGCCGGGCTCTATGGACACGCAACCGGCGCGCGCCGTTTCGCGGTCAGCCTGCACGAGGCCTTCCTGCACATCACGGAATTCGACACCGGACTGGCGCTGGAGGCCGGCTTCTCACGGCCGCGTCCCGGCCTCAACCGCTTCGGTCGCGGCTATCCCTCCGGCAATTTCATGACCAAGCACGGCTGGCTCGGCGTCACCGTGGTGACCCCGGCGCAATGGGTCGGGTTCTGCAAATTGATCGGGCTGCCCGAGCTCGGACACGACGTGCGGTACAACACCACGATCGACCGCTTCATGCGCGCGGAGGAATTGCGCGACATCATCACCCCGGCGCTGATGCAGCACACCGCGCTGGAGTGGTTCGAACGCGGCATCCCGCTGCGACTGACGCTTGCCGTCGTTCCCGACATGGGCGAACTGCTGGCGCAGGAGGTGCACCGCAGCCGCGGCGCCTTCGCACCGGTGACCATCGGAACCGCCACGTTCGAAGCCCCGGTGCTGCCGCAGCATCTCACCCGCACGCAACCGAAACCCAATGGCCGCGCGCCACTGGCCGGCGATACCGATCCCGCATCACTGCCACCGCATGCGCGCCGGGCCGCTCGTGCTGCAACCAAAGCCGATCCGTTGCCGCTGCAAGGCCTGCGCATCATCGACCTGACCATGGGCTGGGCCGGCCCCACCGCAACACGGCAGATGGCCGATCTCGGCGCCGACGTGATCAAGGTCGAGTCCTGCCAGTATCCGGACTGGTTTCGCGGCACCGACACGCGACCGCCCTATCATGAGGAGCGTCTCTACGAGAAGACGCACTGGTTTCAGTTCAACAACCGCAACAAGCGCGGCATCACCCTCGACCTCACCACGGACAAGGGCCTGGCACTGCTGAAACGGCTGCTGGCCGATGCCGACGCGGTGATCGACAATTATGCCGCCGACGTGATGCCGCGGCTCGGCCTCGATGCAAAGGCTCTGCTGGCGATCAACCCGCGGCTGGTCGTGGTCACCATGCCGGCCTTCGGCATGAGCGGGATCTGGAGCGGCGCCCGCGCCTACGGCTCGACACTGGAGCAGGCGTCGGGCCTGCCTTCGGTGAACGGACGCGACAACGATCCGCCAACCATGCTGCATGCGGCGCTGGGGGATCCGCTCGGCGGCCTGAACGGCGCAGCCGCCCTGCTGCTCGGTTTCATGCATCAGCGGGCCACCGGCGAGGGCCAGCATATCGACCTCTCGCAGGTGCAATGCATGCTGCCGATGGTCGCGCCCTTCATCATCGAACAGTCGATCAATGGGGTGACACGTCCCCGTCCCGGCAACCGGCATCCAACGCATGTGCCGCACGGCTGCTTTCCCTGCCTCGGCATCGACCAGTGGATCACCATTGCGGTGCGCGACGACGGCGAATGGCAGGCGTTGTGCAAGGCGATGCGGCGCAATGACCTCGCCGACGATGCGGCGCTCGCGACCGCAGCCGGCCGGCGCCAGCACGAAGACCGCATCGAGGCGGCTGTGCAAAAGTGGACGATGACGGTGCGGCCTGACGTCGCAATGGTGACGCTGCAGGCGGCCGGTGTCGCCGCCGGTGTCGCGAAACTGCCGGGAGATCTCGCCGCCGACCCGCATCTGGTCACGGTCGGCCATTGGCAGAGTGTCGACCGTGCGTTTGTCGGCCCGCATCTCGAACCGTCRGTGGCCTACCGCGAGGATTTCGCCGCMCTGCCCTAYGCCATCCGCAGYACGGCGCCGACACTCGGCCAGCACAAYGCCGAGGTCTTGTCYGAACTGCTCGGCCTCRGCARYGCCGAGATYGCGGCACTGGAGGACRGCGGCGTGATCGGYACGGARGCRACCTCGAAATCCGCGCCGGCCAAAACCAAAGCCAGCGCGGTGGAGTAATCAGGCCGGCCGGTTCAGGAACGACTGATAGGCCTTCTGCATCCCGTCCTTCAGCGAGGTGCTGGCGCGCCAGCCGAGCTCGGCGAGACGGCCGACATCGAGCAGCTTGCGCGGCGTGCCGTCCGGCTTCGAGGTGTCGAAGCTGATGGCGCCCTCATAGCCCACTGTTTCGGCGACCACGCGAGCGAATTCGGCGATGGTGATGTCCTCGCCGGTGCCGATGTTGATGATGTTGTCGCCCGAATAGGTCTTCATCAGGTGGACGCAGGCGTCCGCCATATCGTCCACGAACATGAACTCGCGGCGCGGCGTGCCGGTGCCCCAGACCACGACCTCACGCGCACCCGAGACCTTGGCTTCGTGGAAGCGGCGGATCAGGGCGGCCACCACATGGCTGTATTCGGGATGGTAATTGTCGCCCGGGCCATAAAGGTTGGTCGGCATCACGCTGATGAAATCGCTGCCGTACTGGCTGCGGTAGGCCTCCACCAGCTTGATGCCGGCGATCTTGGCGATGGCGTAAGGCTCGTTGGTCGGCTCCAGCAGCCCGGTCAGCAGCGAATCTTCCCGCAGCGGCTGCGCGGCCAGCTTCGGATAGATACAGGACGATCCCAGAAACATCAGTTTCTCGGCGCCGTTGACATGCGCGGCATGGATCACGTTGGTGGCGATGATCAGGTTGTCGTAGATGAATTCGCCGCGCAGCGTATTGTTGGCGACGATGCCGCCGACCTTGGCGGCGGCGAAAAACACCACCTGCGGGCGCGCCGACGCAAACCAGCGGTAGACCGCAGCCTGGTCCGCCAGGTCGACCTGCTGACGCGACGCGGTCAGCACCTCGACACCCTCGCGCGCCAGCCGGCGCACCAGCGCGCTGCCGACCATGCCGCCGTGGCCGGCAACGAAAACCGTTTTGCCCTTCAATTCAAATGGCATGGCCGCCATCAACTTTCCTTCGGTTGCCGCGGCCATTTAACCGGCCGGGTGATGCCTTGGCATGCGTGAAAACCCGTCATGCGCACGCAGGCGATCAGATATCGAAATTAATGCTTAATCACGGCGTGGGTCGGACGTCCGGCTCTCGGCGATTGCGTGACCTTGTAGGGCCGAAACATTGCCTCAGGAATATCCCAAACGGCAAAGTGAACAAACTTTAATCGGGTTTGCACGGCCTGAGATTTTTGCTCCCCTGCACCCGCGACGGCTGACCGCGCTGCCCTTCCGTTCGGCTCCCGACACGCCATCCATCCGACGAGCGCCGAACGCGTGGCGACATCGCCTCCCGACCTATCGCCTATTGACATAAAGCGCACGGACTTGCACCTCCCCAACGCTTGGACCACAATCGCGCCAGACACAGAACGACAAGAACGACGACGACCAGACTGCATCCACCCTGAGCACGCACCAATTTCGCCTAGCGAAATAGCATTTGCCGTGCCCGGCAACAACTCAACACAAGAAAACATCCAAGGAGGATGATCATGCGCAAGATGATGATGACTGCGATATTGGCGATGCCGCTGTTTGCCGGCAGCGCGATGGCGCAGGACACCGTGAAGATCGGCTATATTGACCCGTTGTCGGGAGGCGGCGCGAGCGTCGGAGAAGTCGGTCTCAAGACCTTTCAGTTTCTCGCCGACGAGTTGAATGCCAAGGGCGGCATCCTCGGCAAGAAGGTGGAGATCGTCCCGCTCGACAACAAGACCAATCCGCAGGAAAGCCTGATCCAGGCGCAGAAGGCGATCGATGCCGGCGTGCGCTACATCACCCAGGGCAACGGTTCGGCGGTTGCCGCCGCGCTGTCGGATTTCGTCGCCAAGCACAATGAGCGCAACCCGGGCAAGGAAGTCCTGTACTTCAACTACGCCGCGGTCGATCCCATTCTCACCAACGACAAATGCAGCTACTCGCATTTCCGCTGGGATGCGAACTCCGACATCAAGATGGCGGCCCTGACCAACTACATCAAGGACACGCCCTCGGTGAAGAAGGTCTACCTGATCAACCAGGACTATTCGTTCGGCGAATCGGTTCGCACCCAGGCCAAGGCGATGCTCGCCGCCAAACGTCCCGACATCGAGATCGTCGGCAACGAACTGCATCCGCTGCTCAAGATCACCGACTTCGCCCCCTACGTCGCCAAGATCAAGGCGTCCGGCGCCGACAGCGTGATCACCGGCAACTGGGGTCAGGACTTCGCACTGCTCCTGAAAGCCGCCGCCGACGCCGGCCTCAAGGTGAACTGGTTCACTTATTATGCCGGCGGCACCGGCGGGCCGACCGCAATCAAGCAGGCCGGTCTGAACCATCAGGTGTTCCAGATCGCCGAAGGCCTGCCCAATCTCGGCTACGAACCCGCCAACACCTTCGAAAAGGCCCTGCGCGCGAAATACGATTTCAGCCTGTTCTACCCGCGCGCCGTCAACGAAATGCGGATGCTGGCCGCCGCTGCCGAGAAAGCCAAGTCCGTCGATCCGATGAAGGTCGCTGCAGCCCTCGAAGGCATGGAATTCGACGTCTATGACGGCGGCAAGGGCTTCATGCGCAAGGACGACCACCAGTTCTTCCAGCCGATGTACATCGGCTCGTTCGGCGAGCGTTCCGACAAGGAGCCGTTCGACGAGGAGAAGACCGGTTGGGGCTGGAAGCTCGTCGCCAAGATCGACACCGACAAGACCGTGCTGCCGACCACCTGCAAGATGGACCGGCCGTAAGGCGACGTTGCCATACACACTGCGTCATACGCGGGCTTGACCCGCGTATCTATCTTCCGCCTTCGTGAGGAAGAAAGGTGGATTGCCCGGCGACTCGGCTACGCCGAATCGCCGGCATCAAACCCGGCAATGACGCGGCGGGTAAACTGGTCCCGTCGATCGACAAGACACACCACAGCGGGGGGCCCTTCGTGCTCGAACTGATCGTCATATCGACGCTGAACGGCGTCCTGTTCGGGATGCTGCTGTTCCTGATGGCCAGCGGCCTCACCGTCATCTTCAGCATGCTCGGCGTGCTCAACTTCGCGCACGCCAGCTTCTACATGATCGGAGCGTTCTTCGGATTCCAGCTCAGCCGCTGGTTCGGCTTCTGGCCGGCGCTGGTGATCGCGCCGGTGCTGGCGGGTGCGCTCGGCGCCGCGGTCGAGCGCTACGGCCTGCGCACCGTGCACAAGAACGGCCATGTCGCCGAACTGCTGTTCACCTTCGGTCTCGCGTTCGCGATCGAGGAAGTGGTGCAGATGATCTGGGGCAAGAGCCCGGTGGATTACCGCGTGCCCGCCTCGCTGGATTTCCCCGCCTTCACGGTGTTCTCCACCAACTATCCCGCCTACAAGATGTTCATGCTGGTGGTTTCGATCGCGATCTTCGCGGCGCTGCTGGCCGGCATCAAGAAAACCCGGATCGGCATGATCGTCCAGGCGGCGCTCACCCATCCGCACATGGTGGGACACCTCGGCCACAATGTCGGCCGCATCTTCATGCTCGTGTTCGGCTTCGGCACGGCGCTGGCGGCGGTTGCCGGCGTCATCGCCGGACCCGCGCTGGTCACCCAGTCGAACATGGCCGGCCTGCTTGGGCCGATCCTGTTCGTGGTGGTGGTGGTGGGCGGACTGGGCTCGCTGCCCGGTGCCTTCATCGCCTCGCTGCTGATCGGCCTGCTGCAGACTTTTGCCGTGTCCATCAATGGGTCGCTCGCCAGCGTGTTCGGCCCGCTTGGTCCCGGCCATACCCTGCTCGCCGACATCTGGAATGTCTCGATCGCGCAGATCGCGCCGATCCTGCCTTACGTGCTGCTGGTTCTGATCCTGATCTTCCGCCCGATGGGCCTGCTGGGGACACGCGAAACATGAGCGAAATCTCCGCCCCTGCTCTGCCTGCCCACTCTACCCGCTCCGACAGCGTCAAATTCTATGGCCTGTGGATTGCCGTCGCGGTCGCGCTGCTGGTGCTCCCCCGGATCTTCTCGTCCGGCAGTTCGCTGACCACCTTCAGCCTGATCGGCATCTCCATCATCTTCGCGCTGTCCTACAACATCCTGCTGGGACAGACCGGGATGCTGTCGTTCGGCCATGCGGTGTACTACGGCCTCGGCGGCTTTCTCGCCGTCCATGGCATGAACCTGATCGCGGCCTCGAAATGGCCGATCCCGCTGCCGGTGGTGCCGCTGATCGGCGGCGTGGCCGGCCTCGTTTTCGCGATGATCCTGGGATGGGTGTCGACACGGCGCAGCGGCACGGCGTTCGCGATGATCTCGCTCGGCGTCGCCGAACTTGTCGCCTCATCCGCCCTCATTCTGCGCAGCTTCTTCGGCGGCGAAGCCGGGATCACCGCCAACCGCACCAAATTGTTCCGGCTTTTCGACTGGAGCTTCGGCCCGCAGATCCAGATCTACTACCTTGTCGCGGCCTGGACGCTGATCGCGATGATCCTGATGTACGCGCTGACCCGCACGCCGTGGGGCCGCATGTGCAACGCGGTGCGCGACAATCCCGAGCGGGTGCAGTTCGTCGGTTATGATCCGCACATGATCCGCTACATCGCGTTCTGCTTCGCCGGCTTCTTCGCCGGCATCGCCGGCGCGCTGTCGGCGATCAATTTCGAGATCGCCAACTCGGCCTATCTAGGCGCCGTGCAATCCGGCACCGTGCTGTTCGCGGCCTATATCGGCGGCGTCGGCCTGTTCATCGGGCCGATCATCGGCGCGATCTTCGTCACCTATCTGTCGCTGGCCTTGAGCGACCTCACCTCGGTGTGGCAGCTCTATTTCGGACTGATCTTCATCGCCGTGATCATGTTCGCACCCGGCGGCATCGCCGGCCTGCTGATGAAGCACCGCCCGGTGCTGCGCGCCGGCATGCTGGGACCCGTGCTCCGGTCCTATCTGGTGGCCCTGCCGCCGACGGTCGCCATGCTCGCCGGCCTCGTGCTGGCCATCGAGATCGTGGTGCATCACACCGTCAACGCAGCCGACGATCCGGACATCCACGCCTTCGGTTTGGCTTTCAATGCGGCAAGCCCGCTGATCTGGGGGCTGGCCGCCGCGCTGATCATCGTCGGCTACATCGTGGCCCGTAAAACCTGGGCCTATGTCGCCCACAGCTGGGACGACGCCATGACCGCCGCCCGCGAGAAGGGATTTCTCGCATGACACAGTCTTCAACGGCTCCCGCCATCACCGTTCGCCACGTCAGCAAGAGCTTCGGCAACGTCGCCATCATCCGCGATCTGAACTTCAGTGTGGCGCAGGGCGAACGCCATGCCGTGATCGGACCGAACGGCGCCGGCAAGTCGACCACCTTCAACCTGATCAGCGGCTACATCACGCCGACCTCCGGCGAGGTGCTGCTGCGCGACCAGGTGATCTCGGGCCTGCCGCCCTACCAGATCAACCGGCGCGGGCTGTCCCGCAGCTTCCAGGTCACCAACGTGTTCGCCAACATGAGCGTGTGGGAGAACGTGCGCTGCGCGGTGCTGTGGGCCACCGGCCATCGCTACGCGTTCTGGAAGAATGTCGACCGCCTGCCCGAGGTGCGGGACCGCACCGCGCGGATCCTGGAGGACATCGGGCTGACGGCACGCCGTGATGTCCCCGCCGGATTGCTCACCTATGCCGAGCAGCGCGCGCTGGAGATCGGCATCACCACCGCCGGCGGCGCCGACGTCATCCTGCTAGATGAGCCGACCGCGGGCATGAGTCACGCCGAGACCGAACGCGCAGTAGAGTTGATCCGCCGCCTCACCGAAGGCCGGACCCTCGTGATCGTCGAGCACGACATGAGCGTGGTGTTCGGCCTCGCCGACCGCATCTCGGTGCTGGTTTACGGCCAGATCATCGCCTCGGGCACGCCGGATGAGATCCGCAACAATCCCAAGGTCAAGGAAGCCTATCTCGGCGAGGAGGCCGCTTGATGCTCGAGGTCAGGGATCTTCACGCCTATTACGGCAAGAGCCATATCCTGCAGGGCGTCGACATGCACATCGACGCCGGCGAAGTGGTCAGCCTGCTCGGACGCAACGGCGTCGGACGCTCCACCACCGTGAAGGCGATCATGGGCGAAGTGCCGCCGCATGGCGCGATCCGCTTCAAGGGCAAGGACATCGCCGGCCTGCCGAGCTACAGCATCGCCCGCCTCGGGCTCGGCTATGTCCCCGAAAACCGGGACATCTTCCCATCGCTGACGGTGCGCCAGAACCTGCTGATGGGGGTGAAGGATCCGCGCCGGCCCGGCAAGTGGAAGCTCGAGGACATGCTCGGCATGTTCCCGAACCTGGCCAACCGCGCCGACACCGCCGCCGGCGTGCTCTCGGGTGGCGAAAAGCAGATGCTGACAATCTGCCGCACCCTGATGGGCGACCCCGAACTGGTCATGATCGACGAGCCCACCGAGGGGCTGGCGCCCCTGATCGTGCAGCAGGTCGGCGACCTGATCGCCGAGATCGCCCGGCGCGGCGTCGCCATCCTGCTGGTCGAGCAGAAACTGTCGATCGCCATGCGGATCTCCCACCGCATCTATGTGATGGGCCACGGCCGCGTGGTGTTCGAGGGCACGCCCGCGGAACTGCGGGCCAACGACGCCGTCCGCAAGGAATGGCTGGAAGTGTAACGCGATCAGCTCTCGCTCGGGAGGCGTTCGGGGGTAGCCGACTTCACCGTATCGACCCGAGCTCACGTCTCAGCGGCATGCCCTCTTGCGCGCCTGCCTTGAGGCACGCCAGCGCAGCGGCCTCGCAACCCACTTGCAATGCGGTTTGGAGCGAGGCTTTTTCGCCAAGCATGCATGCGAACGCGCCGACGAAGGTGTCGCCGGCACCGGTGGTGTCGACCGGTTCGATGGCGAGCGAAGGCGCCTGAAGACGGCTGCCATCCGCAGTCACGGCCAGCGCTCCGCGCGCTCCCGCGGTCACCACGCAGGTGAGGTTGCCCGCCTTGGCGAGATCGCCGGCCGCAGCTTCAAAATCCGTCGGCTGCAGCCCGAGCGCGACGGCGGCATCGATCGCTTCATGCTCGTTGGCGACGAGATAGTCGCTCGCGTCCAGCAGGTCGCGGATCATTCCGCCCGTCAATCCTTCCGGCACCGGCGCCAGATTCCAGACCACGGTGCCCGATGCCGCCTTCACATTGCGCGCTGCCACGAGAGATTCCGGGAATGGCACCTCCATCTGCAACACGAGGACGGTATCGGCGTCGAGATCAGCCGGCAAATCGGCGGCATTGGCGGCCATGTTGGCCCCGCTCGCCACCGTGATGGCGTTCTCGCCCCCCGCATCGACCGTGATGAAGGCGCACCCTGTCGGCTCATCCGCACCCAGCACAAGACGCGTATCGACACCTTTGGCCTCGAGATTGCCGCGCGCGCCCTCGCCGAACGCGTCTCTCCCGACGCGGCCCGCCATCCGGACTTTGCCCGAGGCCGCGATCCGGGCGGCAGCGACCGCCTGGTTGGCGCCCTTGCCGCCGAAATGCGTCTCGTAGGACGGCGCAAGCACCGTCCTGCCGGGACCGGGAATGACCGGCACCCTGGCGACCAGATCGATGTTGAGCGAGCCGAATACCAAAATCATCGTCGACGATCTCCGATCTCTCAGTCCTCCCCGTCCATCACGCGGAGCTTCTCGACCCGGCGGCGGAAGTCCTCGTCTGTCGAGAATTCAGCTGCGAGAAACGACGAAATCAGGTCCTTGGCAAGCCAGGAGCCGACGATCTGGGCGCCGATGCACATCACATTCACGTCGTCATGCTCGACGCTCTGATGCGCCGAATGAACGTCGTGGCAGACGGCGGCGCGGATGCCCTTCATCTTGTTGGCCGCGATCGACGCGCCGACGCCGGTGCCGCAGACCATGATGCCGCGGGCGACGTCGCCCGAGGTCACCTTCTGCGCCACGGCCCGCGCGATATCCGGAAAGTCCACGGGCTTCTCGTCAAAGGAGCCGACATCGACGACCTCGTGGCCCAGGTCGCGGATATGATCGATAACAGTTTGCTTGAGTGGCCAGCCGGCGTGGTCAGACCCGATGACAAGACGCATGCGATTTCCCTTTTCATCCTTCTTCCGGCCATGACGCCATTGTCGGCGGTCACGGCGCAGTTTCGTTTCAACCGCGCATATCGGGCGGCAGCTCGACGCCATGGAATTTCTTGTAGATGGCGTTGAGCTTGCCGTTCCTGATATTCCCAGCGATCCAGCCATTCAGCTTGTCCATCAGCCTCGCCTCCCCTTTTTTCAGCCCGACGGCGAGATCGAACGTGGCGAGCGGTATCTTGGACTCGAAGGCCCGGGCCGGATTCTTGACACCGATCTGGTTGATGATCGTGGCCGACGTGCCGACACAATCGACCTGGCCGGACATCGCGGCGGTCACTTCCGTGGCGTCGTCGTCATAACGCGCGATCTTCAGGTCCTTGTCCTTCATGTTCGACAGCATCGTGTCCTGCGTGGTGCCGCGCGAGACGCCCACGGTCTTGCCCTTCAGGTCCGGCCAGTCCTTCACGTTCAGCGACTTGAGGCAGCCGATATCCGATTGCAGCGTCGCGTAGCGCCGGGAGAAATCGATCACCTTGGCCCGCTCCGGCGTGACCGACAGCGTCGAAATGATGATGTCGGCCTTGCCGGTCAGGACGTTGGGAATACGCGTCGCACCGGTGGTCTGGACGAATTCGAGCTTGAGCCCCCAATCGCTGGCGAGCAGTTCAGCAACTTCGACGTCGGAGCCCGTGGGCTTCATGCTGCCATCCATCATGCCCGATGGGGGAATGGCAAGGTCGGTGGAGATGCGGATTGCCTTGGCCTGCATGATGTCATCGAGCAGATCGGCGAACGCTGGCCGTCCCGAGATCATGACAAGGCAGCATACCGAGATGGCCGCGCCCAGGAATTTTCCGTGCCTCATCCTTGGTTCTCCTCTCCTGTTATGATTTCAAGCTTCCGGTTCCGACGAACTGAGCCAGCTCGGGCGTCGCCGGCGACGTCAGGATCGACGCCGGCCCGGTTTCGTGAACCTTGCCGCGATGCATGAAGACGATCCGGTCGGCAACGCTCTTTGCGAAGCCCATCTCGTGGGTGACCATCACCATGGTCATGCCGCCGCCGGCCAGTTGCTCGATCACCTTCAGCACCTCGGCGGTCAGCTCTGGATCGAGCGCGGACGTGACCTCGTCGAACAGCATGACCTTGGGCTGCATGGCGAGCGAGCGGGCGATCGCCGCGCGCTGCTGCTGGCCGCCGGACAACTGTTCGGGATAGGCGTGAAGCTTCTCTTCCAGACCCACCTGGGCCAGCACCTGGTGCGCGAGATCCTTCGCCTGCGAGGCGGCCAGTCGCTTCACCGCGCAGGGTGCGAGCATGATGTTCTGCTCGATGGTCAGATGCGGAAACAGGTTGTAACTCTGGAAAACGATGCCGACGTCCTGGCGCAAGGCTCGAAGATCGACATCCGGAAGATCAACCCGGTGCCCGCAGACCACGATTTCGCCGCGGTCGATCTTTTCGAAACGATCGATGCAGCGCAAGGCCGTGCTCTTGCCGGAGCCGGAGCGGCCGATGATGGCCAGGACCTCGCCGCGTTCGACGGCGAAGCTGACGCCATCGAGCACCCTGAGCGGGCCAAAGCTTTTCTGAACGTCGCGAAGCGACACGACCGGCACGGTGGGATCGGTGTTTTGCTGCATGTCAGGCCGGAGCGAGGTTGGCCCTGCTGCGTCCCATGCGCCGTTCCAGCCTTTGGCTGACCAGCGACAGGGGATAGCACATGGCGAAGTAAACGACGGCGATGATCGCGTAGATCGCGAACGGTTCGAACAGCGAGTTGTTGACGATCTGCCCGGCTCGCATCAGCTCGACAAAGCCGACGACCGAGGCGAGCGAAGTGTTCTTGATGATCTGCACCATGAATCCTACGGTCGGCGGCGTCGCAATCCTGACCGCCTGCGGGAGGATCACCTTCGTCATCCGCTGGGTCCGGCTCAGCGCCAGGCCTTCGGCCGCTTCCCATTGCGGCTTCGGCACCGACTGGATCGAGCCGCGCCAGATCTCGCCGAGATAGGCGGCAACATAAAGCGTGAGCGAAGCACCGGCGGCGACAAGCGGCGAGACCTGAAGGCCGATCGCCGCCAGCCCGAAATAGCCGAGGAACAGGATGACGAGAAGCGGCGTACCCTGGATCAGCTGCACATATGCAGCACTGACGAGACGCACGGATCTGAGCGGTGAAATGCGCGCGAGTGCGACCACGAAGCCTGCGATCCCGCCGCCGGCGAGCGCGACCAGGGAAAGCGCGATCGTCCACAACGCGCCGTGGCCGAGAAAAAGCAAGTGGTTGATATTGAGATGTTCACCCATGCCGCACCCGCACCTCACAAAGGCGTACCGAGCCGACGCCGGCGCGGAAACAGAACGAGGCCCAGCCCCCAGAATCCGGCCCGCATCACCAGCGACAGGACGACATAGAGGACGGCAACGATGATGTAGGTCTCAAACGCCCGGTAGGTGTCCGACTGGATGTAGTTGGCAACCGCCGTGAGCTCCTCGGCTGAAATCTGCGAGCAGACGGATGACGCGAGCATCAACAGGACGAACTGGCTGGTGAGCGCGGGATAGACCTTTTCGACGGCGGGCAGCAGGATGATGTGCCAGTAGATCTGGGCGCGCGAGAGCGCGAGCCCTTCGGCGGCCTCGATCTGCCCGCGCGGAATGGCCTCGAAGCCCGCGCGCATGATCTCGGCCGTGTAGGCCCCGACGTTGATGGTGAGCGCGGTGACCGCGACCGTGAACGCCGACAACTTGAGACCGATGCTGGCAAGCCCGAAATAAACCAGGAAGATCTGCACCAGCAACGGGGTGTTGCGGATTGCCTCGACATAGATCCTGCAAAAGCCGGCGACCAGGGAGCCCTGGAAGCCGCGCCCGATCGCCGCGAGCGTGCCGAGGAGCGCGCCGAAGGCAGTCGCAAAGAAGGCGAGCTTGAGCGTGAGAACAGCACCGCCGAGAAAACTCGGCCATCGCTCCAGCACCGCAGGAAAGTCGAGTTCGATGCTCATCGCGTCCGGTCAGCCTGTGACCTGGTTGGTCATGCGATCGTAGACRCGGAACAGCGCCTGATTGCCGTTCGCGCCYTCGCCRTGCGCCCGSGCATCRACATACTGRCTGGTGACGAGCGCGGTTCCCGGCAACGGCACGTTCAGCGCCTGGGCATGCTCCTGCACCAGCCTGAGATCCTTGAGCATCAGATCAATGCGAAAGCCGGCGCCRACGTCGCCYTCGATCATTGCCGGACCGAGCTTGTCCAGCATCCAGGACGCGGCCGASCCCCCCAGCAACACCCGSCGCAGCAGGTTGAGGTCGACGCCGGATGCCCGCCCCAGCGCAAGCGCCTCGCAAATCGCCTGAATGTTRATGCCGCAGATGAGYTGATTGCAGAGCTTGACCGTCTGTCCGGCGCCGCTGGYGCCGACGMGCGTGATKGTGGTGCCCATGGCGCGGAAGAAAGGCTCCGCCCTGGCAAAGGCGTCGGCCTCGCCGCCGGCCATGATCGAGAGCGCCGCGTTCTTCGCGCCAACCGGTCCGCCGGAGACCGGCGCGTCGATRAAATCGACACCCACGCGCTTCAGGTCTGCATGRATGCGGCGAACCGCGACCGGCGAGATCGTGCTCATGTCCACAATCAGCTTGCCGGGCGGAGGCGACTGCAGGAGACCGTGCTCGCCCTGGATCACCGCTTCGACATGYGGCGTATCCGGCAGCATGGTGATGACGATGTCGGCGTCCCGCGCCGCATCCGCCGGGTTCAGCGCGCGAGCCGCGCCATCCTTCACGACATCGGCGACCGCCGTCTCGGCAAGATCAAAGGCACGGACCGCATGCCCTGCCCGCAACAAGTTGCGCACCATCTCCCGACCCATCGTACCGATGCCGATGAAGCCAACGCTCCCTTTGCCATCCCGTCCCATTTTTTTACTCGTCTTGTTGTCGTTTGCCTGCAGTCAGCGTGATGTCTTGCGGCTTTCCCTCTCGCCGACGACGGCCCGCCTCCTGTACTCGTCGCCGATCTCGAAATGCTTTCGCAGGGCCGCATCCGCCCGCTCCGGATCCCGCGCGACGACCGCTTCGAAAATTCGCCTGTGATCGTCGATCAGGTAGGTCTTCATTGAGGGAAAAGCCTGGACCAGCTCGCGGCGCGTGCGATGAGCATGTGTGAGCAAACCGGCCATCGAGTTGTGAAGCACGACCAGCGTCTCGGACCGGGATGCCAGGACGATCGAGCGATGGAATTCGAAATCCGCCATTCCGCCGGCATCCGCTTCATCGATCGTTTCGGTGATGCGCGCCAGTTCGCGCTGCAGCCGCTCGAAGTCGGCGATGCTGGCGCGCTCGCAGGCCAAGCGGATGGCCTGGCATTCGATCGCGATGCGCGCCTGCATGACGTCGTCCACCATGCCCGCCTGCTGGGCGAGCGCGAAGGTGAAGAAGTCATTGAGAACGGAGACATCCGGACGCGTGACCACGGTGCCGATGCGGTCACGGATCTCGACGATGCCGAGCATGGTCAGCGCGCGCAACGCCTCGCGGACAATCGGCCGGCTGACACCGAGCTGGCTCGCGAGTTCGCGCTCCGAGATCAGGCGGTCCCCCGGCTTGAGCGAGCCCGCCAGCAACCGCTCGCGCAGGAACGCAAAAACCTTCTCGAAGCCCTTCTCGCCCTCGGCTGTTCGCCGGATTTCCATCCCGATGCCTTATTGATCTTACCTTGGTAAGACCAATATGATGACCAGAAGACATCGTCAAGCCGTCTGGCGGGGTTTCCCCAGGGTGCGGTTGAAGGAGGTTCGGCCGGTTACCGGCAGCGACACGGGGTCTCCCGTGGCGAAGATCGGGTCCTGACAATTTGCCGCATGCGGGCGATCGGGCCTGATCGTGCGCAAACGCCTGCCGACGCGGATTCAAGCAAGCCAAGCTGGAAAACCGTCAGATCGGTTGTGCGCCGATCCGCGTTCCAAACTATAATTGGTCCTGCAACAGTGCCTAGAAAGCGGGTGATCCCCGCCGCACAACAAGCCAGGGAGCATCCGAAGCCCATGATTTCTGCCGATCGTCTGCGCCAGATCGCGTTCTGGGCGCGGGAGTTCAACGAGACCGAGATCGAGCAGGCGCGCCGCGGAATCGTCGAGAAGCCTCTCGCCAAGGGCGACTACCTCTGCCACCGCGGCGATCGGCTCGACTTCTGGACCGGCGTGGTCGAAGGCGTCGTCAAGATGGGCACGATGTCCAGCAGCGGGAAGTCGACATCACTCGCCGGCTGCCGGGCCGGCAGTTGGCTCGGTGAAGGCTCGGTGCTGAAAGACGAACTGCGTCGCTACGATCTGGTCGCCCTGCGCGACTCGCGCGTGGCGTTGATGAATCGCAGCACGTTCTTCTGGCTGTATGAAAACAGCCCGGCCTTCAACCGGTTCCTGATCCGGCAGTTCAATGAGCGAATCAGCCAGTTCATCGCGCTGGTGGAATACGACCGGATGCTCTCGGCGCCCGGCCGCGTGGCCCGCAACATCGCCTGGCTGTTCAATCCCGTGCTCTGCCCCAATGCCGCGACGCACTTCGATATCACCCAGGAGGAGCTGGGTTTGCTTGCGGGCCTGTCGCGGCAGCACACCAACGAAGCTCTGAAGCTGCTCGAGGCCAAGGGACTGCTGCGCGTCGAGCGCGGTGGCGTTACCGTGCTCGATCTGGCCGGCCTTGCTGGTTACGGGGAATAGGGCTGCGAGGGCGCAGCCTGACCATTGTGCAGTGCCAACCACGCCGAGGCGGGACGCGGTGATTTTTTTGGCCCTTGTGTCACCTAAACGCTGGATCGACGTAGCCGGCATGTGAGAGCCATGCCCGCCATCTTGGACACGATGCGACAATGGAACCCGGTTTTCATTTGTCGAGATCATGCCCTAAGTTGAATAGGTTAGCGAACCTGATCCGTATAGTTTTTCAGCACCGGGCAACATAGCCCGGGACAAAAGCGCAAATGCGCCCTCCAGGGAGGACGGCTTGGTCAAGGACGGCCTGGTCAAGGGAGAAACGGCACTTGAGGTGCGTGGCGTCTCGCTGCGCTTCGGTGGCGTGCGCGCGCTGAGCGACGTCAGCTTTGCCGTCAACGAGGGCGAGCTGTTCTCGATTATCGGCCCCAACGGGGCCGGCAAGACCTCGATGGTCAATTGCATTTCCGGCCGCTACCGGCCGACCGAAGGCACGCTCCACTATCGTGGCCGGGACATCACCGGTCTCAATCCCAACGCCCGCCCGGGGCTGGGCATCGGCCGCACCTTCCAGAACCTCGCACTGTTCCACCACATGAGCGTGCTCGACAACATCATGGTCGGCCGCCACCACCTGCTGAAGAACAACTTCCTGACCGGCTCGCTGTATTGGCTCACCGGCGCACGGCGGGAGGAGCTCGCGCATCGGCGCAAGGTGGAAGAGATCATCGACTTCCTCGATCTGCAGTCGGTGCGCAAGGCCACCGCCGGCACCCTCTCCTACGGCCTGCGCAAACGCGTCGAACTCGCCCGCGCCATGGCGCTGGAGCCGCGGCTGATCCTGCTCGACGAACCGATGGCCGGCATGAATTTCGAGGAGAAGGAAGACATGGCGCGCTACATCGTCGACCTGAACGAGGAGTTCGGGATGACGGTAATGATGATCGAACACGACATGGGTGTGGTGATGGACATCTCCCACCGCGTCATGGTGCTGGATTTCGGCCGCAAGATCGCCGAGGGCGACCCGGAAGCGGTGCTCGCTGACCCGCATGTCAAACGCGCCTATCTCGGTGAGGAAGACGAGCTGCTGGTCAGCCCCGACGACGAAGTCGCCACCGCGGAGGTGAGCGCATGATGGACTACGCCGGACGCGTCGCCCAGGCCGACACCTACCCCAAGTTGCTGCGGCTCAACGCCAAAGAACACGGCAACGAGGTGGCGCTGCGCGAAAAGGATTTCGGGCTGTGGCGCGAATTCACCTGGAACGATTATCACGACCGCGTCCGCGACTTCACGCTGGGAATGACGGCGCTGGGCCTGGGTGCCGGCGATGTCGTCGGCACCATCGGCGACAACCGGCCTGATTGGGTCGCGGCCGAGATCGCCACCCACGCCATCGGCGGCCTCAGCCTTGGCATGTACCGCGATGCGCTGGAAGAAGAGGTCGGCTATCTCCTCAACTACGGCGAAACCAAGCTGGTGTTCGCCGAGGACGAAGAGCAGGTCGACAAGCTGTTGGGTCTTGGCGAGCGTGCCCCGCACCTCAAACACATCGTCTATTCCGACCCGCGCGGCATGCGGAAGTATGACGATCCCAGGCTGATCGAAGCCGACAAGCTCGCCGCCCTTGGCCGCGAACTCGGCGCCAAGGATCCGGCGCTCTATGACCGGCTGGTCGATGCCACCCGCGGTGATGCGGCAGCGATCCTCTGCACCACCTCGGGCACCACGTCGAACCCAAAGCTGGCCATGCTGGCGCCCGGCCGCGTACTGCGCCATTGCGCGACATATCTTGCATTCGATCCCAAGGGCCCTGACGACGAATACGTCTCGGTGCTGCCGCTGCCCTGGATCATGGAACAGGTCTATGTGCTGGGCAAAGGTCTGTTGTGCCGGATGAAGGTCAACTTCGTCGAGCACGCCGACACCATGATGAACGATTTCCGCGAGATCGCGCCGACCTTCGTGCTGTTCGCGCCGCGGATCTGGGAATCGATCGCCGCCGACGTGCGCGCCCGCGTGATGGATGCCTCGCCGCTGAAGCAGAGCCTGTACGAGCTCGGCATGAAGAATGGCCTCTCCGCGCTGGCGCAGGGACGCCATTCCACCCTCGCCGACATGGTGCTGTTCCGTGCACTGCGCGACCGCCTGGGTTTCACCCGGCTGCGCTCCGCCGCCACCGGCGGTGCGGCACTCGGCCCCGACACCTTCAAGTTCTTCCGCGCCATGGGCGTGCCGCTGCGCACCCTGTACGGCCAGACCGAACTGCTCGGCGCCTACACCCTGCATAAGCCCGACCATGTCGATCCCGACACCACCGGCGTGCCGATGGCCGACGACATCGAGATCCGCATCGAGAACCCCGACCAAAACGGTGTCGGCGAGATCGTGGTGCGCCACCCCAACATGTATCTCGGCTACTACAAGAACCCGGAAGGCTCCGCCGCCGACATGCGTGACGGCTGGATGCTCTCGGGCGACGCCGGCTATTTCAACGCCGACAAGCAGCTGGTGGTGATCGACCGCATCAAGGATCTGGCGGAGACCACCCGCGGCGACCGGTTCTCGCCGCAATACATTGAGAACAAGCTGAAGTTCTCGCCCTACATCGCGGAGACCGTGGTGCTCGGCGCCGGCCGCGACCAGCTCGCCGCCATGATCTGCATCCGCTATTCGATCATTTCGAAGTGGGCGGAAAAGAATCGCATCTCGTTTACCACCTACACCGATCTGGCCTCCCGCCCCGAGGTCTATGCGCTGCTGCGCAAGGAAGTCGAAGCGGTCAACGCCACGCTGCCGCCGGCGCAACGTATCGCCAAGTTCCTGCTGCTCTACAAGGAACTGGACGCCGACGACGGCGAACTGACCCGCACCCGCAAGGTGCGCCGCAGCGTCATCAACGAGAAGTATGCCGACATCATCGATGCGATCTATGGCGACCGGCCTGATATCGACATCGACACCGTGATCCGCTTCCAGGACGGCACCACCCAGCGCATCCGCACCACCCTCGCCGTGGTCGACCTGATGCGCAACCGCCCCATCCCGCAAGCCGCCGAATAGGATGAGCCGCCCGCGATGAACATGCACCTGCTGTTCCAGCTCCTCGTCAACGGCCTCGTGGTCGGCACGCTGTATGGCGTGGTCGCGATGTCGTTCGTGCTGATCTACAAGGCCACCCAGGTGGTGAACTTCGCGCAGGGCGAGCTGCTGCTGGTCGGCGCCTGGGTATGCTGGGCGCTGCTGACCAAGTACCAGATCCCGTTCTGGCTGGGCATGCCGATCACGCTGGTGTTCATGTTCGCGTTCGGCATCGCCGTGCAGCTCGTGATCCTGCGCCCGATGATCGGCGAGCCGATCATCTCGGTGATCATGGTTACCATCGCGCTGTCCACCATCCTGCAGGCGCTGATGAAATGGGTGTTCGGGGTCAACCCGCAGCCGTTCCCGCAGATCTTCCAGACCCAGACGGTCTCCTTCCTCGGGCTGCAGCTGCAGACCGTGTATGTGCTCAGTCTCGCCGTCTCGGTGGCGATGATGGCCGGCATGGCCTGGTTCTTTCGCACCTCCAAATACGGCCTGGCGATGCGGGCGACCGCGTTCAACCAGCAGGTGGCGCAATCCCTCGGCATTTCGGTGAAGAGCGTGTTCGCCATGGCCTGGGCGATTTCGGCAACAGTGTCGGCTGTCGCGGGAATCGTGGTCGCAGTGGTCAACGGCGTGTCGTCGGGCCTCTCCGCCTACGGCATCAAGGTGTTCCCGGCCGTGATTCTCGGCGGCCTCGACAGCATCGCCGGGTCGGTGATCGGCGGCATCATCATCGGGCTATTGGAAAACTTCGCCCAGTTCATCGACGGCGAATACCTGCACTGGGGTAACCTGTTCGAAGTGGCGCCGTTCTACGTGCTGATCATCATCCTGATGATCAAGCCGTACGGCCTGTTCGGCACCAAGGACATCGAGCGGATCTGACATGGCAGGCCAATCCATTCTCCCCGCCGGCGACTTCCGCACTTCCTACGCGGTCGACACCACGATTTTCCCGACCACCACCAGCCGCAACGCCCTGCTGCTCGGCATTGTCCTCACCTGCATCGCGCCTTGGTTCCTCAGCGACTACTGGGTGGCGATCCTGATCCAGATCGGGATGTTCGGCATCGCCGCACTCGGCCTCAACATCCTGGTCGGCTTCACCGGCCAAATCTCGATCGGGCACGCCGCGTTCTTCCTGTTCGGCGCCTTCACCTCCGCCTATCTCTCCAGCAAGCTCTCGGTGCCGGTGTTCTTCTCCATTCCGCTATCGGGCGTCGTCACCGCGCTGGTCGGCCTGATCTTCGGGCTGCCGGCGGCGCGCCTGAAGGGCCTTTATCTCGCCATCGCCACGCTGGCCGCGCAATATATCCTGCTGGACTTCTTCGCCCGCGCCGACTGGTTCACCGGCGGCACCGTGCCGGCGATGGCCGAGCCGTTCTCGATCTTTGGCTATGTCGCGCGCAATGACCGGCAGTTCTTCTACGTGGTGCTGGCCTACGTGATCGTCTGCTTCGTGCTGGTCACCAATTTGATGCGCACCCGTGACGGCCGGGCGCTGGTGGCGGTGCGCGACCACTACCTCTCCGCCGAGATCATGGGCATCAACCTCACCAAGTACCGCACGCTGTCGTTCGGCCTCGCCGCCTTCTTCGCCGGCGTCGGCGGCGCGCTCTATGCGCACTACCAGCTGGTGGTGTCGAACGAAGGCTTCGGCATCGACCGTTCGATTCTTTTCCTGGCCATGGTGATCATCGGCGGCACCGGATCGATCATGGGCACGTTGATGGGAACCGCCTTTGTGGTGATCCTGCCGGAATCGATGCAGTGGATCAGTGCGGCGCTGAAGGGCAGCAGCATCGATCACGCCTTGCAGCTCAACAACAATCTCACCTTCCTGCGCGAAATCGCCGTCGGCGTCATCATCATCCTGTTCCTGATTTTCGAGCCCGACGGCCTTGCGCACCGCTGGCGCCAGATCAAGACCTACTGGAAGCTGTACCCGTTCTCACACTAAGAATACGCAACGATAAAAGGAGGATACGTTTATGACCATCAAGACCTGTCTGGGCACCGCCGCGGTGGCCCTGCTGCTCACCGGCAGCGCCGCTCTGGCGCAATCACCGATCAAGATCGGCCATCTGGCGGACCAGTCCGGCGGCACCGCCGATGTCGGCACGCCCTACGCCCAGGGCGTCGCGGATGCCTTCGCCTGGATCAACAAGAACGGCGGCGGCCTCAAGTTCGATGTCGACAGCGTCGACTACGGCTACCAGGTGCCGCGCGCCATCGCGCTGTACAAGAAGTGGACCGGCAGCGAGAAGGTCTCCGCGATCATGGGCTGGGGCACCGCCGATACTGAAGCGCTCAGCGGCTTCGTGGCGCAGGATCAGATCCCGGACATCTCGGGCTCCTATGCGGCCGCGCTGTCCGACCCGACCGGCGCCAGCGGCAAGGCCAAGGCCGCGCCCTACAACTTCTTCTACGGCCCGACCTATTCGGACGCACTGCGCGCCGAACTGACCTGGGCGGCGGAAGACTGGAAGGCCAAGGGCAAGCCGGGCAAGCCGAAGTTCGTGCACATGGGCGCCAACCACCCCTATCCGAACGCGCCGAAGGAAGCCGGTGAAGCCATCGCCAAGGAACTCGGCTTCGAAGTGCTGCCACCGCTGGTGTTCGCCATGACGCCCGGCGACTACAGCGCGCAGTGCCTCAGCCTGAAGAGCGCCGGCGCCAACTATGCCTACCTGGGCAACACCGCGGCCTCCGACATCTCGGTGATCAAGTCCTGCAAGGCGGCCGGTGTCGACGTGCAGTTCATGAGCAATGTCTGGGGCATGGACGAGAGCGCGGCGAAGGCGGCCGGCGACGCCGCCGACGGCGTGATCTTCCCGCTGCGCACCGCGGTCGGCTGGGGCGGCAATGCCCCGGGCATGAAGACGGTGATGGAGATCTCGAAGATGTCCGACCCCACCGGCAAGGTGTATCGCGCGGTGCATTATATCGCGGGCGTCTGCACCACCTTCTACATGAAGGAAGCGATCGAGTGGGCCGCCAAGAACGGCGGCACCAGCGGCGAGAACGTCAAGAAGGGCTTCTACCAGAAGAAGAACTGGGTGCCAGCCGGCCTCGAAGGCGTCTGCAATCCCTCGACCTGGACCGACAAAGATCATCGCGGCACCATGACCGTCGATCTCTATCGCTCCAAGGTCACGGGCGCGACGGACGGCGACCTCAACGACCTGATGGCCAAGGGCACCATCAAGCTCGAGAAGGTCAAGACCATCGAACTGCCGCGCAAGGCGGAATGGCTCGGCTGGTAAGCTGACATGGCGCCGCCTCGCCCGCAGCGAGGCGGCGCCCTCAGACATTGAGGACCACGATGCTGCAAGGGCCTGCGCAACCATCTCTCGGACCAACACCCGCCGCGGTGACCGCGCCGCTGTTGTCGGTGAAAAACATCGAGGTGGTCTATGACGACGTCATCCTTGTGCTGCGCGGCCTGAGCCTCGACGTGCCGAAGGGTGCGATCGTCGCCTTGCTGGGCGCCAACGGCGCCGGCAAGTCGACGACTTTGAAGGCAATCTCGGGCCTGTTGAAGACCGAGGACGGCGAAGTGACCCGCGGCGACATCCTGTTCGACGGCGAGCGGATTAACGGCATCGATCCGGACAAGATCGTGCGCCGCGGCATCTTCCAGGTGATGGAGGGCCGCCGCATCGTGGCCGACATGACTTCGCTGGAAAACCTGCGGCTCGGCGCCTTCACCCGCAACGACCGCGGCGTCGAAGCCGACATCGAGATGGTCTACAATTATTTCCCGCGGCTGAAGGAGCGCACCGGCCTCGCCGGTTATCTCTCCGGCGGCGAGCAGCAGATGCTGGCGATCGGCCGCGCCATGATGGCCCGCCCGAAGATGATCCTGATGGACGAGCCCTCGATGGGGCTGTCGCCGCTGCTGGTCAAGGAAGTGTTCGGCATCATCCGCCAGATCAACCGTGACCTCGGCGTCACCATCCTCCTGGTCGAGCAGAACGCCCGTGCCGCCCTCTCGGTGGCGAGCCACGGCTACATCATGGAACAAGGCAAGGTGGTGCTCGATGGCACCGCCGACGAATTGCGCGACAACGAAGACGTCAAGGAATTCTACCTCGGCGGCGCCGGCGACCAGCGCAAGAGCTTCAAGAACCTGAAGAGCTTCAAGCGCCGCAAGCGCTGGCTGTGATGCACGTGATTTGAAGAGATGGATAAGCGGATCGGCTCGCCGCACGATCTCCATCCTTTGTCGTTGCCGGGCTTGTCACCGCAAGTCGGATATATCCGACTTGCGGCACTTCAAGAGAACGCAACTCGGCTGTGCCGAGTTGCTAGGCAACCCCGTTCAGGGACGCAGTGCCCTCCTGAGCGGGATCACCGGGACAAGCCCGGTGATGACAGCGGTGGGGTGGTGCGCCTTCGATTACGCGAACAGAGAACCGGCGAGACATCCCATGACCGACCACTACGACGCTCATGAAACCCGCGATCCCGCCGCGCGCGAGGCCGATCTGTTCGCCCGCCTGCCCGACATCTTGCGGCGCGCGATGGCGGCGCCGGCCTATGCGGAGCGGCTTGCTGGTTTCAACCCCGTTGACATCACCAATCGCGAGGCACTGGCGCGGCTGCCGGTGCTGCGCAAATCCGATCTGCCCGGCCTGCACAAGGCAAGCCCGCCATTCGGCGGCTTCGTGCACGAGACGCCTGGATCATTCGCGCGCCTCTTCACGTCGCCGGGGCCGATCTTCGAGCCGGAATCCCGGGAAGCCGATCCCTGGCGCGGCGCACGCGCGCTGTTTGCCGCCGGCTTCCGCAAGGGCGATATCGTCCTCAACACCTTCAGCTATCACCTCACCCCCGGCGGCTTCATCTTCGACGGCTCGGCACGGGCACTCGGTTGCGCCGTGATCCCGGCCGGCCCCGGCAATGCCGAGCAGCAGTTCGAGCTGATCGATACCTACAAGCCATCGGCCTACTCCGGCACGCCGGACTTTCTCAAGATCCTGCTCGATGGTGCCAAAAGCGCCGGTCGCGATACGTCCTCGATCAAGCGTGCGCTGGTTTCCGGGGCAGCGTTCCCGAAATCGCTGCAGGACGAGATGAAAAGCCGCGGCATCGACGCCTACCAGGCGTTCGCCACCGCCGATCTCGGCTTCATCGCCTATGAGACGTCGGCGCGCGAGGGCCTCGTGGTCAACGAAGATCTCATCCTCGAGATCGTGCAGCCGGGTACCGGCGATCCGGTGCGCGCGGGTGACGTCGGCGAGATCGTGGTCACCTCGCTGTCGCAGCACCACCCCTGGATCCGTCTGGCGCTGGGCGACCTCACCGCGGCACTGCCCGGCGTCAGCCCCTGCGGCCGCACCAACATGCGCATCAAGGGCTGGATGGGCCGCGCCGACCAGACCACCAAGGTCAAGGGCATGTTCATCCGCCCCGAACAGATCGCCGAGATCGGCAAACGCCATCCGGCGCTGGGACGGCTGCGACTGGTCGTGAGCCGCGACGGCGAGACCGATGTGATGACACTGAAAGCCGAAGCCGCAACCATCAGCGATCAGCTCCGCGACGAGCTCGGTGCGACGCTGCAGGCCGTGGCCAAGCTGCGTGGCACGGTCGAGCTGGTCGCACCCGGCTCGTTGCCGAATGACGGCAAAGCGATCACGGACGAGCGGAAATCCGACTGAACAGCCAATTCAAGAGAGAAACTGATGACCAACTTCGTTCTGGTTCACGGAGCCTGGCATGGCGGATGGTGCTGGAAGCGGGTGGCGAGGATTCTGCGCGCGAAAGGGCATGAGGTGTATACGCCCAGCCTGACCGGGCTCGCCGAGCGCAGCCACCTGGTCAATCGCAACGTGAATCTGGAGACGCATATTCTGGATATCGTCAACCTGCTGCAGTGGGAGGAACTGTCCGATGTCGTGCTCTGCGGGCACTCCTATGGCGGCCAGGTCATCACCGGGGCGGCCGATCGCTCCGCCGACCGTATCGGTGCGCTCGTCTATCTCGACGCTTTCGTGCCAGAGAACGGCCAGTGCCTGCTCGACGGCATGAGCGCCGAGCGGCGCGCCATGATGATCGAACGCGCAAGCCACGATCCAGACGGCCGATTGATGACGCCGATCCCGGCGGCGGCATTTCAGGTCAACACCGCCGATCAGGCCTGGGTCGATCGCATGTGCGTGCCACACCCGCTCGCTTGTTTCGAGCAGAAGATCGTCCTGACCGGCGCGGCCGACGGGATCGCAAAGCGCACTTACATCGAGGCGGCTGGATTTTCACCCTCGAGCTTCACACCGATCGCGGCGCGCTTGCGATTGAATGACGCGTGGACCGTCACGTCCCTCCCCTGCGGTCACGACGCCATGATCGACATGCCGGAACGGGTCGCCGAGTTGCTGATTGCCGCGGCTTGAGCCGAGGTCTCAAGCGGGAGTCACGTCATCGCGCCTGCCGGCTCACCGCGAACACCTCCAGCGGTGCCGCACGGCCGCGCAAAGACACCGGCCCCAGCGATTCCACGAACAGGTCCGCTCCCGGGCGCACATGCTGCAGCAGATCGGCCGAGATCAGCAAATTCCGGCCGGCCGCCTTGCAGTGCTCCTGCAACCGCGCCGTGACGTTCACCGTGTCGCCGAAATACGCCAGTTGGCGGTGCGAATTGCCGCATTCGCTGATCACCACGGGACCGGCATGCAGGCCGGCGCGGAAATTCGGCAGCAGCCCGAACTCGCGCCGATAGGATTCTGCTTTCGCCGCGAGGCTGTCAGCAATCGCAAAGAAACAGTCGACGCAGCCGATGTCCACGCGCCGGTCGTCGATCGGCCATGTCACAATGACTTCGTCGCCGACATAGGCATGAACCTCGCCGCCATGGGCGACGATCGCGGCATCGATATCGCCGAAGAAGCGGGTCAGCAGATCCTGTACCCGCAATTCGCCCATCGCTTCGGCAAGCGAGGTCGAGCCGGCAAGATCGAGAAACATCAGCGCCCGCTGCTCCCGCACGGGCCGCCGGTAGCGTCCGAGCGCGACGTTGAACAGCACACGGCTGCCGACCAGCCGCGTCAGTTCGAAAATCCCCCCTATCAGGAGGGAGAAGAGGAACGTCACCGCGACGATCCGCGGAAATCTCGTGGTCAGCCAGCTCATCTCGATCCGATGGCCGTAGAGCAGAGCTTCCAGGGCAACTGCCACCACGGCGACGACCACGGCCATGCTCGCGGACCGCACGGCAATGTCGACCGAGAGGGGCCAGCGGCTGACCCACGCGCTGCGGCGGGAGGTGAAATAGAGATGCACCGCCCATCCGGCAAGCGAGAGCCCCATCCCGTGCAGGGCGCTGCGCGCATAGTTGGCCACCGACGCCTCGATCGCCTCATCGCCGAAATAGCGAACGGCGGCCCCCGCCAGCAGGCCGAACAGCGCGATGATGATGGTCGGGCGCCTCATGCGGGGCATGACACCCGCGGCCGCGTGAAAGGTCAACCCGGTTTCGGGCCTCACTCCTCAAGGTGAGGCGTCAGCTGGATTATCCCGCCTTCACCTTGCGCGGACCGATGAAGCCGAACAGGAAGGCCGCGATCTTGCGTTTCTGGATTTCCTCGCTGCCTTCGGTGATGCGGTAGCGACGGTGATGGCGGTAGATGTGCTCGAACGCCTTGTGCCGGGAATAGCCCATGCCGCCGTGCACCTGCATGGCCTGGTCGGCGGCCTCGCAGCAGAGACGGTTCGCCCAGTAGTTGCACATCGAGACCTTGTCGGAGAGCGTCTTCTCGATCGCGTCGCGGGACAGGCCGTCCATCTCGCTGGCGGTCTTGCGGATCAGGAGCCGCAGCATCTCGGCCTGCGTCGCCAGTTCGACCAGCGGCCACTGGATCGCCTGGTTGTCGGCCAGCGGTTTGCCGAACGGCTTGCGCTCCCGGGCGTAACGCACGCTTTCTTCGATGCAATACACGGCGGCACCGAGCGAGCTCGCCGCCTGGCGGATACGGTTCTCATGCACGAAGCACTGCGCCAGCGCCAACCCTCGGTCGACAGGGCCGAACAGCGCATCGTCAGGCACGAACACATTGGTGAAACTCACCCGCGGATGGTCGGTCGGCATGTTGAAGGTCCACATGTATTCCTCGACCTTGACGCCGGGCGTCTGGGTCGGAACCAGGAAACAGGTGATGCCAGTGGCGTCGCCGTCCTTGCCGGAGGTGCGCACGAAGGTCGCACAGTGGGTGGCGACATGCATGCCGGTGGTCCACATCTTCTCGCCGTCGATGCGCCAGCCTGCGACGCCGTCCCGTGTCTCGCGCACCGCCCGGGTCTCCATGTGGGTGGCGTCGGAGCCGTGGTTGGGTTCGGTGAGCCCGAAGGAGATCCGCGCCTTGCCGGTGATGCTGGCCTCGATCAGCATCTCCTTCTGGGCGTCGGTGCCGTAATTGTCGAGCATGATGACGACGGGGAAATTGCCGACGATGGAATGCTCGTTCTGCAGGTCGTTGTGCAGGCCGAGCCCCTGGCTGGCAAAATGCTCGCGGATCACGGCCATGCCAAGATTGGTGCCGTCCCGGCCGCCATAGCGCTTGGGCAGCGCATAACGCAGGTGTCCGGCGCGATCGGCCCGGTTTTTCGCTTCACGCAGCAGCGCCTCCCATTCGTGCCGCGGCAGGCCGTCATTGTCGAAGTCGGTCCGCGCCCATTCGCGGCGATGGTCGAAAAAACGCTCGTTGTCGTTCTCGCTCTGCAGCGGTTTGATCTCGCGCGCGATGAAGGCGTCGAGCTCTGCAAGATAGGCGGTCAATTCCGGCGGCAGAGAGAAGTCCATCGGCGTTTCCTTATGCTTATTGCTTGTTGTTTTCGGCGAGATAGGCGGCGTAGGTCGGCTGGTCCACCGCGAGCTTGTCGAGCGTCACGGCCCACAGATGGTCTTTCAGGCCGGGATCATCGGCAACCAGCCGGCCATCGGCGATGCGTGCACAGAGCTCGCGGTTGAGCTCGTCGAGAGTGCCGCTGCGGCCGAGCAGCGCTTCAAGGCGCTGCACCTCAACCGCATCGGCGTTGCCGGCGCGGTCGAGCTGCCGCGCCACCAGATCGAGCGCGTTGGCGGCGACGCGCGCCTCGAAGGCGTGGCTGCCCGAGAGCTGCGGCATCAATTTTTCGCGCAGCGTCTGCGCGACGGTGCGGACGAGATCGACGGGATCGGGACGGTCCTGCATGGCTCTACCTTCGCGGCAACAACAAACGCAGCAGATCGATTTCGTTTTCCGACGCTCGCCGGCCGATCATCGCCCGTTCGATCGAACGATCGCCGCCGCGTTCATAGCGCGCCAGCATGCCCAGGCACATCACGCCCCAGCGCAGCGACCCGAACGTCTCCCAGAATTTCACCCGCGTGATGTCGACCTTGACGCCACCGGCCGCTTCGTAACCGGCCGCAAGATCCTCCAGTGTGCCGAACCCGCCCACGGGTTTGTCGATGCCGCCGAAGCGCCAGGCGTTGGTGCAGATCCAGCCGAGATCGCGCATCGGATCGCCCAGGTGCGTCAGCTCCCAGTCGAGGATCGCGCGCACACCGGTCGCATCGACAATGAAATTGCCGTGGCGGAAATCGCCGTGCACCAGCGAGGGCACGGGTTCCTGCGGCGCATGATCGGCGATCCAGCGAAACGCCAGTTCGAACACCGGACGCGGCTGGCCATCGGCCAGATAGATCTCGCGCAACTGCGCCAGTTCGTCGGCGGCGGTGATGGTCTGCAGCCTGGGCAACCCCGCGATGTCGATGGCGTGCAGCCGGGCCAGGATGCCACCAAGCTCGCACGCCAGCCGAGGGCGCAAGCCGGCATAGGCCTCGTCGCGCAGGATCTTGCGCGGGATGGTCTCGCCCTCCACCCGCTCCATCACAAAGCCGCGTCCGAGTTCATCGGCCGGCGTCAAGACATGGACGACATGCGGCGACGGCACACCGCCCGCCAGCGCGGCGCGGATCAGCGCGGCCTCGGTCTCGATCTCCAGCGCGCCGACCTTGGCGTTAGCATGGGGCGGCATCCGCCGTAGAATCAGCGCTCGACGCTGTGCTGCGTCAACCGCATCAAACGCCCAGGTCTCCTTGCTGGCGCCGCCGGACAGCCGCCTGATCGCGACGGCATCAAACCGCTCGCCGAACAGCCGTCGCACCAGAGCCGCCAGCGCATCGGAGAAAGCATCTGCGGTCCCCGGCCTGGACATTGTCATCGCGTCCGTCGTTTCATGCGGGCGTCAGATCGGTCCGCGCCCCAACGATCGCTCATGAACATGTCCTCCCGGCTCTTTGGTCGACAAGTTAATTAACGGCTTGACTAAAAGCCAAGGAAAAAGACGGATGCGGGGGCAATGCTGGTCAACATCACATGGCGCGACACGGCGACTGTCCGCGCTTATTCTGCGCGGCGAAAAAAGCCAAGGCCGTTCGCCCGCCCCACCCGTCTCGACCGCAAAACAGGTTCCGTATGCGATGAGCGACTATGACGACGTTTTCAATCCCGCCAGCGGCAACACCGATGATGCCGCGGCGATGGCGGCGGACGCCATAGCGTGCGTCGAGGCCTTCAGCGCCTGTTTCAACGCCCGCGATCTCGCCGGCATGGATGCCCGGCTGCACTTCCCTCACATCATCCTGTCCGGCGAAAAGCTGATGATCTGGGAAACGCCCGGGCAATTGCCATCGAGCTTCTTCCCGGACCTGATCGCATCAACCGGATGGGATCGCTCTGTCTATCAGAACAAACAGGCCATCCTCGTCAGCCCGCGCAAGGTCCACCTGCTGGTCGATTACTCGCGCAACCGCAGTGACGGCTCGATCATCACCCGCCACCGCAATCTCTGGATCGTGACCGAGGAGAACGCCCGCTGGGGTATCAAGCAGCGCTCTTATTGACGCCGGCGAACCGCGTCAGCTCTGATGCGGTCCACGCATCATCTTCATGGCATCTTCGATATGCCGCCACTCGCGCGCTTCATCGGCCTGGCCTTGTTGTTCGCAGGTCACGGCCTTTTGGGCGGCTTGCGCAATCGCCTGGCCGCCATGGCGCTCCAGCATCTGTCGCGCGATGTCATGAATCTCCATTTCCCGCATGGCGTCTCTCCTTTGCTTCGGCGATCATCGGGGATGATCGGCACGCTGGACGCCCCTAACACGCGGGATTCTGATCCCCCCGGGCGGCGTTTGCAAGGCAGGTCACAATCGACGCGGGACATGGAATTATTTATTCCGCCGGGAACCAACGCGCCGCTTCGCCCCAGTTCCGACCGATTACTCGCCCTTGCCCGTCAGCTTCTGATACTCGGCTGCATCCTTGAGAGCCGCCGTCATATCGCCTTTCTTCTTGTAGGCAATCGCGCGGTTGTGAAAGGCGTTGGCGTGATCGGGCTTCATTCGGATCACCACCGTGTAGTCGGCGATGGCGTGATCAAGGTCGCCCTTGGCCTGGTACGACAGCGCGCGACTGTAGAAGGTGTCGCCGTCGCTGCCGTCGATGCCGATCGCTGCACTGTAGTCGGCAATGGCGCCGTCGAAATTGCCTTTGTCATGGCGCGCATAACCACGCGCATACAAAGCGTCCTTGTCATGCGGCTGCAGTTCAATGGCCTTGTCGTAGTCGGCAAGAGCGTGATCGAGGTCGCTGCCGTCGAGATAGGCGTTGCCCCGCGCCAGAAACGCCTTCTCGCGCTGCTCCTGCGGAACCTCGCCAATCAAGCGGGTGCAGCTTTCGATCCGCCGTTGCGGCGGCGCCTTGTCATCGATGCAGCCCTGCACCGTCGCCGAAGCCGCCTGGGCCATCCGCACCGCAGCGGCCTGCGCCGGACCAGTTGCAAGCGCCACAAGGCAAGAGAGGCCAACCGCGCCTACGCCGTTACTGAAACCGGAAGATATCGTCCGCATCCGCCGTCCTTCGTGTCGTCACATTTCCGCAACTCTGAACGGTCAAAAGCGCTGAAAATGTGATCGCGCTTGAAATGCAACGATTTGATTTCTACATTGCAGACGCGAACGCAATTGGGAGCGCACGACGATGATCAAGACAGCACGAGACCGCCATATCCGTGTTCCCTTAAAAACATCGGTCGCCCATGACAGCTCTTCTGGTTCTGCAAAACATCTCCTACGCCACCGCCGACGGTCGTGACCTCTTCCCATCGGTCAATCTCAGTATCGGTCGCGAACGCACTGGCCTGATCGGGCGCAACGGCGTCGGCAAATCCACGCTGCTGCGGCTCGTCACCGGCGAGCTCGTTCCCGCCACCGGAACCATCACGCGTGCCGGCTCGATCGGCGTGCTCAGCCAATCGGTGCAGGTTGCTGACAACGCAACCGTCGCACAGGCTCTCGGCATCGACCGGGCTCTCGCCGTCCTGGCACGCGTCATATCCGGCCACGGCAGTCTCGCCGACGCCGACGAGGCCGACTGGACATTGGAGACGCGATTGTCCGAGACGCTGGCGCAGGTAGGACTGCACGGTCTCGATCCCGCGCGGGCACTCGCCACCCTGAGCGGCGGCCAGCGCACGCGGCTGCGCCTTGCGGCGCTGGTGCTGCGACAACCCGATTTGATCCTGCTGGACGAACCGACCAACAATCTGGATCGGGATGGTCGCGACGCGGTCGTCCAATTGATGTCCGGCTGGCGCGGCGGAGCGCTGGTGGTCAGCCACGACCGCACCCTGCTGCGGCAGATGGATCGCATCGTCGAGCTCTCGACACTCGGCGCCAAAGTCTATGGCGGAGGCTTCGACCTCTATCGCCAGCGCAAGGACGAAGAGGTCGCCGCTGCGGAACATGCCGTGTCGGTTGCGGAGCAGCGCGTCCGGGACGTGGAGCGCCAGGCCCAGGCCGCGATTGAGCGGCAAGCCAGACGCGACGCCGCAGGCAAACGATCGCGCAGCAGTATCGGCCAGAGCAAGATGCTGCTCGACTTTCGCGAAGACCGAGCGGAGCGAACGCTCGGGCGCGGCAGCCGCCTGGCTGACCGGCAGCACGCCGCCGCGACGGATGACGTGCGGGACGCCCGGGCAAAGCTCGAAGTGCTGAAGACCCTGACGGTGGAGATCGCTCCCACGCACCTGCCGCCGGGCAAGACGGTGCTGGATTTCGACCATGTGACGGGCGGCCCGGTGCCGGAGCTTGCGATCATCAGGGACCTGTCATTTGCGATCACCGGCCCGGAACGTGTCGCAGTGGTGGGCCGCAATGGCTCAGGCAAGACCACGCTGCTGCGGCTCGCCACCGGCGCGCTGGCACCGACGCGCGGGACCATCCGCCGCCAGGGACGGATCGCCATGCTCGATCAGCAAGTCGATCTCCTTGCTGCCGACCAGACAATTCTGGACAACTTCAAACGACTGCATTCTGCCAGCGGCGACAATACCTGTCGCGCGGCGCTGGCCCGCTTCCTGTTTCGGGCCGACGCGGCCCTGCGCAACGTGGGGGAGCTCAGTGGCGGCGAGATGCTCAGAGCGGGTCTCGCCTGCGTGCTGTCGGGTGAGCCACCCGACCTGCTGATCCTGGACGAGCCGACCAACCATCTCGATCTCTCCTCCATCGCCGCGGTGGAGGCCGCGCTGAACGCCTATGACGGCGCACTGCTCGTCGTCAGTCACGATGAAGCGTTTCTCGACGCCATCGGCGTCAGCCGGCGGCTGGAGCTTTGATGTGTGTCCCTACTCCGCCGGCACCGCCGCGCCCGGCAGCCTGGTCGAATAATACGACGCGGTCTGCTTGCCGCTGGCGGCGCCGCGGGCGAACAGGATCAGATGGTGAGCGACGAGGCCGACGCTGATGATGCGCTCGATGTCCCCCTTCTTCAGCCGCGGCCACACGAATTTCCAGAACTCGCGGCGATAGTCGCTGCGCACGCCGACATTCCAGAGGATTTTTGCCAGCATGGTCAGGCCGCGCTTGATGTTGGGCCAGGACACCCGCTGCGGGCTGTTCGGTGGCGTCAGCCGATTCGGATAGGTGACGCGATCCTGGTGCTCAAACCGCTCGAACAGTTTATCGGGCGTGTAGGCGCGCGCCATGGTGTCACGCCACATTCGCACCACCTGATCGTACGGCAGGTGAAAATCGACATTGGAGTCACGGCTGTCGTCATCCAGCAGCAGGCGGTTTTCCTTCTTCAGCCGATCCCACAGCGGCGTACGCGGCAGCGCCTGCAGCAGATTGATGGTCAGCATCGGGATCTGCGACTGCTCGATGAATTCGAGGATGGTCTCGCCGGAATCCGGCTTGTCGGTATCGAGGCCGAGAATAATGCCGGACACCACCTCCATGCCATATTTGTTGAGCTCCTGAACGCCCTCCAGGATCGGCACCATCATGTTGTGGGATTTCGACATCGCCTTGAGCGCATCGCGATCCGGCGTCTCGATGCCGCAGAACACCGTGGTGAAATAGGCGTCGCGCATCTGCGAGAGGATTTCCGGACGCTTGGCGATGTTGAGCGTCGCCTCGCAGGCGAACTGCAGAGCGAATCCGTTGCGCTTCTGCCATTCGATCAGATGCGGCAGCAGTTCGAGCACGGCACGGCGGTTGCCGATGAAATTGTCGTCGACGAAGTAGACCGCGCCCAGGAGCCCGCACTCCAGCAGCTTGTCGAGCTCGGCGGTGATCTGCTGCGGCGTCTTCAGGCGGGGGTTGCGACCATACAGCGCAGGGATATCGCAGAACTCGCACTGATAGGGGCAGCCGCTGGAAAACTGGATGCTGCCGATAAAGTATTTGGTCAGCGGAACCAGCTCGTAGGCCGGCTGCGGGAACTCGGTCATGTCCCGGCGGTCGAGGGTGGTCAGCACCACCTGCTGCGCCGGGCGTGAGGGATCCCGCGCCAGCTGCTCGATCAGGCGGTCGGTGGCGTCGCCGAGCTCCCCGACATGAAGATAGTCGAACTCGGGATAATACTCCGGGCAGGAACTTACCGAGGGACCGCCCAGCGCTGCCGTGCGACCGGCTGCATGAGCCCGGGCGCAGATGTCATTCATCTGCTGGCGCTGGATATGCATGCCGCTGACAAACACCGCATCCGCCCATTCGAAATCGGCTGATGTGGCGCGCTGGATGTTCTCATCGATGAAGCGGACCGGCCAGTGCTTGGGCAGCACCGCAGCGATCACCAGAAGCCCCTGCGGCGGCATGAAGGCCTGCACGCCGTCGGTCAGGGCATAGGAATATTCGAAGGTTCCGAACGAGGGGGTATAGCGCGGAAAGACGCACAAGATCTTCCGGACCGGCAAAACGCCGTTAGTCTCCATAAGTCCCCCGATCGTAGTCTTCAACCCCACCCCACACAACCAGCTTGCCCGGCTTTTGGTGCCATGGCCATCCGCTCGTATGCAAAATAATCCCGGCAATTGTGGCATTTACCGGTCATTCCGGCCCGAGCCGGAGCGCACAGGTAGGAAGGCTTGCCCCGCACCGCAAGGCGCGTCGAGGCAGCCCTGCATCGTGACCATCGCACGGCAAACCTGCACGCCTCTGTTACAGAGATGTGTCAGGAGACGTCCCACAGGCGATTCGGCCGCAGGCCGAATTCGTGACGGGTTCAGCGTCGCAGGGCCGTAGGACCTCAAGGACACTGATCGCCCGTCCGCATTGCGGGCGCGATCAATCCCCAAACATCAACACCGGCGCGTGGATATGAGAAAAGCCCCGGATCGCTCCGGGGCCGTTCAATTCAGCGCCTCCCACTGGCAATCAAGTGGGCGGATTGCAGCGGAGGCATCGCGTCATGCGTCGCGACTGACCACGGCGGTCGCTTCAATCTCGACCCGAGCGGACCGCTCGACCAGCCGCACCACCTGAACGAGAGCCATCGTTGGATAATGCGATCCCAGCACTTCGCGATAGGCCGCGCCGATCGCCTTCAGGTTGGAGACATACTCCTCCATATCGACGACATACCAGGTCAGCCGGACCAGATTCTCGGGCTTGGCACCGCCTTCCGCCAGGATGGCGACGATGTTCGCGAGTGTCTGCTTCACCTGCGCCACGAAACTTGACGGGAAATTGCCGGCGACATCCCAGCCGACCACCCCGCCGGTCACCACCAGCTTGCCTTCGGCCATCATGCCGTTGGCGTAACCTTTCGGCCGCGGCCAGCCGCCCGGCTGCAGCACCTGCGGACGATCGGTTCGGGGCTGGTCCTTGGTGGCGGGCAATATCGCCACCGTATTCGCTTTCGCTGCAGTCACCGGCTTATCTCCTTCAATCTTGGTGGGGGCGGTCATTCCGCCGCCGTCATGGGTCTTGCGGACGTGGCGCTCGCCTGCGCCATCTGCCGCAACGTGAAACGCCGCAGCTTTCCGCTCGCGGTCTTGGGCAACTCGGTCACGAACTCGATCGCACGCGGATACTTGTAGGGCGCGATCTCGCGCTTGACATGCTCCTGCAGCGCGCTCACCAGCGCGGCGTCTCCGTCGACGCCCGGCCGCAACACCACATAGGCCTTGACGATAGTGCCGCGCGCATCGTCCGGTGCGCCGACCACGCCGCATTCGGCAACGGCATCGTGGGTCATTAGCGCTGTTTCGACGTCGGGACCCGCAATGTTGTAACCGGCCGACACGATCATGTCGTCGGAGCGCGACTGGTACCAGAAGTAGCCGTCCTGATCCATCAGGTAGGTGTCGCCAGTCAGGTTCCAGCCGTTGAGGATGTATCTGCGCTGCCGCTCGTCGGCGAAATAGCGGCAGCCGGTCGGGCCTCGCACGGCGAGCCGTCCGATCGTTCCCGGCTCCACGTCATTGCCCTCGTCGTCGACAATCTTGGCTTCATAACCCGGCACCGGCTTGCCGGTGGCGCCCGGGCGGATTTCGTCTTCGGTGGCGCTGATGAAGATGTGCAGCATCTCCGTCGAGCCGATGCCGTCGATCAGCTTGATGCCGGTGGCCTTGAGCCAGGCATCGAAGGTGCCCTTGGGCAACGCCTCACCCGCCGACACGCATTTGCGCAGCGACGACAGATCGTGCTTGTCCGCGAGCCCGATGATGACACGATAGGCCGTCGGCGCGGTGAAGCAGACCGTTGCCTTGAAACGCTCGATTGCAGCAGCGAGATTGGGCGGCGCGGGATTTTCCAGGAGAATGAACGACGCGCCGATGTGCATCGGGAACAGCACGCCGCCAAAACCGAAGGTGAAGGCCAGCGGCGCCGACCCGATGAAACGGTCTTCGGGACGCGCCCGCAGCACGTTGCCGGCAAAGCCGTCGCACACCGCCAGCATGTCGCGGTGGAAATGCATGGTGCCCTTGGGATCGCCGGTGGTGCCGGAGGTAAACGCGATCAGGCAGAGATCGTCGGCCGCGGTGTCGACGGCGGTGAATTCGGGACTGGCATCGGCGATCAGCGCTTCCAGCGAATCCGGCCCATTCGATTCCCAGTACACCACGCGCTTGAGTTCGGGCGCGACCGCCTTCGCCTTCTCCATCTCGTCGGCGAGCTTGTGGTCGCACAGCGCCAGCGCGATTTTCGTCTTCTGGATCGGATAGGCAATTTCCTTGGCGCGCAACAGCGGCATGGTCGCCACCGCGATGCCCCCGGCCTTCATCACGGCCAGATAGGTCGCGACCATCATCGGGTTGTTGGCGGAGCGCAGCATGACACGGCCGCCAGGCACGAGACCAAGCTTGTCGACCAGCACATTGGCGATGCGGTTCACCAGCGCCTGCAGTTCACGATAGCTGTAGTTTTTCTCGGCGGTGAAGATGCAGGGCGCATCGCCGCGTCCCTCCTCGATCCAGCGGTCGAGGAAATTGAACACGCAGTTCAGGCGCTCGGGATACTGATATTCCGGGCGGGTGAAAATGAGGTCAGGCCACAGGTCCGGGGCCGGCAGATTATCGCGTGCAAACGTATCAACATGGGCCGATTTCGCCATCGTGCGTTCCTTTCAGCGCCGCGCGCACCAGATCGAACACCACCTCAAGCATTCCTCGCATCCATCCGTCACGATGCGTTACTCCGCAGCGTGCCGAACAGCTGCCGTCTGTGCGGCTTTCATCAGTTCCCGGCCAATGACAACCTTCTGGACTTCCGTTGCCCCCTCGTAGATCCGCAGCGCGCGGATCTCGCGATAGAGCTCTTCCACCTTGACGCCCTTCTTCACACCAAGGCCGCCAAAAATCTGCACCGCGCGATCGATTACCGCCTGCGCGGTTTCGGTCGCGAACATTTTCGCCATCGCGGCTTCGCGGGTGACCCGCGGCGCGCCCTGATCCTTGGTCCAGGCGGCGCGATACACCAGCAGCGCAGCCGCATCGATCCCGGTGGCCATGTCGGCGAGCCCCGCCTGCGTCAACTGCAGATCGCCGAGCGCCGCGCCGAACATCTTGCGATTGACGGCGCGGTCGAGCCCTTCATCAAGCGCCCGCCGCCCGAGACCCAGCGCCGCCGCGCCGACGGTCGAGCGGAACACATCGAGTGTTGCCATCGCCACCTTGAAGCCTTCGCCGGGCGAACCGATGCGATGCGATACCGGCACACGGCAATCATTGAATTTCAACGTCGCCAGCGGATGCGGTGCGATCACGTCGATACGCTCCGCGATCTCCAGTCCCGGCGTGTCGGCGTCGACCACGAAGGCGCTGATGCCGCGTGCGCCGGCGGCCTCACCGGTGCGCACGAACACCACATAGTGATCGGCGATGCCGCCGTTGGAAATCCAGGTCTTGAGACCGTTGATGCGGACGTGATCCGGACCATCCGGCACGGCGGTCGTGCTCATCGCGGCCACATCCGAACCTGCATCCGGTTCGGACAATGCAAAGGCAGCGATCGCCTCGCCCTTTGCGACCCGCGGCAAATACGTCTGTTTCAGTTCATGCGAACCGAACAGCGTGATCGGCCCGGTGCCGAGCCCCTGCATGGCAAAGGCGAAATCGGCCAATCCATTTTCATAGGCCAGCGTCTCGCGCACCAGACACAGCGTACGCACATCGAACGTCGGCGTCAGGCCACCGAAGCTTGAGGGCACCACGGTCCGCAGCCAGCCGGCCTCGCCCAACGCGCGGACCAGCTTGCGGCAGGAGCCGTCGACGTCATGATGATCGACCAGCGCCGGCAGCGCCGCCGCCGCCCAGCGCGACAGGTCAGCGCCGAGCTTGCGATGGTGATCTTCAAAAAACGGCCAGGAGAGTGTGTCGGCCATTTGGTCTCCGCCGGAGCTTGAGAAACGCCAAATCCGAAAATCATTTTAAACCTAAAATAATTTCGCGCAACTGGGAAAATCAGGGGGCGTGTGGATTTTTGGGGGATTGGAAGCTCGGGACGACGGTAAAGGGCAATGCGCCGAACCAACCCTCAGCCGTTATGGCCGGGCATGGCGCCTTACTTGCGGCGGCGCTGTAAAGACGTGGATAGCCCCGGCGACTCGGCTACGCCGAGTCGCCGACCAAGTGCGGGCATGACGCAGAACATATGGAAACGCGTAAGCCTTTACCGCGCGCCCAGCGCCGCCAGTTCCGCCAGCCGCACCGTCATCGCTGAATCGGGATCCGCCAATGGCAAGACGACGGTAAAATGGTTGGCGTCCGGAAGCGCCTCATACCGCGTGGCAAGGCCCGCGCTCCCCCAGGTGTCCGCCATCTGCCGGCTTTGCCGCAGGAATTCGCTGCTTTCCGCACCGCCCACAACAGCGTCGAGCAAGCCCCGACGCGGCGCCGGCCAACGCAACGGGCTGAGGGCATGCGCCGTGGCGGCATCAAGCTGCAGTGCCGTATTCATGGAGGTGGCGATCAACGGCTCGAGATCGAACACGCCGGAGATGGCGTAGGCTGAAGTGACGAGATCGGCTGGCAGCTCGGGCGAAATTTCGGGCCAATCGGTGGCCAGAAGGCAAGCCGACAGATGTCCGCCCGCGGAATGGCCGCTGGCCACCAGCGGCCGGCCAAGCCGCGCCAGTTCCCGCGCCGCGCTGCGCATCTGGCCGATAATGTCGCCGACGGTCACGGCCGGACACAGGTCATAGCTCGGGATGGCGACGCTGACGCCCCGCAGATTGAGACCGCGGGCCGCGTAGCTGAAGAACGAACGGTCGAGCTTCTGCCAGTAACCGCCGTGAATGAACATGACGATTGCGCCGGTGTCGGCATCTGACGGAAAGAAATCCACCCTGTGGCGTTCGCCGTCGCCATAGCGCAGCGTGCGCCACCGACTATTGCTTGCGCGATAGGCTTCCGAATCCCGCGCCCAGCCTGCGATGATTGGCGGATGTTCCGGCACGCGAGCGGGATTGTTGTATTCGGCTTCGTAATCGATTGCGGCAGCCACGCGATGTCCTGCGATCCGGAAAGGTGAACTAAGTCGGCAGCGACGCCCGCTCCTTGGCGGCCTTCTGGGTCGACGCCTTGGCCTTGCCGAGCAGCCGCATCAATTCCTTGACGTCCTTCTCGGTCAGATCGGAAAAGAAGCTGGCGATCCAGGTTTCGTGCTCCGTAGCCATCTTGCGAAACACCGCGCGGCCAACCTTGGTGAGCCGGATCACCTGCACGCGGCGGTCCTCTTCCGAGGTGCGGCGATCGATGTGACCGGATTCGACCAGGCGTTCGACCAGGCCGGTGACATTGCCGTTCGACACCATCATGCGCTTGGAGACGTCGGACAAGGTCATCCCGTCGGGCGCCTTGTCGAGCTGCGCCATCAAGTCGAACCGTGGCAGCGTGACGTCGAAACGCTCGCGCAGGCGGCTCCTCACCTCGCCCTCGATCAGGGTGGTGCAGGTCAGAAGACGCAGCCAGAGCCGCAGCTCATCGCCATGATCCTCGGGCGTTTCGACAGCCTTGGTCTCGGAATCGAATGTCACGGACATGTTGCGATTGCCATATTGCGATTTCGCCCCGTTGCGGCGCCTGCGCCGATGCGATCCGGGAGCCGGGCGAAGCCCGAAGCCGCGCCGACCGCGTCATGCGGATCACCCTTCAACCTTGAAATAATTCGGAATGCGACCAAAGTCAAAGAACGATACGGCCTGGGACCGCAGCCACCCCCACATTCCATGAGGCCGGCGCTGTAGAATTTTTATGCTGCGCCGCTCAATTCGGCTGCATATCGAGAAGCCGCGGCAATCTCTCCGTTGCAGATCACACGGTGGAATCGACGAAACACACGCAGTGCAGCATGCGCGGTCGCGCTTGCCGAATAGGCAGTGTGGCCGCTTGCACGACCCCGGCAACTACTTTAAGGTTCAAGTAATTTCAGAAGCGGCCACGGCGCGACATTGTGCCGAGACGCCGTCGGCTTGCGACCGCACCTGTGAAACAGCTAGGTTGCGGGTGAGGAATTTTTGGGGACAGGAGAACAACAATGAAGCGAATGCTGGCAGGATTTTCTCGGGCACTTCTTGGAGGCGTGGCGATTGCGGCTGTCACAGGCCTGATGGCCGGCCAGGCGATCGCGCAGGAGAAACTCAAGATCGGCCTGGTGCTGACCCTGTCGGGCCCCGCAGCCGTACTTGGCCAGCAGGCGCGCGACGGCTTCAACCTCGCCGTCAAGGATCTCGGCGGCAAGATGGGTGGTCGCGACGTCGACGTCGTGATCGTCGATGACGAGTTGAAGCCGGATATCGCCGTGACCAAGGTCAAGGGGTTGCTCGAACGCGACAAGGTCGACTTCGTGGTCGGACCGATCTTCTCCAACATCCTGGTCGCAATCCAGAAGCCGGTGGTCGAGGCCAAGACCTTCCTGATCAGCCCGAACTCGGGTCCGTCGAGCCTCGCCGGCAAGGCCTGCAGCTCCTACATGTACGTGACCTCGTATCAGAACGACCAGGTGCACCAGATCCTCGGCAAGGTGGCGCAGGATCGCGGCTACAAGCGCGTCTACCTGCTGGTGCCGAACTATCAGGCCGGCAAGGACGCCGTCGCCGGCTTCAAGATCGACTACAAGGGCGAAGTGGTCGAGGAATCCTACGTTCCCCTGAACACGCTGGACTTCCAGGCCGAACTCTCCAAAATCGCCGCACTCAATCCCGATGCGATCTTCACCTTCATGCCCGGCGGCATGGGTGTGAACCTGGTGAAGCAATACAAGCAGGCCGGCCTTGCCGACCGCATTCCGTTCCTCTCCGCCTTCACCGTCGACGAATCCACCCTCCCCGCGCAGCAGGATGCCGCGGTCGGCATGTTCGGCGGAGCCAACTGGGCACCCAACCTCGATTTGCCGCAGAACAAGAAGTTCGTCACGGCCTATGAAGCCGCCTACAACAATGTGCCCGGCACCTACGCCTTCCAGGCCTATGATGCGGCGCTGCTGATCGACAGTGCGGTGAAGGCCACCAAGGGCGACCTCAGCAACAAGGACGCGGTCAAAGCGGCGCTGAAGAAAGCCGATTTCACCTCGCTGCGCGGCGGCTTCAAGTTCAACACCAACGGCTACCCGATCCAGGACTTCTATCTGGTGAAGGCCGCGAAGCGCCCCGATGGCAAGTTCCAGACCGAGATCGTGCAGAAGGTGTATTCCAACTTCGGCGACCAGTTCGCCAAGGACTGCCCGGCCACGAATTGATCTGCAGGTTGCGCGAGAGCACTGCGTACCCATCCCCGCTGCGTCATGGCCGGGCTTGGCATCCAAAGTCGGATGTTTCCGACTTTGGATCTTCAAGATCGACGCAACTCGACACAGTCGAGTTGCCATGCCATCCACGTCTTACTTGCGGTGATGCTGTTAAGACGTGGATGCCCGGCACAAGGCCGGGCATGACGGCGGAGGATGGCGATATACCTCGCGCCACTACTGGCACTTAAGTTTTTACACAACAGGCCCGCATGACCCTGACACTCGCACTCGTCCAGATTCTGAACGGATTGCAGTTCGGGCTGATCCTGTTCCTGATCGCCGCCGGACTGACCATCGTGTTCGGGGTGATGGATTTCATCAACCTCGCCCACGGCGTGCAGTACATGGTGGGAGCGTATCTCGCTGCCGCCTTCACCGCGATGACCGGAAGCTTTGCGCTGGGCCTCGCGCTGGCGCTGCCTTCGGCACTGCTGTTCGGGCTGCTGCTGGAGGTGCTGATCTTCCGCCATCTCTATGAGCGCGACCACCTGGCGCATGTGCTGGCGACCTTCGGCGTCATCATCTTCCTTAACCAGGCGGTGAAGCTGCTGTGGGGCGCCGCCCCGCTCAGCGTGCCGATCCCGGATCTACTTTCCGGCACGGTGACACTCGCGCCGGGCATGCTCTATCCGGTGTATCGGCTGGTGATCATCGCCGCCGGGCTGGCCGTAGGACTGCTGCTGTATGTCACCGTCAACCACACCCGGCTGGGCATGCTGGTGCGGGCCGGCGCCAGCAACGCGCCGATGGTATCGGCGCTCGGCGTGAACATCCGCCTGCTCTTCACCATCGTGTTCGGCGTCGGCGCCATGCTGGCGGGCTTTGCCGGCGCCATGGTCGCTCCCATCCTCTCGGTCGAGCCCGGCATGGGCGACAATGTGCTGATCCTCGCTTTCGTGGTGATCGTGATCGGCGGCATCGGCTCGATCCGCGGTGCGTTCATCGCTGCGCTCCTCATCGGACTGACCGATACCCTCGGACGATTCTTCGCGCCGAATCTGCTGCGTGCGGTGTTCGATCCCGCCACCGCCAGCCAGACCGGCCGTGCGATTGCGCCGATGCTGATCTATGTATTGATGGCGGCGGTGCTGTTCTTCCGACCTTCCGGCCTGTTCCCGGCGAAGCGATAGGACATGGCTGTGAACGATATCGCCGAGATCGACACCGCTCCTGCAAAAGCACTGCGCGCACGCGGACGCATGCTCTGGCTGCCAGCCGTCCTCTTTGCCGCCTTTGCGCTGATTCCGATCCTTGCCCAGTTCGGCGCCTCCGGCTTCATCTTGGCGCTCTTGACCCGCACCATGATCCTGGCGCTGGCGGCGATGTCGCTGGACCTCCTGATCGGCTGCGGCGCCATGATCAGCTTCGGCCACGCAGCCTATCTCGGCATCGGCGCCTACGCAGTCGGCATCCTGTCTAGTCATGGCATCGATGACGCATTCATCCAGCTCGGCGCGGCACTGGTCGTGTCCGGCGCTTTTGCACTGTTCACCGGCGCGATCTCGCTGCGCACCCGCGGCGTCTATTTCATCATGATCACGCTGGCGTTCGGGCAGATGCTGTACTTCCTTGCCACCTCGCTGGCGGCCTATGGCGGCGACGATGGTATGAGCCTGGTTTCGCGCAGTCTCATTTTCGGCAAACCCATCCTCAAGAACGATCTCGCGCTTTACTACGTCGTGTTCGGTATCCTGGTTGTGCTTTATCTCGTCTGCCGCGCGATCGTCGCGTCGCGGTTCGGCCGGGTGCTGCGCGGGATCAAGGAGAATCCGGTGCGCATGCAGGCGATCGGGTTCGCCCCCTATCGCTACCAGCTCACCGCCTACGTCATCGCCGGCATGATCGCCGGCATCGCGGGCTGCCTGCTCGCCAACCAGAGCGAGTTCATCAGCCCGGCCTACGCCACCTGGCAGCGCTCCGGCGATCTGATTTTCATGATCGTGCTGGGCGGTCTCGGCTCCCTGCACGGCGCCATCATCGGTGCAGCGGCATTCACCCTGCTCGAGGAGTTTCTGTCCCATCTGACCGAATACTGGGGGATGATTTTCGGCCCGATCCTGATCCTGGTGGTGCTGTTCGCCCGCGGCGGCCTGGTCAGCCTGCTGAGGAGCGAGCGATGAGCACGCCGATCCTCACCCTGACGCATCTGCACAAGAGTTATGGCGCGCTGCGCGTGACCGACGATGTCTCGCTCGACATCGCACCGGGCGAGCTGCATGCCATTATCGGTCCCAACGGCGCCGGCAAGACCACGCTGGTGCATCAGATCTCCGGTCTCAGTGCCCCCGATTCCGGACGGATCGTGTTCGACGGGCGCGACGTCACCGCGCTGCCGATGCACGAGCGCGCGCGACTGGGTCTTGTGCGCTCATTCCAGATTGTGTCCATCCTGCCCGGCTTTTCCGTGCTGGAAAACGTCGCGCTGGCCGCACAGGCCCACGCCGGTTCGAGCTTCAGGTTCCTCGGCAACGCAGCAGCGGAGCAGCCGCTAAACGACACAGCGATGGATCTGCTGACGCGATTTGGACTGAGTGCCCGCGCGAATGTGCCTGCTGGGGTGCTGTCGCATGGCGAAAAGCGGCAGCTGGAGCTTGCGGTCGCCATCGCCTCAAAGCCGAAGCTGCTGCTGCTGGACGAACCGCTGGCCGGCACCAGCCACGAGGAATCGCAGCGGGTAATTGCCACCCTGCAGGCGCTGAAGCGGGACATCCCGATCATCCTGATCGAGCACGACATGGACGCGGTGTTCGCGCTGGCGGACCGGGTCTCCGTGCTGGTCTATGGCCGCATCATTGCCAGCGGATTGCCCGACAGCATCCGCAATAACGCCGAGGTTCGCGCCGCGTATCTGGGTGAGGAATCAGTGGCCGGGGAGATCGTCTGATGCTCTCCGTCTCGCATCTGCAAGCTGGTTATGGCGCCGCCCAAGTGCTGTTCGACATCTCGCTGCGCATCGAGGCCGGCGAAGTGGTGACCCTGTTGGGCCGCAACGGCATGGGCAAGACCACCACGATCAAGGCGATCATGGGCCTGCTGCGGCCGAGCGGCGGCGACGTCAGCTTCGGCACCCTGCGGCTCACCGGCCTACCCTCCTACAAGATCGCCCAATGCGGCATCGGCCTCGTGCCGGAAGGCCGGCAGATATTCCCGACACTCACAGTGGACGAAAACCTTGTCGCCACCGCGGCCCGCCGCAAGGGCGCAGCGCGCTGGACGCTGCAGGCCGTCCACGAGCTGTTTCCGCGCCTGAAAGAGCGACGCGGCAATCTCGGCACGCAATTGTCCGGCGGTGAACAGCAGATGCTTGCGATCGGGCGGGCGCTGATGACCAACCCGAGCCTGCTGATCCTGGACGAGGCCACCGAAGGCCTGGCGCCGCTGATCCGTGCCGAGATCTGGGGCTGCTTGAAACGCCTGAAGAGCGAGGGCCAAGCCATTCTGGTCATCGACAAGAATGTCGACGCGCTGGCCGCTTTCGCAGACCGCCATGTTGTCGTAGAAAAAGGCCGCGTGGTCTGGAGCGGCACCAGTCCCGAACTGAAGAACGACCCCACTATCAAGGACAGATTCCTGCACGTCTGAATTTGACACACTGTCCGCCACACGGAGGAGACGATAATGGCCACGCCGATCGAGACTGCCGGGATCACCCGCGCCAACGAGGGCCTGCAAGGCATCAGCTGGAACATCCTGGGACAAACCTACGTGCCGAAGACACGCACCGAACACTCGTTCTCCTGGCATGCGACCTTCCCGCCCGGCACCTTCGTGCCGCCGCACATCCATCCCGACCAGGACGAATACCTCTATATCCTCGAAGGACGGCTGGATTTCATGCTGGACGGCGCCGACGACTTCGCCACCCCCGGCGACACGGTGCGCCTCGCCATGGGCAAGCCGCACGGCATCTTCAACAAGTCGCAGCAGATCGCAAAAGTGCTGTTCTGGGTGTCGCCGACGCGGCGGCTCTACGACCTGTTCTGGGGCATCCACAACATGACCCAGCAGAATCCCGACGACGTGGTGGCGCTCGCCGCCGAGCACAACATCCACTTCCTGCCGCCGCCTCCCGGAGCGTAAGATAGCGGTAAGAGGCAACAAGTTTCGTCATTTTCTGCCGTCATGCCCGGCCTTGTGCCGGGCATCCACGTCTTAGGGCGCCAATTACGAAGAAAGACGTGCATGGCCGGGGCAAGCCCGGCCATGACGCTGATACCACAAGTGGCTCACGTTCTTTACGCCCGCCCGACCACTCTCGCCGCAAACCCAGCTTTCGCTGCATATCCCCGCACGATGGCCTCGCGGGATTCATAATTCAAAATCGTATCGATGTCGGTGAAGCCCTGCGGCGCGAGCCTCTCTACCGCATCGATCACGCCTTCGGGGCCGCCGCGGCGATTGGAGGCGACGATCTCGGCCGTCATCGGCAGTCGCTGGCGCTCGTAAGCCATCAAGGCCTGGCGCGGATGTTCGGAGCGCACCAGCGCGTCCGCCAGGCAGCGCGCGTCGAGGATCGCCTGCGAGGCGCCATTGGAGCCGACCGGATACATCGGATGGGCGGCGTCGCCGAGCAGCGTGACGCGACCATCGATCCAGCTCGGCAAGGGATCGCGATCGCAGCAGGGATACTCCCAGAACTCCGGCGTGGCCCGGATCAGCGCAGCAAGATCGACCTGCAGGATCGAGAACCCCGCCACATGCGGCATCAGTTCGTCACGCCGGCCAAGACGCGACCAGTCCTCCCGGCGCGGCGGCAAGGTCGAACCGTCGCCGATGCGCACCAGCATGGCCCAGTTGGTCAGCCGGCTCGCGGGACTCGAACCCTCCGCGATCGGATAGATCACCGCCTTGGCGTTCAGCCCGCCGGCGATGATCATCGAACTGCCGGTCAGGAACTTCGGCCAGTCCGTGGCGCCACGCCACAGCATCAGCCCGTTCCAGCAGGGCGCCCCCTCCTGGGGATACATGGTCTGCCGCACCTTGGAATGAATACCATCTGCGCCGATCAGGATGTCGCCCCGGGCCGTCGTCACGTGAGCGCCGGTGCGATCGAAAAAGTGCGCGGTGACGCCGCCCTCGTCCTGGGTGTAGGCACCAAGCCGGCAGCCGGTGCGTATGGCATCAGCGCCGAGCCGCTGCACCACCGCCTGGTGGATCACGCTCTGCAGCCGGCCGCGATGGATGGAGAACTGCGGCACGTCATGGCCGGCGCCAAGGCCGCGCTTTTCGTGCCAGACCTGCTGGCCGTGCCGTGTCAGATAGAACAATTCGTCCGTGCGGATGGCGACGTCATCGAGCCGGTCGAGCAGACCGAGAGCGGTCAGTTCACGGATCGCATGCGGCAGGGTGTTGATGCCGACGCCGAGCTCGCGGATGGTGTCGGACTGTTCGTACAACTCGCAGTCGATGCCGCGTGCGCGCAACATCAGCGCCGTGGTGAGACCTCCGATACCGCCGCCGACGATGATGGCCTTCATCCACGCACCTCCACGCACTCAACCCAATTGACGCATTATCGCCCGGCCATCACTCCGCCGCCAGTGGCTTTGCGGGATCGGCTTTCGCATCCGCCTTCAATTCCGCCCGGGTCTTCGGCTTGCCCTTGATCTTCAGCTCCTCGAAGTCCTGGCGGTCGCGCACGCTATTGCGGAAGATCTGTTCTTTTCCGGGCAAATACTGCGGAGGGCAATAGGCGTCCGCGGCGCCGTACCAGGCGGCTGCCCTGAGCACGAAGGACGGATCGGCCAGATGCGGGCGGCCGAGAGCAACGAGATCGGCGCGGCCGGCGGCCAGGATCGTGTTCACCTGGTCGGCACTGGTGATGTTGCCGACGCACATGGTCGCGACATGGGCCTCGTTGCGGACCTGGTCGGAGAACGGGGTCTGGAACATGCGCCCGTAGATCGGCCGGGAGTCCCGCACCGTCTGCCCGGTCGAGACATCGACGAGATCGACGCCGGCCTCGCCGAACGCACGCGCCACCTCCACCGCATCGTCACCGGTGAGGCCGCCCTCGGCCCAGTCAGTCGCCGAGATGCGCACCGACATCGGCTTAAGCGCAGGCCACGCCGCGCGCATCGCCGCGAATACCTCCAACGGAAAGCGCAGGCGATTCTCTAGTGCGCCGCCATACTCATCGGTGCGGGTATTGGTCAGCGGCGAGATGAAGCTCGCCAGCAGATAGCCATGGGCGCAGTGCAGCTCCAGCATGTCGAAGCCGCAGCGATCACCACGGATCGCGGCGTCGACAAACTCCTGCTTGATCCGGCTCATCGCTGCACGGTCGAGCTCGCATGGCACTTGGCTGTCGGGGAAATAGGGAATGGGTGATGCCGAGACCACATCCCAGCCACCTTCTTCCAGCGGCCGGTCGATGCCGTCCCACATCAATTTGGTCGCGCCCTTGCGCCCGGCGTGGCCAAGCTGCAGGCAGATCTTCGCCGCCGAGTTGCCGTGGACGAAATCGACGATGCGGCGCCACATCGCTTCCTGCTCGTCGTTCCACAGCCCCGTGCAGCCGTGGGTGATGCGGGCGTCAGGTCCGACGCAGGTCATCTCCGTGAAGATGAGTCCGGCACCGCCGATGGCGCGAGAGCCATAGTGTACCAGGTGGAAATCCTGCGGCACGCCCTCCTTGGCCGAGTACATGCACATCGGGGAGACCACGGCGCGATTCCTGACCACCATGTCGCGCAGCTTGAACGGCTGGAACATCGGCGCCACCGGCTTCTCGACATTTATATCGAATCCCCTGGTGCGCACTTGGCGAGCGAACACCTTGTCCACCTCGGCCACGAACTCCGGCGCGCGCAGGCCGAGGTTGTCGTAGGTGATCGCCTTGGCGCGGGTCATCACACCGAACGCGAACTGCACGGGATCGAAATCCCAGAAACGGTCGACGTGCTCGAACCAGACCAGCGACACGTCGGCGGCGTGCTGGGTCTTTTCCACCTCTTCGCGGCGCCCATGTTCATAGGCATTCAGCGCGGCGTCGATGGTCGGCGCGCTTCGCATGGCATCGGCAAGCGCGATAGCATCCTCCATCGCGAGCTTGGTGCCGGAGCCGATCGAAAAATGCGCAGTCGCCTTCGCATCGCCGAGCAGGACCATGTTGTCCTTGACCCAACGCTGGTTGCGGATCATCGGGAAATTCCGCCACATCGAACGGTTGATCAACAGTGGATGACCATCGAGGAATTCGCTGAAAATTGTCTCCATCCGCTTCGCGGATTCTTCCTCGCTCAGGCCGGTGAGACCCGCGCGCTCGAACGTGTCCGGATCGGTCTCGAAGATCCAAGTCGAGCGCCCGACCTCGTACTGGTAGGCGTGGGCGATGAAGGGGCCCCACTCGGTCTCCTGGAACACGAAGGTGAAGGCATCGAGCGGCTTGGTCGACCCCATCCAGGTGAATTTGTTGGAACGCAGATCGACCTCAGGCTGGAAATGATCGGCGAACTTACCGCGGAAGCGGCTGTTACTGCCGTCAGCCAGAACGATGAGGTCCGCATCGGCGAACTTCTCCTCGTCGGTAATTTCGACCTCGAAGAACAGCCGCACGCCCAGTTCACGCGCTCGCTCCTGCAGGATCAGCAGCAGCATGCGGCGCGAGCAGCCGCAGAAGCCGTTGCCGCCGACCCGGTGCACCGTGCCGCGGAAGTGCACGGCGATGTCGTCCCAGTAGGCAAACTCCTGGGTGATGCGCTGGTAGCTCGGCGGATCGTACTTCTCGAAATTGTCCAGAGTGGCGTCGGAGAACACCACGCCGAAGCCGAAAGTGTCGTCATGGCGGTTGCGCTCGTAAACCGCGATATCCGCATCGGGACGCTGCTTTTTCAACAGGATCGCGGAATAGAGCCCCGCTGGTCCACCGCCGATGATTGCAACCTTCATGACAGCCTCCAAGGATCAACTGTCAATTATTTTAAGCCTAAAGCAATTTCCTGGCAAGCGGATTTATTGCCGCCCCGCCCTCAATTCCCCTCGAACACCGGCTTCTGCTTGTTGGCGAAGGCGTGGAAGGCACGCTCGAAGTCCTTGGTGGTCATGCACAAGGCTTGCGCAATCGCTTCCGACTCGATCGCCTCCTCCACCGACATCGCCCATTCCATCGCCAGCATACGCTTGGTCATGGTGTTGGCAAAGGTCGGTCCCGCGGCGATCTCGCCGGCGAGCGTCAGCGCCTGCGCCAGCACGTCCGCGGGCGCCACGATGCGGCTGAAGAATCCCCAGCGTTCGCCCTCATCCGCGGTCATGAAGCGGCCGGTGTAGAGCAGCTCCGAGGCGCGCGACTGGCCGATGATGCGCGGCAGGATGGCGCAGGCGCCCATGTCGCAGCCGGCGAGCCCCACCTTGTTGAAAAGGAACGCCACCTTCGCTCCGGTGGCGGCGATCCGCATGTCGGACGCCATGGCGATGATCGCACCGGCGCCGGCGCAGATGCCCTCGACCGCGGCCACGATCGGCTGCGGGCACGCCCGCATCGCCTTGACCAGGTCGCCGGTCATGCGGGTGAATGCGGTCAGCCCCTTGGTGTCCATCTCGACCAGCGGGCCGATGATCTCGAACACGTCGCCGCCTGACGAGAAATTGCCGCCAGCGCCGGTGACCACGATCACCTTCACCGTGTCGTCATGGGCGCAGGCGCGAAACATGTCGGTCAGTTCGCGGTAGCTGGCGAAGGTCAGCGGATTTTTCCGTTCCGGCCGGTTGAGCGTCACCGTCGCAACGCCGCCGATCACCGACAGCAGGAAATGCCGCGGCGCGTATTGCGACAGCGGCAATGTGACGGAGTTGGCGAAGCTTGCGGTTGAATCTGAGCTCATGGGGTCTCCCGGATGGTATTTGTTATGGCGTTGATGGTTGTCGTCGCGCGGCGCGCTCAAATCTCTCCGCCGGCCACCGCGATGGCCTGGCCGGTGACGGCGGAGGCGCCGGGACCACACAGCCAGGCGACCGTGTCGGCGACCTCGGCCGGGCTCACGAGCCGGCCCTGCGGATTGTGCTTGGCGAGTTCGGCCACCGCCTGGTCACGGCTGCGGCCGGTCTTTTTCATGATCAGATCGAGGCTGCCGGCGACGAGATCGGTGTCGGTGAAGCCGGGGCAGACCGCATTGACGGTGACGCCGCTCACCGCCACCTCCAGCGCCAGCGCCCGCACGAAGCCGACCACCGCGTGCTTGGCCGCGCAATAGGCGGACACGTAGGAATAGCCCTTGAGCCCGGCGGTCGAGGCGATGGCGATGATGCGGCCCTGCCGCCGCTCCGTCATCGGCTTGAGCACCGCATGGGCAGCATGCACCACGCCCATCAGGTTGACGTCGATCATGCGCTGGAACAGCGCGGCGTCGGATTTCAGGAATGGCGCGGATTCGGCCGCGCCGGCGTTCGCGACCAGGATATCGATCGGCTGCCGTGCGGCGACCTGCGCGATCGCCTCACCGACCGAGGCCGCGTCCGCCACGTCGGCCACTGCGGCGAAATGCGCTTCGCCGGCGGCGACCACCGCCTCGAGGGTCTCGCGGTTGCGGCCCAGCACCGTGATTGTCGCACCAGTCTCCACCAGCGACGCGGCAATCGCGCGGCCGATGCCGCGGCCGCCGCCGGTGACCAGCGCATGGGTCGTGGATCGATCGAACACGTGGGATGCCGCCATCTTCAACCTCGCTGAACTGGCCTGCAATATATTTTAAGCTTGAAGCAATTGCAAGGAAGCGGGCGAGGAACCCACACTATCCACTGTCGGCTACCCGGTTTTCCGCGGCCGCTCGCCCAGATCCCAGAACAGGCCGGCCATCATGCTCAGCCCCTCTTCGGTGGTGGAGAGCAGGATATGTTCGTCAGGCGCATGCTGGCTGCAGCCGGGATAGGAGTGCGGCACCCAGATGGTCGGCAGGCCCAGGAGATCGCAGAACACGTCGTTGGGCAGCGATCCGCCGAAATTGGGCAGCACGGCGGGGTCCTTGCCGGTGGTCTGGCGGATCGAGGCCGCGGCCCAATCCACCCAGGGATTGCGCACATCGGTGCGCGAGGCGGCGAAGCGCTGCTGGACGCTGACGCGGACCATCGACAATCCCAACGCATTCAGATGGTTGCGGACGGCCTGTTCGACGCCTTCGACATCGGTGCCGACCACGAAGCGCAGCTGCAGAACCGCCTGCGCGCGGCCGGGAATGGCGTTGGCCGGATTGGCGGTATTGCCAGCCGACATCGCCAGCACCTCCAGCGTGTTCCAGGCATAGAGCCGCTCGGCCGCGGAGAGCCCCTCCTCGCCCCAGCCCGGCGACAGCGCCGGCTCGTCCGGGGTCGGGGTGATCTCCACGCCGGCCAGCGCCTTGCGGACATCGTCCGAAATCGGCGGCGGCTTCAGGGCATCCAGCAGCATCCGGCCGCGATGATCGACCAGGCTGGCGATGGCATTGGCCAGGATGGTGGCGGGGTTGGACAGTACGCCGCCCCAATTACCGGAATGATGCCCGCCATCGCGCACATTGACATCGAGATGGATGCGCAGGCCGCCGCGGCAGCCRAGAAAAATGGTCGGGCGATCGACGGACAGCCGCGGCCCGTCGGAGGCGATGAACACATCGGCCGCAAGCTCGTTGCGCAATGACGCGCAAACCTCGGGCAGATCCGGCGAACCGATTTCCTCGCCGGTCTCGACGATGAATTTCGCATTGAAACCAAGCCGGCCGCCGCGGGTCTCGCGGACCGCCTCCAGCGCCGACATCAGGATGCTGTGCTGGCCCTTGTTGTCCGCAGTGCCGCGGCCATAGACCCGCTCGCCGACTTTTGTCGCGCGCCAGGGATCGCGGTTGTCGCGCCATTCTCCGACCATGCCACCGACCACGTCGCCATGGCCGTACATCAGCACGGTCGGCAGCGCGGCATCCTCGAGATAGTCCGCGACCAGATAAGGCCCCCGGCCTTTCGGCGACGGCACCAGCTTCGTTTTGAAGCCGAGCCGGGCAAAGGCCGGCTGCAACTCCTTGTCGAGATAGGCCTGCAGGATGTCGGTGCGGTCGGTGTTCTGGCTTTCGGTCTGGTAGGCGACGCGGCGATCGAGTTCGGCAAGAAACCCGCCCGAGTGGAAATGTTGACGTACGCGGGCGATCGCGTCGGCTCTTGTCATCACGAACTCCGTAAAACCATGCGGCAATTGATCCGGCGTTGCGATTTAGCTGATCTTCGCGGTCGAAGTCGATCCCCGAACGCGCCCCGGCGCCATGCGGATACGGGTGGCTGACGGCTCAACAGAGTTCACTCCGTCATCCTGAGGCGCGAGCCTTGCGGTGCACTTGCACCGCTGGGCGAGCCTCGAAGGATGCGCGGCCAATTCTAGCTAAGTATTGGCCGTCGCCCTTCGAGGGCCGCGCTGCGCACGGCCACCTCAGGGTGACGGTCGATGCGCGGCCTGCTGCTCCATTGTCAGTTCGGCCTGCAGGCTCGCGACGTCGCGATAGATCGACGCCACCGCCAGCACGCGCCCGCCACGCTTGTAGCGCAAGAGGCGGTCCCTGCCGGCGATGTCGCCTTCGATCTCGATGTCGTCCCAACTCTCGGCGTGGCCGACGTAATTGATCGGCACATCGTAGTGCTGGCTCCAGAAGAATGGCACCGCGTCGAAACGCTGGCGCTGCCCCAGCATGTTGTGCGCCACGGTCTGGCCCTGGCGTTCGGCCACCACCCAGTGCTCGACCCGGATGTTGTTTCCGGAATACGCATCCGGCCAGCGCGCGATGTCGCCCGCGGCATAGATATCCGGATTGCTGGTTTCCAGCCACGCATTCACCGTGACACCGCGATCGATCGCAAGCCCCGCCTGTTCGGCAAGCGCCAGACGTGGCTTCACCCCGACACCGACGACCACAACATCGGCATCGAGCGTAGCCCCACTCTTCAGGCTCACCCGCTTGCCATCGATGGCGACGACCATGTCCTGCAGATGGAAGATGACGCCGTGCTCTTCGTGCAGCGCGCGGACGAAATCCCCCATCTGCGGCCCGAGCACCCGTTCCATCGGCCGCGCTTCGGGCGCGACCACATGGACTTCGATATCACGCGCGCGCAGCGACGCGGCGGCTTCCAGCCCGATGAAGCTCGCGCCGATCACAACGGCGCGGCGCGCGCCGTCTGCGGCGGCGATGATGGCGCGGCAGTCCGCCAGCGAACGCAGCGTGTGGACATGCGGCTGGTCGGCCCCGGGGATGGTGAGCCGCACCGGCTCGGCGCCGGTCGCGAGCAGGAGACGATCATAGGGTATCGTGCCGGCGGCGGTGACGACATGGCGGGCCTTGGTATCGATGCCGGTCACATCCGCCTTGAGCCGCAGATCGATCCGGGAGTCGGTGTAGAACTCATCGGGTCGCAGCGGCAGCCAGTCCTCCGGCGCGGAACCGGCCAGATAGTCCTTCGACAGGTTCGGACGGTCGACCGGAGACGCGGTGTCGTTGCTCAGCATCACGATGCTGCCGCCATACGCCTGACGGCGCAGCATCTCGGCCGCTGCAAACCCCGCGGCCCCACCGCCGACAATCACGATGCGGTCGGGCGTGGCGCCCGATTCCGTACCGCCTCGGGCAATCGCTGGCACGTGCTCGCGTTTGCGCCGGACAAAGATCCGCCCCACATCGCGCTCCACCTCCCACACCGCCAGCGGACTCAGTGCCGGCGCGCGGGTCGCCTCGCCGGTCCGCAGGTCGAAACAGGCGTGATGCCATGGGCAGCGAACGGTATCGCCGACCACAAGGCCCTCGGCCAGCGGGCCGTGGTAGTGGCTGCACTGCGCGTCGATGGCGAAGATCTCCGCATCCGAACGCACCAGCAGGACTTCCTGCTCGCCGACATGGCCGAGCAGCGTCTCTCCCGTGAAGTCACTGAGCGCAATCCCCTCCGACAGGTCCGGCCCGGCGGGTGCGGCGGTCTGGTCGCCCGGTTCCTGATCGGTCATGGCTCACCTCTTGACGTGCGGCGGCCCCAGGCCGCGGCACACCATCAACGCGCCGCGCCAGCTTCGGTTGCGTCCTAATTCGGCCGGCGCGGCGTGGCCGAGGGCGCCTCACCAAACTTCCGGCGGTAGGCGCTGGCCATCCGGCTGAGATGGGTAAAACCGAGATCGAACGCGATATCGGTGATGCGCTCGCCCGGCTGCGCGCAACGAAGCCGGGCGTTGAGATGCGCCAGGCGGATGTCCTGCAGCATGTCCGAGATCGAGATGCCGAAATGCCGCTTGAAGCCGAGTTGCAGCGCTCGGATACCGATCCCCGCGACCCCTGCGAGGTGTTCGAGATCGAGCGGCTTAGCCGCCTGGGCCTCCAGGTGATCCCGCACCCGCTTCAAGGTGCGCGGCAGCGTCTCCGCCCGGCCGCCGAAGACGGCGATCGCGTCGCTCAGGCCATGGCGCTGGCCGTTGAGCAGGACATCGAGAAGTCCTTCGCGCAGACCGGCCACGGCGAGCGGCGCGAGACAGCGATCCGGGCCGAGACGCTCGGCGACATCGATGATCCCGGCGATCTGCACCTGCAACGAGCGGCCCGCGTCCGTGGCGAGGTCAATCTCCGGATCGAACTCCACGGCACGAATCGGCTTGCCCGCCAGCGCCGCGGCGCGCTGCTCCACCAGCCTCCGCTCGACCAGCAGGATCAGTTGCGCGCAATCCTGCTGCCAGGTCATCCGGGTCGGGATCGTCGGCGACAGCAGCGAGCCGGTGCGATCCGGACCCGTCGTCACCTCACAGGCCGCGGTGCGCACACGCGCCGAGCCGGTAATCGGAATCTGCACCAGGAAAAACCGTTCGAGACAGCCGGGATCGATCGCGACCGCGCCGCCATAGGCCACATAGTTGACGGAAAACCCGTCAAAGGCCGCACTGTTGTGCAGGGTGTAGAAATCCGGCGATGTGTGCTGGACCGGTGTCAAGGCGTGAGGACAGAAGATGCGCCCGACCGCTTCGGCTGCATCATCGACGCTGTCGGTTGCCACGCGGTTGAACGCCGCAAGCCGAACCGCGGCCGCCGGCCATCGCGGATCGCCCCCAGCTTGCAGACCGTCCACGCTCCTCGCCATGCCGTGGCCTCTCCCTGGCCGTGCGGTTTATTTGAGGCCTAAAATATACCGGGAGCGATGAGCGCGAAAGCGGTTTTGCGCATCACACTGCCTGATCGTTGCGCAGGCCCGGTCATCCCGCATCGCAACACCGCCCGGGATTCGTTTAACGGCTAGACAGCCCTCTCCCGCCACGCCAGCCTGCATCATCCGGTCAAACCAGGAGGGAAATAAAAATGGCAGCGCTCGAAAAAGGCATCACCGCAAAAGGCACCGGCTACGCCGGCAAGACCTGGAATATCCTCGGCCAGGTCTACTTCCCGAAGGCCGTCACCGATTCCACTTTCGCGTTCGAAACCAACAGCGATCCCGGACAATTCGTGCCGGTGCACATCCATCCGACCCAGGAGGAGTTCATCCTGGTGCAGGAGGGCGAGCTCGATCTCAAGCTCGACGGCGTGTGGGTCAAGGCCAAGGCGGGCGACCTGGTGCGCCTGCCGCGCGGCATTCCCCACGGTTATTTCAACAAATCCGACAAGCCGGCCCGCGCGCTGTTCTGGGTCTCGCCGGCGCAGAAGCTCGAGGCGCTGTTCGACAAGCTGCATAATCTCGAAGACACCGCGGAGGTGGTGCGCGTCTCCGCCGAGCACGAGGTGAACTTCCTGCCGCCAGACGCGAACGCGTAGGACCTCAATCCCTGCGGCTATCACGCTCACTCTTTGTCGTTGCCGGGCTTGTCCCGGCAACCCCGATCAGGGACGCACTGCCTTCCTAAGCGGGATCTCTGCGACTTGGCGTAGCCAAGTCGCTGGGGACAAGCCCGGTGATGACACAGTGAGTGTCGATACGCTTTGCGAAACACGTCTGAAACACGACGACTGAAGCACCACAACCGATTTCATCGGACGGAGGAGATTTGTCTCATGGTCAAGCGCAAGCATGTGTGCGTCATCGGCGCCGGCATCTCGGGACTGGCTGCGGCCAAGGCATTTTCCCARCGCGGGCATCAGGTCACSATCCTSGAGCGCAGCGGTGATCTCGGCGGSGTCTGGGAGCCSGCSCGCTCCTATCCCGACGTGCAGACCCAGAGCCCGAAGGAGCTTTATCGCTACACCGACAAGGCGATGCCGGCCTCGTATCCGGAATGGCCGAAGGGGCCGCAGGTCTACGCGTATCTCAGCGACTATGCCCGCGCGCATGGACTCGATCGCGCTGCGCGATTCAACACCACGGTACGGCAGATGAGCCGCCGCGCGGACGGGCAGCCGGGCTGGACGCTTGATCTGCAAAAAGCCGACGACAGCACCAGCCGCGAGGATTTCGATTTCGTCGCCGTCTGCAGCGGGCAATTCAACGAGAAGCAAACCATCAACCATCCCGGCGACGCGGCATTCACAGCGCAAGGCGGCCAGATCCTGCACTCATCGCAGTACAACGATCCGGCCCTCGCCAGGGGCAGGAAGGTGGTCGTGCTCGGCGGCTCCAAGTCCGCCACCGACATTGCGGTCAACGCGGTCAAGTCCGGCGCCAGTGCGGTGACCATCGTCTATCGCGAGCCGGTGTGGCGCATCCCCTATTTCATCGGCGGCCTGATCAATTTCAAGCGCATCCTCTACGTCCGCGCCCAGGAGGAGATGTTCAGGAGCTGGGGCATCGGGCCACTGTCGCGGCTGGCGCACACGCTCGCGAAACCGCTGGTATGGGCGAACTGGCGCGGCCTGGAAAGCCTGCTGAAGCTGCAGCTCAAGCTCGGCAAGTGCAACATGGTGCCGGACACCCGCATCGAGGACGGCGTCAACTGCTCGGTGCCGATCGCCACGCCGGATTTCTTTCCGATGGTGGCCGACGGACGCATCAAGGCGGTGCGCGGCACCTTCGACTACTACGACGGCAAGATCATTGTGATGACCGGCGGCGAACGCGTCGATACCGACGTCGCCGTGCTAGCGATCGGCTACAAGCTCGGCGTGCCGTTCCTGCCCGATGTTTACAAAGAGAAACTGGTCGATCCCGACGGGCAATACCGGCTCTACCGGCTGATCGCCAATCCGGACCTGCCGGACATGGGGTTCGTCGGCTTCAATTCCAGCTTCTGCACGGTGTTGTGCGCGGACCTCGCCGCGAACTGGCTGGTGCGCTACGCCGATGGCCAGCTCGCGCGGCAACCCAGCGCGGCCGAGATGCGCGACAACATCGCCATGATGCTGCATTTCAAGCGCGTCGAGCGCCCCGCCGCCGGCGTCTATGGCGGCCTGTGCGTGGCGCCCTATCATTTCAAACATTTCGATGAACTGATGACGGACATCGGCACCGGCAAGCGCCGGCGCAACCCGCTGGCGGAGAAGTTCACGCCGCCGGACGCGGATGCCTATGCCCGCTTCCTGGCCACGGCACCGGATTATCGGGCGGCCTGACCGCCTGCCTTCAGCGCGACACTCCCCCCAACGCGAACGGCCCCGGCGACACCGCCGGGGCCGTTGCATGTCGTCCGTGGCGCTGCGCCAATTACCAGGCGTAACGCACCACGCCCTTGCCGCCGTAGGAGGACGTCACCTTCGAGAACTCGCCCTCGAAAGTCGCAGCCATCGACCAGCCGTTCATCCATTTCACCTCGGCAGTCGCCGTGGTCAGCGCGGAGTCGCTGGCCTGGCGCGCGCCGTTGACGACGAACGATGCACCGGGCAGCGACTGGAAGGTCGCCGACACCGACCGCGATGGATCGAAGTCGTGCGCCCAAGCGAGCCTGCCGCGCAGAGTGAGCAAGCCCGTGGTGGTGGCGAAGGTGCGGTCGGCGCGCAGGCCGAGCTCGCTGCGGGTGTCGGTCACGTTGTTGCTGGCGTAGGCGAGCGCGAAGGTGCTGGTGCCTGCCAGCGCCGTTTCCGCGTAGGCAGGCAGGTCCAGCAGCGTGACCTGTCCCGCGGCATAGGGCGTCAGGCCCATCCAGGGCGTCACGAAGCGGTAGCCGCCTTCGATCCGTCCGGAATAGGTGTTGGCGTTGAACGAGGCGTGCAAGCGATCGAGCCCGGCAATGGTGACGCTGCGATCGGTGGTCACGTCCTGCCAGCCATACGCCAGCGCGCCGGAGAGATAGGCGGCGCCGACGGTCTGGCGCACGAAGGCACCGGCCTGGAACAGGTCCGACCGGCCGCTGCCGAGGCCCCCCTTGGTCGTAAAGGCGGTACCGGCACCCGCGAGCGCAAAGCCCGCGACCGTGTTCGGCGTGATGCGGTAGTCCGCACCGACCGCCGCACCGTACAGCGAGCTGCTGGAGCCGCTCGATCCCTGCGCCGCGCTGCCTTGGGTGGTCTGCGAACCGCCGAAGCCCATCGCCCACACCGCCCAGCCGGGAACGTACGCCGGCACAGCCGGAGCCTTGGTCACCATGCCATAGGCATCGCGCTCGGCGCCGCTGCGCTTGCGGCCGGTCGCGGCATAGGCGTTGACGCCGAGATCGCCGTCGTCGGCATAGGCGAACGGACCTGCACCGCCGGCGTCGCCGCGGCCCGCTCCCGACGAATCGAGCAGCATGGTCGTGAACTGGGTTGCAGCATTGAACGAGGTTTGCTGCGCGCCGGTCGCGTTCTCGCCCGAGGCCTGGGTCAGGTTCTGGGCGGCGTTGTTGCCGCTGAAGATCGCACCGAGACCACCGCCGGTGGTGCCCGAGGTGTTGAACGCGGTATCGAGTGCGCTACCGATCGCGCGCTGATTGCCGTTGGCACCGCTGAACTGACCGAGCGACGAGGTCAGGTTCACCTTCACCGCCGTCGGCGTGTAGCTCAGTGAGCCGGTGATGCCAGTCGGCAGCACCAGTGCGGAGAACTGGCTGCCGTTCAATCCGCTCGACGTGAGGATCGTGGACTGGCCGAACTTGACGGTGCCGGATGCCGCGCTGATCTGGGCATTGCCCGCCAGCGCCGCCGTGCCGGTGACATTGGCGAACGACGCCGCCGTCGTGTTCATCTGTACGAGATAGGTCGCGCCCGACTGGAACGCGAGGTTGCCATTCACGGTCAACGACGTGCCGGGCGTGCTGCCCGGCGCCAGCGTACCGCCACTCGCCACCAGCGTCGAGGCCACGGTGCCGGTGCCGGCGAGTGTGCCGCCATTGCCGATGGTGACGTTGGTGGTCACGACATCGCCGCCGGCGAGCGTCAGGGTGCCGGTCAGGTTCTGGAAGTAGCCGATCGCGGAGTAGAGATCGATGCGCGCCCAGTAGCTCAGCGCCGTGCCGTAGAACGCCGCAAGAGCATTCGTCTCGGTGTTGACGATGATCTGGTTGATGGTGCTGGTCTGCAGGTTGCCGTAAAGGCCGCCGGTCGGCGCGATCTGCTGCGCCGCCGCCGTGCTGCCGCCATAGACCGGCGCCAGCAGGATCGAGGCATCCGGACCGCCCGCGGGCGCCGCTTCACGCGGAGCCTGCGCGAACGACAGCGTCGGCAGACCATAGGTCAGCCGCTGCTGGTACAGCGCCTGGTTGGCCGCCGAGGCGACGTAGGGATCGCCGGTGGTGTTCGCCGAACCGGCGGCACAGGTGGCAACCGTGTTTCCGCACTGGGCTGCGAGATAATTGCGCAGCTCGGTGCTTCCCTGGGTCAGCAGCGACGGCAGGTTGATGGCGGTGCCGGTGGTTGCCGCATTGTTGATGTAGGACGGGTTCGTGAGCGCCTGCGCGAGATCATAGCTGACGAAAGCGCGGCTCGCGATGATGTCCAGCGGATAATGCACGCCGAGGACGATGCGGCTGTTGCCGTATTCGGACGCGCGCAGCAGCATGCTCTGGTACAGCTCGGGCACCATCATGCCGATCAGCATCGAATCCGTGAAGGCATAGGTGGTGTGGCCGCTCGGAAACGAGGGATTGGTGTTGATGCCGTTCAGCGCGGTCGGATCGAACAGATTGATCTGGCTCGACACCTGCGCCGGCCGGGAGTCCCCATAAATGTTCTGCCCCGGCTGGGTGTTCGTGACGCCGTAGGCGACGTCATATACGCTGTTCGTCGTGTTGGGCAGGCCATTGAAGGTCGGCAAAGTGGAGCCGGCCGGCGCGACCGCCGTGGTCGTGCCGTTGATGGTGCCGTTGGCGAAATAGTTCTTCGCCATGCCGAGATCCGAACTCGTGAAGGTGTACGCCTTGGTCAGCAGCGCCACCGTATTGGCCAGCGGGCCAGCGGTTCCGCCTGCGACGCCGGTCTGATAGATCGCCCCGAGCTGAACGCCCAATCCACCGACGGGCTGTTGCGGCGTGATGCCGCCGACCGCGGCCTGCGCCGGCAGTCCACCGGCGAGGTTCGCCGCGACGCCCCATTTGCCGGCCAAGCCGGTGACGGTGTTCGACGCCGAGCCGAGCAGGTTCTTGTCGCTGATGGCGAGTTGCTGTTGAGCCAGCGTCGCACCATTGTTGATATTGATCGATTGCTGCAGGTTCGCCTGCAGCGTGGCCTGGCCGATCGCCGTCGCGTTCAGCCCCAGGAACGGCGACAGCAGGTTGAGCACATTGACGTTCGCAACGGTGGTGTTGGCGGTCTGCGCCTGCGCCGCCACGCTCGACGTTACAAACACAATGAGCGCAGTCGACTGCAACAACCGCTTTTTGAAGCGGTTCACACTTGTAGAATTCACTTTCAGCCCCCTGAAATCTTCAGAAACACTCTGAAGTGCGCGGACCCTAGGGAGTTAAGATTTCATTAACGTGACAAATTCGCGCACCGGGCGAACCGCAATCGAACCACAGGACATGTGTCACCCGAGCCACAGCCACAGGTCCGCTCACGACAGTCCGATGACAGAGCGTTGCCAGTGATCGCGCATGTTGCTGATGGTCTCGAAACGTCATGCGCACGTCATTGGATCGATCAGGAAACGCCACATGACGATTCTTCTTCGCCGGATGCATCCCGCCCGCCGATGAGGGCGCCATGCGCCTTGCCTCGGCGCGGGGGTGTCAGGCCGCGTGACCATCCCGGCGGGCGCTTGCCAGATCATCGCCGTGGTGGGATATCACGGCGATGACCACAGCCCCGTCGCCTTTCGACACGGCCAGTATCCGCACGAATACGCCCGGCGTCGCGTCCGTACTGCACCTGAATGCGGCAAGCGCGGCGCTGCCGTCAGCGTCGGTGGTCGCGGCGGTGAAGGCGCATCTCGACCTCGAAGTCCGGATCAGCTCCCAGGCCGCCGCGGAACGGGCGCAGGCCGGCCTCGCCATCACCCGCCAGCGCGCAGCGACGCTGCTCGGATGCCGCCCCGACCAGATCGCGTTCGGCGGCACTTGCGCGCAGCTCTGGTCGCTGATGTTTCACGCGCGAAAGCTTCCGACCAGCGGCCGCATCCTGGTCTCCCGCGGCGAATGGGGCGGCAACCTCTTGGCCATGGAAACCGTGGCCCGCGATCTCGATATCGTCGTCGAGACCATTCCCACCGATGATGCCGGGCAAATCCACACCGAGCAGCTGAAGTCGCGGCTCGATGAGGACGTACGCCTGATCGCCGTCACGGCGGTCTCAAGCGTCAACGGCATCCGCCAGCCGATCGCCGCAATCGGCGCGCTGGAACGGCCGCAGGGCTGCCTCTACTTCGTGGATGCGGCGCAGGTCATCGGACGTTTCCCGCTGGCGCTCGATCAGGTGTGCGCCGACGTGGTGACGGCGCCGGCGCGAAAATGGCTGCGCGGACCGCGCGGACAGGCACTGGCCGCACTCTCCGACGCCGCACTGGCGCAACTCACCGCACCACCGCTGCTCGATCTCGCCGGCATGGCCTGGTCGGACAACGGCAGTCCCTCGCCGCGCGGCAACGCCCATCGTTTCGACACCAGCGAATTCAGCATTGCGGGCCGGCTCGGCCTGGGTGTCGCGCTCGCTGAACTGCTCGATGCCGGACCAATCAGCATCACCAACGCCATCGACGATCGCGTTCGTACGCTGCGCGCCGCCCTCGCCGGCTGCGAGGCTATCACCGTGCACGAACCGGCCGACAACGATGCGGCCTTTCTCACTTTCGACTGTGCGGGTTCGCAACCCGCCGCTATCGTGCAGGCCCTCGCCGCGGAGGGCATTGCGATCGCGAGCCAGCTCCGCGCCTACGCACCGCGCGAACTCGACGCCCGCCGGACCCACGCGGTGCTGCGCGCCTCGCCCCATGCCTACACCAGCCTGGACGAGATCGCGCGGTTTGCCGAGGTGCTGCAGCGGGTCAGTGCCGGTTCATCTCGATAATCGTCAGCTCCGCGCCTGGTGATAGACAAAGCCGGCATTGGTGCCACCGCCGTGAACCACGGCGATCTGGATATTCAGATGCGCCATGGCTTCGAGATAACGGGCGTTGTTCAGCACCCCGGTGATCACCGGCGCAAATCCCGCGTCGGTTGCGATACCAGCGACGGTTTTATTGGCCGCGGCATCATCCCCCGCGATGAACGCGGTCACCGGATGCCCGGCCCTGTCGAACAGCCCGTCTTTCATGATGTCGGCGAAGATCGTGTTGAACGCCTTCACCAGCCGGGAAAACGGCAGCAGGCGGGTCAGCGTTTCGGCGGCGGAGGCGGCCGGCCCCAGAGGCAAGGGCGACCAGTCATCACGCAGTGCATTGGTCGCGTCCACCACGATCTTGCCGTTCAATAGCGGCGCAAAGTGCGGGAGCACCTCGGCGCAGGCTTGATAAGGAATCGCGATGATTACCACCTCGCCGTGAACGGCGGCCTCCGCGAGTGTGGCGATGCGGAACGATGCGGCCGAGCGCGGTTGTCCGACATTGCGCAGTCCAACCACGACATCATGTCCGGCCTTCGCCAGCAGCGCGGCGAGATTGCTTCCGAAATTTCCGCCACCGAGAAATGCGATCTTCATAAGTCTGCACCTTGCTATGGATCATGAGCCGTCATGATGTCAGCATGGTTCGGAAACTCAATTAGGTACCGGGAAGTGACTATGTCCAGGAAGATCCTTCTGCCCCCCGATGCATTCCTGAAGGTTTGCCCCTCACGCAACGTCCTGACGCGTGTCGGGCAGAAGTGGACGGTGCTGGCCATGGTCGCATTGCAGGGCGCGCCGATGCGTTTCGGCGACATCCGGCGCCGCCTGGAGGGCGTCTCGCAGAAGATGCTGACGCAAACATTGAGAGCAATGGAGCGCGACGGCCTGATCGAACGGTCAATCTACGATGAGAAGCCGTTGCGCGTGGAATACAGCCTCAGCCCGCTCGCCCGCGGCCTGCTGCCGATCGTTCTCGCATTGAAGCAGTGGGCGGAAGACTCGCTCACCGTCATCGAAAGCAACAACCGCGCCTACGATCGCAAGCAGGCGCGGTAGGCCGTTCTATTCCGCCGCCTGGGCGCGTACGGACGTTTTCACCTCCAGCGCACGCACCAGCGGGATCACACGCTTGCCGAAATATTCGACCTCTTCCTGGAAGTGCAGGAAGCCGAGCAGGACCAGGTCGACGCCAACGTCCTTGAGCGCGACGATGCGCTCGGCGATTTGTTCCGGCGTTCCGATCAGATTGGTCTTGAAGCCGTCATTGTATTGAACGAGATCCTCAAAGGTCGATTTCGCCCAGTTGCCCTGCCCTTCCGGCGACGACTTGCCGGCGTTCTTCACTTCGTGGGCGAAGGCGCTCACCGCCTCGGGGTCAGCTTTTTCGATGATCTCGTTGAGCACCGTGCGCGCCTCAGTTTCGGTTTCGCGCGCGATCGCGAATGCGTTGACGCCGATCTTGACCGAGTGGTTGTTCGCCTTCGCCTTGGCTCTGATATCGTCGACCTGCTTCTTGATCTCCTCGACCGAGTTGCCGTTGGTGAAATACCAGTCCGATACCCGCGCGGCCATGTCGCGGGCGGCGCGTGAACTGCCGCCCTGGAAGATCTCCGGCAATGGATCGGCCGGCTTTGGCCTCAGCGTATAGTCGCTGAAACGGTAGAAATCGCCGCGGAAGGTGAAATTGTCCTCGGTCCAGATGCCGCGCAGCGCGCGAATGAATTCTTCCGAACGGCGATAACGCTCGTCATGATCGAGCCATGGCTCTCCGATCGCGGTGAACTCGCCACGGAACCAGCCGCTCACGACATTGACCGCGACCCGGCCTTCGGTGAGCTGGCTGATGGTGGCGATTTGTTTGGCCGCCAGCGCCGGGTTCCACGGCCCCGGCAGCAGCGCCGCGATGACCTTCAGCTTGGTGGTCGCCGCCAGCAGCGCATGGCTGAAGGCAACGGATTCGTGCTGATTGTCGGCGCCGTACCCCGCAGTGAAACGGATCTGGCTCAACGCGTAGTCGAAGCCATTGTCTTCCGCGATCTGCGCCAGGCGCCGGTTGTAGGTGATGTCCCAGCTGGTTCGCTGCTCGATCTTGCTGATCACAAGTCCGCCGGAGACGTTCGGAACCCAGTACGCGAACTTGATGGAGTCGTTGCTTGCGGTCATCGCGTTACCCTCACGGAGCTACAGAGCTGGTGTGTTCGAGGAGAAAAGAGGTACAGGTCGCCTGCCGCACGCATTCGCGCTGGCAAGCGATCAGGCGCAGGCCTTTTCGGCAGATGCGGGCTTTTAAGTTATAGTTCCAGAGAAGCCGGACGCGCGCGAGTCCAACAACCACTCTTTTTCACGGCATCCGGAAACGCGAATTTCTTATATTCGCAATCGAGGGATCAATTTGTTTTTCGGCCTGCCGAATGCCCTTCGATGATGTGACAAAGACAGAGAAGCGAATGATCTTTCTCAAATGCGCGGAAACGACGCGCGAGATTCATCCAGCATGACACTGGAGAGCAGGAACCGATCGAAACCAAAATCGTTTGGAGAAAATTTCGACTGCCGATGCCGATGTAATCGCCCGGTCCGTCGAGCGTGCGCGATCGTGCTGCAAGCATGAGATGAAATTCGGTCGACGTGATCCGTCATCCTGAGGTGCGAGCCCTGCGGTGCATTTGCACTACAAGGCGAGCTTCGAAGGACGACGGCCGATACGTTAGATGATATACCTTGGCCCTCCATCCTTCGAGGCCCGCTTCGCGGGCACCTCAGGATGACGGGAGTGATTCAACCGGAACCCATTGCCCTCTGGTTGGCATCGGGCAACGCAGCAGCGGGCCGGCGCGGCCCTCACTTCGGAATAAGTTCGGCCACAATCCTGTCCGATGGCCGCGTACTCTCGCTCAGCCCCTCCACGACACCAGCCCGATCCTGCGCATTGCGGTTCTGGCTCATCTTGCGTTTGCCGTCGAGGCGGGTGATCGGCAGACGCAGGCCGACGATGCCGCGCAGCTGCGACTTGATGAAGTCCGGCGGCGCGTCGCTCACGGCCCAGGGCTCGGCCCCCATCTCGGCGCGCGGGCCCTCGTAGAGATTGGTCAGCCGCGTCACCACCGCGAGCAGCCGCTCGGCGTCCTCGAAAAACTCCACCGGACCGTAGGCATGCACGGCGACGTAGTTCCAGGTCGGCACCACCTTGCCGGTCTCGCGCTTGGTCTCGTACCAGGCCGGTGTCACATAGGCGTCCGGCCCCATGAAGATGGCCAGCGCGTCCGCGGTCGGCGGCTCCTTCCATTGCGGGTTGGCGCGCGCCAGGTGGCCGTACAGCACACCATGCTCGCCCTCGGTCTCATCGAGGAACAGCGGCAGCGGGGTCGAGATCAGGCACTGCGCGGTGGAGGTGACGAGATTGGCGAGCCGCGCCTCACGCATGGTGGCGTGGATCGACGGCAGGTCGGTGTCGAGAAAGGCAGGCGGAATGTACACGGCAGTGGTCCTCGTTTGCGTGGACCATGCCGGAAAACTGGCTTACCATAAACGTCCAGTTTGCGACAGAAATGGTGGTCCAGTTGCAAAAGCCTTCGGTGCACAGCGACAGCCGGCGCAGGTCCGTGAGCCAGCAGATCTCCGATTCCATCAAGGCACAGATCGCCGAGGGCGTTTATGGTTCCGGCCGGTCGCTGCCCTCGACCCGGAGTCTTGCAACGGAACTCGGCGTCTCCCGCACCACCGTCACGGCGGCGTATGACCAGCTTGTCGCCGAGGGTTACCTGGACACCCGGCAAGGCGCCAAAGCGAGGATCAAGGCGACGATCAAGGCAACGGCGAAAACCCAAGCCAAGCCGGAAGCCGAGCGCCGCGCGACCACCTCGCGTGCCGTTCGGCTCTCCGCCTTCGGCCGCCGCGTGGTCGGCTTCCCACCACCGCAGGACATCCCGCGGCTGGTTTCGGATTTTCGCTACGGCGATCTCTCGGCGAACGACTTCCCCACCCTGGCCTGGCGGCGTGCCCTCAACGCCACCCTGCTGCGCCGTCAAACGCGGCTGACCTATGACGACCCTCGCGGCGCGGCCGATTTGCGCGGCGCACTTCAGGGCTATCTGTGGCGCGCGCGCGGGCTGCACTGCAAGGCAGACGACATCATCGTGGTGAACGGCTCGCAACAGGGGCTCGACCTGTGCGCGCGACTGCTGGTCGATCCCGGCGACCGCGTCGTCATCGAAAACCCCTGCTACCCGACGGCGCGGCAGACCTTTGCGGCCGCCGGCGCGCATCTGATGCCGATCCGGGTCGACCAGGACGGCCTGCAGGCCGACCGGCTTGCCGGCATCACGAACGCGCGCATGGCCTTCATCACGCCGTCGCATCAGTTTCCGCTCGGCAGCGTGATGTCGGTGAACCGCCGGCAGCAATTGCTGGCCTGGGCGCAGCGCACCGGCGCCTCCATCATCGAAGACGACTATGACGGGGAGTATCGCTTCGACACCCGCCCGATCGAAGCCTTGCAGACACTCGATGGCGCCGGTGCGGTGATCTATGTCGGCACGCTGTCGAAGACACTCTCGCCGCAGCTGCGGTTGGGTTATCTCGTGGTGCCGCCTGCACTGACCGAAACGTTCGTCGCCGCCAAACGGCTGGCCGACCGGCATTCCCCGAGCCTGGAGCAGACGGCGCTCGCGACCTTCATCAACAGCGGCGGTTATGAGCGCCACGTGCGGCGCGTTCGTCGGCGCAATGGCGAGCGCCGGGCCGCGGCACTGGCGGCATTAACGGCGGAATTCGGCGATCGCGTCACCATCGTGGGCGCCGCCGCCGGCCTGCACATGGTGGTCTGGTTCAACGGCGTGCCGCGGCGGCAGGAGGCCGACCTGATGGCGCGTGCGCGCGCCGCCGGGGTCGGCGTTTATCCGATCACCCCGCTTTACGATCATCCGGCATCACGGGATCGTCCCGACATGGCCGGGATCGTGCTGGGCTATGCCGGCCTCGACGAACGCGCGATCCGCAACGGCATGCGCCGGCTGGCCGGCATGCTTAATGGGCGAAATTGAACGCTCAATGCGGCTGCGCCGGATCGAAGATCAGCGACTGGTGCGTCGCGACGCCCGCCATGGCGCCGTCGGCGACCGCAAAGGTCACCGACGCCATCGCGCGCGCGGTGTCGCCGCACGCATAGACGCCCGGCACCGATGTCGCCTTCAAGGGATCCGTTGCGATGATCGGTCCCAGGGCAGCGTCCTCGATCGTGCAGCCGAGTTGCGTTGCCAGCGGGCTGGCGATGTGGACGCGCGGGATCACGAACAATCCATTGAGGGGAACCGAACGGCCATCGGCGAGCACAACGGTCGCGGCGTCCCCGGTGACGGCCGTCACGGCCTCCCGCTCGATGCTCACGCCACGGCGCACCAGCGCGGCCAACTCGTCGGCAGTGGGTTCATACGCGCCATTGGAGAACAGGATGGTGTCGCCCCAGTCCGGCAGCAGCATGGCGTGATGGAACGAGCGGGCATCCGCCGCCAGCACACCGATCCGTCCCTGGTTCAGTTCGTAGCCATCGCAGTAGGGACACATGAACACACTGCGGCCCCAGCGCTCGCGCAATCCAGGCACCTCCGGCAGTTCGTCGACAACACCGGTCGCCAAAATCAGGCGCCGGCCCTGGTGCGACGCGCCGCCTGCCGCCACGCTGAAGGCGTTGATCGATCCCTGCGCCTCTTCCACCGTGGCATCGCGCCAGTGCACCGTCGGATACGCCAGCAGTTGCACACGCGCCTCGCTGGCGATGAGCTCAGGCGGCTTGCCGTCCTGGCCGAGAAATCCGTGCGATGCTTTTGCGAAGCGGTTGCGGCGCTGGCCGGCGTCGATCACCAGCACCCGGCGCCGCGCGCGGGCAAGCTGAAGCCCCGCCGCCATGCCGGCATAGCTGCCGCCGACGATGATGGCATCATACTGCATGTTTATGTCCTTTGCGGCCGCGTCGATGGGCGGCGTAACGTGTCCTGAAATCGTCGGCGAGATCGGCCAGCGACACATTGCCGAGGCGTTCGATCAGCAAGGCCTCGGCATCGCGGAAGGCGTCGCCGAGCGCGGCATTGACCGCCTGCTCGACCAGACAGCCGGGGCTTTCGGTGCGGTGCCCGATGGCCAGCAGGACGGGTTCGCCCAATGCCTGGTAAACATCACGCAGCGATACCGTCTTGAGATCACGTGCGATGGTCCAGCCGCCGCCATGGCCCTTTTCGGAGCGGACGAAGCCGGCCTCGCGCAATCCCGCCATTGTGCGCCGCACGACCACGGGATTGGTGCCCATGTAGGCCGCCAGTTCCTCCGACGTCATGGGCTCGTTTTTCTCCGCCATGTGCAGCAGCACATGGAGAACACCTGACAATCTGCTGTCTCGCCTCATGTAACTTCATATGATGCATGAGAGAGGCGGCGTCAAGGGGCCTGCCTGACGCCGCCCTGCTTGAGTCTTGTGCTCAGGTCTTGATGGGGCCGCTCAGCTTGTAGATCTCGAGCGCTTCGGCGTCGTCGCCGCGGCTGGCCTGCAGCAAACGGAACAGTTGCGCGGCAAGGCCGGCCATCGGCACCGGGCTGCCGGTGGATTGCGCGACGTCGAGCACGGTGTCGAGATCCTTCAGCATGATCGCCGAGCCGCCGAGCGGCGGCGAGTGGATGGCGTCCACCATGCGCGGCACGAACAGTTGCAGCGGAATCGAATCCGCGAAGCCGCCTTTCAGCGCTTCCGGCAATCGTTTCGCATCGATGCCGGAATTGACCGCCAGCCGCGTCGCTTCCGCCAGCACCGCCATGGTGCAGCCGACAATCACCTGGTTGCACAGCTTGGTGGTCTGCCCCGCGCCGGTCGGGCCCATGTGGGTGAAGCCGCGCGCCATCGCCAGCACATAGGGCGTGACGCGCGCGATGTCGGCGGCGTCGCCGCCCGCCATCACCGCCAGCGTGCCCTCCGCCGCGCCCTTGGTGCCGCCGGACACCGGAGCGTCGATCCAGTGCATGCCGTTGGTCGCCTTCAGCCGATCAGCAATGGCGCGCGTAGCAGCGGGATGGATCGAGGAGAAATCCACCACCACCTTGCCCTCGCCTGCCACCGACGACAGCCCATCGGCGCCGAACACCACCGCTTCAACAGCCCTGGCGTCGGTCAGGCACATGAAGATGATGCTGGCGGAGTCGGCAACGTCGGCGGGGTGCCGGGCCGCCTGCGCGCCCGAGCTCACCGCTTCAGCCAGCTTGGCCTGCGACCTGTTCCACACCGAGACCTTGTGGCCAGCCGCCAGCAGCCGCCGTGTCATCGGCAGACCCATCAATCCGAGACCGATATAGCCGAGTGTTTCCATGGGGCGATCCTTTCAATGAGTCTGTCGTCGTCGTTGGCCGCTGCTCAGGATGAGGGCGTGCGCTTCAGTCGAACCACGGCCACTGCGCCGCACCGTCGTGGGTCACGGCACCACCGGGCGCCTGCCCCACGAGCCTGGCGTATTTCGCCAGCGCACCGGCGCGATGGCGCGGCGGCGGTGCGGTCCAGGCCTTGCGGCGGCGCGCGAGCTCTTCATCATCGACCAAGAGATCCATGCGGCGCGCGGAGGCATCGATGCGGATCGCGTCGCCGGTTTGCACCAGCCCCAGCGGGCCGCCGACAAACGCTTCCGGCGAGACATAGCCAATGCACAGGCCGCGGGTGGCGCCGGAGAAGCGGCCGTCGGTGACCAGCGCCACCTTCTCGCCCATGCCCTGACCATAAATCAGCGCGGTGACGCCGAGCATCTCACGCATGCCGGGGCCACCGACCGGGCCTTCATTGCGGATGATCAGCACGTCGCCGGCTTCATAGGCGCGCTCGCGCACCGCGGCAACGCAGCCTTCCTCGTCTTCGAACACCCGCGCCTTGCCTTCGAACAGAAGATTCTTGAGGCCCGCGACCTTGATCACCGCGCCGTCGGGACACAGATTGCCCTTGAGGATGGCAACGCCGCCGTCGCGCATGATCGGCGCATCGGGCTTGAACACGACATCGCCATCCGGCGCATTGGCTTCGCCGTATTCGGCGGCCAGCGTCCATCCGGTCACAGTCAGACAGGAGCCGTCGATATGGCCGCTCTCGATCAGCGCGCGGATGACGACGGCCGCGCCGCCGATCTCGTAGACATCCTTGGCGGTGTACTTGCCGCCGGGGCGCAGGTTGCCGATCAGCGGCGTGCGCGCGAACACCTCGCCGACATCGTCGAGGGTGAACTTGATGCCGGCCTCGTTGGCCAGCGCCGGCAGATGCAGGGCGGCATTGGTCGAGCCGCCGGTGGCGGCAACGATCGCTGCGCCGTTCTCCAGCGACTTGCGGGTGACGATCTCGCGCGGCAGCGGACCACCGCGCTCCAGCATCTGCATCACCAGCCGGCCGGCGCGGCGCGCCTGCTGCGCGCGCTCGCTGTAGACGCCGGGCACCATGGAGATGTTGGGGATGGTCAGCCCCATCGCCTCCGACACCATGCCCATGGTGTTGGCGGTGAACTGTCCGGCACAGGCGCCGACCGTGGGGAGACAGGCTCGCTCGATCCGCTCCAGCGTCGCCATGTCCATCTCGCCGGTCATCACCGCGCCGACGGCCTCGTAGGAATCCAGCGCCGTGAGATCGCGGCCGGCAAACCGCCCCGGCAGCGCGCTGCCGCCATAGATGAAGATCGACGGCACGTTGCAGCGGATCATGCCCATCATCACCCCGGGCAGCGTCTTGTCGCAGCCGCCGAACCCGATCAGCGCGTCATAGGCCAGCCCATGCACCACCGATTCGATGGAATCGGCGATCAGTTCGCGCGACAGCAGCGAGAACTTCATGCCCTCGTGGTTCATGCTGATGCCGTCGGAGACGGAGATGGTGGAGAACTCTCGCGGCGTGCCGCCGGCCTCCGCGATCCCCTCCTTGGCCGCGGCAACCTGGAAATCATGGGTCATGTTGCAGGGCGTCTGCTCGCCCTTCATGCTGACCACGCCGACCATCGGTTTCGCAATGGCGGCGTCGTCGAGGCCCATGGCCCGCATGAAGGCGCGGTGCGGCGCCCGGTCGAGCCCGTCGGTGGTGACGCGTGACCGGAGTTTTTTCATGGCGGTATCCTTGGAAGTGTCTTGTGAGTGTTTTGGGCCGGAGGGCGATTGCTTAAAGCTTAAAGGGCATCAATGCATATCGCTGCACGCGCGTGATGCAAACCGATAAATTGGAAGGGGGCATGCGCGCAGGTGTCGTGGCAGCCGCGCCTTACAACCGCGCCGTCCTCGTATGGCCCTGCGATCGAAACCGCGCCAGCGCCAGCAGTTGCCGTGTGGCCGGGATCGGAATGTCGTGGCGCGCCGCGAGCTCCACCACCGCGTCGCCGATCCCCGCGAGTTCGAGCGGCTGCCCCTTCTCGAAGTCCTGCAGCATCGAGGTCTTGAACGCCCCAAGCTTGAGCCCCTGCGCCAGCAGATGGTCGATGTCGACATCAGCCTGCACGCCATAGGAGCGGCCGACTGCCAGCACCTCCTGCATGATCGCCCGGATGATGGCGCAGGTGCCCTCGTCGCTGTGCAACTGGCCGAGCGTGCCGCCGGTGACCACCGAGAGCGGATTGGTGGCAAGATTGGCCATCAGCTTGATCCAGATCGCATCCCGGATTCGTCCGGTGGCCTCGGCCTTGATGCCGGCAGTTTCCAGATCCGCGCACAGGGCCCCCACGCGCGGGCTCGTGCGATGATCCGGCTCGCCGAGAACCAGCCGATTGGCGTTGGTGGTTTTCACGGTTCCCGGCTCGAGCACATGGGCGGCGATGTACACCACGCAGCCGACAATGCGTTGCCACGGCAGCGCCCGCAGCAGCGCGCCCTCCGGATCGACCGCGCGCACCGCCGCGCCGTCGAACCGGCCGCCTTCGCCCTGGAAGTACCACCAGGGCAGACCGTTGATGGTGGGAACGACCACAGTATGATCGCCGATCAGCGGCGCGAGCTGCGGCAACACATCGCCGAGCCCCTGCGCCTTGACCGAGACAAAGACGATGTCCTGCACGCCGAACTCGGCGCGCTCGGCGGCGCGCACCTCGGCCCGCAGCACTTTATCGTCCGCAACGGTGGCATCGACCAGCCGCAGCCCCGCCGCACGGATCGCAGCCAGCGTGGCGCCGCGGGCCAGAACACTGACGTCGTGACCGGCGAGCGCCAGCCGCGCCGCCAGCGTGCCGCCAATGGCGCCGGCACCTGCGACGCAAATCCGCGCGGGTTTGGTGGCGCCTAATTCAGACAGGGACTTGGTCATGGAGGCAGCATCGCATGCCCACGCAACAGGATGAAATCATCGTGTCGCAGATCTCGGCAGAGTGATCGAAATTTGCGCGCTGCATTGCAGCGAAACCGCAATGCCAAAACATATCAAATGCTTCGTGCAGGCAGCAAAAATGCTTCAATTATAAAATTATCGCTTTTCATATATTTTCAGCCTGCTAGGATCGCGTCGGTTGGCAGTTGAAAGAGCGCTCATGGTCGATATCGCCTTGAAGACAACCGACGACGGCCGCTTCGCCTACCAGGAGGCGGGTCCCGCAGACGCGCAAGCTCTGGTCTTCCTGCACGGCATCGGTGGCGCCGCACGCGCCTGGCGCCCGCAACTGGCGCATTTCGGCGATCGCTTTCGCGCCGTGGCCTGGGACATGCCGGGCTATGGCGGCTCCGCGCCGCTTGCGGCCACAAGCATCGTGACCTTCGCCGCCGCATTGAAGGATTTCCTGACGGCGACGGGCGCGAGACAACCCATTCTGGTCGGCCATTCGATCGGCGGCATGATCGTGCAGCAATTGCTGGCCGACCATCCACAGATCGCAAGCGCCGTCGTGCTGGCGCAGACCAGCCCGGCCTTCGGCAAGCCCGACGGCGACTGGCAGAAACAATTCATCGATGCGCGGCTCGGTCCACTGGACCGCGGCGCCACCATGCCCGAACTCGCCCCCGCGCTGGTGCGCGAACTGGTCGGCGACGATCCCGATCCGTCGGGCATGGATCTCGCCCGCGACTGCATGGCCGCGGTGCCGGACACCACCTATCGCGCGACCATGCTGGCGCTGATGGGCTTCGATCTGCGCAGCGCGCTGGGCAAGATCGCCGTGCCGACACTGGTGCTGTCGGGCTCGAAGGACAACAATGCCCCGGCGCCGATGATGGCCAAGATGGCGACTTTCATTCCCTCCGCGACGTATGTGGAGCTTCAAGGCGTCGGCCACCTCGCCGGCCTCGAACGCCCCGGCGAATTCAATGCGGCGATCGACAATTTCCTGACCAGTACCTCTCTCAAGCGATGAGCCCCCGATGAGCACGCCCGCCAGCCGTCTCGCCCCCGATCTCGACAGCATCAAGCTCGACGCGCCGATCTTCGATCCCAAGGCGTTCCGCCTCAGCGAGACGCAAGGCGAGATCATGACGCGGGCGCGCACGCTGGGACAAACCGTGTTCGCGGGACGCGCGGCGACCTACGACCGCGACGCCAAATTTCCGACCGAGAATTACGGGGACTTGCATCGCTCTGGCCTGCTCGGCATCGCCATCCCCAAGGCGCTCGGCGGCCTTGGCGCCGACTACCAGACCTATTCGGTGACGGCTGCGGAAATCGGCCGCTACTGTGGCGCCACGGCGCTGACCTGGAACATGCATGTGTGCTCGACGCTGTGGTCGGGGCCGCTGGCCGACGATCTCGAGATGGATGCGGCGACCCGCGCCGAACATGAGCAGCGCCGCGCGGTGCACTACAAGCGCATCATGAACGACGGCGCAATCTACTCGCAGCCGTTTTCCGAAGGCGGCGCAGCCGCCGCGGGCGGCGTGGCGTTCGGCACCGAAGCCAGGCCCGTGAAAGGCGGATGGATCGTCAACGGCAAGAAGATTTTTGCGTCGCTCTCCGGCCACGCGGATTACTATGGCGTGCTCTGCACGGAGATCGCCGAGGGTGAAAAGGCCTCGCGCCGCAATACGCTTTACCTGGCGGTGCCGGCGAAGGCCGATGGCGTGACCGTGGTCGGTGACTGGGATCCGCTGGGCATGCGCGGCACGGTGTCCCGCACGCTGATTTTCAAGGATGTGTTCGTGGCGGATGACGCCGCGATGCTGCCGCGCGGCGTCTATTTCCAGGCCGCGATGCGCTGGCCGCACATGTTCCTGACGCTGTCGCCCACCTACATGGGACTGGCGCAGGCGGCTTACGATTTCACCGTCAGGTATCTGCGCGGCGAGGTGCCGGGCACGCCGCCGGTGAAGCGGCGGATGTATCCGACCAAACAGATCGCGGTGGCCGAGATGCACGTCAAGCTGGAGCAGATCAAGGCGATCTGGTTTCAGGCGATCACCGAAGCCTGCCCCAACCCCAGCAAGGAGCAGGTGCTGCGCGCCTATGCGGCGCAATACGCCACCATGGAGGGCGCCAACGACATCGCGCGCCTCGCGATCCGCACCTGCGGCGGCCAGGCCATGCTGAAATCGCTGCCGCTGGAGCGCATTTATCGCGACAGCCGCTGCGGCTCACTGATGCTGCCCTGGACCGCGGAGCTGTGCCTGGATCGGATCGGGCGGGAAGCGCTGTATGAGCCGGGCGAGAAGGATGAGTGAGGCCAGGAACTGGATGGTTGGGAAGTTATCCGTCATCCTGAGGTGGCCATTCGCAGAATGGCCCTCGAAGGACGACAGCCGCTGACTCTCGGGCCGTCGTCCTTCGAGGGCCGCGCTACGTATCGCAAGTCGGATTTATCCGACTTGCGACCTATAAAAAAGAACGCAACCGGCATAGCCGGTTGCTGTGCACCTCAGGATGACGGATCACTTAGATCGAACGTGTGGAAACCGGCCGTGGATCTCTCAACCCTGATCGAACGCAACGCCGCCTTCACCCCGGACAAGCCGGCGCTGCTGTTCAATGGCGAGACGCTCACTTACGCGGCGCTGCATCGGCGCATCGAGACCGCGGCGCGTGCGCTGAAGGCCGAGCTCGGGGTCGGTCGCGGCGACCGCGTCGCCATCCTCAGCCTCAATCATCCCGACTACCTGGTGCTGCTCTACGCTTGCGCGCGGCTCGGCGCCATCCTGGTGCCGCTGAACTGGCGGCTGGCCGTCGCCGAGCAGGTGTTCATCCTGACAGACGCCGCGGTGAAAGTGGTGGTGCTGCAGCAAGCGTTCGCGGCGCTGCTGCCGGAGCTGGGCGTCGAGCTGCCGGAGGCGCGCACCGTCGGGCTCGATTTCATCCCGCCGCATGGGCTCGCGTTCGACGACCTGCTCACTTGTGCGCACGGCGACGGCCGCAACCCGCACACCGATACATCGTGCCCGCTGCTGATCGTCTACACCTCCGGCACCACCGGGCGGCCGAAAGGCGCGGTGCTGCGCCAGGAGGCACTGTTGTGGAACGGCGTGATGAGCCAGCACATGCATGGCCTGACCTCCGACGACCATGTGCTCACCGTGCTGCCGTTCTTCCATGTCGGCGGCCTCAACATCCAGACCACGCCGGCGCTGCATCACGGCGCGACGGTGACCATCCACGACCGCTTCACGCCCGACCAGACCCTCGCGGCGATCGGCAGCGGTGTCCCCACGTTGACCGTGCTGGTGCCGGCCACCCTGCAGGCCGTGCTCGCGCATCCGGCGTGGGCGACTACTAACATCTCGTCGCTGAAAGCCATCTCCACCGGCTCGACCATCGTGCCGCCGGCGCTGATCGACCGCTTCACGGCGCGCGGCATTCCCGTGCTGCAGGTCTATGGCTCGACCGAAACCTGCCCGATCGCGATCTATACACGGATCGGCGGAGACCTCGCGCGGCGCGGGTCCACCGGCCTGCCGGGGCTCGCCTGCGAAGCCGCCGTCATCAACGACCACGGCGTCGAGGTGCCGCACGGCACCGCCGGCGAGATCGCGGTGCGCGGCCCCAACGTGTTCTTCGAATACTGGGGCAACGAGGCCGCCACCCGGCAGGCGCTGCACGACGGCTGGTATCGCACCGGCGACATCGGCACGCGCGACGCCGACGGCTATTTCTGGGTGCACGACCGCAAGAAGAACATGATCATTTCCGGCGGCGAGAACATCTATCCCGCCGAGATCGAACGGGTGCTGATGGAACATCCGGATGTCGCCGATGTCGGCGTCATCGGCGCGCCGGATCCGAAGTGGCAGGAAGTGCCTGTCGCCTATGTGGTGCGCCGCGCCGCGTGCGTGACCGAGGCGGACGCCCTGAAGGCGCAACTGATGGCGAACGTGATGGCCGAGTTGGCGCGCTTCAAGGTGCCGCGCGAGATCGTGTTCGTGGACGACCTGCCACGCACGGCGCTGGGCAAGGTGCAGCACTTCAAGCTGAAAGATGGCGCAGGGAGAAGCTGAGTGAAGATCACGGTTCTTGGCGGCGGCAATGGCTCGTTCGCGGCGGCAGGAGATTTCGCGCTGCAGGGGCACGAGGTGCGGCTGTGGCGGCGCGACGCCGACCTGGTGGCGCGGCATCGCACCGAAGGCTCCCGCATCGCGGTCAAGGATGCGCGTGGCCGCCATGAGGTCAAGCTGGCGCTGGTGACGACCGACATTGCGGACGCGGTGCGCGGCGCCGAGCTGATCCTCTGCCCGGCTCCCGCCTTTGCGCAACATGACATCGCGACCGCGCTGGCACCGCATCTCGCCGACGGCCAGGTGGTGTTCCTGCCGCCCGCCACCTTCGGCTCATACATCTTTGCCAAAGCCGCCTTTGAGGCCGGTAACCGCGCCAAAGTCGCCTTCGCCGAAACCGGTACCTTGCCGTGGCTGGCGCGCAAGCACGGGCCGTTTGAAGTGGCCATCACCATCCGCGCCAAGCGGCTGCCGGTGGGCGTGTTTCCGCTGGATGATGCAGACCGCGCCATCGCCGTCATCAGCCAGGCGTTTCCCGGAGTCATCGAGCCGTGCGGCGATGCGCTCTCCGGCGCGCTGATGAATGCGGGGCCGATCATCCATCCGCCGCTGATCGTGATGAATGCAGGTCCGATCGAGCATTTCGAGCGCTGGGACATCCACAAGGAGGGCACCCAGGCCGCGATCCGCCGCGTCACCGATGCGCTCGACGCGGAACGCATCGCGATCCGTGAAAGCCTCGGTTATGGCGCCTCGCACTTCCCGCTCGCCAACCACTATGCCAAAGAAGGCGAAGAGTGGATGTACGGCCGCGGCTCCCACGATCGGCTAACCGATTCCGGCGACTGGCGCGAGCAACTGGTGCTGCGCGAACATCGCTACATGCGCGAGGACCTGCGCGTCGGCCTCTCGTTCCTGACCTCCGTGGCGCGGCTCACCGGTGTGCCGACGCCGCTCGCCACTGCCTTCCTCAGCATCGGCGGCGCGATCTGCGGCGAGAATTTTCTGGACGGCGGCCGCACGCTGGACAGCCTCGGACTCGGCAAGCTCGACCGGACCGGCCTGCTGGCGCTGCTGCAAAAGGGATTCGCCTGATGCCGGCATCAACGCGTCCCGCCATTGCCTGTCTCGGCGCCGGCCGCATGGGCCGCGGCATCGCCGTGGCGTTCGCCTATGCCGGCCATGATGTCGCGATCGTGGATTTCAAGCCGCGCGATGCCGATGCGTTCGCAAAGCTTGCAGGCGAAGCTCTGGCCGATGTCCGCAAGATCATCGAAAGCCTCGGCAGACTCAATGCGCTCACGCCTGACAACATCGACACGCTGATGGCGCGCGTGCGCGTGGTGCCGGAGGCTGAGGCCGGTGCGGCGCTCTCCGGCGCTGCCGTGATCTTTGAGGGCGTGCCCGAAGTTGTGGATCTCAAACGCGAGGCGCTGGCGCGCGCCTCGGGGCTTGCGGGCCCGACACCGATCATCGCCTCCACCACATCGACCATCCTGGTCGACGACATTTCGCCCGCGATCGCGCACCCCGAGCGCTTTCTCAACGCCCACTGGCTCAATCCGGCGCACCTGGTGCCGCTGGTGGAGCTGTCGCCTGGCGCCAACACGGCGCCCGAGATCACCGCACGACTGACCACCATCCTGGAATCGATCGGCAAGGTGCCGGTGGTCTGCGCCGCCCGTCCCGGCTACATCGTGCCACGGATCCAGGCGCTGGCCATGAACGAGGCCGCGCGCATGGTGGAGGAAGGCGTCGCCAGCGCCGCGGACGTCGACAAGGCGATCAAATACGGCTTCGGCTTCCGCTTCGCGGTGCTGGGCCTGCTGGAATTCATCGACTGGGGCGGCGGCGACATCCTCTATTACGCCAGCCGCTATCTCGCCGGCGCGCTCAACAACGAACGCTACATCGCCCCCGACATCATCGAACGCAACATGACGAACGGCCACATCGGCCTGCGCACCGGCCAGGGCTTTCTCGATTACGCCGGGATGGATGTGGATGCCTATCGCGAGGCGCGACTGACGGAATTGGCCGAGCAGTTGCAGCGGATGGGTTTGGCAAAAGCGCCGGTGCTGGATTGAGGGCGACGTAAGGTGCGCACTGCTCTTCAACAAGAAATACCGTCATGGCCGGGCTTGTCCCGGCCATCCACGTCTTAACAACCTTCACCACAAAAGAAGGCGTGGATGGCCGGACCAAGTCCGGCCATGACGCCGAGAATGTGGATACGTTGCTCCTATTCTCAATCCTCCACAAACGCCCTCAACCGTCCCAGTGCGTCGTCCCATTGCCGCGACACCTCATCGAGATAATGCCGCGCATCATCGATCGGCTTGGGCTCGAGCTCGAACAGGTTTTCGCGGCCGGTGCGGATGCTGCGCACCACGCCGACCGTTTCCAGCACCCGCAGATGCTTGGTCACCGCCTGCCGCGACAAACGCGTGCCTTCGGTGAGGCGCGAGATCGACTGCGGCGTGCCGGTGCTGAGCCGGCCCAGCACCGACAGCCGGGTTTCATCGCCGAGCGCGGCGAAGATCGCCGCGCGGGTTTTCAGCGCCGCCGCGGCACTACGCGCCACGTGCCAGATACTCCGCGATGTTTTTCATCTGCTCGGCCCAGCCGCCGTCGTTCATGCGGAAAGCCTCGGCACGTCTGCCGGCGGGGATCTTGTCGAACCCGGATTCGACCACGCGCAGCAGCGTGCCGGTGGCGGTCTTCTCCAGTGTAAACGTCACCAGCGTCGGCGGTTCGGCGGAATAGTCCTTGTCCGGATCCACCGCATAGGGATGCCAGGTGAACGAGAACAGCCGCTCCGGCTCGATGGATTGCACCACGGCTTCCCATTTCAGGTGCTCGTAGCCGGGATAGGTGATGCGGCCACGCGACACCTGCCCGGGCAAGAACGGCGCTTCGATCTTGACCCGGAACCAGGCGCCGAATTCCTCATGGTTGGTCAGGGCCTTCCAGACCCGCGACACGGGCGCCTTCAGTTCGATGGACTTTTCAATGCTGTCACTCATGCGCAACCTCCTGGTTGCGCGTTGATGTAAACGAGGCCGGCACAATGCGCAACCTCTTTGTTGCGCTTCGCCACAAATGGAACCGGCGCCGCATTCGGCGCCGGGGGAACCCGATCGAGGAAACGAGCGCTTTAGCCGAACACGTCCTGCACCACACCGGCCTTGATCACGGCCACACCGTCGAGCTCGATGGTGGTGCCCATCATCGGCAGGTCGAAATGGCCGGCGGTGTAACGCCCGGCGAATTCATTGGCGCCGGTGGAGAACAGGAAGTTGCCGGGCACGGCGCGCAGTTCGGTGCCGTTGGTGTCGCGCTGGTCGTACATGGTGAGCGCCTCATAGCGCGCACCGGGGTTCATGCCCCAGCCGACATGCGACACCGCATAGGCCTCGCGATCGCCCCAGGCGGCGAGGTAGGACCGCATCATGGCCGCATCGGCGCCCTCACCCTTGAGGTCGACGATGTAGTCGTCCTTCAAAGTGAGATGGATCGGCGATGTCAGATAACGCTTGAAGGTGAGATTGATGTCGCCGGGCGCCATCACCAGCGTGCCGTTGATGGTGCCGCTTTTCGGGAAGCTCACGACAATGCCGCCGGGCCAGTGCGCCAGCGTGCCGGGGCGATCGGTCCAGCCCCACACACCGACGGTGGAGGCGCCCTCCATGTTGACGTCGAGATCCGACCCCGCCGCCGATGTCACGCGCATCCGCCTGGTGCCGCGCAGCATCTTGGCCGCGGCCTTCACGCGTTTCTCGAGATTGGTGTCGGGCACCATGCGCTCCAGCGCTTCCGGATGCTCGTTGGAAATCACCAGGATGCGCGCGCCGGCCTTGAGAATGTCCGGCGTCTCCGGGGCATGCATCAGCCCTTCGATGGTGCAGTCCACCACGAAGCCGGCCTGCTGCAACGCCGTGACCACCGGCCCGAGACGCTGGATGGCTTCGCTGGCGCCGGTGGAGCGGATCGGCACCACCTGGCGATTGCGCGGCGTCGGCAGCACGATGTGGAACGGCTTGGCGCCCATCCGCAGCAGCGCCAGCTCCGCAAGCTGCACATTGAGCGCGCGGGACTGCGTCTCGGACAGGATCGCGGCGGTATCGCCGGGCTTGACCGCGCAGCGCTCAAAAATCTCGCAGAACGCGTCGATCCATTTGCCTTCGATCCGGTCAGCCAGCATCGCGCCCTCCTCTCGAGTCCTTGTTTCCAATGCTTATAAGCGTCTGCTTACGATTTCACGTTGGAGCCTAAGACGATCCGTGTTATATGAAAAGGAATATTTTTAGAGTTAAAGGACATGTCGGACCGCTTCTTACCCTCCTTTGTCGTTGCCGATGATGACTATAGTGGGTGCAGTGAGGCGCGACGCGTCTAACAAGTTTCAACCCGTGCGAGGTGGACTTGGCTGTCAAATCGATCAGGGATGACATGGTCCCAGACCCCGCGGCCGCGCCGCTGGACGCCAAGACGTTCCGCCAGGCGCTGGGACAATTCCCCACCGGGGTCACCATCGTCACCGCCATGCACGGCGATCGCCGCATCGCCATGACCGCCAACTCGTTCTCGTCGGTATCGCTGGAGCCGCCGCTGGTGCTGTGGAGCGCGGCGAAATCAGCACCGAGCCACGATGCCTTCGTGGCGGCTTCCGGCTTCGCCATTCACTTCCTTGCCGCCGATCATCAGGAGCTGGCGCTGCGGTTCGCCGGCCGCGGCCCCGACAAGTTCGCCGGCATTACCCATGAACCGGGCGTCACGGGCGCGCCGCTGCTGACGGATCTCGCGCCGATCTTCGAATGCCGCACCTGGGCGCGTTATGAAGGCGGCGACCACACCATCCTGGTCGGCGAAGTGGTGCGGCTGGTGGAGCGCGCGCACGATCCGCTGCTGTTTCATTCCGGCGTGCTGCGCCGGATCGAGGCCGCGCGCCGCACGCCGGCACTGCGCAGCAACAGTTTCGCGCGCACCTACCTCGCCTATCTGCTGGCCCGCGCCAGCTTCATCGTGTCCAACGAATTCCACGCCAAGCTCAAGACCTGGAATCTGTCGGTGCCGGAATGGCGGGTGCTGGCGTGCCTGATGGATGTGGAAGGATTACCGGTGGGCGAACTCGCCGCCATGGCGCTGATGAAACAGCCGCGGCTGACCAAGGTGCTCGACCGGATGGAGGCCGATGGCCTGGTCGAGCGCAGCAGCAGCGACGACGACCGCCGCCGCACCCCGATCCATCTCACTGCGAAGGGCCGCACCCTGGTCAAGCCGGTGCTGCGCGCCGCCAAGGCCCACGAGGCCGACCTGCTGAAGCGCTTCTCCGACGACGAACGCGCGATCATCAAGTATGCGCTGGACCTCCTGATCGATACCCAGGCGACTGCGCAGGTCTGAAACATCCGGCAACGCGCGATCGGCGGCGCGGTGTGACCTGATGATTCACCGAGCGCCATTCAAGCCGAAGGTCGCAACGGATGATCACCCGGCGACGGCGGCGGCTTGGGCTGCTGATACAATCTTTCTGTCGAGATCGTCAGCCGATACGAGCGGGCTTTGGGCTGATCCCAGGATTCGACAAGGGCACCGCAACAGGAACAGAAGAACTGACCGGGTGTTCCGGTGAGGGTCTTGGCCTCGGCACGCGTGTAGGACGCACCACACTCACAGTTGACATCGGACATGATCATTCTGGAACCTGCAAGCCAGAGGTACCCCTGCCGACAGTGTGAACCGCTATCCTGTCAAATTCACGATGACAAAACGGCTACAAAGAAAATTGATCCGCCGCAAGAACGAGAAATACGCGCGCTTCGCGCATTATCGCGCCGGGCGGCACAATCAACGGTTCCAGCGAACTGACAGAGGTCGGTTGCCGCTCGGCTACTTCTTTCCGACAGCATGGCTCGCGGCCACCCGCAGCGGCGCCCGGCTAAGTTCGTTGCCGGCCGCAATGGCCTTGCGCAAGAGCCGCAGGAGCGTCTCCGCCTCGCCTGCGGTCAGGCCACGCAAAATGACCCGCTGCGCTTCCTCGACCGCCGGCTCGATGCCGCGCAGGATTCGCCGCCCCTCATCGGTGATCTGCAACGCACGGGCGCGCCGGTCCCTGCTGTTGGCCTGGCGCACCACCAGGCTTTTCTGCTCCAGCCGATCCACCACGCCGGTGATGGTCGTGCGATCGTAGGCGATCAATCCGGCCAGCGTTGCCTGGTCGATTCCGGGTTGCGTCTTGATCGTGGCGAGAGCCGCGTACTGAACGGGCGTGAGGTCATATCCAGCCTCCTCGACCTCGGCATGAAAGATCGCCACCGCGATCTGCTGAAACCTGCGCGCCAGATGCCCCGGCTTGTCATTGGTGTCGCTCATCAAAACCCTCCGGCCGACGGTGCTTGACAAGCATACTGATGATCAGCATACTTATCAAGTGGCGAGCAGGCTGGTTTGGCGTCGCCGCTCATGACGCGCCGAGACCTACATGTCTCCGCTGGTCCGGATCAGGATCAGCCCGGAAAAAGCCGCGCGACACGAGGAGGTTTCATGCAATTCCATCTCAACGGCTTCCGGGTCGGCGATCCCGCCATGTCCGAGCCCGCCAACGGCCCCGCCGCATCCGCGGCCAGCGCTACCCTGCCGCAGGAGGTCGACGTCCTGATCGTCGGCTGCGGCCCGGCCGGCCTGACGCTGGCAGCCCAGCTCTCGGCCTTCCCCGGGATCACCACCCGGATCGTCGAGCAGAAGCCCGGGCCGCTGGAGTTGGGGCAGGCTGACGGCATCGCCTGCCGCACCATGGAGATGTTCGAAGCCTATGGTTTCAGCGAGCGCGTGCTGAAGGAGGCCTGCTGGATCACAGAGACGACGTTCTGGAAGCCCGACGCCAAGCGGCCCGAGACCATTGTCCGCAGCGGACGGGTGCAGGACACCGAAGACGGACTGTCGGAATTTCCGCATGTGATTCTGAACCAGGCGCGGGTGCACGATTTTTTCCTCGACGTCATGCGCAAGTCACCGGCGCAGCTCGCGCCGTATTACGCGCGGCGGCTGCTCGATCTCCAGATCGACCCTGCCGCCACCGCCGGCGACAATCCCGCCTCCTATCCGGTGACGGCAAAACTCGAACGCATCGATCCCGCGCACGAGGGCAAGGTTGAAACCATCAAGGCGCGTTATGTGGTGGGCTGCGACGGGGCGCGCAGCACCGTACGCAAGAGCATCGGGCGCGCGCTGCACGGGGATTCCGCCAACCACGCCTGGGGGGTGATGGATGTGCTGGCCGTCACCGACTTTCCGGATGTGCGTTTCAAGTCGCTGATCCAGTCCGCCAACCACGGCAGCATCATCATCATTCCGCGGGAAGGCGGCTACCTGTTCCGGCTCTACATCGAGCTCGACAAGCTCGAAGCCGGCGAACGGGTTTCCAATCGCACCATCACCGCCGACGACCTGATCGCGGCGGCGCGTCGCATTCTCAGCCCCTACTCGCTCGACGTGAAGGAGATCCCGTGGTGGTCGGTCTACGAGATCGGCCAGCGYCTCTGCGACAAGTTCGACGATGTGCCGGACCAAGTCACCGCGACACGCCTGCCGCATGTGTTCATCGCCGGCGACGCCTGCCACACCCACAGCCCGAAGGCGGGCCAGGGCATGAACGTGTCCATGCAGGACGGTTTCAACCTCGGCTGGAAGCTCGCCTCGGTCCTGCGCAAGCGCTGCGCCCCTCATCTCCTGCACACCTATTCGGCGGAACGCCAGGCCATCGCCAAGGAGCTGATCGACTTCGATCGCGAATGGGCCACCATGCTGGCCTCAAGCAAGGGCTTCGATCCCGCGCAAACCCAGAGCTATTTTGTCAGGCACGGGCGCTACACGGCGGGCACCGCGGCGCATTACCGCCCCTCGCTGCTCACCGGCGAAACGACCCATCAGCATCTGGCCACGGGGTTGATGATCGGCATGCGCTTTCATTCCGCGCCGGTCGTTCGTCTCGCGGACGCCAAGCCGATCCACCTCGGCCACGTCGTCAAGGCGGATGGCCGCTGGCGCATCCTGGCCTTTGCCGGGGCCGAGGATCCTGCCGCACCCCGCTCCGGCATCCGGGCGCTGTGCGATTTTCTGGCCGAGGCCCAGCACTCTCCCGTGCGGAAATACACGGCGGCGGGGGAAGACATCGACGCCGTGATCGATCTCCGCGCGGTTTTCCAGCAGCCTCATCACGCGCTCGCCATCGAGGCCATGCCGTCCTTGCTCCTGCCCCGGAAAGGACGTTACGGCCTGTGCGACTATGAGAAGATGTTCTGCCCCGACCTGAGGAGCGGCAACGACATCTTCACCCTGCGCGGTATCGACCGTGAAAAGGGCTGCATGGTGCTGGTGCGGCCGGACCAATACGTCGCGCACATTCTTCCGCTCGATGGCTATCAGCAGCTCGTTGCATTTTTTGATGGGTTCATGACGCCGCCGCACTGAATGCGGCGCGCGACGATGCGATCTCACATAACGCCGCGTGCGCTCACTTGTGCCCGTGACTCCTGAACATTTTTGTCACGAGAAGCATCGCGATCAGCGCGGTGGCAATCAAAGCCGAATAACGAATCTCTACGCGAGACAGCCCGATATCGTAGTGAGCGACATATCCGAGCGCGAAAGCAACCAGCGCCGCGGAGCCGGCGACGACGGCAAATGTAATCACCAAGAGCCGGTTTTCCATGAATGCCACCCGGTTAACCTGCTAATTTCGAATACGGTGTTGTCGCCACCTGTGCCTCGATCGCGCCCGGGCCGCCAGGCATCTTCGGCTTGCGCAGCCAGACATAAATCTGGCCCACGATCAACAAGACACAGATCGCGAGAAAAAATGCACTGATGGGATGCTCGATAAAGGTCATGAGATCGCCGCGGGAGATCAACATGCTTCTGCGGAAGTTTTCCTCGAAACGCGGTCCCAGCACAAATCCGAGCAGGATTGGCGCCGGGTGAAAATCGAGGCGCAGCAGCACGTAGCCTGCAAGGCCGATCACCAGGGTCTCGCCGACCTGGAACATCTCGTTGTTGGCGGCATAGACCCCGATGCAGACGAAGAACATCGCACTCGGATAGAGGTAGCGGTACGGAATGCTCAGGAGCTTCACCCAGATACCGATCATCGGCACGTTCAGGACGACCAGCAGGATGTTGCCGATCCAGAAGCTCGCGATCAGGCCCCAGAAGATGTCCGCGTGCTGGCTGATGAGCTGCGGCCCGGGGACAATACCGTGAATGATGAGCGCACCCAGCAACAGCGCCATGACGGTGTCACCGGGAATGCCCAGGCTCATGGTCGGGATGAAGTCGCCCTGCACAGAGGAATGGGTCGAGGCTTCCGGGCAAGCCACGCCTTCGATCGCACCACGYCCGAAACGCTCCGGMGTCTTCGATATCTTCTTCTCGGTCGCGTAGGACACGAAAGAAGCGATGGTCGGTCCGGTGCCCGGAATAAGCGCGCACAGGCTGCCGATGAAGGTGCCGCGGATCATCGGCCAGAACGCCAGCTTGAGGTCCGCCTTCGACGGAAACATGTCGGAGATCCCAACCTTGGCGTACTTCATGTCAACGGCTTCGGTATTGTTGATGCTGTTCAGGAACTCGGCGATGCCGAACAACCCGAGCGCCAGCGCGATGATTTCGACGCCGTCGAACAGTTCGGGGATACCAAAGGTAAGGCGAGGCTGTCCGGTCTCGATGTCCGATCCCACGATCCCGACCAGCAGACCGAAAACCGTCATCGCAATGCCCTTGAGCGGCGATCCCTTCGCCAGCGTCGAGCCCGCGAGCAAGCCAACCAGCATCAGCGAGCAGACTTCGGCAGGCCCGAACTTGAGAGCGACGCTGACAAGGAAGGGAGCCAGGAAAATCATCTCGGTGATGCCGAACGACGCACCGATGAAGGCCGCGATAATGGTGATGCCGAGCGCGGTCCCGCCCTTGCCCTGTTTTGTGAGCGGAAATCCATCCAGACACGTCACGGCGTGAGGCGGGTGACACGGGAGGTTCAGCAAAATCGAGCAGATCGCCCCACCGTACTGGGCGCCGTAATAGACGCCGGAGAGCATCAGGATCGCGGGCACCGGATGCATCCCGAAGGTGAGCGGGAGCAAAATCGAAATTGTAGCGACGGGTCCCATTCCCGGCAGCACGCCGACCAGATTGCCGACCAGCACACCGAGGAAGCAGTACATCAGATTATGCGGCTCGAGTGCTACGCCGAAGCCGTACCAGAGATCGGTAATCGCTGTTGAAATCACAGGTCGAGCCCTCGCAGCAGCGGGAACGGAACGTTCAGCAGATAGTGGAAAAGCACAACACCGAACACCGTCACACCGGCTGCAAGGATGGCCGACGATTTGTACGTGGCTGTTTTGTCGCCAAGCGCGCACACAAAGACGCAGGCGAAGATCGCTGGGACCATGCCTGCATATTGCCCCAGGATAATGAACAGGACGGGACCGCCGATAATGCAGAGCCAACCGAACCATTGGGGATTGTCAGGCAGGAACTTGCCGTCGTCCGGTTCGGATGATCCCAACGCAGTGCCGGCAATCAAGACGCCAAGAAACGCCAGGACGATACCCAGCATGACCGGCATGAAGCCGGGTCCCATTTGGGCAAGGCTGCCGAATCTGTAACCGGAGCCTGCCACTGCCGCCCCCACCCCGACCAGAAGCATCAGGCCGCCGGCATAATAATCCCGCTTCAACTTAAATCGACTGTTCAAAAGTTTCTCTCCCGGAATCGCGTCTTATTGGCTGGAACCAGTGTCCTGAATTCGAAGTTCGCTGTAATCTCAACAGACTGTGAGCGAACTTCGAGTTCGACGACATGATCGAAAAGCGCAGGTTTTGGTATGAAAACTGACGTACCGCTCCGGTCGAGACACCTCTACGGTTGACCGGTCATGCGAACTTGGCACGGACGTCGCTTCCGGCCAAGTCACGATCCAAAACGGGTAACGCACAGCGATCGCAACCATAAGGGAGCGCGGTCAGATCGGCGGTCCCGTGTAAATAGCGCGGCCCCTGCCCGGACGATGCAGACGGCGTCATGGTCTCCAATTCAGATGAATAATGTCGTTTCCGACTTTATGATTAAAACCAATCGCCTGCCGCTGCATGACCAATGCCGATTGTTCGTTATCGCTCCTTGGACATTGGACGTAATCGTGGCGCAGCCGGGACTGGGCCAGCATTCGATCAAAGGCGAGTTCGGCCGCGTCCAATGACATGGCGGCTGGAAACGGCGCCGACATATAGATCTTGTGTTCTCTATCTGATGCTGCGAGGCAGTATCGCCATTCAACGGCCGCCGCCATTTGAGGAATGATAATCAGAAAAAAAACGATGCAGAGAACTTTCCCTTTGGCGATCCTCATCGGTCATTTCCGGCTCTCGAGGCGGCACATCCCGTTGTCCGCCCACCGATGCGGATGGCAGCCGGAGCGTTGACGGCAGCTACGAGCCTCCAGTTCTGAAACACAGTTCCGAACAGAGAAAAAAGCGCGGGCCGACAGGCCCCAATGCTTCCAGAGCGCAGATGCTCCGCTTGGCTATTTTTGTATATTATTTTTGGGCCGCGGAGGGTCTAGTGCGACAAATGACATGTCTCGGCGTGACAAATCGCAGACCCTGTTCAACATACATTCCACGATTTCCAAACGAGATCTCGGCATCGGCAGGGATCATCACGTCACCGGTCATCGCATCAGCGAGATGCCGCCCCTTTCACAGCGGGAACAATGGCAAGTGTTGCGAACGATATGGCCGGGACAAGCCCGGCCATGGTGTCCTGATCGGCTCCTCGGCAGCAACCTCTATTGCGGTGCGGTGATCGGCCCCTTGAACTGCGCGACGCTCATCTTTGGCAGCATGCCGGTCTCGGCGTAGATGTCGAGCATCTTCTGGATGGCGTCGAAGTTCGGCGCCGCCACCGGATCGCGGGCGAAGTCGTTGTCTTTCAACAGGTAGGTCTCCAGCACCGGGATCGGCGCCTTCATGACTTCGTTGACGACCTTCAGCGTCTCGTCGCGATTGGCCAGCGCCATCTTCATGCCGCGGGTGATATCGGCCACATAGGCCTTCACCAGATCGGGATTCTTTTCGACGAAATCCGCGCGGCAGGCTTCCGCGATCTGGACGATGTTCGGCATCACGTCCGACAGCGAAAACAGCTTGTGGATGCCGCCCTTGGCCTCGGCGCGCGCGGCAAACGGCTGATTCATGTTGACGGCATCGACGCGGCCCTGACGCAGCGCATCCTCGGATACGGCGAAACCGACTTCGACCAGCTTGATGTCCTTCTCCGGATCGACGCCGTTCTTCTTCAGCATCATGGCGAAGGGACCGTAGGTGCCGCCGCCGAGCACGGAGATGCCCACCGTCTTGCCCTTGAGATCAGCGACGGTCTTGATCGGGGAATCGTCCTTCACCGCCCAGTACACCGAAAACCCGCCGGGCTTTTCATAGACATGCTGGGCGACGATATAGGCTTTCAGACCACCATTGACGGCGCCATTGGCGAGCGACAGGACACCTTGCGTCGCACAATCCAGCGCGCCGGCGGCAAGCGCCTGGGTCATCGGCGAGGTGCCCTGAAACTGGGTCCACTCGATGTTGTATTTCTTGCCGATGTCAGGAAACTGATCCGGTCGCTTCATCATCCAGTATTTGGATTCCTCCGCCGGGATGGTCCAGCCGACGCGAATGGTCTGCTGGGCGAATGCCGAGGTCGCGCCGAGCAGAGCGACTGCCGCACACCCCGCGATTGTGATCCGTTTCACTGTTTGACGCATGTTCGAGTCCCCGTCCCTTCCCCGTCCCTTGGAAAAACCATCTCTCTGAGAGCTGAACGGAAGTGTTTCATGCCTCAAATGACCGGGCAACCCGCTTTTTTGCTCTGAAGCCGTCCCCGCCATCGTGCAATAGTCGTAGGCGAGCGTTGCGCGGCTTCAGGCATCCGGGAAGCCGCGCAGCAACACCTTGCGCACGCCATACAGCAATCCGTTGAGCGTCAGCCCGAGCAGCGAGATCGAGATCAGCGGCACGAACATGTCGACGGTCTGGAAGCTGCGCGCGGAGCGGACCAGCAGGTAGCCGAGCCCGTCGGTCGACGAGATCATCTCGGCGAGAAACACCACGATGCAGGAAATCACGAGGCCGATGCGGCAGCCGGTCAGGATCGAGGGCATCGCCGCCGGCAGCACCACCTTGTACAGGATCTGRCGCGACGGSGTGCCGGCYGCRAGCGCCGACCAGATCAGCTTCTGCTCSACCATCGAAGCSCCGTAGAATGTCGACAGCAGGATCGGAAACACSGCATCGGCGGTGACCAGCGCGATCTTCGAGGCGTGGTCGAAGCCGAGCAGCAGCAGCAGCGCCGGATAGAGCGCCACTTTCGGCACCGGCGCCAGCACCCGCACGATCGGGCGCACCACCGCGCCAACAGTGCGGTTCACCGCCGCCGCAAGCCCGATGCCGACGCCGAGGATCACCGCAATGGAGAAGCCGACGAACAGCCGCAGCAAGGTCGCACTGGCCTGGCTGAGGAAATCACTGCCGGTGAGCTGTTGCGCCAGCCGCGCGAACACCAGGGTCGGCGGCGGCAGCAGGGCTTGCGGCGCATAGCCGAATGAGACGATCGCCTGCCACACGCCGAGTAGCAGCAGGATCGGAACGATCCCGAGCATCACGTCCCTGGGGATAGCGAGAGCCTTCATGAGACGCTCATCATGAGAAACTCAAGGGAATGTCTTGCTGCGGTTCGGACCAAGCCACCAGCGCGCGGCGCAGCTTGTCGAACGCCGCATCGAAGATGATCCCCAGCGCACCGATGATGATGATCATGGCGAACACGGTGTCGTACTGGCCCATGTCCAGCGCATTGAACAGGATGTTCCCTGCCCCCGACTTGCGCGCGATCATTTCGCTGGTCACCATGGTGATCAACGCCAGCACGAGGCCCGTGCGGCAGCCGGTGAGGATTTCCGGCAGCGCGGCCGGCAGCACCACCCGCAGCAGGCGCTGGAAGGCCGTGAGCCCCATCGCGGCGCCGGACCAGATCATCTTCTCTTCCACGGCCTTCGCGCCCTGGAAGCTGTGATAGATCACCGGCAGGGTCACGGCGAGGAAGATCACCAGGGTCTTGGAGAGGTCGCCGACACCCAACCACAGCATGATGATCGGCATCAGCGCCGCCTTCGGCACCGGATAGATCACCATCAGCAGCGGATTGAAGAACGCCGCGACGGCGCGGCTACGGCCCATCAGCAAGCCCAGCGGAATGGCGACAATCACCGCAAGCCCAAGCCCGATCATCATGCGGCGAATCGAATCGGCGATGTTGAGCAGCGACTCGCGATCTCCAAGGATGCCCGGGATGGCGCGCAGCGCGTCCAGCGCCGATGGCACGCTGTCGGTGCGCAGTGTCAGCGATCCGAGCTGCCACAACGCCAGCAGACCGACGCAGGCCGCCAGCGGCGCGAGACGCGCGGTCCAGATCCGCCGCGTGTCCGCCCCCGTGCTCATGGATGCAGCCCGTCGTCCGGGCCGTCGTCGATCAGTTTCTCGATGTCGACCACATATTTCTGATAGCGCGGATCGAGCAGCAGTTCGGCGCGGCGCCGCGGCCGCGGCAGATCGATATCGACGATCTGCTTGATCCGCCCCGGCGAGCGCGTCATCACGATCACCTTGTCGGACAGGAACACCGCCTCGTCGACGGCGTGGGTGACGAACAGCACGGTCTTGCGGTCGCGCTCCCAGATGTTGAGCAGGTCGTTCTGCAGCCGGGTGCGGGTATGGGCATCGAGCGCGCCGAACGGCTCGTCCATCAGCAGCACGGCGGGATTGTAGGCGAGCGTCCGCGCGATCGCGACCCGCTGCTTCATGCCGCCGGAGAGCTCCTTGGGATAGAAGGTCTCGTAGCCCTTGAGGCCGACCATCTCGAGCAGCTTCCTGGATCGCTCCTCGGCTTCGGCTTTGGCGACGCCTTGCTGGCGCAAGCCGTAGCAGACATTGCCGAGCACGGTCTTCCAAGGAAACAGCGCGAACTCCTGGAACACCGGGCCGCGGTCCGGGCCCGGCCCGGTGATGAGCTTGTCCCTGACCTTCACGGTGCCGGCGGTCGGCTTGACGAAGCCGCCAACGATATACAGCAGCGTGGACTTGCCGCAGCCGGACGGCCCGAGAATGGAGACGAAGGCGCCGTCGGCGATCGACAGCGAAATCTCCGACAGCGCCAGATGGCTCTTGCGTCCGGAGGTCGCGAAGGTCTGCGACACGTCGGCGATGTCGATCATCGCGGGCGTGGCCTGCGGCGCGGCCATCGTTTCCTGATTGGCCGCAACATCCTGGCGCAACGGCACGGGGCTCATGCGCAATCCCTTGGTGTCAACACAGATCCCGGTTCCCAAACCAGCATGCGACGACTGTAACCCAGGTTCGAAATTATTTTAAGATTAAAATTAACGCGAGCTGCCCGAGGGAAAGACGGGATTTTGGGCAGCATGGCGGGTCTTTCGCTGGGATCATCACGGGCATAGTCCTGGGTCCTGATATCCGATGAGTCCCTAGCCCGGCTGAAGGCGGATTGTCTTGTTTCAGGGCCCGAACGAAAATCTTGTGCAGGCGTGCCGGGCGAACACTGTCACATCGGCCCGTCCGGGGCAATGCGCTGATTCCTCTATCAAATCGGGATCGAAACAGGAGACGTCGAAACAGGAGATTTGACGATCCGGTTCAACCGCAGATGGCGACCGGCCGCCCTGCCGTTTCATGCACACGGCAGGGCACATGCCCGCCCGCGCTCGGTGCGACCTTGCGCCTCTCAGCGCTGCGCTGGCTGCGACAACTCCTCCGTGATCCAGGCGATGAAGGCCTGCGCCGCTGCGGACGCCGCTCGCTCGGACGCCGGCACTACCGCGAGGCCATCGGCGAACGCAATGAAGCCGCAGGGAGCCACCAGCCGGCCGGCGGCCAGATCCTCACCCACCATGCGCCGCTCGACCAGCGCCACACCGAGGCCGGACAGCGCGGCTTCGATGCACAGATGGGTGTGCGGAAAGCTCAGCTCCTTCTCATAAGCCACCTGAAGACCGCTGTTGTCCTGCCAGACATTCCAGGCTCGCGACGTATGTTCGTGCGTGATCCGGGCCGGACACGCCAGACGCCGGCGCTTGACCACGGCCGGATAATCCGATGCGCACACCGGACCGAACGCCACATCCGCAATGCGGATGGCGCGCGCCTGGTCGCGTTCAGGATATGACTGACGATCCCAAGCCAGAACGAGATCGGCGCCCTGGTGCCTGATCTCGCGCGCGGATGTCATCGAGAGCCGCACCCGCACGGCTGGATGCTTGCGATAGAAGCCGGGAAGATGCGGCACCAGCCAGCGCATCGCAAAGGTGGCGCTGCAGGCGACATGCACGCTCGGTCCCTGCGCTTCGTCCAGCACGCGGACCCATCCCTGCTCCAGTTGATCGAGCGCATGGGCCACCACCTGCAGCAGGTCGTCGCCTTGCCGGTTCAGCCGCAGACCGGTGCCGGACTTCTCGAACAACGGGACGCCGGCATGGTCCTGTAGCGTCCGGATCTGACGGCTGACCGCGCCGTGGGTGCGGCCGAGTTCGTCGGCCGCCCGGGTGACGGACCCCAGCCGCGCGGTCGCTTCGAAGGCCTTCAGAGCGAACAGCGGCGGCAGGCGGCGCGACATGGCAGGCTCTTTTGTGAGTTTTAATCACGAATGCGCGAAGCGAACTCGATAACAAATTTCTGGGCCCCAGCCTAGAAGAACCAGCCGATCCGGCAAAGATCGGCCGGAGCGCGCACCGTCCGCCCGCCTCCGTTCCAACAGGCTTATGCATATAGATCACAGAACGCCTCCGCCCGGCGGCGCGTCTGCATGCCCGCACGTCACCCGAGAAAGGCCCGCACCATGACCGCCATCACACACATCCTCGGCAGCGAGATTCTCGACAGCCGCGGCAATCCGACCATCGAAGTCGACGTGATCCTGGAGACTGGCGCACGCGGGCAAGCCGCCGTTCCCTCCGGCGCATCGACCGGTGCGCATGAAGCCCACGAGCGGCGGGATGGCGGAGAGCGCTATCTTGGCAAGGGCGTGCTGGGCGCGGTCGGTGCCGTCAACACCGAGATCCGCGACGCACTACGCGGCATGGATGCGCTGGCGCAAAACAGCATCGATCAAACCATGATCGCGCTCGACGGCACGCCGACCAAGAGCCGCCTCGGCGCCAACGCCATCCTGGGTGTTTCCCTCGCGGTCGCGAAGGCCGCAGCCGCGTCCGTCGGCTTGCCGCTCTATCGTTACCTGGGCGGTGTCAACGCACGGCGGTTGCCGGCCGCGGGCATGAACATCATCAATGGCGGCGCCCACGCCGACAATCCCCTCGACTTCCAGGAATTCATGATCATGCCGCTGGGTGCGCCGAGTTTCGCGGAGTCGGTCCGGATGGGCGCGGAGGTGTTCCACACCCTGAAGAAAGGACTGACACGCGCCGGCCATCAGACCAATGTCGGCGACGAAGGCGGCTTCGCCCCCAACATCAGGACGGCGCACGAGGCGATCGAGCTGATCATGGACGCGATCACCAAGGCGGGATACGCGCCGGGCCACGACATCGCCATCGTGATCGATCCCGCGTCATCGGAATTCTTCGAGGACGGTGCGTATCACTACAGAGGCGAGAACCTCGTCCGTTCGGTCGGTGAGCACGCCCAATACCTGATGGATATCGTGCGGCAGTACCCGGTGTGCTCGATCGAGGATCCGATGGCGGAGACCGATCATGCCGGCTGGAGACTCATCACCGAGAAAATCGGCACGACCTGTCAGCTCACCGGCGACGACGTGTTCTGCACCAACACTGCCCTGCTGGACGCTGGCATCCGCGACCGCATCGCCAACTCGATCCTGGTCAAGGTCAACCAGATCGGCACGCTGACGGAATCGCTGGAGACCGTGGCGCGTGCCCACAAGGCCGGCTACACCGTGGTGATGTCGCACCGCTCCGGCGAGACGGAGGATACGACTGTTGCCGATCTCGCCGTTGCCACCAATTGCGGACAGATCAAGACGGGATCGCTGTCGCGCTCCGACCGAACCGCAAAATACAACCGGCTGATGCGGATCGAACGCGAACTGGGCCGGGATGCGGTGTATGCAGGGCGTGACGCGTTTAACGTGGCGTTGCCGTCATGGTCAAGCTGACAGCATCATCGAGCAACCTGGGTCCTCTCGTCATTCCGGGGCGCGCGTGCAACGCGCGAACCCGGAATCCCGGAAGCAAATTCACTGCCGAACCGAAGACTCTGCACCCTGATCCGTCGGCCGAGATTCCGGGTTCACGCGCTCACGCGCGTGCCCCGGAATGACGAATGTTTGCCTCAATCTCAGACGTTCAGATTCATCCAGACCGACTTCGGCTCGGTGAAAGTCTCCAGCGCCTGGGCGCCGTGTTCGCGGCCGAAACCGGAGTCGCGCGCGCCGCCCCAGGGCAGCCGCACATCGGTGTAGCCGTAGGTGTTGATCCACACCGTGCCGGCATTGGCCTTCTTCACAAACCGTTGCGTGCGGCCGATGTCGCGGCTCCAGACGCCGGCGGCCAGGCTGTAGGCGGTGCCGTTGGCGATCCGCGCCGCGTCGGCCTCATCCCTGAATTTGATGACACTGACCACGGGCCCGAAGATCTCTTCCTGCGAGATCCGCATTTCGTGCGCGACATTGGCGAACACCGCCGGGCTGATGTAGTAGCCGCGATCGCCGACACGGCGGCCGCCGGTGGTCAGGGTCGCGCCTTCCTTCTCGCCGATGTCGACATAGTCGAGGATGCTCTTCATCTGCTTCTCGGAGATCACCGGTCCCAGCGCCGTGCCCTTGTCGGCGGTGTCGCCGATCCGCAGCGATTCCGCCCGCGCCGTCAGCCGCTCCACGACTTCGTCGTAAACCGCTTCCTGCGCCAGCACGCGGGAGCCGGCGGAGCAGACCTGGCCGGCATTGAAGAAGATGCCGGCGGCGGCCGCCTTGGTCGCCGCATCGAGGTTGGCATCGTCGAAGATCACGTTGGCCGACTTGCCGCCGAGCTCCAGCGACACCCGTTTGAAGTTGCCGGCGGCGCCACGCAGGATGCCGCGGCCGACGCCGGGCGAACCGGTGAAGGTGACCTTGTCGACATCGGGATGGTTGACTAACGCATCGCCGACCACGCGGCCGGGGCCCGGCACAATGTTGAGCACGCCGGGCGGCAGGCCAGCTTCGAGTGCCAGCTCACCGATCCGCAGCGCCGACAGTGACGTCAGTTCAGCCGGCTTCATCACGATGGTGCAGCCGCAGGCCAGCGCCGGCGCCAGTTTCCACATGCCGATCATCAGCGGGAAATTCCAGGGCACGATGACGGCCACCACGCCGACCGGCTCGCGCACCGTGTAGGTCAGCGCATCGGGGCGCGTGGACACCACGTCGCCGCTGATCTTGTCGGCCCAGCCGGCATAATAAGTGAGGGTGTCGATGGCCGAGGGCAGATCCTGGCGCAGCACGGCGGCGATCGGCTTGCCGGCATCGCGGCTTTCCAGTTCAGCCAGTTCATCGGCGTGCTGCTTCATCAGCTCGGCGAGCTTGAGCAGGATGTGGCCACGCTCAGCGGCGCGCATGGTGCTCCAGCGGCCTTCGAAGGCGCGGCGGGCGGCTGATACGGCGCGCTCGACATCGGCCTCGTTGCCCTCGGAGATCGTCGCAATCACCTCTTCGGTGGCGGGATTGAGGGTCTTGAAGGAGCGCCCGGACACCGACTCCACATGCTGGCCATCGATCAGCAACTGCTTGTGCGGGATCGCGGCGGTGGTGGTCGTGTTATGATAGTCATATGCAATCGACATCATATATCCTCCGGTTGTTTCCTTATCTTGTGTATTAAATATACCAGTGTAAATATGATATTGTGTGCCTATGGCCGCAAAGAACGGCCCAAATATATATGAAATAAAATTCATAACTCCGGGGAGCCCATGCATATCGAGATCGAGCCGGTCTGGCGGTTTCACAAGGAAGGCAGCCCGCAGACGGCGGTGGTGATGCTCGGCATCCTCGACGACATCCGCACCACCGGAAAACTGACCAGCGCCGCCCGCCGCGCCGGCCTGTCCTATCGGCATGTCTGGAACCTGGTCGAGCAATGGTCCGAATTTTTCGGCGTGCCGGTGGTCGAAACCAGCCGCGGCCGGGGCACGACCCTGACGGCGTTCGGCGAGAAGCTGGTGTGGGCGGGGCAGCGCATGCAAGCGCGGCTCGGTCCGCAGCTCGAAAACCTCGCCCAGGAACTCGCGACCGAGATCAAGCCGTTCCTGCATCAACGGCCGTCGGTCATCCGCGTGCATGCCAGCCACGGCTTCGCGGTTTCGAAGCTGCGTGAGTTGCTCGATCGCGAAGCCGGCTTCGCCATCGATCTGCGTTATGTCAGCAACCAGCACTCGCTGGTGTCGCTGGCGCAAGGCGCCTGCGATCTCTCGGGCGTCCACCTGCCGCGCGGTCCGCTGCGGGCGCAAAGCGTCAGGGCTTGCCAGGAGTGGCTCGATCCGCGGGAGGATCGTGTCATCAATTTCGTCACGCGCGAGATGGGCCTAATGGTCAAGCACGGCAACCCGCTGCGGATCACCTCTCCGAAAGACCTCGCCAACAGCCGGGTGCGCTTCGTCAATCGCGACCACGATTCCGGAACACGCTTGCTGTTCGATCAGCTGCTCGTCCTCCACCGCGTCGACGAGAGCAAGATCAACGGCGCACAGCAGATCGAGTTCACCCACGCCGCGGTGGCGGCTTATGTCGCCAGCGGCATGGCGGACGCGGCTTTCGGCGTCGAGGCGGCAGCACGGCAATTCGGACTGGATTTCATCCGGTTGCTGACGGAAGACTATTTCTTTGTCTGCCGCCGCGCATTCCTCGACACCGATCCGATGAAGCATGTGCTCAGCATCATGAAGGGCAGCGAGTTTCATCGGGAAGTGGCCAGCCTTCCCGGCTACGTCGCCTCCGACACCGGCATGGTCAGCACGGTGAAGGAGTTTCTGGACAGCGTGAATGCCGAACCGGCCTGACGACGTTGACCGAATGCTGCTGACAAGACCCGCTTGAACGTGAGCCTGTCAAACAGCATGCTTGTGGGACAGCGTCCTTTTTAGACGGCGTCCTTGGCAACCTTCAGCGGCTTTGCCTTGACGGTCTTGCTGGCCGGCTTGGCCGGGAAATCCATCGGTTCCTTGGTGAAGGGATTGATGCCCTTGCGGGCTTCCGTCGCCGGCTTCTTCACAACCTGGAGCTTGGCAAAGCCGGGAACCGTGAACTCGCCGGACTCGTTCAGCTCCTTATAGCCAACCGTCGCCAGATGCTCGATGACGGCTTTCACGTCACTCTTCGCCACCTGGCTCGATTCTGAAATCGCTTCAATCAATTGGGTCTTGTTCATCGGCATTGAGGGGTCCTTTTGATTCGAAAATGAGGTTCTAGCGCCCAGAAAGGGCTTGAGGAAGCCGCGATTGCGGGAAAACCCCGTATTTCAACGGAATTGCGACTCGTTCGCACGGCTCCCGGTCATGGGCAAAACGAAGGTATTCAACTGCTCTCAGGTGAATCCCGCGACATGATGCGGCTCGTAGGGCGCCTCCAGCGACGCGATCTCCTCCGGCGTCAGCTTCAGCGCCGTCGCCGCCACCGCGTCGGTCAAATGATGCGGTTTCGACGCACCAATGATCGGCGCCGTGACGCCCTGCTGCTGCAGAATCCAGGCCAGCGCCACCTGCGCGCGCGGCACGCCCCGCGCCTTGGCAACCGCGGCCACCTGCTCGACAATCCGGCGGTCGGAGTCCAGTGATTTTTCATAGAGCTTCTTGCCGAACGCGTCGGTCTCCTGGCGCTCGCTGGTCTCATTCCAGTCGCGCGTCAGCCGCCCGCGCGCCAGCGGGCTCCACGGAATGACGCCGACACCCTGGTCGGCACACAGCGGCAGCATCTCGCGCTCCTCCTCGCGGTACAGCAGGCTGAGATGATTCTGCATGCTGACGAACTCGACCCAGCCATTGAGCCGCGAGGTGTAGAGCGCCTTGGCGAACTGCCAGGCGTGCATCGACGATCCACCGATGTAGAGCGCCTTGCCCGCCTTCACCACGTCGTGCAGCGCTTCCATGGTTTCCTCGATGGGGGTTTGATAATCCCAGCGATGGATCTGGTAGAGATCGACATAGTCGGTGCCGAGCCGCTTCAGGCTGGCGTCGATCTCGGCGAAGATGGCCTTGCGCGACAGACCTGAACCGTTCGGTCCGGGCCGCATGCGATTGAAAACCTTGGTGGCAAGGACGATCTCCTCGCGGCGCGCGAAATCCTTGATGGCGCGTCCCGTGATTTCCTCCGAAGTGCCGTCGGAATAGACGTTGGCGGTGTCGAGAAAATTGATGCCGAGCTCGATCGCCTGCCGGATCAGCGGGCGGCTCGCCTCCTCGGTCAGCGTCCAGCTATGGCTGCCACGGCCGGCATCGCCGAATGTCATGCATCCCAGCGAGATGCGCGACACGCCGAGACCGGTCGAGCCGAGTTTCACATAGTCCATGGAAATTCTCCCGATGTCGTGAATTTACGAAGGCGTGAATCTAGAAGCCGGCTTGATTGCAGGCCGTCCGTCATGAGGAAAGGCCCCATCCGGGGGCCCTTCCACGACGGCTGGTAGTTGTCTCGAGATCAGGCAGTCTTGATCCAGACCGCCTTGACGTTGAGGTATTCCTCGACGTGCTGAATGCCGGACTCGCGCCCATAGCCGCTCATCTTGTAGCCGCCAAAAGGTACCGCCGGATCCATCGCCTGATAGCAGTTGACCCACACCGAGCCGGCGCGGATCGCCTTGGCGAACTTGTGCGCCTTGCTGACGTCGCGGGTCCACACGCCGCTGCCGAGACCGAAATTGGTGGCGTTGGCGCGTTTCACCAGTTCGTCCGGATCCTTGAACGAGATCGCCGAGATCACCGGACCGAAGATTTCCTCCTGCGCGATCCGCATATCGTCATTGACGTTGGCGAACACGGTGGGCGGGACGAAGTAGCCCTTGCCCAGCCCGCCGTCGGTCAGGCGCTGACCACCGGCGAGCGCGCTGGCGCCCTCCTTGCGGCCGATGTCGAAATAGCCGGTGACGCGCTCGAGCTGCTGCTCGGACACCAGCGGGCCGATCTGCGTCTCGGGATCAAGGCCGTTGCCGACCCGCAGGCCCTTGCCGAACTCGGCGACCTTGGCGACGAACTCGTCATAGATGCGCTGCTCGACGAACAGCCGCGTGCCGGCGCTGCAGATCTGGCCGGAATTGGCGAACACCGCCATCGCAGCACCAGGAACAGCGGCGTCGATATCGGCGTCGGCAAACACGATATCCGGCGACTTGCCGCCGAGCTCGAGCGACACGCGCTTGAGGTTGCCGGCGGAGGCGCGGATGATGGATTGCCCGGTGAAGTGCGAGCCGGTGAAGGCGACCTTGTCGACATCGGGATGCGCGGCGAGCGCCGCGCCCGCGGTCTCGCCATAACCCGGCACCACATTGACCACGCCGGGCGGCACACCGGCTTCCATCGCCAGTTCGCCGAGCCGCAGCGACGTCAGCGGCGCCTCCTCCGCCGGCTTCAGGATGACCGTGCAGCCGGTCGCCAGCGCCGGCCCTATTTTCCAGATGCTGGCGCCGAGCGGCCCGTTCCAGGGAATGATGGCGCCGACCACGCCGACCGGCTCTTTCAAGGTGTAGGAGAAGATCTCGCCCGGCAGGGAGTTGTCGATGGTCTCGCCGTGGATGGATGTCGCCTGCCCGGCATAAAAACGCAGCATGCCCAGCACGCGCTGTTTGGTGCCGCGGGTACGGCTGATCGGTGCGCCCATGTCCAGCGTGTCCAGCGAACTCAACTCATCGAAATGCTTCTCGACGAGATCGGCGAACTTGAGCAGCAGGTTCTGGCGCTCGTACGGCTTGACCTTGCTCCACGGCCCCTCGAAGGCCCGGCGCGCAGCCGCAACCGCGGCGTTGATGTCCTTCTCATCGCCTTCGGCAACGGTGGCCAGCAATTCGCCGGTGGCGGGATTGCGGGTCTCAAACGTCTTGCCGGATGCGGCGTCCACCCACTTGCCATCGATCAGCATTTTCTTGTGGCCGCCGTCGGCATAGGGGTGACGATTGATCGAAATCGGTTGAGCTTGAGCCATGGTGAACCCTTCTTGTTTTCCGATTTTTGAGTTTTGCTTGTTCCCGGTCACGTTATATCTGCATAGATATATCGAGTCCATTGACGGGCGCGCGGGGATGCCGTCCGAGCCACGACCTGAGAGGATGGCTGCCCGCCAGCTTACACAAGCATCGTGACGGGATCGCGGCGCGCCGTCAGATCAAATTCGCGTAGGACAGAAATCCGACGATATCGCCGGCCTGAACCCGCGTGACATCCTCAACAAGTTCGACCAGGCCATCGGTCTCGACCAGCGACGACAACAGCCCCGCACCCTCACGCGGAAACTTCACCGCTTCCAGATGGCCATCGTCGGCCCGGCGCAGGAACACCCTGACATATTCGCGGCGGGCAATCTTCTTCTTGTAGGAAAACGCCGCCCGCACCGGCATCGGGACGGGCCTGGTCCATGTGCCGCCGGACATCGCCACCACGGCCGGATGCACCACATGGACGAAAGTGACGAAGCTCGCCACCGGATTGCCCGGCAATCCGATCAGCGCTGTGCCGTCGATCACCCCCATGGCGACCGGACGGCCCGGTTTGATGGCCATGCGCCAGAGCACGAGATTGCCGACGCTCTCCAGTCCCGCCCGGACGTGATCCTCCTCGCCGGTCGAAACACCACCTGACGTGAGAATGAGATCGTGTCCCAGCGCCGCCTGCTTCAGCGCATCGGCCAACACGGCGCGATCGTCGCGCAGGATGCCGAGATCGCTGACCACGCATCCCAACCGCTTCAGCAGCGCCATCAGCATCACGCGGTTGGAATCATAAAGCTGCGCCGGACCGCGCGCCGCACCCGGCGAGACCACCTCGTCGCCGGTGGAGAACACCGCGACGCGGACCCGCCGGCGCACATCGATGGTGGTGAGGCCGAATGCCGCGAAAACAGCGACATCCTGCGGGCGCAGGCGGGTGCCCGCCTTCAAGGCCACCTGCCCCACTGCGACATCTTCGCCGGCGGGGCGCACGTTGGCACCGGGCTTCAGCCCGGGCGGCAGCACGACATCGCCCTTCGCGTCGAGCTTGACGTCCTCCTGCATGAACACGGTGTCGGTCCCATCGGGCATCGGCGCACCGGTGAAGATGCGCACCGCATGTCCCGGCATGACCACGCCAGTAGCCGACGCGCCGGCCTGCACCCGTCCGCCGACAGGAAACGCCTGCTCGGTTGTCGTCGGCAGGTCGCGGCTGGCCAGCGCATAACCATCGACAGCGGAGTTGGTGTAAGGCGGCAGCGGCAGCGGCGCGACGAGATCGACGGCGAGCGTGCGTCCATCCGCGTCGGCCAACGCAACGGTGTCAAGGTCGGTGACCGGCGCGATGCGGGACGTGATGATCGCAACGGCCTCGTCGACCGACATCATCGGTCCACCAAAGGCAAAGCAATCGTCGGAGAGTTGCGCCATGGGGTGAGTTTAACGTTCGCTGCCCAATCCGGCCAGCACATCCGCGATCGGCATTGCCAATCGCTCGATCAGGTTTCCAATAGCAAAGACATCGTCGAGATGAACCACCGGCAGCGTGGTGTCGATGGCAATGTCGGCCGCGATTCCTGCAATCCCCGTATCGCCAGGAAACAAAAGCCCCTTGGCGTTGGCGGCGCGATGCACCTCGATCTTGCGGTGCGGCACGGCCTTGAACCCCTCGACAATGACGAGATCCACCTGCGACATCTTGCGCAACAGCTCCGCCAGCGGCGGTTCGTCCTCGTCGCGCAGCTCGTGCATCAGCGCCCAGCGCCGGCCAGAGGAGACCAGCACCTCGCTGGCGCCCGACTGCCGGTGCAGCCAGGAGTCCTTGCCCGGCACGTCGACGTCGAAATTGTGATGCGCGTGCTTGATGGTCGACACCCGCAGGCCCTGCGCCACGAAATGTGGGATCAGGCGCGTCAGCAGCGTCGTCTTCCCCGCCCCGCTCCAGCCCGCCAGTCCGATCACCTTCATGCCTGCCTCGCCCTACGCAAACTTCTACCCTCATGGTGAGGAGCGCGGAACGCGCGTCTCGAACCATGAGGCCATTGACGCTTCGGCCTCACCCTTCGAGACGCCTGCTTCGCAGGCTCCTCAGGATGAGGGGAGCCGCTTGTGAGGCTCCAACACCCCGCTTTTAGCGCCGCTGGCCGCCCGAACACGATTGCAAAATCGACCGCGTTGTTTATCTCAATCCCCATGGCGGATCATCCAGCAACACCCGGGGTCATCCTCGCAGGCGGCCTGGCGCGGCGCATGGGCGGCGGCGACAAGCCGATGCGCACCATCGGCGGCCGCACCATCCTCGATCGGGTGATCGAACGGCTGAAGCCGCAGTGCGATGGCCTGGTCATCAATGCCAATGGCGATCCCACGCGGTTCGCCCCATTCGCCCTGCCGGTCACGGCCGACAGCGTCGCGGGGTTCGCGGGGCCGCTGGCCGGCATCCTGGCCGGGCTCGACTGGGTGGCGGCGAACCGGCCCGGTATCACCTGGGTGCTGAGCACCGCGGGGGACTGCCCGTTCCTGCCGCGCGACCTGGTGGCGCGGCTGCATCGGGCGCGAATCACGGAGAACGCGCAACTCGCGGTCGCCGCATCCGGCGGCCAGGCGCATCACGCCATCGGGCTGTGGAACGTGTCGCTGCGCGGCGATTTGCGCCGCGCACTGGTGGTGGACGTCTGCCGCGCCATCCAGCGCTTCACCGCGCGCTACAAGCTCGCCACCGTCGACTGGCTCGATGCCCCGCTCGATCCGTTCTTCAATGCCAACACGGCCGAGGATCTCAGCGAGGCCGAACGCCTGGCGGCCCGCTACAAGGGCTGATTGCAAGCCCATCATGCCGGAGTGAATCCCGCCGCCGTCAGCGCAGCGCGGCTATCAGCCGATGCCAGCGCCTCGAGAAACGACTGCACCGATGCGCGATGCTTTCGCGCCGAGACCAGCGCAAAATCATAATGCTCTTCCGCCAGCGGAATGAAGCCGAGTCCGGCGGCCTGCGCCACCGGCGCGATGGTCATGCCCCAGTCGGCGCGACGCTGCGCCACCGCCGCGGCGACCGCATTGTGCGAACGCGGTTGATTCCAGTAGCCGTCCGGACGCGCGCCGCCGAGCAGGCGATCGATCAGGATGCGCGTGCCGGCGCCCTGGTTGCGATTGACCATCAGGCAGGCGGGATCGGCGAGCGCGACCTCGACCGCCTGCTGCGGTGTGCGGCCTTCGAACCGGACATCGCCCTTACGGAACACGACGCCCTGCATGCGTCGCCAGCCCGGCACGAGCTCAAGGCCGGGCACCAGATAAGCAGTGTTGTAGCTCTCGGTCGCTTCATCGAACAGATGGATCGGCGCGAGATCGCATTCGCCGCGCCGCGCGGCGGCGAGACCACCGAGGCTGCCCACCGCAATCGAGCGCACCAGCAGGCCTGCGCGCGCCAGCGGCGTGGTAACGAGATCAAGCCCGGTGCAGTGGCTGCCGACGATGACGAGATCCGGCACCTGCACATGCGGTGTGAACAGCGTCACCTGGACCTCGGTGTCCGCCGGCATCTGATCGGACAGCGCATCGATCTTGAGGAAGCCGTCAGCCTGCGCGAACGAGGTGATGGCACCGGAGCCCTTGCCGGAAGGATAGGCGATCAGGCCGTCGTCTCCATTTCCAGATCCTTGCACCAGCGACACCATGACGAATTCGGTGCGGCCGAGTTCGGAGGCGATGCGCACCGGGACTTTCGCCGTCACCTGCGCATCCGCGCGCGGCGGCAGGCCCGCCATCCGCCGCAGCACCGGCACGATCATGTCGTGGAAGGTGAACATCGCCGAGGTCGGAAAGCCCGGCAGCACGATCACCGGCTTGCCGTCACACACCGCGAGACACAGCGGCTTGCCCGGCTTCAGCGCCACGCCATGGGCGACGATGCCCGGCTGTCCGAGCCGCGCGATGATGCGATGGGACACGTCACCTTCACCCTTCGAGGTGCCGCCGGACAGGATCACCATATCGTAGGTGTCGAGCGCATGCCGCAGCACCGCCTCGAGTCTGGCTTCTTCGTCGGGAAACGCGCCGAGGAAATCCGCGTCGCCACCGTTCTCGATCACCGCGGCGGTGACGATGGCGCCATTGGTGTCGTAGATCGCGGCCGGGCGCAGCGGATCACCCGGCTGCACCAGTTCGTCGCCGGTCGAGATCACGGCCACGCGCGGCCTGCGCACCACCGGCACCTGCGCGATACCGCAGGCCGCGAGCATGCCGATTTCGCGCGACCCGATCAGCGTGCCGGCGCGCAGCAGCGCTTCGCGCTGGGCGATGTCCGAGCCGGCATAGGACACGAACTGCCCCGGCGACGCACCACGGCGGATCTCGATCGCGCTCTCGCCCCCAGGCTGGGTGTGCTCGACCATGACCACCGCATCGGCGCCGCGCGGCACCGGGCCGCCGGTCGCGATCGGCGTTGCGGTACCGGAGGCCACCGGCAGCACTGGCGCGGTACCGCAGGCGATGCTCTCATCGTTCAGCGCCACCGACACGGCCGAGGCCTCGCCGGCCGGCGCGGTATCAGCGGCCCGCACCGCGAAGCCGTCGACATTGGAGCGGTCGAACGGCGGCACGTCGATTGGGGCCGTGATGTCCTGCGCCAGCGGCAAGCCCAGCGCTGCGACCAGGGTGCGCTGTTCGCTGGCGGTAGCGCGTGGAAACAGCGCAGCCTCGAACCGCGCCAGCGCCTCCTCGCGCGAGAGAATGCTGAGGAACTGGTCCTGGTCCCGGGCTGCGGGCGTTTTCGGTTGGGCGGGCTCGGTCATGCTCAAAGACTTTCGCGCAGGGGATAAGCGCCGACCAGGCTCGCGGTTGCATACCCCTCGCTGCCCGACGGCACCGCGAGCCAGGCATCGGCCTGCGCCAGCGCATTGAGCGGCAGATCGCCGATCGCCAGCGGCAGCCAGCCGGCCTCGGTGTCTTTCACCAGCACGATGTCGGTCATCCCGACGCTTGATGCGATCTTCCGCACCAGCGGCTTCACGATGACGGATCGCGCAGCGCGGCCGCTCAGCCGGTCCAGCACCGGAATCCCGAACGCCCACCACACCGCGAGCGCCTGGTCGCTGGCACCGGGAATGGCGATCACCGGCATGGCGCCGATCCGGCCTGCCGCCGCGGTACGCCCGGGCTGCAACGCGAGGCCGTGCATCAGCCGGGCGCTGGACGCGAGCGCCGCAACGGCGGCATCGTGATGCCCGGCGCCGGTGCCGCCGATGGTGATCAGGAGATCGCCGTCAGCCCCCGCGACGGCCTTGGCGACCGACGCGGTATCGCGACCGGCCGCGACCGTGCGATCGATCTGGGCGCCGGACGCGCGCAGTTGCGCGGCGATCAGTCCCAGGGTCACCGCGTGACCACCGGACGCAGGAACATCGATGATGCGCACGCGCGGGCGGCGGACGGCGACATGATGCAACCCGGCCTTGCGGGCGATCATCTCATCGCTCACGCCGATGCGCCGCCCTTCCGCGATAATCGTTGCGCCGGCGGCAAAATCCTCGCCGACCCGGCGCACGCCCGCGCCGGGAATGGCCTCACCAAGGGCCTGAAACATCGGCCCGACGCGCTCAACGAGGCTCACATCCAGCACGCAGTCGCAGCCCTCCGGCACCGCGTCGCCGGCCTCGACCCAGACCGGCGGCACCGTGAGCGGCACCGGCGCATAGGATGATGCGCCGGCGACATCGACCGACGTCAGCGCCCAGCCATCGATCATGGCGATGCTGCGCGCCGGCAGCGCCTGGGCCAGCGGTGGCATCGGCGCGGCGATGCAGCCGATGGCATCGGCCACCGCCAGTTCGATCGGCTCGACCGGTGCGAGAGCGTCGAGCAGCATGGCAAGCGCCGTATCGAGGCTGGTCAGCGCGCTGGCGGAACGTTGGATCATGCCGGATGGTGACCTATCTGCCGCGAGGCTTGCAACCGGGGCACTCCTGAGGGTGGCACGGTGGCCACATCGGCCGGGCCGGTGGTGCGCCGTGTCGCAGGATATGTTAATCCGGCTTCGAACCGAAGACCAACCTGATCGCAGAGACCATGATGGCGTTGCCGAAACCGGCTGAACACTCCTCGCTGTGGGCCACGATCTGCCGCGAGGCGAGCGCCGTCGCGGTGGCCGAGCCGGCGTTCGCAGCCTGGATGCATGAAGCCGTTCTCAACCATGACGACCTTGGCGGCGTCCTGGCGCACCTGATCGCGGTCGCGCTCGGTGGCGGCAGCGACGACAGGGCCATGATCCGCGGGCTTGCGGCGGAGGCCTACCGCAGCACGCCCTCCCTGATCGCAGTCGCGCAGCGCGACCTCGCGGCGCCGCTGGAGCGTGATCCCGCCTGCCCCGGTCCGCTGCATGTGCTGTGGCATTTCAAGGGTTATCTTGCGTTGCAGGCGTTCCGCGTGTCGCATCGGCTATGGCAGCGCGGGCGGATCGAAACCGCGCGCGAACTCCAGAGCCGCACATCGCGCACCCTGCATGTCAGCATTCATCCCTCGGCGCAGATCGGCGCCGGCGCCTTCATCGACCACGGCACCGGCATTGCGATCGGCCAGGGCGTTGTGATCGGCGACGACGTCTCGATGCTGCAGGGCGTGAGCATCAGCGGCTCGCCCGACGATTGCAGTGGCGCCCCGCAGATCGGCCGCGGCGTGCTGCTGGCGGCCGGCGCGATCATCATCGGCGCCATCGAGATCGGCGATTTCGCCAAGATCGGCGCGGGCTCGCTGGTCACCAGTTCCGTGCCGGAGGGCTGTACTGCGGTCGGCGTGCCGGCCCGGCTGGTCAATCGCCAGCCCGACGCGCGGCCGGCCTCGACCATGGACCAGTCGCTGCCCTGAGCCTGTGAGCGGGCGGATCACTCCGCCGCCGTGCGCATCTCGATGCGCTGCGCGCGCACCGCGCAGAACTTGAATTCGGGAATCTTGCCGAACGGATCCAGCGCCGGATTGGTCAAGAGGTTTGCCGCCGCCTCCGCGTAGCAGAACGGCATGAACACCATGTTCTCCGGCACGTCGCGGTCCGAGCGCACCTTGATCTCCACCGCGCCGCGGCGGGTTTCCAGCCGCACGAAATCACCGGGCCGGATGTTCATGCGCCGCATGTCCTTCGGCGTCATGAAGGCCACCGCCTCCGGCTCGATCTGGTCGAGCACGTCGGCGCGCCGGGTCATCGAGCCGGTGTGCCAGTGTTCGAGCACGCGGCCGGTGGAGAGCACCATAGGATACTCGTGGTCCGGCAGTTCGTCCGGCGGAATCACATGGGCCGGCACGATCTTGCCGCGGCCACTTTCGGTCGGGAAGCCTGTGGTGAAGATGATCTCGTTGCCGGGCTTGTGCGGATCGTCGACGGGATAAGTGACGGCGCCTTCGCGCACCAGCCGTTCCCAGGTGATGTTCTTCAGCGACGGCATCACCTGTGTCATCTCCGCGAACACGTCGGCAGGGCCGTCATAGTGCCAGTCCAGCCCCATGCGTTTGCCGACCTCTTGGATGATCCAGAGATCCTGCCGCGCATCGCCCGGCGGCTTGATCACCTGCCGCGCAAGCTGCACCCGGCGATCGGTGTTGGTGAATGTGCCATCCTTCTCGGCAAACGCCGAAGCCGGCAGGATGACGTCGGCGTGGAACGCGGTTTCGGTGACGAACAGGTCCTGAACGACCAGATGATCGAGCATGGCCAGCGCCTCACGCGCATGCTGCAGATCCGGATCCGACATCGCGGGATTTTCACCCTCGATGTACATGCCGTTGATCTTGCCTTCGTGGATCGCATTCATGATCTCGACCACGGTCAGGCCGCGCACCGGATCGATCTCCTGCTTCCACAAGTGCTCGAACGGCTCGCGCAGATCGGTGCGGCCGACCGGCTGGTAGTCCGGCAGGAACATCGGAATGAGGCCCGCGTCGGAAGCGCCCTGCACGTTGTTCTGGCCGCGCAGCGGATGCAGCCCGGTGCCGGGCCGTCCCACCTGGCCGGTGGTCAGTGCCAGCGCAATCAGGCAGCGCGCGTTATCGGTGCCGTGCACATGCTGGCTGATGCCCATGCCCCAGAAGATGATCGAGGCCCGCGACGTCGCGTACTGCCGCGCCACCGCCTTCAGCGTCTCGGCGGGAATGCCGCAGATCGCCTCCATCTTCTCCGGCGGGAAGTCCTTGATGCGCTCCTTGAGATCGTCGAAGCCTTCGGTGTAGCCGGCGATGTACTGGTCGTCGGTCAACCCCTCGGTGATGATGGTGTGCAGCATGGCGTTGAGCATCGCCACGTCGGAGCCCGGCTTGAACTGCAGGTGCTTGGTGGCATGGCGCGACAGCGTCTGCCGGCGCGGATCCGCCACCACCAGTTTGGCGCCGCGTTTGGCCGCATTCTTGATGTAGGTTGCCGCCACCGGATGGTTCACGGTCGGATTGGCGCCGATCACCATAATGAATTCGGCATCCATGGCGGCGGCGAACGGCGCCGACACCGCGCCAGAGTTCAGGCCTTCCATCAGCGCCGCCACCGACGAGGCATGGCACAGCCGCGTGCAGTGATCGACATTGTTGGAGCCGAAGCCGGTGCGCACCAGCTTCTGAAACAGATAGGCCTCCTCGTTCGAGCCCTTGGCGGAGCCGAAGCCGGCGAGCGCCTTGACGCCCTTCTCGTCGCGGATTTTCACCAGCCCCCTGGCGGCGATATCCAGCGCCTCGTCCCACGATGCTTCGCGGAAGTGGGTGAAGGGATTGGCCGGATCGACCTGATCGGTGGAGCTCTTCGTCGCGTTCGGCAGCCGCACCAGCGGCTTGGTCAGCCGATGCGGATGATGGATGTAGTCGAAACCGAAGCGGCCCTTGACGCAGAGCCGGTTGTGATTGGCCGGGCCATCGCGCCCCTCGGCGTAGATCACCTTCTCGTCCTTGACCTGATAGGTCACCTGGCAGCCGACGCCGCAGAACGGACACAGCGAATCCACCTTCTTGTCCGCGTAGACCGTGCGGGTCTGGTTGGCGTCGAGCATCGCCGCGGGCATCAGCGCGCCTGTCGGGCAGGCCTGCACGCATTCGCCGCAGGCGACGCAGGTGGATTCTCCCATCGGGTCGTCGAAGTCGAACACGATCTTGGCGTCATGGTTGCGATAGGCCATGCCGATCACGTCGTTGACCTGCACCTCGCGGCAGGCGCGCACGCACAGGCCACACTGGATGCAGGCATCGAGATTGACGCTCATGGCCGGATGGCTGGTGTCGCTCGACCAGCGCTCGGCGGCCGGGAAACGGCTTTTCTCGACACCGACTTTTTCGGCCCAGTGCCAGAATTTCGAGTCGGGATCGTGCGAGGTGGCGCGCGCCGGCTGGTCGGCGACCAGGAGCTCCATCACCATCTTCTGCGCCGCGACCGCACGATTGCTGGCGGACTTGACCTTCATGCCCACGGCCGGCGTGCGCTTGCAGGAGGCCGCGAGCACCCGCTCGCCCTCGATCTCCACCATGCAGGCGCGGCAGTTGCCATCGGCGCGATAATCCGGTTCCGGCGAATAGCAGAGATGGGGGATCTCGGTGCCGAGCCGCTTGGCAACCTGCCAGATCGACTCGCCCACGTTGGCTTCCACCTGCTGTCCATCGAGCTCGAACGTGATGGTCGGGGCTTTCGTCGGAGCCTTGCTCATTCCGCAGCTTCCTTCGGGGCAAACTCGTCGGGAAAATATTTGATGACTGAAGTCAGCGGGTTCGAGGCGGCCTGGCCGAGCCCGCAAATCGAAGCATCGCGCATCGCCTGGCTCAATTCATCGAGCAGGTCGCGGTTCCAGACCCGCTGTTCCATCAGCAGCGCCGCCTTCTGGGTTCCGACCCGGCACGGCGTGCACTGGCCGCAGCTCTCGTCCTCGAAGAACTTCATCAGGTTCAAGGCCGCGCCCTTGACGTCATCCTGATCGGACAGGATGACGACGGCGGCGGAGCCGATGAAGCAGCCGTATTTCTCCAGCGTGCCGAAATCCAGCGGTATGTCGTCCATCGATGCCGGCAGGATGCCGCCGGATGCGCCACCCGGCAGATAGGCGCGGAAGGCGTGTCCATCCGCCATGCCGCCGCAGAACTCATCGATCAGTTCGCGCACGGTGACGCCCGCGGGCGCGAGCTTCATGCCGGGATTTTTCACCCGGCCCGACACCGAATAGCTGCGCAGCCCATGGCGCTCGTTGCGGCCATGGGATGTCCACCAGTCGGCGCCCTTTTCGACAATGTCGCGCACCCACCACAGCGTCTCGATGTTGTTGATCAGGGTCGGCAAGCCGAACAAGCCGACCTGGAATGGATACGGCGGCTTGTGCCGCGGCAGGCCGCGCTTGCCTTCGATGCTTTCCAGGAGCGAGGATTCCTCGCCGCAGATATAGGCGCCGGCGCCACGGCGCATATGCAGCACTGGCCCGCCCGCAAAATCCTTTTGAATCCGGGCGATCTCGGTTTCGAGGATCTCGCGCGCCGCCGGATATTCGTCGCGCAGATAGATGTAGACCTCGCCGGCCTCCACCATGTGTGCGCCGATCAGCATGCCTTCGATGAAACGATGCGGATCGGTCTCCAGATAATAGCGGTCCTTGAAGGTGCCGGGCTCGCCCTCGTCGCCATTGATGGCCATCAGCCGCGGGCCGGGCTCGCCGAGCACCGCACGCCATTTGCGTCCGGTGGGGAAGCCGGCTCCGCCGAGGCCGCGCAGGCTGGCATCATCGAGCACCTTCAGCACGTCATCGCGGCTGAGCGCGCCGGACCGCAGGCGCTCCAGCAGCTTGTAGCCACCGTTCGCAATGTAAGCATCGTAGTCGACGTAGGGTGGCAGATGCGCGTGGGTGTCGCCACGCATCACTGCGGCGAGAACGGTGTCGTGCGTGGCGTGATCGACGAAATTGTGGCCGACCTCGACCGCCGGCGCGGTGTCACAGCGGCCGACGCAGGGTGCACGCACCACGCGGACTTCGGGGCCCGCCACATCCTGCAACTGATGCAGCAACTGCTCGGCACCGAACATCGCGCAGGTCAGGGAATCGCAGACGCGGATGGTGAGCGGTGGAATGGCGCGATCGCCCTCCTTCACCACATCGAAGTGGGCGTAGAAGGTGGCGGTTTCGAACACTTCGGAAAACGCGAGCTTCATCTCGTCGGCGAGCGCGGCAAGATGCGCGGCCGATATCTGCTTGTAGGTATCCTGGATCAGATGCAGGTGCTCGATGAGGAGATCGCGCCGCCGCGGACGATCGCCGAGCAGGGCCGCGATCTCGTGCGCGGCATCCGGATCCACCTGGCGCCCCTTGGGGGTCGCCTTGGCCCGCCGCCGCCCCTCGCCCGGATGTTCGAACGGCTGGACTTTGTGCAGGTCCTTGTGGGCGTCGTTGCTGCTCATCAGGGCTGGCTCGCTTCCTTGGCTACCGGCGCGATTGTCTCCGCGCCTATTTTTATGATTCCGCTCCACTTTCAGACAACCGAGCCGGTCAGCGCCCGATTGTCCTGATGGCACTTTAGAACACTTCTAACTCTTGGCATGCCAGATGCCAAGAGGGCTTTTCAGGGTATTATCGTGGCGCGTCTTAAGTCCTGTGGCGACGCGCGCTCCCTCATCATCCACCCGGCCCGTCCCTGCGGCCAGTGCACTTTATGTCTATGAGCCTAGCAGAGATTCCCGGGTTCGGCCTGCGACGGGGTGACCGGCACGGCCGCCGAGCCGGTGCCGCGGCCAATAAGGTCTGCTACCCGTTAACCTGTCGAAAGGGATCGCCCCGCGTGGCCCGCCGGGCAACCAGAAATATTTTTAAATCGGCGTCCAGAGGCGGGATGATCGTCCGCCGCACCAGCGCAGCCACGTTGATGACAAGCCGACCGTGATCGCGGCGATGCAACCGGTTGCACCGTCTCGCCGGCGGGCGCCTTGAACCGAAAACCGCTTCCAAAACCAGTAAGTTGATTGGTGAATCTGGAACGCCGCGTGGAAACGATCGGCCCCGTACCTGACGATATCGGCGCGGAGATCGCCGCAGGCGTCATTCGTGCACCACAAAGCCATGGTTAGCGAAATCTAAACTGCTTACTCCCGATCTCCGCATTTGGTTCAAATTTTCCGAAAGTGTTGTCCGCTAGGAAAAGCCCACCGCAACAATGATCCGCCCCGCCATGGAGTGCCCCCGCATGCCCGCTGCCCGAAGAGAAACCCGCAAGAAGCGCAAGCCGACACGGCATGACGCGTGGATGACGCTCGAGGGCGGCTTCGCCAAGCGAAACTGCACCGTGCTCGATCTGTCCGCCGGCGGCGCCAAGATCAAGGTTCATGAGGCGCATCCGGTCACCGGCAAGATCGGCATCGCGTTCTCCAAGGACGTGCGAAAGATCACGCGCTGCCGCCTGGTGTGGCAGGACGAATCGATCGTCGGTCTCGAATTCATGGTTCCGGTCTGATCTTCTCCCCCAACTCATCATTCCCGTTGCAATGCCGCCTCACCGGCGGCTTCAGCGTGCCGGCTGCACCGCGCCCACGAGTTGCCGTGTGCGCGTGATGAATGATATGGCCGTGGTGTAACCTGGGTTTTCACCGGCCGACGGTGAATCGTCCCGGCCATCGCCCCCGTCACCCGAGCCTCCGACAATGCTGAACGCGAAAACACTATCGGACGCACGCTCGTGGGCCGCGACTGAATTCTGGCATGGAAGCTTTGCCTGGAGCGGACCCGGCGCCGAACGCGGGGAGCGGGCCCGACGTCGCGCCGTCGACATGGTGGTCGTGACGCTGGCGCTGCTGCTGCCATGGTCGACGGCCGCCGCCTCGGGCCTGGCGATCGGCGCGGTGATCGCCTTCCTTTTCACCCTTCAGGCGCGCCCGCTCTGGACGGCGATCAATCGTCCGGCCGGCCTGTTGCCCATCGCCCTGTTCCTGCTCGCGGCGATCGGCACCCTGTGGGCAATCGACATTCCCTGGCGCGATCGGCTGCACGGCGTCGACCAGGTGGTCAAGCTGCTGCTGATCCCGCTGCTGTTCTATCAGTATCGGGAATCACGGCACGGCAAGCTGGTGTTCGCAGCGTTCATCGCCTCGAATGTCGTGCTGATGATCTATTCGTTCGTCGTGTTCGCATCGCCGACGCTCGCCATCACCATGAAGATCGATCAACCAGGCGTGCCGGTAAAGAACTACATCGACCAGAGCCAGGCGTTTGCGCTGTGCGCCGTCTGGCTCGCCGGCCTCGCGATCGAGGCCTTCATTCGCAATCGAAAACCCTGGGCGATCCTCTTTATCGTGATCGCGGCGGCATTCCTGACCAACCTCGCTTTCATCAATGTGGCGCGCACCGCGTTCCTTTACCTGCCGGTGATGCTGCTGATGTTGATGGCGCGCTATCTCAGCGGCCGGAAGCTCGTCGCAGCCCTGCTCGCCTGTGCCGTCATCGGCCTCGGGATCGGGCTCGCCTCACCGAACCTGCGGCTGAAGGTGTCGAAGATCTTCACGGAGTACGATGCGTACGAGACCAACGTGGCGACCGACGCCAATGTTTCGGTCGCGGCCCGGCTGGAGTACTGGCAGAAATCGATCAAGTTCTTTCAGTCCTCGCCGCTCTGGGGCCACGGCACCGGATCCACCAAGACCATGTTCGAGCGCGATGCGGTCGGCAAAACCGGCCTCTCCGCCATCGTGATCGGCAATCCGCACAACCAGACCCTGGCGGTCGCCGTGCAATGGGGCCTGATCGGCTGTTTCGCTCTCTATGCGATGTGGATCGTGCATCTGCTGCTGTTCCGCCATGCCGGCTTTGTCGGCTGGGTCGGCGCGCTGGCGGTGATGCAGAACATCGTCAGCTCGCTGTTCAACTCCCATCTGTTCGACTTCTACCAGGGCTGGATCTATGTCCTCGCCGTCGGCATTGCGGGCGGCATGACGTGCCGTCGCGAAACCAATACGGAGACAGCGCGCACGCCCGTGAGTTTGACCGCGTCGGCAACATGACAATGCTGCCGACGCAGCAGACCAGCCTTATTTCACCAGCCTGAACTTGCCGCCCTCGACCTTGATGATGAACGCCGAGCGCTGGTCATAACCGTTGTGGTCGGTCGGGCTCATGTTGGCCAGGCCGTTGTTGAGATAGACATCCCTGGTCTGCTCGATGCCCTCACGCAGCGCCGCACGGAATTCGGCGGTGCCGGGTTTGCCCGCCTTTAATGCCGCCGGTAGCGCCTTGGCCACCAGTTGCATGGAATCGAACACATGCGCGCCGAAGATCACCGGCGGCTGGTTCTGGCTGGCGCGATAGGCCTCGATATAGGCCGCCGTGACCTTGCGGAACGGATCGCTGGCGTCCAGATCATCCGCTACCGTATAGGCTTCCCCGGCGAAGATCGCACCTTCGACATCCTTGCCGCCGAGCTTGATGAAGTCGTCGGTGGCGACACCGTGGGTCTGGTAGATCGGCCCCTTGTAGCCGCGCTCGCGCAGTGCCTTTTGCGGCAGCACCGCGGGCGTTCCGGCAGAGGCGATGAACACCGCATCGGGCTTCGCCGCCAGCGTCTTCAGCACCTGGCCGGTGACGCTGGCATCGCTGCGGGCGTAGACTTCCTTGCCGGCGATGCTGAGACCGAGCTTCGGCGCGAGCTCCGCCAGCACCTTGTAATAGCCCTCCCCATAGGCGTCGGACACGCCGATGAAGGCAATGCTCCTGGCGCCGCTCTTGGCGATGTAATTGAGCATCGCGGTGGCCATGATGTCGTCGTTCGGCACCACCTTGAACACCCACTTGCGTTTGTCGTCGACCGGCTGAACAAGGATGTTGGACGCAGCCATGGTCAGCAGCGGCGTCCTGGACTCCGCGGCGATGTCGAGCAGCGGCAGCGACACCGGCGTCAGCGACGAGCCCAGCAGCACGTCGACTTTCTCATCCAGCACCAGCTTGCGGGCGTTCTGCGCCGCCTTGGTCGGATCGGACTCGTCGTCGAGCGCGATGTACGTCACCTTCTCGCCGCCGATCTCCTTCGGCAACGCGGCCACGGCCTTCATCTGCGGTTGCCCGAGCGCCGCGCCCGGACCGGACGCGCTCACGGTGACGCCGACCTTGATCTCAGCCTGGGCGTGGCCCGCACCGAGCAGCAGCACCACCGCCAGCAGACCTGTTCCTGAAAATTGACGCATCGATCTCCTCCCCTGTTTTTATTCAGCCAGCATTCCTGATTCAGTAAGCGTTTTTGCCGAACCCGAGATAACTCTCCACCAGCCGGGCATCCTGCGAGATCTGTTCCGGCGTGCCCTCGGCGGTGACGCGCCCCAGTTCCATCACATAGGCGTAGTCCGCGATCTTCAGCGCCGAGCGAGCGTTCTGTTCGATCAGCAGGATCGAGACACCGGCCTCGCGCAAGCCCATCAGAATCTCGAACACGTCGCGAATAATTTTCGGCGCCAGCCCGAGGCTCGGCTCGTCCAGCATCAGAAGCTTCGGCCGGGCCATCAGCGCGCGACCCATCGCCAGCATCTGTCGCTCGCCGCCGGAGAGCGTCCCTGCAAGTTGCCGATGCCGCTCGCGCAGCCGCGGAAATCGCTCCAGCACAGAGGACAAGGTCTCGGCACGCTCGGTGCGCGAGCGGCGGAAGCCGCCGAGTTGCAGGTTGTCCTCGACAGTCATGTCGGCGAACAGTTCGCGCCGTTCGGGCACGAGGCCGATGCCATGCTTGACCCGCTGCTCCAGCGGCTGCATCGACAGAGCTGCGCCGTCGAAGTTGACCGCGCCCCGGCCGGGAATCAGGCCGGTCAGCGCATTGAGCAGCGTGGTCTTGCCGGCGCCGTTGGCGCCGATGACGGTGACGAGGCCCCCCTTCGCCACGGTGAGCGAGACCCCGTGCACGACCTCCAGCGCACCGTAGGACACCCGCAGATCGTCGACCGTCAGCAGCGGCGTCATTCGACGCCCCCGAGATAAGCCTCGACCACACGGGGATTGTCACGCACCGAGGGCGCGTCGCCCTCCGCGATGCGGGTGCCGAAATCGAGCACCACCAGGTGATCGGCAAGGCTCATGACAAAATCCATGTCGTGCTCGACCAGGAGCACACTGATGCCCTCCTGCCGCAGTTCGCGCAGCAAGCGCGCGAGCGCCTTCTTCTCGCCGACGCGAAGACCTGCGGCGGGCTCATCCAGCAGCAGCACCAGCGGATCCAGTGCCAGCGCACGGGCGATTTCCAGCAACCGCAATTGCCCCAGCGACAGCGTGCCGACCGGGGCACGCGCGATCGCGCCGAGACCAACGCGATCGAGCTGCCGCGATGCAGTTTCGAACAGCACGATCTCTTCCTTGCGATCGAGACCGACAATGGCCCCCAGCATCGAGGCGCGGCCGCGAAGGTGAGCCCCGAGCATGACGTTCTCGATCACGCTCATGTCGGGCGCCACCGCCGCATGCTGGAACGAGCGGCCGATCCCGAGCCGCGCCATCTGCTGCGGCGTGTGCGCTCCGACGGCCTTGCCCCTGAACAGCACCTCGCCGCCGCTGCGCCCCAGCACGCCCGTGATCAGGTTGAAGGTGGTGCTCTTGCCGGCGCCGTTCGGGCCGATCAGCCCGACGATGCGCCCGGCCGGCACCGCGAACGACACATCGTTGACCGCCACCAGACCGCCAAAGGCCTTGCGCAGGTCACGGACCTCGAGCAGCGGCGTATCGCGCTCCGGACGCTCCCGGCGCGAGGCGGTAACGACGCCGGATGGACGGCCGAAATCGGGCGGCGTCTGCGCACCGACCATCCTGGTCCACAGACCTTCGCTTGCGGTGCGCAGCAGCAACACCAGCACCGCGCCGAAGATGATGGTCTCGAAGTTGCCGGTGCTGCCGACGATCAGCGGCAGCCACGACTGCAGTTGGTCGCGCAGCAGGATCACCAGCGCCGCGCCGAGCACCGCACCGTAGATCCGGCCGGCTCCGCCGAGCACCGCCATCAGCAGGTATTCGGTACCCGCGGTAATGCCGAAAGGTCCTGGCGACACCGAGCGTTGGAAATGGGCATAGAGCCAGCCGGCCAGCCCCGCGAGCATCGCCGCGTAGACGAACACACCGAGCTTCACCGCGGCCGGATAAATGCCGAACGCCTCGCCCGCCAGGGAATCGTCGCGCAGCGCGCGCACGGCCCGGCCCATCCGGCCGCGCAGCAGATTGCGTGTCGCCACAATGGCGAGCAGCAGCGCCACGAAGACCACGATGAAATACTCTTTCGCGCCGATCAGAGCGTGGCCCCCGATCCGCAACGGCGGAATGCCCGACAACCCGTCGTGGCCGCCGAGCCACTCGATATTGCCGAACAGGTAGAAGAACGAAATTCCCCACGCGATGGTGCCGAGCGGCAGGTAATGTCCCGACAGCCGCACGGTGACGGCCCCGATCAGCAGCGCACAGCCCATGGTGACGGCGACCGCGATCGGCAGGGTCACCCAGGGCGAAAGCCCCACATGAACCGTCAGCACCGCGGCGGTATAGGCGCCGAAGCCAACGAACGCGGCTTGCCCGAAAGATGTCATGCCGCCGACGCCGGTGAGGATGACAAGACCGAGCGCCACCAGGCTGGCGATGCCGATGTCGTTCAGCAGCGCCACCCAGAAATCGGACACCAGTCCGCTGAACGGTAGCGCGAGCAGCACCAGTGTCGCGCCGATCTCGATGAAACGGCGATACTGCCGGAAGTCGCGCGCCATCAATTGTGCCCCCCGCCCCGCGCCGAGGTCAGCGAGCGCCACATCAGCACGGGAATGATCAGAGCAAACACCAGCACTTCCTTGAACGAGCTGGCCCAGAACGAAAACAGCGCCTCCGAAAAGCCGACGCCGAGCGCCGCCAGCACGGTGAGCGGATAACTGACAAGGCCGCCCAGGATGGCGGCGACAAAGCCTTTCAGACCGATCAGGAAACCGCTGTCGTAATAGACTGTCATCAGCGGTCCGATCAGCACCCCGGACACGGCTCCAAGGCCGGCCGCGATCGCAAAGGCGATCTGTCCGGCGAGAGCGGTGGGAATACCCGAGAGCCGTGCACCGATCCGGTTCGAGGCGCAGGCCCGCAGCGCCTTGCCGAACAGCGACCACTCGAAGAACACCGCAAACACGACCAGCAGCACGATGGTGACCACCAGCACCATCACGCTCTGGCCTGTGACCACCAGCGATCCCAGGGTGAACGATTGCGACGACAGCGCCGTGGTGCCGACCCCCTCGGGGCCGAAGAACACCAGCCCCAGTCCCATCAACGAGAAATGCACACCGAAGGCTGCGATCAGCAGCACCAGCACACTCGATTTGGCGATCGGATCGAAGGCGATGCGATAGAGCATCGGCCCCATCGGCAGGATCAACAGCACGGTGAGTGCGCCGGACAGCACCGGCCCAAGCTTCAATGGCGCGAGGAAGCTCGTGAGCAATGCCAGCCCGATCGGCACGGCGAGATCCAGTGCGACGATACGGACGAGCCGAGCAGCCGTGATCTCGCGCCGGTACTGCACCAGTTCCGAAACCGCGGCGAGCCCGCCAAGTGCGATCAAAAGCCACACCGTGCCGGGCAGCTTGCCGTTCTCCAGTGCTGCCACCGTCAGTGTCGCGAATGCGACGAACTCGCCCTGCGGAATCAAGATCACGCGGGTCACCGCGAACACCAGCACCAGCGCCAGCGCGACCAGCGCATAGACGGCACCGTTGATGATGCCGTCCTGCAGCAGGAACAGGAATATCGTGAAATCCACCCCGGACGCCGCCCTTGTTTGCGAATACGGTCAGCCTAAGCCGGCTGCGCAGGGGCGTCTGTCCCTACAGTTAGCGACGGCCTGCAACATCTCGCATCGCAATATCGCCGTCTGTGACCAATTCGGGACAGCCTGCGCCGGATGCTTTCGGCTCCGGACCGTTGCTGATAAGGTCCGGGAAAATAAGGGATTTGGAGGAGACGATGAACGCGGGAGAGGCTTTCAGGGCCGCCGTGCCAGGCGATCAGGATGTCGCCGGCGCCGTGCTGGCCATCGGCCGGCCGACCTTTCCGGACGCATTGATGCGCACGCTGCGGCGCACCGCCGATGTCGGGCACTGCATGGTGTTTTCGTTCGCCGACGACAATTCGGCGCGCTGCCTGCTCGATGCCGGCAACATCCCGACCGGCGGCGATCTCGGCGAGGCCTATTCCGGACATTTCCACCAGGCCGATCCGAACCGAGACACCATTTTCAGCCACCAGGCGAGTGTGTCGCCGATCCTGCTGCCGACTTTCGCGCGGCGGATGTACAGTGATAGCTACCGCAAGCTGTTCTTCGAGGATTCCGACATCGTCGACAAGTTCGCCACCGCGATCTGGGTCGATACCACCTGCTTCTATGTGAACTTCTATCGCATCACCGCGCAGGGCCGGTTCTCGCGCGCGCAGATCGAACGGCTGAAGCGGATCGCGCCGGCAATCAGCGCGGTGGTCGCCCGCCATTTCGATCCTTCGGTCGCCCCGCAGGACCCGCCACGCCAGAACCTGGGCACGCTGTTCGCCACCAATGCAGCCTTCGCCTGCCTGACCGGCCGGGAAAAAGAGGTGTGCCTGCGCATCCTCTCCGGCCTCAGCTCGGAGGCGATCTCGGCTGATCTCGACATCAGCATCCATTCGACCCTGACCTACCGCAAACGCGCCTACGACAAGCTCGGGATTTCATCGCAGAACGAATTGTTCGGCATCGTCCTGAAGCTCCTGATGCAGGGGTTGAACTGAGGCCCAGCGATCGATCGTAGCCCGGATGAGCGAAGCAACATCCGGGAACTATTCGCACCCTCCTCCCCGGATATGAATGCGACGGTTCGAGATACGAGCTACGGTCTCTCGATCTTTCAAGGTGCGAATCCCGACATGACCAATGTCCTATTCGTCTGCAGCGCCAACCGTTTGCGCAGCCCGACCGCCGAGCAGGTCTTCTCCACATGGCCCGGGATCGAGACGGACTCAGCGGGCATATCAGCCGGCGCAACTGTTTTGCTGTCGTCCGAACAGATCGACTGGGCCGACATCATTTTTGTCATGGAGAAAACACACCACAGCAAACTGACACGGCGATTTCGCAATCACTTGAAGAACAAACGGGTCGTGTGCCTCGACATTCCAGATGACTATGAATTCATGGATCCCGCCCTCGTTCAGCTGCTCGAAACCCGAGTCCATCGTTTTCTGCCGCAATCGGGATCGACATTGCGGTAAGGGCCGGGCTTCTTTCGAGGAGCTTCTTGCGACGCGTCCCAACTTGTAGGGACAGACGCCCTACCCGTCCGGGCCTATCCTCAGCAGCACCGGACATCCACACCCCGAGGCTTCCGTTGAGCACCGCCCCCCGCTTCGACATCGATCTCGCCGCGTTCTGGAGCGACCCCTATCCGGCGCTGGCGCGGCTGCGCAAGGAGGCGCCGATCGCATTCGTGCCGCAGCTCGGCAGCACGGTGTTCACGAACCGCGACGATATCTTCATCTCCGAGAAGCAGATCGACGTGTTCAGTTCGCATCAGCCCGAAGGCCTGATGAACAGACTGATGGGCCATAACATGATGCGCAAGGACGGCGATGCGCACATGGCGGAGCGCAAGGCGATCTTTCCGACCATCTCGCCGAAAACCGTGAAGGCRCACTGGACCGCGCAGTTCCAGGCCCAYGCCGATCGCATCRTCTCGGCGCTGGATCCGGCCAAACGTATCGACTTTGTCGCGGACTTCGCGCTGCCGTTCTCCGCCGAATGCCTGAAATCGATCACCGGCCTGACCAACATGCGTTTCGAGGACATGAACGCGTGGTCGCAGGCGATGATCGACGGCATCGCCAATTATGCAGGCGACCCCGCGGTGGAGGCGCGCTGCCATGCCGCGACCGCGGGCATCGATGCCGCGATCGACGACAGGCTGCCCGCCTTAAGCAAGTCGCCGGACCAGAGCCTGCTCGGGGTCACCCTCGCCGCCGGCATGCCGATGGAGAGCATCCGCGCCAACGTCAAGCTCGCCATCAGCGGCGGCCAGAACGAGCCGCGCGACGCGGTCGCCGGCACCGTGTGGGCGCTGCTCACCCACCCGGACCAGCTCGAGATGGCGCGCAGCGGACAGGTCTCCTGGCTGCAGGTGTTCGAGGAATATGCGCGCTGGATCTCGCCGATCGGCATGTCACCGCGCCGGATCGCCAAACCCTGGACCATCCGCGATATCACGTTCGAGCCGAACGATCGCATCTTCTTCATGTTCGGCTCGGCCAACCGTGACGAAAAGCACTTCGTCAATAGTGAACTGTTCGATGTGCGGCGCGATGCCTCCCGAAGCATTGCGTTTGGCGCCGGCCCTCACTTCTGCGCCGGCGCCTGGGCATCGCGCTCCATGCTCGCCGACGTGGCGCTACCGACGATCTTCGCACGGCTGAAAAATCTCCGGCTGCTCGACGATGAGCCGGTGCGGATCGGCGGCTGGGCGTTCCGCGGCCTGCTCAACCTGCCGGTGACATGGGATGCAACCGTTCCGCATTGACGGACCGGCGGAGTGATCACACCTGCCCCAGAAGCCCCCGCGTCGCCTGGTCGAGCTCTTCCGCATAACGGCGCCGCGCATAGGACTCGGTCAGCAAGCCGATCACCTTGCGGCTGCCGCCGGCTTCCGTCACCGCAAGCACCTCGGCCCCGACATCGTCGAACACCTTCATCGCCGACTTGACGTTCATCGCCGGAAACAGCGTGACGTCCTGAAACTTGATCAGCTCGATCACCTGGATCTCGTCGGCGATGCTGTCAAGATCACCGGAGAACAGCTCCGGCAGCAGCACGATGCCGCAATACCTGTTGAGCCCATCGACGGCAATCACGGCATGACGCGACCCGAGCAGATATTCACTGCGACACTGGGCGATGGTCGCCGTGGCGGGAATGGTCGCGACATCGGTGCGCATCATGCGCTCGACCGTGAGGTTGCGAAGCCAGCCGACATCGTTGGCGCTGCGAATGGTCTCTCCGCGCAAATGCAGCCGCCAAGTGGAGAACGAGTGGCCGAACAGCGCCCGCACACACACGCTGGTAACGATGCAGGCCGCCAGCACCGCAGCGGTGACATCGACGCTGCGGGTCATTTCCAGCACCAGGAACGACATGGTGAGCGGACCGCCGACAATCGCGACCCCGAGCGTCGCCATGCCGGTGAGCATGCTGGCCAGCGGATCGAGCGGAATGCCGAACATCGGAAGCTGCAGCACCATGGCGTAGAGCTTGCCGATCAGGCTGCCCACGAACAGCGATGCGAAGAACAGACCGCCGCGAAAGCCCGACGCCAGCGAAATCAGGCAGGCGCACAGCTTCAGGCCGATGATGATGGCGATGGCCTCCATTGCCATGCTGCGGTGAAGATCCAGCACCATCGCGCCATGGCCCGCCGCCAGCACCTGAGGTGTCACAATGGCCATGCCGCCAATGCAGAGCCCGCCGATCGGGGTCCTGAGCCAGACCGGCAGCCAGCGCTGGTTGAAGATCCGCTCCACCAGCGCCGAGCTTCGCATCACCACGATCCCGACGGCGGCAACGATCAGCGCCAGCCCGATAATGGCGAGATATTGCTCACCGGTGACTGCACCGACCTGCGGCACATTGAGCGAATATGGCGCGCCACCGAGCCAGCGGGCGGTGAGAGCCGCCGATAGCGATGCGGCGAGGATCGGCGCCGCGCTGGACACCGAATAAACGCCGACGATCAATTCGCAGGCATAGAATGCGCCGGTGATCGGCGCGCCAAAGGCGGCCGCGATGGCACCGGCGGCGCCACAGCCCACGATCAGGCGCAAATCGTTGCGCCGCAGGTTGAAGAAACGGCCGAGCAGCGAGGCCGCGCCCGCCCCGATCTGGGTGTAGCCGGCCTCCAGCCCGACGGAGGCGCCGCAGCCGTTCGAGATCAGGGTCTGGCTGGAGACGACTACGCTGTCGCGCAACGACAGCCGGCCGCCGCGCAGCGCGTTGGCTTCGATCGGGTCGACCGCATTGGAGATCTTCCAGCGCCGGCGCGACCACTCCATCAGGCCCAGCAGCAGGCCGCCCGCAGCCGGCGCGATCATCGCCGCCCAGGGATTGACGATCTCGTTGGCGCTGAGGCGCACGTCGATTGGAATGCCGTAGATCAGAACATGCGCGATCTGGGCGATCTCGCTCATCAGCGTGACGATCGCACCGGCCACGACACCGACCAGCAGGGCGAGCGGAACCAGAAAGAACTCGTTGCCGCGCAGCAGCGCCCGCAGCGTGGAGAGCACGCCCTTGGAGCCGAGATGGTCGATCAAGCGACCAATCCGTGCGAGCATCAGCACGCTGCATATCCCAGGCAAGACAGACGACAAGACACATCATGAACGACGCACAAAACCGCGTCGTTCGGCCACTTCATAGGTTCGAATACCTCGCACCGCAACACGAATAGTGTCCCGCTACACGCAGAGCTCTCTCATTGAATCGGGCGCGCGCTGTCATTAACAGACGCTGAACGGGCGTGCGCGGCCGAGGCCCGGATCATGTCCGCGGCCTTCTCGCCGATCATGATGGTCGGGGCGTTGGTGTTGCCCCCGATCAAGGTGGGCATGATGGACGCGTCCGCGATCCGCAGGCCGTCGATGCCATGAACCCTGAGCTGCGGATCGACCACCGCCAGCGGATCGTCGACGCCCATCTTGCAGGTGCCGACCGGGTGATAGACGGTATCGACCCGCTCGCGCAGCACGGCGCGGATATCGTCGTCGCTGCGGACATGGCCGGTGAAGACATCGGCGGTCTGCAGCGCCCGCAGTGCCGGAGCATCGAGCAGACGCCTGGTGGTCTTGTAGCCGGCCACCATGGCCGCCATGTCGGCCTCCTCGCCGAGGAAATTCGGATCGATCAACGGCGCCTGCAAGGGATCGGCGCTCTGGAGCTGGACGCGGCCGCGACTCTCCGGCCGCAGCAGGCAGACGTGGCAGGAAAAGCCGGTGCCCCACCGCGGCTGGCGGCCATGATCGTTGACCATCGCCATGCAGAAATGCAGCTGGATATCCGGCACCTCGAGATCGGGCCGGGTTTTGAGAAAACCGCCGCATTCGGCGATGTTGGACGTCATCGAGCCCCGCCGTTCCCTGCGGTACTGGCCGATGCCCTTGAAGATCCGCCCGATGCCACCGAACGACAGCCCGGTGAAGTGCGGACTGTCGGAGGTGTAACCAAATACGAAGTCCGGGTGATCCTGCAGGTTCTGGCCAACACCCGGCAGGTGATGGCGCACGGGGATGCCATGCTGCACCAGCGTCGCGCCGTCGCCGATCCCCGACAGCATCAGCAATTGCGGGGTCTGGAACGCGCCGAGGCTGAGGATCACCTCGCGCCGGGCGCGCACCTCGCGGATCTCGCGTCCGCGTCGATACTCCACGCCGACCGCACGCCCGCCCTCGAACAGCAGGCGTGTGGCGTGAGCGCCGGTCTCGACATGCAGATTCTTGCGGCTCTGCATGAACGGATGAATGTAGCCTCGCGCCGCGCTCCAGCGCTCGCCGTTTTTCTGGGTGACCTGGTAGACGCCGAGGCCTTCCTGCTCCTCGCCGTTGAAATCATCGCGGATACGGAACTGGGCCTCACGCGCGGCCTGCAGATAGATCTCCCGCACCGGATTGTCGGAGCGCAACCCGGTGACGCTGAGCGGACCACCCTTGCCGTGATACGCGCCGTCGAGTTCGGAATTATCCTCGGAGCGCTTGAAATAAGGCAGCACGTCGTCGTACGACCAGCCGGTATTGCCCAGCGACGCCCAGTGGTCGTAATCGGACCGGTGCCCGCGAATATAGACCATCGCATTGATTGCAGATGAGCCGCCGAGACCCCGGCCCCGCGGCTGGTAGCCGATGCGACCGTTAAGGCCGCGCTGCGGCACGGTCTCGAAAGCCCAGTTGTTGACCTTGCGCGCCACCATCAGCACCAGCGCGCCCGGCGTGGTGACCACCCAGTTGTCGTTTTTGCCGCCGGCCTCGAGCAGCGCCACCGATACAGCGGCATCCTCAGACAGGCGGCTCGCCACCGCGCAACCGCCGGAGCCTGCGCCCACCACCACATAGTCAAACGTATCGGTCATGACGTCCCCTCATCCGGAATATCTGTCAGATGTCCTGCAATGGATTCAGGACATGAATCGAAGCAATTTCTGCATCCGCGCGATCTTGGCGCCGTACGGCGGATAGAGATCGGCGAAGCGGTTGAACGGCGAGCGGTAGAACACCGGCTTCAGCTTGCTCAGCGACCGGAATCCCCATTCGCCATGGTAGGCGCCGCTACCCGAGGCGCCGACGCCGCCCATCGGCTGGTTGATCTGGGTGAAATGAAACAGGCAGTCGTTCACGGTGACGCCACCGGAGAGCGTGCGCGCGAGAACCGTGTCACGCGCCGCATCGTCGGTGCCGAACCAGTAGAGCGCCAGCGGCCGGTCGTGATCGTTGATCCACGCGATGGTCTCGGCGCGATCGCCATAGGCCATCAGCGGCAGGATCGGACCAAAAATCTCCTCCTGCATCACCGCCATGTCCGGCGTGGCGCCGACAATGATGGTCGGAGGAAACTTGCGTCTGGTTTTCCAGGCCGGATCACCCGCGTCCGCGGGCTGCAGGATCCGCGCGCCATGGGCGCGGGCGTCGATCACCAGGCCCTCGAGGCGTGCGTAATGCCGGTCGGAAACGATCGAAGTGTAGTCGTCGTTGCCGGGGCTTGCGCCGTACATGGCCATCATGCGCCCCTGCAGCTTGTCGGCGAAGTCCGCCACCGATGCCTCGGGCACCAGAACGTAATCGGGCGCGATACAGGTCTGCCCGGCGTTGAGCAGTTTGCCGTAGGCGACGCGTGCGGCGGCCTCAGCAAGATCGGCCGAGGGATCGATGATGACGGGCGATTTTCCGCCCAGCTCCAAAGTCACCGGTGTCAGATTGCGGCCGGCGGCCGCGGCGACCAGGCGGCCAACACGCGTCGAGCCCGTGAAGATCAGGTGATCGAACGGCAGTGCCGCGAACGTCTCCGCAGCGCCGGCCTCGATGCCGGTGACCATCATCTCGTCCGGGTCAAACTTGCCGGCGATGATCTCCTGCAGCAATTGAGAGAAGCGCGGCACCAGTTCACTTGGCTTGATCATCAACCGGTTGCCGGCGGCGAGCGCCGCCACAGCCGGTGCGAGCGTGAGCTGCAGCGGATAATTCCAGGGCGCGATGATGCCGACCACGCCGAGCGGCTGCGGCATCAGCCGGTTGCGCCCCGGCAGGAACTGCAACTGGGTGGCGACGCGCCGTGGCGCCATCCAGGCCTTGAGGTGCTTGATCGCATGACGGATCTCGCCGAGGACGAAGAACGTCTCGGCGAGGCGCGTTTCGATGGTGGAACGGTTGCCGAAATCGGCAGAGATCGCAGCCGCGAAACGCGCTTCATTGTCGGCGATCAGCGCGCGCAACCGCGCCAGCCGGTCGAGGCGTTCCGTGAGTGTCGCCGGCGGCATGGTGCGCGACAACCTGAACTGGCGCTGGAAGACCTTGTCCAGCGTCGGGCCGCTCGGATCGTCAGCAACGTGGTCCATCTCATGTCCTCGCTTTGCAGCGTTGAATGCCCCCCGGGCCGACCTCAGCCCTTCGCCAGCGTAACGGCGCCCACCGGTATCTGCGCCATGGCCAATCGCCGCGCGTCGCGTTCGGGACGCATGAACAGCATACCGATGATGCCGCCCGCGAACATGACCATTCCACACACCACAAAGCCACGGTTGAAGCCCTGCAGCGGAGTTGCGGCGTTCTCGACCAGACTGCCCATGACATAGGGCGCCAGCAGGCCCGCCATGGTGCCGATGGCATTGCCGATCGCCAGCAGCGCGCCGCGCTGGCCGGCCGGCGTGATTTCGCCAACGATGGCGTGCGTGATCACATAGATGACGGACGGCAGCGACATCCCGAACGCGCCGACCATCACCCGCAACGGGATGTTGTCGATCAGCGGCAGCGACGCCATGGCCGCACCGCCAATCGCGACACAAGCGCCGCCGAGACAGCCGCGCGCCAGCCGGCTGGAAACACCGCGCGCCATCAGCCGCTGCGAATACCAACCAAGCCCGATCACAATGATCACGCCCAGGCCCGAGGTGACGGCGGTGAGTGGACCGGCCTGGCCTTGCGCGAAGCCGAGCCCCTGCACGAAATAGGCAGCCTGCCAGGACAGACTCAGCGACAGCGCCCAATAGGCGCCGAAGAACGCACACCAGCTGGCAATGATGGTGGGATTGAGCAGCAGGCGACCATAGGGCATCCGCTCGCCCACCGGCTGTGCGGCCTCGGACTGCGCCAGCCGGCCTTCACGTCCCAGCAGGGCCCAGGCAAAGCTCCACAGCAGCCCGGCGATGCCGAGCGCGGCGAACGCCCAGTGCCAGGAATATCTGACAATGATCAGATTGAGCAGCGGCAGCGCCACCATGATGCCAATGCCGGCGCCCTGGGCGATGATCGCCGTCGGTAATGTGCGCAGTTCGTTGGGAAACCATTTGTAGGTCGCGTGCAGCGCCACCGGATAGGCCGGCCCCTCGCCGGCGCCGAGCACCACGCGGCAGGCGATCAATGTCGTGAGGCTTACCGTGCCGACCATCGGGAATTGCGCCAGCGCCCAGATCACGCCCATCACCAGCAGCACCCAGCGCGCCTGCACATGATTGCAGATGAAGCCGACCACGATCGAGGACAGCGCGAACAGCAGGAAGAAACTGGATCCCACCAGCCCGAACTGGGTCGGTGTCAGCTTCAGCTCTTCCATGATAGGCACAGCGGCGAGGCCGATGATCGCCTTGTCGGCGAAATTGATCAGCATGAAGAAGAACATCAGGCCGACGACCAGCCAGCCTCCAGGCTCGATCTTGTTCTCGTTCATGTCTCCTCCGGTTTGTGATTTTTTATTGTGTCGCAGATGCCGGCGCTTGCGGCCGGCTAGGATCGACGGGCCTTCCGCGGTGCGGACCTCGCGGTCGGATGGCTGATCTCGGCTTCGAGCTGGAGCTGAAGGCAGCGCCCGAGCCGCTCCGCCATCTCCGCATCGTGGATCGACAGCGGACCGGGATCGTTGAGGATGGCATTCACCAGCGTGCCGAACACCACCTGGAAACCGAAGCCGATCGCATGCACCTTGGCCGCGCGGCGTTCGCGGCCCATGGCGCGCAACAGCAGCGGCGTGGCGCGGGCCACGGTCTGGCGCCCCAACTCCTTGAACCGCGTCCAGCGTGCCGGATGAGTGTCGCTGTGCTGCAGGGCTGCGCGCGCCACGCCCTCGTGCCGCTGCATCCAGCCGCCGATCTGCCGCACCAGCGTCTGGCAGAGTTCGGCGAGATCCGCATCGCGGAGTACGTCGGGATCCGTCATCAGGGACAGCCCGGCCTCGCTGTCGCGAGCCGCCAGTTCCAGCAAGGCGTTGAAATACACCTCCTTGCTTTCGAAGCGGCTGTAGAAGGCGCCAACGGTGGCATCCACCGCGCCGCACAGCGCCTCGATCGACAGGTCATCGAGACTGTGTTTGCGCAGCATGTCCTCGCCGGCCCGCAGCAGCGCAATGGTGGTCTCGCGGCTGCGCTTCTGGCGCGACGGCGTCACGCCGGGCAGGTCGAAGTCGAGTTGGTCTGGTGTCATGGCGTCCTTAGGGGCCTTGCATCCGGATTGAAAATAATCATAATGATAATTCCAATTATCATTTTAGGCAAGCGGCCCGCAAGCCCGGCCACCGCTGACAACATCAGCCACGCGAACCGCAGGGATCAACCACGGTCGCCACGATCAAGGACAGGGAGCGGACAGGTGAGCGCAAGCAAGACACCCGCATTCGGCGGCAAGATCGGAACCACCATCGCGGACTCCACGCCCTGGTGGCCGCCGGAAACCAAGCCGCGCGACAACGCCCCCAACATCCTGGTGGTGCTGTTCGACGATGTCGGCTTCTCTGATCTGGGCTGCTACGGCTCGCCGATCCGCACGCCGACCATCGACAAGCTTGCCGCCGAGGGCCTGCGCTACTCCGGCTTCCACACCACCGCGATGTGCTCCACCACCCGCGCGGCCCTCCTCACCGGCCGCAACCATCATTCGGTCGGCGTCGGCTGCCTGGCCAATTTCGACAGCGGCTATCCGGGCTATCGCGGCAAGATCGCGCGCGAAGCCGGAACGCTCGCCGAGATGCTGAAGGGCCATGCCTATCGCAGCTACATGGTCGGCAAGTGGCATGTCACGCCGCTCACCGAGAGCGGCGCCACCGGCCCCTATGACGGGTGGCCGCTCGGCCGCGGCTTCGACCGCTTCTACGGCTTCCTCGACGCCGAGACCGACCAGTATGCGCCGGAGCTGATCCTGGACAACTCACAGATCGCGCCGCCCGGCACCTTCGCCAGCGGTTATCACCTCACCGCCGACCTGGTCGACCAGTCGATCCGTTTCATCGCCGACCACATCGCTGACCGGCCGGACCTGCCGTGGCTGACATGGCTCGCGTTCGGCGCCTGCCATGCACCGCACCAGGCGCCCGCCGACCTGATCAAGAGCTACGATCCGGTGTTTGCTCACGGCTGGGACGTGGAACGCGAACAGCGGATGGCGCGCCAGAAGGCGATGGGCCTCGTTCCCCCGGAGACGAAGATGCCGCCGCGCAATGACGGCGTGCAGGCGTGGGACGCTCATGGTCCGCAGGAGCAAAAGGTCTTCACGCGGCTGCAATCGGCCTATGCCGGCATGCTCGACCACGCCGACCAGCACTTGGCGCGGCTGATCACGTTCCTTGAGACCGCCGGCATCCGCGACAACACCCTGATCATCGTGCTCTCCGACAATGGCGCGAGCCAGGAAGGCGGTCCGTTCGGCATGATCAATGCGATGGGCCCCTACAATTTCCGTCCGGAACCGATGGCGGAAAAGCTTGCGCGCATCGATGACATCGGCGGCCCCGACACGCACACGAATTTCCCGCACGGCTGGGCGATGGCCTCCAACACACCGCTGCGCCGCTACAAGCAGAACACCCATGGCGGCGGCATCCGCGACCCGCTGGTGATCTCCTGGCCGAACAAGGTTCCGGCCCGCGGCGAGCTGCGGCACCAGTTCGTTCACGCCGTCGATCTCGTCCCCACCTTGCTCGAGGTCATCGGCGTCGGCGCGCCCTCCGATATCGCCGGCTGTCCGCAGATGCCGATCGAGGGCGAAAGCTTTGCCCGCAGCTTCACCGAGGCCGACGCGACGTCACGCACCAAGCCGCAATATTTCGAGATGTTCGGCCACCGCGGCCTCTGGCACGACGGCTGGAAGGCGGTCGCCTATCATCCGCCGGGCACGCCGTTCGACACGGATAAATGGGAGCTGTTTCACCTCGACCGCGACTTCTCCGAAGTCGACGACCTGGCGACGGCCGAACCGGAGCGGCTCGCGGCGATGATCGAGACGTGGTGGCGCGAGGCACAGGCCCACAATGTGCTGCCGCTCGACGATCGTTTTGGACCTCGTTTCGCTGAAAATGCGGCGCGTTTCCACGGCGCGCGCCGCAACTTCGTGTTCCACGCCGGCATGGGCCATGTGCCGACCGACGTCGCTCCTGATGTACGTAGCCGCAGCTACACCATCGAGGCTCATGTGGAAATCGAGGCCCCCGGCTGCGACGGCGTGCTGATCTCCCATGGCGACGCCACGTCCGGTTACAGCCTCTACATGAGGGACGGCAAGCTGGTGCACGATCTCAACATTGGCGGCGAGCATCAGATCGTGGTGTCCGATCGCGACGTCCCAATCGGCGCGCGCAAGCTCGGCGTTCGGGTCAACCGCCTGACTCGTGAAGCTCAACCCAAAATGGGCACCGATATGGGGCTCAGCGCCTACACGCTGCTGATCGACGGCGAGCCGGCAGGAATGCTGCAGACGCGGCTCAGCTTCGCCAGTCTCATCTCATGGTCCGGCCTCGACATCGGCCGCGACCGCGGCAGCCCGGTGTCGCACTACGAGGCGCCGTTCGAATTCACCGGCAAGCTGCTGCGGGTCCGCGTCACCATGCATCCCGACCAGGCGCTCGACGGCGAAGCGGTCGGCGCCGCTGAAATGGCGCGGCAGTGACGCCAGTTGTTCAGCACAAATTCATCCGCGCTAGTTCGCGCCTTCCCTATTTACCCAAACAACACGCTTCAAGGAGCCCCCGATGACGCGCAAGACCGCAGAACCAACCGTGAAGGCCAGCAACGCCGCGGTTCTCAAGGACCTTCCGTTCGCCGACCGGCAGGACTTCAACGATGCCGAACGCGGCTTCATCGGCAGCCTCCCCGACGCCACCATCACCAACGACGCCGGACGCACCGTCTGGAGCATGACCGATTATGCGTTCCTGAAGAACGATGTCGCCGCGGATACGGTCAATCCCAGCCTGTGGCGCCAGGCCCAGCTCAACTGCCGGCACGGCCTGTTCGAAGTCGTTCCTGGCATCTACCAGATCCGCGGCTTCGACATCTCCAACATGACCCTGATCGAGGGAAAAACCGGCGTCATCATCATCGATCCGCTGGTCTCGACCGAACCGGCCCGCGCCGGCCTTGAGCTCTACTTCAAACATCGGGGCCAGCGTCCCGTCGTCGCGGTGCTCTACACCCACTCCCATACCGATCATTGGGGTGGCGTGAAGGGCGTGGTCAGCGCAGACGATGTGGCAAGCGGACGCGTCCCCGTCATCGCCCCCGACGGTTTCGTCGAGGCGATCGCCCAGGAAAACATCCTGGCGGGCACGGCGATGGTGCGGCGGGCGCAGTACCAGTTCGGGCCGCTGCTGCCCAAGGGCGCCGACGGCCAGGTCGATGCCGGCCTCGGCAAGGTGCTGTCGAACGGCTCGGTCACCCTGATCGCGCCGACCGACCTGATCCGCCGCGACCTGGAAACCCGAACGGTCGACGGCGTCGAGATCGTCTTCCTGATGGCGCCGGACAGCGAAGCGCCGGCGGAAATGCATATGTATTACCCAGCGTTCAAATGCCTCAACATGGCGGAGAACGCGGTGCACAACTTCCACAACCTGCTGCCGTTCCGCGGCGCGGAGGTGCGCGACTCCCGCGCCTGGGCACGCTACATCGACATCGCACTCGACACCTTCGGCGACACATCCGACGTGCTGATCGGTCAGCATCACTGGCCGGTCTGGGGCCAAAGCGAGATCACCACTTATCTCAGCAAGCAGCGCGATCTCTACAAATACGTCCACGACCAGACGCTGCGGCTGATCAATCTCGGCCACACCCCGAACGAGATCGCCGAGCTGCTGGAACTGCCCGAGAGCATTTCCCGGGAATGGCACACGCGCGGCTATTACGGCACGCTCCGCCACAACGCCAAGGCGATCTATCAGAAGTATCTGGGCTGGTACGACGGCAACCCGGCGCACCTCGATCCGCTGCCGCCGTCGGAGGCGGCCGCGAAATATGTCACCTATATGGGCGGCGCGGCGGCGGTGCTGGACAAGGCCCGCGCCGATTTCGCCAGAGGTGAGTACCGCTGGGTGGCCGAGATCGCCAACCAGTTGGTGTTCGCCGATCCCTCCAACACGGAGGCCCGCAACCTTGCGGCCGACGCCTACGAGCAGCTCGGTTATCTCGCAGAGGCCGCCACCTGGCGCAACTCCTACCTGTTCGCCGCGCACGAACTGCGCAATGGGCCGCCGAAGCTGGCCGGCCGCACCGGCGTACCCGCCGACGCGCTGGCCGCGCTGCCGCTGGACACGTTCTTCGACCTGCTGGCCGTGCGTCTCAACGGCCCCAAGGCGAACGGCAAGCGGATGGTGCTGAACTGGGTCTTCACCGACACCGATCAATCCATCGTGCTGAACCTGGAGAACTCGGCGCTGACCCACCGCGCCAAAAAACCGGTTGCACACGCCGACGCCACGGTGACCCTGACCCGCAAGACGCTGAACGCGATCATGCTGCAGCAGACTACGTTTCCGCAGGCCGCGGCCAGCGGCGAGATCACCTTCACGGGCAATGCGGCCCGGCTACTGGAGCTGCTGTCGCTGTTCGACACCTTCAGCCCAGCCTTTGCCATTGTCGAGCCGTGAGCGGCCCTGCGACAATCGTCACCCACCAACAAAAAAGGCCCCCAAAACGGGGGCCTTTCCTGGTCAACGCCGAGTGGGCGTTTACACAGCTTCCTTCGCCGCCTTCACCGGGCGGGCGCGGACGATCTTGCGGGCCGGCTTGGCCTTGAAGGTCATCGGTTCGCCGGTGAACGGGTTGGTGCCCTTGCGCGCCTTGGTGGCGGGCTTCTTGATGACGACGAACTTGGCAAAGCCGGGAACGACGAACATGCCGTTCTTCTTCAGCTCCTTGTAGCCAACGGTGGCGAGCGTCTCGAGGACGCCCTTGACGTCCTTCTTGGCCAGTTCAGTGGTGGTCGAGATCTGCTCGATCAGCTGCGACTTCGTCAATTGTGCGGGCATTGTGTCTCCTGGAAAAAGTGATTCGGACACAAGCACCATATTGCAAAACCACTATAAAAACCGCCMTTTTCGCGATCTGCACAGATTTGTTCGACAAAAAGCCCCTAAAAATAGCCTTTTTGGCGATTCGGAACGGCTCGGAGGGGCGAAAACGCCCTTGGTCATAGGCAATCGGAGCATCGGAACGACCTGACGCGGGTGCGACGGATTCGCTCTCCTGGCCTCCGGCTCCCGCCCGCATGGGTACCATCCCCTGTTCATCGGCGGCAATTGTGGCATCGTCGCGCCCATCTCAACCGAGTCCCGCCGTGCCGATTGATCCCATAACCCTCCTGATCGCCTTCGCCGGCGTGTTCATCATCGCCTTCATGAAGGGAGCCTTCGGCGGCGGCTTTGCCATCATCGGCATCCCGCTGCTCTCGCTGGTGATGGATCCGCTGACCGCCGGCGGCCTGCTCGCCCCGCTATTCATCGGGATGGACCTGTTCGCGCTGCTGTTCTGGAAACCGTCGACCTGGTCGAAACCGGACCTCGCCATCCTGCTGCCGGCGCTGGTTGTCGGTATCGCGCTGGGGTTTGTCGGGCTGCGGCAACTGGATCATCGGGCCGTGGCCATCATCATGGCGCTGATCACGCTGCTGTTTGCGGCCTTGTGGCTGCGCAGCGGCGGCCAGGTGGTGGTGCGGCCCCGCTCGACGCCGAAGGCGGTGGCCGCCGGCCTTGCTTCAGGCGTCACCACCATGGTCGCCCATTCGGGCGGGCCGCCGCTGGCGATGTACCTGCTGCCGCTCGGCATGACCAAGGAGCTTTATGCGGGCACGACCAGTCTTTTCTTTACCGTCGGAAACGCGTTGAAGGCGGCGCCATGGCTGCTGCTGGTGAAACCGGCCGGTTCGCTGTGGCTGCTGATGGCGCTGTGCGTGCCGGCGATTCCGCTCGGCGTCTGGATCGGATGGAAGCTGCATCAGCGACTCGACCAGCAGCAGCTCTACAAGGCGTGCTACGGACTGCTGGTGGTCACCGCGCTGAAGCTGTTATGGGACGGCGTCACCGGTTACATGCACTGACCTTCAAATCCCCTGCCGCCGCTGCCGCTCGGCCCGAAACGACGTACCGACAAAACCGACATCCCGCAGACCGCGCGATAACTCCGGCAGATACAACAGGATGGTCAGCAGCAGCGCGCAGCCGGTGGTGACGGCGAGGCTCATGTCATAGTTGGCGCAGCCGATGCGCAGCACGATCCGAACCAGCTCGATGGCGCTGCGTGCAGAGGTGCTGCAGCTCGCGAGCAGCAATGAGGCAAGCGCCACACCGGCAACGGCAATCACCGCGGCGTTGAGCAGCGACAGCAGCGCGACCACGATCGCCAATCCCTTCTTCAGGCCAAGAACGAGGTCCACCAATTTGACCGCGACCAGCACGGCAACGCCATAAACCACGAGCGCCGGCCAGTCCTGCCGGCCGGCCGCGAGGGCGTCGCCCCACAGCAGCAGCGCGATGGCGACCAGCGCCACGGCGAGGTTGACCTTGACGAACTCCGGGAATTTGCAGCGCAGGACAAGGCCGTTGGCCCGCTCGACCACGTCCAGGATCGCGCACACGACGAGGCCGGCTGCGAAGCCACCGGCATGAGCCTGCCAGTCGATGCCCGATACCCCGAACGTCAACGCCACGTTCAGCCCGATATTGGTGACGAAAAAATTGACCGCGAGATCGATCTTGCCCAGCAGCCGCAGGCACAGCAGCGCGCCCAGGATGCCCGACGTGCCTCCGGACGCGCCGACGGCGAGATAAGGCCCCACATGCAACAGGCTGCTGACGATATTGCCGGCAATGACGGCCCCGAGATAGATCAGGATGAAATAGAGCGAGCCCACTCGCTTCTCCAGCGGGCCGCCCCAGAACAGCAGGCAAAGCATGTTGGTGCCGAGATGCACCGGGTTGAGATGCAGGAAGCCCGCGGTGACCAGCCGCCAGTATTCATGCCGCTGCAGCGCCGAGGTATACATCGCGCCGCTGCGAAACAGCAGGTCCGATGTCATCGCGCCCGTAGCCGAGCGACTCACACACAGTGCGGAAACCGCAACGTTCAGACCCACCAGGACGTAGACGGCAAGCGAAGAACTCCCGAACAAGCCGCGGCCATTGCGATTAAACACCATGTCGGCGATCCGGCTCGATGAAGAAGTAACGATCCAATATCATTGGACTCGATGAATGTGATGACGGTTCAACTCTCGCCGGGATCATCGGCGTCCGCGAACAGTCTCGCACCAAGGAAATCCACGAACACCCGAAGCTTCGGCGACAACTGCCGGCTTGACGGCCACACCGCCCAGAACTGGCCGGGCTTGATCATGTCGCCGTCCAGCACCGTGCGCAAGCTGCCCGCGGCCAGGGCGTCACGCGCCAGGAAATCCGGCATGTGCACGATGCCGAGCCCGCCGATCGCAGCCGCGCGCAGCGCCTCGATGTTGTTGCACACCATCGTCGCGGGAATGCGCACATCGGCTGCACCACCCTCGCCGCGCAGTGCCCAGTCCTGCAGCTTGCCGGTGGTGGGAAAACGAAACCGAAGGCACTTGTGCTGCGCGAGATCGCCCGGTGTCCGCGGCCTGCCGTGCGCGGCGAGATAGGCTGGCGAAGCGCACAACACAAAACGAAACGCGCGCAGCCGCCGCGACATCAGCCGCGAGTCCGTGAGCTCGCCGCTGCGCACCACCACATCGAGCCCCTCCTCGATCACGTCGAGAATGCGATCGTCGAAATCGAGATCGAGCTCGACTTCCGGATAACGCGCGGCGAAATCCGGCAGGATCGGCATCAGGAAACGATAGCCGATGGTCGGCAGGCTGACGCGCAGTTTTCCGCGCGGCGTCAGGGCGGACTGCGACAGCATGGTCTCGGCATCGTTGAGATCGTCGAGCACGCGTCGGCAGCGCTCATAGAACAGCGCGCCCTCGTCGGTGAGACTGACACGGCGGGTGCTGCGCTGGAACAACCGCACACCGACGCTCTGCTCCAGTTTAGCGACATTCTTGCCGACGGCCGATGCCGACACCCCGAGCGACCGTCCAGCCGCCACAAAGCTCAGGGTTTCCGCCGTGCGCACGAAGGCAATGAGGCCGCTCAGGCTGTCCATATCGACCAGATTAGAGAGTTTTACTCCGTTATTAAAGGAAACATCGTCTGTTTATTCGTATTTTTGTCCGCATTAGCGTCCGGCCGATCATCTTCCAGCAAACAGGACGCTCCCCATGACCAGCACCTCTCACTCTCTTCTCGTGGCCGGAGCACTGCTGGCTACTGCGCCGGCCGTGGCTCAAGCGCAGACCCCGCGCGACTACGTGACCGGCGTCTCCAATCCGGAGGATCTGATCCAGCTACCCGATACGCCCTGGGTGGTGGTGAGCGGCATGCGCTCCGAGACCCGGCCCGGGCGGCTTGATCTCATCGACACCCGGCATCCCGATGCGGTCGCGACACTTTATCCTTCGGCGACAATCACCGGCGGCCCTGGCGCCGTGATCTTCGCGCCGCACGGCATCAATGCCCGGGCGCTCGGCAACGGACGGTTCGAACTGCTGGTGGTCGATCACGGCGGCGGCGAGGCGATCGATCTTTTCGCCTTGGAGAGCAGCGACGGTGAGCGGCCAAGGGTGACGAGCGTCAGCCGCATCGACCTGCCACCGGGCGCCTGGGCCAACGGCATCGCGCCGATGCCCGACGGCGGCTTTGTCATCAGCAGCATGTATGACCCGCGCGACACGGCGTTCATCGACAAATTCACGACCGGGCAGCCCACCGGCGGTGTCCTGCGCTGGTCGCCCGATCAAGGCTGGCGCGAACTGCCCTCGCCACGCCTGTCCGGCGCCAATGGCATCGCTGTAAAATCCGACGGCAGTACCATCATCGTTGCCGAATGGGCGCTACGGCGAATTTGGCGTGTGCCGCTCGACGGCGGCACGGCACACTTCGTCACCACCTCGTTCCTCACCGACAATCTGCGCTGGACCGCCCATGGCGACCTCCTGGTCGCCGGTCAGATCGCCGAACCACGGGAGTTGTTCGCCGGCTCCACCACCGGCAAGCCCTGCCCGATGGGATTTGTGGTGGCACGGGTCGATCCCGTCACGCTCGCCATCACACCGTTGGTCAACGGCGATGAGCAATCCTTCGCCGCGACCGGCTTTGGCGGCGCAACCGGCGCGATTCAGCTGGGTGACGAGATCTGGGTCGGCAGCTTCACCGGCGAGCGCATTGCGCGGTTTGCGCTGCCGTCCAGCCGCGCACCATGATCCGACATGGGTGCGCGACGCATCGGCATCCCCAATTCTATCGCCTGATGAGAAGCGCGGAGATCGCGCTCCCTACGCACAGGGTGGCGACGATGGGAAAGATGATCGCGGTATTTCCGGTGTGATCCATGAAACGCCCGATCAGAGGCTCGCCAAGCCCGGCACAGGCATAGGAGATGAAGTTGAGGACACCGGTCGCGGTTCCCGACAGACGCCGGCCAAAAATATCGGGACACAGCGCCCAGAACGACGATGCCGGGCCGAACACGAAGAATCCGCAGAGAAAGAGTCCAATGATGCCGAGCAGGCTGCCATGCGGCACGATCTCCATGGACATCGCGATGACGGCGGCCAGAACCATATAGGTGATGATCGCAAGATATCGCCGCGACCGGAATACGATATCGGAGATCCAGCTATTGGTCGACGCGCCGAGCGCCATGCCGATCGGCAGCGCCACCGTGATCCATGTCGGATCGATGATCGACGATCCGGATTTCCAGTTGGGCCCGAGAAAATGCACGGGCACCCAGACCAGCAAGGCATACCGGGCCGCATTCTGGAAGCCGATCGACAAACCCGTGGCATAGAGACGCCAGTTCGAGAGCACCGCGCGATAGCGCGATCCGCTGGTGTCGGTGTCGATGGCTGCGGCGCCGACTTCGTCCGGAGACTTGTCGTCGGTCGGGCCGGTCAATCCCAGATCTTCCGGTCGTTCACGGACCGTCAGAAACATCACAATCGCGCCGAACAGCATCAAAAAGACCGAGAGGCGGAAAATCCAGCGCCAATCGAGTCCGAGAGCGCCCAGGATGATAATCGGAAGGAAGTACGCCAGCACCGACGAAAACCCGGACATGCCGACGTAGAAAGAATAGACGAAACCGCGATGCTTGTGACCCCACCAGTTCGACAGCAACCGGCTTCCGGGCGCAAACCCCATGGCCTGGAAATACCCGTTCAAGCCCCATGCCAGCAGAAGGGTGAAAAAACTCGTCGCGAAGCTGGTGGTCCAGTTCGCCGCGAACGACAGGACGGCGCCGGCGAGCATCATGACGCGCCCGCCCCATTTGTCGCCGAGATTGCCGTTGATCGACTGGCCCAGCGCATAGGCCCACAGCATCGAAGCGCTGACCCATCCGAGCATTTCCTTGGACAGGCCCAGCTCTTTCTGGATCCCAGGGATCGCAAACCCGAAGGTCTGGCGTCCAGTGTAATAGAACAGGTAGCAGAACGAGACGCCGAGCAGCGCCGCCCATTTGTAGCGCGTATAGACCGCGTCCTCAGTCGGCGCGGCAGCAAGTGGCCGCATGGCGGCCTGCCCTGTTTCGAGCATCGCGTTTCTCCCGGAGTTGTTTTTGGTTGGTGCGGCGCGCTTATTGCGCGCCGTTCAGAGCGAAGTCGAAGATGTCGAAGTTGCGCATGCGCCGGCTTTCGGCGACATGCCGGTAGGTCTCGTTCAGCGGATGCGACAGGATGAAGGGCACGATCTGCTCGCTCAATCCACCGTGGGATCGCAGCCGATGTCCGTTGAGACCGCTGAGATCGTGTTCGGCACGGGTTGAACCGATCACGGTGTGGGTGTCGCCGATGACGACGAAATCGCCCTCGCGATCGAGAGGCATCTGGTAGCGCGCCGCGGCGCTCTTGCCGTCAAGCACAAGCGCGATCCCAGGCAACGTCGCAGCCACCTCCATCGCCTCGGCCAGGTTCGCGTCCTTGCGCAGATAGACCCGCACGAACGATCCCAGCGCGCCGTGATGCTTCACGAACGGATCGGTGATCGGGCAGATCACGCGCACAGTCCCCCTGCCGAAATGCCGATTGAGCTCTTCCTCGAGGAACACCACCCGCGGCGTTCCGTCCGCATTGATCTTGTCGTTCATGCCGTGGTCGGCGATCAGCCCGACCACGGCGCCGAGTTCGGCGAGCCGGCCAATGCGGACATCAACCGCACGGTGGAAGGCGTCGGCCTCGGCATCGCCGGGACCATGCGCATGCTGAACGAGATCGGACAAGGAGAGATACAGCAGTTCCGCACGTCCCTGCTCCAGCAGCTTGATGCCGGCATCGAGCACGAACAGCGACAGATCCGGGCTGTACATGTCCGGCGTCGGCCGCCCGACCAGCGCCTCGACGCCGTCGATGCCGTTTTCCGCAAGTGTCGCGCTGCCCGCCTTTTCCGACGAGAAACAGATGCCACCTTCCATGCGGTGGCCCAGCATCTTGCGCAGCTTGTCTTTCGCCGTGACGGCGGCGACGCGCACGCCGGCGCGCGACATCTCGGCGAGGATCGTCGTGGCCCGCATCGGGCTCGCGTCGACGATCATGATTTCTTCGCCGGTCGCACGATCCAGATAGTAGTTCCCGGAAATCCCGTGAACCACTGGAGGCGCGCCGGTCACGATCGAAACGTTGTTCGGGTTGGTAAAGGTCGGCATCGCCGCGTCCGCAAGCGCGGCAAAGCCGTCGCGCATCATCGCCGTGATGTTGCCGAAAACCGCCCCCGCATTGTCGAAATTGAGATAGCGCGGATCGCAACCGTCGAGACAGACCACCACCGTGGGGCGCCCGGGTTTGGCATAGGTTCGTCCGTTGACCTCGATCATGATGGCGCCTCGTGGCTTGAATTGCAGCGATTGATGTGGGCAAGCCTAGATCGGGCGCCTAAGAATAAAAATTGACTTATTTGCTGATATTCGTGACTTTAATTCCATGAAACTTCGCGAACTCCCGCTGGTCTCGCTGCGCACCTTCGCCGTTGTCGCCGATTGCGGCAGCGTCACCGCCGCCGCGGAAACGCTGGGTGTCACCCACAGCGCCGTCAGCAAGCAGGTCAAGCTGCTGGAGCGCTGGCTGGGTCAGCCCCTCTTCATTCTTGAAGGGCGACGGCTGGTGCTGACTCCGTTCGGGGATATCCTGTCCCGGAAAGTCGGTGGCGCGCTCGAGGACATCGCCGGCACCTGTGCCTATGTGCAGCGGCAGCGCGAACGGCGCACCATCACCGTGGAAGCTCCCGCGACGTTCGCCATGTACTGGCTGCTGCCGCGCCTGAGCGCCTTTCGCGCAGAGCAACCGCACACCGAGGTCTGGGTGTCGACGCGCATGACCGGACAGTCGCCGAATTTTGCCGGGCATGATCTGGTGATCGTCCGCGGTGAAGCGGCGCCTGCCTCCACACGGCTGAGCAAGCGGATCGTCCTGCTGCGCGAGGACATGACCGTGCTGAGCGCGCCGAAACTGCTGACCCGCGAACCGCTGGCCGATCCCGCCGATATCACGCGCCATGCCCTGATCGAGTCGATGACGCGCCCGGCGGACTGGCAGGCCTGGCTGCAGCACGCCGGTGTCGGCGAGACCGTCGTTGCCGGCGGCCACCGGTTCGATCATCTGTTCGTCGCGATCCAGGCCGTCAAGGACGGCTTGGGATCAGTGGTCGCACCGCGGAACGTGCTGCAGATCGCGATCGACAGCCGCGAATTGGCCTGCCCGTTTCCGGATCTGAATTTCCCGGGTGAGTCCTATTTCGCCTATTTCGCCGAGAGCGCTGACCCGGTGATGAGGAAATTCAGGGATTGGCTGGTCAAGGAAGGCGGAACTCGTGGCACCAAGCCGATCGCGCCGGTTCCGGTGGCCAACCATGACGGGCAGGCATCTCCGACTTCCGCCCGTCGCAAGCCGGTGAGGAAAAAGTCCCGCTAACTTCAATTCCGCGCCGGCCGGATCAGATCGCGGTAGTGATGCGGCAACCGCATCAGCATCAGGTCTTTGCGGCGTACCACATTGGTCGGGTACGCGCTGTCGAGATTGGTGGTGTCGGCCACGCTCGTCGCCGCGCCTTCGCCATCGACTGCGATCGCTTCCCGGCGCGGAAACTCGAAGGTGTCAGGACCAAACACGCCGCTGAGGCCGGGATATCCGTTCGCCGGATCGAATACATTGGCGAAGGCAAGGAACACATTGTTCTCGCCGGCGCGGACACGGTAGTGATGCCAGTGATGCGGATCCGCGCCGGTCGGGATCGGCGCGCTCTGCGGCACCGTGGTGCCGGCATGCGGTGTGCTGAAGCCGCTCTTGATGGCTGCCGGGCACGCAATGATATCGCAGCCGCGCAGCGCGAGGATGCGCCCGGCCTCGGGAAACGCGGCGTCATGGCCGATCATCAGGCCGATGCGGCCGAGCGGCGTGTCGGCCACCGTCCAGGTATCCCCGGCGGTCGCCCAGGCCCGATCGGCCTCGGCGAGATGGATCTTGCGATAGCGCGCGATCAGCCCGTCCGGGCCGATCAGGCAGGCGCTGTTGTAGATGATATCGCCGTCGCGCTCGGCAAGGCCAACGACCAGATGCAGATCGAGTTGTGCCGCCAGCCGACAGAGTCGATCGGTGGCAGGGCCGGGTATCGCTTGAGCCAAAGCGGCAGGATTGGCGAGACCCGTTACTGCAAGTTCGGGGAACACGATTAGATCGGCGTTGCCATGCGCCTTCGCCTGGCCGGCCAGCGTTGCGATCCGATCAAGATTCGCCTCGACACTCCCCGCGGGCTTCATTTGCGCGACCGAGATCCGCGACTGCCGCCCCGCCGGCCAGGGCTTGTGACCATAGAGCCCGAAGAAGTCGCGCGGATTCCAACTGAAAGTGTTGGTCAGAAGCTCCGCATAAAGCTCGGGCCGGCGCTGCGCGAACACCGCCTCGCCGCCAACGCGCCGCGCCCGCGCAAGATCGAGGTCGATTTCGGCGACAGCAAAACCATCACCGCTGTCGATCACCGCCGGCACGGTGCCGTCCGGCGCGATCACGCAGCTGCCGCCGCTGAACTGCACGGTGCGCTCCAGCCCCCAGCGGTTGCTCTCGATCAGATAACAGCCGTTCTCGAAGGCGCGGCTGATCCAGTATGGCGCCGGGGTGCGCTCGGCCAGCCAATTGGAGATGTGGCAGATGACATCGGCGCCACCCAGCGCCGCGAGCCGCGCGGTTTCGATGAAGTGGATGTCCATGCAGATCAGCAGCGCGATGCGCCCGATCGGCGTATCGAACACCTGATGGCCGAGATCGCCCGGCGCCGACCATTTCGGCTCGGAGATATAAGGATGCGACTTGCGATGCCAGCCGACTACGCCTTCGGGCCCGATCAGCACCGCGCTGTTGAAGAAGATGCCGTCGTCATCGACCTCCGGCAGGCCGATGACGATGTAACAATCGTATTGCCGGGCCAGCGTCATGAAGCGGTCGGTGGTCGGCCCCGGCACCGTCTCGACAAACGGGGCCACCTCCTCGCGGTCGAACCAGCAATAACCGGTGGTGCCCATTTCCGGCGTGACGATGAGGCGGGCGCCGGCTTTCGACGCCGCCTCGCACAGTTCCAGAAGACGCGCGATGTTGCGCGCCTTGTCGAACATCGTCGGCTCGAACTGGACGGTGGCGACCTTGTGAACCCGCAGCATATCAGGCACTCTCGGCTTTAGACCAGGAACGACTTCTTGATCGAGGCGCCGAGGGTGTATTTCGGATCCACCATGTTGCCGAGGCGTACGCGGCCCGCTTGCGTCAGCAGCATGTAGGCGTCGATCTCGTCAAAGCCGTAGTCGGCCGCCATCCAGCGGCAGAGCTCGCGATAAGCGATACGGGCCGCATCTTCCATCGGCCGTCCCGAGCCGATGGTCATGATGAACTCGGCGGTTTCCAATCGCGGCCACTTGATGGTCCAGCCCTTGATCAGGTCGACCTGCACGGTGGTCACGGTCGGGTGTTCGATGGCGACGCCGCAGAGTTCACCGTCACCCTGCGCCGCATGGCAATCGCCGAGATAAAGCAGGCCGCCCTTGGTATTGACCGGCAGATAGACCACCGCGCCGACGCCGACATCGGGCAGATCCATGTTGCCGCCGTAGTAATCCGGCACCAGCGAAGAGATCGCCTCGATCTCCGGCGAGGTGCCGATGGTGCCGATGAACGGCTCATACGGCAGCGTGATCTTGTCGTTCCACCTGGTGCCGGTCTCGGCGTCGATATGCAGCTTCTTGACCCGCTCCGGCAGCGGCTCATGCAACAGCGCGGTTTGGTCGGTGCTGACCAGGCCGCCGAAGCCCGGCATCACCACGGTGGTGCCGCGCGGCTGCGGCCCGCGTGGCACGATGCTCTCGATATAAACCGCGAGGGTATCGCCCTTCTCCGCACCGTTGACCCAGATCGGTCCGTTCTGCGGATTGAGATAAGGGAAATTGAGGATCTTCGAGGGGCTGTCGGTCTCGTGCTTGATCGCGCCTTCGAACGCGTCGTGGGTCTCGGCCGAGACCACCGCGCCGGGATCGACGGTGAGCACCGGTTTGACGTAAGGGCCGTACACATAGTGATACTTGCCCTGCTCGGCTTCAGTGATGGTGTGCTTGGCGCCGGGTTTGCCCTTGGCGATGGCTTTGCGTGCCATGATCGAGTTTTCATACCAGGCCATAAGACGTCTCCTTCTGTTTTTTGTCGGCGTGGAAAATTCAGACTGCAAACTCAGACTGCAAGGTGGCGGCGCATCTCAGCGGCATCGTCGAGTGCGGCGCGATCGAGGGTGGCGACGATGCGTCCCTTGTCCATGACGTAGCAGCGCTGCGCCATGGCGCGGATCATATCAAGGTTCTGTTCCACCAGGATGATGGTCACCCCGGTCTTGCGGTTGAGCTCGACCATGTTGCGGGCGATATCCTGAACGATGTTGGGCTGGATGCCTTCGGACGGCTCATCCAGCAGGATGAGATCGGGATCGGCGATCAGCACCCGCCCGATCGCGAGCTGCTGCTGCTGACCGCCGGACATGGTGCCGGCGCGCTGGTGCCAGCGCTCTTCCAGGATCGGAAAGGCCTCGACAATGCGCCGGCGGCCGGCATCGGGAATGCCGCCATTGATCGCGGCCCCCACCGCCATGTTCTCCGCCACAGTCAGGCGTGGAAACACGTCGCGGCCCTGCGGCACATAACCGATGCCGAGCCGCGCCCGTTTGTGCGCCGGCAACTGCTCGACGGCCTCTCCGCGATAGACGATCGAGCCGCTCATGGCTGGCACGAGACCAATCAGGCTTTTCATCAGGGTCGACTTGCCGACGCCGTTGCGGCCGATCACGGCCACGATCTCGCCGTCCCGCACCTCGATCTCGAGGCCTTGAAGGACCGGCTTGCCGCCGTAGCCAGCGCGCAACGCCTGTGTCGACAGGATGACTTCCTTGCGGGCGCCGCTGTTGTCCATGGGCTTATGCATGCGCTGGCTCATGGGCTTGCCCCAGATAGATGGCGGCGACCCGCTCGTCGGCCACGATCTCGTCGATGGTGCCCTGGGCGAACACCTGTCCCAGATGCAGCACGGTGACTTTTTGCGCGACCTGCCGCACAAAGGCCATGTCGTGCTCGACCGCAAGCACGGTCATGCCCTGCGCATTGAGCCGCTGCACCATCTCACCGGTCAAGTGGGTTTCCTCCGGCGACATGCCCGCGGTCGGCTCATCCAGCAGCAGCAGGCGCGGCTTCAGGCTGATGGCCATGCCGATTTCAAGCCATTGCTTCTGGCCATGGCTGAGATTGCCGGCCAGTTGCCCCCGCTCACCTGCGAGCCCGAGAAAGGCGAGCAGACGGTCGATCTCGTCTTCAAGTGATGCACCGCCATGCAGCCGCTGGACGGCGATCTCGAGGTTCTGCCGTACCGACAGGCCCTTGAACACGCCCGGCACCTGGAACTTGACGGAGAGGCCGCGGCGGATTCGCGCGAAGGATTTCAGCGCGGTGATGTTCTCGCCTGCGAAAAAAATATCACCGCTGCCCGGCTGGTGTTCGCCGAGGATCAGCCGGAACAGCGTGCTTTTGCCGGCTCCGTTCGGCCCGATCAGGCAATGGATCTCGCCGGTCTCCAAAGCGAGATCGACCGAATTGGTGACGTGCAGGCCGCCGAAGTGCTTGTTCAGCCTGCGCAACTCGAGCAGCGGCATCACAGCTCTCCCTTGCCGCGGCGCGTCACCAGGCGCGCGATCAGGCGCTCTATTAGATTCATGGCGCCGAGCACGAGGCCGTTGGGCGCAATCAGCACGGTCACCACCAGCAGCAGGCCCATCACCACCAGTGCATACTGGCTGCCGTAGATGGTCAGCGCCTGGAACGCCAGCAGCACCACCAGCGTTCCGATCAGCGTCGACGTCAGATCCGAGCGTCCGCCGACCGCGACCCAGATGAGCGGCAATGCGGCCGCCGTCATGCCCATGCTCGACGGGGTGATGTATTGCCCCCAGGTGGTGTAGAGCACGCCCGAGATGCCGGCGAGCGCTGCCCCGATCACGAAGGTGATAAGCTGGTACTTGCGCACGTCGTAGCCCAGCATTTCCGCGCGTTCCGGATTCTCCCGGATGGCGACAATAACATTGCCGAACGCCGAGTTCATCAGGATGCGCAGGCCCAGATAGACCACCAGCAGCAGGCCGAGCACGAAATAATAGAGCCCGATATCGGCAAACAGCACGATGTCGCCGCCGGGCCAGGGAATCGTCAGCGGGGGCATCGCGCTCATGCCGTTGAAACCGTTGAGCCGCGCCGCGCCGATGCGCCATTCCGGCCCCGCTGTCTGGGCCATGAAGCGCTCCAGCATTAGCGTGACCGCAAGGGTCACGATGCCGAGGAAGACCCCGCTGATGCGGCCGAAGAACATGAAGTAACCCAGCAGCAGTGCGAACAGCGCCGCGAAGGCGACCGCCAGCACCAGCGCGAGGAATGTGAAGCCGTAGGCCGAGCCGAAATTGATGGTGAGAATGCCATAGCCGTAGCCGGCGATGCCGAAGAACGCGGTCTGACCGAAACTCAGCGCGCCGCCATAGCCCCAGATCAGGCAGAGGCTCAGCGCGATGAACACCCAGATGAAGAAGTACACGGTGTTGCCGACGGTATAGCCGTCGCTGACCAGCGGATAGGCGCAGGCGATGACGAAAACGACCGCAAAGGTGATCCAGAATGCCGGGCCGCGGCCCACGGTCTGCGGCCCTTCGAGATGGCGGAACAAACGAAGCAACGAGGTCACGCGCAAATCCCCCTCACGTCCGCTCGCGCAGCAGGAAACCGGAAATGCCTTTGGGCAGCACCCGGATTACCAGAATCACAGCCACCAGCAGGCCGATCTGGCCGAACAACTGCCCCTGCCAGGATGTCATCCCCGACTTCACCACTGCGAGCACGGCCGCCGCGGGCGCCGTGCCCAGGAACACGTCGGCGCCACCGACCACCACCGTGACGAAGGCTTCCATGATGAAGGTGGCGCCCATGGTCGGCACCAGCGTCATGGTCGGCGCATAAAGACCGCCGGCGAGGCCCGCGAGCCCGGCGCCGCAGGCGAAGGTGAGGCTGTAAATGAGACGGGTGTCGACGCCGAGCGCCGCCGCCATGTGCGGCACCTGGATCGTCGCCCGCGCCACCACGCCGAAGCGGGTCCAGTTGAACAGAGCATAGAGGCCGCCGAGCACCGCAACCGCGGAGACGAACAGCACGATGCGATAGATCGAATAGGAGTAGTGGCCGACCTGGAAACTGCCGAACGGCGTGCCGACGCCGGCCATGGTCGAGCCCAGCACGATCAGCGTGCCCTGGGTGGCGATCAGGCTCAGCCCCCAGGTGGCGACGATGGTATCGAGCGGCCGCTCGTACAGATGCCGTATCACCACGAGCTCGACCAGTGCGCCAACCAGCGCGGACACGAGGGTGCCCGCCGCGATCGCCAGCGGCAATGGCAAGCCGGCATGAACCGCCGACACCGTGACATAGGCGCCGCACATGATGAACTCGCCGTGGGCGAGATTGATCACGCCCATCATGCCGAAGATCACCGCGAGCCCGCAGGCCGACAGCACCAGGAACGCGAACGCGTCGCCGAATTGATAAAGTGCAGAAAATGCGAGGGTCGCGATATCCATGAACGATCCAGCAAAAGGGACGCGTGAGAGAAATGCCGCCCCGGCGCGCAGCAGCACGCGCCGGGACGGCCTAACGACGCCGTCTCAGGGTTTCGGCGGCGGATTCGAGGGCGTGTACTGCGCCATCGGATCCTTCTTAGTCAGGTCACAGCCGGCCTCGCCCAGCCAGTACGGCTTGATGTCCTTCCACACCTTCGGGAACGAGATCGAATGATCGGCACCGACTTTCGCCAGATAGATGGTGTGCGACATGTGCTGGCTTTTCGGATCAATGCAGACCTTGCCTTCCGGCGCGTCCAGACAGACGTCGCCCTGCGCGATCACYTTGCGGATCTCCTCGCGCTTGGTCGACTTCGCCCGCTCCACCATCTGCTTGTAGAGATAGACGGCGAGATAGGAGTTCTCCGCCTCCTGGTTCACATAAGGCTCGTTGGGGAACTTGGCCTTGAACTTGGCGAAGAAGGCCTTGCTCTCGGGCGAGTCGATCTCCTCGATGTAGTTGGTGGTGACGTACATGTCCTTCAGGCTCGGCGGCTTGAAGCGCTTGTGCTCATAGCCCTGGCCGACATTGACGGATGATGCCATCGGCAGGTTGACGTTGGCGGAGGCAGCCTGCTCATAATAGGAGGCCTGCGCGGTGCCTACCAGCAGCGTCACCACGAAATCCGGCTTCGCCTTCTGGATGTTCTGGATGCTCTGCGAGAACTGCGACACGCCGAGCGGAATGAATTCCTCGCCGGCCATTTCGCCGCCGTTCTCCTTGACGATCTTTCGCACCCACTCCGCCGAGATCTGGCCGAAATTGTAGTCGGCGGCGAGCGTGTAGACCTTCTTGCCGTACTTCTCCATCATGTAGGGAATGAGGGTGGAGAACTGCTGCTCCGGCACGGCACCGGTGACGATCATGTGGCCGTCGCAGNTTTCGCACCCACTCCGCCGAGATCTGGCCGAAATTGTAGTCGGCGGCGAGCGTGTAGACCTTCTTGCCGTACTTCTCCATCATGTAGGGAATGAGCGTGGAGAACTGCTGCTCGGGCACGGCGCCGGTGACGACCATGTGGCCGTCGCAGACGCCGCCTTCATACTGGCTGTCTCTTATACACATCTAGATGTGTATAAGAGACAGCCGTTGAGCTGGTCGACGATCGGACGATAGGCTTCGCGCGACGCCGACGAGAAGCCAGCAAACACCGCGTCGACCTTGTCTCGCTGCAGCACGCGGCGCATGAACTCCTGATAACGCGTGTTGTCGGACTGGGTGTCGTAGATGACGAGTTCCAGCGGCCGGCCCGCGATGCCGCCAGCCTTGTTGATCTCTTCCGCCGCCAACTGGATGGCGTGCACCTTGCCGATGGTGGCCACCGCGAAGTCGCCGGACTGGTCCTCCAGCACGCCGAGCTTGATAGGATCCGCCGCAAACGCCGTGCCATAACCGAGGACAAGCGTCCCCGTGAGGGCTACGGCACGCAGCCCCCGCAACACGTTTTTAGTCATGTCGTAGTCTCCTACATTGCTTGTTTTTTGGTTTGTTTTTCGCCGTCTTGCAGCATGACGCTGCTCGATCGCGCGTGATCGTCGGGCGGACGCGCCCGTCTGTTCAGGAAGTCCTCACAGTAGAATTCCAGGCTCTGCCGCGCGCGCATGCTCTCGCGGCGAAGCTGGGAATAGGCGCCGTCTTCGTCGAGGCCATCCTGCTGCATCAGCAGGATGATCGATCGCACCACCGCGCGCCTGCCACGGCGGCGCAATTCGAGATCCTGGATCCGGTCATTCATCTCGCTGCGCAGCAGGAACTGGTTGATGCCCAGGAACAGCGAGGTGTAGACCTGTCTCTTATACACATCTAGATGTGTATAAGAGACAGGCGATACGCCGAGCGGGATGAATTCCTCGCCGGCCATTTCGCCGCCGTTCTCCTTGACGATCTTTCGCACCCACTCCGCCGAGATCTGGCCGAAATTGTAGTCGGCGGCGAGNATCGTCGGGCGGACGCGCCCGTCTGTTCAGGAAGTCCTCACAGTAGAATTCCAGGCTCTGCCGCGCGCGCATGCTCTCGCGGCGAAGCTGGGAATAGGCGCCGTCTTCGTCGARGCCATCCTGCTGCATCAGCAGGATGATCGATCGCACCACCGCGCGCCTGCCACGGCGGCGCAATTCGAGATCCTGGATCCGGTCATTCATCTCGCTGCGCAGCAGGAACTGGTTGATGCCCAGGAACAGCGAGGTGTAGACGGCGCCACCGTGCACCGGCTTGCGCAGAAACGACGTGGCGCCGAGATTGACCAGCGCCTTCAGACGGCTCGGCGCCTCGACACCGACCAGCCCGATCACCGGCACCGGCGGCAGGCGCGACGCCGGATCGACCTCGATCGCCACGGCGCCTTCAAGATCGCCATCAATGAACAGGATGTCGCGCTCGGCTTGCAGCGTGGTGGGATCGATCTGCGCCTTGCCCTCGACGATCGGAGGATACTCGCTGGTGACCCCGAGCTTGGCGAGCGTGGTTTCCAGCGCCGTTTCCGACCCAAAACGCGCGGTGACGATCAACGCGCGGCCACCCTTGAAATTCTGAAGCAATCGAGGCGTCATGATTTCACCACTCGCAAGGCGGGAGAGCGCATCGTCACCGCGAAACGCGGCGACGATTGGACGAGATAAGGATCCGGGGCCACCGGGCTGCGGGCCTCCAGCAGCACTTCGAACTGGCCGTCGACGGCCGAGCGGGCGATCCGCGGCGTCAGCCAGGCGTGATAGGTCTGCGGATCGATGCGGACTTCGCCCTGCGGCGCAAGCAGGCGCTGGTTGGCGACCGCCGCCCGCACCGCGCGCGCCTCATCGGTGCCCGCCTGCAGCAGGGAGGCGGCCAGGAGCTTCACCGCGATGTAGGACGCTTCCGCGTCCGCGGACGACACCGGCCCATCCGGAAACGCACCGGCGTAGGCGGCGCTGAAGGCAGCGTTCGCCGGGGAGTCCAGTGACGAAAAGTACACGCTGGAGCTGAGATGCCCGTCGACCGCGTCGGTGCCGATCTCGGCCAGTTCCGGCTCGGACAGCGTGCAGCTCGCCACCGGGATCTCATTGGCCTGGTCGATCCCGCGCCCGCGGCAGGCGGCGCGAAACGCGCGGAAGAACGCATAATTGCTGGTACCGATCAGGTTGTTGAAAACGAAGTCAGGACGCTGGTCGAGAATCCCGGCGACCACCTGGTCGAATTCGGTGTCGCCCACTGGCAGATAACGCTCCGCCACCACGCTGCCGCCCCGCGCGGTGAGCGCTTCGCGGAAGATCCGGTTGTTTTCCCAGGCCCAGATGTAATTGGAACCGACGCAGAATGCGCGGGTACCGACTCGCGAGGCCATATAGTCGACCAGCGGAAGCACGTGCTGGTTGGGCGAGGCGCCGGTGTAGATGACATTGTCCGAGCTTTCGAAACCCTCATAGTGCGACGGATACCAGAGCAGCCCGTCGTGTTTCTCGAAACACGGAATGACCTCCTTGCGGCTCGACGAAGTGTAGCAGCCGACCACCTGGCGGATGCCGGCACCGAGCAGCTCGAGGCTGAGCGCACGATAGCGCTGCAGATCGCCCGACGGATTCACCACCACCGGCTCAAACGTGACGTCCCCACCCGCCTCGGCCAGCTCGCGGAACGCCAGCGACGCACCATTCAGCATCGAGCGCGCGACCACGCTGTAGGAGCCAGTGGTCGAGAACATCACCCCGATCTGAAAATGCTTCCGCGCCATCCGCCTCTTTCAAAAACAAAAAAACGCCCGCCGGCTGTGAAGCCGAGGGCGTCCTCGCCACCAACTCGACACGCTTGAAATCAGATCCTGAAATCAAAAGGCGTGGTGTTGGAAATCGTTGTGAACTTGCTGCGTTAGCGGGCAGCTCTGCCCAACGCTCAGGTATTAGGCTCCCCTAGAACGATATTGATGTCAAGCGCGTTATCGCGCCGCACGGTGCCTCAAATCATTCCGCGCTGTCGAAAAACTATGCTGCTGCGCAATGCACCGCGCGTCACACGGGTAAGCCGTCCCCCGCTCGCTTTTATGGATCGAAGTGCTTAATGGTCAGGGTTCACGACATACCTGCCGATGGCGGACACGACGGAGACACTTCATGAGCGATGCAACGCCGGACCAGACGCGCTTGACCGTCGCGGTGATCGGCCTCGGCAGTATCGGTGGGGCCATGGCCGGCTGCCTGCTCGCTGCCGGTCGTCACGATGTGGTCGCCTGCGTCCGAAAGCCGCTCGGGCGGCTCATCCTGGAGCGCTCCGAGGGCGCCGTCGAGCTTCCACTCCGCACACTGACCGATCCCGCAATGGCCAGGCCTGTGGACTGGGTGTTGTTATGCACGAAAGCGCAACAGACGGCGTCGAGCGCGCCGTGGCTTGCCAAGCTCTGCGATCGCCGGACCCGGGTCGCCGTCCTGCAGAACGGCATCAAGCACGCGAATCGGGTGGCACCGATCGCAGGGGGCGCGACAATCGTGCCAACCATCGTCTACTACAATGGCGAACGCATCGCGGCCGATCACGTCCGCCTTCGTCATGTCTCGGATCGTGACCTTGCTGTGCCTGATGACGACAACGGTCGCGCGTTCACGGAACTCCTGACCGGAACACCGCTGCGCGTATTTCGAAGTCCCGACTTCGAGACGCTGGCCTGGCGCAAGCTCCTGATCAACATCGTCGCCAATCCCATCACCGCGCTGACACTGCAGCGTCAGGCTGTGCTCAGGCGCGATGATATCAGGTCGCTAGGCCTGTCGCTTCTCGAGGAGGCCGCGGCGGTCGCGCGGGCCGATGGCGCACGACTTGAGAACGATGAGGCGGAGCGGATGATGGCGACGCTCCTCACCTATCCCACCGAAGCCGGCACATCGATGTATTTCGACCGCCTGGCCGGACGATCGCTCGAGGCCGACGCCTTGACCGGCGCCGTGGTTGCGGCAGCCGCGCAGCACGGCATACCGACCCCGCTCAATCAGGCCATGCTCACCTTGCTGCGCGCCATTAGTGACTCCGCCGAAAAGGCCTCGGCATAGGCTGATCGTTATTTTGCTTTCTGCATCTTCGTAATGGTGATGCCGCCGCTGGCGCGTTCGGCCTCGAACTGAACTTTGTCACCAACCTTGACCTGCTTGAGCATCGCGGCATCCTGGACGCGAAACACCATAGTCATGCTGGCCTCGTCCATGTCGAGGTTCTTGATCGGCCCGTGCTTAAGCGTGATCTTGCCGGCGCTTTCGTCGATCTTCTTGACCTCGCCGCTGACCATGTCACCACCGGCCAGAGCGACGGTCGACCACAACACGAATGTGACGATGGTGGCGGTGGATTTGATCGTTAATGTCATGTTGGTTCTCCTCGTGGGTTGGAATCTTTGAATATGAGCGAACGACGCTAAACCGTCGTCCTGAGGTGGCCGTGCGCAGCGCGGCCCTCGAAGGGCGAACGCCAATGTTTAATTCGAACCGGCCGCGCATCCTTCGCGGCTCGCCCAGCGGTGCGAAGTGCACCGCTGGGTTCGCACCTCATGATGACGGAAAGAGAGCTTTCTCTCCGGCTTCTCACTTGACGACGACTTTTCCGATCATTCCGTACTCGCGGTGATCGGGGATCAGGCACGAATATTCGAACGTGCCCGCCTTGCTGAACTTCCACAGGATCTCACCGGATTTCTTCGCCGCCAGACGAATGCCGTTCGGCTCGTCATGCTCCATGTCGGGATTCTTCCGCATCGCTTCGGCGTGCTTGAGATTCTCTTCAGTGGTTGCGAGCAGGAACTCATGAGATTCGGTGCCGGCGTTGTGGATCACGAAGCGGATCTGCTCGTCGCGCTTGACCTCAATCTTGAATGGCGAAAACTCCATTTCCTTCATCTCGACCTCGACGGTGCGCGCCGGCTTCCTGGCATCCCCCGGCTCACCAGCGGAATACGAGTCCTCATGATGGTGGTGATGACCGGGAGGCCCCGCCCCCGCCCATGCGGTAATCGGGGTCGCGGCAGCGGCTGTCAGCGCAATCAAGATCAGTCGTCGTCTCATGTCGTTCTCCTATTGCAAAGAAATCTGGCTGGTCCGTGAACCGTCACATCTTCATGCCCTTGTGCATCGGCATCGGCTTTGCGCCGGGCTTGTCGGCGGCTGGCTTCGTAGTCGGCCCACTCTGCCGCGACGGCTTCTCCGTCGGCGTTTCGATCTCGTAGGCGACGGTGCCGGCGGGATGCTTGTATGGCCCGGGATCGCTGTAATCGTCGCGCGCCAGGCCATCGCGGATTTTCATCACGCTGAACATGCCGCCCATCTCGATCGGGCCGAACTGGCCCGAGCCCGTCATCATCGGCAGGGTGTTGTCGGGCGCCGGCATCTCCATCTCGCCCATTGCCATGCCGGTCGGTCCCATCACCATCGCGTCGGGCGCAAGCCGGCCGACCGCCTTGGCGAGATCCTTCTTGGACACGCCAATCAGGTTGCGCATGTCGTGGCCCATCGCGTTCATGGTGTGGTGCGCCTTGTGGCAGTGAAATGCCCAGTCGCCGGGATTGTCGGCGACCACATCGAAGGCCCGCATCGCGCCAACCGGAATGTCGATCGACACTTCCGGCCACTGCGCCGTTTCCGGCACCCAGCCGCCGTCGGTGCCGCTCACCGCGAAACTGTGCCCATGCAGGTGAATCGGATGATTGGTCATGGTGAGATTGCCGACCCGAATGCGGACCTTGTCGCCGAGCCGCACCGGCAGCGGATCGATGCCAGGGAACACGCGGCTGTTCCAGGTCCACATGTTGAAGTCGGTCATCTCGTTGACCTTGGGCAGATAGGTGCCGGGGTCGATCAGGTAGCTGCTCATGATGAAGACGAAGTCACGGTCGACCGGGCGGAAAGCCGGATCGCGCGGATGCACGATGAACATCCCCATCATGCCCATCGCCATCTGCACCATCTCGTCGGAGTGCGGGTGGTACATGAAGGTGCCGCTGTGCCTGAGCTCGAACTCGTAGACAAAGGTCTTGCCCGGCTTGATGTGCGGCTGGGTCAGGCCGCCGACGCCGTCCATGCCGTTGGGCAGGATCATGCCGTGCCAGTGCACGGTGGTGTGCTCGGGCAGCTTGTTGGTGACGAAGATGCGCACCTTGTCGCCTTCCACCGCCTCGATGGTCGGCCCCGGCGCCTGGCCATTGTAACCCCACAGATGCGCGGTCATGCCCGGCGCGAACTCGCGCTCCACCGGTTCGGCAACCAGATGGAATTCCTTCCAGTCGCCGTTCATCCGCCATGGCAGCGACCAGCCGTTCAGCGTCACCACCGGCCGGTAGTCCGGCCCGCTTGCCGGATGTTGCGGCGGCTGCATGGTGGCCTTGTCCATGGTCGGCGCTTCGGGAATGCTTGCCGCCTGCACCCGGCCGCTGACGGCCGCAGCGCTCGCGAGCGTGGTGGCGGTTCCGAGAAAACCCCTGCGTGACAACATTGTCTGTCTCCTGTCAGTCACGACCGCCCGCCGCCTGCGCGGTGGTGGCCGAACGATTGTCTTTCGATGAGTCGCCGGAGCCACCGCCGTTGACAGCGGTCAACAGATCCGATTGCGCCAGCCAGAAATCACGCTTGGCATCGATCGCCGCGCGCAGCGAAGCGATCCGCTGACGCGCCTCGGTGAGCAAGGCGAACACGTCGATTTGCATGCTAGAGAAGCGTAGCTGCATCTCCTCGGTGATGATCTTGCGCAGCGGCAACACCTCGCGCTGGTAGTGCGCCGCGATGTCGTAGCTGGAGCGATAGACGCGATAGGCATCACGGGCCTCGGAGCGGATGTTGATCGCCTTCTCGGTCAGCCGGTTGAACGCCTGGTTGTAGGTTTCGGTCGCCTGTCGGACGCGGACCTCGCCGCCGTCGAAGATCGGGATCTGGAACTGGATGTCGAAGCCTCGCTCGCGGAACGGCGCGCTTTCGGGATCGCGTGTCTTGCGCTCGATCCCGGCGACATCGAGCAGTGTCACGAAGCGCGTGGCCTCAGTCAGGTCGAGCGACTTCGCCAGCGTATCGAGCTCGATCCGCGCGATCTGCAGGTCGATGCGATGGGTGACGGCATCGACCTCGATGCCAGGCAGAGCGCGCGGCTGTCGCGGCAAGGCAGGCAAGCGATCGAGCAGACGGAAACCAAGATCGCTGCCCCACAGCCCGAGCAGGCGGACCAGCCGCTCCCGCGCGCTCGCCGCCTCCTGGCGTGCCGACGCCAGTTCCGCGGTGGTCTCGGCATAGAACACTTGCTCGTGCGCCTGATCGAGCTTGTTGAGCGAGCCGGTCTCGCCCAGCTTCGACGCCAGTTTCGCGGTCGCCTCCGCCGTGGACGTGGCATCGGTCAAGAGCCCGACCATGTCGTTGGCCGCCAGCACGCGGATATAGGCCCGCCGGGTATCGGCTGCGAGCCGCAATGTCTCCAGCGCCGCACGCAACTGGGCCTGCTGAAAGCGTGTGCGCGCGATCTCGCTGCGGAATGGCAGTGTTGCCAGCGCCAGGATGTCGCCCACCACCTGACGTTCGATTTCGCTGGCGCCGTTGCCGGTGATCCTTGAGACCGAGAAGGTTGGATTCGGCGGCAGGCTGTCCTGCACCCGGTCCGCCTCCGCCAACGCCAGCTCGTTGTAGGCCGCCTGCAACCCCTTGTTGTTGAGCAGCGCGATCTGCACCGTAGTGTCCATGGTCAGCGGACGGCGCAGCAACCGGTGCACGTCCGATGAGATGCGCTCGGCATCGGCGGCATTGCGAACAACGACAACGTCCTTCTTGATCGTCTCGCCGGTGATATCCGCAACCAGCGCCATGCCGCCATCCGGCGAGAACGATGCGCAGCCGGACAACAGCAACACTGCTGCAAGTCCTGTGATCCATCTGATCATGCTCCGCTCCTACTCGCCGGATTTCGCAGGAGGAGCGACACGGTCGTTCTGCTCGCGCCAGGATGCCGGCGCGCGCGGACGCAGGCTGCTGTAGGGAGCGACCGTGGAGCGATAACTGGTGCTGGCAACCTTAGCCGCGGGATCGGCAGGGTCGGCACCTGCCAGCGGCGCGCCTGGCATGCAACCGGCCGGTGCAAATGCAAGGATGATGACGATCAGCGCACGCGCGCGATCGGATAGAACACGGATGCGAACCGCCGCCGAACCAAAGGCAGCGTCATCCGCAGGGATGTGCGCGAACATGGAATTGTCCTGACTTGACGATGAACCACAGGTGCGCGCTCCCCGAGAGAGGGCACGTCACCGCATCACGATGTCAGGTCAGGAAATGGGAGGGCGGTAGAGCCGTGGCGGCGTGTTGTCGGCGATCCGTTGCGCGTCATCAGACTTGCAGACGGTCACCGGAACCACGGGCTTCGTCACATCTGCGACCACGGCAGGCATGGCGCCCAGGCTGAACAGCCCGCAGCACTGCATGTCCGGCGCCTTGTGAGAGGTTTTGTGCGGGGCCTTCTGGGCCTCGTCCGGCATCGCATCCATGGATATGGCGTCGTGCCCCTGCATCGCGTGCATATGCTCATGATGCATCACCATCAGCACCGCATCGGCCGGCATGCCGGCGTGACTGAGGCCCTGTTCTTCGATGGTGAGACAATGCGCCGCGGTCATGCTGTCGCCGAATGCAAAGGCCGCGCCGGGCATCATGGCGCAGACCAAATAGGTCATGGCGAGCAGCCACCCTGCCCGCACCCGTGCCCATCTGGTCAATCGCGTGAACATATCCGGCGGACCATAAGTCAGCCGGCGACGCCGTGCAAGTTTGAAACCCGGTGTGAATTCCGCCTGGAGAACGACACATTGTCATGGCGGCCCGTTCATCACGGCATTGCGACAAGCCGGCGGGTGGCACACTCCGCCGCCCCGGGCGGATCAGCCGACCAGCTGATTGCGTAGCGCATAGCGAACGAGGTCGACAACCGTCGTGACATCCATCTTCTGCATCAGATTGGTCTTGTGGGTGCTGACGGTCTTGATGCTCAGCTCCAGCCTGCGGGCGATGTCCGAAATCTTCCGGCCGAGAATCAAAAGATCGAAGACCTCCCGCTCCCGCGCCGTCAGCCGGGTATGGGGCAGTTCAGCGATCGGCATCCGCGCCCGTTGCGCCGCACCCTGCGCGGCGGCGCTGACATACATCTCGTCCTTTGCGGCATTCCGGATCGCCTGAATCAGTTGCAGGCTGGCGCTGTTCTTTGTGACATATCCTACGGCGCCGGCTTTCAGCGATTCAACGATATACTGATATTCCTCGTGCATGCTGAGCACGATGATCCGCAGCCGGCCGAATTGTTTGCGCAACTGCTCCAGCAGCGGAATGCCGCTGCGCCCCGGCATCGAGAGGTCAAGCAGGACGATATCGCAGGGCGCCGATTGCAGCAGCGTGATCAGTTCCTCGCCGTTGCGCGCTTCACCGACGATCTCGAAATCCGCCTGGTCCGCGAGAATCTGCTTCAATCCCTCGCGAAAAATCGTGTGATCGTCGGTGATGATGAGACGTATCATGGCTGCGCGCCGCCGTGGGTCTGTTTCGTCAGGGGGATGCGGACCGACACCAGCGTTCCGCCCTTCGGCAACCCGCTGACGTCAACCGCCCCGCCAAGGGCATAGGCGCGCTCGCGCATGCCGGCGATTCCCAACCGATCATGCGGCAACGTCGCCTTGTCGATGCCGCGTCCGTCGTCGGCGATTTCCAGACGCAGCTCATCGGCGACATGGCGTGCCCGAACGCTGGCCTGCCTGGCCTGACCATGACGCACCACGTTGGTCAGCGACTCCTGGACGATGCGGAAGGCGGCGGTACTGACGGTGGGATCGTAGCCGATATCCTCCCGGTCAAAAGACAGCGAAATCTCCAGTCCGCTCATTTCGGCCGAGTTTTGTGTGAGCCACTTGATGGCTGAGACCAGCCCGAGCTCATCCAGGATCATCGGCCGCAGGTCGGTCGCGATGCGGCGCAGGTCGGTGACCGAGCGATCGACAACCGACACCAGCCGATCGACACGCGGGCCCAGGTTGCTTGACGGAGCAGGCAAATGCTCGCGGAGCCAGATCAGCTCGATCTTCATCGCCGTCAGGGTCTGCCCGAGTTCATCGTGAAGCTCGCGCGAGATGCGTGCGCGCTCCTCCTCCCGCACGGACTCGAGGAACGAGGACAGTTCGCGCAACTGCGCGCGCGACCTGATCAGTTCGTCCGCAGCCGCCTTGCGTTCGGAGATGTCGCGGGAGATGCCGACGGTACCGATGATGTGACCGGCGTCATCGCGAATCGGCGACTTGATGGTTTCGAACCAGGACAGGCCGCCCTGGCTGTTGGGCCGCGCCTCCTCGTAGCATCGCCGCCGTCCGCTCCTGAGCACAGCCCGGTCGGTGCGCAGATAGACCTCGGCGATTTCGGGTGGCCAGATCTCACCGGGCGATTTGCCGATCACCTCGCGCTCCGACAGGCCGGCGACTTTCAGATAGGCCGAATTGACGGCGAGATACCGCGAATCGCGATCCTTCAGCCAGGCCATGTCCGGAATATTGTCGAGCAGTGCGCGCTGACGCTGTTGTTGTTCTCGGTCGACCATCAGCGGACGATATCAACTTCTTCCCGCAGGGCAAATGCGATGCAGATCGATGGGGCAAGACCGCTGTCGGATGCGTGCATCCGCAAGTTGAGCGGCGCGTCACCGCACTAGGATTAATCCTAGACCGCGTTAGGAGCCCACCGATTACCGGCCAGGATTGCTCGTCCTAGGCTTGGCCATGAGACGCGCCAGGGCCGGAGAGCGGCAAGAACAAAAAGCTCCCGGTCAAAAAAGGAGGAACCCGCAATGGATATGGTTATACGGCACGCCCGGCTCGACGACGAACAACCGCTGATGGATATCGGCATCACCGGCGGCCGGATCGCGGTGATCGAGGAAGTCATCGACAAGCAGGGCGATCAGGAGATCGATGCCGAGGGACGCGTGGCGCTGCCGGGTTTCATCGAGCCGCATCTCCACCTGGAAAAAGCCTTTGTGCACCGCCGTCTGCCTGCCCGCTCCGGCACCCTCGACGAGGCCATCCGGGTTACCGGCATCCTGAAGGCCAAGCAGCAGCGCGAGGACGTTCTCGAACGATCGCGCCGGGTGCTCGACATGGCAGTCCGCAACGGAACGGTTCTGGTACGCGCCCATCCCGATGTCGATCCGATCCAGGGGCTGATCGGTGTCGAGACCGCGCTGGAGCTCAAGGATGAGTACCGCGACCTGCTCGACCTGCAGATCGTCGCGTTTCCGCAAGAGGGCCTGCTGAAGACCTCCGGCGCGGTCGAGTTGATGGAGCAGGCGCTCGCGATGGGCGCCGACGTGGTCGGCGGCTGTCCCTACAACGAGCTCAACTGGGACGACACCCGCGCCCATATCGACAAGGTGTTCGATCTCGCCCTCGAAAACGACCTCGACGTCGACATGCATGCGGACTTCGCCGACGATACCCAGGACAAGCGGTTCGCGGCGGCGGAGTATATCGCCCGCAAGACCATCGAGGTCGGCTATCAGGGCCGGGTTGCGCTCGGCCACATGACGAGCCTGGGCGCGCTCACGCCTGAACTTGCCAAGCCGGTGATCGACCTGCTGCGCGAGGCGGATATCCACGTCATCACGCTGCCCGCCACCGACATCTATCTCGGCGGCCGCAAGGACGAGTCGAAACCTCGCCGGGGCCTGACGCCGGTGCGGGCCCTGCACGCCGCCGGCGTCAATGTCGCATACTCATCCAACAACATCCGTAATGCGTTCACGCCGTTCGGCAAGGCCGATCCGCTGCAGATTGGCAACCTGCTTGCCCATATCGTCCAGTTCGGAACGCCCGAGCATCAGCTGGAGGTCCTCAAGATGGGCACCTCCAACGCGGCGCGCGCGGTCGGCCTGGCGGATGACTACGGCCTGGCCGTCGGCAAGCCCGCCGATCTGATGATCCTCGATACCCGGGTGGTGGCGGACGCCCTGCTCGATATGCCCTCCCGTTCCTGGGTGCTCAAGCGCGGGCGGATCACCGTCATCACCACCCACGAGAGCAAGATTTGTCGCGGATGCGGTCACGCGCATTCCTGACGAACAGGTTCGGCGGTCACCGCCGGCCCTGAAGACCAAGCGAACCAAAAAAATCAAAATACATCATGAGGAAACGCCATGACCAAACTACCAGCAGAAGTCGTCGCATCCGCGCTCGCCGTCACCACCATCTTCATCAGCATGACCGCATTTCATTTTCCACCATGGGCCATCTTCATCACCTGGGCCGGAACGTTCGCGGCCGGCGGGCCATCGGCCAGCCTGCTGAAGAAATTCTGGCCGACCATGGCGGTCGGCGGCATCTTCGCCTGCCTCATCGTGCTGTGCTTCAAGCTGTCGGCCCAGTATTTGAGCGGATCGGCGCAGATCGCCGCCGAATGCGTCATCCTGTTCACGCTCAACGGCAGCATGATGTTGCTGGGGCGCCTGCCCGCGCTCAGCTTCGTCCCCGGCATGTTCTTCGGTTTCGCCTCGTACTTCGCAACACTTTTCGGAGGGTTTGGACCCGCGCCGGGAGATCCGTTCGCAGCCCTTGCCGCGTCGCTTCTGATGAATGCGCTGGGCCCCATCTATGCCTGGATCACCGCCACCTACGGCGCCCACCATGGCCATCAGGCTGAAGCTCAAATTCGCCTGGGATCAGCCAGCCACTCTGCTGAAGAAGCAGTCTCATAGCACGGCGCATCTGGCGCCCTGCGTAACCTCGAAAGCATACGATGACGCAATATACCGACAGCGGGTCGAACGGCGAGCTCCTGATGCCGTCTCGACCCGCGACTGAAGTCTCCTCCCAGGCGCCGGCGCCCACTGGCCCGTCTCTCGCCGTCTCGACTCGCGGCATGGTCACGAGCCCGCATACCCTGGCGAGCGAAGCCGGCCTCAGGGTGTTGCGCGACGGCGGCAACGCGATGGAGGCGGCGATCGCGATCGGCGCCGTCATTGCCGTGACCTATCCGCACTTCTGCGGCATCGGCGGCGATGCGATCTGGATCGTCGCCGACAACAGCGGCCGCAACACGGTGTTCACGGGCATCGGCCAAGCCGCCGAAGTCCTCCCACACTATCAAGGCGCGATCCCGCTGCGGGGCCCCGGTTCGACCGTGGCGTCCGCGGGCGCCGTCGACACGTGGCAGCGGGCCCACGACTATTCGCGTGCGAATTGGAACGGCCAACTCAGCTTCGCTTCCTTGCTCGACATCGCCATCGGTTATGCCGAGAACGGCTTCCCAGTCACGGGGTCGCAGCTGTTCTGGCACGACTACCGCCGCACTGAATTGCCGGACTGGCATAATTTCCCTGCGACCTTCATGCCGAACGGCCGTCGTTTGCGCGAAGGCGAACGCTTCGTGCAGACGGATCTCGCCCGCAGCCTCAAATCCATTGCGCGCAATGGCGCCAGGGAGTTCTACGAAGGCGAGCTGGCGGACAGAATCGCCAAGGGCCTGGCGGCAGCCGGATCACCGTTGACGGCAAATGATCTTCGCAACACCAGATCCCGGCAGGAAACCCCGGTCAGCCTCGACTATCGCGGCGTCACACTGCTTGCGCCGCCGCCGCCGACACAGGGCATCTCGACACTTGGCATCATGGGAATCCTGCGCGAGTTCGATCTGAAGAGTATCCCGGAAGGCAGCGCGGACTACTATCACCTGTGCGTCGAGGCTGTAAAACAGGCGTTCCTCGATCGCGCGGATATCGCCGACCCGGACTTTGTCCCGCAACCGATCGGCAAGTGGCTCGACGCAACGCACCTGGCGCGCAAGGCCAGCGCCATCGCGTATAATCGCGCCTTGGCGTGGCCCCATGTCTTCAAGACCGGCGACACCGTGTATTTCGGCGCGACCGATCAGGACGGCCACACCGTCAGCGTGTTGCAGAGCACGTATTTCGACTGGGGCAGCGGTGTCGTCGCCGGCGACACCGGCATCCTCTGGCAAAACCGAGGCGCCGCCTTCAGCCTCGATCCATCAAGCCCGAATGTGCTGCGCTCCGGCAAGCGTCCGTTCTACACCCTCAATCCGAGCATGGCGCTTAAGAACGGCAAGCCGCACATTCTCTGCGGCACCCAGGGCGCGGACGGCCAGCCGCAGACACTCACGGTGCTGCTGACGCGCCTGCTCGACTACAATCTAGATCCGTTGCAGGCCTTGTCCCGGCCCCGCTTCCTGCTGGGACGGACATTCTCCGACAGCCGCGACAGCCTCAAGCTCGAGGAGACGGCCGGCCGCGCTGTCTTCAGCGATCTCGCAAAGCGTGGCCACGAAACCAGCGCCATCCCCGGCAACAGCCCGCTGGCGGGCCAGGCCGGTGCGATCGTGATCCATGATGATGGCCTGATCGAGGGCGCGCACGATCCCCGCAGCGATGGCTGCGCCCTGGGGCTTTGATGAACGGTGCGATGCGGCCTGACACGCCGTCAGGCCGCCGGATCGTCTATTGCTCCGGCAGCGCCACGATCCTCAGCAGATTGGTGGTGCCGGGCTTGCCGAAGGGGATGCCGGCGGTGATCACAATGTTGTCGCCGGGCGCGCCGAAGCGCTCGGCCAGCGCCGCTTCGCAGGCGACCTTGGTCATCGACGCTTCATCCTCGATCTCGCAGGCGATGACCACCGAATGGATCCCCCAGACCGGCGTCAGACGGCGCGCTGTGGCGATCGACGGCGTGATCGACAGGATCGGCGCCACTGGCCGCTCCCGCGCGGCGCGCATGCTGGTGAATCCGGAGCTCGTGTAGGTAATGGTGGCCTTCGCCGAGATCTGCCGCGCCACATGGCGCAGCGCCCGGCAGATGGCGTCCGCATGCGTGGTGCGGGCCTCCTCGTGCTGCGCGTCAGCGAGCGCGCGGTAATGCGGATCGGCTTCAACACCCTGGATGATGGAGTGCATCATCGCCACCGCCTCGCGCGGATATTGCCCACTGGCGGATTCCGCCGACAGCATCACCGCATCGGCGCCCTCGTAGATCGCGGTGGCCACGTCGGAGGCCTCCGCCCGTGTCGGCACCGGCGAACTCGTCATCGATTCCAGCATTTGCGTTGCCACCACCACCGGTTTGCCCTCGCGGTGACAGGCCCGCACGATCCGGCGCTGAATCACCGGCACCTGCTCCGGCGGCATCTCGACGCCCAGGTCCCCGCGCGCCACCATGATGCCGTCAGCCAGCGCCACGATCGCATCGAGATTGTGGATCGCCGCGGGCTTCTCCAGCTTGGCCATGATCAGCGCGCGGTTGCCGATCAGCTCGCGGGCTTCCTCGATGTCCTCGTGGCGTTGCACGAATGACAGCGCCACCCAGTCCGCGCCCATCTCCAGGCCAAAAGCGAGATCGCGGCGATCGCGCGCGGTGAACGGCGACATCGGCAGGATCACGCTGGGCACATTGATGCCCTTGTGCTCAGACAGCCTGCCGCCGACCATCACGCGGGTTTCCGCGAAGTCCGGCCCGCAGGCGCCGACCTCGAGAGCGATCTTGCCGTCGTCGAGCAGCAGATGCGTGCCGGGCTGTAGCGCCGCGAAGATTTCCGGATGCGGCAGCGACACCCGCGCCTGGCCACCGTGCCTGGGATCGAGATCGAGCCTGAAGCGATCGCCGATGCGCAGCTCGATCGGGCCTTCGGCGAACTTGCCGACCCGCAGCTTCGGGCCCTGCAGGTCCATCAGGATGCCCACCGGCCGCCCGACCTCCTGCTCGACCTTGCGGATGATCTCGAAGCGGGCGCGATGATCCTCGTGGCTGCCGTGGCTGAAATTCAGCCGGAACATGTCGACGCCGGCGTCGAACAACGCGCGGATCATAGCCGGGGAGGAACTCGACGGTCCGAGCGTCGCGACGATTTTTGCGTTTCGAGAACGGCGCACGGTCAATATCCCTTCGCGACAATGATGTTTCTGACAAAAAGACATCCGCGAGCGTCCGTCCGATCGGGGAACCGACGGGCCACTCGCGGATGCGGAGGTACGGCGGCCCCTCGAACAGTCCGCCGGTCGCAACACGAAGGCGTGACGCCTCACGCCTTCGCGATCTCGTGCCCTGCGGACAACTCCAGCGCCTTCACCATGGCAGAGTGGTCCCAGGCCTTGCCGCCGTGTGCGGCGCAGGCATTGAACAGCTGCTGCGCCATGGCGGTGGCCGGCAGCGACAGCCCGAGCGCGCGGGCGCCTTCCAGCGCCAGATTGAGATCCTTCTGGTGCAGCTCGATGCGGAATCCCGGTTCGAAATTGCGCTTCACCATGCGCTCGCCATGCACCTCGAGGATGCGCGACGACGCGAAACCGCCCATCAGCGCCTGCCGCACCAGTGCCGGGTCGGCACCGGCCTTGGACGCGAACAACAGCGCCTCGCCCACCGCCTCGATGGTCAGCGCGACAATGATCTGGTTCGCCACCTTGGTGGTCTGGCCGTCGCCATTGCCGCCGACCCGGGTAACGTTCTTGCCCATCAGGTCGAACAGCGGCTTCACCGTGTTGAACGCCTTCTCGGGCCCCCCGACCATGATGGTGAGTGACGCCGCCTTGGCGCCGACCTCGCCACCCGACACCGGCGCATCGAGATAATCCGCGCCGCGCTCGTTGATGGCCTTGGCAAATTCCTTGGTCGCCAACGGTGAGATCGAGCTCATGTCGACCACGATCTTGCCCGACGACAGCCCTTCGGCCACGCCACCCTTGTCGAACAGCACGGCGTTCACGTGCGGTGTATCCGGCACCATGATGAAGATGATGTCGGATTGCTCCGCCACCTCCTTGCCGGAGACAACAGCCTTTGCACCGGCGTCGCGGAGATCGGCCGGGACCGGATTGACGTCACGCACCACCAGCCGATGCCCCGCCGCCAGCAGGTGCGCCGCCATCGGGCGCCCCATGATGCCGAGACCGATAAAACCGAGATTGCTCATTTGTGGTTTTCCTTTTCGAACTGAAATTGATTGGATTACTCGAACCGACACCTCACCCTCTCGTGTCATCACCGGRCTTGTCCCGGTGATCCCGCTTAGGGAGGCAGTGCGTCCCTAAGCGAGGTTGCCGGGACAAGCCCGGCAACGACAAGGTAAGGATCAAGCCCGCGTGTGAGGCAGTGGGTTTCACTCCGCCGCCATCGGCGCATACCAGCCGAGGCTTTCGGTGGTGGTGGTCTTCGGCTTGTATTCGCAGCCGATCCAGCCGCGATAGCCGATCTCGTCGAGATAACGGAACAGGAAGGGATAATTGATCTCGCCGGTGCCCGGCTCGTTGCGACCGGGATTGTCCGCGAGCTGCACATGGGCGATCCGGTCGAGGTGCTTCTTCAGCGTGGGCGCGATATCACCTTCCATCACCTGCATGTGGTAGATATCGTACTGGATGAAGAGATTGTCCGAGCCAACATCAGCGATCAGTTGCACTGCCTGTTCGGTGCCGGTCAGGAAGAAGCCGGGAATGTCCCGAGTGTTGATCGGCTCGATCAGCAGCTTGATGCGCTCCTTGGCCAGCGTATCCGCGGCATAACGCAGGTTTTTCACCAGCACCTTGCGCAGCTCGTCACGATTGGCGCCTTCTGGCGCGATGCCGACCAGGCAGTTGAGCTGCCGGCAATCCAGCGCATGCGCATAATCGATGGCGCGCTGCACGCCGTCACGGAATTCGATCACGCGATCGGGCAGGATTGCGATGCCGCGCTCGCCGCCGGCCCAGTTGCCCGCGGGCAGATTATGCAGCACCTGCGTCAGCCCGTGCTGCTGCAACTGCTCGGCCAGCACTGCCTTTTCGAACTCATAGGGAAACAGGTACTCGACGCCGGAGAAACCGGCGTTCTTGGCGGCGGCGAAACGATCGACGAACGGTAGTTCGCCAAACAGCATGGTGAGATTGGCGGCAAATTTCGGCACGGGCGTTGTCCTTTGCTATCGTTTCACGACGCGAAAACTCTTTCGGCCGGAGGCGGCGGGCAACGCGCCCGCATCATATTCTGCGTCATGCCCGGCCTTGTGCCGGGCATCCACGTCTTCTGCTGAGCCGCTGTAAGGCGTGGATGCCCGCACCAAGTGCAGGCATAACGCCGAGAGCGGAGCAGCGCCGTGGCTCCCAACTACTCCGCCGGCTCCAGTGCAGGCTTCGGAGCTTCCTCGAACTCGTTGATGCCGTCGATCTCTACCCCCATCGGGATGTTGGTGACGCGCTCCAGGATGAACTCGATCACCACTGGCACCTGGTGCTCCTTCATCAGCGCCTCGGCGCGGGCGAAGGCATCCTTGAACTCGTTGGGGCTGCGCACCCGCACTGCCTTGCAACCGAGGCCCTCGGCCACCGCAACGTGATCGACGCCATAGCCGCCGGTATCAGTGTTGATATTCTCGAACGCCAGCGAGACCTCGAAATCCATGTTGAAGCCGCGCTGCGCCTGACGGATCAGACCGAGATAGGAGTTGTTCACCACCACATGCAGATACGGCAGCTTGTGCTGGGCGCCGACCGCGAGCTCCTCGATCAGGAACTGGAAGTCGTAATCGCCGGACAGCGCCACGATCTTCTTGTCCGGGCACGCCGCGCGCACGCCCAGCGCGGCCGGCAGGGTCCAGCCGAGCGGGCCGGCCTGACCGCAATTGATCCAGTGCCGGGGGTGGTAGACATTAAGCAGCTGGCCGCCGGCGATCTGGGACAGGCCGATGGCGGTGACGTAGCAGGCGTCGCGGCCGAACGCAGCGTTCATCTCCTCATAGACTGTCTCTTATACACATCTAGATGTGTATAAGAGACAGCATAGACGCGCTGCGGCTTCAGCGGCACCTGGTCGAAATGGGTCTTGCGCGGCATGCTGGCCTTGCGTTCACCGCACTCGTGTGCCCAGGCGCTGCGGTCCTTCAACTTCTTCGCGGCCTTGCGCTCCCGCGCAACCTCGATGAACAATGTCAGCGCCGCATGCGCATCGGAGACGATGCCGAAATCCGGCCCGAACACCCTGCCGATCTGCGTCGGCTCGATATCCACATGGATGAACTTGCGACCCTTGGTGTAGACCTCGACCGAGCCGGTATGGCGATTGGCCCAGCGGTTGCCGATGCCGATGACAAAGTCCGACGCCAGCAGCGTGGCATTGCCGTAGCGGTGGCTGGTCTGCAGCCCGCACATGCCGGCCATCAGCGGATGATCGTCGGGAATGGCGCCCCACCCCATCAAGGTCGGGATCACCGGAATGCCGGTCAGTTCCGCGAACTCGACGAGTTCAGCCGAGGCATCGGCGTTGATGATGCCGCCGCCGGCCACGATCAGCGGCCGCTCGGCCGCCTGCAGCATGTCCAGCGCCTTCTCGATCTGTTTGCGGGTGGCGCGCGGCTTGTAGACCGGCAGCGAGGCATAGGTCTCTTCGTCAAACTCGATCTCGGCGAGTTGCACGTCGATCGGCAGATCGACCAGCACCGGACCCGGCCGGCCCGAGCGCATCACATGAAACGCCTGCTGCAGCACCATCGGCACCAGCGCTGGCTCGCGCACCGTCACCGCCCACTTGGTGACGGGCTTGGCGATCGACTCGATATCAACCGCCTGGAAATCCTCCTTGTAGAGTTTTGCGCGCGGCGCCTGGCCGGTGATGCAGAGGATCGGAATCGAATCCGCCTGCGCCGAATAGAGTCCAGTGATCATGTCGGTACCGGCGGGGCCCGAGGTGCCGATACACACGCCGATATTGCCGGCAACGGCGCGGGTGTAGCCCTCCGCCATGTGCGAAGCGCCCTCGACATGACGCGCCAGCACGTGACGGATCGATCCGCGCGCCTTCAGCGCTGAATACAGCGGGTTGATCGCAGCGCCGGGAACACCGAACGCACAGGAGATGCCTTCCTTTTCAAGAACCCGCACCGCCGCGTCGACTGCTCGCATCCTGGCCATGGCTCGCTCCGCAAAATTGTTCTGGGAGTGCCACCATCGGCGCGTGCGGCCGCCTTCTCAATCGCGCCGGTTTTGTTTCCCACGATGCGGCAGGGAAATGGAAATCAATGATTGCTCAAGACGTTAGACGGCGAAAACGCGTGGAAGAACTCGTCGCATGCGTGATCACAGTCACGCGGCACCGTCTACTCGAACAACGGCACCTGCTGCATCTCCGGCACCAGCACGAGCCCCTTGTCGGTGATGCGGATTTCCGGAATCACCGACAGCGGGATCAGGTTGAAGCCCATGTACGCAATGGTGCAGCCGGCGGCCGCCCATTCGGCCTTGAGCAGCTTCACCTCCTCGGCCACCTCGGTGATGCGCTTGTCCGACAACAGACCGGCAATCGGCAGTGGGACAAACGCCGTCACCCGGCCATCGGCAACGACACAGACGCCGCCCTGGTGCTGCTTGATCGCCGCCAGCGCCACCTGCATGTCGGCTTCATTGGTGCCGGCGATGATGATGTTGTGGCTGTCGTGGCCGACACTGGAGGCCACCGCGCCGCGCTTGAGGCCGAAATCCTTGAGCAGGCCGTAGGCGACATTGCCCGCCGACTTGCCGTGCCGCTCTACCACGGTGACGAAGCAGAGACCATGACGTGCGAACAGCGTCGGCCAGTCTTTCGCCGGCTCGATCGCAACCTTGTCATGGATCAGGGTGATGCCGGGCAGCGCCGTCCTGATGGCATGGACCGTGCAAGCCTTCTCCGGCAATGCGGGCGTAAGCTTCACCTGCTCCGGCAACTTCACCGTCGCATAGGCCGCTTTCGGATATTGATAGCGCTGCGACAAGGCTGCATCGAGCAGCGGCGTGATCTTGCCCTTCTCGACCACGAGCTGGCCGCCGTACCAGGTGCACTGGGGTTTGAGCGTATCGTCCGTCAGCACGAGATCGGCGCGGCGGCCGCCGCCCAAACCACCGATGTCGTTTTCGGCATTGAAGCGCGTCGCGCCATGCAGCGAGCCCATCGACCAGGCCTGCTCCGGCGACATCCCCGCCTTCACCGCTTCCCGCACCACCCAGTCGAGCCCGAACTGGAAGAGATCGTCGGCGTCGCGGTCGTCGGTGCACACGGCGATGCGCTTGTGCGAGGCCCCGAGCTCGGTGATGGTGCGGATCGCCTGCGGCAGGCTGTGCCACGGCGTGGTGGGCGGGCCGCCGCGCAGGAAGATCCAGACGCCCGCCTCCAGCAGATCGTCGGCGATGTCGCGATCGATCGCCTCATGGGTGTCGGTGACGCCGCTCGCCGCGTAGGCCGCGACAAACTCGCGGCCGTAGATATGGCCGGACACCGGCCGCCCGCGCTTCAGCGCCGCCGCGATGATCGCATGACTGCGCTCGTCGCCCATGGTGACTGGAACGAAATCCATCTTCTCGCCGAGCGCGACCGCCTCCGGCCAGCGATCGAACAGGCCCGCGATCTTTTCCGCGGTGAGATCGCCGCCCGCGGTCTCCAGCGCTGCCGAGGTCGCCGGCACCGTGCTGGGCACCGTGAGGAAGATCGAGAGCGGCGCCTGGCGAGCGTCCTCCAGCATGGCCTCGACGCCGGCCACGTCCATCACATTGCCGATCTCGTGGCTGTCGCAGAAGATCGTGGTGGTGCCGTTGAGCAGCGCCGCCTCCGCATAGGCGCAGGCCGTCACCATCGACGATTCGATATGGATGTGCGGATCGACCAGCCCCGGCGCGATGAGGCCGCCGGCGGCATCATAGATCGCGGCACCACCGCTCGCGCTTTTATGGGCGCCAGCGGGCTTGACCGCGGCGATGCGTCCGCCGCTGATCCAGACTTCGCGCTCATGAAGGATGCGCTCCGAATAGGTCGACAGCACCCGCGCCCCGGTGATGACGAGATCCGGCGCCACGCGCCCGGAGGCGACATCGGCAAGACGGCGCGTCATGGTGTGCAGCGGCTGGACGGAAAAGCGGGTCAATTGGGACATGGCACTCTCGTTGCGAGGAAACGGCGCGACGGGATCGTCGCTCCCGGGCCGATGCGGAGCAAGCTCAAATTACGCCGAGGCATGCATGCCGTTTGGGCAATGCATCGGTGCAATACATTGGTGATTGGCTTGCATTTTAAAGGTGTTGAGACCAAGCGGCGGCGCTGGGCCTCTATCCTCCGCGCAGCTCCGGGAAGATCGCCTCATCCTGCAGGACCACGTCGGCGGTCTTTTGATAATGCGCCGTCAGCAGCTTCACCGCTTCCTCAGTGTCGCCGCTCATTACCGCGTTGACGATGGCGAGATGCTCGTCGCCGATGTGGCGCGAGGGAAACGCCTTGCGGATCGACAGCCGCCGGTAGCGATAGAGCTGATCGGCGAGCTGCCCGCAGAACGCGATCAGCGACTGCGATCCGCAGTGGCCGATCAGCGTGCGGTGGTAGATGCGATGCAGCCGCTCCCATTCCGGATTGTTTTCGAATTCCGTCTCATTCAGCGAGCGTGGCGTCCGGCTCAGGCGATGCTGCGCCAGCAAGAGCTGCTCTTCCCATAACGACGACGTCGCCGCCATGGATTCGCGCAGCGCCAGGCTCTCCACCCAGCAGCGCGTCTTGGTGAGCTCGGCGAGTTCGGCGCGGCTGATGTCGCGGACATAGAAGCCGCGCTGCTCGCGCACTTCGACCAGCCCATCCGAGGTCAGGCGGTTGAGCGCCTCGCGCAGCGGTGTCTGTCCGGTCTGATAGGTTTCCATCAGAAACCGCATCTGCAGTTTGCGCGACGGCGCCAGCCGTCCGGACAACAAGTCTTCGCGCAGCCGGTCATAGACATTGCTCGCCTGGGTCGACGGCACCGCCGCCACCTGAACCGCCGCTGTCGTGCTCACGCGCCTGCCTCCCTACGACATGCACACATCTCGCCGGCGGCACGTCACTCCACCCCTTGTCATCACCGGGCTTGTCCCGGTGATCTCGCTTAGGGAGGCAGTGCGCCCCTAAGCGGGGTTGCCGGGACAAGCCCGGCAACGACAAACGAAAGACCTGCCTCCAGCGAGCTTGTTCGCGAATCCACGCCTTTTATACACTTTCTGCAAGAATCACAAAATTTATAAATTTATATTGTGGGAACGATTTTATGTAATATACAGCGAGGACCGGTCGAGACCTCCCGGCTGAAGGAGGTGCGCGCGTCCGGACATGAGGAACCGCACGCATGACCCGCTTTCCCGTCATCGCGCTTCGTAGCGTCGATCTCGGCACACCCGATCTCGATCGCTCCGAACAGTTTTATGTCTCGGTGTGGGGGCTCGACGTGGTCGCACGTCACAACGGCGCTGTTTATCTGCGCGCCAGCGGCAGCGATCATCATGTGCTGGCGCTGCATCACAGTGCGCGTCCGGAACTGCGCGCCGTCACGTTTCGCGTGGCCGATATCAGCGACTTCGCTGCGATTGCCGGCAATGTCATCGCCCAGGGCGGACAGCTCGTCGCTCCGGCCGCGGCGAATGACGCGCCCGACGGCGGTCGCATCATGACGGTGCGCGGGCCCGAAGGCGGCCTGCTAAGTTTCGTGCACGGCGATCTCAGACACGCGGCCATGCCAGCGCAAGGCGATCGCGCCGAACGGCTTGCCCACGTCAATCTCAACAGCGTCGATGTCGAYGCSTCGGCCGCATTCTACGAGAAGGCGCTCGGTTTCCGTCTCACCGACCGATCGAAGCTGATGGCGTTCGTCCGCTGCAACAGCGACCACCATGCGGTGGTGATCGCGGAGGCCAAGGTCAACGGGCTCAACCACGTCGCCTTCCTGATGCCTGGTCTCGAAGCGGTGATGCGCGGCTCCGGCCGCATGATCGACGCCGGTTTCCCGATCGCATGGGGCGTCGGCCGCCACGGCCCCGGGGACAACGTGTTCTCCTATTTCATCGATCCCGTGGGCTTCGTCATCGAATACACCGCCGAAGTGCTGCAGGTCGACGACGACTATGTGGTGCGCGGTCCCGGCGAATGGGTCTGGCCGCCCGGCCGCACCGATCAATGGGGCATCGCGCCGCCCAAGGCCGAGCATGTCAAGGCGGCGCAAGTCGCCGTGCCCTATGCCACCGAAACCTGAGCGACAGCAACCGATGTCGCACGCAGACACACCCAACGCATATCGGGTCGTGGTGGTGGGCTTCGGTCCCTCCGGCGCAGTGGCGACCAGCCTGCTCGGCGACCGCGGCATCCGCACGCTGACCATCGATCGCCAGCGCGAAGTCTACGACAAGCCGCGGGCAATCGCGATCGATCACGAGATCCTGCGGCTGCTGGACAATCTTGGTGTTGCTGACCGCGTGCGGCCGTTCATCGCGCCGTTCCCCGCCTCGCAGCATTTCGGCGCCAGGGGACAATTGATCCGGCGCATCGACATGGTGAGCGAACCCTATCCGCTGGGCTACACGCCGAGCATGGTGTTCACCCAGCCGCCGGTGGAAGCAGCACTGCGGCAGCACGCGCAAGACTATCCCAGCGTCGCCGTCGATCTCGGCACCGAACTCGTCAGCCTCGCGCAAACGCCCGATGGCGTGACACTCGAGCTGCGCAGCGACAGCGGCGCGACACGCACGGTCACGGCCGACTACGTCATCGCCTGCGACGGCGCCTCCAGCGGCGTGCGCCAGCAGCTTGGCATCGCCTTCGACGATCTGGTATTCGACGAGCCGTGGCAGGTGGTCGACCTGCAGGTGAACGACGCTGCCCTCGGAAAATTGCCGCAGACGGCGGTGCAGTTCTGCAATCCGGCGCGGCCCACCACCTTCATCATCGGCCCCGGCAATCATCGCCGCTTCGAGATCATGCTGCTGCCGGACGAAGATCCGCGCGCCATGGAGCAATCGGACCAGGTCTGGCGGTTGCTGGCGCCATGGCTCGCGCCTGATGACGCCACGCTCTGGCGCGCCGCGAGCTATCGCTTTCATGCGCTGGTCGCGCAGCAATGGCGGTGCGGCCGCGTGTTCCTGGCGGGCGACGCCGCCCATCAGCAACCGCCCTTCATCGGCCAGGGCATGTGCCAGGGCATTCGCGATGTCGCCAATCTCGTCTGGAAGCTCGAGCGCGTGCTGCAAGGAAAGTCCGGGGATGCGCTGCTCGACAGCTACGGCGTGGAACGCAGTGCCCATGTGCGCGAGCTCACCACGCGCATCAAGGCGATCGGCCATGTGATCTGCGAGCGCAATCCTGTCGCCGCCGAGGCCCGCGACGCGCGCATCCTCGCCGAGGGCAACGGCGCAGCCCGCACCATCACCCGGCAGGACATCGTGCCGCCGCTCAGGCAGGGATTGCTGGCCACAGCCGCTCATGCGGCGAACGGCACGTTGTTTCCGCAGCCATGGATACGCACGCAGGAGGGCCGCAAGCTGCTCGATTCCGTCTGCGGCACCGGATGGCGTCTCGTCCTCGACGGCCGCAGAGACCTTGCGGCCTCACCTGCGATCGCCGACCAAGCGAACAATACCGGGCTGCGGATCATCCGCATCGGCGCGGCGGACGGCGCGATCGATATGATCGCGGAAGACCAGGACGTCGTCGCAAATTGGTTTGCACGGCACGACTGTGCGGCCGCGATCGTGCGCCCCGATCACTACGTGTTCGGCGTCAGCGCTGGCGCACAATCGCTGGCCGCGATGATGACGGAACTGTCGGCGCGGCTGCACTAAGGCAATTCAACAACACAAAGAACACGACAGGGGGAAGACCATGACATCACCAGCCGCGACCGCCGAACCGACGAGCAGAAGCCGCGCCTTCGCCGTTCTCATCATGCTGTTTCTCTTCCAGACGCTGAACTTCTTTGACAAGCTGGTGTTCGGCCTCTCCGCGGTGCCGATGATGAAGGAGCTGGCGCTGACGCCGCAGCAGTTCGGGCTGATCGGCAGCAGCTTCTTTCTGCTGTTCTCGCTGTCAGGCATGGCAGTCGGGCTGGTCGTGATCGGCCGTTATCCGACCAAGTGGATCCTGATCCTGCTCGCCGCGGTGTGGTCGGCGACGCAGATCCCGGTGTTCTTCACCAGTTCCGTCGCCGTGCTCGTGGCCTGTCGCATCATCCTCGGCGCCGGCGAAGGCCCGGGCCTGCCGACCGCGCTGCACGCCTGCTACAACTGGTTCGCCGCCGACAAGCGCAGCGTACCGAGCGCAGTGGTGCTGCAGGGCATCAGCGTCGGCCTGCTACTCGGAGCGCCGTTCCTCACCTATGTCATCGTCAACCACGGCTGGCGCACCGGATTCCTGGTCTGCGGCCTGCTCGGCGTGGCGTGGATCGCGTTGTGGGCGCTGATCGGCGGCGAAGGACCGTATGCCGCCGGCAATGTCAATCATGACGCGGCCCCCGCGACCGTGCCGACAAAGATGCTGTGGTGCGATCCCACCGTGATCGGCGTCATCATCATGTCGACCGCATCGTACTGGATCGTCGGCATGTCGGCGACCTGGCTGCCGCCCTACCTGCAGCTCGGCCTCGGCTACAAGCCGACCGATGTCGGCTGGATCATCTCCGGCATCTATCTGTTCCAATCGCCGCTGCTGCTCGGCGGTTCGTGGCTCACGCAGTATCTGCAGCGCAACGGCTGGAGCCTGCGCACCTGCCTCGGCAACGCCTCGGGAGTGGCGCTGCTCGCTGCGGGCTGCGCGCTGCTGCTCACGCTGGTCACCTCGGGTCCGCTGCAGCTCGCCTGCATTGCGATTGCTTTTGCCGCGCCGAGCCTGACCACGATCTTCGGACCGGTCGCGCTCGGCGCGGTGGCGCCGGCCGCGCAGCGCGGACGGCTGATCGTGGTGATCTATTCCGGCAATGCCGCCTCCGCGCTGGTGTCCAACGCGCTGACTGGCTGGATCGTCGGTGAAGCCGGCACCAACGTCGCGCTCGGCTACGCCCATGCCATGACCTTCACCGCGGGGATTTTGCTGGTCGGCGCGGTCGCGGCCTTCGCGTTGATTTTCCCGGAACGCACGATTGCGCGCTTCTCGAAGACCACCGCGATGGCCACCGCCGCCGCGCACGCTGCCTAGCTTCCCTCCGTCAACCACCAAGGACATCCGATGAAATTCGCAAGTTTCAAGATCAACGGTGCCGCCAGTTGGGGCCTCATCGACGGCGACGCTGCCGTGGACGTCGGCGCACTGCTGCGCGATCGCTATCCCGATCTGAAATCCGCCATCGCCGCCGGCGCGCTGGCGGAGGCGGCAGCCGCAGCGACGAAGGCCGCGCGGCATCCGCTGGCCGCGATCACATGGCTGCCGGTGATCCCCAATCCCGACAAGATCCTCTGCATCGGCCTCAACTACGARAYRCACCGCAAGGARACCGGCCGTRCCGAGGTGGAGAATCCCACCGTGTTCGGCCGYTTCGCCAACAGCCAGACCGGYCATCTCGCYGATATCATCCGCCCGCGTGTCTCGASCGATCTCGATTTCGAGGGYGAACTCGCCCTGGTCATCGGCAARGGCGGCCGTTACATCCCGCGCGCGGAAGCMTGGGGCCACATCGCRGGCTATGCCTGCTACAATGAGGGCAGCGTGCGYGATTATCAGCGCCACACCCACCAGTTCACSCCCGGCAAGAATTTTCCGCARACCGGCGCGTTCGGTCCCTGGATGGTSACGCCCGACGAAGCCGGWGATCTCGGRYCRCTGCGGCTGCAGACCCGCTTGAACGGCGAGGTGGTGCAGGAGGCRACCATCAGCCARATGATCTTCGATATCCCCAGACAAATCGAATACTGCTCGACCTTCACGCGGCTSGAGCCCGGCGACGTCATCGTCACCGGCACCCCGGGYGGCGTCGGCGCCAAGCGCACSCCGCCGCTGTGGATGAAGCCCGGCGACRTSGTCGARGTGGARATCGACCGCATCGGCCTRCTGCGCAACGGCATCGCCGACGARRCGTGAGACGGCTCGCGAAGTCGTGACCGCGCGCGTCATGGCAAAGGCGAAAWGGCMCCGTTAARGATGCCGCTTCGCCTTTCCATCCGCCGCCTCAGYWCCCGGACAYCATGACGACCCCTGCGACTTAYGATCCCCTGCTGCGCAARATCCAYTGGGCCACCGCGATCCTGTTCATYATCGCCATGCTGATCGGCTTCTATTGCGGCYTGCAGGARCCRGGMACMTCRCCRCGSCGYGAACTGCTCGATGTCCACAAATCGCTCGGCGTGACCCTGTTTGCGCTGGCGATCCTGCGCGTGATGGTGCGCCTYTCGACGCGCGCCCCGCCCGAGCCGRCCGCSTTCGGACCGCTGGTCCGGCTGGCCGCRCGGCTCAATCACTGGGCGCTGTACCTGATCCTGTTCATCATGCCGATCACCGGCTACATGTTCTCATCGGCCGGCGGCTATTCGCTGCGCTATTTCTGGATGTTCAGCTGGCCGCGGCTGTTCGCCGGCAACAAGGTCATCGCGGAAGCTGGCGAGACCGCGCACGGCATTCTCGCCTATTTTGTCTATCTCGTCGTAACGCTGCACATTGCAGCGACGCTCTGGCACGTTCTCGTCAAGAAAGACGGCACCCTGGCCCGCATGTGGCCGGCGCAATCGCGGACGTAACAACAAAAGCCGGATTCCAGTGCTTCAGTCAGCGCTTCACGATCAGTGCGGCTTCCGCCTCGAGCCGGCCCTGAACTTAAGTCTTCAGGCCGTCACCGGCGCTACGCCGCCCAGCGCCGTGGTCAACTCCTGCGCGACGTCGCGCACGATCTTGCCCAGCACCGGCAGACGATCGATCGTTACCCGTGCGGTGGTGCCGGACACCGAGATGGCGGCGAGCGGTTCGCTGCGATCGTCGAAGACCACGGCGGAAACGCAGCGCAGTCCCATCACGGCCTCCTCGTCATCCACCGAGTAGCCTTGCTCGCGGATGGTCTGCAGGATTTTGCAGAGTTCGCCGGCGCGCACCACGGATTTTGCGGTGAGCTTCGGCATGCCCTGGCGGCGGATCACCGCATGCACCTCGTCTTCCGAATAGGTCGACAGCACCGCCTTGCCGAGGCCGGAGGCCACCATCGGCACCCGGCCACCCACCTTGGTGACCGTGCGCATGATCTCGCGGCTCTCGACCCGGTTGACGATAATGACGGAGCCGTCGTCGACCACGGCGAGGTTCGCGGTCTCGCGGGTCTGGTCGCGCAGCTTGCGCAGGAACGGCAGCGCCTGCGCCGAGAAGCTGCGCCGGCGCAGGAACGTGGTGCCCACGGAAAAACTCTTGGCACCGATGTGCCAGATCGACTCGCTGCGGTCGAATTGCACGAAGCGGCGCTTCTCCAGCGTGGTCAGCAGCCGGTGCACCGTGGACGGCGACAGCCCGGTGCGGACGGCGAGATCGGTCAGCCGATAACCTTCGTCGTCTTCGGCGAGCGTTTCGATCAGCAGCAATGCGCGGTCGACCGACTGGACGCCGCCGTCCTTGCTCTCCACCTCACCGTCCGCAGCGCATCCCGCTTTCGCAGCGTGGGGCTCGACTGGCCTGCGCCGGATCAAATCCTTCTTCATCGCCACCTGCTCCCGCGATCATGTAGCCCGGATGAGCGAAGCGACATCCGGGCCAGCACGCCTCGGACAACGTCCCGGATATCGCTTCGCTCATCCGGGCTACAATTCTACGCGTACTTTCGTCATGCAGCTCGCAGCACGTCCAAGAACACTTTCCTGAAAACCTGAAAGGTACCGCCCCGGCAGTTATCCCGCGGCGGCACCTTGTTTGTCATGGCGTCATCTCGCCACTTACAGCAGGCCGGCGCCGCGGGCCCACTTGTACTTGGCGCCGAGAACCTCGACCGGCAGTTCGGTCGAGTACGCATAGGCCGGGATGCCGTTCTGGTAGAGATAYTCGGCGGCTTCCTCGACCTCGACGTCRCCGGCRAGCGAGGCCACGATCGGCTTGACGAAGCCCTTGGCCTCCATTTCCTTCTTCACTTCGACCATGTTGCGGGCGAACACCATCGGYGGSGTGACGATGGTGTGCCAGTARCCCAGGATCAGCGAGTGGATMCGCTCRTCCGASAGGCCGAGCTTGACGGTGTTGACGTAGGTGATCGGCGGYTCGCCACCGGTGATGTCGACGGGGTTGCCGGCGGCACCGAAMGGCGGGATGAACTTGCGGAASGCMGTRTCGAGATCCGGCGGCATCGCCATCAGCGACAGGCCGTTGTCGACSACMGCGTCSGAGAGCAGCACRCCCGATCCRCCGGCRCCGGTGATGATCAGCACGTTCTCGCCCTTCGGCGTCGGCAGCACCGGAATGCCGCGKGCGAAYTCGAGCARYTGCCGCAGCGAGCGGGCGCGGATGACGCCCGATTGCTTGAGCACGTCCTCGTAGATCTTGTCGTTGCCGGCGAGCGCGCCGGTRTGCGACGARGCRGCCTTSGCRCCGGCCGAGGTKCGGCCGGCCTTGAGCACCACSACCGGCTTCTTCTTGGAGACSCGCTTGGCGGCTTCCGCRAARGCGCGGCCGTCCTTCAGRTCCTCGCARTGCTGSGCGATGATSGTGGTGTTGGGRTCCTGCTCGAAGAAGGCGAGCAGATCGTCCTCGTCGATGTCCGACTTGTTGCCGAGGCCGACGATGGCGGARACGCCCATCTTGGCCGAGCGKGAGAAGCCRATGATYGCCATGCCGATGCCGCCGGACTGYGACGACAGCGCYGCCGAGCCCTTGACGTCATAGGCCGTGCAGAACGTGGCGCAGAGATTGGCKGGGGTRTAGTAGAAGCCGTAGATGTTCGGCCCCATCAGGCGGACATTGTACTTCTTGCCGATCTCRACGATCTCTTCCTGCAGYGCAGGCTCGTTGGCTTCGGCAAATCCCGACGGAATGAGAACGGCGCCCGGAATCTTCTTCTCGCCGCACTCAATCAGCGCGCCGGCGACGAACTTGGCRGGGATCGCGAAMACMGCRGTGTCGATCACGCCCGGYACRTCCTTGACGCTCTTGTAGGCCTTGTAGCCCAGGATCTCSTCGGCCTTGGGGTGGATCGGATAGATCTCGCCCTTGTAGCCRCCATTGACCAGGTTCTTCATCACCGAGTTGCCGATCTTGCCRGCTTCGGCCGAGGCGCCGATCACCGCAACCGCCTTCGGCTGCATGATGCGGTTCATCGCGGTGACGATTTCCTCGTTGGAGCGCGGCGCCGGACGSGGCTTRTAGGCGAAATCGACCACGATGCGCACGTCGGCGGCGATCGCRTCCTTYTTGGTSGCRAACACMGGGTTGAGRTCGAGTTCGACGATTTCGGGGAAGTCGCTGACGAGYTGCGACACCTTGACGATGACGTCGGCCAGCGCMGCGCGGTTCACCGCCTCGCCGCCGCGAACGCCGTCGAGCATTTCATGGGCCTGGATGCCGTCGAGCATCGACAGCGCATCCTCGTTGGTGGCGGGCGCAAGACGGAAGGTGACGTCCTTGAGCACTTCGACCAGCACACCGCCGAGGCCGAACGCCACGAGCTTGCCGAACGAGCCGTCGGTGATCGAGCCGACGATGACCTCGGTGCCGCCGACCAGCATCTGCTGCACCTGGATGCCTTCGATCTTGGCATCGGCCTTGTACTTCTTGGCGTTGGCCAGGATGGTGTCGTAGGCCTTCTCGGCCTCGGCCGCGGTCTTGACCCCAACGATGACGCCGCCGGCTTCGGTCTTGTGCAGAATGTCTGGCGAGACGATCTTCATCACCACCGGGAACCCCATGCCGCCGGCGAGCTTGGCCGCATCCGCGGCCGATGTCGCAACGCCTTCCTTAGGAACCGGGATGCCATAGGCATCGCAGACCAGCTTGCCTTCGGGGGCGGTCAGGCTGGTGCGGCCATCGGCCTTCACCGCATCGAGTACCGCACGAACTGAATTCTTGGCATCTTTCCCCAGATCGATCTTGCGAGCTGCGTCCTGCGCCATTGGCTTCCTCCTTGTTAAGTCGATTTTGCTTGTGGGTTGAAACACATGCTCCCCCACATCGTCATGGCCGGGCTCGTCCCGGCCATCCACGTCTTTCTTGTTGCGATGCCGTGAAGACGTGGATCACCGGGACAAGCCCGGTGATGACGACTGAGAATGTCGAGCTTTCTCCACTCTCACGACGATCTCGAATTCCTTTGGCATTTGGTATGCCAAGAACAATGTTTGTCAAGGGCATTTGTCGCTTGACTCTGCTGAGAAAGCGCGCAAGTTGACATTCTGGCATCTGGCATGCCAAGAACAAGGGATGCAATGACGTGGTATCATCTCCTTCTTTCAAACAGGGGAGTGATTCATGGCCAGCGAGAAAACCGGCAAGGCGCAACCGACCATGGCAGACGCAGATATTGCGATCATGCGGATCGCTCCTGAGACCAGCTTCAAGACCAAGGCCTACGACGCCTTGAAGGAAGCCATTCTCAAGATGGACATCTATGCGACGCCGGAACCGGTGATGCTGGACGAGCGCGCACTGTCGGAGCGCCTGGGCGTCAGCCGCACACCGATCCGCGAGGCGATCGCCATGCTGGAGCAGGACGGCTTCGTCAAAACGGTTCCGCGCCGCGGTATCGTGGTGGTGCGCAAGAGCAAGACCGAGGTGGTCGACATGATCCGCGCCTGGGCGGCGCTGGAGAGCATGGCGGCGCGCCTGATCACCACCACCGCGCGCAAGAAAGACATCTCCGCGCTGCGCGGCTTCTTCAAGGATTTCGGCAAGGACCGCCTGCCGCAGGATCACATCGAAGAGTATTCCAAGGCCAACATCGTGTTTCACCAGGCGCTGCTGGGCTTAAGTGAATCCCAGGTGCTGGTCGACATGACCAACGACATCCTGCTGCATGTGCGCGGCCACCGCCAGCTCACCATCGGCCGGCAGGAACGCATCGCCACCTCGCTCCCCGAGCATCTCGCCATCATCACGGCGCTCGAGGACCGCGACACCGAATTGGCCGAGAAGCTCGCGCGCGACCACACGCTGGGGCTCGCGGCCTATGTCGAAGCCCACGGGCACGAAATATTCACTTGAGAGCATGATCCGGACGCAGTGAGACACGGTTTTCCGCCCTCGATCATGCTCAGGGAAGACCAGCCTCACAAAAACTAAGGACCAGGGAGACGCCGAGATGTTGAACACCGTTGCCAAGAGTGAAGCCGAGACCGAAAAAGAATTGACCGACGGCTTTCATCTCATCATCGATGCACTCAAGCTCAACGGCGTCACCACGATTTACGGCGTGCCCGGCATTCCGATCACCGACTTCGGCCGCATGGCGCAGGCCGAAGGCATCCGCGTCATCTCGTTCCGCCACGAACAGAACGCCGGCAACGCCGCCGCCATCGCCGGCTACCTGACCAAGAAGCCCGGCATCTGCCTCACGGTGTCCGCGCCCGGCTTCCTCAACGGCCTGACCGCGCTCGCGCATGCGACCACGAACTGCTTCCCGATGATCCTGATCTCGGGCTCGTCCGAGCGCGAGATCGTCGACCTGCAGCAGGGCGACTATGAGGAGATGGATCAGCTCGCCATCGCCAAGCCRCTGTGCAAGGCRGCGTTCCGCGTGCTGCAYGCCGCCGACATCGGCATCGGYGTSGCSCGYGCGATCCGCGCCGCSGTGTCCGGCCGKCCGGGCGGCGTCTATCTCGACCTGCCGGCMAAACTGTTCGGCCAGGTGATGGAAGCCGACGCCGGCCAGAAGTCGCTGGTCAAGGTSATCGACGCGGCCCCGGCGCAGMTCCCCGCYCCCGATGCRGTGAAGCGCGCGCTCGATGTGCTCARGGGCGCCAAGCGYCCSCTSATCATCCTCGGCAAGGGCGCGGCTTACGCGCAGGCCGACGAKACGATCCGCGCATTCATCGAGAAGAGCGGCATTCCKTTCCTGCCGATGAGCATGGCCAAGGGCCTGCTGCCCGACACCCATCCGCAGTGCGCCGGCGCCGCCCGCTCCACCGTRCTSAAGGAATCCGACGTCGTCATGCTGATCGGCGCMCGCCTCAACTGGCTGCTGTCGCATGGCAAGGGCAAGACCTGGGGCAAGCCCGGATCGCAGAAGTTYATCCAGATCGACATCGAGCCGAARGAGATGGACAGCAACATCGAGATCGCMGCMCCCGTGGTCGGCGAYATCGGCTCCTGCGTTTCGGCACTGCTCGCCGGCATGGACAGCAAGTGGCCGGCCGCGCCCGCCGAATGGGTCGGCGCCGTCAGGACCAAGAARGAAGACAACATCGCCAAGATGGCGCCAAAGCTGATGAGCAACGCGTTCCCGATGGATTACCACGGCGCGCTCGGTGCGCTGCGCACCATCATCAAGGAGCGTCCGGACGCCATCCTGGTCAACGAGGGCGCCAACACCCTCGATCTCGCCCGCGGCGTCATCGACATGCATCAGCCGCGCAAGCGCCTCGACGTTGGCACCTGGGGCGTGATGGGCATCGGCATGGGCTTTGCGGTTGCCGCCGCCATCGAGACCGGCAAGCCGGTGCTCGCCGTGGAAGGCGACTCCGCCTTCGGCTTCTCCGGCATGGAGATCGAGACCATCTGCCGCTACAACCTGCCGGTCTGTATCGTGGTCTTCAACAACAACGGCATCTATCGCGGCACCGACGTCAATCCGACCGGCGGCTCCGACGTCGCCCCCACCGTGTTCGTCAAGGACGCGCGTTACGACGTCATGATGCAGGCCTTCTTCGGCGGCGTCGGCGTCAACGCGACCTCGCCCGACGAGCTGAAGCGTGCCGTCAACGCGGCGATGGACAGCCGCAAGCCGACTTTGATCAACGCGGTGATCGATCCGACCGCCGGCAGCGAGAGCGGCCGCATCGGCAACCTCAATCCGCAGAGCGTGCTGAAGAAGAAATAAGCCGCCGTTGCGGGCGGGGCCAGCGTCCCTGCCCGCTTCACCCCTTCAACATCACAACCGACATAACCCTTTCTAGATTGAACGGAGCAGACGATGACACAGGCGCTCAAGGGCGTAAAAATTCTGGACTTCACCCATGTGCAATCGGGCCCGACCTGCACGCAGCTGCTGGCCTGGTTCGGCGCCGACGTCATCAAGGTGGAGCGTCCCGGCGTGGGCGACATCACCCGCGGCCAGCTGCGCGACGTGCCGAAGGTGGACAGCCTCTATTTCACGATGCTCAACCACAACAAGCGTTCCATCACGCTGGACACCAAGAACGCCAAGGGCAAGGAAGTGCTGACCGCACTGATCAAGACCTGCGACGTGCTGGTGGAGAACTTCGGCCCCGGCGTGCTCGACCGCATGGGCTTCCCGTGGGAAACCATCCAGAAGATCAACCCGAAGCTGATCGTCGCCTCGATCAAGGGTTTCGGCCCCGGCCCGTACGAAGACTGCAAGGTGTATGAGAACGTCGCCCAGTGCACCGGAGGCGCCGCTTCCACCACCGGCTTCCGCGACGGCCCGCCGCTGGTCACCGGCGCGCAGATYGGCGACAGCGGCACCGGCCTTCATCTCGCGCTCGGCATCGTCACCGCGCTCTATCAGCGCACCGTCACCGGCAAGGGCCAGAAGGTCACCGCCGCGATGCAGGACGGCGTGCTGAACCTTGCCCGCGTCAAGCTGCGCGACCAGCARCGCCTCGCCCAYGGCCCGTTGACCGAATACAGCCAGTACGGCGAAGGCATTCCATTCGGCGAAGCCGTGCCGCGCGCCGGCAACGACTCCGGCGGCGGCCAGCCGGGCCGCATCGTCAAGTGCAAGGGCTGGGAGAACGATCCCAACGCCTACCTGTACTTCATTACGCAAGCGCCGGTGTGGGAGAAGATCTGCGACGTGATCGGCGAGCCGACCTGGAAGACGCATCCGGATTACGCCAAGCCTGCGGCCCGCCTGCCGCGCCTGAACGAGATCTTCGCTCGCATCGAACAGTGGACCATGACCAAGACCAAGTTCGAAGCGATGGAAATCCTCAACAAGGACGACATCCCCTGTGGACCGATCCTGTCGATGAAGGAACTGGCCGAAGACCAGTCGCTGCGCGCCACCGGCACCATCGTCGAAGTCGATCATCCGGAGCGTGGCAAGTATCTCTCGGTCGGCAACCCGATCAAGCTGTCGGATTCACCCACCGTGGTGAAGCGCTCGCCACTGCTCGGCGAACACACCGACGAGATCCTGAAGCAGGTGCTCGGCTTCAGCGATCACCAGGTCGCCGAACTGCACGACTCCGGCGCCCTCGATCCGCCGCAGAAGGTAGCGGCGGAGTAAGCGCAGGCTGTACGTCCTCATGATTCATCAAAAAGCCGCCGGATAAAACCGGCGGCTTTTTCCTTTGGCGCGGATCGCCGACGCTCTTTCCGACCGCTGTCATGGCCTCATGTTGTCGGCAGCTTCCACCATCATGGTATTGACGCCCGCAAACAGTTCGTGGGTTGCGTCCGGAAAATAACGGCGCTGCACCTCACCGCGCTGGGTGAACACCACGCCCCAACCCTGGCGCATCTGCCCCAATTCATAGGGATAGATCAGGGGTTCCCTGATGTTGGTCTCGCTGATCGACGAACTCGAAGACATGCTCCCAAGTGACAGCCCCCCGCTTCCCGAGGAGCTCTGCACGTCGTGCCAGGTCAGGCGCTCATCGGCGAGGTCGGAGAGATATTTCCGTGTCGTCATGTCCTGCGGCGCGAAACTCTGCACCATGCCCGCATTGGACACGAAACTTTCCCACCTGTCCCTGTAGAGAACTTTCGCCTGGTTCAGGTCCTGGAAGATCGTCCAGAGCTTCACGCCATAGCCGCGCATCAGGGCGTAGTTGTCCTCGATGATTTCCATTTTTCCGAGTTGCGCGAACTCGTCCAGCATGAACAGCACCGGCACCGCAGTGCCCTCAACCGAGCGCAACAGCGGGCGCAAGATCGAGGTCACCATCAGGCGCAACCATGTGCCGTGCGACGCCAGGTACTCGGGCGGCAGGACCAGATAGATCGTTGTCGGAGTCTGTTTGACGGCAGCGAAATCGAACGCGCCTTTTTCCAGATCCGCGATCATCGGCGCGGAGTCGAGCCAGTCGGTCTGCACCTTGGCGGTGCGCCGGATGCCGCCTAGTTCCCGGTCTTCCGCGGTGTACGTGGTGAACTCGCTCAAACTTGCCGCCAGTGGCGGGCAAGCCTGCCCGAACCTCGCGACCATGCGCGCAAGCACCTTCGCCAGGAGCGATGGCGGCGCTCCGAGGATCTGACGAACCAATGCCAGCGAGGCCCCTGCGCCGTATTCCAGCCGCAGCCCCATCAGGATGCCCTTGATCAGGGCTTGCGCGGCCTGGCTCCAATATTTATCGCGCTCCTCCTCGGTCTTGATCAGTGCCACCGCCAGCACCTTCGCATCGTCGACAAAGCTCGGGCTCGCGGGGTCAAGGGCCGCGACAGGATTGAACCCGGTGCTCTCGCTGAGATCGGGGAAGCGCGCGGCGAGGTGCGGATAGGTGGTTTTGACCACGGCGAACGGATCGATCAGCATGATCCTGTGCCCGGCCGACTTGGCCCTCTCCGGCGCCGTATGGGCGAACAGCTCGCCCTTGGGATCGATGGCAACGATTGACCAGTCCTTGAGATAATACAGATTGGGAAACAACAGCCGCCGCGTCTTGCCGGAGCCGTTCGGACCAATGCTCAAGACGTGCCTGTCGCCGCGATAATTCCGCCGCTTTCCGGTGCAGATCCAGTCGCCGCGCAGCAGGTGGGCTTCATCGGCGGGCGGCGCGATCTCGTGGCCCATATAGAGCCCCTCGTTCTGCCACCACTGTGTCGCGCGTCCCGAGACATCTTCATAGGCCGACAATTCCGGCGCGGCCTGATTGGCCGGATCATTCACACCGCCGCGCCTCTGCAACATTGGATCTCCTAGTCGTCGTGGCTGATGGCTTCAGGAGCGGGCTTGGTGTTTCTTGCGGCAGGCTGCCGAGGCGTCGTTGCAATGCTTTCCGCCAGTCGCCGTGCCCGATAAGCCTTCAGCTCATCCGGCCTGAACAGCCAGTGCGTCAAAGTCACGTAGACGAACACCGCGTAGATCAGCGCGGGAATGCCGGTCAAGAGCAAGGCCAGATAAATCGACGCGCCCGCCCCTTGCTCGTAGCCCGCGCCAATGCTGTGGCTTTTCATCGCTTCCGGCCACTGCACCCAAATGATTGCGCCGACACCGAGCGCAATCACGATATTAATGAAGGCCAGCTTGAAGCGGGTTGCCATCATTTACACTCGCTCCGTTAGAAAGGACTACGAAGGTTACTCAGCCATATCGACACAACTGACTTATGCTGTTCGATTTCCGCCAACGCCTCAGCCTCGAGCGTTTCCACTTCGGCTTTCTTTTGCGCGACTGCGGCTGGCATGTTGTCGATCATTTGCATCTGCGCATCCGCCTCGACCTTGGCGGCCTTGGCGTCCGCCAGTGTTTTTTCCAGTTCCGCACGGAGGGTTTGAAGCTTTACGGTTGCATCGCCAATGCTCGCGTTTTGCGCATCCGCGTCTGCCTGTGTCGCCGCCGCTTGCTGTTGCAGCTTTTCGAGTTCAGCTTTCAAGCGTGCAACCTCAAGCGTTACTCCGCCTGTTTTGGCATTGAGGGCGTTCGCTTCGGCGATAGCTGCCCCGGCTTCCGCGCGTTTGTTCTGCAGCTCCGCCATCGCTTGCAACGAACCGTTGAAGGCTTCCCACCCCTGATAAGCAATAAACACCGTCAAGGCCGCTGTCATCATGCCACGCGACACGCGCCGCATGAGGAAGTTTGCCGCCGCCGACAACAGTCCGCCGCCCGCGACGACCGGACGCGCCGCCGCGTCGCTTAGATCGTTGACACGCTCTGCCAGTTGCAGTTCTTTTTCCGTCGGTTCGGGTGTCATTGTCCGTCTCCTAAGACCGAGCTTTTAACGTATCCATGCCAAGTCCCGCGTGCGACATCGTCATGCACGTCTATCTCGACCCAATCATTGGCCGCCACTCGCTTGATTTTGACTTGGCTGCCTTGCTTGACCGTAGCAATTGGAGCGCAGCGACTTGTCGCTTCTGGGCAAGGCCGCAGGTTCGCGTTTATTGCTGTGATAGTTGCCGTCCGCCCAGCCGTCAGACCTGGTGCGCCGGAGCTTTGCTGCGCGGGCGCCGCTGACTGCTGGCGATTGCGCTGAATGAATTGCGACGGGCAACCGATCAATTCGGCAAATTCGTTGTTGAGACATTCGCCACGTATTCCGGCATTTGCCAGCGTCGACAGATGATAATCACCTTGCGCAATCGCAGCACTAGAAGCCGCTTTGCTTTGCTGTGTTAACGTTTTTAGCTTCTGAATGATCAGGTTTGCCCTCACTTCGCGCTCTCTCAGCGTGGACACGCCGAAGCGGGCGCTTTCGGCGTCTGCTTTCACTTGAGCCAAGCGGGCCTGATTTTGCACGTTGTCCAGTTGTGCTTTGGCCGACCGCAGTGCGATGGTTTCACCATTCACATCCGCATTCAGTGCGGTGGCCTTGGCCTTGGCCGCCGCGGCGTCCGCGCGGGTGTTGTCGAGTTGCGCTTTCAGCGTTGCAAGCCGCAAGGTGACGCCTTGCGCGTCCGGATCATTGAGCGCCTTTGCTTTCGCGGTTTCCACGTCCGCTTTGGCTTGCTTCAACTGGGTGTCGGCTTGCGTGGTCTGGCTTTGCAGGTAGTACGCAAAACCGTAGTGCGCGATGAACAGCGCCAGCGCCGCCGCCGCCAGCCACGGCGACACGATCGAATTGATGGTCCGCCAGAGACTCTCGAATACCCCGCCCTGCGCGACCGTGATGGCGCTGGCCGCCGCCGCGTCTTCCAACTCCTTGACGCGGGCGGCCAAAATCGCCTCGCGCTCCGACATCTGCTCACCCGCCATTGCAGCCCCCTGCTTGTGACCATCAATATGGTTCGATCCGGTCAAGCGCCCCCGCCGTGGCGCTGTCCGCGTCCCGGATCAAACTTCAATCCAACTTGTGTCCTTGTCGTTCTGTCGTAATCTCGAACTGTTGGGACTTACGCGGAAGTCTACAAATTCTTGGCTTTTTACCTTCCACCGCGGCTGCGATGCAGGCTTCCGGCGCGCCGACACCGGTTGTAATTCTGGTACCGTACAATGCTTTTGCTGTTTTGTGGATGACGTTTCATCAAGATCACACCGCGCCGATGGAGTTTGCATCAATGAGCAAAGATTCCGAGCCCCCACCGCGTGGCCCGACCATGGACGGCCGCCTGATCCACCACATTCGCCCCGACATCGTGCCGACGCCGGGCGGCGACCAGATCGTCACCAGGGTTTACAACGCGACGCCCAGCAACGACCGCCGACCGGATGAAAACGCCGCTCAACAGCCGAACGAACCGGGGTCATCGCCTCTCGGTCAGGGGCCTGACGCGCATCCGCCGACTGCACCCGACCGACCAAATGGAGATCCAGCCGACCATTCAGGGGTGCACACCGACGCCGCCTCGCCGTCGAGCGAAGCCGAGAACCGGATCATGCCCCCTCGGAGCCAGGAGCGTGGGCCAGGCCACTACAAGGAATTGACCGACCTTGCACAGAATGTTTCTGAACAATTCCACGCCGACCTGGCTCTGATAGAGGGCAGCCGCGACGTCAGGGGTTACGCACCCGCCGAGCGGGTGATTTTGACCGGTCAGAGCCCGCCGCCGGAGGGCCAGCCGCCCGGCAACGACGCACCAAAAGCCCCGACAGCAAACGAGCAGCTTGCGGCCACCATGAAGGAGCTTGCCGCCGAGGATGCACCGAACGCCCGCGACGCAGCGGCCGAGACAGCTCGCAATCAGAGCAATGACGAAAGCGCCAAGCGTCAGGACGGGGAGCGCCGCGCCAATGCGGGCGAGGTGCAGTTGGACACAGCGAACGCCTCAACGAAACCGCAGACGGCCCGCGACCGCCTTGCCGACACCATGACGGAGCTTGCAAGCGAAGCCGAACCGAAAAACCCTCAGCAAGACGGTGGACGGAGCGGCACCCCGCCATCGGGGCGAGGCGCATTCTAGACGAAAGGCTCCATGACGGCGGGTTGATTGCCCGTTAACGATCAACAGATCATTCCGTCGCGGACGCGAATCCCGAACGATATGCGCAGGCGATGCAGCTGGAGTTGCAAAACTTCACTGAAGACGCGCCAACCGTCGGGTTAAAATCTCCCGCCCTATTCTGGTAATGAATGAAATCACATCTTGAATTCATATCTTCGGCGTTTCCTGCACTTCCTGATGAATCAGCGACCGTGAACCCAGGACGTTACGGAAAGAGACTCGCTGAGTACTTGGCAAATGAGTTGCCGCAACGCGGGTTTTGCGTCGCAGGCATCAGCGCGGAGGATTGGGGTTGGCGTATCAATCTCGACAACCAGAATTTTCCACTCTGGATCGGATGCTGCAGTTACGCAGAGTACGAGAACGGCTTTCTCTGCTTCATTCAGCCATCCCGCCCTTTCGTAAGAAGGTTGCTCAAGAAAATTCCAACCACCGAAACTGTCGAACGCCTCTCCGCAATGATGCAAAAAATCCTCGAGCAGAGCGGCAAGGTGGAACGGATGCGTTGGTGGCTGGAGGAAAAGATTCCCGGCTCATAATTCCGGGAACATACGTCAGCAGTCCGGTCTTGACACCAAAGCCAACCGCGCTCAGCTTTCCTTCATGCTCTCGATGAGAGAGCTGCGGTCAACGCGGCGCCACCCGTTGGTCCGCGCAAGGTCTCCGCAATCACGTCGGAGGGTTTGGATGACGCCACCGGGTAGAAGCGCCGCATTTACCGCTGCCGCAGTCGTTCGGGCGCCAGCGTAGCGGCAACACACGAACAGCACGCCGGGAGCGACCTATGGGGCCTCATCAGTGAGGCATGGCCCGTCTTGGTCCCTCCCGGCGCTGATTCATAACCCTCCAACCACCGCGTATGCACGACCGGCCGGTCAACCGGAGGTCGTTTTCGTTTGATCCGTCCGACGTATCATTGCAGCTTTCGTGCAAACGCGATGATCGCGGTCGCGATCTTCTCCGGTTGCTCCGGTAGCAGTGCGTGGCCCGCGCCGTCGATATCGACGAGTTCGACGCGATCGCCGAGCTCGGTTTTCATCATGTGGCCGTTCTCGGGTGGCGCTACCGCATCCTGCAGTCCTTGCAGCACGAGCAGCGGTGTCGTCGAGCCAGCATTCCACCAACCGGCGACTGGTGTTTTTTGAACCGCGGAAGACTGTGCTTTCGCCACGTCCGGATACCAGCCGCCGCGCCAAACCATCGGATCGTTGCCGGGTGCAAAAAAAGCCTGTTTTACGTCTGCCATGCGCGTGTCCTCGGGCAGATCGAGGCGAAAGCTTCCCAGCAAGGCGACCTGCGCTCCCGGCCTCATCGGTGCTTTGCCACCCGCGGCAATCATTGCGAGCCCCTTAACCAGCTTGGGCCGATCGGACGCCAGGACCCGGCCGACCCGCTGCCCAAACGCATGTGCGACAACGATGACCGGCTTGCTGCCGAGCGCGTCGATCACGGCGGCCGTGTCAGCAGCGAGGTCATGCAACGTGATGTCGTCCATCGCGCCGTGACTTTTACCAATTCCACGCGGTTCAGGGCGGACAACGGTAAAACCTGCAGCAACAAGGCGTCGAGACAGATCATCGAAATCGGACGCCCCGCGGCCGAGCGAGGGAATCATCACAACGATCGGCCCGCCTCCATCGACGCGAAACTCCACTGCGCCGCCGCCGGCAGTCTCGATCAGCTGACTGCCAGCCTGCGCAGCCACGGGAAAACTGACCAGCACGATCGCTAAAACAGCCAACACCCCTGCTCCGTGCCTCATCTCGTGTTCCTTCCTCAAATCTTCCTGGACCGGGACCCTGATGGGCCGCCGCCGTCTTGAAAAGACACAATTTTTTGGATCGCACCCCGGTGGGTTTTCTGCTTTTTTAGCTTTTGCAGCGTCATGATACCGTTTTCTCGGGGAACGGGTCGTGCGCCACACGGATATCGCCATCATTGGAGGGGGCCTCGCCGGATCGACCGCCGCGGTTATGCTTGGCCGAGCCGGCATCTCCACCGTTTTGATCGATCCGCACCGAGTGCATCCACCAGAACTGCGCTGCGAAAAAATCAGCGGCGACAAGCAGCACGCCAGTTTGCGCAAGACCGGGCTTGCGGACGCCGTGCTGTCCGCCGGCACCCTCGACGGAACCAACTGGATCGCCCGTTTCGGCATTCTCATCAACAAGCGCCCGAGCCGGCAATACGGCATCAGGTACGACACCCTGGTCAACACCGTGCGTGCCGCAATCCCGCATGGGGTCACGACCATCTCGGCCAAGGCCACCGCGATCACGACCAGCGCGGAGCGCCAGACGATCGTGCTGTCCAACGGCGAGGAAATCTCTGCGCGTCTCGTCGTGCTCGCCAACGGATTGAATGTCGGCCTGCGCCACCAGCTCGGCATCGAACGGATTGTCACCAGCCCCTGTCATTCGATTTCGATCGGCTTCGACATCGCCCCCATCGATCGTGCGTCGTTCGCCTTTCCTGCCATGACCTACTTTTCCGAGCGGCCGATCCACCGCACGGCATATTTGACGATGTTTCCGATCGGCACGCAGATGCGGGGCAATCTCTTCGTCTATCGTCCCGCGAACGACCCTTGGCTGCGGCAGATGCGCCGTGCGCCGGAAGACGCGCTGGACGGATGTTTGCCACGGCTGCGCCGCCTGATCGGCAACTACAAGATCACGGGCGACATCACGATCCGTCCGGTGGACCTCTATGTCAGTTCAGGCCACCGCCAGGCTGGCGTGGTGCTGGTCGGCGACGCCTTCGCCTCGCCCTGCCCCGGCAGTGGCACCGGCACGGACAAGGTGTTCACGGATGTCGAGCGTCTGTGCAGTGTCCACATTCCGGCCTGGCTCGCCACGCCAGGCATGAGTGTGGAGAAGATCGCCGCATTCTACGACGATCCCGTCAAGACGACCTGTGACATCAATGCAACTGCCCAGGCCTACACACTGCGCGCGGTGACGATCGAACGTGGGCCATATTGGGCCGCCCTGCGCTGGGCACGTTTTTTCGGCCGGCTCGGTGAGGCCGTCGTGCGCGACACGCGCAAACGGCTGAGCCCGCGCCGTATCGCCGGCGCGGTGGGCGCAAAGCTGTCCGCCGTGACGCAGCGGGTCCACTCCTAGATTCGCGCGGCGACTCATCGCCACAATTGATCGCACCCGCTCGGATGGTTCCAGTATCGCTCCCTGGTGCACAGCCCCTGCGACCGTGGCGCGCTGGCGTTCCCGGAAACGGGAGGGTATAATTTCCCCGCACTTGCCGGTCGTGTGGATGTTCAGTTTGTCGGGGAAATCAGCTCTCGCCATTATCGTGGCCGCGCTCTGTCTGGGCGGCGCGATGGCTCATGCCCAGACGGCCCCTGTGAGATACTGGATTCCAGGCTGGCCGATCGGTTTCGGCAGCACTCTGGACGTCGGCCAGAACTGGAACACATACGGCAACTTTCCGAGCTTCGATTTCCGCGACGCCGGCGTGGCCTATACGCGTGCGGATTTTCCAAATGGCATGTTTGTCGGCAGCGAACGCGGCGACGTCGGTTTGACCATGAGCCGCTTCGCCCCGGGCACGGCAGTGGGCAACTTCAGTTCGCTTTCCTATGAGAGCGTGCAAGTCGGTTACAATTTCCAGAACGAGCGCAACTTGCCGCTCACGGTCTATGCCGGATTCGACACCGTAAAATACAGGAGCGGCATCGGCGGACCTCTTGCCGCGTTCGACGTCACCTCCGGAACTTTGCCCGTCTATAGCGCACGTGCCGGCATCGCATACCAGCCGACACAGAACCTCAGCCTGTCGGTCGAAGTCGGCTACACCCAGCAGGGTCAGGTCGAGAACGACGGCAGTTCGCTTTCGCTGCTCGGCATGTCACCATCCGCTTTCGGCCCTCGCCGCTGACACGCGCGTCCAACCTCGTGAAAATCCACCGTCAACACCCGCTCGTGCGATGGAACGAGCAAGATTGCCGCGCCTGCAATCACTAGTGTCGCCATGCTATTGGGTTCGTTGCCCCCGCTCATTCCTGAACATCTGCTTTGACGCTGCATCGAACCTGACGACAGGTCGATCCACCTGCCAAAGCTCCACGTCATGCCTCTCGACGAGACGACTGGCGGATGTGATGGCGCTATCGTCGTCGGCGCAATCCATCCGAACCGCTCCGATGCAGCGGCTGTGTAATCCAACGATATAGGCGTGATAGACTGGCATCTTGGCCTCCAGGGAGCTCCGAAGTCGCTTCCAGGTCGCGCGAACACTCGTTCGTGAATTCTGCAGAAGCGCTTGCCGAGAAGATGAGCGGCAACGCGTATGAATTCCAGGGGTGGCGCTATGCTCTTTTCTAGGAGCGACATAAATGCTGTCCGATGCGTTGGCACGAAATCGCCTTCGACCGGAGCTCCATCGGGCATTTCCTTCGTAGGATTTGGCACAATGAAAAAAATCTCACCGCTCCTCCCGGCAATCATGACTCTCCTGGCGTTTCTCATGAGCGCGGCGGAAGCCAACAATCAGGTGCCTCCCAATCGCATCGAAACGTTGCGCCGAGGTATCAATATAAATCGTTGGTTTTCCGACCAAATCGCGCGGCCTGCTGACTTTTACAAGACCTACGTCAGCCCTGACGTGTTCAGACAAATAAAGTCTGCGGGATTTACCTACGTCCGTGTGCCACTGTCTCCGTTCGCCCTGCAGCAACCGAACGGTGGACTGAACATCAACGTCGCAAAGGCGCTGATAGAGCGGATGGCCATCATTGAAAGCACAGGACTTGGGGTCTCGATATCGCCCGAGCGCCAGAAATGGGATTTACCGAACAACCCACATGACCGTGAGTTGCTGGCGCAATTCTGGGATCAGCTCGCCCCACTGCTCGCACCTCTCGATCAAAACCTGACGTTTGTCGAAACTCTCAATGAGCCCAATTTTCCGAATGGCAATGACTGGGACGCCTTGCAGCTTCGTCTTCTCCAGATCATCCGGTCTCATCTACCCAATCTAACTATTCTCGCTACGGGCAACCATTGGGACGACGTCACGAACCTGCCTAAAGTGAGGCTTTTGCCGGACAACGACGTCGTCTATATCTTTCATTTTTATGATCCGACATTCCTGACCTCAACACAATTGAAGGACTTGCCGGCGCAGGACGCGCCAGTGCTTTCCGCTCTTGTCTTTCCGGTCGATGATCCCGCAGCCTGTGCAAACACAGGTCATCTTGCGCAAACCGCCAAGACCCAAGGTCAGGTCGAATGGTACTGCAAGTCGGGCTGGACAGTGGCCAGGATCAGAACCAGCATCCATGCCGTTGCGGACTGGGCACGCCAAAACCGCGTCATCGTCGCCAATGAAGAATTCGGCATTCTTGACAATCGTCCGAAGCCAACCCGTCTTGCCTATCTCCGCGCGATGCGGGAAGCCTGCGAAGCTGAAGGTATGGGATGGGGACTTTGGAGCTTTAACGATGGTTTTGGCTTCGGCATCAATCTCGACAAACCCGGCCCCTACACCCTTGATCCCTCTCTCCTCCAGGCGCTTGGACTTAAATCACTCAATCGCTGATCGGATTTCGCTGTTGCTGGATAACCTCCAAGGCGACACCTGGCTCGCATCGACATCCTGGCTCCCTCACATCCTACGATATCGGCCGAAGCATGGACCGTCTCCCGCGCCCTAAACCGGGGCGCCTATCGCGGAGACGAAGATGTTGAAGCAGCTATTGATCACAGCACTGGCTGTTTTCGCCGGTGACGCAACAGCGGCGCACGCCGTGGAACGCACCATGCTGTTGCCGGGCATGCCCGCCGCCACCGGAACGGCATGGCAGCCGGCCCTGCTGGTGCGCGAACAGACTATCGCGCCGGCCGATCGCGCGCATCCCGTTCTTTATGTCCATGGCGGAACGTTTCCGTCAGCGAGTTCGGTCATGTTCAGGTTCAACGGTGTGTCGTGGGCCGACGAACTGAACAAGGCCGGCTTCTCGGTCTGGAGCTTCGACTTCGCCGGTTTCGGGGGCTCCGAGCGCTATCCCGGCATGGCCGCGCAGACACCCGCGCCCGGCGAGCCGCTGGGACGCGCGCCTGAAGCCGCGCAGCAGATCGCGCGCGTCGTTCGCAGCATTCTGGCGCAAACCGGATCTGCGAAGGTGTCGATCATCGCGCACTCCTGGGGCACCATCGCCACAGGGCTGTTCGTCACGCAAAATCCCGACCTGGTCGACCGCCTGGTGTTCTTCGGCCCGATCGCACGCCGCGGGCAATTCCCGCCCGCCCCTCCACCCGGTCCATCTCTAGGCCCATCTCCAAGCCCTTGGCGCTTCATCACCGTCGCCGAACAATACGCGCGGTTCACAGCGGATGTGCCGCCGGGGCACGCGCTGCTGGTCCGCGACTTTCCACTCTGGGCCGATCTCTATCTGACATCGGATGCAACCAGCGGATCGCGAACACCCGCGTCGGTAAAGACGCCGAACGGCCCGCTCGCCGATATCGCCAGCGCATGGTCCGGTGCGCTGGCCTACGATCCCTCGCGGATCACTTCCCCGATCGCCATCGTCCGGGGCGAATGGGACAGCCTGTGCACCGACACCGATGCGGCCTGGCTGCTCGCGGCCCTCACATCCGCTCCGCAAAAACGAGACATCAGGATTGTCGGCGGCACCCATCTCATGCATCTGGAAATCAATCGTGGCGGCCTCTATCGCGCCGCGATCGATTTCCTGCGCAGAGAGTAAGCCGGCGCGCTGCGCTAGGGCGATTGGCGCATCGAGAACGGCGCCACAGGCGTAGCCGGCCGGATCAATGCGGCCAGTCTCCTCATACTGTCCGTCTGCGATTTCTTCACACCGCCCACCGGACATTGGCAGGAGCCATTCGGCGCGAATGCACAACTGCCGCCCGTTCCCGGCGCAAACAAGAGACTGCCGGCGCAATCCCAGCTCGCCGGATTGCACTGGGATACGAGTTGCGCCCGCTCGGGACCGAAGCCGCAGGTGGGGCACGTCTCGCTGCTGCACATCGCGCAGCTTCCGAGGTCTGACGGATCGGGATGCGCCTTGCAATAGGCCGCGATCATCTCGAAGAAGGTGACCGTCGAGGCCCCGCGCAGAATCGCTGCGGAGACGGTGCGTTTCTCAGGCACGACCTGCCGATTGTGCTGCGTGGCCCACAACGCAGCCACCGCAACAATAGCCGCAAGCGCCAGAACAACAATGCGTCTGCCGATCATGTGCTTTCCCCCTGACCGTTCGACCTTTCGATATGAGCACTCGCCGGTCAACGCAGACGACGTCTCAATCCGCGCAGATTCACAGCGCGCGATCCGGTTGGCATCCTTCGATATCGGCCGAAACATCGGACCTCTCGCGCGCCCTAAGCGTTGTCTTGTATGTTCGTCTCGATCGGAAAAGTGAGGCCCGCATGATCGCCGTGATTTTCGAAGTCTGGCCGGCCGACGGCCGCAAGGACGATTACCTGGATCACGCTGCGCGTTTGCGCGAAGAGCTGCTGGGAATCGACGGTTTCATTTCGGTGGAGCGTTTCCAGAGCCTGACCGACCCCGGCAAGTTGCTGTCGTTGTCGTTCTGGCGCGACGAAGAGGCCGTCGCGACCTGGCGCAACCGACCACGGCATCGCGCCACCCAGGCGGCCGGCCGCGCCGGCATCTTCCGCGACTACCGGCTGCGGATCGCCGGCGTGGTCCGCGATTATGGCATGACCGAACGGCGAGAGCAGGCGCCGGCGGACAGCCAGGCGGCGCATCACGAATAGCTGTTACGGCAAGCTCGCTGAGTCCGATTGTACTTCCACGTAGCCCGCATGAGGCGAAGCCGACATGCGGGGACCCTGCCGCGATGCCCTCCCGTCTGATCGCATGGCAATAGGCCCGCGAAAACTCATTTCCGCCCAATAGCTTGTGCGCTGCTCACCGAAACGTCATCGAGCACGTCTTGCAAAGCACTAAAGTAGTGCTTTATACATTTCGCATGGCTGCACCTCACCAGACTGCGGACTCCGCGCTTCGGTATCGCCTGGCGCCCGACGCGGCCGCCCGTGCCGCCATCGAGGCGACGTTCGCGGATTACCGTCTGATGATGGAGATCCTGGACGGGATCGTCAGTGAGAAGAACATCGGCTCCAACCTCGTCGCCCTGCACGCCCACGCCTATGACACCATCCGCCAGCGCACCCGGCTGCCGTCGCGGTTGGTGACCCTGGGCCTGCGCGACCGCATCGATTATCGCAGCTCGCCCGTCGCGCGCCTGCCGCTCGACGAGAAGCTCGTCAACATCAAGACCGCCACCACGCTCACCCTCGGCACGGCGCTGGGACGCGTCAGCATTCCCTTCGACGTCGCGGGTTACGCGCAGGGCTGGGGCTACAACGCCCCCGCCTGCCTGATCCAGCGCGACGGCGCATTCGAGATTCACTTCGGCGTCACCCCCAACCTCCCTCCAGAACAGGAGAACGTCATGGTCCCCGAAACCATCCTGAGCCGCGTCGGCCGCCTGATTTCCGGCATTGCGCATGTCGCCATCGACAAGGCGGAAGACAGCAACAAGATCGCGGTGGTGCAGCAGGCCATCCGCGAAATCGAGGAGGCGGAGCAGACCGCGCACGCCGACCTCGCGCAGGCACGCGCCGGCGAGTATCGGTTGAAGGCGCGGCGCAGCGAGATCGAGAAGGATCTCGCCGATCTCGCCACCAAGATCCGCACCGCCATCACCGAGAAGCGCGACGATCTCGCTGAAGCGGGCATCGCGCGGCAGCTCGATCTCGAAGCGCAGCTCGAGGTGCTGTCCAAGGCGATCGCCGACAATGACGAGGTGATCGAAGCCAACGTCACTTCGCTGCACGCGGTCCGCTCCGCCCTGCAGGATGCGGAAGCACGTCTCGCCGATCTCAAGAAGAGCGAAGCCGCGGCAGCCGCGCAGGCGCTTCCTGCTGCGCTGCGGTCGTCGCCCGACAGCATCGCCCGGGCCGAGCGCGCCGGCCGCGCCATCGCACGGACCACCGGCGTGCCGACCGGGACAGCTTCATTGCAAGGTATCGATGAACTCAGTGCACTGCACCGCGACAAAGAGATAGCGGACCGGCTGGCGAAGCTGAAGTCGCAGACCTAGATCAAATATGTCCTCAGGCTCGACCCGGGGGGCATGTTCAATAAGCGCATGAGCGCGCTTCAGCGGAGGTGAACAACTCATATGGGCATTTTCGAGCACTTTCTGGCCCCCGACGTGCGCCCTTTCGCAATCGCGGCGGTGATGATTGTCCTCGTTGGCGGCGTCGAAACAATATCGATGCTGATCGGGTTCTCGATCAGCGAATCTGTCGGAAGCGCCTTCAATTTCGACGGCCATGATCTTAACGGCAATGCAGACCATGGGCTGATCAATGCAATCTCATGGATCAATGTGGGCGGCGTGCCGCTGCTGATCCTGATCCTGCTGGTGCTTGGCCTGTTCTCCATTGCCGGCTTTCTGATCCAGGACATCGCCCGCGCCGTCAACGGCCCGCTGCCGACAATCGTCGCCGCACCCGTCGCGCTCGTGGTCGCGCTGCCATTCGTGCGCGCATCGAGCCGCTTCGTCGCCAAGATCATCCCGCGCGACGAAAGTTATGCCGTCGATCTCGGTGACCTCGTCGGGCGTGTCGGCGAGGTCGTGATCGGCCCACTCGACCAGGGCCTGCCCGGCCGCGTCCGTGTCAAGGACATCCACAGCAACCTGCACTTCGTCGCGGCATCGGCCGCTCCCTCCTCCCTCCCGCTGCCGCAAGGCGCCTCGGTGCTGCTGGTCGATCGTGACGGCACGCGCTTTATCGCGGTCGCGGTTCCCGACGACCTCAGATCCTCATCGCCAGCGACATCCTGTACAATTTCGCAAAGCCACTGACCGGAGTAACTTTTATGTTCGATATTGCCCTTCCCGCGCTCATCGGCGTCGTGCTGATTGTTGTGCTCGGCATCGTCTTCACCACGCTGTATCGCCGATCGACCCGCGACGAAGCCTTCGTCCGCACCGGCCTCGGCGGCAAGAAGGTGGTGCTCGACGGCGGCGCCGTGGTGCTGCCGATCTTCCATTCCACCGCGCGGGTCAACCTCAAGACGCTGCGGCTGCAGGTCGAGCGCAGCAAGAAGGACTCGCTGATCACCAAGGATCGGCTGCGTGTCGACATCGGCGCCGAATTCTATGTGCGGGTGCGGCCGGATGCGGAAAGCATCGCGCTCGCGGCCCAGACGCTGGGAGACCTCACCAACGATGCCGAAAAGCTGCGCGAGCAGGTCGAAGCCAAGTTCGTCGACGGCCTGCGTTCCGTTGCCGCCACCATGGAGATCCTCGAACTGCAGGAGAAGCGCAGCGATTTCGTCAAGCACGTGCAGACGGCGGTAGAGTCCGACGTCAAGTCGAACGGTCTCGAACTGGAATCGGTGTCACTGACCAAACTCGACCAGACCGACATCACCTTCTTCAATCCGGAGAACTATTTCGACGCCGAAGGCCTCACCAGCCTGAAGAAGATCACGGAATCGCGCAAGCAGGAGCGCAATGCCATCATCCGCGACAATGAGGTCGCGATCGCGCAGAAGGACCTGGAGGCCCGCCAGCAGACCCTGACCATCGAGCGCACCAAGAAGGAAGCCGAACTCAGCCAGGAGCGCGACATCGCCAACAAGACGGCGAGCACCCGTGCCGAGGTGGCGCAGGCGCAGCAGACCGCCAAGCTCACGGAAGAAAACGCTCGCATCGGAACCGATCAGCAGGTCGCCCAGCGCGAAGCCGCAGCCAAGCAGGCGCGCGACACCGCGGTGATCGAGTCGGATCTGGCAGTCAACAAGCGCAAGACCGATGCCGGCCGCGAAATCCAGATCGCAACTCAGATGAACGAGATCGCGATCGCCAACAAGAGCAAGGAGCAATCCGAAGCCATCGCCGATGCAAAGACCGCCGAAGCCCTCGCCGTGTCCGCGGAGGAAAAGGTCATCACCGCCCGCGCGATCGAGGTCGCCGACCGCGACCGTCAGACCGCTGTGCTCGCGGCCCGCAAGGAGGCCGAGAAGAAATCCACCGAAGTCATCGTGGCGGCGGAAGCCGAGAAGAAAGCGTCGCTCGACCGCGCCGATGCCATCCGCACGCTGGCGACGGCCGAGGCCGAGTCCAACAAGATCAAGGCCGTCGGTGTGCGCGAGATCGGTGAAGCCGAAGCCGCTGTCACCACCCTCAACAACGAGGCCCGCAACAAGCTTGGCGAGAATGTCATCAACTTCGAGCTGGCCAAGAAGCGCCTTGAGGTCATCCCGACCGCGATCGCGGAAGCGGTCAAGCCGATCGCCAGCATCAAGGACATCCGCATCCTCAACACCGGCGGCATGCTCGGCGGTGGCAATGGCGCTGAAGGTGGCGGCCTCGGCTTCGGCGACGGCCTCGCCGGCCAGCTCCTGAAACTACAGGCGCTACGGCCGATGGTCGACGAGATCCTGCGCCAGGGCGGCTACAAGCCCGGCGCCGATCCGCTCGCCACCCTGCTGGAAAACGCCACTGGCGGCGATGCCGTCAATGGTGGACCGGCGGACACGACGGTGCATCCGGTGGTCGAGGCGGAGCAGCGCAGCTAAGTTCGTATGATTGATATCCTACGCGAAGGCCGCCGGATAATCCGGCGGCCTTTTCGTATTTGGGATCGCTGCCTCGACGCTGGGACAATGGCGCGGTCTACTTGACCGCTCCGCTTGATATTCCATCGATAAAGCGTCGCTGGAGGATGATGAAGAAGAAGATTGTCGGAGCGGCGATCAAACTCGCCGTTGCCATCATCTCGGCCCACTGGCTGCCATACCGGCCGCTGAGCTGATAAAAACGAGCGGTGGCGGTGGCCGCTCCCTCGGTTTGCAGGAAAGTGACCGAGATCAGGAACTCGTTCCACGTATTCAGCGAAACGATCAGCGCCACGGTGAGCAGCCCCGGCGACACCAGTGGAAAAATCACGCGCCAGAAGATCTCGAAGTTTCCTGCGCCATCGATTTTCGCGGCCTCTTCGAGCTCGACGGGGATCGACAGCATGTAGGTTCGGAGCAGGAAAAGCGAGAACGGCGTGTAGATCGCCGCGTAGACGAACATCAATGCGAAATGGTTGTTGAGCAGGCCGACCTTGGCGAAGAGAAAATAGAGAGGGAAGATAAACATCTGAACGGGTACGGTCGTGGTCGCGAGAAAATAGAGACTGATGGCCATCCAGCCGGGAACACGGCGGCGGGCGATAACCCAGGCAGCGGGAGTTGCCACCAGACAAACCAGGGTGACGGTCCCGGCCGCGACAAGACAGCTGTTGAAGAGTGCCCCGCCGAGGCGGCTCTCGACCCAGACCTGCCGGTAGATGTCGAAGTTTGGCGCCTCCGGAAATCCAAGAGGACTGCTGAGGATCTCGAAATTCGTCCTCAGGCTATTGAGAATCATCAACGCCAGCGGAAACACGACTGAAAACGCAGCCGCACCCAGGAACAGGTAGGCGAAGAGCTGCGTCGTTCTGCTTTGAAGCGGCGTCATGAGGTTTTTTCGGATTTATACTGGATACGAAGGTAGACGGCGATCGCCAGGAGCCCGAGCATGCTCATCACCAGCGAATAAGCGGAGGCCTTGCCAACCGCCATCTGCTGGAAGGCCGTCTTGTAGGCCAGCGTTCCCAGGACTTCGCTCGAAAAGCCGGGACCGCCCTCGGTCAGGATGTAGATCCAGTCAAACACGCGGAATGACCAGATAATGGACATCAGCAGCATGAAAAGGATGGTCGGCAGAATCATCGGAAGCAACACGAAGCGGAATGTTGCGAAGTAGGACGCCCCGTCGACGACAGCAGCCTCGATCAGCGTGATGTCGACCTGGCGCATCGCTGCGAAGTAGATGACCGCCAGGTAGCCCCACCAGTGCCAGATATCCACCAGCAGGACGCCGTAGAGCGAAGTGGCTGGGTCGCCGAGCGGGTTGGACACGGACAACCCCATTCCCTCCAGCCAGCCGACAACACCCGTGACCGGGCTGTAGATCATCCCCCGCCAGATCTGCGCGAGGATGATGGTGGCGATCGTCACCGGAAGGAAGAATACCACCTGAAAAAAAGTTCTCCCGATCCTGACCGTTAGAAGCAGAGCGGCCGCGACAAGCGAAAGTGCCATCGGGGCGGTGACGAAGATTGTCGTGAAAATGAAATTATTCGACACCGCCTTCCAGAATCGCGGCTCGGCGAACAGCGAACGAAAATTTCCAAGCCCGATGAAGTGCGGCACGCCCAGGCCATTCCAATCCGTCAGCGACAGGAACAGGGTCGCTGCAACGGGAAAGGCGATGACCGCGAAGCTCAGGAGAAGCGCCGGCAGGACGAACAGCCAGGACGAATCTCTCTCACGCGCAAACTGCGGCGTCACAGCGGAAGAGCCGCTCGTCTTGTCCCTGGTGTCGGTCATCGGATTATGCGCGCGCCGGCAAGGTCTTGACCAATCCGTCCTTGAGATCCTGCTGGAAAATCTCGTTGACCTTTTCGCAGAATTGCTTGGCCGTGATCTGCCCCAGCCAAACCTCCTCCATGCCGCCTTTCATGTAGTCGTCGGTTCGGGCCGGCCAGAATGTCCATGGCGCATAGCCATAGGTGTTGGTCTGGAGCGCCTTGGTGGTCTCGAAGTTCAGCTTCACCGCCAGACTCGTGATGCGATCCAGACCGCTCCCGGGCTCCGGTGGGGACACGAGCGGTGAATCCCACTCTCCGCCCCAGGCCTCGGACATCGCGATGATGAATTTGTGATCGAGCAGCGCATTCAGGACCTTTGCCGCCCCCTCCGGAACCTGCGTCGCGGCGTTGATCGCGAGATCCGCGCCGATTCCCAGCGGGAAAACCGGATAGGGAGCCGCTGGAGAAAGCCGCGGTATGGGAACCCAGTCCAGATCCTGGCCAGTCTTCTTGAAGGTCTCATCGACCCATTGAAAGGCCCAGCTGCCCTGAATTGCCATTCCGCTCTTTCCAGCGGCCATGAGAGCAAACGCCTGCTGCATGCTGAGAGCGAAATACTTCTGGCCGCCGAAATAGCCCTTGTCCCACCACTCCTTCAGCAGCTGGATCGAATCCACGAATGGCGGCTCGTTCCATGGAAGTTTTCCGGAAAGCGCCTTGTAGACATTATCGGGCCCGGCACAGCAGCTGAACGAGGCGCCGACATAGTGACGATTGACGAAGCGCGTTCCGGCGTTACCGGCGCCAAGCGGTTGAATTTTCGCGCTGAGCATTTTATCGGCAAGCACCTCGAATTCCGCGCGCGTGGTCGGAGGTGCCCAGCCGTTTTTGGCAAACAGCGTTCTGTTGTAGAACAGCACCTGCGTTTCCGATGTTTTCGGAATTGCGAAAATCGTGCCGTCGTACGTTCCCATATCCAGCATGAAGGGAACGATCCGCTTATTCCATTCGAACTTTTGCGCAAACTCGGTCAGCGGCAACAGACGCTTTGCGAGCACGAAGCGCTGCGTCCACGACGGACCATTGGTCAGAATGATGTCCGGTCCACTGCCGGCGGCCAGCGCAACCAGCAACTGATCAGGAAGAGCGGATCCCCTGAACTCGATGACCAGTTCATACTCGGACTGCGATGCATTGAACGGCTTGACCAGGTACTGGTCCAGGGCGGCCTGTTGCGCCGCGGTCGCGCCTTCATACCACCACACCACACGTTTGGGCGCAGCATTTGCCCGCGTGGACGCGAGACCGGCCATCGCCGCGACCCCTCCCGCCAGAACGGTTCTCCGGGTGACTTTTGAAACGGGGCCCATGCATCGATCTCCCGAACTGAAATTGGATCCGAAGCGGCCTGAATCAGAGACTGCGCTGGAGGGCCTGCATTTCGGTTTTCGCCTTCAGACGCGTGACTTCGGTCAGGCGGGCGGCCAACTCGATTTGTATGCGGCGTGAATTGTCGGGCAGCATCTGAACGAGCGCACTGTTGTCGGGCGATACACCGCTCAGAGCTCCGCAAATTCCTGCGGCCATGCATGCGATCGTGTCGGAGTCCCGTCCAAAGTTGGCGCCGAGGATCGCCGCCTGTTTGGGATCTCCCTTGGCCAGCCAGACGATCGCGAGCGCAGCCGGCACCGTTTCGCGGCTGTCGCATGCAATCGGCTTGCGAAACCTTTCATGATAGCTCTGCCGGAAGGCTTTGTAGTCCGTCGACGCCCGCGCGATATCGAGCGCCGATCCAATCAGCTGCAGCATCTCCGCGCCGCTCCACGGCTTCACGTGGTCTTGCGCGGCCTGCAGAACGGACTCGATGGTGGCGCCCACGGCCAGAGCCTCGGCAACTGCCGCGGCAATCGCTGCAGCACCGTCCTGGCAAAACCCGACGTCGGTCACATGAATGAGACTGGCGATCTCCATCGCCTGCGCGGCCGCGGCACGCGGGTTGCCGGCGTTGACGATTCCGACCGGCGAAATCGCCATGGCCGAACTGGAGCTTGGCATGGAGCCCGTAGCTATTGTCCTCGGAGGGTATCCCACCCGCAGTTTTGCCGCCGCATGCAGCACCGAGGCAAAGAAGCGCCCCACCTTTTCGCCAAAGATGGCACCGTGCTGTTCACGCCATTGCACGGCCCAGCTGTCGGCATCGGCGTAGCCATTGGTCCTGATCAGCGCCGCCGCGATCAGATCCCTCATGATGGAGTCGTCGGTGCCGTCACCTTCGAATGAATCGACCCAGCCAAACCGCTCCTCGATTTGCGCCGGCTCGAGATTTTCGGTGGGCGTGCCCATGGCATCGCCGATGACGCCGAAGGCTAGACACGCGAATGCATGGCTTTCTAGTTTGCTGGCGGCCTCGACGCGCATGGTAACCTCCCCAATCGACTTTTATTTATGAAAGCGCTTACATTCAAAACTATCCACTTCGGTATTCCTGTCAATCCCATCGACTGTAAATCTTGCAATCACCTGGAATATATTAACATTTATGTCTTGGTTGCCGTCGCGAAAGTGTACACGCTTTCATATGCAAACTAACGGGGCTGATTGCTGCGTGCAAAGCCGGACACCTGCAGATCATCCGATCGCACGACGCGAGCACGCTCCGAATGCCTGCGATGGGACGGCGCCAGCATCGCCCCACCGCCTTCGGGCCGGTCGACAGCTACGGGACCGGCAACGCCCCAATCATGCGACACCGCCTCTCTCTCGGATGAGTTCGGCGAAATCACCACGGCCGAAGAAATCGGCCCACCCCAATGCCGTGGCGTGGAACCTGTCGTCACGGATATTCGGATCCGCTCCGGCATCGAGCAGGAGCCGGGCGATATCGATGGCGCCGCTTTCGATCGTCATGTGCAACGCCGTGTGATTGCAGTCCCACATCGGCCGCTTGGCATTGACGTCGACGCCATGGGCGATCAGCCACCGGATGGTGTCGAGATTCCTCTTTGTGACGGCAAGATGCAGGGCGATGGTGTCGCCCCCCTCGGGCCCGATCCGCGAGGGATCGTCGCGCAACATCGCCTCGGCCACATCGTAACGTTTCATGTTCACCGCCGTCAGCAGGTCGGAAACAATTCCGGCAGCCGAAAGGGCCGACACGATGCTTTGATCCGCGCCTTCCTGGGAGGCTGTCGTCAATGCGGTTGCACCGGTCGCATCGCGGGCGCCCGGATCGGCCCCGAGCGCGAGCAGCAAATGCACCATGCGCGGCCGGTTCTTCACCACCGCATGATGCAGCGGCGTCCGGCGGTGCTGGTTGCGCGCCATCCTGGCTGCGAGCCACGACGGTTCGCGCGCAATCATCGCCCGCACGTCGTCCACACGATCGAGCGCGATGGCCGTCCACAGATTGAGCGTCGCGCCGTGGTCGAGCAGGTAGTTGGCCACATCCTGCCGCACGTCGCGGAAGCAGGTGGCCCAGCCGAGCACGCCAACCTCGTGGTCGTCGCCTTTGCCATCGATGTCCGCCCCCGCCTCGACCAGCAATCTGATCGTCTCCAGATCACCATGGGCGGCAGCGAAATGCAGCGGCGCGGCGTTGTCCGGAAAGTCACGGCGGTCGAGATCGGCGCCGCGCGCGATCAGGAGGCGGATCGCGGCGTGCTGGTTTCGCAGCGTGGCCAGATGCAGCGCCGTGGCTTTCTGAAAGCCGCCGCCGAGCGCATCGACCCACTCCGGATGCGCGTCGAGGCCGGCACGCAACGCGTCGAGATCTCCGGACTGCGCGGACCGCATGATGGCCTGGATCGCCTGCATCTCCTCATCCGGACGAATCTTGCCGCCCTGGAGATTGCGCGTCAGCACCTCGATCGCCTCATGCCGGCGCTCCTTGGCGATCTGATGCACCGTGCGGCCATCGACATCGGGCGTTGCCGGATCGAAGCCCGAGGCAAGGGCGCGACGGATCGTCTCGGCGTCGCCGGCACGGGCGGCGTCGAACACGCGATCACGATCGCGAACCGTCGGGTTGATGCTGTCGATGTGCACCTTCAGCGCGCGCCAGCTTGTGAAGCCATAATCATGGGCGACCGCAAGCTGGGCCTGATGCAGCTTCGTGTCGGGCTGGCCGGCACGCAACGCGGCAAGCCGTTGTTTCGCGGTTTTCCTGAGCCAAACGAGACTGGGGGTCGCGGGCAGAGCCTGCGTCATGACAAACCTTCTTTCCCTGCGCCCGGCGACCGCAATTCTCGGGCAAGAAAGAAGGAGATGTCAGCAACGTGCTGGAGGCGGGTTCAACCCTTTACGCGGTCCGTCGGTCGCCTGCTCGACCAGATGCAAGGCTATCTCCGGCAAGAACGCCAAGTCAAGCGCCTCAAGCCAAGCACCTCAAGTCAAACACCTGAAGTCAAGTCTGCGGCGGATGGCAGGGTCCTAATTTGAAGGCGGCTCATACCACACGGTGATGACGATACAGGGAGAGGTCCCATTGGGCTTGTCGGCCACACTGGCAACGACCGTCTCCGTTTTGATGATCGCTGCGGAACCCAGCTGGTCCAGCCAGGCGTTGACCTGCCCCTCAATGGCGCTCGCACTGGCATCCATGAAGACTTTAACTTTCATCGGCCTTGGCATCTGCTCGCTCTCTCTACAGGCTACAGGTTTCTCAACCGACCCCGACGACCCCGGCAATCTCAGCCGTCCGCGCCAGCCATCGCGGCAAGCTTGTCCGCCGCATAATTCTCGCCGATCGACATGGCGCAGATCCGCGACAGATGCACGTAGGGCAAGCCGGTCTCATCCGCCCAGACGTTGAACTGGGCCTGCACCTTGGCAAGGTCGCGCTTCGACTTGATCTCCTCCGCCACGTCGAGGCCAGCATCGCGCAGGCACGTGACCACATCGCGGGATGTCACGAAGCCGTCCCATCCAAGAAAGCGCAGCAGCATCTGTCCAGTATTGCCGCCCAGCCGGCTGCCGCGTTTCGCCAACAGATCGAGCAGGCCGACCTCGTTGCTGGATGGCCACGCCGCGAGGAAGCGGCCGAAGCTGCCGTGCTCCTTCGCGATGTCCCGGACAAACAGCGCATTGTCGCGGACCGACATGATCTTGGCGCCGTTGCGAACGATCCGCGTATCGCTCAGCAGCGCGTCCCAGAAATCGTCAGGCCGCAGCGACAGCTTGCCCGGCGCAAAGCCGAGAAAGGCCGTTTCGAACCCCGGCCATTTCGCCTCGATCACGCTCCATGCGAAGCCGGCCGAGAAAACCCGCCGGGTGATTTCGGCCAGCACGCGGTCATCGCCGAGCTCCGCCAGCGCCGCCGGATCGGGCCTTGGCGGCAACAGCTTCGCCAGCGCCTTGGGCCCGCCCTTGCGCTTTTCGGCCCGCGCGCGAATGGTCTTGAAGGACGTCATGTGGTTGCCCCCCGTCGGCATGAATCCTGGCATCGGCCCTGCGGAACGTCCAGGCAGATCCATGACAGCGAATTGTTTGCGATGACCGTCATACAACATCCGACGGATTCTCCGAAGCGCCAAGGAAAGAGTGGAATTTTCTTATCCTGCGGCCCACAGCCGAGCGTGTTTCCGTTGCGACCCACGCCTGTTACACCACAATGCGACAACGTCGGGGGACACCAGGCGGCGCATCTGCGTTTGAACATGCGGCCCGTTTTCCTTCCTCCGATGACGCGCCGTGTTTTGGAATGGACACAATGATCCGGAGACCCGAGACGTCGATCGAACTTGACGGAAAACCTTTTCAGCATCGGATGGTGGCCGCGGCCAGCCTCCGCTTCCACATCGTCGAGGGCGGCAGCGGCGATCCCGTCATCCTGCTGGCTGGCTTTCCGCAAAGCTGGTACGCGTGGCGGCGGGTGATGCCGCTGCTCGCGGAGCGGCACACCGTCATTGCCATCGATCTTCCCGGTCAGGGCGATTCCGACAAACCAGTCGACGGCTACGATACCCGCACGACAGGCGAGCGAATTCATGCTCTCGTGCAGGCCCTCGGTTATGACAGCTACTTCATCGGCGCTCACGATATCGGTGCCTGGGTCGCCTATCCCTACGCCGCAGCCTACCCCGATGAGGTTCGCCGGCTCGTCCTGCTCGATGCCAATATCCCCGGTGTCACGCTGCGTCCGACGGTCGACGTCGGTCCCGACAACTGGAAAAGCTGGCACTTCTTTTTCCATCCGGTGCCCGACCTGCCGGAAGCTCTGCTCACCGGGCGGGAGCGCATTTACATCGAGTGGTTTTTCCATCGCAAGACGGCGAACCCGGCCGCGACATTTTCGAACGCCGACATCGATGAATATGAGCGCGTCTACCGGATGACCGGAAATCTGCGTGGTGCGCTGGCCTATTATCGCGCCGTCTACGAGGACATCGAGCAGAACAAGCATCTGGCGAACGTCAAGCTGCGAACCCCGATCCTCGCGCTCGGGGGCGATGTCGGCATGTCGCCGAACATCTACGACGCGATGAAGCCGCTCGGCGACCACGTCGAGGGCGGAATCGTTGCCGAATGCGGTCATTACATGCCGGAAGAACAGCCCGTCATTATCGCGGAAAAAATGTTGGCGTTCTTCGGCCTGGATCGGTCGTGACGAACATCATGATCGGTACATGAAAATCCAAGGACCCCTGATGGCCCCGCCACACCTCACTCCCGAACTGGCCACGCGCTTTGCCGGCATCGCGCTCGGGCATGTCCAGCGCGAATATCCCAACAATCTGGACCATGCGTTGTCCGGCCCGCAGGACGCGCGGACCCCGCGGGATTTGCACCCCATCTTCTACGGCAGCTACGATTGGCATTCCTGTGTCCATAGCTACTGGATGCTGGCGCGGCTGTTGCGTCGTTTCCCTGACCTCCCATTCGCCGCCAACATCCGCATCCTGTTTGATGCGCAGTTCGTCCCTGGGAAGGTCGCTGCCGAATGCGCTTATTTCGCCGCACCAACGGCGCGCGGGTTCAAGCGTCCTTATGGATGGGCGTGGCTTCTCAAACTCGCCGAAGAGCTGGCGTTGTCTGACGATCCCCGCTGGTCGCGAACACTCGCGCCTCTGGCGGAGGTCATCGCGCAGCGGTTTCGGGACTTCCTGCCGCTTGCGACATATCCGGTGCGCGTCGGCACGCATTTCAACACCGCCTTTGGGCTCAGGATGGCGGCGGACTACGCCGCGGCAACCGAGGACACAGCTTTCGCCACACTGCTGCGCGACACCGGACGGCGCTGGTATGGCGACGATGCCGACTGTCCGGCCTGGGGCGAGCCGAGTGGCGACGATTTTCAGTCGTCGGCGCTAATCGAAGCGGAATGCATGCGACGCCTGCTGCCCGCGGACGAGTTCACTCTCTGGTTCGATCGTTTCCTGCCCCGGATCGCCGGAGGTGAACCCGCCGTGCTGTTTCGTCCGGCGACGGTCAGCGATCGGACCGATGGCAAGATCGCCCATCTCGATGGGCTGAACCTGAGCCGGGCCTGGTGCTGGCGCTCCCTCGCCTCCGCTCTGCCGCCGAGCGATCTACGCCGCGCGATGGCTACGGAGGCAGCGGACCGTCATCTGGCGGCAGGCCTTCCGCACATCGCCACTGACTATATGGGCGAGCACTGGCTCGCGAGCTTCGCCGTTCTGGCGCTGGAAGCAGGCGCTGGCTGACCGGCAGCCTCCTGACCATGGTCCTTGGACGCTGTCTGAAAACGCGCCGAGCCGAGCGCTCCTGCTGCTGCCCAAATAGGTCCGTACCCCTGTCCTATGCTGCATTGCAATGCTCCAGATGCTGCCATGCGATAACGTGGGTTGATGTGGCATCTGGTATACATTATTTAGATCCCATGACGCCGGACACACCGGCCGCACCAATCAGGGATTAGCACCATGTCCAACACCGCTTCGCTCGGCCGCCTCCCCTCCCACAGCCTGTTCGGCCGCTTTTTCTCGCTGATCGAGACCGGCCTCGACAAGGTCGCGCTGATCGCCTCGCGCAATGGCGACCAGCCCTATTTCGGTCTCTAAGGGCCAGAAAAGCGTCGCTTTCACAATAGCTTGACGCTTTCGACCCTCGCGTTTCCTCCCGAGATGGACCCTCTCCTCCCTGGGACATCTCGACAACCTCGGCCCCGGATTTTCCGGGGTCTTTTTTTGTCTCGGCGTCAGAGCGCCGCACGCCTGCGCCGGTTGAAGATCGGGGCTTGCGTTCTGGCATTTATTATACCAAGATACATTTCGACACACGGCTTTGCCCGTGGGTTATTCGAACCTGATTGTTCCGATTTTCTTCCCTGACTTTCAAAGGCCCCGGACTTCCGGGGCTTTTTTTTGCCCGCGCACGATCGCTGCGCACCGCATTCGACTTTCGCAAGACTTCGTCAAAACGCGCTTGCAAATTGGAATATAGTATACCAGACTTCACGCTGGTAGCGCCCGGCTCATAAGCCACACAACCAATACGCGCCCCGGAGGACACATGACCGTTAACCCGCAATCGTCTGCGCCGCWGYCCGTCGAAGGCGGCGGTTTCCGCTGGCTTCAACTYGCGATGGGCATCGTCTGCATGGCGATGATCGCCAATCTGCAATACGGCTGGACGCTGTTCGTCGATCCGATCGAYGCCAAGTATCACTGGGGTCGCGCCGCRATTCAATTCGCYTTCACGATTTTCGTCGTCACCGAGACCTGGCTGGTGCCGGTCGAGGCCTGGTTCGTCGATCGYTACGGCCCGCGCRTYGTCRTCATGTTCGGCGCKGTCATGATCACGCTGGCCTGGGTGCTGAACTCGATGGCGACCTCGCTRCCSATCCTCTATGTCGCCGCCGTGGTCGCCGGCATCGGCGCSGGCTCSGTSTACGGCACYTGCGTSGGCAACGCKCTGAAGTGGTTTCCCGATCGCCGCGGCCTCGCCGCCGGCGCCACCGCCGCCGGTTTCGGCGCCGGTGCGGCCATCACCGTGGTGCCGATCGCSAAGATGATCGCCAGCAGYGGCTACGAGCAGGCGTTCCTCACCTTCGGCATCGGCCAGGGCATCATCGTGTTCGTGCTCGCRCTGTTYCTGCGCAAGCCCGAKCGSGCSATCCCGCCRCGCAAGAAGCAGCTCAACCTGCCGCAGACCAAGGTCGACYTCGCGCCGTCGCAGGTGCTGCGCAAGCCGATCTTCTGGATGCTCTACATCGTGTTCGTGATGGTGGCGTCGGGCGGCCTGATGACCGCGGCGCAGATCGCCCCGATCGCCCACGACTACAAGATCGCGGCGGTGCCGGTGAGCCTGCTCGGCTTCCAGATGGCCGCGCTGACCTTCGCGATCTCGCTCGACCGCATCTTCGACGGCTTCGGCCGGCCCTTCTTCGGCTGGGTGTCGGACAATATCGGCCGCGAGAACACCATGTTCATCGCATTCGGCACCGCCGCCTTGATGCTGCTGACGCTTGCCACCTACGGCCAGAACCCGGTCGTGTTCGTGCTATCGACAGCGGTGTATTTCGCGGTGTTCGGCGAGATCTACAGCCTGTTCCCCGCCACCTGCGGCGACACCTTCGGCTCGAAGTTCGCAACCACCAACGCCGGCATGCTCTATACAGCCAAGGGCACCGCGTCACTGCTGGTGCCGATCGCGAGCGTGGTCGCAGCCACCTATGGCTGGCAGTCGGTGTTCATTATCGCCGTGGCGCTGAATGCACTCGCGGCGCTGCTCGCGGTGTTCGTGATCAAGCCGATGCGCGCCTCGTTCATCCTCGGCCATCAGGATGCCACGGCGACTGACGGCAGCGTGCAGAAGGCAAGGACGGCCTGAGCCATTCCGGGCCGGGGCCTGCCCGGTCCGCCTCCGACGACACATTCAAAGCGCGCATCGCAGGGTGCGCGCTTTTTTCTTAGCCTTCGCGCGCTCCACCTCCGAGCGGCGCCTGTTCGGAGACATCACCGACATCCGTTCGGAGACATGGCCGACAGCTGTCCGGGGACATAGCCGACACATCCGCGGTCCGATCACGCGCAAAGCATTTGACTCCCTGCTCGTCTTGCGATCTGGTATACATAATACACAATACCAAAGATCGATAACCGCTCCAGGCGGACCGAAAAGGCAGTCCACCAGGGATCACAGGGAGAGCGAACGACATGAATATTCACGAGTACCAGGGCAAGGCGGTCCTGAAGGAATTCGGCGCGCCGATCTCCGCAGGCGTGCCGGCCTTCACCGCGGAGGAAGCCATCGCCGCGGCCAGGACGCTGCCCGGCCCGGTCTATGTGGTGAAATCGCAGATCCATGCCGGCGGTCGCGGCAAGGGCAAATTCAAGGAGTTGCCGAAGGAGGCCAAGGGCGGCGTGCGGATCGCGAAATCGGTCGACGAGGTCGGCGCGTTCGCGAAGGAGATGCTGCAGAACACGCTGGTGACGGTGCAGACCGGGCCACTCGGCAAGCAGGTCAACCGGCTCTACATCGAGGACGGCTCCGACATCGACAAGGAGTTCTATCTCTCGATGCTGGTCGACCGCGTCACCTCGCGCGTCTCCTTCGTGGTGTCGACCGAAGGCGGCATGGACATCGAGGCGGTGGCCCACAACACCCCGGAAAAAATCATCAGCTTCTCGATCGATCCCGCCACCGGCGTGATGGCGCACCACGGCCGCACCGTGGCGCGGGCGCTGCGCCTGGACGGCGACCTTGCCAAGCAGGCGGAAAAACTCACCGCCCAGCTTTACGCCGCCTTCGTCGCCAAGGACATGGCAATGCTCGAGATCAACCCGCTGGTGGTGACCAAGAGCGGCGAGTTGAAGTGCCTGGATGCCAAGATCAGCTTCGATTCCAACGCGCTGTATCGCCACGCCGACGTGATGAAGCTGCGCGATCTCACCGAGGAGGACGAGAAGGAAATCGAGGCCTCGAAATACGACCTCAACTACATCGCGCTGGAAGGCGAGATCGGCTGCATGGTGAACGGCGCAGGCCTTGCGATGGCCACCATGGACATCATCAAGCTCTATGGCGCGACACCGGCGAACTTCCTCGACGTCGGCGGCGGCGCCACCAAGGACAAGGTCGCCGCAGCCTTCAAGATCATCACYTCSGATCCCAATGTGAAGGGCATCCTGGTCAACATCTTCGGCGGYATCATGCGCTGCGACGTCATYGCCGAAGGCGTGGTGTCGGCGGTGCGCGAGGTCGGCCTGAAGGTGCCGCTGGTGGTGCGTCTCGAAGGCACCAATGTCGAACTCGGCAAAAAGATCATCGCCGAATCCAAACTCAACGTGGTCTCCGCGGACGATCTCGACGACGCCGCACAGAAGATCGTTCGCGCCGTGCGCAAGGAGGCTGCATAAATGTCCATCCTGATCGACAGMAAYACAAAAGTGATCTGCCAGGGCTTCACCGGCAAGAACGGYACSTTCCATTCCGAGCAGGCSATSCTGTACGGCACRAAAATGGTCGGCGGCACCTCGCCGGGCAAGGGCGGCTCGACCCATCTGGGCCTTCCGGTATTCGACACCGTGGCGGATGCGCGCGACGCCACCGGCGCCGATGCCAGCGTGATCTACGTGCCGCCGCCGGGCGCAGGCGACGCGATCTGCGAGGCGATCGCGGCCGAAGTGCCGCTGATCGTCTGCATCACCGAAGGCATTCCGGTGAAGGACATGATCAAGGTCAAGCGCGCGCTGGAAGGCTCGAAGTCGCGCCTGGTCGGACCGAACTGTCCGGGCCTGATGACCGCCGGCGAATGCAAGATCGGCATCATGCCGGGCAGCATCTTCAAAAAAGGCAGCGTCGGGGTGGTGTCGCGCTCCGGCACGTTGACCTATGAGGCGGTGTACCAGACCTCGCAGGTCGGTCTCGGGCAGACCTCGGCCGTCGGCATCGGCGGCGACCCGGTAAAGGGCACCGAATTCATCGACGTGCTGGAGATGTTCTTGGGCGATCCCGCGACCCAGTCGATCGTGATGATCGGCGAGATCGGCGGCTCGGCGGAAGAAGACGCCGCGCAATTCCTCAAGGACGAAGCCAAGCGCGGCCGCAAGAAGCCGATGGTCGGTTTCATCGCCGGACGCACCGCCCCTCCCGGCCGCCGCATGGGCCACGCCGGCGCCATCATCGCCGGCGGCAAGGGCGACGCCGAGTCGAAGATCGCGGCAATGGAATCCGCCGGCATCCGCGTCTCGCCGTCGCCGGCGCGGCTCGGCACGACGCTGGTGGAGGTGCTGAAGCGGTAGGCAATTCTTCGAATTGCCAAGACGTATATCCACATTCTACGTCATGCCCGGCCTTGTGCCGGGCATCCACGTCTTACTTGACTGCGATGCTGTCAAGTCGTGGATGTATCGGCGACTTGGCTTTGCCAAGTTGCTGGCGACAAGCGGGGGCATGACGGCCTGTTTTGTGGTAGCGTATGGCGCATTACCGCGTCTGCTGCACTATTGCGGAAGGCTGTCGACCGCGAACGAACGAAATTTCGCGTATTGCTCGCCGATTTTCCGGATCTCCTGGTACTCCGGACTGGCCCGCCACGCCTTGAGCTGCTCCACGCTGTCCCAGAGCTGCACGACAACGCGTTTCGGCGGATTGCCTTCAAGCGCGGTGACCTTTCCGATCGACGAGCCGACGCCGCCGACGGCCAGGAAGCGGCCGCCTGATTTCCTGATCGCGGCCTGCGCCCTGGATGCGAATTCGCTGGCGTAAGCATCGGGGTCGCCGACGTCGATCTCCACGATGTAATAAACCGGCGACTTCATCTGGGCATGCAGTTCCTGAACCGCGACGGCGCCCAGCGCTACGCCCGCCAGCATGGCTGCGGCGACCTTGTGATGAAGTCTCATGGCTTTTCCCCATCGTGCGGACAGCGTCGAAGAAGCCTAATCCCAATGCCGCTATAGCGGCTATGCACGCGTCAATGTCGAGGTATGCGTCCTGTCAAGAAGGTTAATGCAAGTGCTGCGAACCTCTCACAACACCACCCGCTTGTCCGGCAATTCGTTCTTATCCGCGCCCGCAGCTAAAACTGCGACAAGCTCAGCACATTGCCGTCGGGGTCGTTGAACCACACGATCTTCGCGACGCTTCCGGGAGCGCTCCAGATGCCGAGTTCGTCCTGGCCGAAGCCTTCGTAGACGTTGAATGTCACCCCCTTGTCCCGCAACGCCTTTGCGGTCGCGGTGACGTCCGAGACCTCCCAGCCGAGTACAGTGTGCTGCTGCGCCTGATGGTCCTTGACCGTGGACACCCTGAGCATGGTTCCATTGAGATCGAAAACCGCGGCAAAATCGTTCTCCTCCGTCAGCGGGAAGCCGAGCGTGTCGCGGTAGAAGGCGATTGCCTTTTGCCGGTCGCGGGTGACGACAAACGTGACGGCTTTGGCCGACGCCGGAATTCCCATCTCGTTGCACTCCTAATCCCTGGTGATGTTTGGTGCTTCTTGGCGCCGTCACCGGATGTGTTCGCTGTGCGCCGCTTGGGAGCTCACAACACCACCGGCTTATCCGGCAGCTCATTCTTGTGCGGTCCCGACGGTGGAAAGTGCGCAGCAAGCAACTGCGTCACCGCCTTGATCCCGTCGAGCACGCCACTCTCAAAATTCCTGCCGCGGAATTCGACCTCCATTGCGCGGCAGATCTTCTCCCATTGCGCAGCGTTCACCTTGCCGTTGAAACCACGATCCGCCACGATTTCCACATCGCGATCCGCCAGCAGGAGGTAGATCAAGACGCCGTTGTTGTGCTCGGTGTCCCAGACCCGCAGATGCGCGAACACGTCCAGTGCGCGGGAGCGCGGCGACTGGTTGCTGAACAAGGCAGTGCCATCCAGCGCCCCCTCCACCGCAAAGCGGACCTGGCCGGCATGGCTGCTTTCGCTGACCTTGATCGCCGCCTCGATCTTCGCCAGCATATCGGCCGTAAACACCTGGCGCACGCGCCAGCGGCTGGCCACGAGATGCTTGCTGATGCGTTTGATGCCCATTGCTCTCAATATCCCGCGCTACCAGCTTCCAGATGCGCCGCCGCCACCGAAATTTCCGCCACCGCCGCTGAACCCGCCGCCCGATCCGCCTCCGCCCCCCCAACCCGATCCACCACGGCTGAAGCCGCCACCACCGGGCAGGATGTAGCCTCCGCCGCCCCGCCCACCTCCGAGGCCGCCGCCGATCAGGGTGACGACAAAAGCGATGATGCCGGCCAACGCCGACAGTGACAGCACGCCGATGATGACCCAGGCGAGCAGGCCGATGCCGCCGCCGGTGACCAGCGCGCCCAGGAAAGGCCCGAGCATCGCGCGAAGGATGCCGCCGACCACGATGGCCGCGATGAAGATCACCGGCAACAACTGTCCGAGATCGTCGACGCCGATGGTGGACGATTTCGGCTGCGGCGCCGGCAGCGGCTCGCCGTCGATCACGCCAAGAATACGATCGACGCCGTCGCTGATGCCGCCGGCGAAATCGCCGCTCCGGAATTTCGGCGTGATCACCTCGTCGATGATGCGCTTGGAGGTGGCATCGGTGAGCGCGCCTTCGAGGCCGTAACCGACCTCGATCCGCAGTTTGCGATCGTTCTTCGCGACAACGAGTATTGCGCCATCGTCAACTTTTTTGCGACCGAGCTTCCACTGCTCCACCACCCGCAGCGAATACTGCTCGATGGTCTCCGGCGCCGTGGTCGGCACGATCAGCACCGCCACCTGGCTGCCCTTGCGATCCTCGAAATTTTTCAGTTTCTGCTCGATGGCTGCGATATCGCCGGAGCCAAGCGTCGAGGTCAGGTCAACCACCCGCCCGATCGGCGGAACCGCAACATCGGCCGCGGCCGCCGCCATGGCGACCCAGCACATCAGGAGCGCAAGAATGAAGCTTCTTGCAGCAGTCATCGCGGATCTTTCGTCTGCGTGCTACTTCGACGGCGCGGGAGCAGCGGGCGCAGGCGCCGCCGGCGGAGGATTGAAGTCGACCTTGGGCGCGGTGGAGATTTCTTTCTCGTTCTCGACCGTGAAGTTCGCCTTCGGCTTGTAGCCGAACACCATCGCGGTGAGGTTGTTGGGGAAGGTGCGGATGCCGACGTTATAATCCTGCACCGCCTTGATGTAGCGATTGCGCGCCACCGTGATGCGGTTCTCGGTGCCTTCGAGCTGCGCCACGAGATCGCGGAACAGCTGGTCGGATTTCAGTTGCGGATAGTTTTCCGTGGTCACCAGCAGACGCGACAGCGCGCCGGTCAGTTCTCCCTGAGCGGCCTGGAATTTTTGCAGCGCGGCAGGATCGTTCAACACCTCCGGGGTCACCTGCACGCTGCCGACCTTGGCGCGGGCGTTGGTGACGCCGAGCAGCACGTCCTTCTCCTGCTGRGCAAAGCCCTTCACCGAATTGACCAGGTTGGGCACAAGATCGGCACGGCGCTGATACTGGTTGGTCACTTCCGACCAGGCGGACTTGACCTGCTCGTCATTGGTCTGAATTGCGTTGTATCCGCAGCCGCCGAGGCTCAACGACACAAGGGCCGCAAGGATGGTGAGGAATCTGCGCATCACTGTCTCCGGTGGTCATTGAGCTCTCGGGGAATCATACACGGACGGCAGTCGGGGGCAATGCGGGGGGCGCTGGAATGCATGCGGTGGTGGACATGATAGGGGCAAGCTCCTCGCTATGAGGAGATACATTTATCGCGAAAGGCCAGTCACACCGGCTTCACGAAGAAATACACCGTCAGGATACACCCGACACAAATGACAAACGTCTTCACTACCGCTTGCGGCAGGAAACCCGAGAGCTTCGCGCCGGCATAACCGCCGACCATCGAGGCCGCCATCATCACCGATGTCTCCAGCCAGTGCACCCGGCCGGCGGCGATGAAGATCACCACGGCGGCGGCGTTCATCAGCGTGGCGAACAGGATCTTCATACCATTCATCGAACGGATGTCGCGCATGCCGTAGAACGCCAGCGCCGCCAGCATCAAAATGCCGATGCCTCCGCCGAAATAGCCGCCATAGACGGCAATCGCGCAGTGCACCAGCTTGATCGCCGTCGGCCCGAGCCAGCGCCGCTGCGTTGTCATGTCGAGGCGGGTGCCGGCGGCGAAGATCACGGTGGCCGCCAGCAACAGCCACGGCACCAGCGCCTTGAAAGCATCCGACGGCGTGACCAGCAGCAGCACGGCACCGGCCGTGCCGCCGACCAGGCTGATGATGGACATGGTCATCAGGTCCTGCCGCCATTGCGGCGGCAACGCCTTGAGTTCGCCGCGGGAAGCGAGCGAGGTCACCGCCTGCCCCGGGAACAGCGCCACCGTGCTGGAGGCGTTGGCATCCACCGCTGGTATGCCAGAGAGCAGCAAAGCCGGGAACGTCAGGAAGGCCCCGCCCCCCGCCAGCGCATTGACAATCCCCGAGCAGAACGCGGCAAAGGTCAAAATGGTCAGCATTTTTGTCCCTTTTTTTTACAAAATTACACGTCCTGGTCGGGACTTCCAGAGTTGACTTCTGGCATAATGTATACCAATCTCATGGCCAGACGACGCGTGCAGAGGCAATTCCGCATCTGATCAAGGGAGGTTGTGATGAAAGTCGGTGACATCCTGCGAAGCAAGAAGGGCACCCGGATTGTGACCGTTCGCATGAACGAAACGGTGGCGACCGCGGCACAGCTGCTGCGAACGGAAAACGTCGGCGCCCTGGTGGTGAAGGACGTCTGCCGCACCGAGGGCAATGTCGCCGTCGGCATGTTCAGCGAGCGTGACGTCACGCGCGCCGTCGCCGAGCACGGCCCGGCCGGCCTGGAGCTCAAGGTCTCCACCATGATCTCGGTGCAACAACTGATTTCCTGCAGCTCGACCGACACGCTGGAACACGTCAGCGCCCTGATGCGCGATCACCACATTCGCCATCTGCCCGTGATCGACGACTACACCCTGATCGGCGTCATCAGCATTCGCGACCTCGAACTCGCGCACCATGATGCCCCGATCGCGCTTGCGGCCTTGTCGTCGCAAGCGGTCGCGCAGGCGCCGTTGGCGCAGTAACGGATCATCGCACAGTCATAGAAATGACCCTCGGGTGCCCCGGGGGACGGGAGGAGTTTGCCTTGACGCGCCATCCGCGCTGCCGCGGCACGGCTACAGCTTGAATCACGTTCATATTACGGGATGGATTAGGACACACCATGAAGGTTTGTATTTACGGCGCGGGTGCGATCGGCGGCTATCTCGGCGTGCAGCTGGCGCTGGCCGGAGCCGATGTCAGCCTGGTCGCGCGCGGCGCACATCTCGCCGCCATGCGTGAAAACGGGCTGAAGCTGCTGATCGGCGACGAGGAGCGGATCATCCATCCGCGCTGCACCGACAACCCCGCCGAACTCGGCGTGCAGGACTATGTCATCATCTGCCTGAAGGCCCATTCCATCACCGGCGTGATCGAGGCGATGAAGCCACTGATCGGCGAGCAGACCCGCATCATCACCGCCGTCAACGGCATTCCCTACTGGTACTTCTACAAGCACGGCAACGAATTCCAGAATTCGACACTGGAAAGCATCGATCCCGGCGGCCGGCAGTGGCAGGAGTTGGGGCCGCAGCGCGCCATCGGCTGCATCGTCTATCCCGCCACCGAACTCGAGGCCCCCGGCGTGGTCCGCCATGTCTATGGCGACCGCTTCCCGCTCGGCGAGCCATCCGGCGAGACCTCCGCGGATGTCGAGAAACTCGCCGCGCTGTTTGTCAAGGCCGGGCTGCAGGCGCCGGTGCTCGAACGCATCCGCGACGAGATCTGGCTGAAGCTGTGGGGCAATGTCTGTCTCAATCCGATCAGCGCGCTGACCCACGCCACCCTCGACGTGATCTGCTCCGATCCCGGCACACGCGCCACGGCCAAAGCCATGATGATCGAGGCGCAGACCATCGCGGAGACCTTCGGCGTCAAGTTCCGCGTCGACGTGGAACGCCGCATCGAAGGCGCCCGCAAGGTCGGCGCCCACAAGACCTCGATGCTGCAGGATCTTGAGCGTGGCCGGCCGATGGAAATCGATCCGCTGGTCACCGTGGTGCAGGAGATGGGCCGGCTGACAAAAATCCCGACCCCGGCGATCGACACCGTACTGGCGCTGACGCAGCAGCGCGCCAAGGTGGCGGGGCTTTATTGAGGGGAGACGCATGCGCGACGAGCACAACGTCAGGAGCGCATAGCGTGTCCACCAAACAGACCGTCATGCCCGGCCTTGCGCCGGGCATCCACGTCTTCGCGGCGTAACACCAAGGAAGACGTGGATGGCCGGGACAAGCCCGGCCATGACGGAGAAAAACAACAAACGCCATATAAAGAGGAATCGCACATGACACACTGGGTACGCTATCGCCATCAGGGCGCCATCGGCTTCGGCACCCTCGCTGATGGTGAAATCACCGTGCATCATGGCGACATGTTCGATGCGCCAAGGGCCAACGGCCACCGCCTCGCGCTGGCCGACGTCGACCTGCTCTCCCCCACCGCGCCCTCGAAGGTGATCGCACTGTGGAACAACTTCCACGCGCTGGCCGCCAAGCTCGGCGTCGCCGAACCGAAAGACCCGCTCTATCTGTTGAAGGCGCCCTCCTCCGTCACCGATCCCGACGCCATCGTGGCGCGTCCGCTCTCCTATGACGGCAAGATCGCCTATGAAGGTGAACTCGCCATCGTCATCGGCAAAGCTCCAGCCAACAAGACTTGCACCAACGTCTCGCCGGAGGAGGCCGACGCCTATATCCACGGCTACACCTGCGTCAACGACATCACCGCGGCCGACATCATTGCCAAGGACGCCACATTCGCGCAGTGGGCCCGCGCCAAGAGTTTTGACGGCTTCTGCCCGTTCGGCCCCTCGATCGTGTCCGGCATCGATCCCGCCAAACTGGTGGTGCGCACCCTTCTCGACGGCGCCGAGCGGCAATCCTACCCGATCGCGGACATGATCTTCAGCGCCCAGGAATTGGTGAGCCGGATCTCACACGACATGACGCTGGAGCCCGGCGACATCATCTGCTGCGGCACCTCGCTCGGCGTCGGCACCATGAAGGGCCCTGTCAACAAGGTGACGGTGGCGATCGAGGGCATCGGCGAACTGAGCAACGAACTGCGGCAGTAAGCGCGACCGATCGGGAGATTTCAATCGCGCCGATGTGTCTTTGCATGCCCCTTGCAAAGGGCCTAGGATCGCACTCGCTTCTCATCTTGGGGATGAGTGCAATGCAAAATCAGCATCGAACATCCGATCACGGCGCCGCGGATTTTGGCGCCACCGGAGCACCGCGGACACTGTTCACCGGCCTCATGCGCTGTCCCAACTGCAAATCATCCCGCCCGATGATCATCAAGGGGCTGCGCCCCGCCATGGTCAGCGACACTGACCGGATCACCTATCGCTGCACCGCCTGCGGTGCGGAGCGAACCGAGCAGAACAAATAAAACGCCGCGCCCCATGCGGGAGCGCGGCCGACATTGCATTGCCAGGATTCATTGCGAGGATTCAGAGCGGCCGGGATCCGGAGCGATCACGCAGCGGCGTGATCCCTCGCACGCCACGATGAAACTCATCCACCGAAACCGCCGCCGCCGCTGGTGCGGCCGTTGGCGTTCTCCGCCGCGCTGTTGGAGCCGGTCATCGAATTGGCGTTGTTGCCACCCGCCGCCGCATTGCCGCCGGACACGTCGGGGTACACCTTTTCGATACGCGGATCCGGCATCCCCTGCGGGGCTGGTGCAACGCGGGAGGCGTGAACCCGCTTCATCGATCCGGCATGACCGGTAACGGGCGCCAGCACGATGCCCGCGGCAGCGGCGGCAGCAGTGGTCAGGACCAGATACGTCGTGGCTCTTGTCATTGTTTTTGTCTCCTCGATATCAGCGCCGATGTCGGCCGCGGGGCGTCCCGAATGCACAACCGGCGGCCGTGCCGATTATTCCTTCACAGTCATGTTAGCCGATGAATCGTCCGCCGCGCGAAATTGCCCTGGTCAATTCTTCTCGACGCACGGCAGGCGCTTTCCGAACGGAAGCGCAGCACGACATCACTCACGGCATCGTATCCGCCGGCAGCCCGTCGAGAAATCCGGCAAGCAGTCGCCGGCTTCGCTGCAGCGCGCCAATGCGGGTGTCCAGCTGCTGCACCTCGTGGCGCAACCCGGCGCGCAGCATGTCGCAGGGTTCGAATTCCGGCACGTTGCTGCGCAGGCAGGGCAGCAGTTGACGGATGGTCGCGAGCGTCAGTCCGGCCTCACCGAGCAGGCGGATCCGCCGCAGCGTCGCCTCGTCCTTCGCGTCGTAGTCGCGGTATCCGGCCAACGTGCGTGACGGGGTCAGCAGGCCTTCCGCCTCATAATAGCGCAGCATTCTCACGCTGATGCCGCTGCGCCGCGCCAGTTCACCGATCCTCATGCCCGATTCCGCTTCGCTCTTGACCCTGACAGTACTGTCAGAGTTTAGCATCGCGCTCCCCTGCTTTGAAAGTCCAACTGACAAGGAAGCTGCCATGAAGCTCTATCGCCTGATCCGCCATGCCGATGGCCTGCGCCCGATACTGACGGAGGCCCCGGTGCCCGAACCGGGCCCCGGCGAGGTGCGGCTGCGGGTTGAAGCCGCTAGCCTCAATTATCGCGACCTGATCGTGCGCGACGGTGCAGCCTACAGCCCAGTCGAGGGCCGCATTCCGCTGTCCGACGCCGCGGGCCGGGTCGACGCTATCGGCCCTCGTCCCGCCGGCGCGCAGCCCGCACCATGGGCAATCGGCGACCGCGTCGCCGCATCGTTCTTCCGCGACTGGGTCCGAGGCCCGTTCAAGGCGCGCTACATGGCCTCGGCGCTCGGCGGCACCACCACCGACGGTGTGCTCGCCGAATATATCGTGCTGCCGGAGACCGCGCTGGTGGGCAGTCCCGATCACCTGTCCGCTGTGGAAACCGCGACGCTACCCTGCGCAGCGGTCACCGCCTGGCAAGCCCTTATGGTTCGCGGCGGCCTGCACGCCGGCGATACGCTGCTGGTGCAGGGCACCGGCGGTGTCGCGCTGTTCGGCCTGCAGTTTGCCGTCGCGATCGGCGCACGCGCGATCGTGATCTCGTCGTCGGAGGACAAGCTGTCACGCGCCCGGACGCTCGGTGCTTCCGATCTCATCAACTATCGCACGACGCCGGACTGGGACCGCGTGGTGCTGGAGCGCACCGGCGGCGACGGCGTCAGCCACGTGCTCGAGCTCGGTGGTCCTGCGACCTACAATCGCTCGCTGAAAGTGATCGCGGCCGGCGGCACGATCGCACAGATCGGCGTGCTGACCGGCTTCGGCCCGCAACCGAACCTCGCCCGCCTGCAGGGCATGAACGCGAATATCGCGGGCATCACCGTCGGCTCGACCGAACACTTCGCGGCCATGAATGCCTTCATCTCGGAAAAGCGTATCGCGCCGGTGCTGGACCGGGTGTTCGCGTTCGACGAGGTGGCGCAGGCCTATGCGCACCTGCGCGGCGCCGGACACTTCGGCAAGATCGCGATCAAGATTGCGCAGACATGACAACGGCAGCTGGTGCAGGCTGCAGGAGGCGTGCGAGCGGCCCGGCGAAGATGGGGCGTGCGATCCCGGCCGTTCAATCCGACGACGGCAGCCGGCGCATGGTGAACTCGATCATATCACCGGGCAATTCGCGCCAGTTCTCGATCTCGGTCATGTACGCCGCCTTGGGGTAGCGCGACAAAAACTCCTTGGCCTTCCGTCGCGCCTCGATCCGCGGCAACATGAAGTTTTCGCGCTTCATGCCGTCGTTCAGCGTGCTGCGTTGAAACCGCCGCTCGGCAATCTGCCGCGCGATATCCTCAGGCTTTCTCGGTTGCATGATGTTGCCCTGTCCAACTGTCCGCCTCCCTGGCGTGCCCGGAACGGACCGCCAGTTATCTTTTGTTGTTTGTCCGCGTCCCTGATCCCGCGCCGTCAGGCGCGGGGCAATTTTCCAGCCGTTCGCTTCGGTGAGGCCTTGTCGACTTTCTTGTCGAGATCCTTGCCGGCCTCTTCCCTGCGAACACTTTTCTTCAGCGCATCGTGCAGATCGATCGGCACGCCGTGCTTCTTCAACAGATCGGCGAACGCCTCGTCCGCCAGTTCCTGCAACGTCGCCATCCGGTTGCGCCCGAGCAGGGTCAGCTTGTCGAGGGTGTCGTCATCGAAGCCGATCAGCTTGCGCATCGCTCATCCCGCGCGTGCGGAACGTTTGGCGCCGGATTTCGCCTTTGCGGTTGTCTTGCTGTCTTTGGTTTTATCTTTGGCGCTGGCCTTGGCGGCCATCCCGGCGCTCGCCTTCACGTCCGGCTTGGCAGCAGGCGGCGGTGGCGCATCGCCCAGCGAAGCATCGGCGGACAGCGAACCGAGGTCGTCGTCGGAGAGCACGACCGGCGCCGCCTTGTCGCGACCCGATTTGTAATTGCGATGCTCCCACTCGTGCCTGTCGATACCCATCGAACGCTTACGCTCCTCAAACTGGTCCGCCTCGCGGCGGTTGCATCACCCCGCCTTGCGCTGGCGGCCGGTGGCGCGCACCGGCTTCTTGGCCGGCGCCTTGACTTGTTCCTTCTCCTTGGCGGCCGCGACCTTGCCGCCGCCCTTGCCGGAAATCGGGAACAGCATTTCCTTCTGGCCCTCGATCCGCTTGCGCGGTTTCTTGCCCTTGGCGGCGACCTTCTCCGTCGCTTTGGCCGGCACCGCCGGCTTGGCATCCTTGCCGAGGCTGCGGCGCAGCGCCTCCATCAAATCGATGACATTGCTCTCCGCCTTCGCTTTGCCCTTGGCGATCGGCTGCCCGGCTTTCTTGCGATTGATCAGGTCGATCATCGCGGTCTCGTACTCGTCTTCGAACTTCTCCGGCTCGAAATGACCGGTCTTGCTTTCGACGATGTGCTTGGCGAGATCGAGCATGTCCTTGGTGACTTTGACGTCCTGGATGCCGTCGAAATATTCCTCTTCGCTGCGCACCTCGTAGGGATAACGCAGCAGCATGCCCATCAGGCCCTTGCCGCGCGCCTGCAGCGCGATGATGTGCTCGCGATTGGTCAGCACCAGGCGCGCGATCGCAACCTTGTCCATCGTCTTGATGGTTTCGCGGATCACGGCATAGGCGTCATGGCCGACCTTGCCGTCCGGCACCAGGTAATACGGGCGCACCAGGTAGAGATCGTCGATCTCGGATTTGGGCACGAACTCGTCGATCTCGATGGTGCGGCTCGACTCCGGCAGGATGGCGTCGATCTCCTCCTGCGACACCTGGATGTAGCTGTCGGTATCGACCTTGTAGCCCTTGATGATGTCGGCGGATTCGACCTCGTCGCCGGTCTCCGCATCCACCTTCATGTACTTGATGCGGTGGCCGGTGTTCTTGTTGATCTGGTTGAAGGAGATCTTCTCGGACTCGGATGTGGCCGGATAGAGCGCGACCGGACAGGTCACCAGCGACAAACGCAGAAAACCCTTCCAGTTGGGACGCGGCGCCATCTCTCTACTCCAACGCAACTGAGCGCGCCGTTTCGCTCGCAAAATGGACCGGTTTTGCGATTCAGCCGCGCGCAAACCAATGGACCTGACGCAGGTTTGGTTCCCACAGGCCCAGACCTCTCATGCTACCCGTTTTGGGACAACAGTCGATAGGATGGAATTCCTAGGTGCGGATCTGGTTAAGAAGGATCGGCATCGCCGGCAGCCCCCAAACGACAAAAAACCCGGCACGCCCATGAAGGAAGCGTGCCGGGTCCAGTCTTTGGGAGGAAAGCAGACAAGCCGGTCTGCCAGCGGATTCCATGCAACCCGTCGAACTCGTCTCGTGGTGTCGAAACGCAAAAACAGTCGGAACCGGGCGGCGCGGCACATGGCGCCGATCCCCTCATCTTTAGCGCAAATTGCACTCAAAATGATCAGGCAAAAGCCCGACTGCCGGTTCCTGCCATGATACCGGACTGGTGACGTGGTTAAGTATGCTGGAGATCACATTCCGCCTTAAATAAAGTGCCGCGCGCCCGCCCCTGCCGGCGGAGATCGGCGATGCCGGCGCGTGGTCGAAAGTCCCCACTTGGCACCGAACGCGCGCCGAGCCGCCCCGCCCGCATTGACATCCGCCTGCCAGCTGGCGAGGTTGCGGCCCGACGGGATGGATCAAGATCGAGGGGTGGACCGTCACGTCCCGCCAAATCACTGATGCTCCACGCTTTTTTCATGCCCGGCCAATGGCTGCTGGCACGCTTTTGCCGTACCGACGAGCAGAAGCACGCCATTCTCTGGATTCTGGGCTTCTGGGCCCTCATGGCGTTTCCCGCCATCGCGCTTCGATCGGCGCATTTCGAGGAGGGCACGGTGCTGTCGCTGGCCCGCGGCGCGGTCGAGGAAGGCCACTGGCTGACGCCGTTTCGGTATGGCGCCCGCTTTGTCGAGCGCCCGGTGCTGCTGTCCTGGATCATCGCTGCCATCAGCGAGGTGACAGGCGGGGTGACAATGTGGACCACCCGCATTCCTCATGTGCTGTTTCTGCTCGCCGGCGCCTGGCTGGTCTATGACTTGGTGAAGCGCGCGACCGGCGGCAAGGCGGCCGCATTGTTCGGTGCTCTCTGCTGGTTCGGCGCGCCGATGATCGCGCAGAAGTTCATCACGGCGGAGCCGGACGTCACTCTGTCGGTGCTGCTGTTCGCCGTATTCTATGTCTGGTGGAAGAGCCTTGTCGCCGACCGCCTGACGCTGAGCCGCTGGCTCCTCATCGGCGTGCTGCTCGGAATCGCCGGGCTGACCAAAGGGCCGCAGCCGGTCGGCTATGTCACCCTCGGCATCGGCGCCTACATGCTGATCAAGCGGCAGTTCGCCGACTTGCCCGGCTTCGTGCTGGCGAACCTGATCGCGGCGCTGATGATCGGCAGCTGGTATTTCATGGTGGCCACGCCGCAGGACACCGAGGGTTGGGAGGTGCACTCGCGCATCCTCACCAAGCGCGGATGGCCGCTGCTGATGGACCATGTCGATTTCATCGTCAGCCTGTTCGTGGAATGGCTGCCGGGCTCGATCCTGCTCGGGCCGGCGGTCGTCATCCTCGCGCGCCAGCCGCGCAACCGGGATCACGACTTGCTGCTGGCTGCGACGCTATATGCGCTGATGTGCACGCTGGTGCTGCTGCTGTGGCCCGGCGGCGTCGCGTCCCGCTACGCCATGCCGGGCAATCTCGGCCTCGCCGTGGTTGCCGGGCTGATGTTCCAGCGCTGGCGGCAGTCGCACTCGCGGGTGATCGCGATCACGCTGGTGACGGCGTATCTGATCTGCGGCACGATCATCGTGCTGGGATGGGTGGCGATGCCGCTGAAAACCACGCTGTTTCAAGAGAGCAAGATCGCGGGGCAAACCATCAATGCGGTGCGCAAGAGCGTACCCGGCCCGATGTATGTCATCACCGAGTCGGTGGAACACAACATGCTGGCGTATGTCGCAGGGCCCATTCGCGAGGTCGCCCTGAAGCAGCTGACGACACTGACCGCGCCGGCGATTGCGGTGATGACGCCGGAGGAACAGGACGAACTGGCGCGCATGAAGCCGACGCTGCGGCTGCAGGATCGCGCCACGGTGCGCTCGCACCATGAAGACCTGAAGGTCGTCGAGATTCAGCCGTAATCACACAGCCGGCCAAGCATGACTTCAAATATGTCTCGCGCACGTGCGCGAGGCGACGAGCATTAGCTCCCCAGCAGCATGTCGCCGAGATAGACGAGCCAGATGCCGACGCTGATGATGACGCTGAGGCCGAGCTGAATGGCAGCGGAAAAATACGGCACGATGTCATTGTCGCCACGCGCTGCGACCGGCACGCGCATCATGAGACCGAGCGACAGGATCCCGATCGTAAACGGGAGCAGGATCATCCAACCAGGTATCACGCCCAACATTTTACGCTCCAACCGCAGGTATCCCCGCCCAGGCCAGACCCCTGACATGCGCCTTAATTATTTCTATTTCGTGACAATCGGATGGTTCCCGTGCGGTTCCACCAAGAACGATGTTGACGATGCCGAAATGCCAACGCGGGGAACGCAATGGCGCGGAACCCGGCAAACAAGCAACAAATTGTCCGAACATTGACATGCCACGGCTCAATGGCGGCTGAGCGCCAGCCACACCAGCCCGAGCAAACCCGTCACCATGATGGTGACCGCCGCACCCAGCCCCTTGCGCTTGATGGTGTCGCTCGCTTCGCGCCATGCACGCAGATGCGCGAAGTCCTTCTGCACGGCGATCACGGCTTCCGGATCGTCGGCATTGACGCCGAGCGCAAGGATGAATTCCTTGACGGTGGCGCGCGCCACTTCTTCCGCGATGTCGCGGACTTCGCTGGTGCTGGTCATGACATGTGGTCTTTCGGCAAAGGCATGACGCGGCCTCCGCCGTGATGCGGACGCCGCGAGATCGATGCGAAGTAAGGATGGCGTGCGCACGCAGGCGCCGCGCAAAACGGCGCTGGCACTGAGCACGCGGGTACGGCTTGCGCGAACCTGAGTTGCGCACGTGCCGGGCGATCAGGTCATGCTGCCGGGAATGAAGCAGCGCACCACCGGCTTGCCGTCGAGATACATCGGCCACACCATGGTGCGCCCGGCGAGGTTCGGCCCCTTGATCAGAGCTTCGTCGGGAACCACGATCCATTCGCCTTGCAGCTTCACGCGGTAGTGGCCGTCCTTGCTGTCCCAATCGGAATCGGACAGCGCCGCGCCATCGGCATCGGAGCAGCACGGGCCTTTCTCGCTTCGCAGTTGATCGAACCAGGGTTTCAGGGCTGAGCCGGCATAGCGGCCATCGTCCCTTGCCTTCGCGGCGCTGCAGGCGACCGCGACCATCAGGGCAGCAGTGATCAGTCTCACGTCTCCGAGCTCCTTCCACCGGCTATCGAAACAAAAAGCAAAACCCGTGCCGGAATCGAACGGGCGCCGGAACATGACACCTATCGCCGGTTCCATCGGCGTCAGGCCGGCTTGCTGCTGTGGCGACCGGCTCGCCTTGCGACAGCGGCCGCGATCGAATGATTTCATGAGGGATCACGAGGCCCGGCAAGCTGGCGGCTGCGAACCGCACCGGAACGCAATGCTGCGAACCCACCCTGCCAAGCGCACACGGTGCCCGTCTTCGCGGCGGTGACTTCCCTGCAGCTCGCAATGCTGAAGGTGATGGTCGTTCAAGACCGCCCGGAGAATTGCGACCTCGATCCAGAGAACACCGGCGCGACCGTTTCAGCCGCCACCACGAGCGCCATCTTCGCGGCTTCGTTGACCAACGCTATCCATCTTCCAGATCAGGTTGCGAAACGCAATACAGTGGACAGCTTGGTGCACGTCGAAGATTCCGTCGATCGACTGAGTAGATTTGCGAGCGGCGAGAGCTTTATCGTCGGAAGATCCGCGACGCCTGCGCGATCGCGTTCAAGCCGCGATGTAAAATTCACGAACACGAGTCCAGCATTCGGAAACACTTCGAAATGGTGACGAAGTCTTAACTTGATCCGGACTCTCATCTCTTGTTCTGCTCCCTCGGTAAACAGGGGGACAGTTGGTTGGTCAACCGAACCATCGCGTCGTGCGCCATCCTGCTGCTGATGGTCTCCACCGCACTCGGCGCCGATTACGGAACGAATCTCGCTTCGCCCGACGTCTATTGGGGATCGGTACTCTCCAACGATCGGCTACCCTTCGTCGCCGAAAAGGGCATCGTGTCGGAGGGCCCCTACTTCATCGATATCAATCATCGCGAGAGCGCGCTTCTGGTCGGGCCCCTTGTCGTCTGGGTCAACGATCACAAACCGGACGGGGAATTCCAAACCCCACTTGGCCGGATCGACCTCACCAACACGAAGATCCGATTGAACGTGAAATTCAAATATGAGCCGCAACAAGATGAATATGACGCGCGGCTCGGCGGGCGCGTGGTGTTCTGGTTTCAGTCGGCCTTGTCGCACACGGCCGTCCCCGGCGGCGATTTCATGGTGCCGACCCGCGCGGCGAACTATGTTTACAATCGCAACCTGTTGTCCGACAGCATATCGGGCAAGACTGTCGAAATTCCGGTGACACCCGACCTCAACCAGTGGACCTGCCTGGGGGATAACCCGCGAGATACGCGCCCCTTCATCGGGTCTGCGGCGAAATACACCTGCGCGCTGAACCAGGAGGAGTTTGCGCAAGCGATGTCGCATCCCGCAGACATGGGCATCCTGTTTCTCCTGCCCGGTCAGAAGCCCGATGGATCCGACGTAGACTGGCTCCAGCCCGACCGGGAAGCGCGCACGCTGGCGATGGCGAAGACAAAGTTCGTCCTCAAGGAATTCACCATTCTTCGTCCGACAGACGGTGCTGCTCCACCGGCCCTCATCGCCGGAAGATCCGCGATACCCGCTCCACCGCGCTGAGGCCGAAATACGAGACCACGATGGTCTGGAACACACTCCAGAAGTTGGGATCCAGCGCATCGGTGACGCCGAGCCCGAGCACCTTGTCCCACACCACCACCTTGAAGGCGAAGATGATGAAGGGCGCGGCGAACAGCGGTCGGATCATTGCCGTGAACCAGCGCCCCTGCTCCGCGATCAGCAGTTTGGTCGCCTGCGATCGCGCGGCGATGTCGGCCTCGATCTCCTTTTGCAGGAGGTCGAGCGCCATCTGGTCCTGGGTGTTGATCGACGCCAGCCTCGCCTTGTAGGCGTTGAGCAGGCCGGAGACGATCGGACCGCCCAGGAAGCCGAAGATTGCGCTCCACATCACGTCTTCCCGATCGAGCGCAGCCGCGCCGCCAGCGTCAGCGCCGAAATGCTCAGCAGAACATAGCCGAGCGTCCTGGTATCGGCGCCGATCACCGCTGAAAGGTTCGCCTTCAGGTCCGGATCGCCGAACACGCCGGCGATGGTGTCGAGCTGCTGCAAAACGACGCCGACGGCGGCGATGACATAGGACCAGGCAACGGTCAGCGAGTTCCAGGCGAGCGCCTTCGCCTTCTGCCAGAACGTATCGGCCTCAGTATAGAAGGCTTTCAGCGCGGGCACCGCCTTCAGGATCGGCCGGACAACGAGGATGTAGGCGAGAACGAGCGTAAACGCGGTCAGCAACAGCCAGAACATGATCAGCCTCTTTTCTTGAAGATCGACAGGATGGAAACGAGCCACGCACCGATCGACCCCGGCGCGGGATGGGTGACGGATGGTTTTGCGGAAGGGGCCGGCGCGGCCGGCGGGGCGGACGTCTTGCCGAGGCCCGTGGCAACGGACTGGTCAATCTCGGCCATGGCCAGCAGCAGCCCGGCGCAACCTGGCTGATTGTCCACCACGTTGGGATCGTACTGGCCGTCGGCCACATACTTGCCGCGGACGTATTGATCGGTGCCGGCCCAGATGTACGGCGATGGCCGGCCCCGGTTCGCGTATCCCAGCCCGTTGTATTGCTCGAGCAGCGTCAGCAAGCCGCCAGGCGACCAGTCCCGCCATCTGGCGGCATAGGGCGCGCAGTTGGTCAGCGCATCGACCGCCGCGGCGTCCCAGCTCGCGAATGGCCCCCGCCCTTTTGGGACGTGCGTCGAGACCCGATTCCATGGGTCGCCCTGGGCGATCGACGCATCCCAGCGTTGCGACGCTTCACGCTCATGGATGACGGCGATGACGAACCAGGGCACGCCTGTGACCGCCGCGACCTTCTGATAGCGCTCTTTTGCCGCGACCAGCCGCCGTGCTGCCGGAGCGAATATCGCGCGCGTCATCTTGGCTCTCGACCAGCGGGCCGCGTTCGCCGCCACCAGGGCTGCGGTGTTCATGTTGATGCTCCAAAAAGAAAAAGCCGCCTCAAACGGGCGGCGGGGCGGGCTCGACTCTCAGGTCAGATCGGGCATGATTTGCCGATTTAGACAGGGAGGATTGATAATGAACTCAGACACTGAAGATATGCTTCTCGCATCTCACTGCATGCTGATGTCGCTTTTGAAACAACTCGCACTGGCAAACTTGATCAGTGCTGATCAGATGATGGGGCTGACCGGCGATGCCGAGGAGTTTCTCGCCGGCCTTGATCCCGCTTTGATGTCGCCCAGTGCGCGGAACTACGCAAAGACCGTTTTGCAGCGCATGGGGAAGATGTCTCTCTAGCGGTCGTGTTCAAGATTTCCGCGACCTGCCCAAGCCAGTTTCTGGCCCAATCAGCATTGTTCATCATGTGCTCCAAAGAAAAAGCCGCCTGAAGGCGGACGCACTCTAAAACCTAAAAAGGCGAGAGCAAGCGATGCCGCTTGCAGCGAACGCGATAAAGGAATGTCGCACACGCGTGTGAACGTAGCGATATTCCATCCGATCCAAAACTCAAGCGGACTGCGGAGATGAGGCGGAGGATCGAACTCGCCATTTCTCAGAAACGAGATGCCCTATCCTGTTCGCCGGCTTTTCTATAACAAGCCACGAAAAATATGACGTAGGAATTGTCAGCGCCACGATGATCAAAGCCGCACATAATCCCGTTTCCAATGGATGAGAAACGGCCCAAGGCTGCGCCCGCAAATAGCTGCAGATAATTTCAAGGAACAAGACATTGAGCAGGTAGAAACTATAACTGATGCGCCCCAGGAATTGAGACAGCGGCAACCTGAGAAACGTAGAAAATACACCAGCGCGCCCGTAATAGAGCAAATTAATCAGCACACCGGCGGATAGCTCCTGCAATGTTTTTCGTGTGGCGAGAGTCAAAATTAAGAAAACAGGCCAAACCCAGATTGGTGAGCGCTCACCAATCCATTTTCCCAGACGGGTGGGAACCAGCATCCCAAGTACAAAACAAAACCAAAACGCTCTAAACGAGTTATCGTCTACAGGTCCAAGCATATGACGATCGAAGAGAACGACCAAAGCCATTCCAACCGCGACCGCCCCCCATTCACCGAACCAAAAAAATCCCCCAAAACATAAGACCAAGAATACAGATGCAATCAATTCGACCTGCAGCGTCCAAGTCGCACCATTAATCGGAAATCGATAAAGCAACAGATTCGCCACGATATCGTCGCCCCCAAACTCCATGCCATAAAACTTGAAAGCTGCGGCACAGGCTAATACGCCGACAAATAGAGCTGGGTAAATTCTAAAAAACCTACGAACTAAAAACCGACCGGATACAACAAGAAGCGGACCTTCTTCTTTCGACAAGCCTTTGGAAAGAACGGCGCCGCTAATAATAAAAAACAGGATGACGGCAGCCTGCCCGTTGAACACGGTTAACGCGATTTTTAAAGCTAGATCGTAGGATACGAGCTTCCCCCAATCGCCATGAAATACCCTGCCAAACAGTGAGCTATCTAGCCCAAGAATTGAATGATAAAAAACAACGCAAAGAGCTGCGTAACCTCGCATACCATCCAGTTCAGCATTTCGATTCTTGCTTGGCACGTAGCCGCCTAGACATAAAAGAAAAGCTTTACACACTGTTGCCATTTCAAGCAAGATTCAGGCAAGCATCAAATAACGCGCAACAAAATCGGCAAGATCATAGAGGGCTGAAGAATCCCAAAGGGAGCACCGTTACCCGCACTGTTGTTATTGATCGTTATGCCTGTAGTACTCGCGTTAACTACGATGCCGGCGGTGTTAATGTTATTGTTGTTTCCGAAAGACGTAGCCCCTCCGGATACCACTCCTGATAAGCCGTTTGTAGAATGACTATGCCCGGGATCGCTCAAAGTATTTGGGTGAACATGCGCAGGCATCTCCACAATCGAAAGAGTCTTACTCTGGGCGCCACCCGTTGCCCCCCGCGTCGTCCCATCCACCCCACTCCCCGCCGCCGTCACGCGCCCGGCCGCGGCGCCTCCCATTGTATCGAGGCCAATAATTCCCCGCCCTCGGAGATCAGGCAATCCATATGTGGTGCTTCCATCTCCTGATCCGTAAGTCGTCCCAACGATCGAAAAAAGCGTGGCATATGCCGTGCGAGAAATGTTCTGTCCGTAGGGAAAAACGAACGAAGAATTTGGCGGCGCAGATCCGGCAAATGGCACCAGCCCGCCAATCATGACACCGTAGGGGTTGCCATAGAACCCCTGCAGATAAAAGGCCCCGTCAGTGTTGTTGTAGGTCGCCACATAGGGCGTGCCCTGCACCAGCACCGCGGCCGGCAGCTCCACGCCGGGCGCGCTGCGCAGCGGCTTCGCGCCCAAGCCATCCACATTCAGCGTCACCGTGGCGCCGTTGCCGGTGTGCGGCGTGAACGCGATCGCCAGGCCGCCGAGGTGCGCCAGCGTATCGAAGCCTTGATAGCTGAACACCGTGTATGCGGTCGACGTGCCCGCGGTGACGATCGCGCCGGCCATGTCGTCGCGATATTTTGCCGCAGCCGCCATCAGACCGCGGACGCCGTCGTTCACGGCTGACGGCGCCATGCCTTCGGGGAACGGGCATGTCGAGTCAGCCGTCGCGTTCGAGGACGCGGTGCGGCTCCATTTCCAGAATGTCATAGGGGTACTCTCGTTGGTCGTTTGGGGAAGGCGTTGCAAAGGTGTCTGACAGATAACTGCCGCCTCGCCTGATCGTACGCGTGACGACATCAGCAAGCATGCTGCGGCGGCAAGTCCATGCAGGTATTTGACGATCGGCGAAATTCGCGGCCTTACAACCCATGAAGCGGGATGGATCAACCACGGTGAGTATCGAGCAGTGCTCCGAACAATGACAGAGCTCGATCCGCAACCGGAATTAAGCGACTCCGACCGCTGTAATGATGTTCAATTCGAATATTGTTCCGGACATTGCCGGATATCTACCTCACCGGATAAACGCGGACCGCGATCCGACACCCCGCACGACCGTAGGTAAATGTCATTCCCTCACCATCCGAGTTCGGCTTTCCGGTCATGTGCTTTAGCTTTCCGTCGGGATCAGCCCCCAGATCCCAAAGCGTCACATGCGCCGTTCCATCCCTGAAAACAAAATCGATTCGGTCGTATTGGCAATCTTCATTCGGCTGAAAGAACTTCAAGCTGAAGGGCGGATAAGCGCTTCCGAATACGCTTTCGTCCGCCATGAGAAGCGTGCTGCAACATGTTGAAACCAACAGAGCGGTGACAGCCGCAGCAACGCTTGTCGCAAACTTCTTCCCAAGTCGGTGCATAGCGCGTTCCTTCAACCTCTCCAGCGATGCCAATAATGAGAGCGATAAGCAGATGGCCTACGACGGCCTGTACTCCGTGTGCACCCGCCCTGACGGATCCTTGATGATAACCGTACCACTGAGGTATTGCTCGATGGAAGAGCCGGGAGGAAAGCGGACATATCGTCCATCCGGCGCGTGCATGATAAAACCGGAATCGAATACACTGTATGCACCTCTACCCGGAATTTGATAAAAAGAAGGCGAAACTCCCGTAATCGTAACGYCGTTGCGCGTCGTCATCTCGAAACGGGCTTCGTCCCTGGCTTTTTCATACTCTTCTTGTGTGGTTGCTTCTGGCTGCTGATTGCTATTGTTGCCACTGTCAGCCTTCTCATCCGTGACCTGAAACAGCTGCGCATCCTCGCCTGGCATTTGACCGTCAAGAATGGAGCCCTGATAGGCTGAGTTGCCCGACGTTTCGGACATCTGCTGGTGTCTGACGGTGCCGTCAAGGCTACCACCGTCGTCCGTGACGTTCTCTCGAGGGGGGGGGGCTGGCAGGGTCGGCTGGGATCGAACGTACGACATCAGGCTCTGAAATTTCACGCGGCCGAGACGCCCCAAATTGTGCAAAACCTTGTGCGCCACCATAAGAGGTTGGATTGAAATCCAGCGCAACTGGTCCAGCGAAACTGAACGGCGCACTGCCGGTTCGAAATACACCACCCCCGTAAATCCGATTGCCGCCTCCCACGCTTCGCGCGAGTTGAGCGGCCGCAGCCGCCCTGGCCTGCTGAGCCAGATCGCTCTCATTCGGCGGCGGGTTGCGATAAAAGAGCGGCCCCAGAAGACCACCGTAGCCTTGTTGATAATCCGGATCGTCCAGCAAACCTATTTTCAGTTATCTCCACCTGACCAATTGCCTAAAGCCTCCGCCACCTGGACCTCGAGCCGCCTGTTCGCACAGCAGCATGGCAAAATATTCCAGCGCCCGCTAAGATCGGCCTCTTGCCGGCGATCTGCTCCACCCCAATGTTCAAGACGGCGCATGGAATCCGAACACGTGAGCGACAGCCCCATATCGCGCGACCCGAATTCATCGGCTCCCTCGACCAGTGACACCGCTGCACGGCGCCGTGAAACTCCGGGCGTTTCTCCGCCGCTACCGGCCTCGGCTACCGCAACCGCTAACATGGATGATCGCCGCTCTCGCGAGATCACGGCTTTTTAGCACCTACGAGGAGAGTTTATCTTGGATGAAGGCAGCCCCAAAGACCATGATCGAAAGCGCCGATCCGAGCTTCCAGACCTGTTCGGCGAGATTTCCACAACGGTAGCCGTTGCAGCTGTTTTCGCCGGCGGTGCCGCAATGATGCGATGGGTTTTCAGTATGGAGTTCGGATTCATCGCCATCTACCTCGGCATTGCCATGGCGATTATGGGCGCAGGATTCTGGGTCTACAGCCAAACAAGAAAATCGAGACAATCCTAGTCGACTACCTTTGCTTATCCCGATCATTCTGGAGTTGGAAGCAGACAACGCTGCCGGTTATGGACCCAACCATTGGCGGCGCGCAGGACGCAGAAAACCCTTAACGGCACCGCGCCGAGCGGCATCGCCAGGATCCTCGCCTCTTTCTGCAGCATCAACACCGCTGATAGCTGCACGCGTTCCGGCGCCGCGCAGCATTCTTTCCGGCAACGAGCCACCGACATTCCCGAGTGCCCACGGCAGCAGCCGGCTCATCCCTTTCCAGCCAAGGGCACCACCGGCAAACTTTGCCAACGCATCCAGATGTGGATTATTTCTTGAAAAATCTTCGTCCATTTCGTTCTGAACACGAAGTGCATGATCGTATCTTTCGCGCAGCGTTGCATCGTTCAATCTATCCTCCGATTTGAACAATGGGTTGATCGCTGGCGCAATGAACGCGTTTGTTGCGGCATCCGCCTTGTTGATAAACGGCCCTATGATTGGCGTCTCGTTCGCAGCCGATCGCACCGCTCCGGCGAAATCATGACGCGTCAGCGGAGTCGCATTTGCGCGATTTATACTTCTTGTCCCATCTCTCAATCGCGCAGCGGCGGCCTCCCTCGCTTGCTGAGCCTGCGTTGCCTCGTCCGGCAACGGGCCGCTATTTGGCGGGACGCCATCCGGCCGTGCAGTCACGAACGGCGCGAGAGCCTTTGTGCCAGTGTCCGGCATTGGATCAAAATTCAGCGCACCCAGCCCGGCGAAGCCGAACGGCGCGCTCCTGATCGGAAAGGCTCCGTTTCCGGACGATACCGTGGCGCTGTAAGCGTTTCCACCGCCTCCCCTTCGCGCAATATGGGCGGCCGCCGCGTCCCTCGCCCACTGTGCGAGCGTGGCCTCATCGGCCGACGGGCTCCGATACATCAGCGARCCGAGAATGCCGCCATAGCCTTGCGGGTTGAATTCCGGATCATCGAGCAGTCCCATCATCAATCTCCTTYTGCTGTGCTTCGCWGCACGCTGGCTACTTGCCAGGCTTGTAAAATCCGCTGAGGCTGCCGATRCCGGACAGGATCTTCGCAAACTGATCGACCCCCGACATCGTGCTGCTCGAATTGCTATTSGTGTTGCTGGTGCCGAACATCTGCGCCACCGGYGARATCGCGCCGAGCAGCGTGGTGAGGGTTTGCGTGGGAATGCCGCGGCGCTGCGCYTCTTCGCTGAGRAGCTGGTTGGCRCCCCAGTTRCTGGCGTCCAGCGCKGCGGAGCCGAGACCCGCGCCSGCCTGCTGGTTGGCRTTGGCCTGCTGGTTGTTCTGGTTCAGMAGCCCRTAGGTGGTGTTGCCGGCGCCATAGAGGCTGYYMGCGGCATTGAGCTGGTTSKSGACATCCTGRTTGTATTGAYTGGCGATCACCGGCGCCGTGCCCTGGGCGATGCCGCGYCCCAGCGCCTGSAGGTTSGCGGGCGAGCCGTCGCGGCCGGCGGCGGCGAACTGGCTGTTGACCTGGTTGGTGACGTCGCTGGTGATGGTGTTGAGCTGGTCCTGCAGCGCCTTGTTGTTGCCGATCATCGCCCCGCTGGCATAGGGCGACAGCAGGCCCTGATAACCGGCCAGGTTGCCCGCGATGCCGGCATCGTTGGCCTTGGCGCCGCCGCCGTTCAGCAGGTTGCTCGCGGCATTGCCGATCAGCCCGGCATACGGATTGCCGGCGCTGGCGTTCGCCTTCAGCGTGTCGAGCGCGCCAGTCTCCGTCGGCGTCAGGCCCGCGTTGGAGGCTTGCCCGGTGAGCTGGCTGATCAGACTGTTCAGCGCCGGCTGGGTTGCCGCATACGGCGTGGTCGACGATGTCTGCTGCTGTTGTGTGGTGCTGGTGCCGCCCATCAGAGAGCCCTTTCAAGAATGACGTGTTTCAAGCTGTATCCGGCGAGAAGGCGCTGCCATCCCCGGCGCCCGTAGATGCGGACGCACGCGCAGCCCTCATCCTTCGCGTAGGTCTCGATGCGCCCCAGCAGCGGTAGCCAGCGCGCCCTGCCGTGGCCGCCGCACGCCGTGAGGACGCAGATCTTCTCGGTGTCGGTTTCGATTAACGTCGTCGTGGCCGCGGCTTCGACCGTGGCGCCGTTCCAGGCCAGCCACAGCAAGCCGGCGCCAGAGAGGATATCGTCAGCGATGTCGCGCGTATGGCTCAGACCGGTGCGTTGCACCGCGCGATCGATCAAGCCGGCGACATGCGGCCATACCTCGTGAACGCGTGCGGGATCGACGCAGATCAGTTCAACCGAGGCAGACAAAGGCGAAGGTCCGGTCGGTCTGCGCGTTGGCGGCGTGCGCCAGCGTGAAGGCGCCGTTGGTGACGGCGCTGACATAGAGCGTGCCGTTGCCGAGCTCCGCCGCCGCCGTCGCGCTCGCGGGAAAAAGCAACACCTTGCTGGTGGCGGCGCAGTTCGGCGCCGGCACCGTGGTGCTCGCCACACCAGCCGCGAGCGTGCATCGCCCCGCCGCATTGCTGCGCCCCTGCTCGAGCTGCTGGATCGCGACCGCGTATTTCGCGAGGTCGCGTTCATTGGTGGAAACGGTCATCGTTTGCCCTCAAGAACAATATCCGGCTCGACGCCGGCGATAAACGTCCAGGCGGTGCCGTAGGGAATGCGGCAGCGGGCCCGCGCGTAGCGGGTCGAGATCAGCAGGTTGACCTTGCCCGTGAAGCAGTTGATGGCGCTCTCGGCCGTGTACGCCGGTGTCGTGGCCTGGGTCTCGCGCCGCGAGGCCGCGCCGAACAGCGCCGGCGCGTCGGTCACAGACCGAAAGCCGCGCAGCTTCAGGCGGGTGCCGTCGGTGCCCTGCTCCGCGGTCTCAAGCGTTGCTTCGAGGTTCGGCCCGCGGAAGAAATTGAGCGCATGCGCGGTGTCGAACGCCGCCAGCTCAGGCGTGGTCGCCGTGGAAAAATCGTCGAGCGACGTGGTCAGCGCATCCAGCGAACCGCCGATGATCCCACCCGAGACATAGGCGTTTACGAACGCCGACCCGATCAGGTCGACATGCGTTGCATCCGCGATGGTGATCAACCAGTTGCCGTTGGCTTCCGTGGTTCCCGTCACGCGGCTGACCGAAATATACTGGCCGTTCACAAGCGTTGCCGTCGACGCCACTTGCAAGCGAACCAGGCCCGCGCCGTTGTTGGCCGCACTGATGATCGCGATCGGTGTCGGCGCGATGGCGTCGAGGCCCTCCAGGGTGATGCCCGGTTGCGAGACCTGAAGCAGATACTCGCCGCTGATCTTGATCGGCGTGAACTTGTCCAGCACCCAGTCATAACACAGCAGCTTATCGAACTGGTTGGCGGTGCCGTTCGCCGACTTGTAGGCCCAGAACACCCGCGAGTTTCTGGGATCGGCGGCGCCGATGAACAATTGCAGATTGGCCTTGTCGAGGTCGGTGAAAAACGTGCGGTCCACCCGCTCGCGCCCGATCGGCGTCGGCAGGCCGCCGGGATCGATGCGGTGAAAGCCCTGCGCCGAAAAGAAGAAGATCCGCTCGCCGGCGCGCACCAGGCTGTAGGGCCCGTACAGCCCCTTGTCCTGCGACACCCGCTCGATCTGGAAAATCACGGGGGAGCCCGGCACATAGGTCATGCGCCGGATCGCCTGATCCTGCAGGATGACGCCGGTCTCGCCGCCGGCGACGCCGCGCACAATGCCGCCGTCGGGCAGATCCTGATAGTCCGACGAATTGATGCCGGAGGTCCAGCTATTCGGCCCGTTGACGTCGTTGAGGCCTGACCACTGCACCCGATACGGATTCGACAGCAGGCCCGACAGCACCACGAAGCGGCCGACGATATCGACATAACGCGCCTGCGGCGGATTGCCGGCGAGATCGGCAAACGCCGACGATGCGACAATGTCGTAGGCCTGCGGCGCGACGTTGGCCTGCACGGCGATGACCAGATTGTTGAACTGCGCAAAGCGCCACTGCTCGGTGCTCGACACCGACGAGTACGGACCGCCGCCCTTGGAAATCTTCAGCCAGGCAAAGGTCGAATTGTTCATGATGAAGAGATCCGTGGCGGTGGCCGCGAAGATCGAGACCGAGCCGTCGGTCTTGTAGGCCACGAACGCCCCGCGGCACTGCGCGCCCAGCGCGCTCGACAGCGCCGTCATGTCCGGAAACGGCCCATAGCCGTCGCCGCGCGGCAGCACATTCAGGATGTTGCGCGTGGTGGCGGCTTCATAGTCGGAGATGTCAGGGCGGTATTCGCCGAAGGAGATCAGCGGCATGATCGGTCACCTCGTGTGGAAAGCGATGTGGCGCGGCAACGTGCATACCCGTCGCGGCGGCGCCCCAGGCGGAGCGCTAAACGGTGGCACCGATCTTGAGAGCTTCGATCACCGTAATCACACAGCGATCGTTACGCCGCACCGTTCTATGTCGACTGCGGCCGTGTGCCGTAGAAACTCCACCCGAATGGCGCGGGTGAGGACGAAGACAAATGAGCAGCACCTCCGGCCTGGGTGCCTCGTCTGGCAAGGTCGAGAACACCAGGATAGGCTGTTGGCTGCATGATAAAACGCGGGTCAGGCGGCGATTCGACTGGACGCTCCGGATCGAGATCGACTCCAATATTTCGCCCTCTATCATAAGTTTCCGGAAAAAATTCAGGTGGTATCTGGATGGGATCTCTACGATCGTTATCCTCAGCCGCCTTGTTCGCGTTCTTAAATCTATTCGCAAAAGTTCTGAGATGAGAAACAATCTCATCCATCAGGTTTGCAGGATCGTCGATAAAGCGGCGCACGTTCGCCATATCACCGATAAAATCACCCAAGTCTTCCGACAAAGTCTGCGCCCCCTTGCGCCCACCGTCCGGGTAGTAGGACCTCGGGCCGTTCAAGCGATCCTCAAGCTCTTTCCTGACCATCTCATAAACGCGAGGACGATCCGCCTCCGTAATATGCGTGAGTGCGTCCAGTTGCGGTAATCCGCTGCTTTCGAAGCCCGACTTCGCCATGAAAGTCTCCTGCTAAAGATTAGAGAAAAGATCGTCAGCGCCTGCTCGATACGATCAGACTCAAGATACCGATCTGATGATTGTAGATCACTTCCAGGCCGTGCCGCTTGCGTCCTTCGAAGATTGGAAAATTGCGTGGCGGCGTTCTCTCGTTGAAACTCATCGAGCTTTCGGCATTCGCGAAATAGCAGCATCCCGATCTGCCGTTTCCGTGCAGATAGATCGATAGGTACGGCTCGTTATACACAGTGATCGAAAGCCCGAGGGGGCTCGATTTGATCTCGCAAGGCCTGTTGTTTTGACAGGACTCCAGCACTCCGCTCTCAATGCTGTCGCCAACCTGGATCGCGTAAGTCACGGTGAAATCACCGGCCTGAGCGATATTGCACCAGGCGAGAAGAATCAGACAAACGGCAAGAGTCGTGATCAAGCCTTTCAAGAGCGCCCCCCTTAACGTCGACGATACGATGTGTCGTCACGCAATCTACCATCGCTCTGGGCCGTCACAAAATTCCCGTCGCACAATAATAGTCCCGCCTTCCAGGTCACGGCCGCAGGATAAGCCACCCCCGCGCGGCAGCACATTGAGGATGTTGCGCGTGGTCGCGGCCTCGTAGTCGGACACGTCGGGGCGATATTCGCCGAAGGAGATCAGCGGCATGATCGGTCACCTCTACGATATGGAAAGTGATGTGCCGTGCGTTCCACGGACGACAAACGGCGCATACCGGTCTGCAGCAGACCACATCAAATGGTACGGGAATCGGTCGTATCGATCTTGAGAGCCTCGGTCACCGCATCCGCAGCGATCGTTACGACTCACCGTTCCATGGTGACCGCGGCCGCGCGCTGTGAAAACTCCACCCGAACGGCGCTGACGAGGAAGAAGGCAAATTTGGAGCACTTCCTACCCTGATGCCTCGTCCAGCAAGGTCGAGAACGCCGGGGTATACGGCTGGGCGCTCAATGTTGCGACCATCGCTCGTCGAATCCAGCGAGCGCCCGGGATCAATGTCCATTCCGACGTCGCCCCCTCGCCCGTCCTGATTGACAGGCTGCGTTGACCCTGGAATGGAATTGAGTTGAGACTGTTCGATCGGCAAACAATTCGTCGCATTTTCGACCAACTCCGCCGCTTTCTGGTCAGCATCCTTGATGTAGTTATTTCCCGGAATCTCCCTCCTCGGCGCATCATCGACACCAGCAACTTTTCGGGTGTTGTTGACCTGCTCCTTTACCCACGCCTGAACCTGCGACTGCAGTTGACTTTTGAATTCGGGGAGTGAGGCAACATCACATGGGAGTAATTTAAAGTCGTAGTTGCTGACATAGCCTCCAAAAGCATTGGAACCATATATTCCGGTAAATGTAGCAGTCACACTGACCGGCTGACCGTTCACTTTCATGGAAAAATCTTGAGATTGTTGGTACTGAGCCATTTCGCCCCTCTATAGAAATACCGGATTCATCAATGTTGCCGAATTGCATTCAATTTTGTGGAAGATATTTTACAAGGATAATGTCCAGGTCTGGACGAAGACATCCTTGCTCACTCAACACCTCGGCAACAGCTTGCGCATATCTCTTCATTTCGATCGACGTTGCCACCGGACGTTTCTCCGAGGCAAGGATCAGCCAATGGTCTCTATCTACGCTCTCGCGCGAACAGGAAATTCGACCCGTCATTTCAAGCCACGGCTCGGAGTCCAAAATTTTTGCGCTGCCGGTATGAGGGGGGCAGAAAGCGCGAAGCACCGCATTATCGATCCCATCGGCACCGCTTGCATGAAAACCATGCTTGATGAGCAAGATCGATTGGTGCCCCCAGCCATGATGGTTGATACCAAGCTCCCGAACTTTGACTTCGGTCTTTTGGCAATCCTTTGAACCATCCTGGCTCGACGGACTCGTTGCCGACCGAAGAACATCGTCCACACCTGGAGATGTCTCCACTCGTTGCTGCAACAAAGCCTGCTGGCGGCCAAACCATCTTTGAAAATCGTTGTAATCGGCCGAACCGAAATCCTCCGCGCGAAGACTTAGTAAAGTGTGCGCATGTGTTCCGCCTTCATAAATATGGCGATAAGCCTCAACCGTCGCCAATCGCTGGCCATCATAAAGTGAGTTTGGCACTTCGTTCTCGGGTTCACTCATGAACTGCACCCCCTCCGCGACGACCTGAGAAAACGCGGAGCGTTCGATGGTCATCGACTGAAGCAGCTCGACCAGGGACGCCGCGCACTTGCTCAAGCTGCATTCGTTAAAGCCGGGCCTAGCGAAATCGAGCGGTGCAAAATACAAATCCAACGAACCGTAGAGCTTGTATGTAAAATTACAGGATCGCGATGTCGCGTCGGAAAGCCTCAGCGACGCTATTCGGCCCAGGATCGATTCATATACGAAGTGCCGGCGGACAGCGTCGACGCCAGCGTCCGATCGGGGCAAGTCTATGAACCGAGCCACAATATCTGGCCCTGACATGTCCCGACGGGTGAAGACTCCCTTGGTATCCCTCGCAACACTGCACGCGTTCTCCGCAGAATCGGCGGGCACGCTTTGTGTGGAAACAATCAACAGGCCGCAAATGAGCAGCTTCCGAAGAAACGATAGTCCGCGGCTAACTTTCAAGAAGCGCTCGATCCAAATCCACATGGACGCAATTCCATCCGTGAGAGCGACCACATGGGTCGTCACGTAACCTTATCATCGCTCCACACAAGCTGAATCAAATTCCCGCACCACCATCCCGCCAGCATGTTGCGTGGCCAAAGCCTTATGGTCGGAGACGTTCAGGCGGATTCGCCGAAGGCGCTCAACGGCAAGGTCGGGGCGCGGTGTATGCGTGGAGAAACCGATCTCCTCGGCTCCACACGCTGCGTTGCAGCGCGAGGAGCTCGCGTCCACATCCGAGACATCCGGGCGCCAATCGCCGATCGAGAGCAAGGGCATGTTCACTCACCTCGAAAAAGCGGGACGGGCCGCCTCGCGCCGGACGGCCATCTGGCCCACCAGGCCGCCTGCCAGGCGCAAACGGCCTGCTGTGTGCCGCCGAGGTTCACCCGTTTGCTGCGAGGCCGAATGCCGCTCCCAGGCCCAACCGATGCGCGGAGGTCCACCACCGATAAGGCGCGCGGCGGAACGTCGAGGATGTTGCGCATGGTCAAGGCTTCGTAGTCAAAGCGCAAAGTGATCTGCCGCACCGCAGCACGTGCAGCCACGTCTTGTCGGCTCGCAGAAGCATACCTACAGCGAAGGCGTGCGCCACCAGATCAACCAGCGCCTTCAATGAAGCGGCCCGCTTTAAAAGCATTCTCCATTTTTCTTGTATCGACCCTCATAGTCGTCGATGTGAGTATTGTTGTTTGGAGCGGAGACAGGTTGCTGACGAGCGCGTTGGATCGACCCAGCTCGCCCTATTCTTCACTCATCAGTTGCCTAATTTTTTCAATGATCGTTGGCCCCGTTTTCTGGAGTCAACATTCTGATCCGCAACCGCCGGATTATGGACACAGCATCAGAGATTTTTGCGTGGAACACTATCGCAGCCTCCTTGCCGCGATTTCCATCGCGATTATCACGCCGTTTCTGAACTACCTGGTGTTGTTCGCCGCCGAGCCCGATGCGGCCATACGAGATGTCCTTCGGATCGGTTTCACGGCCGGGCTCTGGGTCGCTGGAACATTGACCATGGAGTTCGTGATGATGGCGCTTATGGAAGCGCGCCCCCGGATGGGCGCAGGCGAACTCAAATATCCACTGAACGATTTGACGCGCGCAGCGGAGCTCATTCGTCTTTCGGATCTGGAAGATGGCGCTCGTAGTATTGCCCCAATTGAAAGGGCACGCCGCGAATAAGTGGATTGAGCCATTTGCCCGGGATATATCTGCTGAACGGACCGCCAAGACTGCCACCCAGTCCACCGGCCAGCGCGCCCTTCGCAATATCCCTGCCATGCGCCGCGGCATCCGCGCCGGCAATCAGGGCGCCTGTCACCGCGCCCTTTGTTATCATCTGGTCCAATGGCTTGGGGGCAAGGCCGAGCAGGCGTCTGCCGAGCCCGGTGAATCCGAGCGGGACGGGCCGCACCGGCCTTGCCGCGCGGCGCAGGCCGCCTATGTCGAAGGGAAGGCTTGCGACGCGGTCGGCGGGACTTGATCGGTGCAAGGACTTGACCAGTGCGATGACAAAGGACGGCGAATGACAAGGTCGGGCCTGCGCAAGATCATGGGTGGTCTCGCCGCCGCGTTGGCGCTCACCGATGGCGCGGTGTTTGCGTGGGGCGTGCACAAGCTGGCGGAGACGGCAAGCTGGACGCAGATCGTGGTGGTCTGCGCGATTGGACTCGCCCTGATATGCGGGATTGTCGGCTGCATCGCCCGTCAAATCGCCCGTTCGCCGGCCCCTGCGGAGGTTCGCGCGGCGCCCGAGGCCGGCCACGGGCGGCCTGTGCACCGCTCCTTTGCCTTGTCCTTTGCCTTGGAACGCTTTGTCTGGATCACGCTGGTGGTCCTGCTTTCACAACTGGTGCTGGTGCTGGGTTACGTGACCTGGTCGAGCAATGAACCCGCGCCCCTGCTGGAGGACCTGGCCATCTTCGTGTTCGTGTTCTGGTTGGGTGTCCTGGGGCTTCTGTGCTATTTGGCGCCGCTCTTTCAGCCGGACCCTCCCCCCAGATCTCGCGTCAAGCCAGGCATCAGGCCGATCATCAAGCCAGGCACGAAACCGGGCTTTGGGCTCCCCGCAAGGCCTCAAGAGAGGCTCCAGGCAAGGCCCCAAGAGAGACCCCAAGAAAGACCTCAAGAAAGACCTCAAGAGAGACCCCGCGTGAGACCTCAAGAGAGACCGCAAGTCAGGCCACAAGTCAGGCCACACCTCGCGCCCGGCCACCAGTGGCCACCGCGCCCCTGAACGGATCCGGCACACTGTTGCGCTGGCTTCAGTCCTGGTCGTCATCCTGCTTCGGGGCCAGGCTCTGTTCGTCTGACAGACCTCTGCGAAGCCCCAACCCACCGGCCAATTTTCCGGCGCTTTTGCGCACCGTTCCGTCTTGCAACGCCGATCGCAGCCTGGACATATTGCCCCCGATGCGGGTCGCGATATCTGCAAGCGCCGGTGACTGCATGGCCCGCGTGCCGAGAGATTCCGCGTTCGCTCCGGCAACGCGGCCGACCACGGGGCCAAACGCCCCGCCCAAGGCTGCCAGTCCGGCGCCTGCGAGCACACTGCGATTGCGCGCGGCCGCGTCGGCGCCGCCGATCAGGCCACTGGTCAGCGCGCCGCGCGCGCCCATCTGAATCAGTGGCCCGCCGGCAAGCCCCAGCGCCTCGGCGCCCGCGGCCGTCATCCCCAACGGCGCCAGACTGGCGAGCGTGCCTGCCCATTTCGCGACGCCCGTGACAAAGGGATGGTCCTCGGCTGTTCGCTTCGTCAGCGCCTGAATGGAACGAAGCTCATCGTCATAGGATGTTCCGTACCGCTCGGCGCGCGCCCGTGCCATGCTCCTGTCGCCGTGCGAGATCAGATAAGGGCCAACAACCGGGATGCCATCGAGCCAGCCGTTCGCCGCCGCGAGCCAGGGGTCGGTCTCTGGCGCGGATTGTCCCGCGCCAGCCGCCACACGCGCTTGCGAGGCCGCGCTTGCTTGCGGTGGCGCCGACGGTGCCGCGGGCGTGCTATTGAACACACCGTCGCTGAGTGACGCCGGCACAAACCCAAACGGTGCAGGTGACATCATCGACGCATCGGTATGAGACGGAGCGCCGACAGGCCCTACAGGCCATCGCGCGCTATCGAGCGGGCTTGGCAGATCAGCGCTGCGTGGCGGCGTGCCCGATGGATCACCTCCGGAAGCCGTGGCGTTTCGGAGGAGCTCCAGCAGGTCGTCCCGATCGTCGGGGTGGAGATAGTCGAGAATGCCCATCAGGTGTCTCCGATAAATTGTAAATTGCATCGCCATTGGGCGACTGTCCGCCGGCCCTGGACGCGAGCGCGCGATCTGAAGACACGCGTTCGTCGGGCCAGAACCTGTAGGTCGTCGCTGTCAGCACGGTCGACAGCGTGTTCCCTCGCCCGGCTTCCGGAAACCAACGCCACACCCCGGCCCAAGACTCTCCATGCCACGGCCTTGGTTTGGTCAAACCGGCATGGCGTCTGGTTAACGGGGAACGTCGTCGATCCGGCCCAATGGCCGGCTTCGCCGTCAGGCTGACATTGGACCGGGGATGGAGTGCCAATGCTGTCCACGCTGAACCTGAAATCAACCGACGTGCGCGATCGCACCGATGGGCACGAAAACGAAGACGTGCTGGTCGCGCGCATCGAGGAGCAATTGTCCAAGCTGGCGCACGACGCCGCGGGCAAGCCTGCAACCGCGTCAGGCGTCATGAACATCGATGTCGCCGCCGGCCGACCGGTGCCCCCGATCGAAGCGACAGTCCGCCCGGCAGCCGCTGACACGGTGCAACTCCCAGAACTGGCCCCCACCGATGCGTATGCCGATCCGCACGACTTCGTGCCGGTTGCGCTTGCGGCTGGAGAGCCACTCCCGGTCGGCGAACCCGCCCCACCTGCGAATGACATTCCGCGCCTTCCGCTGAGTCAGCCGGTGTTGAGCCAACCCGCAGTCAGTCTGCGCATCGATCAGCGCCTGAACCCGACATTGAATCCGCCGCGTCGCCTGGACACCGACGTCTCCGCGGCCCGTCCCGTGCCGCCAGTCGATCCGCTGTTTCGCCCGGGCGCCGCCAACACCAACATCGAGCCTCCCGACGCGCCGGCGTCACTGGGCCAGCGCGCGGGACGCGCGGCCTCGCGCGCCTTCGCCGGCTTCGTGCTGGCGCTGATTGGTGTGGCCGCTACCTACGCCTGGCAAACCCATGGCGACCGCGCCGAGCGGATCATGGCGAAGTGGATGCCGCAGAGCGTGATGGCGTGGCTGCCGCAAACCAAGACCGCGCAGGCGGACCAGCCGAACCCGCAGCCTGTCGAAGCCACTGCGGCGCCCTCGCCCTCCGTGGACGCAACACCGCCGCAAGCCGCGCCGGTGACGCAAGCGGCAACGCCTCAAACTGCAACTGCCGAGGCCGCACCGCCACCGGCTGCGCCGCAGGACGCAGCGCCGCCAGTGGCCGCACCCGCTGCCCTGCCGCCCGAGGCAGCGCAGCAGCTGCAGGCGATGGCGCGCGATCTCGCCGCCGCGCAGCAGCAGATCGAGCAGCTCAAGGCCAGCCAGGACCAGATGGCGCGTCAGCTTGCGAAGGTCACGGAAGAGAATTCACGGCGCCGAGTCGCCGCACCGAAGGCAGCTCCACCTCCGCCACGGCCGGTGGCCGGCGTGGCGCAGAGGACCCTGTCAACATTCCCGCCGCCGCCGCCGATCACACGGCAGCCTGTGTCGCAGTATCCTGCCTCTCAGCAGCCCATTTCTCAGCAGCCAATGACCCAGCGGACCACGACGCCACAAACCATGGCCCAACCGTCATCCATCGCGCCGCCGTCTCAGGCGGCCGTGTCGTCGCAGACGTATCCGCAGGTATCGTCATCGGCGCCGCGACCGCCGATGCCGTTGTCGTCTCAGTCCGAACCGTAAGCAACGGCCGGTGGGCAGTCGCACCGAGCTTTGGGCGAGCACCAACAAATCGTCACTCCTCGTCGCCATCCGGCGCCGCCGCAAGTCCGGCGGCGCCAACGCCTGCCGCTCCCGGCGACTGGCACCGCGCTGTTGAACTGAATGATCTTGTTCAGCCGGGGATTGGGGTTGACGGCGTCGCGGATCCGCGCCGCCGTTTTCGGCGCCACAGTCTTGATATAATTCGGGTTAGTCAGATAAGTGCGAATGGCCTCAGCCATATATTCGCGATCGATGTCGGCGGGCGTCTTGTAACCGAAACTCTCGGGGCCAACGAGCTGCCGCGGATACTTCGGCACGTCCTGTCCCGTGTTCATGACATGGTAGAGATTCTTGAGCTCGGTCCTGATGCCGTCAAGGGGGATGCCATCCGCCGGATAGATGCGCGACATCGCGTCGATCGCATGGCCGAGTTCATGGGCCAGGACGCGGTCGGCCGATGCCTGGTCTAGGGTTTTGAGGATGGAGATTGTTCGCTCTGGTCCGTCCGTGCCGCGGCTCTCTCGGAAGACTCCAATTGCTCTTGGAGGAAGCGCTCTCGCCTCAACTGCCTGAGGTGGCGAGCCAGTGATGCGCGTTGCTGCGGGGGCAAGTTCCGGCGATAGGAGGGGTGTGTCACCTCCGCCCACCAGGTGGCGCCCGACGAGAAGCCCGGCAGTGAGTTGTCGTCCTTTGCTGTCGAATCCGAGTTGTGATCCTGGCTCACCCGCCGCTCCCTTGGGATAATCCGCCTCGAACGACCGCTGTGGCAGCTTCGGTGCATCATACCCCGATGTGACACTCGATGCACTCCCAATGTCGTGCAGTCCGCGCGCGCCGCTGACGATCGCTCGTTCAGCCGCCATCTCTCCAGCCTTCATGGCCGCGCGGCCGGCGGTGGCACCGCCGGGGACGATAGCCAGCACGGCCGCCTGCGGATCCCGCGCCCGGATCGCCTCATGGACCGCAAATGGGATGCCTCCCGGGGTCAAATCCAGAAGTCCGAAACCGGTGCCGAGGCCGCTTGATCCAAGCAGTCCGGAGACCAGACCACGCCGCCCAATCGACGGATTATCGCCGGTCAGCCACCCGGCAACGCGCTCCCGCGGTGACGGATCATAAGCCCGCATGTCGGAGCCGTCGCCAAAGCCGGACGAAGCCGAGGACGGGTTCTGCAACATCTGGCCGAAATTGACCTGCGAAACATCTGCTGGCCAGTCAGTGATCTCTCTATCTTTGAACCCTCCATATTGAGAATCCGGCTGCAAATCGGAACGCGTGTATTGAGCCACAGAAATTCTCCCGTCTCGTTGTTTTCTTTCAGATCGGCTTCAATCGGCAATCACGCCGGGCGTCAGAACTCCGTCCCCTGGATCACCCCGGTCGACAACCGTGCCGACGTCTCCGCACGCAACGCGTTCAGCAGCAGCGGGATCTTGCTCTGCATGCGCGCGGCGCCCTGGTCGTCCTCGAGCAGATCCATGTAGAGCAGGAGCTTGGCGTGGGAGCGGATCAGCTCTTCGGCATCGTCGGTCCAGGCGTTGGTGTCGCCGTCGGCGGCGTCGGGCAACCGCAACTGCGCGTGCAGGCGCGTCACGAACGCGGCGTTCGGCGTCGGCCACAGCCGGATCACCTGGTCGACATAAGTGAACGCGGTGGGACGGCCGCCGCCGGTGACAGCGCTCGTCAGCATCTCGAAGTCAGCGGGCTCGTACCGGTCAAGTGGCAGGATCGACTGGTTCTGCGGCAGGAACATCGCGTCGATCCGCACCAGTGTCGGGATCGCGGCGAGATCGGCGACGCCGTAGTCGACCTGGCCCGGCGCCGTCGTGAAGGTGAGATTGCGTGAGCTGTTGAACCAGAAGCGCTCCCGCGCGTAGAATTTGATGGCGTCGCCGACCGCGCTTGCGATCTGGCTTGTCAGATCGTCCCGAGTCAGGTCGGTCGCGATCCTGGTCTTGAGGTCGAGCAGCGTTCCCATCGGGCACCTTTGCCGGTTCGTCGTCTGCGGGCGGCTCGCCCGCAAGACGGGACGGCTCGTCGAGCACGAGAGCCGCCCCGGTGAAGTGCAGCCACCAATCCACGGGGATCAGAGGTCGTTGTTGGGGATGTAGTGGATCACCACCACCGCGGAGCCCGCCGTCGCGGGAGTGCCGGTCTGGGCATACTTCACGAACACCTGGGCGTCGGCCGCAAGCGGGCCGAGCGCCGTGCCGGTCGGCTTGATCCCGTTCGTCAACGGAGCTGCCCCGCTCTCGTCGACATCGGTCGCGGCGACGATGTTGTCGTAGGTCGCATTGATGCCAACCGTCACCACATTGGTGGTCGCAGCGTTAAAGGCCGCACCGATATAGACCGACGTGCTGGTGACGATGGCGCCTTTCGGCAGCCATTGCTTGCCGACGCCGGACGCGAGGCCGCTGTCGCTGTAGGTGACGGCGAATCGCAGGTAGTGGACCTGCTGGGTGGAATTCTGGCGCGCCGAGGAGCCAGGAGTGCCTGTTGCCATGATTGATCTCCGTTGATTGAAAATATTTCACTGCAAATCCCAACTTGGGCAGAACAACCGCCCAGGATTCTTGCAATATGGGGATTCACGTTCTTTTCGAGAGGCTGTGGCTACGCCCCGCAGATTTGCCCGAATTGCCCCCCATGACGTTTCTGTGACGGGGCGACATTCATGACAAATCAAGACAAACGCGACCAAACCACGCGCGAGGCGTATCTGGACATCGTTCGCAGGGAGCTCGACCAGTTCGAGCAGCGGGAGCTTGCGCTCCAGTCCAGCGAACGCCGCGAACGGCTGGCGCGATTGCTTGGTGAAGCCAGCGAGGATCCGCGCGAGTCCTGAGATGGATCCCGCGCGGACGCTGCCCGCGATCAACTCACCTCAATGCGCCGCCGCATAAGTGGTGGCGACGATGGCGCCGAAGTCGATGCCGTTGAACACGGTCTTCTTCAGGCCCCACACCGTCTGCGCCGACACGCCGAGTTCGCGTTCGTAGTCGAATAATTCTTCGCCTTGTGTTCGCCCAGATTCGCTAGACCTAGACCGCCTCCGGTGACTGGCCGGAAACTGCTGCACGTTTCCATGCAGAGCAGACTATCTCATCACCCTGTTAGGGTGCTGTGCGCTTCGGGCCGCTTGACCCTACTCCCTTCCGGGATAGTCGTTACACCTTCCTTTGAGTGCCGGAGGAAGAATGCCGCCGTTTCGATACTTTCCATGATTACAATTCATGCAAAGCACTTGGAAACCCGACGGGTATGCGTTGTCTCGAAGCCACTTGTAGAAGCGATGGCCACCCACAGAGCCCACCTCTTCGCGATGGGCGCGGCCATTGTTCTCAACGTGGTCGATGCACAGAACTAGCGGTTCATCTATGCCACACCATGTACACCGGTATCCGCCATAAGCCTCAATGGCCGCGTGTTGAAGCCGGTAGTAATAGGCGAGTGCATTTTTACGGCGCCGATCCGGATTCTTCCGAACCCAATCATTCACCTTCGCGATGATTTTTTCGCGATTCTTGGAATGATACGCGCGCCGATACTCCTGAATCTGTTTTTTGGATTCATCCGCATAGCGCCGAACCCTATTTCGAACACAGACCTTGCATTCGCGTCTGTACCATCCACGCTCGTGATTGGTACATTCGAAGGAGTCCAGAGCCTTGTCCTGACCGCACTTAACGCACTTCCTCATGATTAACCCACTTGCTGCGTGCGGTATTCTTGCAGCAAATGACTATGACACTCAAGGTTTGGCTCGGCATTGTCCGTCCGCATGCACGGCAAGGAGTTTCACCGAATTCACACAGTTATCATTCGCAATTCGCATCGCGAAGGGGCTGATCAGTTAACCCATTTGTAGTTGACGCCGTCGGAGAACTCCTTGCCGAAGGCGATGGCGCCGGCCTGCGCGCCGCAAAACACCGCGCGACGGGTGGAGGTCAAACCCGCGCCAGCATTGGAAATGCCGTTGGGAATGCGGTTCGACTTGTGCAGGACGACGTTGTTGTATTCGCCCAGGCACCCGCTGTAGATCGGTGACTTGGTGCCGATGCCGCCGGCGAGCGCGGCCTTCTGGATGTCCAGCCACTGGCCGGAATTGGTGTTGGTGCGCAGATCCGTCACCTGGTAGTCGTGCAGGAACATCAGGTATTTGCTCTCGCCCGCCACCTTGATCGGCCGGATCAGCGGGCTTGCCGTGCCCGCCCGCTCGACGCAGCCGTCGATCACCTTGAGATCGAACACCTTGGTGCTGTCGGCATTGATCGCGGCATCGTCCGTCGCCGCGCCGGCGCGGAAAATCCGCCCGGCGGAGGGCGCGGTGATGGTGTTGCTGCCGCTGTAGCGCCCGTCGGTCACCAGCGTGTTGCCGGCGAGATGGTTGAACATCGC
>BFBZ01000024.1_pt39:0-252500 | contig 254731 bp, 239 predicted proteins | sample 1888401 | NCBI WGS metagenome assembly BFBZ01 (sample SAMD00112614, study PRJDB3348) | symbiont metagenome | host: Chara braunii
CGGGCGCTGGTGACGGAGCCGAACCTGCTGCTGATGGACGAACCCTTCGGCGCGCTCGACGAGTTCACCCGCAACCGGCTCGACGACGATCTGGTCCGGCTGTGGTGGGAGCGCCGGCTGACCACGGTGTTCGTGACGCATTCGATCTATGAAGCCGTGTTTCTCTCGACCCGGATCATCGTCATGGCCGCCAATCCAGGCCGGATCTTCCGCACCATGACGATCGACGCGGCCCAGCCGCGCGATGTGGGCTTTCGCGACAGCCCGCAATTCGCCGCCTATTGCCGCGAGCTGTCGGCCTGGCTCGCCGAGGCCTCGCTGCCGCAGCGAACGGGAGGCGCCGCGTGAGGCCGCTGTTGCAGTCCGAAGCCTTTATCCGCATCGCCGCGCCGCTCGGCGTCGGCATCGTCATGGTCGGGCTCTGGGAGATCGGCTTTCGCCTTGCAGCCGTGCCGGTGTACCTGTTCCCGAAACCGAGCGACATCGTCGCGAGCTTTATGCAGCATGGCCCGGCCCTGCTCCGCGCGCTGCTGGTGACCCTGCGCATCACGCTGCAGGCCTTTGCAGCCGCCGTGCTGCTCGGTACGCTGATCGCCTTCATGTTCGTGCAGAGCCGGGCCATCGAGATCAGCCTGTTTCCCTATGCMGTGCTGCTGCAGGTGACGCCGGTGGTGGCGATTGCGCCGCTGATCATCATCCTGGTCAAGAACACCCAGCTCTCGCTCACGATCTGCGCGACGCTGGTCGCGCTGTTTCCGATCATCTCCAACACCACGCTCGGCCTGCGCAGCGTCGATCCGGGCCTCGCCAACTACTTCCGCATGAACCGGGCGAGCCGGCTGAAGACGCTCATCAAGCTGCGCATCCCSGGCGCGCTGCCCTACTTCTTCGGCGGCCTGCGCATCTCCAGCGGCCTCGCGCTGATCGGCGCGGTCGTSGCCGAGTTCGTCGCCGGCACCGGCGGRCGCTCGTCGGGACTGGCCTATGAGATCCTCGACGCCGGCTTCACATTGGACATTCCCCGYATGTTCGCGGCGCTCTTCCTGATCACGCTGACCGGCGTCGCGTTGTTCGCGATCATGGTGGCGGTGTCGCGGCTGGCGCTGTCGAGCTGGCACGAGAGCGAGATCGGCGCCGAGACATGACCACGATGTTGATCGAGAACGCGGCMGGCATYTTTACCGGACGCCCCGGCGATGCCATGCGGACGACGGGCGCGATCCGCATCCGCGACGGCGTCATTGCGGAGATGGGGGCCTTGCACGCCGAGCCCGACGAGCCGCGGCTCGATGCCACCGGCTGCGTCATCTATCCCGGCCTGGTGTCGACCCATCACCACATGTTCCAGAGCGTGCTGAAGGGCGTGCGTGCCGGCATCAACCTGCCGCTGGCCGGCTGGYTGCGCTCGGTGCCGTACCGGCACTGGTCGGGCATCGACGAAGAGGCGCTGGCGGTCGCAGCGCGCATYGCGYTGGCCGARCTGCTGCTGTCGGGCACGACGACGGTCGCCGATCACCATTATCTGTTCAGCGACAGCTACCGGTTCGACCCCGCACAGGTGATTTTCGATATCGCCCGCAGCCTTGGGATCCGCCTGGTGTTCTGCCGCGGCGGCGCCACCATCGGCCGCAACTTCGATACCGACGAGTTTCCGCCGATGCCGGTGCAGTCGCTGGACCGCATGCTGCAGTCGGTGGAAGCCTGCGCCCAGCGCTTCCACGACGCCTCGCCCGGGAGCCTGACGCGGGTGGCGGTGGCGCCGACCACGCCGACCTGGTCGCTCGATCCGGGTGAGCTGCGCGAGGTGATCGCCGCCGCACGGCGGATGAAGCTGCGGCTGCACAGCCAYCTGTCCGAGACCGCGGACTATGTCGAGTTCTGCCTGTCGGTGCACGGCAAGCGCCCGGTGCACTGGCTCGCCGAGCATGACTGGCTCGGCGACGACGTCTGGTTYGCGCATCTCGTGCATCTCGACGCGGAAGAGGTCGGCATTCTCGCCAGCACCGGGACCGGYATGGCGCATTGTCCGCAGTCCAATTGCCGGCTTGGCTCCGGGATCGCCCCGGCCGATGCCATGGCGCGGCTCGGCGGCGCGGTSTCGCTCGGCGTCGACGGCGCGGCCTCGAACGAATCAGCGGACATGCTGAGCGAGATGCAYAGCTGCTGGCACACCCATCGCGCGCTCAAGGGAGCGCATGCGTTGACCGCCGAGGACGTCGTGCACTGGGCGACCGCCGGCGGCGCGCGCGTGCTCGGCATGCCCTCGATCGGGACGCTCGCGCCCGGCCAGCAGGCCGATATCGCGATCTTCAAGCTCGACCAGCCGCGGCACTTCGGCATGCACGATCCGATGATCGCGCCGGTGACCTGCGCCGGATCGGCCGACATCCGCTATCTCCTGATCGGCGGCCGCAYCGTCGTCGAGAACGGAGCGATTCCCGGCCTCGACATGCAGAAGCTCAAAGCCGATGCCGCGCGCGTCGTGACGCGTCTGGCGGCCTAACCCGGAGGGATCATCATGCTCAGCACCAAGCAGCCCGTGCTTCGCCGGTTCTGGTATGCGATCATGCCGATGGACCATCTCAAGGACGGTCCCAAGCCCTTCACCCTTCTGGGACAGCCGATCGTGCTGTTCCTCGACGACAAGGGCGAGCCCGCCGCGCTCGAGGACCGCTGCTGCCATCGCACCGCCAGGCTGTCGAAGGGCTGGTGCAACAATGGCCACGTGGTCTGCGGCTATCACGGCTGGGAATATGACCGCGACGGCAAGCTGGTGATGGTGCCGCAATTTCCGTTCGAGCAGCCGATCCCCGAGGCGCGGGCGCGCGCGTTCCGGGCGCGCCAGCGCTACGGCTATGTCTGGGTCGCGCTGGACGAGCCGCTCAGCGACATCCCCGACATCCCGGAGGACGGCAAGCCCGGCTACCGCCGCATCCACCARTTCTACGACACTTGGAACACCGCCGCGCTACGGCTGATGGAGAATTCGTTCGACAACGCCCACTTTGCCTTCGTGCACAAGAGCACGTTCGGCGACATCAGCCAGCCGAAGCCGGAGAAATACGAGATCGTCGAGACCGAGGAGGGTTTCGATGCCGAGACGATCATCACCGTCCGCAACCCGCCCAACGCGGCRCGGATCACCGGGACGACCGAGCCGGTCACGAAGCGCCATCAGCGCAACAAATGGTTCATGCCGTTCTGCCGGCGGCTCGACATGGAGTATCCGTCCGGCATTCGCCACATCATCTTCAATTGCGCGACACCGATCGCGGACGGCCGCATCCAGGTGGTGCAGCTGCTGTTCCGCAACGACACCGAGGCGGACTGCTCGACGCAGGAGCTGATCGACTGGGATGCGGCGATCATCGCCGAGGATCGCGAGATGCTGGAATCGACCGATCCCGACGCGATCGTCGACATGAGCCGGAAGATCGAGATGCACATGCCCTCGGACCGTCCCGGCATGATCATGCGCAAGCGGCTGCTGGACCTGCTGCGCGCCCACGATGAAGACGAGATTCCCGCCGGCGCGGCGTGACCATCAGACCGCCTGCTCGGCGGGCCCGCTCGGCGGCGAAGCGCAGCCAAGAACCGCTGTGCTTGCTTGGGTCGTCGATGACTGCGATCACGCGCGACGGAGCGACCGCAAGCCGGACGACCATCCGGCGCCGATCACCGCAACCCGCAACGCAGCGCCAGGCCGGGGGTCATCATTCGATCCTGTCGCCGGTCGTCAGGTCATGGGCTCACGGCTGCCGTCGCCCGGCCGCTGCTGTGGAAGTGGCTGAGGAAGGTTAGCGTCGCCGGCTGACGCGGCGCATCGATGACCTGCGCGGCCGGCCCCTCCTCCACGACGACGCCGTCGCGCATGAACACGACAGTATCGGCGACCTCGCGCGCGAACGCCATCTCKTGGGTCACGAGCACCATGGTCATGCCTTCAGCGGCGAGCTGGCGGACCACCGCCAGGACCTCGCCGRCCAGCTCCGGATCGAGCGCGGAGGTCGCCTCGTCGAACAGCATCACCTCCGGCTTCATCGCCAAAGCGCGCGCGATCGCCACGCGCTGCTTCTGGCCACCGGACAGCTTGTCCGGCGCGACATCGGCCTTGTCCTTCAACCCGACCTTCTCCAGCAGCTTGAGCGCGGCCTCGCGCGCCGCCCCGCGCTCGACCTTCTGCACCGTGACCGGCCCCTCCATCACGTTCTGGACGGCGGACATATGCGGGAACAGGTTGAAGTTCTGGAACACCATGCCGGTGCGGGCGCGGAAGGCCGCGAGCTCCTTGTCGGCCGGCAGCTTGTGGCCGTTGGTGAAATCCATCATGCGCTGATCCACCCGGATGACGCCGCTGTCCGGGATCGTCAGCAGATTGAGGCATCTCAGCAAGGTTGACTTGCCGGACCCGCTCGGACCGATCAGCGCGACCACGCCGCCACGCGGCACGCTGAGCGAAATGTCCTTGAGCACGCTGACCGCGCCGAACGACTTCTTCACCCTTTCTCCTTGTGCCTTTTGTTGATGAGCCGCCGAGCGGCTCGGCGTTTCCGCTGTCTCGACGATGGGGCAGGGCGTCATTCGCGACGACCACGGACGCGCGATCGGCATCACTGGCGATGACGGTCGATTTGCATGCCGGTCGTGCCGGCGCGCCGACCTCGTCTTCGATGTCGGCTGCTAATRAGTAGCGACGATGAGCTGGCAGTGACCAGTTCCAAATGGMGAGACACGGATCGTGCTGATCGCTGAGGTCGAGGACATCATCCGCGGGCGTTCAACTGGAGACAGCCGTGTGGGAGGCATTCACGCTGAGCGAGCCGGTGTCCGCAGAGGTTATGACTTCGCCGCAGAAGATGGCAGTTCTCGCGCTGGGCACAAACGAAAACTCCCGCAGCCGAGGCGGCTACGGGAGTGTCGTTGGTTGCGGGGACGTGCAGCCACTGCCGGCATAAGAAGGCTAGTCCGTTGATTTTCTTGAGCATTCGAGAATTCGAGGATACCCATCAACTCGCCGCGCAGCTCGGCGTGAACCTCGCCACGCTTCTTACCGGGAGTGAGCACGATCTCGCCGATGAGCGAGCGCAGCGCCTCGGCGGCTTCGCGCCCGCCATCCGCATCGGTGAGCGCCTCGGTGAACCGGGCCACATTCTTGCGATAGACATTGGCGATGTTGGGATGCATGTCGGGAATGTGGGCGGGAGCCTCTGACAGGCGCTGTGTGATCTCCGCCTTCTGCCGTTCAAGCTCGTCCATCCGCGCCTTCATCGACGGCTGGTAGAGCCCATCCTCGATCGCTGCCATGATGCCGGCAACCGCCCGCTCGATCTTCTGAAGCGCGCGATGATCTGATTCCGCCTGTGCCCGCCGGTCGTGGTTCAGCCGGTTCATCTCCGCGGCATAGGCGCGCACAGCTTCTGCGACCGCCTCAGAGGAGACGAGGCGATCTTTCAAACCCGCCAGCACCCGCGCCTCGATCTTGTCGCGCGTGATGGTGCGGTTGTTGGCACAAGTCCCGCGACGATGGTGATTGAGGCAGCCGTAGCGGTTCGGCGTCAGGATGCCGATCCTGCCGCCGCAGCATCCACAGGTGAGAAGGCCGGAAAGGAGGGAGACGGGCCGGTTGGCGAGGTGCAGCCGCTTGGCCCTGCCCTCCCGCGTATTGGCCGGGTTGGGACCGAAGAGGGCTGAGATTTGCTGTTGCCGCGCCCGCGCGGCCTGCCACAGTTCATCGTCCACGATCTTGAGATGCGGCACTTCCGTCCTGATCCACTGGTTTTCCGGGTTCGGCCGTGACACGCGCTTGCCGGTCGCCGGGTCCTTGACGAAACGCTGCCTATTCCAGACCAGGACCCCAGCATAGAGTTCGTTGTTGAGTATGCCGGTGCCGCGCGAGACGTGGCCTCGGATGCTGGTGTCGCCCCAAGCCCGGCCGAGCGGGCCGGGAATGCTGTCCTTGTTCAGTTCGACCGCGATGGCCTTCGGGCTCTTGCCGGCGGCAAAGGCGCGGAAAATGCGCCGGACGATCCTGGCCTCCTCCACGATGATCTCGCGATCGCCCCGGATCGGCTCACCGCTGGCGTCGAGCTCCTTCACGACGTTATAGCCGTAGCAGAGGCCGCCGCCGGCTTTGCCCTTCTCCACCCGGCCGCGCAAACCGCGATGGGTCTTCAGGGCAAGATCCTTGAGGAACAGGGCATTCATGGTGCCCTTGAGGCCAACGTGAAGCTCGGTGATCTCGCCCTCGGCGAGGGTGACGATGGAGACGCCCGCGAAGCGCAGATGCTTGAACAGCGTGGCGACATCCGCCTGGTCACGAGAAATCCGGTCCAGCGCCTCGCCCAACACGACATCGAACAGGCCGCGCTGCGCATCCTGCAACAGCGACTGGATGCCGGGCCGCAGGATCATGCTCGCGCCCGAGATCGCGGCGTCGTGATAGGTGCTCGTGACCTTCCATCGCTCGCGCTTGGCGTGCTCTCGGCAGAGTCGGAACTGATCCTCGATCGAGCTTTCGCTCTGATTGTCCGACGAGTAGCGGGCGTAAAGCGCAACGCGGGGCATGRCGGTCTCCGTTCTGTCTAATCCTTGCCGGCCTCGTCCTCCGCATCGTTCGTGGCTTGAGGCCTGTTATCATTGGCGGCGCTGAGCGCCGCGAACTGTTTCCGTGCAATCCGGCGTCCGATCAGCCGGGCAATGGTCAACGTCACCTGCTCCAACTGTCGCCGCGTCTTGTGATCCGCCTTGTTCGCTCCATCCTCCGGACCTTGATTGTCGTTGGCCGGTCTGATGTCGTCCAGCTCGGGTTCTGTGTCACCTGCCATGCCGTCGCTCGCCCGATTGGTGGAGTCAAACGAGCATCAAGCGGCGGCGAATTCAGGAAGAGAAGACCAAAAATCCTGCCATCGTACGGGGGCGCGCAATTACTTGCGAACAGCAATTTTGGCGTAGATGTCGAACGCATCCACCGCCTGCAAACCCTTCTGCACTCCCTTCGGACGCGCTCGATGGCCAGAAGATAAGCGCGTGCCGGCCCTTCCGGCTGTCGCGAGCCTTGTTCCCAATGGCACAGCGCATTGACGCTGAATCCGAAGCGACCCGCAAACTCGTCCTGCGTCATGTCCAGGCCCACCCGGATCGCCTTCACGTCTATCTCGTTCTTCGGCCTTTTGTGGAGCCGAGATGTGGCACGATGGTCGTCGGTCGGAGATATCCGTTCCCACCGCTTTCGTCTGGGGGTGCCTTAGAGGTTCGACCAGACTTCGTTTCCACATCCCGCTCGTAGGAAGGCGCGCAATCGTTATCGAGGATCAACACCAGGATGCGGAATAGCGAGACCAACGGCCGCACAAATCGCGCGTTCAATCGAGAGCAGCAGCAGCCGGTAGCCATCCTCCTCGTAAAGGGGGTACTGGCCAACTTCGTAACACTCGCGCACATACTTTAACGCCGCGGCCGCTCCTTTGAGGCTTCCCGGCACGAGGCCGGCGAGCTGACGCGAAGCCTTCATCTCAGCCCGACCGAGTGCGCCTTCAGCCTCGCAGAGGCCACTTAACTTGGCCTCCAGCTCGGCCCGCCTCCCGCAAGGCGCACGGTGCAGCTCGCGCTCGGCAGCATCCTGCTCGGCGAGCAGGCGCCCCAGTTCCTCAAAGGCTCGGCGGTGACCCTCGATAGCATCGAGGACCGGGTCGGGCGCGGTCGAAGCACCAACGCTTTCAGCCCATGAGGGAGTGATGACCCCGGCCAGGAAGCCGGCGGCGCCGGTGACGAACTGCCGGCGCCGAACGGCCGGGCCGGCAGGAAAGATTAAACGACTCGTGGTATAGGCAGAATCAGCCTGAGACATGGGTCACTCCATGTTGAGGGTTAGGCTCGCGCAGGTGTTCCACCATCTGTGCGGGCCGCTTGCCTGGCCTGTAGCGGCCAGTACCGCGAATCGAATCACGGCCGATTCGTTACGTCAATGGATATCCGGTTTTCACCCACGGCTAGTCTTGCCGTTCGCCAGATCGACAATGATGCCATTGGCTAGACGCACGCCGACAATCACGTCGTCCAATCGGTAGTTATTGTTGTTGCCTCTAAGGCGATAGCCTGTGTCCTCTACGACACGTACATCGAACCATTGATTAGGTGCAGTCTGGCCCCAGTATTTGCTGCGTCGCTTGATGCGCGCAACGAGTTGCTGGTCCGTCATGTCAGTCTCCGTTTGGGTGAGAACCGGACAGGCATGTCGGACGCCACGCCGCGGGATCGGCGATCCATCGGTTGATGTCGGATTCCCGCCAGCCTGCGCCGTTGACGCTGATCCGGAGTTGGGCCGGGAATGTGCCTTCGCCGATCTTGCGGTAGATGGTGGATCGGGACAGRCCGGTACGGGCAAGAACGGTTTTCAGGCGGACGATCCGGTCTGGTTCGCGCATGGCTGCGCTGCCTCCTGCTGACTGCTCCTGATCTACACAGAGCAAGCAGTCGCGCGCGCGCAAGAGCGTTTTTCACGGCGTCGTCCTGTGGCGCAGAGACGGCGGAAAATAGGATGAGTCTAAAGTCCGATCCCGCGCCCCCGACCAAGGTCGATGCCGTGGACGAAGGCCAATTCCCGGCCGAGGCTGCGGCCTGACTCGAACGCAATGCCGAGCTCCCGCTTGCGATTGACCAGGAGGGATTCCAGTTGCGGATCGCGTTCGAGGCTTCTTGCCATGTCGCCCATCGCCGACCGCGTGGCCTTGTAGCCGGACATGTCGCCCGCTTGGTACTGGTGCTGGCTGGCGCGGTCGAGGCTCCGCCAACGCTCCACGAAGCGGTCGGCGCGGCGGCTAGGGGCGATGCGCAGTTCGGTCTCGAGCTGGAGCGCGCGGACGGCTCGGTTGACCCGGCCGCCAGCCGCCTCGCGGGCCAATTCCGGATCCTTCTTGTAGGCGGCTTCTGCGTCGTGCGAGCCATGGGGCCGCACCTCCTCGAAGACCTTCCGCGCCTTTTGTAGTTCTTTCACCTGCTCTGGACTTGCCTCGCCGCCCATCTCCTGCGCCTCGAAGATCGCATCGACGGCGCGGGCATGGCGCACGAGCGCTCCGGTGCGCAGGCGACGCAATTCCTTTTCCGCCTCTTCGGCCAGCTTCCTTTCCGGCGCTTCGGTCTCACGCCGCTCGGCAGCGGCACCGCTCCTTTCTCTTTCCGGCGTTTCCCACTCTGGCCTCCGCCCACCATCCGGGTCGGGCGCATTGGACGGAGAGCGAAGGCCGTCGAACATGTTACGTACCTTCTCGGGCACGACGCTGCGCACGATCTCGGCCACGCGCTCGCGGAAGGTGATCCCACGCTGCTCGGCATAGCTCCGTGCCGGATCGGCCCGGTCGTAGTCCGAGGCCATGTCCTTGGACCGGTCGCGCGACAGGGTGCGAACAAGCCGGTCCCGACCGGCAAAGTCATCGCGGCCATAATGCAGCTCCACACCATCCCGATGCCGTGACAGGGCGACATAGCTGCTGTGGGCGTCCATGCCGGGCGTCGCCAGCACATGGACGCGGTCGACCGTCATGCCCTGGGCCTTGTGGATCGTCGCCGCATAGCCATGGTCGATCCGGTCGTAGTCCTTGAGGTCGAAGCGCACGGACCGGCCGTCGTCGGTTTGCACGGTCATGGATTGCGCGCTGACTTGCTCGATGGTCCCGAGCGTGCCGTTCTTGACGCCAAGCCCGCGCTCGTTCTGCAGGAACATGACACGATCTCCGCTCGCGAAGCTTCTCGCGCCGCGCTCGACCGTCATGTGCACCTCGTCGCCCAGGTCGCCGGCAGCCCGCATCCGGTCCCGCGCCGCCTCGTTCAGGAGGCGGACCTCGTCGTTGGTATGGGTCAGGATGATTCGGCTCGCGTCCGGTGACGCCTGCCGGTCGCGGTCCCAGCGCTCGATCAGATCGCCGCGCGCCTGCTCGCGGGTCGTCGCCTCGTGCACCATGCCGTTGGCGCGATAGGCGTCCAGCGCATGGCCGACTTTGCCGGTCGCCAGATCGCGCGTGGCGTCGCGCTGCCAGTCTTCGCGCTGACGGCGTACGTCGCCGATCTCCGCCCCGCCGTGACGCTCATGGATCGACCGGAACGCCGCACCGGCCTCGATGGCCTGCAGCTGTTGGGGATCGCCGACCAGCACCACCTTGGCGCCGGCCCCGGCAGCTTGGGACAGCACACGCTCGAGCTGGCGCGTGCCGACCATGCCGGCCTCGTCGATGACGAGCACATTGCTCGATTTGAGCAGATCACGGCCCTGTTCCCAGCCATGCTCCAGGCTGGCAATCGTGCGCGACGCAATGCCCGATCCGCCTGCAAGGTTTTCTGCCGCAATGCCGGACAGCGCCACGCCCCGGACCTCGAAGCCGGCTGCTTCCCAGGCTTCCCGCGCCACCCCCAGCATAGCGCTCTTTCCCGTCCCGGCATGGCCGACCACGACGCTGAGATCGCGCCCCTCAGCAACGTGCAGCAATGCCTCGGCCTGCTCGGCCGAGAGCACTAGGCCTTGCGCTTCCGCGCGCGCCAGAGCGGCTCGGCGGTCCACGTCGCGGACCCCGTGGCGCTCCCGTTCCGCCAGCAGCTCAGAAGCACGGTGCAGGCGCTGTTCCGCCTCGATCATCCCGCGGGTGGTGAACCGATCCTCACCTCGGGCGTCCTTGCCGAGTTCGACCAGATCGGGCGCTCCCTGCATCGCGCCCACCACCTGGTTGAACTGGTCGAGCCCGTCGCTGTGCCGGTGCGCGAACTTGGCCAGGTCGCGGCGCGTGAAGGTCGATTGCTGACGGGTGATGGCGTCCAGCCCGAGGGAGGGATCGGCGATGATCCGTGTGCCGTTGTTCCGCGCAATCTCGCGGTGCATCTCGGCCCGATCGGCCTCGATCGATCCGCCGTCAATGCCCCGAACCTCGATCCGTTTGGCCGGCGCGCCGATCTGGCTTTGCGGCTCAAGCCGGATGCCCTGGACCTCCAGACTGCGATGGTCGATCCGCGCGTCGATGTCGAGCTCGGCCAGCCGCTCGTTGGCAAGCTCGGCCCAGCGCCTGCGCCAGCGCTCGACCATCTCGGCGCGGTTCCAGTCCCGCACCTTCCGGCCAAAGCCGTTCTCATCGACCGCGCGCATGGTCAGCATGACATGGGCATGAGGTTTGGGCATGCCGTCCTCGGCCACATCCCAATGCACATTGAGATCGGCGACCATGCCGAGACCCACGAACTCGCCCCGAACGAAGTCCCGGGCGAGCTCGATGCCTTGCGCCTCACTCATCTCGCGCGGGAGGGCGAACTCGACCTCGCGGGCCAACTGAGCATCCTTCCGGAGTTCACCCGCCTCGACATCGTTCCAAAGCCGTTCCCGATCGCGCCAGGCTTGCTGGGCGTTCTCCGGCAGCATCACCTCGGAATGGACGACACCGCGCTTTCCGGAAAAATCTTGATCACGGCCAAGGCGCTCGTCGCGCAGCCGCGAGCCCGAGCGGTAGGCCGCCGACGCCACCGCGCTGGAGCCGGATTTGCGGCCAATGACCTTGACGTGAAGATGATAGATCGCCATCGCGATCGGATCATCTACATGGCGAAGCGCACGTCGGCACGACGTATAAGCGCGCCCTCCCTCGAAAAAATCTCGGGCGGGACTACCCCGTCTCAGGCTGTCCCGGCTGCCTTACAGCATTCTGCGGGCTGCTCAATTATCATTGCTTCATCGACTGCTTGCACAGCTTACGGAGGATATCATGCGCAGGCCAAGGGATTTTGACGCGGAACTGAAGGCGCTCGACGACAAGGCGCGTGCGCTGAAAACCCGCAAGGTGCTGCAGCTCGGCGAACTGGTGGTCGCCACGGGGGCTGACACCTTCACCGCCAATGAACTGGCGGGTGCGCTGATCGTGCTGGCCGAGACAAAGGAGGCTGGAAAGAGGGAGGCGTGGGCCAAGCGCGGGGCTGCGTTCTTTCAAGTTCGGTCGCGACGATCTGCACCGGCAACTGTCCGCGACACGGACGGCCCTCCTGCGCAACCGGGCGGCGCGCAACCGGCATCAGGCCGCAAGGGCGCGACATGACATGCGCACATGGCAACTCGAACGGCGCAAACGCACGCGGCACCTCATCGAACTCGGCGGCCTCGTCGTGAAAGCTGGCGTCGTGGACCTGATTGGCGACGACCGCGCCACCCTTCTCGGCGCGCTGCTCTGGATCTCCGACAAGCTCCAAAGCGATCAGGGCGAACGGGCGCGAGCGCTGTGGGTAGCAAGGGGGAGGCAGGCGTTCGAGGCGGGCCCTGCGACACACAAGGGAACAGATCGAAGCGGCCCAGCAGCTCGTCCTTGATATACGGTAAATGGCATTTCAGCTGAGCGACTGCGTGGCCCGGAGCGACGTTCGAGCTTGGGATCGGCACTGGAAGTCGCAAAAGCTCCACACCGGCGCAGCCAGTTTGCCTCCAATGAGCCTCGCGGATGGCCGGTTCTTCCGGCTCTCATTGCCCATCGGGAGGGGAAATCAGTCGCGCCCTTCCGGTGGCTGCGCCGCCGAACACGGCCATGCGTCCATCTCACGCGAAGGTCAGCAAGGAGTAGAGTAAATGGCACGATTCCACGGTTTCTTCGGAAAATTGAGCTCCATGTTCGGAGGGGACGAGCACACCCATCTGACCGGCACGGCCGGCAACGACTTCCTGGTCGCGAGCAATGCAGGCAGTTCGATTGCCGCCATGGCCGGCAATAACGTCATCATCGGTGGTCGCGGCAACGACACCATCTGGGGCGGCGCCGGCAACGACCACATCTTCGAGGTCGCTGGCAACAACACCATCGTCGCCGGCACCGGCAATGGCGTGATCAGGGGCGGCATCGGCAATGACACGATTATGGTGCGTTCGAACTCCGGCGAGCCCGTCGCCGCGCAGGACGGCACCACGCAGATCTTCGCCGGTGAATCCGCCGTGCTCTCCGCCCACAACACCAATGTCCTCACCGGCGGACGCGGCGCCGACACGTTCCGGTTCGAGGGTCTGGTCAACGCCAAGGACGAGATCGTCGCCAAGCACACCGACGCAAACGGCAAGGTCGACTGGGCCGGTGTCACCGGTGAGAACGGCGCCGTTCACGATCATTGGGTCGACGCGTTCGGCAAGGCGACCATCACCGACTTCAACCGCGCGCAGGGCGACAAGATTGAGATCGCCGCCCACACCGCGGCGATCAAGTCGATCGCGTACAAGGACGTCAACGGCGACGGCAGGCTCGACTCGGTGATCACGGTCATCAGCGACCAGGGCGGTGCCGGCGCGCACGACAAGGACTGGATGGGCGAGATTACCGTTCTCGGCGCCAAGGTCACCAATAACGACATCAAAGTGGACGCCGGCGTCACTTATGGTGCCTACGATAATATTCACGATGTGGTGCAGGGCACGCACTTCCTGACGGAGTACCACGGCGTCCTGCCGGGTGGCGCGAGCGATGGCGGCCACCACATGGTAATGGCCGCCATCCACGGCTAAGCCGACAGGGCACGAAACGATCCACGGGCTGCGTCCCCGCGCTCGTTCTCTGGCGTCCGGTTTCGATTCAATCGTGACCGGGCGCTGGACAACGCCCACTGTAGAGCCTCGCGATTTTTTCAGATCCAGATGTCGCGAGGCTAGAGCCACCATTCGCGCGAACGGGAATCTTGATGGCTTGCTGCATTGGCTTTGGTTTCTGATTGCAACGTCGACCAGTTTGACCCATGATTGTAACTTGAGAGCTGGTGCCAACAGTCTTTAGGACTGCAGCTCTCGACCCATTTCGCGAAAGCAAAGTGGGAATATTCAAACCTCAGGGCGGGTCGCGAGAAATCGAGGCCCGTCTTTCTGTGTGTGGTTTCTGTCGGCGTGCCCGAAGTCCGAAACAGATTCGCAAAGGCTACTTGAAGACTCTCGCGCTGGTCGGCGTCTCGAACTCCCACCCTACGGCCATTTGAAGTGCAGATCGTTCTACTCACCGCTGGTTGATGCCCGTGCAACTGGCCGAGCAACATCGATTTCCCCACCTAGGTTTCACCCGAAAGAAATCGCTGATCTGATTGGCCTCCTTTGCATCATCTGGACAAAGTAATGTTACTCGAACCAGCAGAATGGCGAGCAGGTTCGCCAAACTTCGCTGAGGTCAATAGCGGAGATGTTTAAGTTGATCGTGATTTGCCCTGGACTCCCCAAGTTGGCTTCACCCCACCGCCACTTCAGGAACTCTAGCTCGCTAAGGCTTATTGATGCGCGCCAAGGGCAGAAACCTATTGCCCGGACGGCGTCCGGACGCCATGCCAAGCATCGCGAACCTGATGATAGTGAACGTCAGGCAAATAATCCGGCGTGTTCAGATTGAGCGTACGGACGTCGAGGCGCCCAACTGCGCTCAGCAGCGTGTAAGAAGCAATGACGCGGTCTCGTTGCGCGAGGATTTGCCGCGATCGCGCGTTGGTGAGCTCCTGCTGGGCGTTGAGCACATCAATCGTGGTGCGCTGGCCGCCGGCAGCCTCGCGTCGCACGCCCTGCAGCGCGATCTCGGCGGCGCGCACTTCCGACTCTGCGGCCTTCAGCGCCACCTTGGTTCCTTCGTTGCTGACCCATGCACCGGATACGGCCGTTCGTAGCTGATTGCGGACCTGCTCCAGCACCAGGCGGCTTTGCGAAGCCAGCTCCTTGGCCTGTCGCGTCTGCGAGGCGGCGGTGCCGCCGTCATAGATCGGCACGTTGACCTGGCCCGTAATGGAAGCCTGGTCCGTACCGGTCGTGCCAAGCGACGTATCGGATTGCATCGAGCGGCTGGCGCTCGCCTGCGCCGTAATGGTGGGCAACAGGCTCCCTTCGGCAATCCTGATCGTGGTGAGCGCAACATCGACGTCATAGCCCGCCGCGAGAACCGTTGGGTGCTGATGGGAGGCAAGCTCGTTCGCCGACGCAAGGCTGCCAGCGGAGAACCGGTCAACCGGGGAGGCCGGCACAAGTTGATGCGGTGCTTCACCGATCACCTGGGCATAGGTGGCCTGGCTGATGGCAAGCGCCACCTCCGCGGCATTGAGATCGGCAAGGCCGCGGCTGAGCCGGGCATCCGCCTGCGCCGTGTCGGTGGGCGTGACGTCGCCCGCATTGAGGCGCTTCCGAGTGGTCCCCTGAATTTCGCGCAGCACGGCAACGTTGCTGCGTTGCGCCTCGACCAGGGCCTGGTTGGCCAAGACATTCATGTAGGCGGTCACGGCATCGAGCAGCACGCCCTGCCCGACGTTACGGAGTGCTTCACGCCCGGAGCGGACCTGAAGCTCGGCAGCCCGAACGCTGTTGGCGGTACGGTACCCATTGAAGAGCACCTGGGTGACGGTGACCCCGACGGTCCAGGGGCGCAGCGTAGCGCCCTGAACGGTGTTGTCGGGGAGAAGATTGCGGACTGCCTGAAGGCCCGCGCTCAAGCTCGCCACGATCTGGGGACGGTAACCTGCCAAGGCCTGGGGGACATTCTCGTCGGCGGCACGTTGGCGCGCGCGGTCGGCGTTGAGCTGCGGATTGGTCTGGTAGGCTTTGACCAGCGCATCCTCCAGTGAAGCTGCGGCTGCACCTGGCAGGCGGCCGAGAAAGCACAGCCCAACTATCCAGACGGTCGCGAAGACGCGATTGAAGATAGCCAAGCTCGCGCGCCGCGGCTGACCAGCCGGCACAACGGGACTTGTCATTCGGCAAACCTGACCCGGGTGTTCTCGGCAGGAGCTTGCCGCTCTCGTCGCGAGAAGAGGCCGACGAGCACTGGAAATACCAGAAGAATAAGCGAAGGTGCGAGCAGGATTCCGCCCACCACGACCAGGGCCAGCGGGCGCTGCACCTGCGATCCGATCGCCGTCGAAAAGGCTGCCGGCAACAAGCCCACACAAGCCGCATTGCAAGTCATCATGACGGGCCTGAACCGGGTCTGGCATGCCTCCGACAGCGCCCTAACCCGCTCGATCCCGGCGTCCACCAGTTGATTGTAGTATGAGAGCAGGATGATACCCTCCATGACCGAGATGCCGAACAGGGCGATGAACCCGATCGCAGCCGATACGCTGAACGGGGTTCCCGTGATCAGCAGCGCAAAGATGCCGCCGATCAGTGCCATCGGAATGACGCTCAGCGTCAGCAGCGTATCGGCAAGCGAGGCAAAATTGAAATAGAGCAGGATGCCGATCAGGAGGATCGTGAGCGGCACGATGACCCTGAGACGCGCAATTGCATCCTGCAGATTTCCGAATTCGCCGACCCATTCGAGCCGGTAGCCGGGCGGCAGCTTGACCTGCTGTGCGACCGCCTGTTGCGCCTCGCTCACCGCGCCGCCGAGATCGCGCCCGCGCACGCTGAACTTGATCGGCAAATAGCGCTGCTGCTGCTCCCGATAGATGAACGACGCACCCGAGACAAGGCTCACCTTGGCGACTTCCTTCAGCGGGATCTGCGTGACACTGTTGGTCGCCGGATTTGGCACGCCGATCGTCAGGCGGTCGATCGATTCGACGCTCTGCCGGTATCGCTCCGCGAGCCGGACGATGATCGGAAAGTGCCGGTCGCTGCCGTCTTCATAAACATCACCGGCAGATTGTCCACCAATCGCGGTCTGTACCGCCGCGTTGATGTCGCCGGGCGCAAGGCCGTAACGGCCGGCTGCGATGCGGTCGACATCGATGCGGATGGTCGGCTGGCCCATCGAATTGAACACGGCCAGGTCTGTGATGCCGGGCACGCCCTGCAGGACTGCCTTGATCTCATTGGCCGTCTTGGTCAGCGTGGCAAGGTCGCTGCCGAACAGCTTGATCGAGTTCTCGCCCTTCACCCCCGAAACCGCCTCCTGGACGTTGTCCTGAATGTATTGGGAGAAGTTGAATTCGATGCCCGGAAACTCCTCCGTCAGCTTCGCCGAAAGCTCACGCGTCAGCCTGTCCTTGTCGAAGCCAGCGCGCCACTCCTTCTCGGGGCGCAGCGGCGCGAAGAATTCGGCATTGAAGTACCCGGTTGCATCGGTGCCGTCGTCAGGACGGCCCTGCTGCGAGACCACCGTTTCGATTTCGGGAACGTCGCTTACGATCTTGCGGATGCGGTTGACATAGCTGTTGCCCTCATTGAGCGAGATGGCGGGCGGCATGGTAGCCCGGATCCAGAGATTGCCCTCCTCGAGATGCGGCAGGAACTCCAAGCCCAGGAGCCGGCCGGCGGCAATGGAAAGCACCACCACCGCCGCCGTCGCGCTCAGCGTTACAACCCGGTTCTGCAGCGCAAATTCCAGCACGGGGTCATAGAGGCGCCGGAGGGAGCGCACGATGAATGTCTCGGTTTCGCTGACACGTTCGGGCAGAAGAAATGCGCTCAACGCCGGCGACACCGTAAAGGTGGCCAGCAGACCTCCGGCGAGCGCGTAAGCATAGGTTTTGGCCATGGGGCCGAAGATGTGTCCCTCGACGCCACTCAGCGTGAACAGCGGAACGAAGCCGATGATGATGATGGCGGCCGAGAAGAAGATCGACCGGTTCACCTCGGTCGCCGAACGGAAGATCGTTGCCAGCTTGCCCGCAAGCCCGTGCGCCTCGGGTCCGTCGCCATTTTGCTCGCTGCGCGCCCCTGCTTCGGCGAGATGCCGATAGATATTCTCGACCATGATCACGGTGGCATCGACGATCAGGCCGAAATCGATGGCGCCGACCGAGAGCAGATTCGCGGACTCTCCCCGCAGCACCATGATCCCGATCGCAAAGAACAGGGCGAATGGAATGGTCGCCGCGACAATGAACGCGCTGCGCAGATCCCCGAGAAATATCCACTGCACGAAGAAGACGAGGACGATGCCAAAGACGAGGTTGTGCAGAACGGTGTTCGTCGTGATCTTGATCAAGTCGCTGCGGTCGTAAATGCGCTCTATGCGCACTCCGGGCGGCAGCATATCCATGCTGTTGATGCGCTCGACCTCGGCTTCGACGCGGTGAATCGTCGGCAGGCTCTGCTGGCCGCGCCGCATTAGCACGATGCCTTGTACTATGTCGTCATCGTTGTCCTGGCCGGCGATGCCAAGGCGCGGCTTGTTGCCAACCGTGACATCGGCGATGTCGCTCACCCTGATGGCGTTGCCGTTGGTGGAAGCCAGCGTCGTATTGCGAACGTCGTCGATAGAGCGAATCAGTCCGACACCCCGCACCACAGCAGACTGCGGCCCGACATCCACCGTGTTGCCGCCTACATTGATATTGCTGTTGTTGAGGACTTGCAGAACTTGCGAGAGCGTCAAACCATTCGCGTTAAGCTTGTTGAGATCGACATTGACGTCGAAGGTCTTGCTCTTGCCTCCCCATCCGATCACGTCGATCACGCCAGGCACCGCGCGAAACCGCCGCGCCAGAACCCATTCCTGCAGCGTTTTGAGATCCGTGACGCTGTAGTTTTGCGGACCGACGAGCCGGTAGCGGAAAACTTCGCCGATCGGGCTTACTGGCGAGATAGTGGGCTGGGCCTGGTTCGGCAGCGTCGGCAATTGACTGAGGCGATTCAGTACCTTCTGCTCCGCTTCCTCGTAAGTGAGGTCGTACGTGAATTGCAGCTTGACGTCCGAGAGGCCGAACAGCGAGATCGTCCGCATCGTCTTGAGATACGGCACGGCGGAAACCGCTGCCTCGATCGGTATCGTGATGTAGCGTTCGATTTCCTCCGCCGACTGTCCGGGGCTCTGCGTGATGATGTCGACCAGTGGCGGTACCGGATCGGGGTAGGACTCGATGTTGAGGCGGTGGAAGGCAAGTCCGCCGCCGATCAGGAGCAAGCCGAACAGGGTCACGACCAGTGCCCGAAATTTCAAGGCGAGGGCAATGACCTTGTTCATTAAAGCTTTCCTTTGTGAAGGTGAGGCGTAGCGGCGTTAGCTGCCGCTTGCGAGACGGTCGATGAAAAGCGCACCGCGCGTGACCACGCGTTCGCCTGCCGCAAGCCCGCTCACGACCTGGATCATGGTGGCGGTGCTCAGGCCGAGCTTTACCGGGCGCGATACGATCGAGTGGTCGTCACGCGCCACCCAAACCTTGGCGTTCTCGCCTTCGTAGATCACGGCCTCTCGCGGAATCCCGATGGACTCCAAGTTCGAGGGGCTGTCGACATAGAGCGTGACGTTTGCGAACATTTCGGGCTTTAGGACTCCGTCGGCATTGTCGACCGTGGCGCGGACCAGCAGCCGGCGGCTGTTTGGATCCAAAGCGGAGGCGATGTAGTCGATCATGCCGCGGTAATCACTAGAGGGCGCGGCCGGCACGCGGAATGAGATGCTCTGCCCGAGGCTGACCTTCGCAGTGTCGGTTTCGCGAACGAAAGCCGTCAGCCAAACGGTCGAGAGATCGCCGATCACATAGGTCGGATCGGTTGCTCCGGCGTTCAGATATTGCCCTGGCCCGACCTTGCGCTGGACCACGATACCTCCGATCGGTGCGAAGACGGGGGTATCGGCCTTGATCAGGCGCGTCCCCTCGAACGCAGCGATATCCTCATCCGTACGCCCGAGAATCCTCAGTCGTTTACGGGCGGCCTCGACGGCGGTCTCGGAAGAACGCATGTCGTTCTGCGCGGCCACGAGATCGGCCTGCGCCTGCTGCCAGTCCTTCAGGGGAACGGCCTTGCCGGCGTAGAGATCGTTGGCGCGCTTCTCGACAATCTGGGCGAGGTTGAGCTTGGAGCGCGCCGAGTTCATTGTACTCAGTGCAGCGATAAGGTCGTTCAAGCCCTGCACCGTGTCGATCGCCTCGATCACGAAAAGCGGCTGGCCTGCGACGACGGCATCGCCCGGCCTGGCCTGCAGCGCATTGACGCGGCCCGCATAGGGAGAGAACACGGGCGTGGCCCGGTCTTCGTTGACCGCAATCTTGCCCTCGGTGGCGAATTCCTGGCGGAACGTTTTCCGGACCGCGGGTGCGGTTGCCAATGCTGCCCATTGCGTCGGGCTAGGCCGAAAAGCACCGGCGCCGCGCGACTGGCTGGACATTTCGGTCGACAGGCCAGGCGGAGACCGACCCTCCATGGCGTTCAACAGCACCATTCCGAGCCCGCTCGCCAAGGCGCAACCACCCATAATTGCAAGCTGGAGTCGGCGCGGAAGTCGACGTGGTCCCTTCACCAGTCCAGCTCCCGTGTCTGCCAACGATAGGAATCGAGGTCAGGAATCAGCCTCCTGACGAAGGCCTCCGCTTCCGGTGACGATCCAAAACACCCTGATTCGCCCTGCATGCCGACGAGCACCACGACCTCTGCCGCGATTTTTTGCAGCGGCAACCTGGCGCGTAGGGCGTTGATCACGCGCTGCGCGAGCCAGCGGCCGGCATCGCGGCCTTCCGGCAGCGCGACGACATAAATCTCCTCATCCGGCGAGCGCGTGATCGCGCAGACGCCTACCTGATGTATCATCCCTGCCTCGCCTGCGTGCCGGCACCTCCCACCCCGAAGGGAGATCGTGGAAGGCGAAGACGACCTCGGTGAAAGAAGTGGAACTTTGAAGGCGACAGGTACACCGGCAAGCTTACACCAACCTTACAAAACGCTGTTTTCATTGAGCTAATGGGCTTGTCGAAAGCGGAAAAGCCCGCCAATGCTCCCCGGGGAAAGGACAGATACTTCGATGCGGTTGCTGGTCGTTGAAGATAACGTGGAGCTCTCTAACCTGCTGGCGAACGGCTTGCGCCGCGCGGGCTATGAGATCGACGTTTTTGCAACCGCGGCCGAGGCCGATGCCGCCCTCACCACCACCTCTTATGCGGCCGTGGTGCTGGACCTTGGGCTGCCCGATGCAGACGGCCTATCAGTTCTTCGCTCCCTGAGGCATCGAAAAGATTCCGTTCCAGTTCTGGTGCTCACCGCCCGCGGCGGAGTTCAGGACCGGGTCGCCGGGTTGCGCAGCGGGGCCGACGATTATCTCGTCAAGCCATTTGCCTTCGAGGAATTGCTCGCGCGGCTTGAAGCCCAGTTGCGGCGGCCCGGGCAACAGCTTGGAAGCTCGCTTCGACTGGCCAACCTCGAGTTCGATCTCCGCCAACGGCAGGCGACCATCGCCGGACGCCCTGAAGTCTTTTCATCCCGCGAGACCGCCGTGCTCGAACTGCTGATGCGCAGCGTCGGCCGCGTGGTGCCCAAGAAGCAGGTCGAAGACCACATCTTCGGACTGTCCGGCGAGGTCGCCTCCAATGCAGTCGAGGTGTACGTCCATCGACTCAGGCGACAGCTTTCCGAAAAGGGCGCGGCGGTGACCATCCATACCATTCGCGGCATTGGCTACCTGATTGCCGAGGACAGACGTGATCCGGTTTAAGTCGATCCTGTCACGTATAGTCGTGCTGCATCTGATCGCAGTGGCGATCACATCCGTTTTGATGTCGGTTGCGCTCTCCTGGCTGCTGACTGTGGCGACCAACCACATCCACAACGAAGCAATGGCGGAGCAAGCCGAAGCCATTGCCCATCAACTGGTCGTCGGGCCCGACGGTGCTCTATCGCTCCATCTTCCGCCGGACCAACAGGGACTCTATTCGCAGCCCTACGGCCGCTACTCTTACGCAGTTGTCGACGATACGGGAAAAGTGCTGTTCTCGTCCCTGAAGGATCGCGGACCGATCTTTCCGATCGACCCGCATGCTCCGGCGGTTCAATTCTTCGAGCAGCGCAAGGCTGATGCGCCGCTTTCGGGCGCGAGCATCCGCCGCGCGATTGGGCCACATACGATTCACGTCCAGGCGGCCGAGGATCTCTCCAATCGCGACGCTCTCACTGATGACATCGTCGCCGATTTCTACCGGAATGTAGGATGGATAACGCTTCCGATTCTGCTGATACTGCTCGCCGTCGACATCGCCATCTTTCGACGCGCGTTGCTTCCGCTAAGACGGGCATCCGACATTGCGCAGCAGATCGGTCCTGCGCGAACCGACGTACGCCTGCCCATCGATGGCATTCCCAGCGAGGTTCGTCCGCTCGTCCGGGCGATCAACCAAGCGCTCGACAGACTCGATCAGGGATTCCGCAGCCAGCGCGAATTCACGGCAGATGCGGCGCATGAGTTGCGAACGCCGCTCAGCGTATTGCGAGCCCGCATTGACATGCTGGACGGACAGGAAGACACGCTGTCAATGCTGAAAGCGGACATCGACACGATCGTCCGGATTGTAGGACAATTGCTCGACATCGCGGAACTCGAGGCGGTCCAGCTCGGCCCTGGCGAATGTGCGGACCTCCGCCTCGCCTGCACCGAAGTCCTCGAATCGGTGGCGCCCTTGGCCGTCCAGAGCGGACGCGATATCGCGCTCTTGGGGACGACCGGTCCCGTATGGGTCCACGGCAATGCCGAGATGATAAAGCGCGCCATCCGCAACCTTGCTGACAATGCGATCAAGCACACCCCGGAGCATAGCGCTATCGAATTTACAGTCGACAAGAATGGGCTTCTCTCGATCAGTGACCACGGACCCGGCATTCCCGTTGCAGACCAGGAGCACATCTTTCGTCGCTTCTGGCGACGTGATCGGAACAAGCCTGGAAGCACGGGGCTCGGGCTGTCGATTGTGCAGCGAATCGTCGAACTGCATGGCGGCACGATCCGCATCGCTAACGGTTCGGAGCGCGGGGCTCAATTCCTGATCCAGTTACGACCCACCGAAACGCCATCGGCGTCCGATGCCATTGGCCGGAGGCCTAACGATGCCTGACCCGACCCAGCGTCTCGCATTGTTCATTGACGGCGCGTATCTCTCCAGTGCCTCGAGGGCACTTGGGTTTGAGGTTGATTTCAAGCGGCTGTTGGAGGATTTCCAATCGCAGGGAACGCTGGTTCGCGCCGCTTACTATACTGCGTACGAAGATCAGCTCCATGCGCCGCTTCGAGCCCTACTCGATTGGCTCGCCTATAATGGCTATGCGGTTATCGAGAAGGAAATACGATCCTATCTCGATCCAGACGGGGTCAAGAAGAAACTGCCCCGCATCGAGCTGGAAATCGCCGTGCACGCCATGGATCTATCATCTCGCATCGATGGCATGATCCTCTTTTCCGCGAGTGGAAGCTTCCGGCGCCTTGTCGCCGCCATGCAACGGCGCGGAGTGCATGTAACGGTGGTCTCGACGCTGCAAGCGCCGACGCTGATCGTTGCCGATGAGCTGCGAAGGCAGGCCGATAAGTTCGTAGAGTTGCGGGATTTGCGCTTGCGCTTGGAGCGCCAATCAAGCGCGGCAATCGTCCGGACAAAGGGACGAAGGTAACGAGAAGAAAGCAATGACCCCTCTTCCTGCATTCGGTAACCGTCTCAGTAGCGCGACATTCTGGCCGTTGAAACGTTCAAGAGAGGCGGGTGCTGCCTCATTGCTTATTTGTTGGGGAAATTTGCTCGTGGCTCCGGATTTCAGTTTCTCTGCAATGGCTGTGCGCTCGGACGCTGATCCGGCGCGCTGGCGTCGGCGGTTCATCGTCTGGCTCGACGGGATCGAGAAAGGCTGGGGTGTCCCGCTGCTTCTCGCATGCTTTGTTGCCGTCTGGACCACATATCTCGCGATTGCGTATTGGGGCAGCGGCCTGCATCCCGACGTGCTCGAGACGTGGACACTGGGCCGTTGGCTGGAATGGGGGTACCCGAAACACCCACCGCTTATGGGCTGGATCGCACGCGGCTGGACATCTCTATTCCCATTGACCGATTGGTCCTTGCAACTCATGGCAATGGTGAACGCCGCTGTCGCCCTTTGGGTGATCGATCGGATCGCTGCACGCTTCGTCGCAGGAGAGAAGCGGGTCGTGATCCAGCTTCTCCTGATGCTCCTGCCGGTCTATCAGTTCCACGCGCAGCGCTTTAATGCCAATTCGGTGCTGCTCGCGATCTGGCCCATCGCCACGTACTGCTTCTTGCGTTCCTTTGAAGAGCGCAGCTTGCGTTGGGCGGCCGCCACCGGCGTGTCGACCGCCCTTGCGATGCTTGGCAAATACTATTCGGTATTCCTGATTGCAAGTCTCGCCCTTGCCGCCCTGCTTCACCCCGCGCGGCGCCGCTACTTCCTCTCGCCGGTACCTTGGGTTTCGGCTGCTGCGGGGCTTGCGACGCTCTCGCCACATCTTCACTGGCTCGCCACTACCGGCGCAGAGCCTTTCAATCATGCGCTGGCGCACGCGAGGGCGAGCTTCCTAATTGCCATCACCGAAGTGTACTTCTTTCTGACGGGGCTTGCCGCAGCGCTGGCGTCGTCAGCGGTGGCTTGGCTGTTCATTGCGGGCTACCGATTGAAACGTTTGCCGGAACAATTCAGAAATATGGATTCGGGTCTTTGGCTACTCGTGCTGGTATCCTGCGGCACCATTGCTCTTCCTGTTGTGACGTCGTTGGCCATCGGAACTGATTTGCCGTCGCTATGGGCGCTGCAAGGTCTGTTTCTCTTTGTGCTGCCGGTCGTGTGTTGCACAGATTATGCGATCTCGCGATTCCATACCGTCAATCTTGCCGTCCTGGCCGGAAGCATTGCCCTGATTGCCACAGTTGTGGCCGCACCGGTTCATGCGCTTTACCGCAACGCGAATGGCTACGAGGAAGGTCGCAATCTGTACAGGCCCGCAGCTCTTGAATTGACGCGCCGCTGGCGCGCGATGACGGGGACGCCGCTTCAAGCCGTGAGCGGAGACGACGCGCTGGCCTTCGCCACGGCTTTTTACAGCCCTGATCATCCTTACTACGTGCGACCCTTCGCGTATCAGCACTCCTGGAAAATTCCGCGTAAAACGATACTTGAACGTGGTTGGGCCGCCCTCTGCTTCGCCGATCAACTCGAATGCGTCGCATGGCTGCGAGACACCGCCCAACACGTCGAAGACTCTGTCCAGCCCTCTTTCGAAGTGCAAGCCGAGCTTCTTGGCAGGCCGGGTGTCAAGCGAACCATCATCGCACTCCTCGTTCCGCCGCAGGCGGAGCCAGTACCAGCTCCCTCGAACAGCTCTGAGAATTTCAGTGCGATCCGCAGGTCGGCGAAATAACTAGTCTCGCCTGTAACCAATTATTAATCACGACGCGGCAGTCTCGAGACGAAGACGCGATGACGCGGCGAGGGCTACTTGACGGTTATCTCAAGTGTCTCGGCGATCGCCCCAACCGAAGCGCGAACAACAGTGTTCCGTGCGCGCGATGGGTCTTTCAGACCCTCTGAGATCGGCACGGGGAACGACGCCGCACTCACCGCTGCACTTAACGAGATCGACGCGGCGCTAGCGCGTGATTTCGCCAAGGCAGACACAGGCCCGCCTGAGGCATTTGTTCTTGCGTCCCGTATCGACGATATCATCAATAGCCAGGCCGCATCCGGCAAACTGACCGGTGACCAAGCTGACGCGCTGCGATCCTTGCTGGCCATCGATGAGTCAGATGGCACAGTGGCAGGACCGGATGAAGACCAGAACGACTTCGCAATGGCGGAGGACGCGGACGTGTCAGATTCCGGTGATCCCATCCTTGTCTTTCTGCGACAGGTTCAGGACGCGCAGGCCTCATTTCGAGGCTACGCGCCGAACGGAACGGCGAATTCTGCACTTGCGCTGACATGGATGCTCTTCAACAAACGAGCATAGCAGCGCGGCTTGACAGTCCAGCGCCTGGTGACCGTGTATCGAAATCGGACGCTGAAGAGCAAGGGCCTGGATGGGGCCCTTGCCCGTGATCGTGTCTCGTTTCAGATTACATGGCCACGCCGGCCACTGCGACAGCTTCGTTATAGTGGCCGCCGTGGAAGTCGCGGATCACCTCGTTGCCGATGCAATCAACCCAATGGTCGTGAACGTTGTTGATCTCGCTGGTGACGCCTTCCCGGTCGATGGCGCTGCCGGCCTTGACGTACTTGGCGGCGATCTCCTCTTCGGCGTTTACGTTCAGTTCGAAACGGAAGGTATCGGCGCGCTTGCGCCGATTAGGATTTGATGTCGTTGACGGCCTTAGACTAACGCCGCCGATTCAGCCGTAAACATCTGCGTCTTGCCGTCCCGGGCTGCGACCATCTCGGCAGCGTCGGAGCGGCTGAGTAGCACGTCGTTGCCACTGTCCACATCTGCGCCGAAGCCGCCGACCAATAGGTCGATGCCGCAGCCGCCGTACAGCCTGTCATTGCCCGAGCCGCCACATCTTGTCGTTGCCAGTGCCGCCGTGTCGTTTCCGGCCATGCCCGCGGCGATCGTCGTCAACGGCATCGAGCCTGAGCCAGCCGGCGAGTTGGTTGCTGCGAGGCTGCAAGGAGATCCACCACTGATGCTGCTCCTGCTGTGCGGGAACCCGCGCCGGGGGCTCCGTCGCGGGGCAGGTAAGTGGGGCACCCGACGAGATTCGAACTCCTACCCCATAAATCGATGGCCCGTCCCTTTCGAAGCGACATTTTTGCGCGTGCCGAGCAGACCTCGAACCTGGTGGTGGATGCATTGGTGAGAGCGTTACGTGCAGCGGGACCAGTTCGATCGCTCTCCCCCCGTGCGCAAAGTTTCCGTCCCGGCGGTTAGACCAGGACGGAGAGGGAGTTATGACAGAAGTGGTTGCGGGGAGGCGCAACCAACGATACCGACATTCACTTGCGCCAGCGGTCTGACGGCAGTTGACCGCGTTCATCCCCCGGAATCGAAAGCACAGTTGCACGCCCATGGCGCAGCTTCATGTGGCTCCCGATGCCATCCGCCACCTCGAGCGGCTAAATCGCGATACGGCGAACGGCCTGATATCGACCGGCGCGTCCTTGCCCGCAACGAGATCGGCAATGATGCGTCCCGTGATCGGGCCCGATGCCAGGCCGACATGTCCATGGCCGAAGGCGTGGAAGATATCGGGAGATGCAGAGGACGCTCCGATAACCGGACGGCCATCCGGCGTCGAGGGCCGATGCCCCATCCAGCGCTCGACTTTCAGGCGCTCGCGTGGCCCCAGCGCCGGATAGGTCTTCAGCGCGTGTTGGACGAGGATCTCGACGCGACTCCAATCCGGCTCGGCATCGACATGCGTGAGCTCGACCTGGCCTGCGAGCCGCAGGCCGGCAGCGGTCGGCGTGTTGGCCATTCGTCCATCGCTCGGCATGATCGGAAATCGCGGGCCGGCCTGCGGTGACGCAATCACGCCGTGGTAGCCGCGCTCGCTCACGAGCATGACGCGATCGCCGGCGGCACGCGCGAGCGCCTTGGAGCGGATGCCGCCGCAGATCACCGCACGGTCGCAGTCGACCTGGCCTCGATCGGTCGTCACCGCCTTGAGACGGCCGTTCGCCAGCACGAAGCCGTCGGCGTGCGCGCGGACGAGAACCCCGCCTCGCGCACACACGGCCTGCACGATCGCAGCTACATAGGCGCCGGGGTCGGCGCAATACGCGCCGTCCTCGACCAGGACGCCGAAGCGATAGCCGGGACTGAGATCCGGCTCGCGGCGCCGCAGTTCCTCAGATTCGAGCTCGCGCCATTGCAGCCCGTTGTCCTTTCGAAGTCGCCAGGCGAGACCTTCCTCCTCGAACGCCTCGCGATCGCGATAAGCATAGAGCAGGCCGGTGCGACGGATCAGATCGGGCCGTCCGATCTCCTCCGCCAACAGGGCATGGCGCTGCGGACCATCGCCCAGGATCGATGCGAGCACGCCCGCCGTATGCTCGACCTTCTGACCGGTCCAACCGGCTGCAAGGAAGCGCAACAGCCACGGCGCCAGCGAAGGCAACGCGGTCCAACGCAGCACCAGCGGTCCGCTCGGATCGAGCAGATAGCCCGGCACCTTGCGCCAGAGACCGGGCATCGACATCGGGATGATCGACGCGGGGCTGATCCAGGCACCGTTTCCATAGCTCGCCGCCTGGGGTCCGCCGGGCTCATCCGGCTCGATCAGCGTGACGGCATGTCCGACTTTGATCAGTTCCCAGGCCGTGGCGGCGCCGACGATGCCGGCGCCGATCACTGCGATGCGCAGCGGCTTCTGACTCTGTTGCATTCGAAGCTGAGTCCTTGCGTGATCACGCGTTGGCCGCGGCTGCCGGCAACCGGCCGCTATGGAAATGACTGAGGAAGGCGCGTGTCGCGGCCTCCCGCGGCGTATCGATCACCTGTCGTGCCGGCCCGTCCTCCACCACCACGCCATCGCGCATGAAGACCACAGTGTCGGCCACCTCGCGCGCGAACGCCATTTCGTGCGTCACGAGCACCATCGTCATGCCCTCAGCCGCGAGCTGGCGAACGACCGCCAGCACTTCGCCGACGAGCTCAGGATCGAGCGCCGACGTCGCTTCGTCGAACAACATCACCTCCGGCTTCATCGCCAGCGCACGGGCGATCGCGACGCGCTGCTTCTGGCCTCCGGACAGCTTGTCCGGGGCAACGTCGGCCTTGTCTCGCAATCCGACCTTGTCCAACAACGCCAGCGCCGTCTGGCGCGCCTCGTCCGGCCGAACTTTCAGGACGGTGACGGGCCCCTCCATCACGTTCCGGATGACCGACATATGCGGAAACAGGTTGAAGTTCTGGAACACCATGCCGGTTCGCGCACGAAACGCTGCGAGGTCCTTGTCGCGCGGCAGTTGATGCCCGTTCGTGAAGTCCATGGTGCTTCGACCGACGCGAATGACTCCGCTTTCCGGGAGGGTCAGCAGATTGAGGCACCTGAGCAGCGTGGACTTGCCCGAGCCGCTCGGCCCGATCAGCGCAACGACGCCGCCGCGGGGCACGCGCAGGGAAATATCCTTGAGCACGCTCACCGCTCCGAAGGACTTTTTCACGTGGATGAGCTCGATCATCGCGGCATCGGACATGGGAGCATTCGCCTCGCTCGTTGACATCGGCCGACCTCAATGCGCGAGGCGCGCTTCGAGCACGCGCGCGACACGGGTCATCGGGAACAGGATGATGAAGTAGATCACAGCGATCATCGTGTAGGTCTCGAGCGGCCGGTAGGTCGCCGACGTGATCAGCTGCCCCTGATACAGCAGGTCCGGCACCGCCAGCACCGAGAGAAGCGAGGTGTTCTTCAGCTGCAGCACGGCCTGGTTGACCAGCGGCGGAATCATCCGCTTCAACGCCTGTGGCATCACGATGCGCCGCATCAGGTCGAAACGGCGCATGCCGAGGGCGCGCCCGGCGTCCCACTGGCCGGGATCGATCGACACGATGCCGCCGCGAATGATCTCCGAATAGAACGCGCCGCCATAGAGGCTCAGCGAGATGAAGGCCGCCACCGCGGGCGACAGCTCGACGCCGATCAGAACCGGGAGCGCGTAGTAGATCCACACCAGCTGAACCAGCACCGGCGTACAGCGGAAGATCTCGACCAGCATCACCAGCGGTGACGAGATCAGCCGTATGTTGGACAGGCTTGCGATCGCCACGATGCAGCCGACGATGAATCCGGCGACGGCGGTGAGAATGGTGAAGCCGATCGTATAGGCCGTGCCGACGCCGATCAGCTTGCTGTATTGCAGAAGGAAGCCGAAGCTCCACTCGTAATGCATCTCGCCTATCCCATACCAAATGATTGCGAATAGGCGGTCTGGGTCAGTCCCGAATAGAACCAGCGCCCGAGTGTAATGACATCGTAGACCGGCAATCCGAATTCACGCGACACCTCGGCGGAAAACGGCGGCAGATTGGTACATTCGAACACGATGGCACCGATGTTCGGATGACCGGAGAGAAGTGCCTGGACGGCCGCGAAGACGTCGCGCCGCAGCCATTCGCGATCATAAGGGCGATCGCCTTCGATATGCGCGCGCAACGCCCCGTCTGGAGGAAGTCCGACCCGCGGCGTGCCCGGATCGGCGCCGACGGCAACGAAGTGTCTCTCCGTCAGAGCCTTCGCATCGTAGGTGACGACGCCCGCTCGGCGGCCGGCCGAAAGGCAGCGCTCGACGATAGGTAATTGCAGAAGGCTGGAGGTTGCGAGCGGCAGCTTCATCCGCGCGGAAAGCTCGCGCTGTCGCGCAGCCAGAAAGCCGCACGAGGTTGCGAGTCCGATGGCCCCCTCCGCATGCAGCTCGTCGCCGGCTCTGACGAACGCATCCATGAGGTCGGCGTCATCGCCACCGACGATCTTACGGGCGGATGCGCCTGGAACGATCTTGAAGATCACGTCGAACGGCCAGCTTGCGGAATGGCCGACGTCCCCCGGCGGACGGTGGATCGCTGCATCGAGCATGATGATGCCGAGCGGAGGATGTCGTTCATTCTGCGTCAAGCCGTATTCCTTCAACATCGCTGCGGGCCAGCTCAGCGTGGCCCTGACACAAAACTGCCCGCGTCAGACGTGGACGCGGGCAGATCGATGGACAGCATCAGAACTGGAGACCAGGAGGAATATCCTGCTCCTGGATGTTCACCAACGAAAGACTCCCCAGGATCCATTCGCGCAACGCGCCGAGGGCACGGCTATATTCCAGCCAGTTGTCGACATAGGTGCGGAAACGGGTATCGGAATCGACACGCACTCCGCAGCAGGTCGGCTGCGCGGCCACCGGCGTCGGGATGATGACCTTGCCGACCTTCGCGTTCTTCTTGACGGTCACCAGCGACAGCATCGCGACCTGGATCAGGCAGTCGGCGCGGCCGGATTGCACCGCCAGCACGGCCTCATCCGGCGACTTGAGAGCAACCAGCGTCGCCTTCGGCAGGGTTCGCCGCGCGTAGAGATCGTGCGTAGAGCCGATGTCCACRGCCACTTTCACCTCCGGCTTGTTGAGGTCATCCCACGATTTCGGCTCGAAGCCGGACTTCGCGATGATGGTAAACGTGTTGTTCATGATCGGGCGGGTGAATTCCACGATCAGGGCCCGTGACGGCGTCGGGCTCAGTCCGAACATGATGTCGATCTTATTGGCCTGGAGATCCAGCACCGAGTTGCCCCAGGTCGACTCGATGATCTCGACCTCGGCCTCCATCGCCTTGGCGAGTTCGGTCGCCATGCTCACGCAGAAGCCCGACCATTGCCCGGTCGCGATGTCCTTGTGGTAGTAGGGCTCGGTACCGACGATACCGGCAATCCGAAGCTTCTTGGTCCGGCGAATTTGCGCGAACGTGCTCTCCGGTTGCGACTGCGCGAGGGCCGGCGATGCGACCGAGCCAGCTGCGAGTGCGGCCGCGGCTGCGCCAAGTCCCACGAGCGATCCGATGTCGCGACGATTAACCATTCTCAAACTCCCCCTGTAGGTGTTGAACTCAGGACGTCGCGCGTCGATACCGCGGGACAAGACACATTCATGCAGCTCTCTTGCTAGCAAAGCGAGCGGCAAAGTCACCCGTTTCGGAGCTGCGGGCCTCCCTGGCCAGCCGGCTGCCTTCACGGGTGGACAGGAAGTCCGACAGGCTCGCATCCTCCTGGCGCACAAAGCCCTTCGCCGGAAGCTTGCCCGCGAGAAACAGCTCGACCATCGCGACACAGCCCGCGGCCGTCGTCAGTTGGATGGCCCCGAGCTCGGGCCGGCCATCGTAGCGCAGGACGATGCTGTCCTCCTCCATGCGGCCGTTACGCTCGCCGATGCCGGTGACGAAGATCACGACGACGTCCTTGTGCGTGAACGGGGCGGCGCGGTTGAGAATGCGGCGCATCGTTTCCCGGTCGTCCGCCAGCCCCAGACCCTGCAGCAGCAGCTTCATGATCTCGGCATGCCCGGGGTAGCGCAAGGTCTTGTAGCTCATGTCGCGAACCTTGCCCGCCAGGGTCTCCGTCAAGGTGCCGAGGCCGCCCGAGGTGTTGAAGGCCTCGTAGGCGACGCCGTCGATCATCACGCCCTCGACCCCCTCCAGCGCGGGTACCGCAATCGGCTTGCCGTCGAAAACGATCTCGCACGGATTGCAGTACTCGTTGATCAGGCCATCGATGGACCAGGTCACGTTGTAACGCAAGGCATTGGTCGGATAGAGCGGCAGCGCGCCGACGCGCATCTTGATGGTCTTCACGCTATCGAACCGCGATGCCATCTCGGCCCCGAGCACGCAGATGAAGCCCGGCGCCAGGCCGCATTGCGGCGCAAACATCACGTCGGCGCCCGCTGCAAGGTCCTTGATGTAGGCGGTCGTGGCGACGTCCTCGGTCAGGTCGAAATAGTGTGTCCCGGTCTCCGCGGCGATCTGCGCAATGCCACGGTTGAGAAAATACGGACATGCGCTGACGACGATCTCCTGCTCCTTCAGAAAGGCGCGGAGGGCAGCTAGGTCTCCGGCATCCACCACTTTGGTAGCGAAGATGCGTCCGACACTCAAGCCGAGCTGCGCGTCCGATGCGTCCGCCAGCGTCACCTTGTGCCCCTGCTCCGCGAGCATGCCGGCGATCACGGCACCGATCTGCCCGGCACCGAGAACAGCGATGTTTTTCGACGATTGAGCCATTTCGAACCCCTCCTAGAGAGCAGCCTGAACGCCGACGGCCGCCGGATCGGCCCCGACCTTCTTGAGCCATGAGAATACCGGCGGCAGGCGATCGGCGATGGATTCCACCGCAACGTCGATGAAGACCGGCTCGTTCAGCTCGAACGCCTCGCGCAACGCGGCCTCCAGTTGCGCCGGCGTTTCGACCCGGAAGCTGCGGATGCCATAGACGGACGCGAGCCGGCTCATGTCGTATTTGCCGAAGTCGACGCTGAACGTCGGGTCGTTGACCGGTACGGCAGGGCTATGCTCGGACGCCTTGCGCGCACGATCACGGTCGACGACCCGCTGCAGGGCCTTGATCCAGCCGAAGCAGGCATTGTTGAAATGGATCAGGACTGCCGGAACTTGCAGGCGCGAAAGCGTCTCCAACTCGCCGGCCGACATGCCGAGCGAGCCGTCGCCGAACAGGCCAACAGGCCTCAGATGGGGAGCCGCGAAGTAGGCACCGATCACCGCCGGAATGGCGTATCCAAGTCCGCCGTAGAAGCGCGGGATCACGAGCTTGGACTGCGGATCGCGCAGGCGAAGAAAACGCGTGGCATAGGGTGTCGGCGTACCGGCATCAGACACCACGTTGCAGGGCATCGGCAGGCAACGGTTGAGCGTTTCAATCACCCGCTCGGGCCGCAGCGGCACCTCGTCGCTTTGCAGATGCGGCGCCATCACATCCCAGAATTCGGCGCGACGGCTGTTGATCTCGTCGACCCATGCAGCGGTCACCGACGCATGATCGGCGGGCGCCTTGGCGATCAAGGCCTCCACGACCGCACGCGCATCACCCACCAGCGGAAAATCGATGGCGTAGGTATTGCCGATGACTTCCGGCTCGAGATCGACTTGAACGATCCTGGTCTCTCCGTTCGGGACCGGCCACTGCCAATTCATGGTGGCGACCGACCCCATGCGGCAGCCGACATAGATCACGAGATCGGCACGGCCGAGCGCCCATACCGCGTGCGGATGAAAGCCGTTGTCGCCGATGATTCCGATCCCGAGCTTGTGGTCGTCGCGAATGACGCCCTGCCCGGTGATCGTGGTGACGACGGGAATGCCGAGACGCTCGGCAAAGGCGGTGATCGCCTCCGCCGCTGCAGACCGATTGGCTCCGCCGCCCGCAACGATCAGCGGACGCTCGGCGGCGAGAATCGCGTTCAGTGCGCTGTCGAGATCGGCGTCGGCGGGCCTGCTCCTATAGGACGGCGCCTGCCGGCATTGCGGCTCGACATGCARCGACACGCCCTCGCTGGGCAGGTCCTGGTAGAGAATRTCCTCYGGCAGCGCGAGGACGACGGCGCCGGGCCGGCCGCCGGTGGCCTCGCGAAAGGCGCGGCGCACGACCTCTGGAAGCTTTCGCACATGAGCAAGCGTCTCGGCCCGCTTGCTGATCGGCTTGAACAGATCCTGGACKGGCAGCTCGGTCARSGTGCCGCGCCCGACGCCSGGYTGCGGRATGTCGTTGACCAKCAGAATGAGGGGCACCGACGATTTGTTGGCTTCAGCGACGCCGGGCAGACCGTAGAGCGCACCGGCCCCGCTCGGCACCTCCGCAACCCCAGGCTTKCCGGACAGGCGCGCATAGCAGTCCGCCATGAACACCGCCGAACGTTCGTCACGGCACAGAATGTGGCGAGGCGCGCCCTTCGTCKTTCTGAGAGCCTCATAGAGCGCGACATTGGTATCGCCCGGGACGCCGAAGATGACGTCGACGCCATATCCGGACAGCATGCTCACGAGCGCGGTTGCACCGTTCATTTTCAAATGCTCCTTGTTCTCAGTTGTTATTCAGGAGCATAGGCGCGGCATAAATATCCAAACCGCCGGCTATAGGAAGAATATAATTGCAAACCGCTGGACTAAGACTCGTTTCGACGGGAAACGAGACATSTTGCTAACAATCGAAGCRAGAAGAACGACAACGAGGCRGGATTTGCCCAGGCATTGTTCACCTTTCGAATTTCCTGGCGAGAAGAATCGACGACGTGGTGCGTCGAACACCATCCATCTCGGCGATCCAGTCGATGATTTCGTCGAGATGCGCCGACGTCGCGCAGTTGATCTTGACRAACAGATCGAACGGGCCGCTCAGCGTGTAGCAGTCCACGACTTCAGATTTCTTCCGCAGCGCGGCAATGACGTTGCCCTGCTGCCTGACCTCCAGCTCGATCAGGATGATCGCCGAGATCGAGGTCACATGCGCCTGCTTGCCCAGGATCGCAGTGTAGCCGGCGATCGTTCCGTCCTTTTCCAATCTTGCCAATCGCCCCTGCGCGGTCGCCCGGGACACGCCGAGCGCCTTCGCAAGATCGGAAATCGAGGTCCGCGCGTTGGACATCAGGATGTTGATGAGGTCCTGATCCTTCCTGGCGTCCGCGGGGCGGGCCATATCTTACCTCTTCGAATTGATCGTTTCTGAGCAAAACGAAGGGAAATTATTACGTTCTRGCCAAAACGGTCCAGCACTTCTTCCAGTCAACCCCTGCCTGTCTATCGATCAGGCGCGGTCACCGCGATGAGCCACTCCCGGAACGCGCGAAGCGGCGGATAGGCTGCACGCTCCGATGGCCAGACCAGATAGTAGCGCTCCGGGCTCTCCATCGGCAGATTGATGGCGCGGACCAGCTTGCGGCTCGCAAGCTCCTCCTCGATCAGGAATGTCGGCAACAAGGCGACGCCCAGGCCCGCCATCGCCGCCTGCGCCGCGGTCGCAAACTGATCGAACACCATTCCCTGGGCTGCCCTGGCTGCGACGTCGTGCATCGCAAACCAGCGCGTCCAGGCCTGGGCCCGGGTCGAGATGCTAAGCAGCGGCGCCCGCCTGAGATCGTCGGCGGCACGAAAGCGATACTCCCGTTTCAGGCYGGGACTACACGCCGGGATGACCTGCTCGGAGCGCAGCAGGGCCATTTCTGCGCCCGGCCATTCCGCCTGGCCGAAATGGATGGCAGCATCCAGGGCTTCCGCGCCGAAATCGAAATAGGACAGCCGCGTCGCAAGGTTGATCGTGATCCCGGGATTGGCCGCGAGGAATTGCGGCAGCCGCGGCGCCAGCCAGCGCGTCCCGAATGTCGGGAGAATGCCGAGATTGAGCGTTCCCCCACCCGGATTAGCCCGCAAGTTCAACGAGGCGGAGCTGATCTTGTGGAGCGCGTCGCGGATCTCGCGCGCATAGGACGCTCCGGCGGAGGTGAGCCGCACCGTCTGGCGTTCGCGAATGAATAGCTCGGCCTCGAGCTGCTGCTCTAGGATCTTGATCTGCCGGCTGACCGCGCTCTGTGTCAGCTGGAGCTCCTGCGCCGCCATCGTCATGCTGCCGGTGCGGGCCGTCGCCTCGAAGGCGGCGAGGACTGCGGTAGAGGGCAGGAAGCGGCGCGGTGTCTGGATGCTCATCGGGTCATTCCAATTCAGAATGATCTTCTGAGYAATCATTGTTTGAACCGGCCCCAGCGACAAGTCTAATCTGCAGATGTCATGATTAAATTGCATGACTGAGCGATCAGGGCCTCGCACGATCAGGCTGGTCCGGCCCCACTGGAGATCTCCGATGCGAGCACTGCACGCGGACGCCGACAACATCYGCACCTTGTTTTCGCGCGCCATGTCGGACATGTACCGCGCCGAGGTGCCGCAATACGGAACGCTGATGGAGTTGGTCAGCGAGGTCAATCGGGCGACCTTGCAACAGAGCGAGCAGTTGCGCGAGAGCCTCGATCGGAGCGACGAACTCGAGCGATTGAGCCTCGAGCGTCACGGCGCCATCCGCCTGGGACGCCCGGAGGAGTTGTTCAACGTGCGCCGCGTGTTTGCCGTGATGGGCATGCACCCGGTCGGCTACTACGACCTGTCGGCCGCGGGCGTGCCGGTGCATGCGACGGCGTTTCGCCCGATCGACGATGCGGCTCTGCGCCGCAATCCGTTTCGGGTCTTCACCTCGCTGCTGCGCCTGGAGCTGATCGAGGACGACGCGCTCCGCGCGGCAGCCCAGCGAATCCTCGGCGAGCGCAGCATCTTCACGCCGCGCACCCTCGAGCTCGTGGAGGTGTTCGAGACGCAGGGTTACCTGACCGTCGCGCAGGCCGAGRAGTTCGTCGGCGAAGCGCTGGAGACCTTCCGCTGGCACAGCGAGGCCACGGTCAGCCTCGACGTCTACMAGCAGCTGCATGATGCACATCGGCTGATTGCCGACGTGGTGAGCTTCAGGGGTCCCCACATCAATCATCTGACACCGCGCACGCTCGACATCGACGCTGTCCAGGCCGGAATGCCCGGTCGCGGCATCGCGCCGAAGGCCGTCATCGAGGGCCCACCGCGCCGCGGCTGCCCAATCCTGCTGCGCCAGACCAGCTTCAAGGCGCTGGAGGAACCGATCATCTTCAAGCGGGACGACGGCACATCGGCGCCCGGAACACATACTGCGCGCTTCGGCGAGATCGAACAACGCGGCGTGGCCCTGACGCCGAAAGGGCGCGCGCTCTACGACGCGCTGCTTGCGTCGGCGCGCGAAACCGACGGTATCGAAGCAAGCACGCGCAGCTACTCCGAGAGACTGGCCGAACGCTTTGCGGCGTTTCCCGATGATTGGGCAACGCTACGACAGGAAGGCCTGGCCTTCTTCCGCTATTCGGTGACCGAGGCCGGGGCCGGATCGGGCCAGGCTCGGGCGTCCTCCGTCGATGATCTGATTGCCGAGGGGCTGCTGCGCTTCGATCCGATCATCTACGAGGATTTTCTCCCGGTGAGCGCTGCCGGCATCTTCCAGTCGAATCTCGGCTCCGAGGATCAGAGAACCTACGCGTCCAACGCCAACCGGTCCGCATTCGAGGCCGCCCTTGGCGCCAAGGTTTGCGATRACATGGAGCTGTACGCGAGGGCGGAGCAGGAATCGCTGCAGCAGGCTCTGCTACAGCTGAAATCACCGCATTTCGGACGCACGGCGATCGCCCGTTAGCCGCGGGCTGATCGCGACAACTCTTCGCATCCACCGTTTAAAGGCCGTTTGCCATGACCGATACGCCGTCCCGTTCCATCACATCGCTCGCCGACGAAGTGGACGCATTGCTTGCCAGGCTCGGCGTCGAGCCCGGCCGGCATAAGGGCGGCACGCTGGTCGCGCGGACCCCGATCACCGGCGAGATCACCGGACGCGTGCACGAGGTCAGCGCCGCGCAGGCGGCCGCCGAGATCGACAAGGCGCACGCCGCCTTTCTGGAATGGCGGCAGGTCCCTGCGCCGAAGCGCGGTGAGCTCGTGCGGCTGCTCGGCGAGGAGCTGCGCGCCAACAAGGAGGCGCTCGGCCGGCTGGTCTCGATCGAGGTCGGCAAGATCGCCTCGGAGGGCCTGGGCGAGGTCCAGGAGATGATCGACATCTGCGACTTCGCCGTCGGCCTGGCGCGCCAGCTCTATGGCCTGACCATCGCCACCGAGCGCAGCGAGCACCGCATGATGGAGATATGGCATCCGCTCGGTGTGACCGGCATCATCTCCGCGTTCAATTTCCCGGTGGCCGTGTGGTGCTGGAATGCGGCGCTGGCCTTGGTGTGCGGCAACAGCATCGTCTGGAAGCCGTCGGAGAAGACGCCGCTGACTGCGCTCGCCACCGAGGCGCTGTTCGCGCGCGCGCTCGAGCGCTTCAAGCAGGCGGGCGGACCGGCTCCGGATGCGCTGTCCGTGGTGCTCTTCGGCGGACGTGACATCGGAGAGATTCTGGTCGATCACACCAAGGTCCCGCTGGTCTCGGCCACCGGCTCGACMGCGATGGGCCGCGCGGTCGGCCCGCGGCTCGCCAATCGATTTGCGCGGGCGATCCTGGAGCTCGGCGGCAACAACGCYGCGATCGTAACACCGACGGCAGACCTCGACCTGACGCTGCGCGGTGTTGCGTTCGCTGCGATGGGCACCGCCGGCCAGCGCTGTACGACGCTCCGGCGTCTCTTCGTGCACGAGACCGTCTACGACACCTTCGTGCCGCGCCTGAAGCGCGCCTATCAGAGCGTGACGATCGGCGATCCGCTCCAGGCGGGCGCTCTCGTGGGGCCGCTGATCGACCATGGCGCTTATTCGAGCATGCAGAAGGCGCTCGATGCGGCGCGTGCCGTTGGCGGCCACGTGCTCGGCGGCGAGCGCGTTGCGCTGGCGGGAGCCGACGAGGCCTATTATGTGCGCCCGGCGCTGGTCGAGATGTCCACGCAGACCGGTCCCGTCAGGCACGAAACCTTCGCGCCCATCCTCTACGTGATGACCTATCGCGATCTCGACGCGGTGCTCGAGCTGCACAATGACGTCCCACAGGGGCTGTCGTCCTCGATCTTCACCAACGATCTGCGCGAGGCGGAAACCTTCCTGTCGGCGCGCGGATCCGACTGCGGAATCGCGAACGTGAACATCGGCCCCTCCGGCGCCGAGATCGGCGGCGCGTTCGGTGGCGAGAAGGAGACTGGTGGCGGACGCGAATCTGGGTCGGACGCCTGGAAGGCCTATATGCGGCGCGCGACCAACACCATCAACTTCGGACGCACGCTGCCGCTCGCCCAGGGCGTCAAGTTCGACCTCGCCTGAGAGGAGCGGCCCGTGAACGTGCTCGCCAAACAACCGTCTCCGTTCAAGCCGGCGCAGCGGCTGTCCGCGATCGGCGTGTCGGAGATACTGAAAGTCACCGGGCTCGCCGCGCAGATGAAGAGAGAGGGCCAAAATGTCATCATCCTCGGCGCGGGCGAGCCGGACTTCGACACGCCCGAGCCGATCAAGGACGCCGCTGCGCGGGCGATGCGCGATGGCGCCACCAAGTACACCGCTCTCGACGGCTCGCCCGAGCTGAAGGCCGCCATTCGCGCCAAGTTCAAGCGCGACAACGGCCTCGACTTCGCGCAGGACGAGATCACCGTTTCGGCCGGCGCCAAGCAGGTGCTGTTCAACGCCATGATGGCAACGCTCGATCCCGGCGATGAAGTCATCATCCCCACGCCATTCTGGGTGACCTATGCCGACATCGTGGCGATCGCGGGCGGGACGCCGGTTCTCGTGCCGTGCTCGGAAGCCAATGGCTTTCGGCTGTCGCCCGAGGATCTCGCGCGCGCCATCACGCCTCGCACCCGCTGGCTCATGCTGAACTCGCCGTCGAATCCGTCGGGAGCCGCATACTCGGAACATCAATACCGGCCGATCCTCGACGTTCTGCTGAAGCATCCCTCCGTTTGGCTCATGGTCGACGACATCTACGAGCACATCRTCTACGACGGCTTTCGCTTCGTCACGCCAGTCGCCATCGAGCCGGCGCTGCGCAACCGCACCCTGACGGTGAATGGCGTCTCCAAAGCCTATGCGATGACCGGCTGGCGCATCGGCTATGGCGCGGGCCCCAGCGCGCTGATCAAGGCCATGGCCGTCGTGCAGAGCCAATCGACCTCCTGCCCCTCGTCCATCAGTCAGGCCGCCGCAATCGAGGCGCTGACAGGACCGCAGGATGTCATCGCCGACCGCTGCCGGTCGTTTCAGCAGCGGCGCGACCTCGTCGTCGACGCGTTGAACAGCATCGAAGGCATCAGCTGCCGCGTCCCAGAAGGCGCCTTCTATACGTTCGCGAGTTGTGCAGGCCTCATCGGCAAGACCACGCCGGATGGCCGCGTTGTGGAAGATGATACAGTGTTCGCAGACTATCTTCTGCGCGCCGCCGGCGTTGCCGTCRTCCCGGGTTCGGCCTTCGGCCTCGCGCCCTATTTCCGGATCTCCTACGCCACCTCAGCGGCCGAGCTTCGCGACGCCTGCCAGCGCATCGCTGCCGCGGCGGCTCGACTATTGTAGATTGCGCCGAACGTTTGTGAGCCGCTCGCATTTCACCCATTTTCTTGCGCAGATACTGACGCAAGGAGATATCGCGTTGCATGAGCGACAAACTGGTTACACAGTTCGCCCCAGCTTGTGATCTTTTGCCGCGATCGCCTCTAATTCGTGCCGGCCTTTTCTAGGCCACAGCTTGCGGGCCTCCTCACCTTTGTCGCTGCGGAGCTTATCGGCTAGGGGAGCAAAAACCAAAACTCCCGCAGCCGAGGCGGCTGCGGGAGTGTCGGTCTCAGTGGTTGCGGGGACGTGCAGCCACTGCCGGCATAACAAGGCTCGTTCTTTGATTTTCCAGCGCATTCGAGAATTCAAGGATACCCATCAGCTCGCCACGCAGCTCAGCATGGACCTCGCCACGCTTCTTGCCGGGTTTGAGTACGATCTCGCCGATGAGCGAGCGCAGCGCCTCGGCTGCCTCGCGCCCGCCATCCGGATCGGTGAGCGCCTCGGTGAACCGGGCCACGTTCTTGCGATAGACATTGGCGATGTTGGGATGCATGTCGGGAACGTCGGCGGCAGCCTGTGACAGGCGCGCTGTGATCTCCGCCTTCTGCCGTTCAAGTTCATCCATCCGCGCCTTCATCGACGGCTGGTAGAGACCATCCTCGATTGCCGCCATGATGCTGGCAAGCGCCCGCTCGATCTTCTGAAGCGCACGGTGGTCTGTTTCCGCCTGTGCCCGCCGGTCGTGGTTGAGGCGGTTCATCTCTTCGGCATAGGCACGCACCGCTTCTGCGACCGCCTCGGAGGAGACGAGACGATCCTTCAGTCCCGCCAACACCCGCGCCTCGATCTTCTCGCGCATGATGGTGCGGTTGTTGGCGCAAGTCCCGCGACGATGATGGTTGAGGCAGCCATAACGATTAGGCGTCAGGATGCCGATCCTGCCGCCGCAGCATCCGCAGGTGAGAAGGCCGGAAAGGAGGGAGGCGGGCCGGTTGGCGAGGTGCAGCCGCTTGGCCCTGCCCTCCCGCGTATTGGCCGGGTTGGGGCCAAAGAGGGCCGAGATTTGCTGCTGCCGCGACCGCGCGGCCTGCCACAGCTCATCGTCCACGATCCTGAGATGCGGCACCTCGGTCCTGATCCACTGGCTTTCCGGGTTCGGCCGTGACACGCGCTTGCCGGTCGCCGGATCCTTGACGAAACGCTGCCTGTTCCAGACCAGGACTCCGGCATAGAGTTCGTTGTTGAGGATGCCGGTGCCGCGCGAGACATGGCCTCGGATGCTGGTGTCGCCCCAGGCCCGGCCGAGCGGGCCGGGAATGCCGTCCTTGTTCAGTTCGACCGCGATGGCCTTCGGGCTTTTGCCGGCGGCAAAGGCGCGGAAGATGCGTCGGACAATCCTCGCTTCCTCCASGATGATCTCGCGATCGCCCCGGATCGGCTCACCGTTGGCGTCGAGCCCCTTCATGACGTTGTAGCCGTAGCAGAGGCCACCGCCGGCCTTGCCCTTCTCCACTCGGCCGCGCAAACCACGATGAGTCTTCAGGGCGAGGTCCTTGAGGAACAGGGCATTCATAGTGCCCTTGAGGCCAACGTGAAGCTCGCTGATCTCGCCTTCGGCCAGGGTGACGATGGAGACGCCCGCGAAGCGCAGATGCTTGAACAGCGTGGCGACRTCCGCCTGGTCACGAGAAATCCGGTCYAGCGCCTCGCCCAAMACGACATCGAACAGACCGCGTTGCGCATCCTGCAACAACAACTGGATGCCGGGCCGCAGGATCATGCTCGCGCCCGAAATGGCGGCGTCGTGATAGGTGCTCGTGACCTTCCATCGCTCGCGCTTGGCGTGCTCTCGGCAGAGGCGGAACTGATCCTCGATCGAGCTTTCGCTCTGATTGTCGGACGAGTAGCGGGCGTAAAGCGCAACGCGAGGCATGACGGTCTCCGTTCTGTCTAATCCTTGCCGGCCTCGTCCTCCGCATCGTTCGTGGCTTGAGGCCTGTTATCATTGGCGGCGCTGAGCGCCGCGAACTGTTTCCGCGCAATCCGGCGTCCGATCAGCCGGGCAATGGTCAACGTCACCTGCTCCAACTGTCGCCGCGTCTTGTTATCCGCCTTGCTCGTTCCATCCTCCGGACCTTGATTGTCGTTGGCCAGTCTGATGTCGTCCAGCTCCAGTTCTGTGTCATCTGCCATGCCGTCGCTCGCCCGATTGGTGAAGTCAAACGAGCATCAAGCGGCGACGAATTCAGGAAGAGAAGAGCAAAGATCCTGCCATCGTACGGGAGCGCGCAGATACTTGCGAACGGCCGTTTTGGCGTAGATTGCGAACGCATCACAGCCTGCAAAGCCTTCTGCACTGCCTTCGGGGCGCGCTCGATCGCGAGAAGATCAACGCGTGTCCGTCCTCCCGGCTGTCGCGGCCTTGCTCCGAATAGCAAGCGTATTGAGCGCTGAATCCGAAGCGAGCTGCGAACTCTTCCTGCGTCACGTCTAAGCGCACCCGGATCGCCTTCACGTCGATTCTTCGGCCTTTTGTGGAGCTGAGATGTGGCACGATGGTCGTGGGTCGGAGATATCCTTTCGCACCGCTTTCGTCTGGCGGCGCCCGAGCGATTCGACCAGCCTTCGTTTCCACATCCCGCTCGTAGGAAGGCGCGCAATCGTTATCGAGGATCAACACCACGATTCGGAGTAGCGAGACCAACGGCGGCGCAAATCGCGTGTTCAGTTGAGAGCAGCAGCAACCGGTAGCCATCCTCCTCGTAAAGAGGGTACTGGCGAGCTTCGTAACACTCGCGCACATACTTTAACGCCGCGGCCGCTCCTTTGAGGCTTCCAGGTACGGTGCCGGCGAGTTGACGCGAGGCCTTCATCTCAGCCCGACCGAGTGCGCCTTCTGCCTCGCAGAGGTTACTTAACTTGGCCTCCAGCTCGGCCCGCCTACTGCAAGGCGCACGGCGCAGCTCGCGCTCGGCAGCATCCTGCTCGGCGAGCAGGCGCCCCAGTTCCTCAAAGGCTCGGCGGTGGCCCTCGATGGCATCGAGGACCGGGTCGGGCACGGTCGAAACACCAACGCAGTCAGCCCGCGAGGGGGCGACGACCCCGGCCAGGATGGCGGCACCGCCGGTGACGAACTGCCGGCGCCGAACGGCCGGGCCGGCAGGAAAGAATAAACGACTCGTGGTATAAGCAGAATCAGCCTGAGACATGGTGCTCTCCATGTTGAGGGTTAGGCTCGTGCAGGTGTTCCTAGCACCTGTGCGGGCCGCTTGCCTGGCCTGTAGCGGCCAATGCCGCGAATCGAATCACGGCCGATTCGTTACGTCAATGGATATCCGGTTTTCACTCACGGCCAGGCCGTATACCCATAAACCCTGCTGCGTAATGCGACTAAAGCAATGTCTGCTTTGTCCCTATAGCGACTGACTTCGTGCAGAAGCGCAATATGTCGCGATGGGTCGATCGCGACGGCTTTGCCCGATCTCTGGCAGGTCCGGTCTACTCCCTCAGACTCCATGCAGGCCATAGGCGGATTTCGTCCCGATCGGCCATAAGCTGACAACTAGCCTGTCTCCTGTTACAAGTCGTTCGACGATCATCATAAGGGCTATCGCTTGTGGATACTCTCATCGTAGTCGACATGCAGGTTGGGCTATTGCGAGGCCCCGCCAAGCATAATCTGCAAGGTGTGATCGAACACATCAATTTGCTGGCGAAGAAGGTGCGGGACGATGGAGGCCAGATAATCTGAATTAGGCATTGCGGTAATGCAGGCGACGTCTTTGAACCGGGCGCGCCCGGCTGGGAGTTCCTTCCAGACCTAATCCGAAGTGATGCCGATCTCGTCGTCGATAAGACGTTGAACGACCCATACGTCGGGACGTCTCTCGCCAGCCTCTTGGCTCACATCTGTCCAAACCGCGTGGTGGTCATAGGATGGGCGACGGACCTTTGCGTCGATGCGACTGTCCGTTCAACGGTCTCTCATGGTTACGACGTGATCGCAGTCAGTGACGGTCACACGCTCAGTGACCGACCTCACTTGCCTGCGACGGTCGTCATTGCGCATCACAACTGGCTTTGGGGAGAGCTGATTACCAATCGATCCATCCGCGTCATACCAACCAGCGAACTAATGACTTCGGTTTTTGATTCTAACGCTATTCAAGGAAAATTGTGCAAGTCGTGGTCGTTGGCGACCTCCAGCAAATGGACCATGCAAAATCCGGCAGCCGGACAGTGCAATGTCACTTCGCTACTCGTCCATGAACTATTTGGCGGTGAATTACTGAGAACTCCCCTTGTGCAAGGAGATCACTTTTACAATCGAATTGGAGGGGTACGATACGATTTTACTGAAGGCCAGTTCGACCAACCAATCCCGTACTCAGACATCCCGGCTGATCGAGCCGAGGCGGAGAGAGGCGCAACGAGCACGCAGCTTGCAGCGCTCAGGGCGGCCTTCACGCGCCAGACCATCGCGTCGAATTAAGCTCCGGAGCTATGCCGCCCGAAACCACTTGCCACTTCCGCTCTGGGCGAATTGCGGACGTGACAGGGCCGCTCTACCGGGCCGTAAATGGCCTGGAGGCTGCCGACTTGCGGCGCTGCATCAAGTCGGCAACCATCCGAGTACACCGGCCGTGACGCTAGCTCATTCGGGAAGGCAGCTCGTGACCCAATCCGGACCCCATGCAGTTACGAGGAGGCGTGTTGAGTGCTATTGTCACCTGGCACTCCGCGTCGGTCAGGGTATGCCGGCAGCCACCCTCGGCCGCTGGAGCGGCGCGCACGGCAATCTATTTATTTTGGAAGCGGCAATGCGCAGCTTGATTTTTTGTCTGTTCGCAGCAGCTTGGCTCACTGCTGTCGTCGCACCGGCAAGCGGTGCGGAAATCAGAGACGCAACACCGGAGGAACTTCTTCGAGTCGGTACCAGCATAATCTTGGAAGGCAAGATTGAAGCGGGAGACTATGACAAGCTTCTAAAGTTGATTGATGTGAATTGCGGCTATGAATTTAAGGGTATGCCGGCCTGCGCAGATGGGATTTACCTTGCGTCGCCGGGTGGTGATGTGATTGAGGCGATGAAAATCGGTCGCCTTGTGCGAAAGCTGCGCTTGGAAACGCGTGTCCCAAGTGACCTACCCCCTCGATATCGTCAGAAAGCGGAAGCTATCCTAAAGGATCCCAAATCCAACTTCATGTGTGCGAGCGCGTGCTTTTTCGTATTTGTCGCAGGCATCAACAGGGAGGGAGGGGAAGGAGGAATCTATCCTCCTATACTTGGCATTCACAGGCCATACTTTTCGGACGTTGAGCTAAAGAGGCTAAGCGGCAATCAAGTCATCGCATCGTCGGGACAGATGCGAACACTCGTTCGGGACTATCTCAAAGAAATGGGCGTTCTGGCGAAATACGCGGATTTGATGTTTTCCACCCCGAAAGAGCAGGTTCGCTTTCTCAATGATGAGGACTTTGAATCGGATTTCGAGGGTTACATTCCTGAACTTCGGGACTGGCTTGAAGCGAAATGCAATAGCCTTACGGACATTGAAAAGAGCGTCGAGAAAGTCATCGAAGGGAAAAAGAGACATAGGGAAGTGCTAACGGAGAGCGAAGAGCGGATGAACCGCATGCTTTCGGAAAAGCACATTCAACAGGGCGAATGTCATGCAAAAGTCCTATCAAAGCTGCGCGAAGATGCATGGAGGCAGTTTCACGGTCACTGAGTCGCCTATTGGCCCTTCGCGACATATGGCGCCGCCGCAAGACTGATCGCTGAGTACTAGGATTGGCGCAAATGGAAAAGCCGTCTATGGACCGCGATAGTCTGATCTTTTCACAAGCCCGCCGTTTGGAGCGAGGAATCGAATTTGTGGCGGAGTTTCAAGCTGACAAGGTGTCAAATCCGAAAGAGGGTCGCAGATACTACTGCGTGACTTTAACAATCGACCCAACAATCCGATGCCCGCGTAACGATGGCAGATGGGAACTAACGAAAGATCGTATCTATAGCGGTCCCAAAGACAAGCTTCGAGTGTTAGAGTACCAGCTTTGTGACGAGTTCACTAAAACGATTGCTTGGGATGTACTTTCTGAGCGAACGTCCGATCCTAATTTCATCGTCGATGAATTGGGGAACATCGTCGATCCCCCGCCACCGATCCATCGCCGCTTTTAGTATTGTAGCGCGTTGCCCCCTCTTGGCCCATGGCTGCCGCCCCAGGATGTCCGCGCTGACGCGACCGGAGGTAACCCGGACATAGTGATCCAGCCCGGTTCGATCGCGAATATCAGCAGCCTACGTCCGTAATGAGCTGGAAGGGGACGCTGCTGACTTGATCGAAGATTCAGCTTCGGGTCAGATTTCGCTTTTCGGTCCTGCCGTGCACTACTTCCGGTTGGCCCCCGGAGCGGACATCGCCCGTGCAGGCGACGGACAGACATGTCGGACGCCACGCCGCGGGATCGGCGATCCAGCGGTTGATGTCGGATTCCCGCCAGCCTGCGCCGTTGACGCTGATCCTGAGTTGGGCCGGGAATGAGCCTTCGCCGATCTTGCGGTAGATGGTGGATCGGGACAGGCCGGTACGGGCAAGAACGGTTTTCAGACGGACGATCCGGTCTGGTTCGCGCATGGCTGCGCTGCCTCCTGCTGACTGCTCCTGAGCTACACAGAGCAAGCAGTTGCGCGCGCGCAAGAGCGTTTTTCACCCTGTCGTGCTGTAGCGTAGAGACGGCGGCAAACAGGCCGGATCAACGTTCAAGGCCTCTGTCTCTTCCAAAGCCGATGCCGTGAGCGAGGGCCAATTGCTGGCCGAGCCGGCCACCTGATTCGAAGGCGATGCCGAGGTCTTTCCTGCGGCTGGCGAGGATGGACTCCAGTTGCGGATCGCGTTCGAGGCCTTTGGCCATGTCGCCCATCGCCGCGCGCGTCGTCCTGTAGCCGGACATGTCGCCGGCCTGATATTGTCGCTGGCTGGTGTGCTCGAGCTTCTGCCAGCGCTCCACGAAGCGCGCGGCGCGGCGGTTCGGATCGATGCGCAGTTCGGTCTCGAGCTGGAGCGCGCGGATGGCCCGGTTGAGGCGTCCGCCAGCGGCCTCTCGGGCCAGCTCCGGGTTCTTCCTGTACGCGGCTTCGGCATCGTGCGAGCCATAGGGGCGCACCTTTTCGAAGGCCTGGCGGGCGGTCTGTAGCTCTTTGACCTGTTCGGGGCTCGCTCTGCCGCCCGTCTCATGCGCCGCGAAGATCGCATCCACGGCACGAGCATGGCGCACCAGCGCCCGGGTCCGCACGCGACGGGCTTCCGCTTCGGGATCTTGCGCCACGGTCCTTGCYGGCACTTCGGCTTCGCGCCGGTCGGCTGCCGTGCCGCTGTTTTCTCTTTCGGGGGATCCCCGCTCGGGCCGTCGTCCGCCATCACGCTCGAGCACCCCTCCAGGAACGCTAAGGCCGTCGAACATGCCGCGCAGCTTCTCCGGCACCGCCTTGCGCACGATCTCGGCCACGCGCTCGCGGAACGTGATATCGCGCCGCTCGGCGTAGCTCTGGACGGGATCGGCACGGTCGTAATCCGAGGCCATGTCCTTCGACCGGTCGCGCGACAGGGCACGGGTGAGCCGATCCACCTCGGTAAAATCGTCGCGGCCATAATGCAGGTCCACGCTGTCGCGATGCCGCGACAGGGCGACATAGCTGCTGTGGGCGTCCATGCCGGGCGTTGCCAGGACATGGACCCGGTCGACCGTCATACCCTGCGCCTTGTGGATCGTCGCGGCATAACCGTGATCGATCCGGTTGTAATCCTTGAGGTCGAAGCGCACGGACCGGCCATCGTCGATCTGCACGGTCATGGATTGCGCGCTGACCAGTTCAATGGTCCCGAGTGTGCCATTTTTGACGCCAAGCCCACGCTCGTTCTGCAGGAACATGATGCGGTCTCCGTCGGCGAAGTTTCTCGCGCCGCGCTCGACCGTGACACCCACCTCATTGCCCAGGGCGCCGGCGGCCCGCATCCGTCCGCGCGCCGCCTCGTTCAGCGCGCGCACCTCGTCATTGGTATGGGTCAGGATGATCCGGCTCCGGTCCGGCGATACCTGCCGGTCGCGGTCCCAGCGCGCGATCAGATCGCCCCGCGCCTGCTCGCGGGTCATCGCCTCATGCACCATGCCATTGGCCCGATAGGCTTCCAGCGCATGGCCGACTTTGCCGGTCGCCAGATTGCGCGTGGCGTCGCGCTGCCAGTCTTCGCGCTGACGGCGTATTTCTCCGATCTCCGCCCCACCATGACGCTCATGGATCGAGCGGAAAGCTGCGCCCGCCTCGATGGCCTGCAGCTGCTGCGGATCGCCGACCAGCACGACCTTGGCGCCCGTCTCGGCAGCACGGGACATCACGCGCTCGAGCTGGCGTGTGCCGACCATGCCCGCCTCGTCGATGACGAGCACCTCGTTCGATTTGAGCAGATCACGGCCCTGTTCCCAGCCATGCTCCAGGCTGGCAATCGTGCGCGACGCAATGCCCGATCCGCCTTCGAGGTTTTCCGCGGCAATGCCGGACAGTGCCACGCCCCGGACCTCGTAGCCGGCTGCCTCCCACGCCTCCCGCGCCACCGCCAGCATCGCGCTCTTTCCCGTCCCGGCATGGCCGACCACGACGCTGAGACCGCGTCCATCCGTGACGCGCGCCAAGGCGCCAACCTGCTCGGATGACAGCACCAGGCCGCGTGCTTCCGCACGCGCCAAAGCGCCATGGCGAGCCGCGTCGCTGACGTTATGGCGCTCACGGTCCGCTAGTAGCTCAGCAGCGCGATGCAGGCGCTGTTCTGCCTCGACCATTCCGCGGGTTGTGAACCGATCCTCGCCGCGGGCATCCTTGCCCAGCTCGACCAGATCGGGCGCGCCCTGAATCGCGCTCACCACCTGGTTGAACTGGTCGAGCCCGTCACTGTGCCGATGCGCGAACTTTGCAAGGTCACGGCGTGTAAAGGTCGATTGCTGCCGGGTGATCGCGTCCAGTCCAAGGGAGGGATCGGCGATGATCCTCCTGCCGTTGTTKCGCGCGATCTCGCGGTGCATCTCGGCCCGGTCAGCCTCAGCGCCCTCGCCTCCGCCTCTCCGCCCCTCAATGCGCTTGGCCGGTGCGCCGATCTGGCTTTGCGGCTCGAGCGCAATGCCCTGGGCTTCCAGGCTGCGGTGATCAATCCGCGCGTCGATGTCGAGCTCGGCCAGCCGCTCGTTGGCGAGCTCGGCCCAACGTTTGCGCCAGCGCTCGACCAGTTCCGTGCGATTCCACTCTCGCACCTTCTGGCCAAATCCCTTCTCGTCGACCGCGCGCATCGTCAGCATGACATGGGCGTGAGGCTTGGGCATCCCGTCCTCACCCTTGTCCCAATGTACGTTGAGGTCGGCGATCATGCCGAGACCCACGAACTCACCCCGAACAAAATCCCGAGCCAGCTCGATGCCCTGCGCCTCAGTCAGTTCTCGCGGAAGGGCGAATTCGACCTCCCGGGCCAGCTGCGCATCCTTACGGATTTCGAACGCCTCGACATCGTTCCAGAGCCGCTCGCGGTCGCTCCATGCCTTCAGCGCAGTCTCCGGTAGCAGTACTTCGGAATGAACGACCCCGCGCTTGGCAGAAAAATCCTGCTCACGGCCGAGCCGCTCGTCGCGCAGGCGGGAGGCCGAGCGGTACGCCGCCGATGCCACCGCGCTGCTCCCGGCCTTGCGGCCAATGACCTTGACATGAAGATGATAGATCGCCATGGCGATCAGATCACTGGCACAGCGAAGCGTACGTCGGAACGACGTATAAGCGCGCCCTCCCTCGAAAAATTCTCGGGAGGGATTACACCGTCTCAAGCCGTCCTGACGACCTTACAGCATTCTGTCGGGTGCCCAGCTATCATTTCTCCATAGACACTCATGGAGATAACGATGCGTAAACCAAGGGACTTTGATGCGGACCTAAAGGTACTGGACGACAAGGCCCGCGAGCTGAAAACTCGCAAGGTGCGCCAGCTCGGCGAACTGGTCGTCGCGACTGTAGCTGACACTCTCACCGCTGAAGAGCTGGCCGGCGCGCTGCTTGTCTTGGCCGAGAAGAGAGAGGCCGGAAAGAGGGAGGCATGGGCCAAGCGTGGCGCCGCGTTCTTTCAGGGCCGGTCGCGGCGAGCTGCATCAGCGTCTGACCGCGACGCGGGCAGCGCTCAACCGCAACCGGGCCGCGCGCAACCGTCAACAGGCAGCAAGGGCGCGGCATGACATGCGCACATGGCAGGTCGAGCGTCGCAAGCGCACACGGCATCTAATCGAATTGAGCGCCTTGCCGTCAAAGCCGGGATCGTGGACCTGACCGGCGATGATCGCGCCATCATCCTCGGAGCGCTGCTCTGGATGGCAGACAGGCTCAAAAGCAATCAAGGCGAACGGGCGCGAGCACTCTGGGCCGCAAAGGGAAAGGAGGTTTCGCTGTGGAACGAGCGATAGATGCGCCCACGATCTCGCAGGAGACGCCGCAGGGTCGGGCATGACCGATGTCGGACAGTGCGGAGATTCCAAATGTAGCAGCGGTGCCGCGCTATCGCGCGGCTTGGCGCCTGAGACTCGGCGCGGGGTCCGACGCGGATCGGCACGTTAAGCTATTGATCCATTTTTGAGGCGGAGGGGTCACTCTCGGGCGCCAATTCACGAAACCGGATTTTCTACGCTCCGCTTACTCCCGCGAAGTCCACTCCGATCCGGAGGACGCACACAATCGTCTCAAGAAAATGACATCCGCGCCCGTCTCGGCATTGATGACATACGAGGAGGGCGGCCGCCGGAGAAGGGAGGCACACGAGCGTAGTGTGGCCGAGCTGCTCCGCTGCGATGCGCGGCGACACGACAGTAGGCATCCGGTGAAGACCACGGGCATAGCGGCTTGCCTGATTGATAGCTGATCGTAGCGATCAGGCAGCGGCAGAGATGGCGGCTTGCTTCCAGTTCCAGGGCGGCAGGTCGGCGATGCTGCTGGCCGGATGATCTGGCAGCCGGGCGAGCACGTCGGCAAGCCAAGCCTGCGGATCGATGCCATTGAGCCTGGCAGTCTGGATCAACGTGTAAATGGCGGCGGCGCGGCGGCCGCCTTCGTCGGAGCCGGCAAAGGTCCAGTTCTTGCGGCCGAGTGCAACAGCGCGCAACTCGCGCTCGGCAGCGTTGTCGGTCATGCACAGCCGGCCATCGTCGATGAAGCGCGTGAACACCTCCCAGCGCTTGAGGCTGTAGTCGATCGCCTTCGCGGTCTCGCTCTTGCCGGAGAGCTTGGCGCGTCGCTCGCGCAGGAAGGTGTGAAGCTCATCGACGAGGGGGCGGCTACGCGCATTACGCGCGGCTTTGCGCTCGTGCGGCGGCAGGCCGTTGATGTCGCGCTCGATCGCAAACAGCGCATCGATCTGTTTGACGGCCTCGATCGCGATCGGTGCTTTCTTCAGTCGCGCGATCTCGAACAGCTTGCGCCGTGCATGCGCCCAGCAGCCGACCTAGGTGATCGGACCCGGCTTGCGCGACGGCTCATAGAGCCGGTTGAAGCCGGCATAGGCATCGGCCTGCATCGGTTCGGCACAGGCCGCAAGATGAGCCTCAGGATGCGTGCCGGAGCGGTCGGGCGAGTAGAAGAACATGACAGCCGGCGGCGCGTGGCCGGCTAAGGGACGATCGTCGCGGACATAGGTCCATACACGCCCTGTGCGCGTCTTGCCCTTGGCCAGAACCGGCACGGTGGTGTCGTCGTCGGCATGGATGCGCTCGCCTGCAAGCACGTGCGCTTTGATCGCATCGACCTGCGGCATCAACGTCGCAGCCGCCGCGCCGACCCAGTCGGCCAGAGTGGAGACGTCGAGAGTCACGCCCTCATGCGCGTAGGTCGAGCTCTGCCGGTCGAGCGGCAGATGCGGCCCGTATTTGGCGAACAGGATATGCGCCAGCAGGCGCGGTCCCGCACGTCCACGCGAGATCGGATGGAACGGCGCCGGCGGCTGGCTGATCGCCTCACAGGCGCAGCAGGAGAACTTCTCGCGCACGTGCTGGATCACCTTCCACTGCCGTGGCACGAGCTCCAGCGTCTCCGTTACGTCCTCGCCGATCTTGCGCAGCTTGTCGCCGCCGCAGCACGGGCAGTTGGTCGGTGCTGGATGCACGAGGCGCTCGCGCGGCTGATGCTCGGGCAGCGGCCGACGGGCCGGACGTTTGCGCTCGAACGGGCGCACGTTGATCTTGGCGGCGTTCGCCCGCTCCGCGGCCAGCTGCGCCGCAGCCTCGGCCTCGGCGCTATCCTCCCCGAGGTCGGCGAGTTCGAGCTCGAGCTGCTCGAGCACCGAGGCGCGCTCGGAGGATTGGCCGTGCTGCTCGTGCTTGAGCTTGGCGATCGTGAACTTCATCTGCTCGATCAGCAACGTGCGGGCGCGGACTTCGGCTTCGAGATTGCGCGCCTTGGCTTCCGCTGCAATCTGCGCTGCATGGCCGGCCAGCACCAGCGCCTTCAGCGTCGCGACATCATCGGGGAGCGAATCGGCTGTGATCATCGACAGAATGGAATCACAGCTCTCGCGTGCGCGCATCAGCTATCGCACGCGTGCACGGCCGCGCTGCTCAGCCCACGGCTTCCGGCCGCCACGTTCGCTGTGGATGACGCCAGTCGATGCCTTCGAGCAGATAGCCGAGCTGCGCCGGCGTGATCGCCACCGTTCCGTCCACCGGCGATGGCCAGATGAAGCGGCCGCGCTCCAGCCGCTTGGCGAACAGGCACATGCCCTGGCCGTCGTGCCACAGCACCTTGATCAGACCGCCGCTTTTGCCACGAAACACGAAAAGATTGTCCCATGCGGATCACGCTTCAGCGTCTACTGCACCAGCAGCGCCAAACCATCGAAGCCCTTGCGCTTATGCGGAGCTCCGCATAACCGCAAGGGGGCCGACGGCCTCGCCGCGCTGGTGCGTGAGCAACTCCGGCATGATCCGTTCTCGGGAACGATTTTCGTCTTCCGTTCGAAGCGCGCAGACCGCTTGAAGATCCTGGTCTGGGATGGCACCGGACTGGTGCTGCTGTGGAAACGTCTCGAGCAGAACGCGTTCCGCTGGCCGCCGATCAGCGATGGTGTGATGCGGCTGTCCGCCTCGCAGCTCGCAGCGCTGATGGACGGCCTGGACTGGTCGCGTCTGCATGCCCACGACGTTGCGCAGCCGTCAGCGGCATCATGAGCGCTTCGACCGATTGAATCGTGCGCGCTTCGTATGCCACAACATCGCGCGAATCAGATCGAGTGGTGATGTGGACGACGTCACGGATCAGCTTCCTTCCGATATCGACGCGCTGCAGGCGCTGGTGACGGCGGCGCGCGCGGAGCGCGATGCTGCGATCGCAATGTGCGACGCTGCGATCACGGCGCGCGACCACGCGCTGTCGCAGATGGACCGGCTGCGCCACCTCCTGCGGCAGCTGCAGCGCGCGCAGTTCGGGCGCCGCTCGGAGAAGCTCGATCCGGAACAACTGCAGCTGGCGATCGAGGATATCGAGCAGGCCGTGGCCGCCAACGAGGCGGCCGAGGACAAGAAGGATCCCGCGGGCGCTCGCCAGCGCGCCGAGCAGCGCCGCGCCCATCGGGGTTCGCTTCCGCCCCATCTGCCGCACATCGACGTGACGATTGCACCGGAAGACACCAACTGCCCGTGCTGCCATGCGGCAATGCACGTGATCGGCGAGGAGACGTCGAAGCGGCTCGACGTCGTTCCGGCGCAGTTCCGCATGATCGTCACGCATCGTCCCAAATATGCCTGCCGGGCCTGCACGGGTGGCGTGGTTCAGGCGCCGGCACCGGAGCGGCTGATCAAGGGCGGGCTGCCCACCGAGGCGATGGTCGCCCACGTGCTGGTTGCCAAATATGCCTGGCATCTGCCGCTCCATCGGCAGGCCCAGATGCTGCTGGCGCAGGGCATCGACATCAAGCGCGCCGTGCTGGCGTTCTGGGTGGGCTATGCCGCCGCGGAGCTTCATCCGCTGTGGCGGCGGCTGCGCGAGATCATTCTGACCGCGAGCAAGATCGCAGTCGACGAGACCATGGCGCCGGTGCTTGAGCCCGGCCGCGGCCGCACCAAGAAGGGCTTCTTCTGGGCGATCGCGCGCGACGATCGCCCCTGGGGCGGGGCCGATCCGCCGGCGGTGGCCTACACCTACGCCCCCGGTCGTGGCGCCATCCACGCGCTCGAACTGCTCGACGGCTATCGCGGCATCGTGCAATGCGACGGCTATGCCGCCTACAAGACCCTTGCCAACGGTCCCGCTGGCGAGGCGATCACGCTTGCCTTCTGCTGGTCGCATCTGCGCCGCCGCTTCTACGACGTCGCCGAGAACGGTCCAGCACCGATCGCGAGCGAAGCGCTGGCGCGGATCGCCGCCCTCTATGGCATCGAGAAGACGATCAGCGGCCGCAGCGCCGAGGAGCGGCGCGCGATACGCCAGGAGCGCAGCAAGCCCATCGTGCTGGCGCTCGAGACCTGGTTCGAGCTGCAGCTCACCCGCGTCTCCGGCAAGGCCAAGATCGCCGAGCACATCCGCTACGCCCTGAACCACTGGGACGGGCTCACGCGGTTCCTCGACGACGGCCGCATCGAGCTCGACACCAACATCGTCGAGCGAAGCATCCGCCCCCTCGTTCTGAACCGCAAGAATGCGCTGTTCGCCGGACATGATCAGGGCGCGGAGAACTGGGCCTGCATCGCTTCGCTGATCGAGACCTGCAAGCTGTGCGGCGTCGAACCGCAGGCCTATCTTACCGACGTCCTCACCAGGCTGGTCAATCTCTGGCCGGCCTCGCGCCTCGACGAGCTCATGCCCTGGGCCTGGGCCAAGCAGCACGCCAGCCAGCTCGCCGTCTGACGCCGGGATCGCGACCGTACCGGCGCCGCTCCTTGCCGCCGGCCCGGTGCCCCGGTCGCGCGCGGCCTTGCGCCAGGCCGACAGCTGCGATGGCGACAGACCATGACGACGCGCGACCTCCGAAACGACAGCCCCGGGCGCCTGCGATTCCGCAACGATCCGTGCCTTGCTCTCCGCGCTCCACCGCCGGCGCCTGAGCCCAGCAGGTGACACCTCGACTGATCCAAACCCGGCCGGCACAGACCTGATGCAGCGAGGAAGCGCAAGTAGCCTCGGAGCGCGCTGGTCATGGTCCCGATGTGGCTGGGAGAGCATCGCTGCGCCTCCGCGAGCACCGCCGCGCGAATGGTGGTGGCGCTGTAGGCCTGCGGATCAGTGCCGAGGGCGACCAAGAGGCGCTTGACCATGCGGCCCTGTCTAGAGACCGATCGTTCCGACAGGCCACGATGTACAGATAGCCATCGCTGGTAATCCACGATTTGCGGATGGACGATCTCAGCTGGGCCAGGCGCCACCGTTGCGGCAACACCGCGCTCGGCGAGAAACGCGACGAACCGACCCGCACGCTTCACGTACTTCGCCGAGACTCTGTCCCACTGGCGGCCGCCAACGCACCGGCATTGATGGCGAGCAAAGCGCTCCACCGCTCCCTCGCCTATGCCGTCCAATTGGAGGCCAGCGTCGTGGACCCAGGCAGCAAAGTGCCGAGCGGAATCCGTATACCCCCTGATCGTCAGGTCGCTGTGCGCCAGAGTCCTGAGGCTGCAAGCGAACTCTGAAATCCATGGCGTCAAAAACCCGGCGTCCATCAGAACCGCCCGCGGAGCCGTCCCCTTCGTGCTCACCATATCGTTCCTCCTTGAGATGCGTTGCGCACCACAGGGAGGGCCTAATTATGCTGACTGAAAAGCCTGATCGAGCGGTCACAACCTATTGACATATTGATATTATGCCCGCGGGAAGCGACCTCGACTCCGCATAATCCTGCGCTTCACATAATTGCGCATATCGGTATGGTCGGTGGCAAGCTAGACCCGTGTGCCGGAGGGGACCGGGATCATCGCTTGCCCGCCCGCAGCGCCGCTATCACCGCCGTCACGGTCGCAGCATCCGCAGCCCCGCTGATGCGGATCCGGGTCTCAGCGCCGAGCTCGACCTCGATCAGTCCCTGTGTCCGGCTTGCCGCGACCGGCGGCTCGGCCGCAATCGTCACGGCGGCAAAGCCCGGCGCGGAAGTTGGCTTGCCACACTGCTGCTGACGCCAGCGAAACACCTGGCTGGCATGAACCCCGAACGTCCGCGCCACACCCAGGATCGTCGCTCCCGGCTCCAGCGCCGCCGCCACGACGCGCTCCTTGTCCGCCTGCGACCAATGCCGTCGCCGCCGCAGGTCATTCTCGCTTTCAGCGCCTCCAACGCGCTGAATTACCGATCCTCTCGCGCAGCGCTTCGTCTGGACTCCGAGCGGGCACGATTGCGTGACGCATTTCATGTGCGATGAGTTAGATCGCTTCACCTGTCGAGTTCGCAAACCCCGAGTGGAGTCACGACGGCATCTTCGGACCGAGTTCAATCCACAAGGGAGAGAGTCCGGGTCCAAGGTCGGACAAGCTCGATGCGCTGCCACGCCGCCGGGCTGCTCTCCGAGAACCGCTCGAAAAGGTATCCGCCAGCCAGATGAATCGATGCGTCCAACTTCCCGAAATGCCGGGGGACACTGTCAATGGCCTTCCTGGCTTCATGCAAATCGCTCAAATTGACGCCTCCCAGCGCGATGAAGTCCGTCGCTAGGGAACTGTCGGATTCGCCAAGATCGATGCTGGCGACGGATGCGCCCCGCGAGCGGGCCAGCTCGACCACACTCCTTCCAAGGGCACCAAGGCCGCCCGCGACAGTAAGTACCCTTCCCTTCATGGTCGAAGACCTCACGCATAGGATAACTGAAACGGCCCGGTATCCGGTACCGGATCGGGATTCTGATCGTCAATTGGCGATCCGATCTCACCTCATCGGGTCGTCCGCAACTTCGCCCAGCGCCGACTTCGTCCGATGGATCGCGGAAACTGCCGCCAGGCCCAGCAGGACGAGCGCTCCAGCTGCAATTGTCCCAAGGGTCGGATCGCTTCGATACGCAAATACGGCAACCCCGCTACCGGTCGCCACCGCGGTTTGAAACGTAACACTCAGCAACCCGTTGATCGCTCCACGCTGCGAGGGGCCTACCAGGGTCATCAACGAAGAGACGGTCACGGCGAGGAAAGTGCTACGCGCGGCAAAGAACAACATGAAGAGAGCGGCTTGCAGGATGAGGGCGGCACCGAACCACTTCATCGCTATGATCGAGAATGCCATGACCGCGGCCATCCATGCTCCAAGCACGACGATGCTCGCGTCCTTGGCTGCTCCTCTGTTCAAGGCAGCGGCAGACAGTACGGACCCAAGGCCGCCAAACACGAATACTATTGCGGCCTGCGTCGAAGACGTGCCTTGATCGTGGAGCCAGGAGGGATACATCGCCATGAACAGACTGGTTGCCATTGCGCAGAAACAATACGAGACCAGCGTACGGCCGACGGGTTGGTGAATTGCCGTGTCCCTGAGGTGTCTAAACTGCTTAACCAGGCCGTCACCTCGGCCAGTCGCGGGCTCCCGGATCGCCGTCAGGTACGAACGCGCGGCCAACGCGACCGCAACGGCAAAGACTGCCATGATGAGAACGAACAGGCGCCAATGGCCGATGCCGCCAAACAACGTGCATAGCGGCTGCCACAGGAGTGGCGCCGCGGACGATCCCCCCAAAATGAGTGCCGTGACGCGGGCTCTCTGATCTACCGCAAAGCGATCGCCCACCGAAGGAAAGATCGCCGAAGCGACCATGGCCATACCGATGGCACACACCGCTCGTGCGAGGATGATCCCGATCGCGGAGTCCACCGTAGCCATGGCCACGAATGACAGGGAACAAACGCTTGAACCGACGGTGAGGAACATTCCTCGTTCATATCTGTCGGAAAGGACCCCGGCAACGAGGTTCGCGGGTATCGCCACGAGAGAAAAGCACGCCAGGATCAAGGCAGCGTCCGCGTCGGACATCGTCACGTCCTGACGCACATAGGGCAGCAACATGGGCATGATCGTGACGTTGCCGATGACGAGCATATATCCCGCGACGAGCAGACCTTCGACCATCACAACGTCCCACCCACCGTTCGCCAATGCGCGCCATCCATGTACCAAGAGGCCAACATCATTCTTCCCGCTCTATGCTCGACTGGCAGGCCCATCGCGACGATCTTCATGGCTTGCTCGCGCCCCTCCCTCAAACGCTGACGGTCCTCGTCCCTATCTGCTTCCCTTTGCCGCCGACGCGAATCCCACTTATCGCTCCATCACTCACGTCAAGGACGGCAACGATCTCACTTGGAGTCGAAGGCTCCATGTGTCGTCCCTGTTCAATGCGAATTGACGGATAAGAATGGATCCTCTTGGCATGCAGATAGCAGGCCAGCGAGCCGGCAGCCATCCCAGTGGCGGCTTCCTCGGGAATTCCATAGGCTGGGGCAAACATCCTGGACACGACATTGGTGTCGTCGCGACTTGATAGGGCGAACGGATAGAAGCCGACGATATCAAGCCGCTCGCTGAGCTCTGTCATCGCCTCCACATTCGGCCAACATTCGCTCAACGCGGTCTCGTCAACGCATGGCACGAGCAAGAACCGAAGGCCCGTGCTCGCAATCACAGGAGTCACCTCTCCCGAAGGGCGCACGGAGGCGATCCTTAAGGCTTCTTGGACCTCGTTTAGGGATACTCCATAGGCAGCATCGAGCCGGTCCTCAAAGACCGGAGCTTGCTGCTGCATATAGACGGCGTTGTCCTGCCAGCTGATGCGAAGCGGGGTGCCTGGCGTCTCCAGCACAACCTCGGAAGCCTGAATCTGTGCGGTATTCCAGAGGTGCCAGAAGGCGGCGATCGTCGCGTGCCCACAATACGCAATTTGGCGGACCGGAGTATAGAACCAGCAACGATATCGCGAGGGCGCGACCTCACTTATGAAGGCTGTTTCGCTCAGATTCATAGTCGTGGCTATGCTCTGCATCTGCCGATCAGAGAGCGGCGCAGATTGCGCGACCACCGCTGCAGGATTTCCTCCGAGTCCATCTTTCAAGAACGCAGCAACCACAGTCACGTCACATTTCACGACAGAACCTCGCTCGCAGCAACTCCACCCACCGCGGCGAGACGCCATGTGACCCGCGAATGCAGCTGATCGAAGGCCGAATAGCCACCACGCTCGGCACCGAGGTCAACGCGCTGTCGCGACGAACGATCGGATGCGGCTGCGCGCCGGGTCCCACGACATGATGCACATCCGATGAGCACCCGGCTTTTCGCGACAGACTGTATGGTGCTGGCGCGCCCTTCCACTTCGATGCCAACTCATCAGGAAACTTTTTGCGCACGCGCTCTCGACTCCCACGGTCATAATGATTACACACCTGCATACTACCTAACAGAGTCATCGTGTCAAATAACATCCTGAGGTGTTAGCTATGGATTTTGGGGCAACGTTGCGTTTTGTTTCCGCGATCAACGAACTGCGTCGTGACTTCAACCCCTACATTGCAGGCCGCGGAAAGGTACCACAACCTCTGACTGAAGCAATATCTCGTACAGCTCGTGCCTTTCGCGACGATGCTGTAACGCGCGCTTTCGCAGATGAAGTTTCGGCAACTTCCGATGGCGTTTGGGATTTTTCGCGAACGCGGGCCGCCATTGACGCGACGAGTAGCACCTTGATCATCGGCGCTCTTCAGAACCCGTACAACGAGCTTCAGGGACTTGATTGCCTCATCCTTGAGCAATTATCGCCCGACCCTGAATTTCTCGAGACGTATCCCGGCAGCTTTGCGCGCGTCATCGCGCTAAAAGCGTCAAGCGACGGGTTCTCTCCTAACAGTTGTGTGGCACTTTTTGGCGAACACTTCGTGACGCCACAGGGCGGCGTCGAGCAACACAACAAGGCCTGCTACTTCGTCGACAGATTTGTCGCCCGCTATAACAAGATCACAAAGATGTTGATTACCAATTATCTTCATTCAGGTTCGATGCCGCTGGCACGTAAGGCCGACGACAAGGTTATCCTGCGAGCGATGTGCGTCTGGCTGCACATGCATGAGTATAGCCATCGGACCGGGAATATGCCCCTGCCCGAGTTTCTCGACTTCAAGACACCTCGGGACGCGGCTTCACTCGAAGAACTCCGGGTCGACGTGCTGACCGTGCTCGCCTGTTACGAAATGGCGATGCGTGGTCATCCGCAGGCTGCAGCCTATGCCGAGATCGTCTTTACCGAGCGGTGCTTCAGATACGCTGTGCAGTACGACATCAACCAGAACTACGACGCCCGCGGCTGTGCGATCCTGTTCAATTGGCTGGTCTCCCTTGGCTCGATCAAGGACAGCCCGAACGGACTTGTCGTGGCTGCCCTGCCGGAGCTCGTGTCGGCGCTCCGACGGATCATCGCGACGATAGATGCGCTCGAAGAGACCCTCATAAGGGCAGATCGAGCCACCAACGCGGCAGAAAAGACGCGACTGGTCCGGACTCATCTCGACTGGCAAGGCCCAGCCACTAAGTACGTTCAGCATCCGCTGATGCTTCGCATCACGAACGACATGGCGGACCAGGATCTGCGCTTCGCTTACGCAAGCTGAGGGTTGATGGGATCAATGTCTATCGGTTATCGAGCGGAGCAGTTTCAACGGGGTAGCGATGTATCGCTGCCCTATCGCGCGACCTTGTTGAACGAGATCAACTCGGTCATTTCGGAGAACTGGATCGTGCATGCGCCCCACTGGTCGGAGGCGCATTCTCCCTTTCATGACGACTTTGGGATCATGCTGGTCTGGCACGGTCCCGCGCTGTGCGCCTACACGATCTACCAGCGCTTTCTGATCGATGCGCACCCCGTGATCTACAGAAGCAGTACGGCCATTCGCCCCGAGCACCAAAGGCGTGGCTTGTACGGCAGGCTCACGGATTTTGTGCTGTCCGACGCGACGCTCGCCTCGGCTCCTCCGGACGGTCGGTTCATGGCATGGCGAACGCGAAGCCCGGTCGTGTGGCGTTCGTTGTCACGCCTCTGCAACCGGGTCGCGCCATCGCTGGCCGACAGCGAAGAGCATGTGCATGATCTGGTCTCCATCGCGGATCAGCTCAGCGCCAAGCTCTATCCAAAGCAGATCCTTGAGCAACCAAGCCTGATCATGCGCGATGTTTATGGACATATCACGTACCGGACCGAGCCAAGATGCGATTCCGATATCGCGTTGAACGAATGGTTTGGCTCCAACTTGGGGGCGTCATGCGATTCGGTGTTTTCGGTGGGCGCCCTTGATGCGCGTTGCAGCTATCGGCCGACGTGATGGCCCCATCAACATCCTGGAATACGGTACCTGGCCCATTGTGGGTCTTTGCCTATGGGTCGCTGATGTGGGATCCATGCTTCGAATACGATGATCGACAGCATGCCAGGCTCTGCGGCTATCATCGCAGCCTGTGCATCTGGTCGACGGAAGTCCGAGGCACGCGGTTGCAACCCGGGCTAGTCCTCGGACTCCGCGAGGGACGCTCCTGTGACGGTCTTGCGTTCCGCATCGCCACCGCCAACGTTGCCACGGCTCTATCTAGGTTGGCAGACCGAGAACTCGATTCCTCCGCTTATCTGCCGTGTTTTGCACCCGTGCAACTGGGTGAAGGATCGCAGGTCGTCCCCTGCCTCGTCTTCGTCGCGAACACGGAGAGCGAGCACTTCGCCTACGAGCTGGCGTCGGAGCAGACTGCCGCGATCGTATCACGCGCAGTCGGAGCGGCCGGGAAGAATGTGGACTACGTCCATCGGTGTTGGGAGGCCTGCCTTGGCTTATCGATCCACGACACGGACTTGCAATACGTGATCTCAGCGCTCGCCGCCGGCCTCGAATATCAAGAGATACGCCCATGCCGCATCTGCTCTTGATAGATGGTCTCCGGACCCTGGCCATCCACAATCAACGCATCAACGATAGGCTCCTGAATTTATCGATCGAGTTGTCCGAGGTGGATCTCCTGGCAGATCGCGGAGCTTTCTTTGGTTCCATATTCAACCATTGGAATCATCTGATGTTTGGCGATCTTATGCTGCTCCGTCGCATACGAGATGGGTCTCCTGGCAGCGACGTTCTTGACGAACTCGCGACATTCCCAACTCCAAAGACGCCACGGGATGTTTACTATCACGATATGGTGACCCTGGCACACAACAGACGTCGCCTTGATAGTTTGCTGGTCAAATGGGCAATGAGTGTCCCTGGTCCCACACTTGGGCAGAAACTACGTTACACTTCCACGGAAGGTGATCCTATCGTCATTGCACGCGGCAAGTTGGCTCTGCATCTATTCATGCATCAATTGCATCATAGGGGTCAGCTGACGACGCTGCTCAGCCAATTGGGCATTGACTATGGGAGTACTGACATGCCTTTGATTGTGCCCGAGGCGCTGGATAGCCTCTGCTGGAGTCGGTGAATGCTCAAAGGTGAGACGATGGCGCGATGCAGTGCATCGGACGCCTTGGCAACCGGGCTTCGGGGACTCCCCTTGAAGCTGGATCGGCTGACCTTACGACCGCCGACTTTTGATGACGTCAAGCCAATGTTCAACCGCTGGGCAACCGATCCTGAGGTTGCTCGCTATCTAATTTGGGCTCCTCACAAGTCGGACGTGGAAACGCACCAATTTCTGAGCTGGGCTATCGATCAGTGGTCCACAGGTCCCGAATACTGCTGGATGATCTGCCCTCATTGCTCAAGTGATCCAGTGGGCACAATCTCATTGCGAGACGAGGGCTACAAGGCGTCGGTCGGGTTTGCGCTATCACGGGCGTTCTGGAATCGTGGATTTGTGTCGGAGGCCGCGTTCGCTCTCATAGCGCTGGCCTTTTCGTCAGGTCGGATTCACCGCGTTTCGGGGGTCTGCGATGTCGATAACCATGCGTCTGCTGCAGTCATGCAGAAGGTCGGCATGACGCTGGAGGGACGATTGCGCTCGTGGCTCGTGCATCCTGTTCTTGGCAGTACTCCGAGAGATTGCTTATCCTTTAGCATTACGAAGGATGACTGGAAACTACACGCTCGAAACTAAGCTAGTATGGTGTCAGAGTAGCAACTGCGCGGCGACAATCAAGATGAGAGTTCGTATTGCCTCATCCAGGTTTGTTCCCGACCCGATTTTCGGGTTTTTCTGTCGAGTGACGCGATGCCGCGCATCGCGCAACTGTTCTTTCCGGCATGGCAGGCCGATGGCGGCGCGCGCAGGCGCCGTCAAGGTTGGCCGTCGCACCGACGTCGAGGCTGGCGCCGACGTTGGCAGGCCACACCTTGACGGTGACGAGCACGACGCCATGCTCGGTCCATCCGGATGGACTTCAGGTTTGTAGATTTACAGCGATCTTTGCTCCGGGATGCTATGCGTCCGCAGCAGCCTCGGAGACACTTTGATCTCGGCCGAACACGAGTTCATGTGCCACGGCGCTCCGCCAGATCTTCAAGCGCCGTTGTACGGTGCGCACGAGCCGGTCCGGATATTCTCCGGGGTGCTCAGCCTGCAATCGGTCGAGCAACTGCCGACCAGACAGGGATGGATCGGCGTGGAACCAGGACTGCAGATCATCCGTCACTGCGACGAGAGGGTCGGGGCGGCGCCGGCTGCGCTTTGCTTTCGGCTTTGGCTGAGATGTCGGGCGAATCTCCCCACCTTGCCAGGCGGTTCGCAGGCCGGCGACGAAGCTGTCGAGCGGCACCGTCGGCTTCGACCTCGAGGTCTCGACCGACGCGTGGTCAACCACGTCCGCGAGCGCGACAAGCCCTTGTTGTGCGCCGCGGATCTCAGCTAATAGCCGAACCGGATCGAGATCGGCGCGAAGCTCCGCGATGCGCTTGCGCGACGAGGCGTCCACACGAGGATCAGTGAGCAGGCGGTCGCACGGCGTCAGTGGCTTGTGATAGCGCTTTTTCACCTGCGCTCCGTTGCGCGTTTTCTCGGCGAGTTTGAAGCACGGCTGGAAGGCGTTCACGAACAGTCGAGCCAGCGCGTAGAGCTTTGCAAGTTGCTCAGCCGCGGCGATCCCTTCGTATCGGCGGTATCCGACTATGCGCCGAACGATGTCGCCGTTCTTCTGCTCGACGTGAGCCTGATCGTTCTTGCGATAGGGTCGGCATCGTGTGAACTCGATCTTCTCGGCAGCGCAGTAGTTACGCACCGTCTCGTTGATGAACACTGTATCGTTGTCCGTGTCGAAGCCGAGCAACGGGAATGGAAGTCGACGGCGGACCTCGCGAAGCACATCCACTAGCACGGTCTGCTCACGAACCAGCAGCGGCGCCAACTCAGTCCAGCCTGATGCGATATCCGTGATCACCAGCGTCTGCACGAACGATCCTCGCGCCACAGGACCGGAATGCGCGACAAGATCCGCTTCCACAAATCCAGGAGGAGGATCGTGCCAGTCCGAAAATGTGCGTACGGGGATCGAGCGACGGATCGTCGAGATGGCGCCGGATCGCCGACGCCGTGGGCTGCACTGCTCGCGCTGTGGCCGCAGCGCTCGATCAATCGTGGCCGCGCTCATCCGCAAAAGCGACATACGCAACTCGGTGGTGAGCGCCAGGTGGCCGTGGCGCTCCATCGCCTCGATCAGTGTCGGAATGATCGCCTTCAGGCGCTTGCCACATACCCGGTCCGACGCTTCCCAAAGCACGATCAGCGCCTCGCGCTCGGCTTCTCCGTAGATGCGCCGTGATGGCCGCGGAGCCGCCCGCTTACTGCGCGATAGGCCGGCCCGCAATACGCGCATCGCGTGCTTCCGATGATAGCCTGCGGCAGCCGCAAACTCGTCGATGATCCTCTTCTTATCAGCCCGGCTGCTTCCTCTGTAGCGCTCGCTCACCGCTGCCAACAACTCGTCCCTTGTCGCCATGCTGATCCGCCTCATTCCGCCCTCCGCCCGGCTCCCGGGGCGGGAGCAGCTCAAGGGAGGCAACAGTCATGATTCGGGAGCATTTCTGGTGAGGCAATGCGGAGTTCTCATCCTGATCGTCGCGCTACACAGGACGAGCCGAAGCAGTATGACCTGCCCCTAAGGGGCAGGGCACAATCGGTTCTCGGCACTCTTGAAAGCCTGTTCACCGGGGAGGCTGGGCCCGGCCGTCAAGCGTAGCCATTACGTAGGTCGCGATAGGTGCAGAGACGGGCTTATACCGCTGGCGCCTCAGTGCCCTGATTAAGAATGTCGAGGTAACGCACGTAAGCATACACGCGAGCAACGCAAACACCGCGGCCAGCGGCGCGCTGGCGTGCTCGGCGTCAATGGCCAAATCTTCCGCAAATAACCGGCATTGCTAGCGGCGACCGTCACGGCAGTGGCGGTCGCTCGAGCATTTCCCCCACTTCGCGCAAGCGTTACCTTCGGCCAAGACCCGAAAGGGCTTGGGTACGGCGTCTTTGCCGGATTAGCGCCCGGTCGCCCTGCGACGCACCCTAGGAGAGTGGAGGGCACACCCGAAGAGATTCAAACTCCTGCGCCGTCACGCGGCCCATGATCCAACTCATCCGTCCCGGCGGTTAAACCGGGACGGTGAGTGAGTTATGACAGAAGTGGTTGCGGGGATAGGATTTGAACCTATGACCTTCAGGTTATGAGTTTGTTGAAAGCCGTTTTCGCCACTCTGCGACGGCACCTTATTCCCCGCGCCACGCTACGACAACTCATTGAGCTGGCTTGATTTATTTTCGTCGTTGCTTCTACCTTGTTTGCGAAGCGCTACGCCACGACTTTCGTCGCGCCGCTTCCACGACGCTTCCACGAAACATAGCCCGGCCAAAAAACTGAAGGTCGGAACATTACGCGAACGGGTGTGCTATGGCGAAGATCAAGATCACCAAAAGATCCGTAGAGGCCCTCAAGGTGACGCCGAAGGACTACATCGCCTTCGATACGGATCTTCCTGGATTCGGAGTGCGCGTCATGCCGAGTGGGAAGCGATTCTTCCTGCTGCAATATCGACGTCATGGCCGGACGCGCCGGGTGATGATCGGACAATACGGTGTCGTGACGGCGGAATTGGCGCGGCGCGAAGCAACGATCAAGCTTGGCGGTGTACGAGGCGCCAATGGTGATCCAGCGGCGTTGCGCGATGCTGAACGGCAGTCGACAACCATGAAGGAGCTCGGAGAGCGCTTTCTAACGCAATACGTCCCCACTCGCTGCAAGCCGTCGACGGAGGCCGAATATCGGCGCTCGGTCGAGCTATTCCTCGACCCATTTTTCGCCAAGCAGCACGTACGCTCGGTGACAACCGCTGATGTGGCAGAAATGCACGGCTCCTTGTCTCATATCCCGTATCAGGCGAACCGCACACTGGGCGTCCTGTCGAAAATGATGAACCTTGCCGAAACTTGGGGTATACGGGACAAGCACACCAACCCCTGCGAAGATGTCGAGCGCTTTCCAGAGCTTAAGCGCGAGAGGTTCTTGTCTCCGAACGAGCTGCAGCGGCTTGGACAGGCGTTAACAGCCGCGGAGGTGCACCAAACGGAAACTAAATATGCCGTTGCTGCCTTCCGTATCCTGCTCCTCACGGGGTGCCGGTTGTCTGAAATCCAACGCCTTGAATGGCGCCACGTCGATCTACAGCAAAAAGAATTGCGGTTGCCCGATAGCAAAACCGGGGCGAAGACTGTCCATCTTGGCGACACGGTAGTTGCATTGTTAGAGACGCTGCCTCGCGTGGCGGGCAACCCATACGTGATCGTGGGAAAGAATAAGAAGACCCACCTCACCGATCTTCAACATCCGTGGCGTCGCATCCGCGAAACTGCTGGGCTGACCGACGTGCGCATTCACGATCTGCGTCACACATTTGCGTCCGGCGGATTACTTGTCGGCGAAGGGTTGGCGATGATCGGCAAATTGCTGGGACACACGCAGGTTCAGACCACGGCGAGGTACGCCCATCTCGCGTCTGATCCAGTCAAGCAAGCAGCCACTAAGATTTCAGATCGACTAGCTTTGGCTCTATTCAGCAGTGTCGACACCGCGGGCGTCAAGCAACCGCAGAACTCTGGGCCGCTAACTGAAGATGCGGATGATACGTCAGAAGCAGCTTGATCAAGGCAACTCGCCCGCGGTTCGCGACCTTGATGCAATCGAGCCCTCGGGCGCCGTGAGTTCGTTGGTGCCCAGGGAGGGAATCATACGCAACCAACGACACGAGGAACCATTGTTTGTCCCTAGCATGGTGGCTTGAGCGTTGGTCTTGTCGCCGAGGTGGCTGCACCACTGTCCCAGGAGCCGTTGTTCTATTTGAGCCAGCCGTGGCTGGCCATGAGGGATGACCGCCGCCCTCCGAAGGTCGAGGCCACACTTTCGAATCGTGTCGGGTGCGCCATCGCTTTCGATGGCAAGTAGGCCAAGTCTTCCCTCAGTGAGATTTGCGCAGCGCTTGGCGACCTGACTTCGCCTTCATCGGCCGCGCTCACGTCACGAAGCGTGAAAATCGGGAATTCGAGTCACGGGTCCGCTACATCGCGAAACCCACTCTAACAGGAGCCCCGTTCTTTTATCGGAGAGCACAAACTCGGTAGTTGGCATCTTGAAAGCCCGCCAAAAAGCCGTTCGTGCGCGATCCATCGCCGCCTAATGGTCTCGGGGTAGTTAAAATCGCTGCGTAGCTATTGGAGGCCGAAGCTGACCTATGTAAGATGCTTTATTGCCGGGGCAGCAGCTTGGCTTCCGCGACCGCCGCGCTGTAGACGGTCTCCGCCGGTCCGCAGCTCAACGTCACCTCCCGCAAGGCGTCCCGCGCCTGCTGGGTCTGGCCGTTATGCAGAGCCAACTCTCCTAGAAAAAAACTCGCTTCGCATTCGCGTTTAGACTTATCGCGGTCAGTGCCACGTTGGGCAGCCGCTTTGACTTCATCCGCAGCGAGAAGCCCAAGATACATATCGAGCATTGCGCCCGGCCACGTTTCACGATTCGCAGCCTTCACATTCGCTTCAAATTCATCCCGATCGGATTCTCCCTTGTGCACCCGGGCAATGTGCAACCAAATGATAGGATAGGGATTCGACGGCCGTAGCCGCACGGCGGTCTTGAAGTCCTCGATGCTGTCGTCGACTGCGCCTGAAAACAGGTGTGCCCGCCCTCTCCCCAAGTATGTGGCCGCATTGCCCGGATCCACCGTCAACGCTCGATCGAAATCGCTCAAAGCTTCAGCATATTTTTCGATCGCCAGGTTCACACTCGCGCGATTTGACAAGGCCGCAACGTCTCGCGGATTTAGCCTGATTGCGGTATCGAGGTCTGCGAGAGCACTCTTGATGTCTCGACGGGAGACATGCAGGACCGCCCTGTTTACGTAGGCGTCTTCGTAGGTCGGCTGCAGCGCGATCGCTTTGTCGTAGTCTGCGATGGCGCGCTCTTCATCCTGTTTCAAAACGTAAGTGCGAGCACGATTGTAATAGGCTGGAGCGTAGTCGGAACGCAAGCGGATCGCCAATCCGTAGTTTTCGATGGCGCGATCCAACTCTCCCAATTTTTCGTAGACATTCCCAAGGTTGTTGAAAACGAGAGGATCGCCGGGATTTAGTTTGCTGGCTGTTAGAAAGTCCTGCAGCGCGCGCTGGTATTCGCGCTCGTCACCCCAGATGATCCCTCGATAGAGATAGGCGTTGGGAAATTCTGGAAGCAGCGCGATGGCCGCATCGAAGTCCGACAACGCGCGGTCGCGACGACCGAGCGCTTCGTTAGAAACGCCCCGGGTGTAAAGGAGAAGGCCGCGTTGTTTGTCCGAGAACAAGCCACGCTGAAGCGCCTCATCAAACAAGCGTATCGCCAGCGTGAAATCGCCCCGATCCTTCGCAACGAAGCCGGCCTGTGCGAGATCGAGAGGGTCGCGTTGAGCGAAGCTGGGGGAGATGAGGCATGTCGCCAAAGCCACAACCGCGGTCAGGCCCAAAGCGACCGTTCTGACGAACTTCCTCGAAAAGCTACTCATCGGCCATACCTCAATGAGGAGGCGCCACCGGCGCAAACCGCTGGTTTGGACAGGATCATTGATACTGGCCGATGCCTTACCTGATATCGGCCGGACCGCGGCAGCCGGCTGTTCGATGATCGCGGATACGACCCCTACCGCAGCCACCAACGAGATCGCGTGCGGACCCATCGGGCAATCTGACTGATGGTGGAGGCGCAACACCAGCCATCACCACCTTCGGAAATGCCGGTTTGGTCTGAAAGGACCCGATCGCTTGGCAAGTTGACCAAGTTGCGGCCGTGAACGCCATTGCCAACATTAGGAAGCGGATGCGACACATTGGAGCCTCCGCAGGCAACCAACAAACGGACTCATACTCCAAAATTGGCCACTACGAAATTTAAATCGGGCCACGAGGATAATACGGCAAGCGAACGACAGCGGTTGATCGCAAGGAAATCAGGACAATCCCAGCAGCAATCACCGGAAAAGCGGTCGTGAAAGACCACACCCCGTTCCCATGTAGGAAATACCCTTCTGCCCGCCCAATAGGCCCTGCGGAAACATCGACGACTGGCCGAGACGGGGCGTGCGCGTCTGTGTGCAGCGCAACAATTTCTTGATCAGTTGTTGTTTTATCCGCCTGGTCTATTGCGAATAACTCGCAAGAAGGTCTAGGGAATGAATGTCATATTCCTTTGGTCTAAGTTTCGTTCGGGTTGCAGGGCGCGGCATGAAGAGGATTTGCAAGATCGGCGGTGGGATCGGGATTGCGCTTGCGACGCACTCCTGCGCCATCGCGGCTGATCTGCCCGCAAATCCTCCGGTTAAGGCGCCCGCGCCGTATCTTGCGTCTTACGACTGGAATGGCTGGTACGCCGGCGTCCATGTAGGAGCGATCAGAGGCATTTCAAACTGGTCCGCAATTCCGCCAGGTGCCGGCGCTCCGAGTCTGAGCGGATCGTTCGACCTTCCCTTTCACTTCGATTTCATGGGCGGGACGGGTAGCTACTTGGCCGGGTTTCAGGGTGGGTACAACTACGTCTTTCCGTCTCGCGTCCTGCTGGGCTTCGAATCCGATATATCGTTTCCGAATTCGGACGTGCAGGTACCCTATTCCGTGCGCGGCAGTCAGACGGTCACTTCGCCCTTAACTGGCCAGGTTACCTACGGCGAGGCGGTCATTCACTACGGGAGCGCGCGCGCCCGTATCGGCTATGCGTTCGATCATTTCCTTCTCTACGGAACGGGTGGGTTAGCCTGGAGCTACGATCAGGTAACACGTACACAGGTTGACGGCGTTTCCTTTGGCGGCTTTGCAACGCCTGGAACGGTGGACACCAGGCTGTTGTGGCGACTGGGATGGGCCGCGGGAGCCGGGATCGAAATTCCACTCGCGGCAAACTGGACAGCAAAAGCCGAGTATCTGTCGACCGGATTTGGCTACAAGGGCATGAGGTTCACGGGTGCGGCGGAAGCGTTCAATTCCGACCTCGCCATGCAAAGCATCCGGCTCGGCCTCAACTACAGGATCGGCGACGACAGCCGCATCCCGGATTTCCTCACCAAGGGGCCATCTGCACTGGAGACGGACCGCTTCGCGTTCCATGCCCAGGCCACCTATGTCGGTCAATACGCTCCGCCGTTTCGGGCTCCCTATGGTGGCCGCAACAGTCTCGACCCCAATACCGGACGCGAGACTTTCGACACCACCTTGTATGCGGGGGTCCGGCTCTGGAAGGGCGCCGAAGCCTGGATCAATCCGGAAATCGATCAGGGCTTTGGATTGAGCTCGTCGGTAGGCGCCGCGGGATTTCCAAGCGGCGAGGCCTACAAGGTCGGCGCGAGCTATCCCTACACGCGTCTGCACCGGGCATTCCTGCGTCAGACCATTGACCTCGGCGGCGAAGTTCAGAAAGTCGATGCCGGACTCAACCAGTTTTCCGGAACCCAAACCTCCGATCGGCTGGTGTTTACCGTCGGAAAATTCAGCGTCGGCGATATTTTCGACACCAACAAGTACGCGCATGATCCCCGCTCCGATTTCATGAACTGGACCATCATCGACACCGGAACTTTTGACTACGCAGCCGACGCCTGGGCCTACACAGTAGGCGCGGCTGCAGAATGGTACCAAGGTCCCTGGACCTTCCGCGGCGGTCTGTTCGACCTATCCGTCGCACCGAATGCTACCCGCCTCGATTCACGGTTCAGCCAATTCCAGTGGGTCGGCGAGATCGAGCGGCGATATGCCATTTGGGATCAACCCGGGAAAATCGCGATCAGCGGATTTCTGACGCGAGGCCGGATGGGAAGCTTCCAGGACGCCATCCAGCTCGCCGCGCAAAACGGAGGCCCTGCCGATATCGCTGCTGTGCGACGCTACCAAAGCCGTGGCGGCATCAGCATGAATCTGGAGCAGCAACTGATCCCTAATGTTGGCTTCTTCGCCCGCGCCGGCATCGCGGATGGCAAAAAAGAACCCTATGAATTCACCGACGTCGACCGGACCGTTGCAGCCGGCCTTTCGATATCGGGAAAGCAATGGGGGCGCGACGGCGATACCTTCGGAATTGCCGGCGTCGTCAACGGTATCACAAACGTCCATCAGGCGTTTCTCAATGCCGACGGACTGGGAATTCTGGTTGGCGACGGGATGCTGCCGCATCCCGGCAATGAGAAGATTTTCGAGACGTACTATAGCTTCCCGGTGTTTGCCGCCAAGGTCACGCTGGACTATCAGCTCATCGTGAATCCTGCGTATAACCGCGACCGCGGGCCTGTCTCGGTGCTCGGTTTCCGCGTGCATTCGCAATACTAGATGTCATTCAGACTACGTTATCCGGCGCCAGCGCGTAAGCATTGTTCCCATCGATCTCGATCTGCAGCGTCGCGTGACCGATCTTTTAGCGCTCCCTGAGCACTCGGGCCGCCTTCATGAGGAAATCGTCACCCGGGTGCCCGGCGGGCATGACGAGATGACAGGTCATGGCTATCTTCGTCGTGCTGATGGACTATACGGAGAGGCCCTGCATCACGATCGAGCCGAACGGCGACGTTGCGCTCAGGGACCTGCCGACCGAGATTCGCAACAGACTCTATGTTCGCGACAGGACATATGCGCCGATGGCCAAGCTCGTGGGCCCGAATCCAACTTTAGCGGCGGTCGAGCAAACCGAACCCGCCGTGAGCCACCCCTGCGCCTGTAAGAAAGGTATCCTCCCGTTTCGAGGCGAACTTTCCGGGGCCGGAGGGTTTCGTCGAACAATTGATTGGCACACAGATATTGCCCCCGCTGAAGCCGCTGCGAATGCGCACAGGTCGAGACGCCCAAGGCCGCGCAAACTGCGGCGTGCTCAAACATCGCAAAGCCGCGCGGCGCCTCGCAATATTGCGCGTCACTTTTGTTGTGGTCATCCCCAGCGTCACATAGGCGCCTTGCGAGGAGACATCCGCATTCTACCCACTCAGTTTGCCGACCGGCGGGAAAAGAATCCGGTCGCGCGTAGCCCGCAATCACCGCACCCGAACGACCAACCACCCGGCTCCCTGTACCAATCGCCGTCGCTCGCACATCCTGGACACGCAATTGTCCCCTTGACGGCAGGTTCGGCGGCAAGTTTGGCTTCCATCGCCGCCTTAAGCCGGTTGGCGCGCTCGCCTCCTTCCTCTTCGCGTTCGTCCATCTAAACCACGCTATCTGGAGCGAGTGAGCAGGCGTTACCCTCGCTGATCTCGATCTGAAGGGTCGCGTGGCCGATCTTGTAGAATTCTTGCAGCATGTGAGCACATTCCATCAGGAATGCGTCGCCCGGATGCCCGGACGGGATCACCAAATGACAGGTCATTGCGGTTTCAGTGGTGCTGATCGGCCATACGTGCAGATCATGAATTTCCGTCACGTTCGGCCTATCGAGCAGGAACTGCCTGACCGCGTCGAGGTCGATTTCTGCGGGTGCTGCGCTCAATGACATGCCTACCGAACTCCGCAGCAGACCCCATGTGCTCCAGAGAATGACCGCGCAGATGATCAGGCTCATGGCGGGATCCAACCACAACCATCCGGTCCACAGGATCAGCGCCGCCGAGATCACGACGCCGGCCGACACCGCCGCATCGCCCGCCATGTGCAGGAACGCGCCCTGAATGTTGATGTCGCCTTTTCGTCCTCTTGCGAACAGCAGTGCCGTGGCACCGTTGACGAAGATGCCGATCGTCGCCACCACCATCACGGTGACGCCGGCGACCGGTTCTGGATCCCGGAAACGCTGCACCGATTCCCAGCTGATCGCGCCGGTGGCCACCAACAGAAAGACTGCGTTTGCGAGCGCCGCGAGGATCGATGAGCCGCGAAGCCCGTAGGTAAACCGTCCGCTTGGTGCGCGCTTGGATGCGATCGAGGCCGCCCAAGCCACCAATAGTCCGAAAACGTCGCTCAGGTTGTGCCCGGCGTCGGCCATCAGCGCCGTGGAGTTCCCGAGATAGCCGTAGACGGCTTCGGCGACGACGAGCGCGGTGTTCAAGGAGATGCCGATGGCGAAAGCTTTGCCAAAACTAGCCGGCGCATGAACGTGTCCAGCGCCGCCATGATCGTGGTGGTGTTCATCGCCGGCGCCATCCCTGTGGTCGCCGCCATGGACATGACCTCCACCGTCGCCATGGCCGACGTGCCGATGACCATGATCGGCGCCCTCGCTCCTGCTGTTTACGTTAGACATGCAGCACGGCCTCCTCGGCTCTAATCGCTTCGTCCTCGATCTGGACGGTGACGTGGTCGATGCCGAAATCGACCTGCATCATGCGGCGTGCTTCCCGCAGCGCCTCGCGTCCCCGCGACATGTCGGCGACGACGAGATGGCCGCTCATCGCGTCGAATCCGGACGTAACGGTCCATACATGAAGATCGTGGACGGCGGTCACGCCGGATATCTCCATGAGCTTCCGTTCAAGCGTCCCAAGATCGACATTCGGGGGCGTGCCCTCCATCAGGATATGCGTGACCTGCTTCAGCAGCGTCCAAGTCCTTGGGACAATGAACAGCCCAATGCCGGCGCCGATGATCGGGTCGGCGAGAACCCAGCCCTTCCACATGATGAGGAAGGACGCGACGATGACCCCGATCGAGCCGAGCATGTCGCTCAGGACCTCGAAATACGCACCCTTGACGTTCAGGCTTTCTGCCGACCCTCCCGCAAGCAGCCGCATGCTGATGAGATTCACAACGAGCCCGATCGCCGCGACGACCAGCATCGGTCCGCTCCGGATCTCGGGTGGGGCCTGGAACCGTTGGTATGCTTCGTAGAGGATGTAGACCGTGAGCAGTAGCAGCACGACCGCGTTGGTGAGCGCGGACAGCACTTCCATGCGCAGGTAGCCGTACGTCCGCTGCGGTGTTGCCTCGCGCTCCGCGAAACGGATCGCGAGCAGAGCTAGTGCCAGCCCGCCGACGTCGGTCATCATGTGCGCGGCATCGGCGAGCAGCGCAAGGCTGCCTGTGACCAGACCGCCGACAACCTCGGCCACCATGTACGTCGCAGTCAAGGCGAGCGCCCATCTCAGCCGTCCCGCGTGTTGCGCGGCCGCGGTTCCCGCCGCACCTCCACCATGCATTACTTCAATTCCTACTGTTTGAGACGTGATGGAAGACTTCGCGGTCGAAGCGCAGGAGACTAACTGTTGATGACGTCATTTCTCTACGATCCACTTTCAATTCGGGCTTCAACGGAACCGGGTTCCGTTCCAGATCAATCGTTTGCAGCAGCTATGGTCGAATGCGCCGCAATGCACTTCTAGGGCAGGGACGCCGGAAACGGTTAACATGTCGATTTCGAAAACGTTTCCACGCCAGACCTCCCGCTGCAAACCGACTCGGGAGACAAAAACGCGATGGAGACATCCACCTGACGTACAGACTTCTGCTCTGTTCCCGCAGCCGATCTGGTCGAAGTGCACCGCCGTGAATTCTTCACCCGTGCCTCCCTGCAGATACCGCAGGAAGCCATTGCGCACGGTAATGTATTCATCCCCGCACGCGCGCTTCGCCAGATCGAGTGCGGAGCGGATGGCGGGAGAGAGCTGGTCGTACTCGCGGGAGGATAGCGGCACCAACCGGCCTGAGGCCTGCCCCGAAGCACGCGCCAGCGCGCCGGACGCCGTAAGGCAAATCAACGCTGCTATGAGGAAACGCGACATGGAGTTCTCCCTGAGGCCGACATCGACGGCACGATCAAGATTCTCGATCCGGCTTGAAGGAGACGCCGATACGCTGTTCCTTGATCCAGACGATCCGGCATTCGTGGCGAATATCGTCGGAAGAAATCACCAACGCGAATTCCCTTGGGACGCCGAGCGGGCTCGCGACGTCCAGCATGGCACCGGACTTCGTGAGGTTGCGCACGGTGCAAGAGATCGCCGATCCCCCGAACGAAATCATTGCCGCCTTCAAAACGCGTGTTCGTCGCAGTTTGCGCTTGTCTTCTATAAGGGCCTCCCATCGGGACATGCCTAGTCGACCTTCTTTTCGGCCTTCTCCGCGAGCTTGACGATGTCGCCTTTCGTGAACAGGATGCCGTGAAGCTCGGTCCGCCAGTCCTTGTTGCGGCGGAGCAGGAATTCGAGGTTCATTCCAAAATGCTTGAACTCCTCCTTCTGCGCATTGGCCATGATCGCTTTGGCCTCCTTGTCCTTTTCAAGCGACATTCTCTGTTCATACCAGCCGATGGCCTCGGCTTCCTCGATCAGCGACGTGATCATTCGTGCAAAGGTGCGCGTTTCCTGCGAAAGTTCATCCGCCGGTTCGTGATATTGATCGAAGCCCATTTTCGTCTCCTGCTGGTTATGTCGTGGACGGAAATTCTTATCGAATTGAATGAAGCAGACGCCTAGCGACGAAGCGTCGGTCAGAATTCATCTTTACTCCCTTCCGGCTTGATTTTTTTCGGCCGCCAGCGGCGGGCATCGAGCCGGCCGATTAATGGCAGGAATTCAAATTCGAGGATGAGGATCACAATTGCAGTCACAAGTGCAGCGATCAGAAGTTCGCCAACCCCCGCAAGCATGCCAACCGCAGCCGTCGACCAGATTGCCGCGGCGGTAGTTAATCCTCGGACGGCGCCCCCGTCCCTCAGGATCATGCCGCCCCCGAGAAAGCCGACGCCGGTCACGACGCCCGCCATCACTTTTTCGGCGGTCGCCGGAAAATTCTCGACGCCGACTGCCGTGAAGGCGGCCGCACCCAGGCTGACCAGCATGAATGTTCGATCGCCGGCCTCGGAACCACGAAACTCGCGTTCCCACCCGATCGGGAAAGCGAGCGCCACCGCGACGCCGATTCGGACCAGCAGCGCAGCATCGAACTTCGTGATTCCGCCGGCATCGCCCGTTGTGGCGGACGCGATGGCCGCGTCGGTTGCCAGCCCCACGACAAGCGAGAGTACGGCGACGTAGGCTATCGTTTTACGCGCCATCTGGATGTTGGACATTCGCTTCAATTCCCGTCCTTCCCTGTGCTTGCAGGCTTGTTAGGTAAACGGAGCAGCCGCAGGGCGTTCATCGTTACCAGCACGGTCGCGCCAGTGTCGGCCAGGATGGCCGGCCATAGCCCAGTGATCCCGACGATGGTGGTGACGAGGAATATCGCTTTTAGCCCGAGCGCGACCGTGATGTTCTGGCGAATGTTGGTCATTGTCCGCTTCGAAAGATCGACCATGGCCGCGACATCGGACACCCGCCCGTGCAGCACGGCGGCGTCGGCGGTCTCCAGCGCGACGTCGGTGCCGCCGCCCATGGCGATGCCGACATCGGCGGCGGCGAGCGCGGGTGCATCGTTGATGCCGTCGCCGACCTTGGCGACGGACCAGCCGGCTTTCTGAAACTGGCTGACGATACGCTGCTTGTCCTCGGGTAGAAGCTCGGCTTCGACGTCGATCCCCAATTGCCGGCCGATGGCGGTGGCGGTACGGCGGTTGTCGCCGGTCAGCATCACCGTCCTGATCCCTGCGTCTGACAACAGCTTCAAGCCCGTCCTGGCATCCGGACGGGGTTCGTCCCGCATGGCGATCGCGCCGGCGATCCTGTCGTCCATGACGAGCAAAGAAACCGTCTTGCCCTCGTCGTTGAGGGTCAAGATCCGGGTGTTTTGTTCGGTGGTGACGGGGGCGAATTCAGCGACTGCTTTTGGCGAGCCGAGGAATATCCTTATGCCCTCCACCATCGCCCCGACCCCCTTGCCGCCGACCGCCGTGGCATTAGAAGCCGGCGGCAACCGGATTTGCTGCTCCGCCGCCTTGGCAAGGATCGCATTAGCAAGCGGATGACTTGATCCGGACTCGAGCGTAGCAGCGAAACGCAGGACCTCGCCCTCGCTGCGCTCGAAGCCGATGATATCTGTGACCTCGGGTTTACCCGCAGTGAGCGTGCCCGTCTTGTCGAAGCAGGCGACGGTAATTTTGCCGATCTGCTCTAGAACGGCTCCCCCCTTTAGCAGAAGGCCCCGGCGGGCACCTGCGGATAGGCTGGCAGTGATTGCTGCAGGCACAGAGATAACCAGGGCGCAAGGACAGCCAATCAGAAGAATGGCCAGGGCCTTGTAGATCCAATTGCTCCACGTGCCGTCGAAGAGCAACGGCGGGACGCTGGCCACCAGGGCCGCGACCGCGACCACGCCGGGAGTGTAGTATCGCGAGAAGCGGTCGATGAAGCGTTCGGTCGGCGCTTTGGACTCCTGCGCCTCTTCGACAAGCTTCACCACGCGGGCGATCGTATTGTCTGCCGCAGCGGCGCTCACGCGCACCCTCAGCAACCCGTCTCCGTTGACGGTACCGGCGAACAGGTTGTCGTCGCGGCCCTTGCGGATCGGCGTGCTTTCGCCGGTGACCGGCGCTTCGTCGATCGAACTCTCTCCGGACACGATGACGCCGTCGGCCGGGATCCGGTCGCCGGGACGCACCTGAATCAAGGCGCCGACCGAAAGTGAATCCGCCTGGACCTCGCGGACCTGACCGTCTTCCTCAAGCCGGGCAGTCTTCGGAACGAGTTTGGTAAGGCTTTGGATGCTGGCGCGGGCGCGGCTGGCGGCGACGCCCTCAAGCATTTCGCCGATCAGGAACAGGAAAACGACCGTTGCCGCCTCTTCTGTCGCCCCGATGAAGACCGCGCCGACCGCGGCAATTGTCATCAGCATCTCGATCGAGAACGGCGTTCCCGCCATTGCAGCGGAAAATGCGCGCCTCGCGATCGGGATCAGGCCGACCATCATCGCCAGCAAAAACGCCCATTGCTCGATGGCTGGAAAGGCTTTTCCCATTGCGAAAGCGACCGCAAGAGCTGTTCCAGACGCGATGGTTAAGTCGGCCTTGCTGGATTTCCACCAAGGCTGATCCGAAGGAGCATCAAGATGAGAATGGCTGCCGGGGGATGCGGACATGCCCTCGTCGTCGCCAAAAGCATTGCTCCTATCGGGGTCAGAGCGAGCTACCCGGTAGCCGAGATTCGAGATCTGATCGCGGATATTGTCGGCGTCTACCCCGCCGGCGTCGCGGCGGACCGTCACCGTGCCGCCCGTCACCGAGACGGCGACCTCAGTGACCCCGCGCATTCGCCGGAGAGCGTTTTCGATCTTCGTGGCACAGGATGCACAGTCCATTCCGTCGACGCGAAAGCGCGTGGTAATCGAAGCCGCTGGCGCCATCGTTTTCGCTCCATGACGCTCTGACATCATACGACCCTCAAACGGTCGGGCGTCGATGCCGGTCGGAGGTTCTTAATCCACGTTCGGTAGTAGGCGACGGCTGTCATCAAGGCGATGCCGGATAGGCTGACGAGCAACTGAAAGGCGATTGAGTCGGAAACCAATTCGATGAGGAAGCACCCGACGAACGACAGGAATATTCCGACGCAAAATACTTCGAGGGAGCGCTCGCCGCAGATTATCGCGGGACGCAGGACGGGAAGCTTCAACGCCCTCGCGCTACGCGGGACCAATCTCGCGACGACCAGCGCGAGCGCAAGGAAATGCAAGATCCGATACGGTGCCAGATTCGTCTTGTCGTTCGGGAGGAACAGATCGGCGATCGGTGCCGGAATTGCCGACGAAAAACCGAAACGCGCAGCGAGTGTGACGGCGAAGCCGAACAACAGGAAGAGCGCGGCCGACCACAAGACCAAGCGGGATGCCATCAACCGCCTCAACAGGCCGGCTCCATCAAGCGAGATCCAGGCGCCGATCACGAACAGAAACTGCCAGGCAAAGGGATTGAAATACCACTCGCCATCGGGATAGCTCGCGAGATTCCAATCAAAGGTCCGGGCCGCAACATAGATTGCGAACGAAGCCGCGAGCGCCAGGCCGGGCGTCCGCACCAATAGCCAGAGCAACGGCGGGAACGTGGCCATCAGCGCGATGTAAAGAGGCAGGACGTCCAGATTGAGCGGCTTGAATTCCAGCAGCAGCCCGTGCTTCAGGAATTCGATCGGATCGGCGATCAAACGCCGGATGTTAAATTCGTCGAGCAGATAGGCGTGGCCGTAGTTCTGGGCCACGTAGCCGATCGCGACGACATAAACAACGAACAGCAGTATATGCGCGACGTATAGCTTCCAAGCCCGAGCAAGAATGCCGACCGCGGCCACGACAAAGCCATCGGCGCCCATCGTCCGCGAATAGACGAGCGCGACCGTGTAGCCGGAGATGAAGACGAACAGGTCGGCTGCGTCGCTGAACCCGTAGTTCTTCATCGTGATCCACGCGACTACGTTATTGGGAATGTGGTCGAGAAAGATCGCCCAGTTCGCCAGCCCGCGGAAAAGGTCCAACCTGAGATCTCGACCCGCTTCGTTCTTTGCAATCGCTGTGTTCATTTCATCCATAGCGTCGCGATTGCAACGTTCCCATTCGAAGATTTGATGCGGAAACGCATCTTTTCAGCCTGTGAGTTGTCGCTCACGATCGATTCCCTGCCCGCAGCGGACGGCTTTGGGGGCACTTTCAAATTCAAGTCTTCCCCTCCTCGCGCAGCCGCTTGTAAAGCGCAGCTACGGCGTCCGAGAAATCCAGCGAGACGTTCCGCGCGCAGTAATCTTCCAGAAATTGAAGTTGTTTGATCAGATCAAAGGACACCGGAGCGAGGTCGAGACCCTCATCAACGCCGGGCGGCCGGCTCGATATGATTCCGCTCATGAAACCCTGCGCCCACGCCAGGTAATCTCTTCGAACGGCAGGACTGGTTCTCACGTCGTCTTCGAACCGTCGACATGTCGTGGCACCCAGACCGACGATGGTCGCCTTCAGTCCTTCCGACCGGGCGGGGCCGCCTACGTCGGCAGAGAGGACGGCGGCCCAGGACAGCGCCACGACGCAGAGTTGACGGCCGGCGCGCGGACCAGCCGCGTTCATGCGGGCTTGCGGCTTAGTTCCGAAGCCGGCATCGCCGTTCGCTCGACGCCCGCTCGACGTCCTGCTCTCGTGGTGCGCAGAGATCATCACTTCTTGAACTTCACCTGACCGGATTTTCCTTCGGCAGTCTTGATGGTGAGCGTGATCGTCGTTCCCGACGCTATGGCGGTTTTCGCGTCGCCCTTCAGCGAATTCTCTCCTTGTGGAGCGAGCGCAACGGTTTCCCGCGCTGATCCTCCAGCGACGAGCACGGCGGCACTGTAGCCCTTGGTTGCGATCGGCGTGTGGTTCTTCGCATCGAAGACATTGATCGTGATTGAATTGCCGGAAGTCAGCAGTTCCGCGTCGACGCCGGCCACGTCGAGCATCAGGCCGCCGTTGGGACCTTTTTCGTATTCCTCGGCAGAGGCCGGAGCAGCGAACAGTAGGGTGGCGATTAACAATAGTGCGTATTTCATGGCGTGGCTCCTTCGGTCGCGGGTGATTTCGATCCGCCGTTCTCCAGATCCTCTCGTCTGAACAGCACGTAGAGGGCAGGCAGTACCAACAGGGTAAGGATGGTGGACGAGATGATTCCGCCGATCACGACGGTCGCCAAAGGCCGCTGCACTTCCGCGCCGGCGCCGGTTGCGATTGCCATCGGGACAAAGCCGAGCGAAGCCACGAGCGCGGTCATCAGCACGGGACGCAGACGGGTGAGGGAACCTTCGCTGACCGCTTCGACCAGGGGACGGCCTTCCTTTCGAAGTCTCTCGATGAAGGTGATGATGACGAGGCCGTTGAGAACCGCCACCCCTGACAGGGCGATGAAGCCGATGCCGGCACTGATCGACAGCGGAATTCCCCGTAGCAGCAGCGCCACGATGCCGCCGGTCAAGGCCAGGGGAACGCCGCTGAAGACCAGCAGCGCATCCGGCATGGAGCCCAGGCTCATGAACAAAAGCAGGAAGATCAGCAGCAGGGCGATCGGCACCACGATGGTCAGCCGCTGCGTCGCGGACACCAGTTGCTCGAATTGGCCGCCCCAGCCGATCCAGTAACCGGGCGGTAGCTTGACCTTGGCTTCGATCTGTTGCTGCGCGTCGGCTACGAACGACCCCAGATCGCGACCGCGCACGTTGGCGGTGACGACGACTCTCCGTTTGCCCTGCTCCCGGCTGATCTGGTTGGGTCCGGGCGCCAGATCAATCTGAGCCAGTTCGGAAAGCGGCACGTAGCGAATTTGGGATAGCGGTGAGTTGCCCCAGACGGCGGGGACCGCCTTCGGCTGGTTCTCCAACGGCGGCAGCGGGACAGGTAACGCCTTGAGCGCCGAGATATCGGAACGCAAATGCTCCGGAAGGCGGACGACGATATTGAACCGCCGGTCGCCCTCGAAAACCATTCCGGAATTTTTGCCGCCGACCGCGATCTCGACCAGGTTCTGGACGTCGCCGACGCTGATGCCGTAACGGGACAACGCTTGACGGTTTAGCTTTACCGTCAGTACCGGCAGCCCAGACGCTTGTTCGGTCTTGACGTCGGCCGCGCCCTGAACGTTTTGCAGGATCGCCTGGACCTGTGCTGCAGATTGAACCAGCGTATCCAGGTCGTCGCCGAATACCTTGACCCCGACGTCGCTGCGAACGCCCGATATCAGTTCATTGAACCTCTGCTGAATCGGCTGCGATATCTCATAGACGTTGCCCGGGATCTCTTCGGCCGCCTCCTGGATTTCCGAGACTACGCTCGCCTTCGGCTTCTCCGGATCCGGCCATTCCTTTCGCGGTTTCAGCATAACGTATCCGTCCGACGTGGACGGCGGCATCAGATCGGTAGCGACCTCCGCCGTACCGGTCCGCGCGAAAACTTCCTTGACCTCCGGAATTTTCATCAGCCGCTTTTCGACCATAGCCTCCATTTCCAGCGACTGAGTCAAGCTCGTTCCCGGAATTCGCACCGCTTGCAGCGCGACGTCGCCCTCGTCCAGGCTGGGAATGAATTCGCCGCCCATGCGGGAGGCGGCAATGCCGCAAACGACGACCAATAGGCCCGCAATGACCGCCACGCCCCATCTGTTCCGGATCGAGGCTGCGAGCAGCGGCGTGTAAACGTGACGGGCGCCGCGCATGAACCAGTTCTCATGCTCGGACACTTTGCCTGTCACCAATAAGGCCACCGCTGCCGGCACAAACGTTAGCGACAGGATGCTGGCGCCGGTGAGCGCCATCAGCACCGTCAATGCCATAGGCGTAAACATCTTCCCTTCGACGCCGGTAAGCGTCAGGATCGGAAGGTATACGACGCCGATGATAAGCGTTCCGAACAGGCTGGGACCGATCACTTCCCGCGATGCCGCCAGTATCGTCTCGAAACGCTCCTGGCGGTTGAGTATTCGGCCGAGCCGGCGCTGCTCCGCCGCCAGCAGGCGCAGACAATTCTCCACAATGATAACGGCGCCGTCGATGATGATGCCGAAGTCGATGGCGCCAAGGCTCATCAAATTAGCGCTGACCTTGTTCTCCACCATGCCCGTAATGGTGAACAGCATCGCCAGCGGGATGACGAACGCGGTCGCGATCGCGGCTCTGAAATTGCCGAGGATCAAGAAGAGGATGACGATGACGAGCAGTGCTCCTTCAACGAGGTTCTTTTCGACCGTCGCGACCGTCGCCTCGACGAGATGCGTCCGATCATAGACGGCCCTCGCAATCACGCCGTCCGGCAACGATCGTCCGATCTCCTTAAGTTTGGCGGCAACGCGTTGGGCCACCGTCCGGCTATTTTCGCCGATCAGGAGCATGGCGGTGCCGAGCACGACTTCCTTCCCATTAACGGTTGCTGCGCCCGTCCGCAGGTCCTTGCCTTCTCTGACGTCGGCGACATCCGCAATCCGTACAGGCACGCCGTTACGCGTACCGATAACGATTTCCTTGATTTCCTCGACATTAGCGACTTGCCCGGGCGTACGGACGAGGTACTGCTCGCCGTTGCGTTCGATGTAGCCGGCACCGACGTTTGCATTGTTGGCTGCCAGCGCCGTCATCACTTCGCGGAAACTGAGCTTGTAGGCCATCAGCTGCGCGGGATCCGGCAGCACGTGGAACTGCCGTTCGAACCCGCCGATGGTGTTGACCTCGATGACGCCGGGTACGTTTCGTAGCTGCGGCTTGATGATCCAGTCTTGGATCGTCCGCAGATCGCTCGGCGTGTATTCGCCACCGCCGGCCTTGCGTGCTTCCGGTTTTGCTTCAACGGTAAATAGGTAGATTTCCCCGAGCCCCGTGGAGATCGGACCCATGGCAGTTTCGATACTGGCGGGTAGCTGGTCCTTGACCTGCTGGATTCGCTCGTTGACCAACTGCCGAGCGAAATAGATGTCGGTACCGTCCTTGAAGATGACCGTGACCTGGCTCAAGCCGTAGCGAGACTGCGACCGGGTGCTGTCCAAATGCGGGAGTCCCCCCATCGCGGTCTCGACGGGGAACGTGATCCGCTGCTCGACTTCCAGCGGCGAATAGCCGGGCGCCCGGCTGTTGATCTGGATCTGGACGTTGGTGATGTCCGGCACCGCGTCGATCGGAAGGCGCGTGAAATTCCACGCGCCGAAGGCCGCCATCAGCAGGACGCCGATCATAACGAGCCAACGCTGGCGGATGGCGAATGAAAGGATCGCATCAATCATGGGGTTGCTCCGGACGTTTGCCGGTTTCTCGGATACGTGCAAACGACTGAACAGGCGTCGTGTAGACGACGCCGTCGCCCTTGCGTCCCGTCCACGCGGCTGATGCGATGCGCCCACAGATGTCATCGGCGAGTTCGGACCGGCAGACCAATCTCAGCTCCAGGTATTGATGGTAGGAAAGATCCGTCTCCGTCGACATGTAACCGCCGCCCTGTCCGCGCCCTCTCCCCTGTCCCCGCACTTCGTCAAAGGTGAAGCCGGGGAAGTCAGGAAGGTCGTGCAGCGCGCGGACGACGTGACCTTCCATGTGGGGCCTGATCAGAGCGGTGATCAAAGTCTTGCTGCCATCAGTGCTCATCGCTGCCCGCTCCTTTTGCCATCTCGGCCTTCACGATGAAGCTGTTCTGCGCAGCGTAGACGTCGCCTTCGAGAACGCCGAAAATGATTTCGACCAGATGAGGGTCTCGCTCGCCGATCTCCACGTCGCGGGCGTCGAATTTTTCGCCGTTTCGGACGAACACGACCGTCCGGTTTTCGACCGTCTGCAGCGCCGAGGACTTGACGGCCACCCCGACCTTCTTTGCCGACAGGGTCAGCCGGCCCGTGATGAACAACCCGGGACGAAGCCGTTGTTCGGAGTTCGTCACAATGGCTCTGGCAATCGCGCTCTGGGTGTCACTGCTGCCGACCGGCGACAGATACGAAACCTTGGCCTCGATGGCCGTTCCGCCATCGGCCGGATCGATGAAGACCTGGTCACCGATGCTGACGCGCTTCAAGTCGCGGCGGTACACCGAGAAGTCCACCCACACCGTCGACAAGTCGGCGATCACGAAGGCGGGCTTCTGCTCGGAGACGTATTCCCCCAAAGTCGTCTGACGATCAATGACGGTGCCAGCGAGCGCCGCCTTCAATTCATACTGCGTCAGGCTCTGGTTGCTTTCGATAAGCGCCAGGACATCGCCCTTCTGAACAACGTCTCCGATGCGCTTGCGCACGTCCCGCACGATCCCGGGAAAGCGCGGCGTCACCTGGACTAGCGATTCCTGATTGGGCTGGACGATGCCATTCAACAAGAGGCTGTCCCGCAGCACGCCGGGCGAAGCTTTTGCCAGCTCGATCCCGGCCGCCTGGATCTTGGCATCGCTCAACGCGACGCTGTCCGCATGTTCTTCCTTCTCGGCCTTCTCGGTAGGTGTCGTCTTCGATGTCGCTGGAAGCAACATCCGGTATCCGCCGTAGGCAAGGGCGGCCGCGACCAGAATGAATACGGAATATCGGACAATTGCCTTCATTATCTTGAACTCTCGCGGGTTAGCGTAAACGGGTTGCCGGCGAGCCCTTCGATCGTCGCAATGGCGATATGAAAGTTCTGCAGCGCCTCCTGCTCGCGCAGGAGCGCCTGCACTAGCGAGCCCCGGATATCGAGCAGTTCAAGCAGGGTAAAACGACCCTGCGAATAACCGCTGAAGATCGTTTCCGACGCGCTGCGGGCATTGGGAATGACCGATGAACGCAGCAGGTTCATCTCGGCCAGGGCCCCGGTGAGAGTGTCGTAGGCGCGGCCCACGATGCTGATCAGGACAAGCTTGTTGATGGCGCGCTCTGCATCGGTTTTTGCCAGCGTCTCCTGGGCTGCGATGATGTTGCCCGTGTTCTGGTCAAACACCGGGATTGGAATCGAGACGCCGAGCCGGACCGCGTTGTCGTTGGTATCTTGGAAATGCCGCCAGCCTGCAGAAATGCGCGGATCGGGAATCGCCTTCAGCCGCGCGATCAGGAGCTCGGCATTGCGTTGGGCCGTGACCGCAGTCCACCGCAGCAACTGCGGATTAGCTTCAATGGCCTGGATGATGGTCTGGAATGGCGGTGGCTGGCCGATAGTCGCGAGCCGTCCGACTGCTTTGCCGAACCGCGGGCTGCTGTCGCCCAAGAGTATCGCCAGATCGCGACGGGCCAGGGCTAACTGCGTTTTGGTGCGCTCGCGTTCGACGCGGAACAGATCGGCGGCAACCTGGGCCCGCAAGGTCTCCGCCGGAGACGACGCGCCTTCCTGGACGCGCTTCTGAAGGAGCGGAATGAGCGGATCGAAGCTTGCGATCTGCTCATCGAATATTTCGATGCGGCGTTGTAGGCTGATGATCGTGATGAACGCGATCGCGGTCTCGGAGAGCACTTCAAGCCGAGTTGCCCGGCGCTGCCAAACGGCAGTGCCGATGCCCGCCTCGCCCGCCGCGATCCGCGCTTCGCGCTTGCCCCCCAATTCGACGAGCTGGCTGAGTTGCAGGTTGGTTTCTGCCGACCGCAAGCCTTTATAGGGCCCCGATCCCAACGCGTTGTCGAGTTCGAACGAAACGTCCGGATTAGGGAGCGCGCCGGCCTGGATCCGCAGCCCGCCGGCGATGCCGATATCCCGCTCGGCCGCCGTCAGGCGCGGGTTCGCAGCCAATGCCCGCTGCAGTGCCTGCGGCAAGGAAATAGCTGGCAAAGAACGTTCGGCAGCTCGAGCTGGAAATGTAAGTAAAACCAATGCGCACGTCAGGCGCAGGGCATCTCGGACCAAAACCATACAAAAGACCTGAAAAGCACGAAGACGACGCGGCTAGACCGCGCGGCGGCGATGTTCAGGCCAGATGTTTGGGGGGCGGCGTATCAAGCCGAGGGTGGTCTTCGAACTGGAGCTTAGGCGGAGCGAAGTACAGCGTCACAGGGCGCGTGGAGGGCCCGGCATCCGTGACGAGCGCCGGCATCATGACCGGAGCACAAACGTAGCAATGCCCCGCAAGCACGGGCGATTTTTTGCCGCCCTCATCCGGGCCGTCGTCGGGCATATTGCCAGAATCAGATGAAATGGCGGCTGCGACAGCTTCGTCCGTGCAGGAAATCGTGTGTACCAGACCGACGAAAAGGTAGGAAAAGGCAAGGAATATCAGCAACGTCCGGCGAAGCCCCGGTGCTTGCATTCTCGGCAGTTTCTGACCGAACCGACGTCCCATGTCGTCGGGATAACAAATTTCGTTTGCGAACACTATTACAATGTTGGCAGTCCGTTTGGGAACTTCAACCTTGCTGGTCAAAAATGATGCCTGACCCATTTGCCAGCGTCACCGCGAACGCGGCCTCCCATCCGACCTTGGACAGCCATGCTCGAAAAGGGTGTGTTTGCACGTCTTGTCCCGCGACGAAGAAGCCTCGGTATTCAACCGGCGAGTTCGTCCAACAGAAGAATCAGCAGAAAACCCACGAAGAAAAGACTGGTGACCCACGGCTTTTCCGGCGCCGAATGAGCTTCCACCAGAAGCTCTTCGGTGACGAGATATAGCAGCGCTATCAGACCGAACGAAAAGAATGCCGCGACCCAGAAATTAGGCAGATGGCTGACGGGAATGCCGACAGCCGCCCCGATCGGCAATAGCACCGCGAGACCAGAGACCACGGCAAGAACCTTCATAGGTTGCCGGATGGCTTCCGACAATTCGCCGGTGAGCGACAGCCCCAGAAAAAGCACTTCGATCGTGAGCGCAACCGTAAGGAGGAAACCCTGCTTGGCGCCGGCGGCGAATCCGATGCCGAGGACCAATCCGTCAATGAAGATGTCCACCGCGACCATGATCACCAGGCCAAGGGTGCCTTTGGCCTTTTCGCCCAGACGTTTGATCAGGAGCATGAGAAGGATGCCCGCGGCTCCTCCAAGGACGACCGCCCAAACCGATTGGCGATGTTTTATGTCCGGGAGGAGTTCCCCGGCCGCGGCGGCGAACACGACGCCCGCCGCAAAATGCTGAATGGCCGCGGCGATCACCGGCGTCGGTCGCCGCCAGAGTGCGACGGCAGCTCCCAGCACGACGGCGACACTCGGGATCAAAGTGTAGAGCCAGCCGGCCATCATTACCCTCGGCCGGCTAGGGCCTGCGGCGCGGATTCGCGCGCGAGCGGGCCGACTGACTGGCAAAGCAACCTTAGCGACCGTGGCGCGTTTCTCATTTCCAAACCCACAGGAGATTGCCGATGCCGGACACTTCGCAAATCAAAGAGCACATGGACGTGATTTCATCCGACAAAAAGACCGTCGGCAAGGTCGATCATCTAGACGGAACCGACAAGATCAAGCTGACCAAGCAAAGCTCGCCGGATGGTGACCATCACCACTTCATACCGGTCGCCTGGATCGACCACGTCGACCAGCACGTTCACCTGACAAAATCCGGCGCGGATATCACGGCGCACTGGGAACACGAAGGCCGAAAGTAACGTCAACGGCGAGTCTACACCCCGGCTGGCGCCCGCCGGTCGGGCACACCCTTCCACACTATCAGCGACTTGGCGTCTGTGGCGTCGGGCCGCCACGACCGCTGCGGTCCTCTTCTTTCCGGCGGAAGCGCGATTCCGGAGAAGATGTTTTACCAGCGCCACCGACGCCACAGATCAGAACGAAGAGAATCAGCGCGCGGAACGAACCATGCCCAACGTCATGGCAATCTCCATACCATTCACCATGGGGTCACCGTGCTATGCTGAAGCAGCAAGAGGTTACGACTACCGACACGAGGCATCACACAGGTGACCCGCCCGTGGTAGGGTAAAAGCATGTTGCAGAGCCCCAAGTCTCATCTCTGGCCCGGCGTTCCAATGGCGCTGGCGTCCGCGGTACTTTTCGGGGCCTCGGCGCCGCTTGCCAAACTCTTCTTGGGTTCAGTTCCGCCGCAGATGCTGGCGGGATTGCTGTATCTTGGTGCCGGCGCAGGACTGGCCGTTGTCCATTCTGGTCGGAACGCTATTGGCATTCCTGCAGCAGAGGCAGCGTTGCGCTACAAGGACCTGCCTTGGCTGACCGCTGTCGTGATTTTCGGCGGATGCCTGGCCCCGTTGCTGCTCATGTTGGGCCTGCAGCAGACCTCCGCTTCGTCTGGCTCCTTGCTTCTCAACCTCGAAGGTCTGGCCACCATGGGCATCGCATGGTTGATCTTCAAAGAAAATGTGGACGGCCGCTTATTGCTCGGAGCATTTGCGATCGTCATTGGCGCGATGGTCCTGTCGTGGGATGGAAATAGCATCAAGTTCGATGCCGGCGGCGGAATGATCGCGGGCGCCTGCTTGGCGTGGGGCCTCGACAACAATCTCACACGAAAACTTTCCTCCGCAGACCCGGTTGTAACGACCTTGATAAAGGGGTTGGTGGCAGGAACAGTAAACGTTGGTTTGGCTCTCGCGGTGGGCTCCTCACTTCCGTCTATTTCCGTTATTGGCGCTGCGGCTTTGGTTGGGTTTCTGGGCGTCGGCGTGAGCCTGATTTTATTCGTGCTTGCGCTACGGCATTTGGGCACTGCGCGGACTGGGGCTTATTTTTCGTTGGCCCCCTTTATCGGAGCGGTTGTCGCGATCCTGCTGCTCGGTGAACCGCTTACGGGCCAATTGGCGCTCGCCGGATTGTTAATGGGCTGCGGTCTTTGGCTGCATCTCACCGAGCGACATGAGCATGACCACCAGCACGAATTTCTCGAGCATGACCACAGCCACGTGCACGACGAACATCACCAGCATTCACATGCTGAAGCGGCGGGAGCGGAGCCGCATTCACACCAGCATCGCCATGAGCCAATTCGCCATAAGCATCCGCACTACCCGATTTGCATCATCGACATCCGCATAGTTGAGTAATAGGTTTCACGCATTTCGCCTTGTGTAACAGCGACCGACGCGGTTTATCAAACTTTCCGGCTTGGCGAACAGATATGGATGGTCTTCCACCGCGCGAGCGAGACCAATGACTGAAATTCGATAGTGTGAGGCCCGCTGCGCAAGCCGGCCGTACACCATGAAGACGAGCTGGAAGCCGGTTCGTTCTTTCAGCTCTTCGGCCGTGGCGTGCCTGCGGCGCAATGCTGCCGAATCCGGAGGACGGCGAAATCGTCGAAATCCCTCCATCAAAGCTTGAAAGCCGGAACGTATCACTTGCAAGCTCCAGACTAGGTCGGACGTGAATGTTCGATTGCGGCTCATAAAACTATAAAACTAGGATTATAGTTGTAATCTTTTTGAGATTGCGGTATGTGGGACCATGAACCGCAAGCTCGCTGCGCGCTGCCTCGCCGAATTGGGCAATTTGACTCGCCTGGACATTTATCGGCTACTCGTTCGGGCCGGACCGTCGGGCCTCAATATCACCGACATCCAAACCCGCCTCGATGTGCCGGCCTCGACGCTCGCCTTTCATCTACGCGGGCTGGTTGGCGCGGGCCTCGTTGCGCAGGAGAAAACCGGACGCGCGGTGACCTGCCGAGCGCAATACCATCAGATAGATGCAGTCATCGAGTTCTTGCGCGAGCACTGCTGCGAAGGCTTTGAGAGCGATTTGCCGGCGGCGGTGACGCGCCGAGCGAGTTGACACTTGCGAACGGTGGACCCGCGATCTTCGGCTCTCCACTATGGCTGGATCATACTGGGTGCGGGCACCTTTGGCTCCTTCATGACATTGCCCGGCCAGACGGCGGGCGTTTCGGTTTTCTTTGATCCCATCACTGCCGATCTTGGCATTTCGCGTACCTCCGCCTCGATCGCTTATGCCGTTGGAACGCTCGCGGGGATATTGCCGGCTCCAGTGATCGGCCGCTGGATCGACCGGCGTGGGCCGCGCCTCACGGCAACCATCATCGCCGGTGGCCTTGCCTTGGCCTGTGTATTCATGGCGACGGTTCAATCTGCAACGACGCTGTTGATCGGCTTCGGGCTGTTGCGTGGCGCTGCGATCGGCGGCCTTAGCCTCGTCAGCCAGCAGGTCGTCAATCTGTGGTTTGTGCGTCGACGCGGGATCGCCGCTGCGGCGGCCAGTCTGGGACTGGCGGCCGGTTCCCTGACCTTCCCGAAACTGATCGATACTCTCATCGCGCTCTGCGGCTGGCGAGGCGCCTATCTCGCTCTTGCCGGGCTCGTCGCACTCACCATTCTGCCGGTCGCCGCCGCGCTATTTCGTGATCGGCCAGAAAAGTTCGGACTCAGCACGGACGCTGGGCTGCCGCCTGCCACAGAAGAACCACGGGAGGAGCCATCGTTTACGCGGGGGCAGGCGCTCCGTACCGGCGTGTTCTGGCTGCTGTGCGCGGCCGGCTTTCTGACCAACGCCATCGGCACCGCGTTCCTGCTCAATCACTTCTCGATCATGCGGACCGCCGGAATCGCCCACAACGACGCGTTGCTACTGCTGTCGCTTCTTGCCGGCTTTCAAGCTGTTGCGACGCTCGGCACCGGATTTCTGGTGGATCGCCATGAACCGCGGCAACTAGTCCCCCTTGCGATGTTCTTACTTGCGCTGGCGTCAGCTCTCCCGGCGTTTGGCAGCGGAATCGCCGTCAGCGTACTGTACACGTTGAGTCTGGGCGGCGCTTACGGCTCACAGCAAGCTATCAGCGCCGCCGGCTACGCGCAGTATTTCGGCCGCGACCATCTTGGCGCAATCAGGGGGTCGTCGTTCGTCTTCGGCATTGCTGGCGCGGCGTTCGGCCCACTGCCTTTCGCGGCAAGCATCGATTGGACGGGAAGTTATGCGGCCGTCCTGATCGGGTGCAGTGCACTTTGCATTTTATGCGGCGCCGGAGCATTTGCCGTCAAACGACCATCCTCGTCGGTTGAGTCGGCAATGAATTGCAAGGCGCGAGTAACGCCATGACAGGCGGAGAAACGACCATCGTTGCGGGCATTGAAATCCCTTCGACCGACCCTGTCTTTCTAGCGGTGATTTTCGGAGTGCATATTCCTTTGGGATTGGCCTGCCTCGCCATTGGGGCAATCGCGATCTTGAGCGCGAAGCGGCGCGGACGTCATTCGAAGTTCGGAACGATTTATTTCTGGTGTCTGCTGGCGCTCTTCATCTCCGCCAGCTGCCTGTCGTTTATGCGCTGGGCCGAAAACTACCACTTGTTCATTCTCGGAGCGATGTCGTTCGCTTGCGCCTGGATTGGGCGCACGTGGCTCCGACGGCGCTGGTCGTACTGGGTAAGGGTCCACATCGCAGGGATGGGGCTATCGTACGTTCTGATGCTGGTCGCCTTTTATGTGGACAATGGAAAGCAGCTTCCACTCTGGAAGGACTTGCTCATTTCACGTACTGGCTGATCCCAATAGCTGTGGGGGTGCCGCTCATCTTTCGTTCGCTTCTATGGCCGCTGTTGGCGCAAGCGCGCGGCAGAGTTTCCAGTTGATGCGGCAAGAGCGACGGCGCAACAGTTGATGCGCTGCATATCCTACTGGCGCGCCAGACACCGTACATCTGCTCTAGCTTTGCCGACCGGCATCCAGAACATCGAGCACCGGGCAGTCAGGAGTGGCACCGTTAGAGCATTGCGCGACTGTTTCCGCCAGGATGGTTTCAAGCTTGGCGAGGTCGGAGAGTTTCTTGCGAACGTTCGCCAGATGCGCGGTCGCGATTTTGTGCACGTCCGCACACGGAGCGCGCTCCGGCCCTCCCAAGGCGAGCAGGGCGCGAATCTCCTCAAGAGTGAACCCGAGGTCGCGGGAACGCCGGATGAAAGCCAATATGCGTTTTTCGGCCGGTCCATAGACCCGTCGACCGCTCGCCGTTCGGGGCGGCGTCGGCAGCATTTTAATCCGCTCATAATAGCGGATGGTTTCGATGTTCACACCGCTGAGCTTGGATAGCTCACCGATCGAGATGTTCTCGGCTCCCGAAGACGTGATGGTCCGCATGAAATAGTCCTTGATCCTGTAGTCGCTACAGGATGCAGGGTTTTAATCCATGACCGTCGATCAGTCTGATCACATTGCCGGCAACCGGCGGAAGCAAAGTTTGATGGCGGCAGGCGGCCTGCTAGGGGCGCTCGCGGCATCGTCCTGTTGCATCTTGCCCCTCGTTCTGTTCGGACTCGGGGTCAGCGGAGCATGGATCGGTAATTTTACACGGCTTGCTCCCTACCAGCCGTACTTCATTGCCGCCACGCTCGGGTTCCTCGGGTACGGCTATTGGCTGGTTTATCGATCCTCAACGCGCGCCTGTGCCGATGGCGAGGCGTGCGCACGCACCCTGCCGAACCGCATCGTCAAGACAAGCCTCATCCTCGCAACGATCCTCACCGTCGCCGCGCTTGGCCTAGATTTCGTCGCACCTTTCTTCCTCAACTGACTGGAGAACTCGCCATGAAGAAGCTTCTTGCCTGCGCCGCTTTTGCCATCGGCATCATCGCTTCGCCAGCAGCGATGGCCGCGGACAAAACGATCACCTTGGCCGTGAGCAACATGGACTGCGCAGCGTGCCCTTCCATCGTTAAGGGAAGCCTGGAAGCCGTTCCCGGCGTTACCAAGGTTGCGGTGTCCTACAAGAACAAGACGGCAACGGTGAACTATGACGATGCCAAAGCAGACGTGAACCAACTGACATCGGCCACCACGAAGGCCGGCTATCCCTCCGCTCCCAGGAGCTGATCCGATGCTTCTTCAATCGACCATCACCTGTCCGCACTGCGCCACCTCGAAACCGGAGACCATGCCGACCGATGCCTGTCAGTTCTTCTATGAATGCACCGGCTGCGGCACAAAGCTAAAGCCTAAGGCGGGCGATTGCTGCGTGTTCTGTTCCTACGGCTCGGTGCCGTGTCCACCGATTCAGGCCCAGCGCGCAGGCGAGCCTGGCGCTGCCTCGTGCTGTGCCTAGTCGGCGATGAGCACCCCGACGACGAACGCCTCGCGCGACTGGCTCGGCAGCAAACGTACGAATTTGCTTGCGTGGTGGATTCCGCTTGCCGCAATCTTTGCCGGTCTGTTCGTTCCGGTATCGCTGCGAACTGCCGCCTGGGTCAGGGCCGTCGGTCGAGAGCCGTAGATGCATTTTCGGCGCTGACGCCGCTCTTCACGAAACCGTGAGCTTGTAACCAGACTCGTCTGCCTTGCGAACTAGACAGTTATTGGCGACGGATGTCTGAACAACGGGAGAATTATGTATGGATGACGCCCACTATCCGCCCCTGCGTGCCGTGCTTGCTTCGGCATTGATCAGCGCAACATTAACCCTGCCGGTAAGCGGCGCGCAGGCCCAGATGTCCGACATGAAGAAGATGCCGGGGATGAACGACTCCAAGATGAACGACACGAAGAAGACAAAAACTGCGGATGCAACCGGCACGATCACGGCCCTGAATGCAGCGAACCACAAGATCACATTCGATCATGGTCCGATCCCCGCCATCGACTGGCCGGCAATGAAGATGGAATTCGCGGTCGCTCCTTCAGTTGATCTTGCGAAGCTGAAGACGGGTGACAAGGTCAAATTCACCCTGAGCGGATCCGGCAACACCTACACCGTACAATCGATCAGTCCAGCGCCCTAGTCCAGGGCGCGGACTCATTAGCACGCAGCCAAATGCGAATTGACGCGGGCTTGATGAAGGCAAGATAGTTGGCCGCGACCTTGTCCTATCGGGTCGCAGCGCCCCAACATTGCTTGATCTGTTGAGGACGTTCGATCAAGTCGCACGCGGCTCGTTCGGTAGGAGGAGTCTAATTGGCAGCCCACTCAACGTCCGTGAGTTCACACCGCGTGATTCAAGGCTCCGGTTACCCGCTAACCGGACATGCTGCGGACATACCAAATCGACGCGAATGACCCCGAAGCGGACGTCCTCTTAACTACCATGTGCGCGGAACGACAGTCTTCGTGTCACCTCGATAAGCGTGGGATTTGTTGGCTTTGACTCGTGGCGCGTAGACATCGACACCCTGCGCGTAGATATCGCCTCCGCTGCTGATTTGGCGCGTCGTGGGGGCAATACCGGATTTAGGGCCGCCCACATACTGCTGAGCCATGCTGGACATGGTCAGGAATGGCGTGATGAGTGCAACAGCAATGATGTATCTGACGGTCATGATTTTCCTCCGGCATTCATTCAAAAGTGCCACTGGCAGGTTACGCTCTTGTTGCATTGGTCTTCATCAAAGAGGCGTAAGACTGCCTCGTTTTTAGGCTTCAGCGAAATTTCTTTCCCGCTACGCAAGCGCGAGCCGCGTCGCCCCTTCCAAGAAAACTGATTTGAAATCAGCTCTTTAGCTGACCGTCTCGGCTGGTGGCACGCGATTTGCGACGCGTGGCGCAGGATTGATCCGACACTGCCGAGGAAAAGCACATGCGAGCGTGCCTGATTGCTGCCGTAATATCGATGGCGCTAACCGCGACATCGGCTTCCGCGACCGTAATTATCAGCGACGACGTCGGCGGTAAGATGAAGGACTACACGACGCACTTCCAACAGGTGCGCAACTCCGGTGAACCCGTCGTCATTTCCGGCACATGCGTTTCGGCCTGCACGATGGTGCTCGGACTCGTCCCGAGCGACCGAATCTGCGCCACCCCTAATGCGGTGTTTGGTTTCCATGCCGCGTGGACGTTCGATAGCTCCGGCAAACGCGTCGTCAGCGCGTCCGGGACGCAAGATCTAATGAATACCTACCCGGCTCCTGTGCGCGCGTGGATCGCACGGCAGGGCGGGTTGACCCCAAAAATGATGTACCTGCGAGGCCGTGATCTCGCCGCCATTGTTGCGCCCTGCAATACCTCACGCGCGGCATCTGTTTCACGCTCGAAGCGCTTCGGTGGCGTTCGTCAAGTTGACGATCCAAATGCGCCGCGCGCCAGTTTTGACACGCGCTGAGTACACTGTCCCCTCCGGCTGCGGATGTAATCCTGATCCGCAGCCGGGGTTCAATTCTGGGCCGGGTCAATAGATGGCGCCCGACGACCCGCGTGCGTTTTTTGGCCGGCGCACATTCTAGTATTACCTGCCCCCAGTGTGCGTCATCAGCGACCTTTCGGGCCGCCCTGATAATGCGGTGCCGATCCAGCGGCGTTCGGATTCGCCGCGGGCCGCAGACGTGGTCCTGTCGGGTCGTACGCGTAAATATCGCTTGGCGACCCAACGGTTCTGGATTGCGTGCTCTGCCTGGCCTCATTCGGCCAATAGCTCTTGCTCGTGATCGTCTCGCCCGCGGAGGCCGTCGCAGATATCGCCACCAACGGCAGCAAGAGAGAAATCGTGCGAAGATATTTGATTGACATGGTCCGGCTCCATTATTGTTCGAAACGCCTTGTGCGCTTCTAATGAGGAGTTCGGGGTGGATCGTCCGCCGGTTACAAGCTCACGCTGACGTGAAAGCAAGCCATCGTCGTCGTAACAAGCCGTCGCCTCAATATCGCAGATGCGAAGGTGCAAGGCACAATCGTGCCCACCTGATCCACCGTTCACCAGCGCAGCAGCCGCGGTCCCAATGCTGCACCCGCCAGAGTACACAGCACGATCGTTCCGCCGTACCAGACGGAAATAAACGGCAGCGAATCGTCAGTGCAGTGGAGCGCATAACCAATCGCGCTCACGCCTCCCGCGATCAGGCCAGCGAAGGCACCTGCCCGCACCAAGTTGGTAGGTGCACCCTTCCTGACGGCCCAAATTGAAACCGCGAAGGGAACGATCGCAATGATGGGAATGGAGAGAAGGCATTCCAGCCACTCATCCCCCACGATCATCCTGCCCCAATGCGAGCGGGGCGCGGAACCGAGGCTGATGGCCGCAAGACCCAAGACGACGAGAAACGGCACCGCAACGAGCAAGGGCGATGCCTTTCGCTCTCCGCCGGGACGGGCCAGCCTCGTCAGATAAATCAGCGCGAGAGCGACGATCCCGAAGGCGAAAGCGAGTTTGACGGCGAGAAAAATCAGCGCGCGGGTTGTTGCCAAGTCGGGGCGAACCCCCAGGCCGAGCAACGCGATGCCCAGCGCCACGACTATCCCCGCCGCAAGCGCCACGAAAAGCGTGCGAGCGACCGAGTGGCGATCGACCGGCTCTGGATTTGTACTCAGGAGGGCAACCAGATCGTCTGTTTTCATGTCCGTGTTTCCCTCGCAATCAACGCAGCCAGCGCTTTGAGCCCGCTATGAATGTTCACCTTCACGCCGGATTCAGAAATACCGCACCGATCCGCGGCTTCGGCTATGCTCAGTCCATCCAGTTTGACGGCCTCGATCGAACATCGCATTTTCTCCGGTAGCCGCTGCATTAGCCGTTTCAGGTCGTGCGAACTCTCGGCGTCGACATTGTCGTCATGCGCCATGATCATATCTGCTTCATCGATAGGCACATCGGCCGACGAGGCGCGGGTTCGACGCAAGAAATCGATCAGCTTATAGCGCGCGATGGCGTGTACCCACGGGGTGAGCGGCTCGACGGGATCGTAGGTATGTCGCTTGAGGTGAATCGCCAAGACCGCCTCCTGAACCAGATCTTCAGTCTCTACCGCACCCCTCCCCATCCTGGCGAGCTTGCCCTTATAATAGGCACGCAGACGACGGCTCAAGCCGTCGAGCAGTGAGCGGTACGAAGCCGCGTCGCCGTCCAGACTGGCGAGCATCAGGGCCTTAAGTTCGACCTCCTGGGTCGTCATGCTCGCCTATCTTGATGAGTTCGCAGGTTGGGCCGGTTTGGTTACAGGCGATGGTGGTCTTTTAGGATGTCGGATCACTTGACGGTGACCTGTCCAATCATTCCGTATTCGCGATGATCGGGGATCAGGCAGGAATATTCGAACGTGCCCGCCTTGATGAATTTCCAGATGATCTCAGCGGACTTTTTCGGGGCGAGGCGCACGCCGTTCGGGTCGTCGTGCTCCATGCGCGGGTTCTTCTTCATCGCTTCTGCGTGCTTCAGGTTTTCTTCCTTGGTCGCGAGCAGAAATTCATGGTCCTCGAAGCCAACATTGCGGATGACAAACCTGATCTGTTCGCCGCGCTTAACCTCTATGCGTGACGGCGTGAACGCCATCTCGCTCATCTCGACCTCGATCATCCGCGAGGGTCTTTTCGGATTGCCGGGTTCGCCGGCAGCGTAGGATTCGTGGGCGTGCTGTTCGTGACCGAGTGCTGGCGCCGAGGCGGTTGCCAGGGTGACGAGCGTGATGCCGATCATGGTGATTTTCGTCATTGGAATTTCCTTTGGGTTTCTTTTTGGGGCCTCAGGGCTGCTCTACATCGGTGGCAAGGATCAAAAAAATGGCCCCCCTCATTCTGCCGCCTGGCTACGATTGAAGACGCTTGTCTTCTCCCGATCCTTGCTGCTCCCTTCTGCTGAAACGGCGGTGTTCGGTTCGCGCGGCAACCCAAAGCCCTTGATCAGCGCATAGACGGCCGGAATCACGACGAGTGTCAGAATGGTCGACGAAATCATGCCGCCGATCATCGGCACAGCGATGCGTTGCATGACTTCGGAACCGGTGCCCGTGCTCCACATGATCGGGATGAGGCCGGCCATGATGGCGACGACGGTCATCATCTTGGGCCTTACCCGCTCGACCGCACCCAGCATGATGGCTTCGTTAAGGTCTGCTCGCGTGAACGGCTTGCCTTCCGCCGCCCTTTCGGCATGAAGTTCCTTCATCGCCTGGTCGAGATAGATCAGCATGATGACGCCGGTCTCCGCCGCGACACCGGCCAAGGCGATGAAGCCCACGGCCACTGCGACGGACATGTTGAAACCAAGCCACCACATCAGCCAGAGACCGCCGACGAGCGCGAACGGCAGCGAGAGCATCACGATCAGCGTCTCGGTCAACCTGCGGAAATTGAGATAGAGCAGCAGGAAGATGATCAGCAACGTGACGGGCACCACGATCTTCAGCCGAGCGGTGGCGCGCTCCAGATATTCGAACTGGCCGCTCCAGACCACGTAATTTCCTGGCGGAAACTGCACGCTTGCGGCGACGGCCGCCTTGGCGTCGGCCACGTAGCCGCCGAGATCGCGATCGCGGATATCGACGAAAATGTAAACCGCCAGTTGACCGTTCTCGGTCCGGATCGTGGTCGGGCCCCGTGTCAGCTTGATCGCGGCGACCTCACCGAGCGGCACCGTTCCGCCGCCGGGCATTGCCACCAGAACATCCCGTGCGATCGATTGGGGATCGCTGCGCAGGTCGCGGGGATAACGCAGATTGACGCCATAGCGCTCGCGACCTTCGACAGTCGTGGTAATCGTCTCGCCGCCGAGGGCGGACGAAACGGTGTCCTGGACATCGCTGACCATCAGGCCGTAGCGTGCGAGCGCCTCTCGGTCGGGAACGACGTCCAGATAGTAGCCGCCAATCACCCGTTCGGCATAAGCACTCGATGTGCCTGGAACGGCCTTGACGACGGTTTCGATTTGCCGGGCCAGCTTCTCCATTTCAGTCAGGTCCTTGCCTATGACCTTGATGCCGACCGGGGTCCGAATGCCGGTTGCGAGCATGTCGGTGCGGGCCTTGATCGGCATGGTCCAGGCGTTGGAGACGCCGGGAAACTGCAAAGCCTTGTCGAGTTCGACAATCAGGCCGTCGACGGTCAGGCCCGGACGCCACTCCGCTTTGGGCTTGAGATTGATAACCGTCTCAAACATCTCGGTCGGCGCGGGATCGGTCGCGGTCTCGGCGCGTCCGGCCTTGCCGTACACCGAGGCGACCTCGGGAACTGTTTTGATGAGCTTGTCCTGCGTCTGCAAAATCTCGGCCGCCTTGGTCACCGACAGGCCCGGCAACGTCGTCGGCATGTACATCAGCGTGCCTTCGTTCAGGCTCGGCATGAACTCGGTGCCGAGCTGGCGCGCCGGCCAGAGGCTTACCGCCAAGGCGACGATTGCGAGAAAGATCGTCAGCGTCTTGGCCTTCAACACGCCCTGGATCAGCGGCCGGTACACCCAGATCAGAAACCGATTGATCGGGTTCTTGTGCTCCGGAACGATCTTGCCGCGAATGAATAGCACCATAAGCGCCGGAACCAGCGTAACCGACAGAATCGCCGCCGCAGCCATCGAGAACGTCTTGGTATAAGCCAGGGGGCTGAATAGTCGGCCCTCCTGCGATTCCATGGTGAAGATCGGCAGGAACGATACCGTGATAATCAGCAAGCTGAAGAAGAGCGCCGGTCCGACCTCGCTTGCCGCTTCGATGAGAACTTCCAGACGCGGCTTGTCGGGCGGCGCACGTTCGAGATGCTTGTGAGCGTTCTCGATCATAACGATAGCGCCGTCAATCATGGCGCCGATCGCAATCGCGATGCCGCCGAGGCTCATGATGTTCGAGCCGATGCCGAGCACCTTCATGGCCGCGAAAGCCATCAGGATACCGACCGGCAGCATGATGATGGCGACCAGCGCACTGCGTACGTGCAACAGGAACACGATGCAGACCAGCGCCACGACGATGCTTTCTTCCGTCAGCGTCCGCTTCAATGTCTCGATCGCGTTGTGAATCAGAGTAGAGCGGTCATAGACCGGAACAATCTCGACGCCCTTAGGCAGCGCGGATGCCATGTCGGCCAGACGCGCCTTCACATTGTCGATCACATCCAGCGCGTTCTGGCCGAAACGTTGCAGCGCGATCCCGCTGGCGACTTCGCCTTCGCCGTTAAGTTCGGTGATGCCTCGCCGCTCGTCGGGGCCGAGCTCGATCCGCGCGACATCCTTCAGCAAGACCGGCGTGCCTTTCTCGGTCTTCAGCACAACATTCGAGAGATCGGAGATGCTTTTGATGTATCCCCTGCCTCGCACGACAAATTCGAATTCCGAGAGTTCAACGGTTCGGCCGCCCACATCCATGTTGCTGCCGCGAACCGCATCGCGGACTTTCGCAACCGGAATATTCAACGACCGCAGGCGGTTCGGATCGACGATGATGTTGTATTGCCTGACGAAGCCACCAACGCTTGCCACTTCGGCGACGCCCTCGGCCTTGGCGATGCCGTAGCGGATGGTCCAATCCTGCAGGGACCGGAGGTCGGCCAGGTTCTTGTCCTTGGACTGCAGCGCATATTGATAGACCCAGCCAACGCCGGTCGCGTCAGGTCCCAGGGTGGGCGTCACGCCATTGGGCAATTTGCGCGCAGCCGCGCTAAGATATTCGAGAACGCGTGAGCGCGCCCAATAGATATCCGTGCCGTCCTCGAAGATGATGTAAACGAACGAGACGCCAAAAAAGGAAAAGCCACGGACAACCTTTGATTTTGGGACCGTCAGCATCGCCGTTGTCAGCGGATAAGTGACCTGATCCTCGATGACTTGCGGGGCCTGTCCCTTGTAGTCGGTGTAGACGATCACCTGGGTGTCGGAAAGGTCGGGAATCGCGTCCAGTGCTGAGTGTTGCAGCGCATAAATTCCGGAGGCCACGGCGAAGACCGCGCCGATTAGAACCAGCATCAGATTGCGGGCCGACCAATCTATGAGTCGCGCAATCATTGCGACTTCTCTCCCTTGTCCAGGCCACTGAGCGCGGCCTTGAGATTGCTTTCGGCATCGATCAGGAAATTCGCGGAGACGACCACCTTGTCGTTTTCGGCGAGACCTTCCTTGATTTCGACGCGGCCACCGCCTCGCCGTCCGAGCTTGACTTCGCGCGGCTCGAACCGGCCGTCGCCCTTGTCGACAAGCACAATTTGCCGCTCGCCACTATCGATGACTGCGCTGCTGGACACAGTCAGCACGGGCGTCTCGGCTCCTGTTGCGATCTCCACATCCGCATACATGTCCGGACGCAGCACCTGGTCCGGATTGGGCAATTCTATTCTGATCCGCGCGGTCCGCGTCTCCGCCATCAAGTGCGGATAGATCAGCGTGACGTTCCCGGTGAAAAGCCGGTTTGGATAGGCGCGTAGGCGGACGCTGGCCTTTTGCCCGACCTCGATCAGGGAAAGATCCCGCTCCGCGACATCGATCAATACCCAGACGACGTCGTGATCTGCGATCCGGAACAGAACATCGCCCGGAGCCGCGCGCATGCCGTTGACTGCTATGCGCTCCACGATTTCGCCGTCCTGCGGCGCAGGCCAGCTGACATAGACCGGGATCTCGCGCGTACGCTCTATCTCAGCAATGAATGCCTCAGGTGCATCGAGGTTTTCCAAGCGTCGGCGTGCGCCCTTTAACGCTTGATTGCCAATGCCTGTATCCGGACGGGCATTGAGCGCCGACAGATATTCGGCAGCGGCGCTCGACAGGCTCGGGCCGTAGATGCGCATCAGCCGCTGGCCCTTATGGACGTGCGTTCCGGTGGTGACATTTTCGACGGATTGGATGAAGCCCTCAAAACGAAGCGATACGACCGCTTTTCGGCGCTCGTCTTCCTGAACGATGCCCGGCGCGCGAACCATTGTGTTCAGGGTACGGCGCTCGGCGACTTCGATCTGAACACCCGCCTTTTGCAGCTTTCCGGCGCTGACCTTGACCGATGAATCGTCGTCCTGTTCACCTTCATAAACTGGCAGATAGTCCATCCCCATCGAATCCTTCTTCGGAGTCGGCGACGTGTCGGGAAGGCCCATGGGGTTTCGGTAGTAGCGGATTTTGCCTCGATCCCCGCTCTTCGCGGTCTTAGTTTCCGGCGGGCTCTCCTCGAAGCTCACGTCTTCACTTGCGCGGACCGCGAGATAGTCCTTGCCCGCTGAAGTTTTTTTCGGAGTAGGCGAATAGCTCGGCAACCCGTCCGGATCGCGATAGTAGATCACGGGTCCGCTCGCTTCAGACTGAGCCGGATTCTGTTTGGCGACGACGGGCAGAACAGCGTCGAGCCATCCGGGAAGCGGACTGTTCGAACGTCCCAGCGCCAATCCGACTACTCCGGCAGCCAGGATCGCGGAAACAATCACGAAGGCGCCTACAGGCCGTCTCATAGCGAACATCTCAGCGAGTTTGAATCGGGCGGGCACTTGCGCACAAATAAAATCATTTGAGCTTCCTCAGTGAGTTCGGCCCAAATCGCTGGTCGGTTACGAGCTCACGCTGACGTGAAGCCGCCCAATACGCTCCTCTCATAGCGAACCTCCCGCCAGACGCTCCATCTCGGCATATTTCGCCTGCAGTTCCACCTTCAGCTTCAGCAAGTCGAGTTGAACCGTGCGAAGCCTTCGTTCCGCCTCGAAAACTGCAGAAAGATCGGACGTGCCGGCCTGGAAACCGTTTCGCGCATTGTCGACCGACGAGCGGGACGGCGGCAGTTGGCGCGACGCGTAGATCTGCACGACCTTCCGCAGCGCATCGACGCTGAACCAGGCGTCGGCGATCTGTCCGTCGATCCGCAACCGCAGCGCCTCGTTGCGGGCTTGCGCGGCGCCAAGTCGCGCGCCTGCCGCACGTTGCTCTGCATCCTTGACTTCGTAGTGCAACGGCAGCTTGACGCCCAGCATGAACTCGCCGGTGTCCTCTGTACCGGGGCGCTGCACGTATTTGGCACCGAGCGTTACGTCGGGATAGTAGTTGAGGTCGGTGAGAGACTTGGTTTGAGCTGCGGAATTGCTCTGCGCACCGGCCAGCGCCAGCATCGGGTTTGCCGATCGTGCGAGCGCCTGAACCTGCGCGAGGCTGATTGCCTTGACAGTCCGAAACCCGGTTGGCGCAGCCAACGGAGCCAAGGATGGGCGACCGATCAGAGCATTCAGCCTGGCTGCGGCGGCTTTCTGTTCGCCCTGCCGGCGAATGACGTCGCCCTCCGCGGTAGCGGCTTCGATTTCAGCCTTGATGACGTCCTGCTGATCGACCGACGTTGTGCCATATCGCGACCGCAAAAGACCGAGGATCTCGTCATAGCGTCGTTTGATTTCGGTCGAGATTCCTACGGCCTCATACGCGGCGTTGTATTCGCCATGCGCGGCTACGACCTGCGCGATCAAATCAATGACGGTTGCACGGCCCTGGAATTTTGCGGCGTCAGCGTCAGCCTGCGCAATACTACGCTCGAGACCATATTTGCCCCAAAGCTTGAAATCCTGTTCAAGGCCGATGCGACGTTGGCCGACGCCTTGCCGGTTAACGTCCCACGCTTCGAGAATGAGGGTCGGATCGGCCAACACACCGGCCGTTCCGATCTTGTGCACCGCCGCGTCGAAATCGAGCGAGGCCGCCGCTACGGTCGGGTTGAGGCGCTTGGCGATTGCGACGACGCTTTCCACCGTCGCCCCGGGCACCGGTTGATCGCCTGCTGCAGCCGGAGACAACCACAGCATTGCTGTGGTCGCTCCAACGGCCGCGAGCCGCGTGATTCCGAGAGAGCGGATCACGGCGTCGCCTTAAGGACGAGCTTGTTTTCGACTGTCCCGGTCTCGCCCTGCACTTTGGCGCCAAGGGAAAGCTGCCAACCCCCTTCCATACTCAGGGTCGCCTTGAACTCGTATACGCCCGGCTCTGTGCTAGGCATCGGCGTGACCTTGGTAGCCATCTCCTGCATACCGTCAGGAGCCATATCCAAGCGTGTAGCAAAAATGACCGCGTCGGGCACAGGCTTTCCGTCGGGCTTGTGGACAAGCCGGACCGCGATAATCGCGTCGCCCTTCTTGACGGTCCGATCGACCAGTTGGAACTCGTAGTCTTTAATGTCGGCACGCGCGAGCGTGGCCGAACCGGCAATGGCAATGCCGATGAGCGCGGCCTGGAAGGCGCGTGCGTAGAGGTAGCTCTTCATGTTGTAACCTCGAAATCCTGATGTGCCGCGAACGGCATGCGTTCTGCGCGTGGCCCAGAGGCCGCGCAGCAGCAGAGGGCGTTGTGACGCCAATCAGGCCAGGATTCGAGGAGGATGGTCCGGAGGGGCGCCAATGAGGCCATCGGCGATCAAATCGACGAGCGCGTAGGAAAGCCTGCGAGTTTGGAAAGAAACCTGGATAACGTTTGCCGCGGAGGGCTCAACCTGGGCGACCGTCAACATGCACATCGCGATAAGCGGGCAATCCGGGCAGTTTTTGTTTTTCTGACCGTCCGGACAGCATGGCATGTCGCCAGACATAGCGGACATGTCGCTCATCTCGCCAACAGGCAGCTGTCTTGCTGCCGCCGGCGCTACCAGCGGCGCACCAACCAGCCCAACGATCACAAGGACCGCAAGCAGATGACTGATGAGTCGGCGAAGATTCATAACCTAACATCACACGAGACGCGGAACTTTGGAAGGCCCGCGTCAAATCACAAGTGCGCCAGTCCAGAGATTTACGGACCATTAATTGATAGTTAATTCAGCAGCTTAAGGCTCAGCCAACCGCCTCTCCACCGACAAAGCGCATAAACGTTTGTCGACCTTTGGCGCCGAAAAGGACAACCTCGTACCTCTCGGCCGGAGCCCTCTCCCTTTCCATCCCTGGCGATCCCACGGGCATCCCGGGCACCGCCAAGCCGATGGCTTCAGGTCGTGTCTCCAGCAACCGACGGACGGCCACTGCGGGAACATGCCCCTCAAGAACGTAGCCGCTCGCTTCAGCCGTATGGCATGCCGCCAGATCGTCCGGCACGCCGAGGCGGCGGCGGACGAGATGGAGCACCGTGCTTTCCCGCACCGTGACGGCAAAACCAGCGCTTTGAAGATGACGAACCCAGCCCGTACAACAACTGCAGTTCGGATCCTTGTGAACCAGAATTTCCGACGGTTCGGCAGCGGCAACATGACGCGGCAACGCCAAGAGCGCGGCTACAAGACCGAACGCGCTTCGTCTCGTTAATCGGCCCGGGTATTTTACCGATTCATCCATGTTCTTCGACCTACACGTAGCTCGTCTGCCGCGACACTAATCCAAGCCTACTCAACATAGAATCAACTTTTCTTGTGAGTGTGAGGTCCGTTCGCCAAAGGACGATCTGCATCATTCTGAATCGTTTAAGATTGCATGACAGGCTCGGCGCAGCACTTAGGCATCCAAGCGGCGCTCCTCTTCGGCCTCCTCTGGGTCACCCCCCGAAGCCCTGGTCAGGAAGGGGGCCAGGGCGGCTTTTCGTGAATCGCGGTCCAGTGCATATATGCGCGCCCACACTGAAACGCCGGCTCTGCCTCACTCGAGTGAGCAAGCAAATCCGGCGGAAAATCGTTGCCGAACGCAAACAGCGCGGCAACTAACGATGTGTCGCTTGGACGTTCGCACATCTAAGAACAGCGATCGTTTCAGACAATATTGTGCCTCCGAGAACTTGAGCTTCTTCCTTTCGACCAACGTTTGCGCCGTCGCATCCTACCGCGTCAGGTGAAATCTCGAGTTCGCACCACCGGCGCGAACGACGAGCGGCATCCCGATGGCAATCGGAATCAGCCAGTACGTGAAATGAGGCAGGTCTTTCCAAAGCGGGAGCTGCTTTCCATTGTCGACGTAGGAAGCAACCAGCATCAGAATATATGACATTTCCATCCCGGCGATATGCAACCTGGCCCAGTAGCGCCACCGCTGCCGGAGCGCTACGCGACCGGTCCAGGCGCAAGATGGCTCGCTTTATGGGTGCGCTATCTTGGCGCATCTGCCGTTGCGCTAGGTCAACCCGGCGAATTCCGGAAGCGGTACTGCATCGCCCCGAAAACACCGCGATGCTGGCTGCCCAGGTCAGCGCGAACCCGAACAGGACCCATTTGAAGTCCGAGTTGATCATGAAATTGACGGCGGCCATCCAGCCGATCGATGTCACGCCTGCAATAACGGCACCGAGAACGGCCCATCGGTTCCGCTCACTAAACGCCGTCACGGCCAACGTAAGCGCAAGACGCCGGTGGCCGCTACATAGCCGCCCATTACCCGAAACACATGCATCAGCCATGATCCTAATCTCGGGCCGATCGACTGCAACTCGGCTGGCGTAAACTGCATGTAGCGGATGTCCTCCGGCAGCAAGGCGGGGCGCAGGAACAGAAAATAGCAGCCGACGCCGATCAGCAGGATGCCGAACAGCGCAAGAAGGATTGCGGAAGCAGGCCAGCGTGTTTCCTTGCTCCGCATTGGGTTCTCCGACCGTCAGCTGTGACACTAACTATCCGAAGATTGCGTTCGGAGCAGCCGGCCTATCTTCGGGATGAATGCCGGCACCTCGGCGGCATACTTGTCATAACCCTCGCCGAACTCCGCCCTCACCGCCCGCTCCTCGTCGCGAGCCAGCTTCACATACATGATCGTCAGGATCGGGAACATGGCAAGCGTGAGAATGGTCGGCCATTGCACCAGGAAGCCGAGCATCACCAGGATGAATCCCAGATATTGCGGATGTCTGACATATCCATAGGGGCCAGCGGTCGCGAGGCGGCGCGTCCGCTGCGCATCATAGAGCACCGTCCAGGCTGTGGAGATCAACACGAACCCGGCGCCGATCAGGACGAAGCTCAGGATATGAAACGGTCCTGCATGCGGGTTGGTCTTCCAGCCGAACATCATCTCCAGGAGATGGCCGGCGTCATGCGAGAACCAGTCCACGTCCGGGAAGCGCGACTGCAACCATCCTGACAGGAAATAGATGGTGAGCGGGAAGCCGTACATCTCGACGAACAGTGCGACCAGAAACGCGCTGAACGCACCGAAAGAGCGCCAGTCCCTCGGTGTCTGCGGCTTGAAGAAGGTGTAGGCAAACAGGATAAAGATCGCGGAGTTGACGATGACCAGGCTCCACAAGCCGTAGGCGGGTGCCGCGTCGTTCATGATGGCCTCGGTTCCGCGTCGTGGCCGAGGCGGTCGCGACCTCCATGGTGATGATGGTGTCCTCCATGCATGAAGATGTGCATTAGCGGACAAGCGAGAAGCGGCAGCCAAATCAGAAGCCCGAGCACATGTGCGCGGTGTTCGGTGAATAGCAGCGCGCCTGCGACAACCAGGAACGCGACCAGCACCAAACCGACACGGGACTTCAGCGATATACCCTCCCGCGGTTGTCCCTGATGACCAGAATGGTCCTGAACCGACATTGGCATGCTTCTCCTGATAGCTGTCAGCAATGATAGGACGGGCGCGGCCGCGGGTTTTTGACCCATATCAACAATCCGGGCAGTAGCGCTTTGCGGATTGCACAGAAAAGAGTTCGACGATCTAACGGCACTGCCAAACATTTCAGCAGTTCCGAAGAAGCGATAATTGATGCTTCTTGACCTACATCAACGTGCTGAGCGACGCCTGGGCCTAATGAGTTCACATCGCAATTCACCTAGATTCAAAACGGAGAGGAACTCATGATCAGTCGTAAATTGCTCATTGCGACCGTCGCTATCTGCTTCACCGCGCTTCCCGCGGCTGCACAAACAACGACGTCGGATGACAAGAATGGCCACCATTACTCGGGCGGACCGAAAACCGAGGTGCCGCATCACATGGGCAAGAAGGAAACCGCCGGCACCAAAAAGTCAGACGGAGGCACCCATCACTATAGCGGTGGTCCGAAAACCGAGGTCCCGCACCACATCGGACCGAAGAAGGACTGAATCGAGACCGGCGCGTTCGGCTCTCTCGTTAGACCGTGAAGGCGGCCTCGTTCCTGGAATCATCTCGTTTTTGTGGGCGGCTACGTTTTCTTGAGCCGCTCAACGCTCTCAAACGGTCAACGGAACAGTCGCGGCGCTCGGATTGTCCGCGAGCGTCGTCGCTACCTTGGCGCGGAAGGGAGCAGAAAGAATGGTTCGGCGCCGCAAACAAGTATAGAGCGGCATCGCGAGCGAAACAGCTCCTCACAAGTGGCGACAAGTGAATTCCCGCCCTCAGCAACGCCGAGACAAACCAGGTTTATTGGAAAGCTCCTCTTGCTGTGACACGCCAAACGTCGGGACCGCGGAAGCTCGATGGCATGCACAGCCCCGCACTCACGCATTGCGGCCGTGACTGCGGGGTGCTCGACCCGTGCGAGGCCAATGGCATCATCGAGTGTTGCGGGCACAAATTGATCGGCTGGCCGCGCTGACGTCAGCCTGCTGGGCTGGCTTCTAATTACTCGCTGATCGGCGTCGCCAACGCGACTAAGAAGCAACGTGGCCGTGATGCTCGGCCGCAACGCTTCTCTCGAACTATTCCGGTTGATATAAATCAAGGGAGTGGGCGACGAAGCGCTGTGTGCTCGGCTGGCGATAAGCGAGAGCTAAGAGTCTTAGGAAGCCAAGCAGGACCTCATGGTCGCTTCTGAACCCTCTACTCCTCACGCGAAACTGCCATGGTTCATTGCAGAGCCTGGGCGAACCGACGTGCTGCTGGTCGCCATGGGCGTGTTTGTGGTGCTGTTCGTTTTCTTGGTAGGGGTCTTCATGTTGCGACCGCATCATCTGCCGGAGCACATCGCCCAGAAGGAAAAGAAGGTTCAGTATCATTAAAGCTCCCCTGTTGCGTCTTCTCGACGTAAATCAAAGGGGCGGCATAGACTGCCTCGTAGTCGATAGGGAATCCACCAGCCGAGGCTCTCCCATGGACCACATTAGATCGCCAGCTCATTACGCCCATGCGCCTTGGTTCGTTGTGGGCCCCGACGAAACGGACATCTTGCTAATCCTGATGGCAGCGTTTCTGGTGCTAATCGTCTTCATGTTCGGCGTCCTGATGCTACGTCTGCACCATCTGCCCGAGCACATCGCGCATAAGGGACAGAAGGTTCAATATCAGCTTGTAGCAACTCTCGGGCTTCTCGCGATGTTCACTCACGAAAATCTCTTTTGGATCGTCGGCCTATTGCTGGCGATGATCGACATTCCCGACTTTTCGGGCCTGCTTGGTCGCATCTCTAACTCGGTCGAGCGAATTTCGTCGAGGAGAGCATCGACTTCATGACGCATCCGGCTCTCAGTTTATGATGCTGCGAGTATCACGTCGGGTAGGTCCCGGCGTTGTCGTCTCGACTATGCCCTATGAGATCTCCTACCGCCGCTCCTTTTTTCCACCCCATCGCAATTCTGGCTAGAAACCGTTCAGCGGCTCGTCACCAGCATAATTTTCCGTTCAAGCGAGGCGCCGCTGACGGAAAGATTGCGGACCGTCAGGGGCAACGCCAGCAAGCTGTGTCGCGCCGGCACTCCTCCTAACCGCTCGCCAAGGATCATGATCGCGATAGCCGAAGAGTCTCGAGTCAGGGCGTTGGGTTGGCGCCGTAAACTTCTGCACAAACCTGCGACCCATCCGTGTTGCTTGATGCAAATCAAAAACCGCCGGGACTTGCTGTGCAATAGTACATCGATAGAGCCTGCCGTATCGAGCACTCCGTGGCGCGGTCCGCAAACAGGAGGAGATAATCTTGCGCCAAGCAGTCGTTTTTGCAGCGATAGCGTTCGGCTTCACAACTGGTTTCATGTCTGCAGCGGCTCAAACGCTGACAACAACGCCCAGCGAGTGGATGGAAAAGCTGGATCGGGAACACAGATACCTTATTTCTCCTTTGGGGCATGTGCATGCGAAAGGTCAGATCCGAGCTATCGACACGGGTTCGGGAGCTGCTCCTTCAGTCACGATCCTTACGGAAGATATGCAAAGCGCCGACGGCAGCATCAGGATGCGGGCCATGGAAATGCCATTCCATGTAACGAACCGTCGCATGCTGAAAGATTTGCGGCCGGGAGATTTCGTGCAGTTTGAAGTAGCTAAGCTCAGAAACGCTGTGATGATCACCGATATTCGGAAATCCCGCTGATCCAGAACCGTTGCTCGGCTTTCCTTCCCGGTCGCGGCTACTCGAGCGCATAGTGCAGACGAACCGGTGCCGGCTGGTACGATCGGCAGCACTGGCCACACAAATCCGCAAATTGCTACACCTCGGCGCTAAGCGCTTTGCCACCGAAATCCGCCCGAAGCCAATAGTAGAGTGCGAAGACAGGTGCCGTATGCGCGAGAATCCAATTCTCGCAAAGAATTCGGTCCAGCTTCCGTCAATGTGAGCCGCGACTGCTGTAGGCCCCGCTACGCAGAGTTGAGCGTATGCGCCGAGCTAACTCGGCGTATACGCGACAAGGCTCGTTAGCTGGCTCGCTGCCGAGAAGGCGGCTAATTGTTAATCAATCGTTAACCAATCGAGACGCAAAAGATTGTAGTTCGGCAGGGAGATTCTTCATGAACGGTCTGGAAGTGATCAACGCTTAACCAGATCCTTGCGACATTCGTCACTTTTTTGATCGCGTTGCCGTTTATGGCGGAGAGTTCGTATAACCAGTTTTTGCGGATGGTTGCTCTAATCAGCGCGCCTACTTGATCCTCCAGCCTGGCGCAAACCCGGTACCGCCCGAACAGTCGGGTAGGCGCGGAATTCGGAAATCTGCTAAGTTTTGGCCAACTAAGCTGACTGATTCGGCGGTCGCATATGGGCGAAACCACGATTATCCATCTTTCGCGACTGATCGCGCTGGAACGCCGGCTGGACAACGTTGCCAACAACGTCGCGAATGCGGATACTACCGGCTTCCGCGCCCGCCAACTTTCCTTTCAGGAATATCTCTCGCCGGCGAAGGAGAACGACGGCGATGGCAAAAAGGGGCGTCCCGTCTCGCTGGTGAATGCCGGATTTCAGTATCCAGATGCCTCCGGAGGCGCCATTCAACTCACCGGCAACCCTCTCGACGTGGCCATCGTCGGAGATGGATATTTTGCTGTTCAGACGCCCCAAGGGGAGCGCTATACGCGGGCTGGCGCATTCACCGTAGATTCAACGGGACGTCTGGTTACGATGGAGGGCCAGCCGATACTTTCTCGCAGCGGTCCGATCACTATCGCGGCCGAAGAGCGCTCGGTGACGATAGCCGCCGACGGCACAATCAGTTCCCGGCAACGTGTAGTTGGCAGTCTCCGCCTCGTTCGGTTCGACGGACCGCTGCAGGCAGTGGGGTCCAACCTCTTTCAGGGTCAGACACCCGCTTTGGATATTCCGACCGGTTCCGTAAGACTCTCGGTCGGAGCGCTGGAGAAATCCAACGTCCAAAACGTCCAGGAGATGAGCCGATTGAGCGAGTTGACCCGGTCATACGAACAGGTGGGCGGGCTGCTCAAGAATTCGCAAAGCGTCGACGATCTCAACAAGCTCGGTACCGTCCCGGACTAATCGTCCGCGAATAGATCGGATGCGCCCGGATTTTTCGGCCCGCGAATTTGAGGCGAGGCGCTTCTCCCGTTGCAACCTCGCCTCCACTCGACTTAGTCGGATCCAGTGACGTCTTTACGAGCGGCAGGCCGGTCCTTAAGGTCGGATCGAATCGCGCCCGTTCGAATCCGTTGGCAGCTTCAAGCGTTGCTGGTGGCGACTTGCGTCGTCGATGCGATCGGCTTGATCGGCCGTGCAATCGCCAGGATTCCCTTGATGCCGTTGCCGAAGCGAGCGATGGCGTCACGGTGGTCCCGTAGCTCGCTATACGGCAAATAGCGCAAATTTAGTTCGCTAACACGCGAAAATGCCGGCCTAGCGAATTGCGCACGCACTTCGTCTTCACGATCATCAGGAGCGACGAGGAAGAAGTTTCGCGCCGCGGCACCGTCGATGCCCAGCGCGAGATCAAGCATCCGGACGATACCAGAGTAGATGCTTGTCGTGTGCTCCACCTCGAACGCGGCTGCTACATCGCCGTCTTGTTCGATCCAGATCACGTCGATGAGACGGATGGCATCGACAGCGCCGGCCTCGGCCAAGGCTGTTGGCAAGCGGTCGAGGCAGCCGTCTGCCAGCCGGCCATCTTTGTAGGACCGCGCGCCGTCGTTTGATGCGACCCAAACCTGAAAACCAAGCGCGACGCCAAGATCGCGCAGCCAGCCTTGGATTTCGGTATGCGTGTGATCCGCTTCGCGCGCCGCTGCTGCTGCTTTCGAAGACGCCGCTGATTCCGCGCGGACATGGTCAAGATCTGATTTCCACCGCTCTACGGAGCCTCCGTCCTCGCGTTCCGGAAGAGGGTAACGCCCGGTGCCGACCTCAAACAGGAACGCCGCTGCGGCTCCGAGATCATTGGACAACAGATTTCGATACTGTGAGTTGAGCGAAAGAATTCCCCGACGCATGGCAAGATACTGCTCCCACCGGCCCAATTTCACATCAGCTCCCGTCAAGGCGTTGTATCCCCTCACGATGGCGGTGTTGAACGGCGGCGCGATCGTCGGATGCAGAAAATAAAGCAGATTTGCCGCTGCGGGACCGAGCCCCTTGATGGTCGCGCGGTCGAGCGTCTGGATCGCCTCGATCACATGTTCCTCGGTGTTGCAGCAAAGACAGGTATCGAGAAAATTTCCGAAGACCACCTGATTGGATCGATTTTCGTAGATGTCCGGGATTCTCAACTTTGGCTTCCACATGAACGCATGGTCCGCGCCCTTGAAGACCTGCCGCTGCTCCGCAATAGAATCCAGGACGGTCTCGAGAGAAGATCCCCGGTAGGCATTTCCGAACGTATCGGCTCTAATTTCCGCGATTACCTCCTGAAGTCCGCGCCTGATCGACCGGAAGTTCTTGATGCGCGCGTCCCACAGAAACCACGTCCGGTATGTCCCCGCCTCATCATCCCGCCAATGTCGTATGAGGTCTTCGACCCAAGTCTGGTCCATTCGCTCAACCACCCCATTCAAATCCCGCCGGGAGATCATTCGGCCTTGCCCCGGCGCCAAGCACAGGTTCAAATTAACCCATATACCGGACTTGCCCCTTTCTGCACAGCTAAGACGATGCATCGGGCTTGTCGTTTCGGTCTACAAACCGGACGCCGATCCGCTTCTCTTTGCGCCAGATCACCCGGCATCGTCACCCGCCTTCTGCGAGCTCGAGGACGATTGAGTCGGGAATTCCGCGGCGACGCCACCTCCAGCGAGGCGCCGGTAACGGAAAGGTTGCGAACCGTGCAGCTAATCGCCCCTCCTCCGAAGGAAATGGTGGCGGCCTTCAGGACCCTGTGACGCGGCGCTGACCGTTTGTCTTCTACCATTCGACATCCTCCGCCTGCCTACGCGCGAACATCGTCCGTTTTGGGCTCAGTGCTTGTGGTCACCCTTTTGTTCGGTCTGCATCGGCATCCTAGTCCCGGTATTCTCGCCCTTTTTTTCCGGCTTCTTACCGTCCTTCTTGTCCATGGTCCCCATCTCCTCGTCCGGAGGCGCTCTCGCCACCATGTCCTTGTAATGCTCGGCGGACAGGCCGGGCAGCTTGGTGACGAATGCTACGATGCTCCAGATGGTCGCATCGTCGTGCCCGAGACCCCATGCCGGCATGCCGCTCATCTTCAATCCGTGCTTGGTCACCCAGAACACGGTTTTTGGATCGAAACGCTGCTCGGAAAGATTGGGCGGCTTGGGGTAGAGGCCTGGTCGGATTTCCGAGTCCTGCTGCTGGGGGGCAAGGTGGCAGTTGGCGCACATCGCCGCATACTGCCCCGCTCCTTTGAGGACGAGTTGTTCGTCACGGAGATCTGGCACTTCGACGTTCCTCGTACGTGCCGCGATCGAGCGGTCGCGAACGACTTCGATTAATTTCCGGGTGATGTCCCAATGGGGAGTGTCGACACCGATATGGTACATCCCGAATAAAATGAACCAGCTTGCTGCGGCCACTCCGATCGAAACCACTACGGCCATTGCCGCAATTGCTCTCTTCATGGCGAGGACTCCATCTTGTTTGAACGGCCTTCTCGAGCCGACGCTGATTTCGGTATCGGCTGGCGGTCCAGAGTTCGGGACCATGATCGATAAGCGGCAACTAGAGTGAGGATCGCGATGCCGCCGACGCTGACCGCGACCTGGCCGATCAAACCCTCGTAATAGATCTCAAGGACGAAATGTCCGACGAACGACAGGAAGATGCCGACGCAAAAGACCTCCAACGAGCGTTCGCCACAGATGATCGCGGGTCGCAGCGCGCGGGAACGCAGCAGTGCTCCGTCAGCCGGCACGAACCGCACTACCAAGATCGACAGTGCGAGGAAATGGAGTATCCGGTATGGAGCAAGGTTGGTCTTGTCGTTGGGTTCGAAGAGGGCCAGAAGCTCGGGCGGCACGATCGATCCAAGCGACTCGAACCGGCCCGCGAGCGTCACGATCAGGGCGAAAACGAGAAACGCAGCGCTGGCGACCAGAAGCGCGGGCGTCCGCCTGACGCTCGCGGTTGTCTCTGCCCCGCCCAAGGCCGCCCACGCCCCAATGGCGAACAGGAATTGCCAGGCGAACGGATTGAAGTACCAACCGCCCGAGGGATAAGCAGGCAGATTCCACCCGTTGTGGCGCGCCAAAAGATACATCCCCAGCGAAGCCGCAAGCGCAGACATGGGAAAGCGCATCATCGACCAGAGCATCGGGGGAAACGCGGCCATCAGAACGATGTAAAGCGGCAGAACGTCCAGATTGAGCGGCTTGAAGGCGAGGGTCAGCCCCTGCGACAGTGTGGCCACGGGCTTTTCGATGAGCCCCGATACGTTGAATTCGTCGAGGAGATGCGAATGGCCGTAACGTTGCGCGACATAACCGATGGATGCGGCATAGAAGACGAAGAGGAGCACATGGGCCACGTAGAGTTGCCATACGCGGCGAAAGAGCAGGGCCGTGCCGGCAACGAAACCCTGCCGCGTCATTCTGCGCCCGTACACGAATGCCGCGGTGTATCCGGAGATGAAGACAAAGATATCCGCCGCATCGCTGAAGCCGTAATTGCGAGTCGTGAGCCACGCAACGGCGTTGTTGGGAATGTGGTCCAGGAAGATCGCCCAATTAGCGAGCCCCCGGAACAGATCGAGACGCAGATCCCGGCCACGCGGCGTGTTGGACGCCGCGCGCGCTATGGTTTTGGTGTCGCCGTCGCCGGCAGCAAGTCCGCGCACCTTTTCGTTCATTTCGCCGGCTTGTACGGAAGGTCCGGCGCCCGTGCCGCGACGGCGCTGCCAATGACAATTCCGACGTTCGCCTGCCGGTTTGCGTACCTCAACCAAATGTAACCGATCATGATCGCTGCCGTCGTAGCGTCCCTCACCAACGCCATCCACACCCAGGCCTGGCTGAAGAACACGTGGTCGCGCCCATAACCGTTCAGGTATATGAGACCGAACATCACGACCGTCGAGGTCGCAATCATGATTGCGAAATAGGCATATTTCATCCGAGCACTCTCCCTTCCCGTTCGCGCCCGTGGACAGCCGGCGCCAAGCTACGTCGGCCGTCCTTCGAGTCCGTCAGGCCGCCATGGCGCGACAGCTTTCGGCGCACAGATTGCAGGCCCGGACGCAGTCGTTCATGCCGCCGAGGCGCTCGCAATCCTTGGCGCATTCCGCGCAAATTTCCGCGCACTCCCGGCAGACATGCCGATGATGCGGCGAGTTCAGCAGCATGAAATGCGCCGCCGTCCGGCACATTTCAGCGCACGCCATCATGAGCCTGAAATGTGCTGGTTCGACATGTTTGCCGCCCGTCTCGAGACAGTGGGTCATCGCCGTCCCCAGACAGGACTGATAACACTCCAGACATTCGTCGATACACTTCTGCATCTTGTCGCTAACGTCGCTCATCGCTCGCTCCTTGGGTTGCTCCGCCTCATTGCACGTTTAGGACCAGCATCAGTCCGCCGCCTCCGTGCTGCTCCACATTGTTGTTGGCCGTGTGATGCGGTATGTGGCAGTGCACCAGCCACTTTCCGGGCTTTCGCGCGGTCCAGATCACGTCGTAGCGCTGACCCGGTCCGACGTTGACCGTGTCGGCCTGATACCGCGCGCTGTCCTTCAGGTTGACGCCGTCGACGGCGACCACTTCAAACGGTCCGCCGTGGACGTGCATCGGATGCACGAAGTTGTTGTTGGTGCCGATGAAACGGATTTTGATGGTCTGCCCGACCTTCATCGCCACGGTGTCGGTCGACGGATAGGCTTTGCCGTTGATCGTGAAGTAGTTCGGCAGCGCCCCTTCCATCAGCATGGCCGGATAGGTCAACCACTCGCGCTTCAGCCATTCCTGGAGCTGAATCGTATAGTCGAGGTCCGCCCTTACCTCGGCCGCCGAGTCCTTCGGCGCGATCAATAGCGCGCCGTACAGGCCGAGCGCCTGCTGCCGGTCCGGATGATCATGGCTGTGATAGAAGTACGTGCCGCTCTGACCCACGTCGAATTCGTACGTGTAGGAGCCGCCGGGCGGCACCGGATCCTGGGTAACCTTTGCCGGCCCATCCATTTCGTTCGGCAAGATCAGTCCGTGCCAATGGATCGTCGAGCTTTCGGGAAGCGCATTGCGGAAGTTTATCCGCACGTGGTCCCCTTCCGTCACTTGTAGCCGCGGTCCCGGGACTTGGCGGTTGTACGCGTAGGCCTCGACCGCCACGTCGGGCAGGATGTTCCAGCGGATGATCTCGGCCTTGATGTCGAAGACTTTGACTCCGTTCTCGATGCGCGGCTCGAGGACCTTGTCGCCCCTCGCATTGGGCGCCGCCACGTACGCGACCTGACGCGGCTTCACCGCGGCCATGTCCTTCATCGCCTCGCCCGGCAGGTCGAAGGTGTTGATCATCCCCGGCGGCATGATGGAGCCGTCAACGTCGCGGGCGCTGAGACCAAGGTTGACGGAAAAGCCCGGGATCACCATTCCGGAAATCAGGAGAAGCGACGTGACGCCGGCGAGCGCGGCCAGTTGCGGCGTCGTCGCGTCGGAGCCCATCTGGTGTCCGCTGCCGTGCTTCATTTCGCCCACGTCATGCTTGGGCGGTTCGCCGCCGCCATGGCCTTCGTGACCTTCCTGCCGCTGCTCGCTGCCGCCGCGCTCGGTCATCAAGCCGTGCTTGATCTTCTTTTTCACCATCCAGACGTTGAAGGGATACGCGGTCGCGAATCCCACCATGACGCCCAGCGACATCACTCCCCAGAACACCAGTTCGAGCGGGTCCATCGCCCGCATGTCCCGCCCCATCATCAGCAGGCTCATGGTCGGTGCCATTCCTGCCATCATCGCGTTCATGCTGATAAATTCCGGCATGAAGCTCTTGCGGACGTTCTCCCAATAGGTGCCGCCCATCGTCTTCTTCATAAAGAGGGACTGGAAGATGAACAGCCCGAACGAGAAGCCCGCAACGTACTCGACGATCAGGTCGATCCACATCGGAAGCCCCAGCAGCGCGGTCACGGTGGCCGCCAGGATGATGCCGGTGGCATCCCCCGCAACGCAGTGGATCGTGCTGCCGACACCCTGCTTCCAGAGCGGCGAAGTGAAGTGTTCGTGCTCGCCCGGTCGGGGTTCCTTGTCCGCAAGCACATAGAGCAGCAATCCGAACGGACCCATGTACAGAGTGACCAGGATGAAGCCCCACTTCATCACGGTCGGCTCGGGATTGCCGTTGAACTGGTCGAAAGCGACGTACGCGGTGCAGCCCGCCGCGAGGACGAACCAGGCGATCAGAAAATAGTCGTACGGAAGTGCGATCATGGTGTCCTCGCGGTTGGTCCGGGCCGGTTAACCTCCGTGCTTGCCGATCCATTCCTTCAGCGTCGTCTGCTCTTGCGTCTGATCCTTGACTGCCTTCTCCGCCATCTCGCGGATCATGGGATCCTTCGTCTCCTTCAGTACCGTCTGCGACATTTCGATCGCACCCTGATGGTGAGCAACCATCATCTTCGCCCACGCCTTCGTCGCGTCCGGATCCATTCCTTTTTTCATGTCGGCGTTCATTTTTTCCATCGACTTCATGTAGGCCTGACCGGCCTCCTCGGCGAACGACGGCATCGTCAGCGCTAGTAGGATCGCGAGGGTGGCAACGGGCATCTTCAACATATTTCGTGTCATCACATTCTCCGTTGATTGAAAGCACGCTGACAAACGACCGCTGAAAACGGTTGTTCCGCAACTTCGAAAACAACGGAACGAGCGACTCGTCTGGTGTTCAGGCAAGCACCAGCGCGCGCTGTCAACGGGACTTCACGAGATTTTCGACGGTGTATGTATGTTCAAAACGTGGGCGCTACGGATGGCCTCCTGCGTTTATCATTGAATGGAAATCACCGCAGCGTCGCGGTAATGAACGGCAATCCGGGCTGTCGCAGACGGAACGATCGTCGCGCCGCTCTCTTGTGGCCAGGCAGCGCATGGGCGGCGGCGAAGCGATCATCGATGCCTCCATGTTGCCGCGAGCAACCGCTCCTCCCATAGCGCGCTGGAGGTCGCGAAGACGTTGTAGCCGACCCAAGCGTGTTTCTTGATACGGTCCAGGCGCTCAATTCGGTCGAGCCGCATGAAACGACGTTCGGCCTCGTCGTACGCGAACACCCTGAGGGCCAGCGCGTCGATCAGATGTCGTGTGATGCCGTGCGTCCGGTCGAGCCCATGCTCTTCGCAAATGACGACGCAATCGCGCCGAAGCAGCCCTTGCGCGCCGGTCAAGGCTTCGATCTCGACCCCCTCGACGTCGAGCTTGATCACGACGGGTAGCACCGGATCGATCAGGCTGTCAGCGGCGAGGCCGTCCAGCGAAACGACGGGCACGGCTTCAGACTCGGGCTCGGCCAAGACGAGCGTTCCGAATGCTTCGTGTCTGGCGCCGGTGATGCGCGCGAATCCACCGGATTTTTCGCCTACGGCGGCGTTGAGCCACCGGAAACGGTCGCCGTTCAGGAGCGCGTTGGTCGCAAGCCGCTTCGCGTTATCGCGAGATGCTTCGATGGCAAGCGTCTGCTGACCGCCGAACGGCCGGCTCGATGCGAGCACGGACCAGTAGCCGAAGTTGGCCCCGCAATCGACGAAAGAGTATCTCACGTCTTTGGCGCTCCTTAAGAAGGCTTCGATTTCCTCCTCATAATGGTATCTTCGGTTGAGCAATCTGCTCCAGTATCCGTCGCAGAAGGGTATCGCGAATTCGGCGTCCTCGTTCAGTCGCACGACGATGTCGCGCCGTGACACGAAGTTGGCGACTGCCTTGCACCCGAGCCTGTAGCCGCGATGTCCGTATGGTTGCGTCAACAGGGATCCCGCCTGCAACGCCAGCAGCGCGATGCGATCGAGCGCGCCCGCGCCGGTGAGCATTCCGTTCCCGCGATCGAGAGAGAGCGATCGTCCTGCCGCGGCTTCGTCGGTTCGGCGCAACAATGCCTCCATCCGTTTCTCCAATCTCGACCGGAACTCCGGCGCCATGCGAAGGGCTTCGTCATGACGCCGGATGCTTCCGCCCTTACTTTCCCTTCTGCATCTTCGTGATCGTGATGCCGGCGGTGGCCCGCTCGGCTTCGAACTGAACTTTGTCGCCCACCTTCACCTGCTTGAGCATCGAAGGATCCTGGACGCGGAACACCATCGTCATTCCGTCCTCGTTCATATCGAGGTTCTTAATCGGACCATGCTTGAGGGTGATTTTCCCGGCGGCTTCGTCGATCTTTTTGACTTCGCCGTTAGCCATCGCGGCCTGCGCCAATGCGCCAGCGGACGGCCACGCGAGTGACAGCGCGAGCGCGATAATTGCGAACTTATTTGCCTTCATCTTGAACTCCCATGTACGGTTTGATCTGCATATAACCCCATTGATACCCGCCTATCTTATTTACTCGTTAGCGAGATTCGAGCGACCTCCGGTCACTTGGACTTTTGCATCTTCGTGATGGTCACTCCCTCCGAGGCGCGCTCGGCTTCGAATTTGACCTTGTCGCCTACCTTCAAGTTCTTGAGCATGCCTGGATCGTTGACGCGCAGGACCATCGTCATTGCGTCCATCTCAAGGTTCCTGATCGGTCCGTGCTTGAGCGTAATTTTTCCGGCCACTGCATCGATCTTTTTCACCTCGCCCTGGACCATGGCGTTCTGCGCGAATGCCGCGGCGGAGGTGAGGATCGAACCAAGGACGACGGCAATCTTGAGTTGTCCCATACAAATTTTCCTTTTTGTATTCAGGTTGATTCGTGCTGGTATTACTTCACCGTGAGCGTGCCAGTCATGCCGGACTCTCGGTGCCCGGGAATCAGACAGGCAAACTCGAACTCGCCGGGCTTGCTGAATTTCCAGACCATCTCTGCCGTCTTCTTTGGCGCAAGCCTCTTGGCGTTCGGGTCGTCGTGCTCCATGTCCGGATTTTTCTTCATCGCTTCCGCGTGCTTCAGATTCTCCGCGGTCGTTGCAAGCACAAATTCGTGCTCGAGCTCTCCATTGTTGCGCAGAACGAACTTGATCTGTTCGCCCTTCTTCACATCGATTTTCATCGGCATGAACATCATCTTTTGGTCCATCTCGCCCATCGTGACCTGAACGATGCGCGCCGGCTTCTTGGGATCGCCGGGTTCGCCGGCTGAAAAAGAATCGTCGTGGCTGTGGCCCTTAGGGCCCTCGCCTGCCCACGCGATGGCGGAGATCGACGTCACCGCGGCGAGCGCGATCAGCGAGATCGTGGCGTGTTTCATTGTCTTGTTCCTCTGTTGTTGCTTGAAGCGGCCGTTGTTTCCTGACGACTACATGCCTTTCATTCCCTTCATGCCTTTCATAGCCTTCATATCGCCGTCCTTCGGCGTACTCGCCGGTTTATCCTTGCGCATGGGCTGCTCCGAAGGTGCGTCGACTGGAAAGGAGACGGTCCCTGCAGGATATTTGTAGGGGCCCGGATCCTTGTAGTCGTCCCGCGCCAACCCCTCTCTAATCTTCATGACTGTGAACATGCCGCCCATCTCGATGGGACCGAATTGGCCTGAGCCGGTCATCATGGGCAATGTGTTGTCGGGTGCGGGCATTTCCATCTCCCCCATCGCCATGCCCGTCGATCCCATGACCATCGCGTCGGGCGCGAGTTTGCCGACGGCTTTTGCTAGGTCCTTCTTCGACACGCCGATGAAATTGCGCACGTCGTGTCCCATCGCATTCATGGTGTGGTGCGACTTGTGGCAGTGGAACGCCCAGTCGCCAGGATTGTCAGCGACAACATCGAACGCGCGGATGGCGCCAACCGGTACATCGATCGTCGTTTCCGGCCATTGCGCGCTTTCTGGTACCCAGCCTCCGTCGGTACAGCTCACGGAGAAGCTATGCCCGTGAAGGTGGATGGGATGGTTCGTCATGGTGAGGTTGCCAATGCGCACTCGCACTTTGTCGTTTAGCCGCACCGCGAGTGGATCGATGCCCGGAAACACGCGGCTATTCCAGGTCCACATGTTGAAGTCTGTCATTTCAGTCACTTTTGGGAGGTAAGTGCCCGGGTCGATCAGATAGCTGCTCATGATGAAGACGAAGTCTCGATCGACCGGACGGAAGCTGGGATCGCGCGGATGCACGACGATCATTCCCATCATGCCCATTGCCATCTGAACCATTTCGTCCGAATGCGGATGGTACATAAACGTCCCGCTGTGCTTCATCTGGAACTCGTAGACGAAGGTCTGGCCCACGGGAATGTGGGGCTGGTTGAGTCCACCGACGCCATCCATGCCGTTGGGCAAAAGCACACCGTGCCAATGGACCGTCGTCTGTTCAGGCAGTTTGTTCGTGACGAAAATGCGCAGCTTATCGCCTTCGACTGCCTCGATCGTTGGGCCTGGTGATTGACCGTTATACCCCCATAGATGCACCTTCATTCCTGGGGAAAATTCACGTACGACCGGCTCTGCGACGAGATGGAATTCCTTCCAGTCGCCATTCATCCGCCACGGCAGCGACCATCCGTTCAACGTGACGACCGGCCGGTAGTCCGGACCCGACGTTGGATGGAGCGGCGGCTGCATCACCGTCTTCTCCATGATCGGCGCCTCGGGAATAGCGGCGGCCTGCACCCGTCCACTCACGGCGCTTGCGCTCACCAGTGTCGCCGTCCCGAGAAATCCTCTTCGCGATAGCATCTTCGTCTCCTCTAATGCGCCCCGCCGGCTTGGGCCGTGGTCGTGGATCGTGAACCTGAAGGCTGCTCGTCGCCGGAGCGTCGGCCACCGCCGTTCACGGCGGTCTGCAATTCGGACTGCGCCAGCCAAAATTCGCGTTTCGCCTCGATGGCGGCACGCAGAACCGCAAGCCGCTGTCGCGCTTCGGTCAGCAGCGCAAACACGTCGACCTGCATGCTGGAGAAGCGAAGCTGCATCTCCTCGGTGATGATCTGTCGAAGCGGCAGAACCTCTCGTTGGTAGTGGCCCGCAATGTCGTAGGTCGAGCGGTAGACGCGGTAGGCGTCCCTTGCTTCCGAGCGGACGTTGACGGCCTTCTCGGTCAGAACATTGAACGCCTGGTTGTAGGTCTCGGTGGCTTGACGGACACGGACCTCGCCGCCGTCGAAGATCGGGATCTGGAACTGGACGTCGAAGCCGCGCTCCTTGAATGGCAGGCCCTCCGGATCGCGCGTTTTTCTGTCGATCCCCGCCACGTCGATCAGCGTCACGAAGCGGCTCGCCTGCGTCAGATTCAGCGACTTCGCGAGCGCCGCCAACTCGATGCGGGCCATCTGCAGATCGAGCCGATGCGCCACCGCATCGACCTCGATTCCCGGGAGCGAGCGCGGACGACCGGGCAAAGCCGGCAGCCGCTGCGGCAGCCGGATGGCGATGTCGCCATCCCAAAGCCCCAGAAGCCTGACCAGACGCTCGCGCGAACTCGTCGCCTCCTGCCGCAGCGCGGCCAGATCGGCGGTGGTTTCGGCGTAGAAAGCCTGTTCGCGGGCCTGGTCGAGCTTGTTCAACGAGCCGGTCCGGCCAAGCTTTTCCGCAAGCTGAGCCGTGGATTGCGCAGTCGACTTTGCATCGGTAAATAGTACCATCAGGTCATTGGCCGCGACGGCGCGGTAATAAGCCCGCCGGACTTCGGCCGCCAGCCGCAGCGTCTCTTCGGCGGCGCGAAGCTGAGCCTTTCGGAAGCGTTCGCGCGCGATGTCCGAACGGAACGGAAGGGTCGCCAGCGCAAGGATGTCGCCGACGACGCGTCGTTCGACTTCCAAGGCCCCATTTCCGGCGATGCGCGAAATCGAGAACGTCGGGTTGGGTGGCAGACTGTCGGCTATCAAGTCGGTTTCGGCCAGCGCGAGCTCGTTATAGGCCGCCTGAAGCCCTCGGTTGTTGAGAAGCGCGACCTGAACCGCACTGTCGACCGTCAGGCTCCGACGCAGCAATCCTCGCACGACGTCCTGTGCGTGTGCGGCATCGCTCTCGGTCCGGATCGATATTACGCCCTTTTTGATGGTCTGATCCGCAACATCGGCAACGACGCCCATCCCCCGATCGGGCGAAAAGGACGCACATCCGGACAGAAGGGTTGCCGCGAAAAACGCTGCCAGACGCTGAGCCCGGGACCGGGAATGAATCGATTGCGGCACGAGGGGCCAAAAAATTCGGTTCATCGCCGCCCCCTAATTGCTCGGCTTCGGCGTCGGAGCGACGCTTTGATTCTGTTCCCTCCAGCCGGCCGGTGCGACGGGGCGGAGCCGGGTGTATGGAGCGACGGTGGACCGGTATCCGACGCCAGCGACTTTTACGTTGGGGTCCGCCGGATCGGCGCCCGCGAGCGGCACCGTCACGGGCATGCAGCCGCCCAGCGCAAAGGCCGCCGCGGAGGCCAGCGCAAGAACACCCGATTTGAAATTGAATTGTTTCCCCGCCACCGATCGAACGGCGGCGAATTTCGCCCCAAACTGCGTACGCATGTCTTTCCCCTGAACTGACGATGGACCACAGGCGCGCGAACCCTCCACGGGCGCGGCACCGCGTCTAGACGGTCAGATCAGGCGATGGGGGGACGATAGCGTTGCGGCGGCGCGTTGTCGGCTACCGCCCGATAGTCGGCCGAAAGGCAGATGGACCGCGGAGCAATCGGCCGAACGAACTCGGTCAAGGTGGCCGGCAATGCGCTCACGCACACCATGCCGCAGCACTGTCCGCCGGAAGACTTGTGGTGGTCCAGCGGCAATGTATCTGGATCAGCTGCCGCAGCGGCAAAGTTATCGAGCGCCGAAGCGACGGCAATCGAGGAATGGTCGTGCGAACGGCCGTCTGCGTGGACGTGCTGCGCGACGACACCGTGTTCGTGCACGTGCACGATGCCGGCGCCGTGTTCGTTCTCGGTCAGGCACGGCGCGGCGCGGGCGCCGTCCGCGAAGGCGAACGACATCGCCGGCGCCAGAACGCAGAAAAGATAGGCCAGCGCGAGCAACCGCCCTGCCATCAGTCTCCTGCTCCTGGTTAGTCGGCTCAGCATCAATCGCTCGGCTCCCTGCCGCCCGATGGGCGAAGATTCGCAAAACCTAGACGCAAACCGGGCCCAAGCCAAGGTGGAACCTTCGGCGAATGGGAAAGTTTCAACCTCATCTTTCGGCCCGTCCAACGACGGCCATCAGTTCAGCAATCTTCCTTCGCTGGTCCGCCTTGTCGCCGCTGGAGATGGCGTGTTCCACGCAATGGGACACGTGATCCTTGAGAACCTCCTCCTCGACCCGGCGCAGCGCAGCGCGCACCGCCGAGATCTGCGTGACGATGTCGATGCAGTAGCGGTCGTCCTCGACCATCTTCGAGAGACCGCGCACCTGGCCCTCGATCCGGCCGAGGCGTTTTTTACATGAGTCCTTGATGGCCTTTTGCATAGGTTCTATATACCCCCTGCGGGTACGGGGTGCAAGCGGTCATGGAGAGCAACATGGGCAAAGATGGCGATGCGATTTCCGGCGGCGGCTGCGGCTGTTCATCGAAGGCTCCCGGCCCAGGGGTCGCTGCGAGCGGTCCGACCCCCAAGGCAGCGGGCGGGTGCTGCGGCGGCGGACATGATCATAGCGGCCACGGCGGCCATGTTCATCATGAGCATCGAGCCGCAACGACCGTTCGCGACCCGGTCTGCGGGATGGACGTCGATTCGGCGACCTCCAAGCACAGTTTGAAGTACCGCGAGAAAGCCTATCATTTCTGTTCGGCCGGATGCCGCTCCAAGTTCGAGGCCGCTCCGGAGCAGTACCTCGGCAACACGAACGAGAAAGCGCCTGCCGAAGTACCGGCCGGGACGATCTACACTTGCCCGATGCATCCGCAGATCCGCCAGGTCGGTCCCGGCAACTGTCCGATCTGCGGCATGGCGCTGGAGCCCGAGGTCGCGAGCCTGGATGCGCCGCCCAATCCCGAACTTGCTGACATGACGCGGCGTTTCTGGGTCGGTCTGGCGCTTTCGATCCCGCCCGTCGTGCTGGAGATGGGCGGCCATCTGGTGGGCTCTCACGGCTGGGTCGACCAGACGCTGTCTAACTGGATCCAGCTTGTGTTCTCCACCCCGGTCGTACTGTGGTCCGGCTGGCCCTTCTTCGTGCGCGGCTGGCAATCGCTGGTGACGCGCAACCTGAACATGTTCACGCTGATCGCGATGGGCACCGGCGTCGCCTACGTCTACAGCCTGATAGGCACCGTCGCGCCGGGCATCTTCCCGGCGACCTTCCGCGGCCACGGCGGCGCGGTCGCCGTGTACTTCGAGGCGGCTGCCGTGATTACCGTCCTCGTCCTTCTCGGCCAGGTGCTCGAGCTCCGGGCCCGGGAAGCCACCTCCGGAGCGATCAAGGCCCTCCTCGAGCTGGCGCCGAAAACCGCCCGCCGTATCGGCGACGACGGTTCCGACCATGAAGTCCAGATCGAGAGCCTCGCCGTCGGTGACCGGCTGCGGGTACGACCCGGCGAAAAGGTGCCGGTCGACGGCGTCATCCTCGAAGGCCGTTCGTCGCTCGACGAATCGCTGGTGACCGGCGAATCCATGCCCGTCACCAAGGAAGTGGGAGGCAAGGTGATCGCCGGCACCCTCAACCAGTCGGGCGGCTTCGTCATGCGCGCCGACAAGGTCGGCCGCGACACCCTGCTCTCCCAGATCGTCAAGATGGTCGCCGAAGCGCAGCGATCGCGCGCGCCGATCCAGCGACTCGCCGACCAGGTCGCCGGCTGGTTCGTTCCGGCCGTCATCGCCGTGGCGCTCATCGCATTTGGCACGTGGGCCTACTTCGGACCCGAGCCGCGGATGGCCTTCGGGCTCGTCGCCGCCGTCAGCGTCTTGATCATCGCTTGCCCCTGCGCACTCGGGCTCGCCACCCCGATGTCGATCATGGTCGGCGTCGGCCGCGGCGCCCAGGCCGGCGTGCTCATCAAGAACGCCGAAGCGTTGGAACGCATGGAAAAGATCGACACGCTGGTGGTGGACAAGACAGGCACGCTCACCGAAGGCAGGCCGAAGGTGGTCTCGATCGTTCCCGCCCCGGGTCACGACGAGAACGAACTTCTGCGCCTTGCCGCCACCGTCGAACGGGCCAGCGAGCACCCCCTCGCCGACGCCATCGTCCGTTCCGCCAACGACCGCAAGTTGGTCCTGAGCAAGGTCGAGGAGTTCGATTCTCCGACCGGCAAGGGCGCCGTCGGCAAGGTCGAAGGAAAATCCATCCTGTTAGGCAACGCGAACTTCCTGGCATCACTGGGCGTCGCGACACAGTCGCTGGAGGCGGAGGGCGAGCGCATGCGGGGTGAAGGCGCCACCGTGATCAACATGGCGGTCGACGGCAAACTGGCCGGGCTGTTCGCGATCGCGGACCCGGTCAAGGCGTCGACGCCGGCGGCGCTGAAGGATCTGAAGGCGGAAGGCGTCAAGGTCATCATGCTGACCGGCGACAACCGCACCACCGCCAAAGCTGTCGCACGACAGCTCGGGATCGAGGACGTCGAAGCCGAAGTTCTTCCGGACCAGAAAAGCGCCGTCGTCGCCAGGTTGCAGAAAGCGGGCCGGATCGTGGCGATGGCCGGCGACGGCGTTAACGACGCGCCGGCCCTCGCCGCCGCCGAGGTCGGTATCGCGATGGGCACCGGGACCGACGTCGCGATGGAAAGCGCTGGCGTCACCCTGCTGAAAGGCGACCTGGGTGGCATCGTCCGGGCTCGCAAGCTGTCGGAGGCCACCATGAGCAACATCCGACAAAATCTGTTTTTCGCGTTTATCTACAACGCGGCCGGCGTCCCGATCGCGGCCGGCGTTCTCTATCCGACATTCGGGATACTGCTCTCGCCCATCATCGCCGCCGCAGCGATGGCGCTCTCGTCGGTGAGCGTCGTCGGCAACGCGCTGCGCCTTCGGGTGACGAAGCTCTAACGCTTCAGCGCCCGTCCACGCGCGCAAAAAAGCCTGCAGACAAACGCCTGCAGGCTTTTTCCCATCGGAAGCGGGGCTGGGTACTTCCTGGAGGCAGGTTAGGACGAATGCAGGATGACTTTTTGATGTGGATCAAATCCGAGCGCGTTTTCGGTGAAATAGATCGGCATCACCAGCACGCCCGGAATTGCAATAGATGACGCTGTTTGTCCCGTCGCTCGAGCGAGATTTGCGGCTCGATCTCTTTCGCGGATTGGCGAACTGGGCCATCTTCTTCGGCCACATCCCGGGCACCGCGCTCGCATGGCTGACCTCGCGCAACTACGGCTTCAGCGACGGGGCCGATCTGTTCGTCTTCATCTCGGGCTACACCGCCACCCTGGTTTTCGGCAGGATGATGGTGCAACGCGGTTTCGTGATCGGCGCTACGCGACTGCTTAGACGCGTTTGGCAACTCTACGTCGCCCATGTACTTCTGTTCATATTCTATCTCACGTCGGTCCATTACCTGGCGCACCGTTTCGACATTCCCCACCTGATGGACCAGTTCAACGTCGCGCGCTTGATGGAATTCCCGGTGGAGACACTGACCGAGGGGCTCCTCTTGAAGTTCAAGCCGCTCAATCTCGACGTGCTTCCTCTGTACATCGTCTTGATGGGGGCCTATCCCCCGGTCCTGTGGCTCATGCTACGGCATAGAAACTGGGCGCTCGCCGGATCGCTGCTGCTTTATTTTGCCGCCAGATTTCTTCATTGGAATCTGCCCTCTTATCCGTCCGGTGACTGGTTTTTCAATCCGTTCACATGGCAACTGCTGTTCGTGTTGGGTGCATGGCTTGCGGCTGGGGGAGCCCGGACCGTCCGTCCCATCGTGACTGCCCGGATTCCTTTGGTCCTTAGCGCCGCTTTCCTGCTGTTTGCGCTGGTGGCAACGCTCGCGACGCTCATTCCCGAGTTGGACGCTCCAATTGTGAGCGATTTGACGCAGGCCTTCCGGCCCAACGACAAGACCAATCTTGCTCCCTATCGGATCCTGCACCTTCTCGCATTGGCCCTTCTTGTCGTCCGATTTATCCCGTTCGACTGGTCGGGTCTTGGCTGGCCGGTATTCCGTCCAGTCATCAAGTGTGGCCAACAATCGCTGGAGGTCTTCTGCGTCGGGGTTTTTCTTTCCTTCGTTGCCCACTTCGTATTGGAGACCACGTCGAACTCTTTCCATGTCCAGATGCTGGTAGGAGCCGCTGGCCTGTCGATCATGACCGGTGTTGCCTACTATCGCTCCTGGTCGAAGAAAATCGATAGGCTCGCGTTGGCGACGCCGCAAAGCACTATGCCACCCGCGGGGGCTGCAGCACCGTCTCCGCTCGGCCATGGCTGCGGAAAGCACGCAACTGACAAGGAGCCGAAATGCTGACTTCCGAGTTCGTCCTCAGTATGGAGGCCAGGGCCATCGTGCTGCATACGCTCCATTGGATTGCTTCAATCGTGGAGGTCCTCGGGGTTGCAGTCATCATAGGCGGCGTGATCGCGGCGAGCGTGTGGTCCATGCGGCAGATGTATCGGGGTGAATGGCACGGCGCTTTCCGATCCTATCGGGCGAATCTCGGGCGCGGGATCCTGCTCGGCCTCGAATTTTTGATCGCAGCAGACATCATCGGCATGGTTGCCATCGTGCCGACCTTCGAGCGGCTTGCGGTTCTCGGCTTGATCATCGTGATACGTACGTTCCTGAGCTTTTCGCTTCAGATCGAAATCGACGGCCGACTGCCTTGGCGGCGCGAGCGCGCCGACGCGACCGAAACAAAAGACGGCGGCCTGTGACCGACACACTCGCTGCGGGACCACAAGTGGCTCGTTGTGTAGCGAGCGCTCAAGCCTGCCTCTTCTGCTTAGCACTTTCGGTGTCCCCTCCGTAGAGCAGTCGGAACGCGGCTTCAAGCGAGGAGTCGCGCCGCATCCGAACAGCCTCCAGCATTGCGGTGGTGCCCTCGATCAACGCCCGTTCGTTAGCGAGCATTGGATGATCGTAAGGGAGCGGCTGGCGCGTCCTGCGCAGGCTTTCCGCAACTCCGGCTATGGCACGGAGTCCTGGAGAAAAGCTGGACGAGAACAGATAGCGGCTAAGCCGCATTGGGTGCAGCCACTTCGCCGCTTCGGCGGTCCAAGGATTGGAGAGCATCCGCACCCAGGGGCTGAAAAAGCTGTTGTAGAGAAGTTCAGTCGCCTCGGATACTTCGTTCACTCGCTTAAAGGCAGCATTATCTTCGGAAAAATGGAGGTCCTCGACACGCCGAGACTCGAAGCGCACCGAGTAGTGCGGTTTGCGGCAATCCGGGTCCCCCGTCGGATTTTCGATCTTCATCTCATAGAAGCCCGGGCTCAGCGCCTCGATTTCCGCCATGCTCTCCAGGATGGCCCGGTGCTCGAAGCGAGCCACCGCGGCCGAAACAAAGATGCCGAGGTGTCCTACGTGAGGGTTTGTGAGGAAGACGATTCGCTGGCCCGCGGCGCGGAGATCGTCGGTCGTCTTGTAGACGACCGGTATCCAACCGATCGCCTGATGTGGCGGTGTGATGTTGTCCCCGTACGACGCAAAAATAACCAACGGATTCCGGATCCGGCGTAAATCGACGAAGCAGCCGTGACATATCTTGAGAAGACCGCGCTCGAGCTTGTTTCCGACGAATAGGTTCTCGACGATGGCCAGAATCTCCTCGCGGCTGAGGAAGTAGTAGCCGTTCCACCACCGCTCGAACGACAAAAAGCGTTCACGTTCGTGGTCGATGTCTGCAAACAGGCCGGCGTATTTCTCCCAAACCGATTCGGGTTTGAGGTTCTCGAAATTCTGCACAAGCCACGCGCCTGTCTCTTATACACATCTCGGTGTCGATCTTTGTGAACAGGTTGGCGTATTTTTCGAAATACGAATTGCCGGGTTTAAGATTCTCGAAATTCTGCACAAGCCACGCGCCGTCGAACCGCCCGTCGCCTTGGTCGGCGATGAGATGGGTCAGCCAGGCCCCGCCGGTGAACCCGGCGGAGAGTCGCATTGGATTCACTCCTGCTTCGCCCGACCAATAGGAAAGAGGCGATCCATTGAGCACTGCAGGTCCGACCAGACCGTTGCAATCCGCGGAGAGCAACGTCACTGCCCAGCCGGCCTGACAGTTGCCGTAGAGCACCGGGGGCTGGCCTGGATGACGCGTTGCGACTTCCTCAACGAAGCGGCGCAATGCTTGCAGCACGTCGCCGAGGGTTTGCCCTTGGCACGGCTCCGGGAGGAAGGAAACGAAGTAAACGGGATGCCCTTCGTTGAGCGCTACTCCGACCTCGGAGTCTTGTTTGAAGCCCCCGATGCCGGGACCATGTCCCGCACGCGGATCGATTATGATGACCGGCGGCTTGGCAGGATGGTGGCAGGGCTCGGCTTCAACCGGCGATGAGGAAATGCTCAGCAGCACGTAGTTGACGGGCCGTTGAAAAGTCCGTGCGTCGAGGAGCGTCTCGGTGCGAAAGTCGAGCAGAGGAGGCAGGCCGAGCCGTTCGTGCTCAAGCATATTGTCGCCCCGCTCACGCAATGTATCCCAGAAGAGGATAGCTCGTTCCCAGCAGTCTCGTTGATAGACGAGGAGATCCCAAATGCTTGGGAACGAATTGGAGTAATTTGCACGATCACCGTGCGGGGAAGCGCTCTCAACGAGACCGGGTGCACGCTCCCGGGCGGTCGCGCGTACATCTAGGGCCGCTTCCGATGAGCGTTTGGGCATGAGATCCAGCCTGTCTTTAGCCTGTGAGTGCAAAATTGCCGTTCAAGCTAAGCGGTTTACCGGCCCGTGCCTTGATTCATATCACCCGCAAGCGAATACAAGGGCGTCACCCATCCACGGGCGTCGATGCTTAAGCAATCATTAGCGACAGACCCGTTTCGGTTTTTGACCCAAATCAAATCTCTAGGCGTCCCTCGGGTTAGGATTTGCGGATCGCCGCTACGGCTCTTCGATCCGACGCATGCATGGAGAAATAGTATGAGCACCTTCCGCACTCTATTGGGCCTCGCATCTGCGCTGGCGATCCTTGCTGCACCACATGCCGGCAATTCGGCAAACGGCCAAACCCCGTCCCGGCTCCTTCTTGCGATGGACGACATGAAGCCGATGCAGCCAGATCCGATGGGGAAGCCAGGCAGCATGAATCCGCCGGCAGGTCAGCCTCAAAAGGCGGGACAGGACCGTATGATGATGGACGATCGCATGAAGCCACCTGCGCAAATGCAGGAGAACGGCATGATGACGATGATGGAGAAGATGATGCGGAGCCATATGGGCTCGATGCCGGGGATGGGTGCCACCTCCGGCACAACGGACGTCACGGAGCGTATCGAGGGAAGGATCGCCTTTCTGAAGGCAGAGATGCAGATCACCGATAAGCAGATGGCCGATTGGAATGCTTTGGCGGACTCCCTACGGTCGGGACGGCAGCATCTGGTCGATGCCCGCAAGCTCCTCGTCATGGACGACAAGACGAATTCCGCAGACCGGATCGAGCATTATGAGCGCCACCTGGCCGAACGCCTTGAGGCGGTGAGGTCGGCCCGAACGGCATTTACCAGGCTTTATCCCACGCTGAATGAAGCTCAAAAACAGACCGCCGATACGATCCTGCTGCCGCTGATCGCCACGTTCTGATAAAACCGGCGGGTGCAGTCCATGCCAGACCAAGTGGCGCGCATCCTATTGGCAGCGGGCATCCTAATCGCATGGGTCCATCCGGCCCTCAGTCATCTCAAGCAAACTGGCAACAGCGCTCCGGATATTACTTCGGCGGCGTCGAGCCTCCCATCGCGCTGGATCGGAACAGGCGGACCCCTTAACGATGATCCACACAGAGCGGTCATAGCGCAGGCCCCTGATGGGCATTCTGAGCACCACCCCAAGGGCGGGGCGAGCACTCCCGACACACCTACGATATCGCCGCCAGCCACCCCGCCGACTCCGCAGAGCAATTCACCTGTAGGCAGCCCGAGCCCGGCTCAGTCGATGCCCGGAATGGGCTCGAGTGCCCCCGGCGCGGGTGGCGCCATGGGCGGAATGATGGGCGGGTGCATGGGTGCGGGATGCATGGGCGCCTCGCGCAAGGAATTCTACGCGTCGCTGATGGCGATGCCGAACCTCTCTCCGGAACAGCGCCAACGCATCGAAGCACAGGCGCGCGCCTGGATCAACGCGGGGACCGAGGAGATAGCCAGTGCTGAAAACGCACTTCGCCATGCGAACGCCGCAGGAGACAGCGTAGGTGCCGAACAGGCCACCTCGCGCATGCGCGACGCGTTGGCTCAGGTGAAGAGCGGCAACACGATCCTTCGATCGCTCTCCGAGGGAAAGCCGCCGCGGCAAATCGCGCTGGATTGGTTCAAGGGAGAGATGAACCTGGCGCCGGATACGGTGATACAGGATCCCGTCGGCCCCCTCGGTCTATCTTGGTTTCACCTGGTCACGATGGCGCTGGTGACGGCGTTCGCGGCGGCCATGCTGGCGATTTATCTTTCCCGAATGCGCCGTGCGAACGCATTGATCGATCGGCTGACAGGCGCTCGACCCGCTCCGGGTACATCGGCTCCTGCCGTACCAGCAGTTCCAACGGCTGGCTCCCCCGCAGCCGGCGCGTCCGGCGTTGCCGCCGCCGATCCGGCATCGTCAAAGGCGACGGTTGCGCCCGCCAGTTCACCTCGCACCGGGCTGTGGAAGGGGCAACTGAGGGTCGCAGCCATATTCCGCGAAACTCCGCAGGTGAAGACGTTTCGGCTGAGGGACCCCCAGGGAGGACCGATTCCGTTCTCCTTCGCCCCGGGTCAGTTCTTGACGTATTCGGCCGATATCGACGGCAAGCGCGTCAGGCGGTCCTACACTATCGCCTCTTCTGCCGCCCAAACCGCTTACGTGGAGACCACGATCAAACGTGAAGAGAAGGGCGTCTTCTCCGAATTCATGCACGACCAGATTTCCGAAGGAGACCTCATCGATGTGATAGCGCCTTCCGGCGTTTTCACTTTCACCGGCGTGGAATCTGACAGCGTCGTACTGATCGGCGGCGGTGTGGGCATCACGCCGCTGATGGCCGCAATCCGTTACCTCGCAGACACTTGTTGGAACGGCGAGATCTATCTTGTCTATGGGGCCCGGTCGACCGAGGAGTTCATCTTCCGCGACGAGCTCGAGCATCGCCAGCGGAAAATGCACAATCTGCACGTGGCGGCGACGATGGCGCGCAGCGCCGGCACCTCCTGGATGGGGGCCGAAGGCCCGATCAACAGAGAATTCCTGATCCAGTCGGTACCCGACATCGCTAAGCGCCGTGTCCATCTGTGCGGTCCGCCAGGCATGATGCAAGCAATGAGGAAACTTCTGGCTGATCTCGCGATACCTTCGGCGCAGGTTAAGACGGAAGCCTTCGGTCCCGCTTTGGGCGCGGTGCCCCCTCCGGGCTTCACGGAGGTCGCCGGAATCCGCGAGGTCTCCGGTGCCGCCGGGACGGTGAGCGCACCACCCATTGGAGTGTCGGCGATCGGCCCGGCTACCGCCTCGCTCCGGTTTGCGAAATCGGACAAGGTCGTCCCGCTGCCGCCGGACAAGAGCGTGCTAGAGATCGCCGAATCCATTGGCGTTCCCATCGATTATTCCTGCCGCGTCGGGGTCTGCGGCGTTTGCAAGACCAAGCTTCTCGAAGGCAATGTGACCATGGAGGTCGAGGAGGCCTTGACGCCGGAGGACAAGGCGAACGGCATCATCCTGGCCTGCCAGGCAAAATCGATCGGCAATCTGGTCGTCGAGGCTTGATATGAGCGAGAACGAACGCGTGACCGTTGGCGCGGTCCTCACCGCCCTGCTCTTTCTGGTGCCGGCGTTCGTTCTCCATAGCTCGCCGCGCTTTGCCGGCAGCCTGTCGGGCTTCGTGCTTGGCGCCGCTGCGGCCGCCCTGATGCTGTCCTTGTTGGTCTATCCGGTCGCCAAGTACAGCATGTCCTTCAGATCGCTGATTGCGCGGCTTGCATCGATGCGGGCGCTACTCGCCTTTCACGTCTACGCCGGCGTCTTCGGCGCCTTTCTGGCCATTCTTCACACCGGGCATAATTATCAGAGCCCGCTCGGCATCGCGCTCGTTGTCAGCATGCTCCTGGTGGTCGTCACCGGATTGGTCGGCCGATACTATCTGCCCCAGACGTCGATCGAGCTGCGTGAGCAGCAATCTCGGCTGGCAACCTTGCGAACTGCATATGATCGGACGGCAGTTGCTCTTTCAGATAAACAATCCTCCGATGCCGAAGGGCCGCCCTTCCGCGATTCGGTTCCGCAGGGTGTGCCCATCCTAAGACTTGTGGAAGGCATAGCCGATCTCGAATACGCCATCGGATCGCGCGAGATGGTAAAGCGAATGTTCATGCCGTGGATCGTCGCCCATGTGACCACTGCAATCCTGATGTATCTACTGTTAGCGCTTCACGTCGCCGGCGAGATCTACTACGGGCTGCGGTGGATATCGTGACGAAGGCTGGCCTTTGGTACGCGGTGCTGATCACGATCGCCTTCGTTGGCGGCGCGGCAACCATAGTTTCCCTCTATCAATCCGGATCTGCGTCGATTCCGCGTTGGCAGGCCTTCTTCCTGCCCGGCCCCCTCTCCGAAAAGCACCGCTTCCTGGCAGGAAACTGCGAATCATGTCACGCGCCGACGCGAGGCGTAGAGGCAGCCGCTTGCATTGGCTGCCATTCGACGGCCGCTGCCGACCTCGCCAAGCAACCGACCGCATTTCATGCCGACGTTCAGGACTGCCGCGGATGTCATGTGGAGCACGCCGGTGCCATCCGTCCGATCAAGATGGACCACGCCGCGCTACTTGGAATTGGTTCACATCTGAAATCGGGCGAGCAGAGCCATCCGAGCGTGCCCCGCCAGATGGTCGACGACTTGAAGGGTTTTCTCGGATTGCCTGTATCACGGCTGGCAGAAAAGACCGGGCTGGACTGCGCAAGCTGTCACAGCAACCGCGAGCCGCATCGGGATCTGTTCGGCCGGGAATGCGCCAACTGTCATGAGACCGGTAGTTGGCGAATTGCAGGGTTCCTGCACCCGTCCCCGGCTTCCAAGGACTGCGCGCAATGCCATCAGGCGCCGCCAAGCCACTACATGATGCACTTCCAGATGATGGACAAAGGTGTCACCGGCCAGGAGCATGCACAGGTCAACCAGTGCTTCCTGTGCCATCGGACGGATTCGTGGAATGACATCAAGGGCGTCGGCTGGTTCAAGCATCACTGAGTAGATCAGCTCAAATTCAAGAACGCGGCTTGAGGCAGGTCAAAGCACAGCGACGTCGTAAGTGGTAAGTAACATTGCGGTCAAGAGAGTTGCAATCAAGCTGAAGAACTCTCGACGCTTCCGGTGCCCACTTCTTCCAGGCGGCCGACTTGTTGCAGGCATTGTGAAGCATCCGAAAACAAAGGATCCCGCCATGCAAGACCACCCGGTCAGCCGGTTTCCCGTGCCAAGCGTTGACGAATTACCCGACGACATACGGTTGCGGATTGTCAACGTACAGGAAAAACTCGGCTTTATTCCGAACGTGTTTCTGACCTTGGCACACCGCCCAGACGAATTCCGCGCCTTCTTTGCTTATTTCGATGCGCTGATGATGCCGAAAGCCAGTGGGCTGACCAAGACAGAGCGGGAAATGATCGTTGTGGCCACCACCGCGATAAACCACTGCGTTTATTGCGTAGCGCATCATGGCGCTATCTTGAGACTTCGTGCCAAAAACGCACAAATCGCGGACCCAGTGGCTCTCAATTACCGCAGGGCAGATCTGTCACCGCGGGAGCTTGCGATGCTAGACTTCGCCGTGAAAGTGGCGACCACCTCTCACGCACTGTGTAATGAGGACTTTGAAGCGCTGCTTGAGCACGGTTTCAGTGATGAAGACACTTGGGACATTGGCGCAATAACGGCGTTTTTTGCTCATGGCAGCCGGATGGCCAACTTAACCATGCGCCCCAATGCCGAGTTTTACGCGCTAGGCCGCAGCAAGCCCGAACAACATCATTAACTGCAATAGGGACATGACGGGGCGCGGACGAATCTGCACAGAATCAGTATGGGTACGGCCTAACCTGACTGTTTCAAGTGGCAACGAGCTCTAAGGGTGCGGCTCGCGCATCACCGAACATCTCGGTGCGATGAAGCCAAGCCCCTGCGGCCCCCTCGGAGTTTCAATACGGGAAAGGCTGTTGACCAGTCCATCCCACGTGGCGGCCTTCTGCGCCGACGACATCTTGGTTCCGATCAGTCGCGTGGCCCGACTCCTCCTCAGAGCCCTCGGCCTCTTCGAAAGGCCAGCCTGCCGCCGCGGTGGCGCCGGCTGCCCGCCCCGGCTCGGCTCTATCCTCGTCGGATCCTCCTTTTGTTTCATTTTTTGACTTGCGTCAAAGCAGGTGACGCTGCCTTCACCATGATGCCCTGACTCAAGGAGACCACGCCATGCAACGGATCGCCGAGACGACGCTGACCTATCGCCTATTCACCATCCCGACCGCGTTTCTCGTTCTGGTATTGGGCGGGTTTGTCAATACCGTGCAAGCCGCACCCTCCGCTGCGGGAGCACGGGAAACGGGCGTGTTGCTGGCGATGATGGATGACATGGACAAGATGGGCGGCGCCGCCGCCACTCAACCAGCCGCCCCCATGAGCGGTACAGGTGCCATGAGTGGCGGGAATGGCGGTATGTGCTGCATGGGCTCGATGGGGAAGGCACCGGGGCCGGACGGCGCCATGGCCATGCCATCCGCTCTGCCCGGTTTTCCCGGCGCCTCACACCTCTACCACGTCGGGGCCAGCGGCTTCTTCGTTGACTATGCCGTCAAAATTGGATTGACGGTCGAACAATCGACGTTGTTGAACGGGATCAAGCAGCGCTCGCTCATCGATCAGTCGGCCGCCAAGCGGAAGGCCGAGGAAGCCGAACAGGCGCTGTGGATGCTTACTGCCGCCGACCAACCGGACACGGCCGCCATCGAAGCAAAGGTGCGGGAAATCGAAAAGATCAAATCGGACGCAAGACTCGTATTCATACGCGCAGTCGGCGAAGCTGCCAACGTACTCACCGCCGAACAGCGAAAGATGGTCCTCGGCATGATGCCGATGCCGGGCAGCGCCTCCATGAAGAAGATGGAAAGATAATTTGGACGCGTTGAGCCATCGTGTGTTCGCGATCCGTCCGGGCGCGGGTGGCGTCCCGCACTACAGGCGAGGCTGAACGCTCTCGATTGCCTTAATCGCATCCCCCAGTAGGGGCCCAATATCGATTTCGCTCCTCCCGGTACCGACGCTGTTCGTCGTCACGACCCGAGCGCCAGCGCCGACGAGCAGTTCATCGGAGTGGTCCGCGAACAATCCGTGGACGGCGATGCAGACCGGCGGTGGCCAGCCCTGCCCTGCAAGCAACCGAACGGCCTCGATCATCGTGCGTCCGCTCGAAATGATGTCGTCGACGAGCACGGCCGTGCGTCCCTGCCAAGCCTCGAGATTTCGAAGCGTAATCCGGACGTCCCGGTCCCCATGACGAACCTTCTCCAAAACACAATAGGGTGCTGCGGCGTCGCTTGCCACTGCCGCAACCCACTGTTCGCTCTCGCTGTCCGGACCGATGATGAGGGGCTTCTCGATGTTCGCCTTGACCCACTTCGAAATCAGCGGTGCCGCGTGAACGACGCGCGTAGGTATCGAGTAAATCTCGCTCAGATCGCCGTACCGGTGAAGATGCGGGTCGATGGTCACCATCCAGTCGAATGCCTCGGAGATAAGGCGCGCCACCTGCCGGGACGTCACCGCCTCACCGGCATTGAAGCGGCGGTCCTGTCGCATATAGGCCAGGTAAGGAGCGACCAACCCCACCTTCGACGCGCCAAGCTCGCGCGCGGTCGCGGCGGCAAAGATGAGGGGAAGAATTTTTTCGTCCGGATGCGCCAGCGTGCAGACGATCGCGACGGATCGCTTGTTGAGATCGGTGGCAAAGCGAAGATAGGTTTCTCCGTCCGGAAATTGCCGCGTGTTCAATTTCCCCGTTTCGCAATCAAGCTGGTCGGCAAGTTCCGTCGTCAACCGCTCGTTGCCCGGCATCGAAAATAGCAGAGTTGGGGTCATCGCTCCTGGACCGTGATGATGTCGGGGTTCGCAGCGGCATAGTCCATGGCGTAGGCAAGCTCGCCTCGCGCTTCGGCGTGGACCGTGCACAGAGGCTGTCCGGTCGAGACGATGTCGCCCGGCCTCACGTGAAGTTCGATGCCAGCCGCCTTCGCTTCGGGCGCACCGGCCAATTTTGCCAACTTCGCGATCTTGCGGTTGTCCATCAAGTCCACGCGTCCGGTTCGTTCCGCAGCGAGTGGCTGGCGATGGCTAGAGCTCGGCGGCGTGCGCATGCCGCCCTGCGCCTCGCAGATCCTTTGAAATTTCTCCCACGCGCGGCCATCGTCGAGCGTTTGAGCGGCCATTGCTGCTCCTCGCCCGTCCTCGGCCAAACCGCCCAGCTCGATCAGCGCACCGGCGAGGGCGACGGCCCGGTTCCGAAGATCGCGCGGTGCTGCTGGCAGACGTTGGAGAACAGCCAAAACATCGTTGGCTTCCAGCGCCGGCCCTATGCCGCGGCCGATGGGTTCGGTGCCGTCCCCGGCAATCACCCTTGCTTTGATCCCGAACGCGCCGGCAACGGTGACCAGCCCGGCTGACAAGGCGTCGGCCGCTTCCCGGCTCCTGACCTTGGCAGTCGGCCCCACCGGCATATCGAGAATGAGGTGCGTCGAGCCGGCGGCGATCTTTTTGGACAGGACCGATGCTATCATTTGGCCCTCGGAGTCCAGGTCGAGGGCGCGTTCGATTCGGATCAGGATGTCGTCAGCGGGGCTGAGCCTTATCGCGCCGCCCCAGACGATGCATCCTCCTTCTCGTTCGACCACCCGATGAATGTCCGGAATGGCCAAGTCCACCGGCGCCATGGTTTCCATGGTGTCGGCCGTGCCTGCCGGCGACGTAATGGCGCGAGACGACGTTTTCGGCATCGTCAGCCCGAGGGCCGCGATGATGGGCACGATGATCGGAGTGGTCCGGTTTCCGGGGAGCCCGCCCACGGAATGCTTGTCGAGCACGATCTCCGCATTCCAGGACAGCCGATCGCCCACGTCCACCATCGCCTTGGTCAGTCCGAGAACCTCGCCGTGGTCGAGAGGACGCGCAGCGCATGCAGTGATGAACGACGAGAGGTGAATGTCGGAATACTTTCCGTTGACGATGTCCGCAGTGACGGAAAGCAGCGCCTCGGCGCTCAGACCGTTTCCGTAGATCCGGCTTCTGATGTGGCTCAGCGATGCCAGCGGATCCGGATGGCTGATCGCGATGGTGTCTCCGTCGGTCAGCTCGAGCCGGCCCCAAGCCGAGTCGGACAATGCGGCCTCGTCATGAGCGATCAGATCGTTAGTGACCTGATACAGTGTGGCGATGACATGGCGTTCTCCGGCTCGCAGCAGAAGCCGATTGTGCGCGACAAATCCCTCCGACCGGCAGACCGCGCACTCCTTGTGCATGAAGATAACGGGTTCGAACTGCGTATCGACGCCCAGGCGACGGACGCGGAGTCGGTGCCCGTCGGACGCCCGCACGACCGGCCGAACTTCGCTCATGCCAGGTCTACCTGTTGGCCTTGATCGGGTATGATGCAGGCCCAACCCAATTCCTCTGCAATTCTCTTGCGTAAGGCGTCCGAGGCGCTGAACTCCCCATGGGTGATGAATGTCCTGCGTGGAGGGGTCTTGAAGCCCTTCAGCCATCTCAGGATTTCGTAGGCATCTGCGTGCGCGGAGAGCATCTCCAGGTTCGTTACCTCCGCACGAACCGGCACATATTGTCCATGGATTTTGATGCCGTCGACGCCGGCGACCATGGAAGCCCCCCTCGTTCCTCCGGCCTGGAAGCCAGCGAATAGAATCGTATTCCTACTATCCGGTGCGTAGCTTTTCAGATGATGCAGGACCCGGCCGCCGGTCGCCATACCGCTGGCCGAGATAATCACCTTTGGCATGGAGTTGGCCATGAGGGCTTTCGATTCTTCGACGCTTTGCACGTAGTGCGCGACGGCGCAGGAATCGCGGCATTCGCGCTCCGTAAGTCTATGATCAGCGACATGCCTGCAGAAGATCTTGCTTGCATCGACGGCCATCGGGCTGTCGAGAAATATCGGGATGTCCGGCAAGCGTCGGGAAGCCTTCAGACGGTGCAGGTGGAACAGGAGGCTTTGTGCTCGCCCCACCGCGAATGCTGGGATGATCACCGTTCCACCCCTTCCGGCCGTGCGACCGATGACTTCAGCAAGAGCATCCTCGGGATCCCTCGCTTCGTGCCGGCGATTTCCGTAGGTCGACTCCACGACAACGTAGTCGGCATTCGCAACCGCAACCGGATCGACCATGGTGGCGTCGCCGTAGCGGCCGAGATCGCCGGAGAAGAGAATGGTGTTGCCGTTCCAGTCAAGCTGGATGGAAGCCGCACCCAGGATATGACCCGATCGTCGAAGCAAGGCGGCCCCGCCTCCCGGGAGGTCCAGTGACTGCTCGAATTCGACCACCCTCAACTGCTTAAGAGAGCCCAAGGCGTCTTTCAAAGTGTAAAGCGGTAGCGCAGGCTTATGCTTGGAGAAGCCATGGCGATTTGCAAATTCCGCGTCCTTTTCCTGAAGGTAGCCGGAATCCGGCAACAGGATCGCGCATAGGTCCGCGGTTGCTGTGGAGCAGAAGACCGGCCCGCCAAAACCTTGCTTGACCAACAGCGGCAGATAGCCGGTGTGATCCAGATGAGCATGCGTGAGCAGAACCGCATTGATCTGACGGGGGTCTACCGGAAAGCGCGCCCAATTCCGCAGCCGCAACTCCTTGAAGCCTTGGAAAAGGCCGCAATCGATTAACAACCGATGATCGGCATTTTCGAGGAGGTATTTGGACCCCGTAACAGTGCCGGCTCCACCCAGGAACGACAATCGCAAAGTCACACTTGGCCTCCGGATACGCGAGTTAGTCAGCGTGACCTGCCGCAAAGAGAGACGCGAAGCCCCGTTGTCGTACAAGCCCTACGCCGACTATTCGTTGTTTCCTTGATGTGCATCAAAAATCCGTGGGGCGCTTTCGGCCATCTTGCGCGAGATACAAACCACAGGATGGCTTCTTTCTGGCTGATTTTCCCGGGAGCAGACCCATCATGGACGTCCTCGGGCTTCGCCTAGTTTCTGCGGTACTGCCAATCGCTCGCTCGCGAGGATCGTTCAAGGGACCGTAGGATCTCGAATGATCATGCACGCGATGACCAGGCGAGCGTTAGCTTACATTGTGTGGCAGGGAGAACGGCCTGAGTTTGCGCCTCTTCTGGGTGCTCTTTCGTTCCTGGCTACGATTACTCTCGCGGTGCCCGTAGAGTGGCTTGTCGTCGTTGGCACGCTAACTAACAGGCGACGTTGGCTCAGCGTTGCCGCATGCGCCGCGACGGGGAGTTCGCTCGCGGCGATCGGATTCTATTTTGCCTTCCATCACCTGGGCTGGAGCATGCTGGCGGAACGATACCCGGAATTGGCGGGTACGCGCGCCTGGCTACAGGCCTCCGACTGGATCTCGCGATACGGCCCGCTTGCACTGTTCGGGCTAATGGCGCTCCCGCTTCCGATTCCCAAGCTACCTATGCTCGCGGTGGCAGGCCTACATCGATTGCCGATCCAGGAGGTCGTCATCGCGATCTGGTCCGGGAAAATCATCAAGTATACTTTGTACGCGTACGTGGTGACCCGCTTTCCGAGAACCATCCATCGCATAGTTCACGCGACATGAGGCCGACTCGATTCTCATGGTCCGCAGGCACAGCGGCGGCTGTGTACGGCTTGCATCGAGCGTTCGCTCACCGGCGACGAGGCTTGTTGCGTCTATCTCCCCAATATGGAGGCTGAGGGGCGGACGCCGGCGGAATTGGCTGGCTATATGCGCCGGGGCCCACTTCGCTTGGCCAATACCTCTTGTCGGAAATTGTAGCGCCGGCTTCAGCGTTCGTGGATACAGCGAGGAGCGGCAATAGGAGCAAAATCGCGAACAGTCTCTTCATGCTGGTTTCCACTATCATGCCTCAATCACCACAGTAGCCGGACTCCGGCCACGAAATTTGCGCTCGACGGCTGCTTCTGATTGCGTAGTGCGATGGATGCGGTTTCACCCACCTTGCGATCCCAGCTCACGCCGATGTACGGAGCAACGTTGCGGGTGAACTCGTAGCGAAGCCGGGCACCCAGTTCGAAGTCCGTAAGGCCGCGCCCCAATTCCAGCTCTGGGACGGATTGCAGCTGCAGCCGCAAATCGACGCGCGGCTGCAGAATGAGGCGGTTGGTGATCAGAAGATCGTACCACCCCGTGAAGGATCCGGAGATTTCCCCCTTCTGGCTGATATACGCGTCGGCATCGATTTCAAAGAAGCCTGGCGCTAGACCTTCAATCCCGATGACAGCATAGGTACGCGAGGGTCTGGGCGAAACGTCGTGACGCACGCCGACCTGGAAGTCGAAGAAATAGCTGATCATCCTCGAATAGAGCGCCTGGAACCGGGCCTCGTCGAATCTTTGCGTGGGGCCGTCGAAGGCGCCCTCGGACTTGAAGAAGAACTTGTCGTAGTCGTTGCCGACAAATGCCTCCATATCCCAGCGGGCCCTGTCGTTCCCGCCTAAACCATTCCATTCGAGCTTGTCGAAGCGCATGCCGCCGAATAGCGCCTGGTCGGGGAAGCTTGTCGTGGGCGCGCTGCGTAATCCCGAATACGGTATTTCCCGAGAATAGGCTGGCCAGGTTTGAGCCATGGCGGCGTCACACAGTATGGCGGAGCCGAGAAGGCAGCCAGTCAACAAGGCGAGCAAGAATTTCATGCCGCCCTCCTATTTCAACGATGCGGTTTGGCGGACGACGTTGACCTGACGCATCATGCCGGTCTCCATGTGGTAGAGCAGATGGCAGTGAAACGCCCATGGCCCCTCGGCATCCGCGGGGATATCGACGTCCAGCGTCAAACCGGGCTTGATATTGACCGTATGTTTCTTTGGATTGCGCGCGCCGTTTCCGACCTCCGGCAACATCCACGTCCCGTGGATATGCATCGGATGGTTCATCATGGTTTCGTTGATGAAACGGAAGCGCGCACGCTCGCCGAAGCGCAGGACGATCGGCTCGGCTTCGCTGAACTTGCGTCCGTTGATCGACCAGAAGTACCGCTGCATGTTTCCGGTGAGCCGGATCTCGATGATGCGGTCGTACTGCTTGTACGGATAGGGATTTAGCGGCCGCAGATCACGATACGACAAGACCCTCGTCCCTGGGGGAGCGCCGGTGTCGTTGGCGATCGGATCGGGCATTGTCTGCTGCATCGAGGGCCCCACGTTCGGCATGTCTTCGCCGCCGTGAAGTACGTGCACCTGCGGGCCTTGCTGCACGCCGTCTGTGAGTGTCAGCGCGGTCCGGCTCTGGCGGCCTGACGAAGGTTTCGGAGCCATGCCGGGCATCGCGCCATGATCCATCGCCTGTTTTTCTTTCGGCATGGGCATCTGGTTTTGGCTGTTCATCCCGGGCATGCCGCCGTGATCCATTCCCGGCATCGGAGAAGCTTGAGGAGGCTTTCCGGTCTTGGCCTTCTCCCCTTGGCCCTTTCGGTCGGGGCTCGTCTTCGGCATGCTCATTGGCCGCTCCGACATCCCGCCGCCGTGCTGTGCCCCTCGTCGGGGACCGGCTCCGGACATGCCGCTCATGTCACCCATTCCCCCGATTGCCATCGCCACCGGATCTTCCGGTGCCACATGACCCGGCATGTCCTGCTCGGGACGAAGAGTTCCGCGGTTTCCGCCCTTCGGTCCGGGATTCATCGCCATGTCGGACATCTGCATGAGGGGACGCAGCCTATGCGGGGGCAATTCTCCGACCATGCCGGGTCGCGGCGCCAAGGTCGCACGCGCAAAGCCGGTGCGATCCATGGGCTCTCCGACAATGGCGTAGGCCCGATCTTCGGTGGGCTGCACGATAACGTCGTAGGTTTCCGCGACGGCGATCCGAAATTCATCCACTCGCACGGGCGCAACGTTGTTTCCGTCGGCCTGCACGACGGTCATCTTGAGGCCCGGGATCCGGACATCGAAATATGTCGTCGTGGAAGCGTTGATGAAACGCAGGCGGACACGTTCGCCAGGCTGGGCCAGCGCGGTGAAATTCCGCTCTGGCGATTGACCATTCACCAGGAACGTATAGCCGGCCACATCCGCAACGTCCGTCGGGTCCATGCGCATGAGGCCCCAGGCAACCCGACTATTGACGATCGCCTTTCGTGCCTCGTCATTAGGAGCGTTGCTAAGCTCCCGGATCAGGCCGACCAACGTTTGCCTGTTGTAATTGTACCAGCTGCTGTCGTTCTTGAGATTTCTGATGATGCGCGTCGGGTCTTCATCCGTCCAGTCCGAGAACATGATCACGTAGTCGCGGTCGTATTTGAAGGGGTCGCGCTGCCTCGGCTCCACGATGAGGGGGGCGTACATCCCGAGTTGTTCCTGCTCGCCGGACGAATGAGTATGGAACCAATATGTACCCGCTTGCCGGACCTTGAAGCGATAGGTGAACGTTTCGCCGGGCTTGATGCCGTCGCCGTAGCCCGGCGAAATGCCAGGTACGCCATCCATTTCGGGCGGTACGATCAGTCCGTGCCAATGGATCGAGATATTCTCATCAAGTCTGTTGCTGACATTGATGACCGCATCTTCGCCTTCACGGAGTCGCAGCACGGGCCCCGGTAGTTGTCCGTTGATGAGCATGCCGACACGTTCGCGTCCGGTGACATTCACGACATGGCGCTCGATGGTGATGTTGTGAGTACCGGCTACCGCCGAGACCGTTCCAGCGGTCAGGATCAGCAAGGAAACGAAGGTTTTGCCAGCCGTCCGCCATCGGTCATACATCGGAAGTGTGCCTTGTCGTTGCCTAGGGAATGGTGGTCAGCACTTTCGCGACCACCTTATGGGCAGGATGGAGCGAAAAATTTGATCTGCATCAATAATGGGCACGGCTTTCGATGATCTATGGCGACACGTGAACGTGGGCCGGAATGTTCTGGCATCGGGACTGCCGCGCGGCCTACGACATCGCGGCCCAGACGCGCACCTGGCCGAGAGCATTTGAGGATAGTTTCATGTTAGCCAAGGCTAAGGCCTCCCCCGAGCGATGTTCGGTCAACTGCTTCGACGACTGTTCATTGCCTCAGGCACAGACAGTCGCACGGAAATCACGTGAGATCGACGAGCCCATCGCTCGAATGGGAAGGCTGGTGCATTACCGACGAGGTGCGGAGATCTTCGGGGAAGGTCAGCCAGCCGAATACATCTATCGAGTTGTAAGCGGGGCGGTTCGAACATCGAGAATTCTGAACAACAGCCGCCGTCAGATTTGCCAATTCTATCTGCCGGGTGACTATTTCGGCTTGGAAGCTCAAAACGAGCAGCCTACCTCCGCGTTCGCGGTCAACGACACCCAAATTCTGGTGACCAATCGCCACATGATCGCAAAGCTGACCTATCGCCGCCGCGATCTAACGCAGCAGCTCATGGAAATCGCGAACAAGGAAACCAAGCACCTCCAGGATCAGATACTCCTGCTGACGAAGACTGCCGAGGAGCGCATCGCCTGGTTTTTACTCCAGATGAGCCAGCGCACGGATTCCGCTAACCTCGTCAACCTTCCGATGCCTCGTCAGGACATCGCAGATCATCTTGGTTTGACAATCGAAACCGTTTCCCGGACCTTGAAGCAGCTTGCAAGAACCGGCTGGATAAAGCAGTTAAGCTCGCGCCGCATCCAACTCGTCAAGCTAGATGCGCTCACGCGCCTGGTTTCCTGACGAGCCAGACCCCTCGGTGGTTCGTACCTGACTGAGAGAATCGGCATGGCGGCGACCCGAAGGGGGACGGCGCCTCAATGCGACATCATCACCCAGCAAGGTGGGTGCCCAAGGACGGCGTATGTCGCGCCACCCATTATGAACTCCTGGAGGCGGGAATGGCGATAGGCACCCATCACCAGAAGATCGGTTTGGTGGGACTTGACGTACGCTTTCATGGCGTTCCCGTTGTCCATCTCAACGTTGCAGCACATATTGACCAGGTGCTTCCGCAAGCATGCTCTGCTTCGGTCCGCCCATCGGCGGTGGCGCAACGGGCGCGCCGGAGTGCTGGCTCAGAAAGCTCACCCATTCCGGCCACCACGAACCCTCGTGTTTTGTCGCATGGCGCAGCCATTCGTCGGGGCCGAGATATGGCCCATCAGCCATTTTGCCGAGGACCTGATGGGTATGCCCCACCTCGTCTGGCGGTGCGACGATGCCAGCGTTGTGGCCGCCGCTCGCCAGCACGTAGGTAACGTCGGCGTCGGCCGCGAGGTAGTTGATCTTGTAGGTCGATCGCCACGGCGCGACGTGATCGCGCTGCGTGCCGACAACGAACATCGGGGCATGCAGGTCGGACAGCGAGACCAGGTCGCAGCCGGCGCAGTAGCGGCCCTCTGCCAGCTCGTTGTTCAGGAACAGCCGGCGCAGATATTCGGAATGCATCCGGTAAGGCATCCGCGTGGCATCCGCATTCCACGACATCAGGTCGTTCGGCGCAGAGCGCTCGCCCATTAGATAGGCGCGGATCGCACGCGACCAGATCAGGTCGTTGGAGCGCAGGATCTGGAACGCGCCCGCCATCTGCTCGGTGCCAAGCACGCCGCGCTCCCACATCATGTCTTCGAGGAAAGCGACCTGACTCTCGTTGATGAACAGCGTCAGCTCGCCGGCTTCCGTGAAATCGGTTTGCGCCGCCAGAAGGGTCAGCGAGCGTAGGCAATCCGGCTGCGCCGTGGCGAGATGTGCGGCGGCGATCGAGAGCAGCGTGCCGCCGAGACAGTAGCCTGCGGCATGGATCGGCTGCCTTGGCATGATCGCGCTGATCGCGGCAATCGCTGCGTCGACGCCGAGCTTGCGGTAGTCCTCCAGGCCAAGGTCACGATCCTCCTCCGTCGGATTGCGCCAGGAGATCATGAAGACGGTAAATCCCTGCCCGACCAAGTAGCGCACCAGCGAATTGTGCGGCGAAAGGTCGAGAATGTAGTACTTCATGATCCACGCCGGAACGATCAGCACCGGCTCCGCATGCACGGTCTCTCCCGCAGGAGAGTACTGGATCAGCTCGATCAGCCGGTTGCGATAAACCACCTTGCCGGGCGTGGTCGCCACATCCTTGCCGACAGCGAATGGTTTGCGGTCGCCGCGCGCGTCCGACCCGAGCAGGGCGTGGGCGTCCTCGAGCCAGTTGTGCAGGCCCGCGGCTAGATTGCCGCCGCCACTTTCCATGGTTTTCCGCCACACCTCCGGATTGCTGCAGGCGAAATTGGACGGCGCCACCATGTCCAGACATTGCCGCATCGCGAAGGCGGCAATCGCTGCATTCGACTGCGACAGTCCGCGCACGCCGGAGGCGGCGGAATGCCACCATTGCTCGGCGAGCAGGAAGGCCTGCGCCTGTCTCTTATACAGCTCTAGATGTGTATAAGAGAATTCGACTGCGACAGTCCGCGCACGCCGGAGGCGGCGGAATGCCACCATTGCTCGGCGAGCAGGAAGGCCTGCGCCATCATGTTGAAGGGCGGCAACTCCCAATCGGATGCCGAGAAGCGGCGTTCGGCGGGCGCCGGCTCGACCAGCGACCAGGGCGCGAACTTCGCATTCGGAAGGATCATCGCTTCAGCGAAGCGATAGGCGCTGCGCGCGGCCTCGCCCGCGAGCGCCAGCTGCTTGCCGGGCGATGCGGCCAGATGCAGCTCCCAGTCGGCAAAGGCCAGCGCCAGCGCGGCCGGCGAAACGCCGCCGGTGAAACGCGCGAGGTTGGCGTGCACCGAGCGGTCGATCGCCTCCGCAATCGACGGCGACTCGAGCGGCGTACACGGACATGGCCCTTCTGGCACAACGGAAGCCTGCGCGGGAAATGGTACGATCTGATGGATGGCGGGCCTCGGGTTCATCGTCGTCACCCCTCAGTCGAGGCCAAAGCGGCGCCGTCCGAACGCGATGATCTCGCGGTCCGTCGGATGGTCGCTGGCCTCGCCGTGCAGCTGGGTCGCAGTCAGGTCTTTGCGATTCTCCTGTAGATACTGCAGCAATGCTCCCTTTTCCGTTCCGGGCCCAATGATCAGGATCTCGCGGCAGAACCGCAGGGACTCGGCAACGGTCGGCAAAAAGCTCTTGTCTTCCCGGACGCGGCCGGAGCCGATGACATTGGCGTTGTGATGCAGATGAGTCGAGGAAGGATGGGCATGCACGACCACCTCGCCCATTCCGGTCCGACCCATCGGAAAAATCTTCGCGGTGAGGTGATCGATCCAAACCACGGCATAGGCGTGTTCGACGTCGGTCAGTTTGGCGATGGCTTTGCTCATTGTTGTTTTCCGTCCTTGAATTGGCGTCGCAAGAAGCGACCGCATCCATGGAGCAAAATTTAGGCTTTTGGCATCGCTGGTGTTTGATTTGGCTCAATTCTCCGCATGCCGACAGAGCTAGAAGAAAACCGACGTGCAAACTTCCCGGATGGAGAGGCACATGTATAAAAATCTTCTGGTCAACATTCCCACGGAGTGTTCGCCTCGGCCCGTGAGCGATGGCGCAATCTCGCTGGCGGCACGCTGTAAGGCCCAGCTCGATGCCGTAGCGGTAGGACATGAAGTCCCCAATATGCCGTTTCTCGCGGAGGGAGGCGCCGCGGTCGCCACGATCTCAAAGGTCGAACACGAGATGGCGCTGGAACGCGCCCACGCCGCGCTCAGCATATTCGAGGCGGAAGCCAAGGGCGCCGGCGTCGTCTACAGCTGCCGCGCCATCACTGAGCTACAGGCCGAAGCAGCGGCGATCCTCGGCGCTACCGCGCGGCTCTATGATCTCTCGGTCGTTGCGCAGCCGGATTTTGGGCGCGACAGCTTTGACAGCACCCTCGCCCAAGAGATTCTATTTCAATCGGGCGGCCCAGTGCTGTTCATGCCCCACATCTTCAGAGGCTCATTTAGCGCAGGACGCATCGGTATCTGCTGGGACGGCAGCCGTCTTGCCGCCCGTGCGGTGCGCGACTCCATGCCCTTCCTGGCAGGAGCCGAGACGATCACGGTCATCACCATCAATGCAGAGAGTAGCGTTCCAGCGGACGCCTCCGCCCCGCACTTGGAGCGCTATCTTTCCCGGCTCGGCGTGCCTACGAAGATCGACGGCGTGAACACGGAAAAGGCCAACATCCAGTCCAGCATCCTGTCGCTGGCGGCGGACGAAAGCATAGACCTGCTTGTCATGGGTAGCTACGGCCATTCCCGCCTGAAGGAAACCGTGTTCGGCGGCGTCACCCGCGACATGCTGGAGTCGATGACTGTGCCGACGCTGATGTCGCACTGAGGGACTGCGAACTGGGTAAAAGGGGACACATTTCCTCGCAGCGCCGATCGCCGCGCTCTTCATTGCGCGAAGCGCTCAATTTTGTCCGCTTTCCCGCCAAAATAGACTACTGTGTCGTGGAAGTGTATACCTCGGGCCAGAAGCAGAAGTCTGAGGCATCCGCTTGTGAGTTTGACTTTCAGCGCTCGAAAATAATTTTGTCGCGTGAACGGAGGCCCCCCACTGGGGGGCAAGAATCTGATGCTCGGTTGCTACTTTTGCTGAATACGACTCAGATAATCGATAACAGCGAGGACGCGTGTTCGCACGACGACTTCCGGGCTTTGCTCCGGCCCGGCCTTCTTCCAATAAGACGGATCAACATGGTGAGGCAAGTTGACAATGGGGTTGAATCGTTCCCCCCAAATTGGCATTTCACGAGTGCCGTGAGCGGGAATTGTTTTCGATCCGTATATGGTTTCATAAACAGCGTTCGTGGGAAAGACCCCGTTGTTGTTCTTGGCCAACATCGTCAAATCGGAAGGCGGCGCCTTGAGTTGCTCGCTGACAGGTCCTTTGCCCTTTCCATCCGTACCATGACAGCTCGCGCACGACGACTGAAATTCTGACTTACCGATGTCGGAGTCTTCAGCCTGAGCCGCACCAGCACACCCAGCAGTAAGGCCGGCGATCGTCAACCACTTCAGGCAACTGGTGATCATATGCTGCCCCGCCCGCAGTATCTCGGATAAATCTTACTAGCAGTCTTGGCTTTGGTTCACTTTGACGTAGGTCAATACAACCTTCATGCCCCGGATCACGACGGCGCGTCCGAGAAGGGCTTTAAAAAAGTCAATCGGAGCAGCCGATGCCGCAGAGCAACGGAATGGGGCAGGAACAGTTTCGCTGCCCATTCGCAATCCCTATCGTTCGATAGACATGATCGTACGCTTGGATTTGCTTTAGCCGACTTATGACCAACGAATTTACAACTAAGAATCGTCCTATTTTTCTGTACAACCGACGCCTTCATTTGGAAGGTGCGGATATGATGGAGCGCCGAAGCTTGCCCGGGCAGTTCAAGGGAGCACGACCTCTCGGTGTGGACTTTGATCAACTTCGACACGCGATCACAGCGGCAGATTACGGTAGCTTCCGACAGGCTGCCGAAGTCCTATCCACTAAGCAATCAACCCTTAGCCGTTCAATTCAACTACTTGAATGTAGCCTCGGAACCAGCATTTTCGATCGATCAAGTGGTGGGGTGCGCGCAACGCCGGCCGGCCGCTACTTCTTGAGGATAGCGCGCTCGATAATCGAACAGCTATGCGACACATGAACGACGTTGGCAGCTAGCGCTGCCAAAAAACGATTGCTCGGCATCTTGACGACCGGCCGACTAATGGGTGTCACCGTAATCCTGCGCGCACCACCGTAATCCCCGTAATCCCTTCATGGCATCGATTCCCCTGCGCGCACGGACTTTTCGGCAAATTCCTTGAATCTTTGCATAAAGGTCATCGTCTTCTTCTTGAACATACCCGGCGAGAGCAAAGCCATCAGCTTCATAACTAGGCTTGAGAATTTGCAGTGCGAATTGAGAACCCACCGGGTGGTGCCGTGGGTGGTTTCCGTCAAGCGGTTGCTAACGAGGTTCCAGACGCCTTCCGCTTCGTAAGTGGCGGCAAATTCTTCGGGAGGCCTGTGGACCGTGATGGTCTCTATCATTTCGAACTCGCGCTTGCCCATTCGGTGGACCTGTTTCGACTTCGCCCCGACTTCGCGTGGCGCGCCGGAGGAAATTTGTTCGAAGCTGACGAGATCGGGCTGCCAGTGCTGCAAATTGTCGGGGTCGAGAAACAGTTCTACGACTCGTTCGCGCGGCGCGTTGATTTCAAGTTCAAGCTGATAATGCATGGCTTCCTCGTTACTTGTTTGTCGCGCGTATCCGAAGCAGCTTATCCAGCTCGCCGAACATCATTCCCCAGCCGCTTTCATACGGCTCCTTGAAATCGCGATAGCAGACATGTTCGAGTGTCATCCTGCTGCCATCGCCGTCGGATTCGATGGTGATGGTTACCTCATCCACCGCGTCTGACATTTCGGGCATTGCGAAGGTGAAAGCGAGCCGGCTTGGACGCTCGAATTCGATGAAGGTGCCAATCGCGCGGTATGTAATGCCGTCGCGACGATCGACAATCTCGTATTCGCCGCCGAGGCGTCCGTCGATCCGTGTTGTGTTCATCTCACTAGTCGGGCTGGTAAACCACCATTTGCCGGCAAAATCGGGATCGAGCCAGGCGTCGAATACGTCCTGTGGCGGCGCATCGAAGCGATAAACGACGGTGGCAACCGTTTTTGGTTCCAGTCTCCGCGTCAAAGCAGCACCCCGACGAATTGGTATTTCGAGATCGATTGCAGCACTACAATTCGCCCCGCTTTCTTTTGAGTAAGAGAGCGTTCAGCGTATCAAATCGCGCGAGCCACAACGATTTCGTTTCTTCGATCCAAGCCGAAGCTTCGTCGAGCCCACTCGGATTTAGCGACAGTATATGTTCGCGTCCGATCTTCTCTCGTTTCACGAGAGCTGCGCGCTCAAGGAGGCGAATGTGCTTCGAAACGGAGTTCAACGAGATCGGAAATGGTTCTGCAATCTCTGTTACCCGCGCTTTTCCCAGGTTGAGACGCGCTAGAATTGCCCGCCTGATGGGATCGGCGAGAGCGATGAATGTTTGGTCCAATGATCCTTCTTTGAGATTCATAGCTTCCGTTTGGAGGTAAGCGGTTGCGCTAGCTAGCTCGGTAGGACGGGGTGCGTCCGACAACCCTTGACCGTCCATAAATTCCCTAATACATAAGGGTGAATGTTGCAAGCTTATGCCGAACGCTAACGGCCCGTTTGAGAAGTCGGGCCGACAGCGGAGGATGGCCTCCTAATCAGCTTGAGATGGTGGCCGCTTGCCTTGAATGTCACGCCAGCGGAAGCCTGCTCTGACCATGTTTGCTGATCACGACGCCTACATAGCTGAGGCTCCCGAAAACCTCCGACCTCTGCTGGTGCGATTGCGCGCTCAACTTGCGCGCGCGCTGCCCGACGCCGAAGAAGTCATCGCTTATAAGATGCCTGGGTTCAGGATCGGAAAGTCCATCATCGCGGGCTATGCTGCGTTCAGCAAACAGTGCGGCCTCTATCTGTTTCCTTCCGCCATCACGTCGCATGCCGACGACATTGCGGCCGCCGGGCTCAAGTCCACCAAGACTGGCGTCACCTTCTCCCCGAGCCAGCCTATCCCTGACGCGCTCGTCAGGAAACTCGCCCTGGCGTCCAGAAAAGATCAAAATCTCTGAGAGTGTCGATTGCGGGGAACCTGTCACGTGCTTCCACGGGTCATACGCTGTTGCGGCGGATGATTTTGGAGCGTTCAGAAGGCTGCAGACGTGTTGGGGGTTCGTCAGTCGATGGCTAGCCGATCCATCAGACAACTTGAGCATTTGATCGGAGTTATAACCTCTAAGAGCAAAGTCGACTCGTGGCAGAATCGTCCTCACGATGCCAAGAACGATTCTAGCAGATCGGAGTCGCTTTCCTGAGCTGAGCCAGACTGTGACTGATGGCACGTCCTTGTTGGTGCCGTCGCGCGTGTTCGTTCCGTTGTTGACTGGGTAGATCTCGATCTTTTTGTAGATCTCAATCCGTTCAAGATCGTGGGACACGAAGCGAGAACCGGCGACCGCCGGCCCCGCCAGCACCCAATAAGCTCAACCGAACTCGCATGAAACCAAATGTGCGGCGGAAGACTTTCTTTACGCGTTAAACACGAACGTGCTCAGCAGAGGGGGAAACTTCGTCGGAGGGTCACTGCACCTGTACTCCTACGTTTGGTTTTGGATGCCGTCCCGGCCTCTGCGGCAAAACCAGGACAAACACGATTATTACGGCGAAAATCACTCCCGACGCCAAAGGACGGCTCAGCGCTAGCCCGCCATGGCTCATCGGCTTGTCCAGAAAATCTCCGACCGTCGCGCCGAGCGGTCGCGTCAATATGAAAGCCGCCCAAAACAGGAACACGGAAGATATTGTGGTCCAGCGGTACAAAGCTGCCAGCAAAAGTAGCCCCGCACAGAACAAAAGGGCGCCTCCGTCATATCCCAACCCGGTGCCGTCCGCTATCCAGTCTCCGAGCGCGGTACCCAAGGTCTGTGAGAAGGTGATCGTCACCCAGTAAAATATTTCCGCTTTCGGCGTTGCGACCGTCTGAACATTTATCGAGCCAAGATTGAAATACCAAGCCGCGAGCGAGCACAATACGCAAGCGAACAAAATCGACGACCCTCCCGCGTAGCCGATACCTAATGAGCGGTCGAAAAAATCGGCCATGGCCGTACCGACTGTTGTAGAAGCTACTATGGCCGCCCAGTAGGCCCAAGCGTTGAACCTTCTCGTCGAGATTTGGACGATCACGGCTGCAACGAATACGGCGAGAAATATGCCGGTGCCGATTAAATACCCCCCATTGTGAGCATTTTTGTCGGCGTGGAGCCACGTCATCGTCACCGTATCGCCGCCCGTCTCCCCAAGCGTGGTGGCAAGTATCTTGATCACCCAGAAGCCGAGCGTCACCTCGGGAACCTTGCTTAAGATCTCGTGATTGGTTCGCATTGTGCCTCTCGCAATAGTTTGTGCGACTTGAGTTTTACCAGTTCCAAGCGGCAACTTTTGGAACACAACGCATAAGAGCACGAGAAGGTCGCTTCTCAGATTATACATTTTCGTAACATCGCTATGGGTCAGTCGCGCCATGCCGTGCGCTGAGAGATTGTGTCGTTGCGTGATGCATGCAACTTTCAACCGAAGATGCTGAAGTGGTTTCCCGCGTCGTGCTCGCTCGAAAATTTTCGATCGCGTCCACAGAAATTTGGTGATTGCCTGCTCGCATTTGGTTGCATTGGGGTCGTGCGCGCAGAGGCTCATGCGCGCGATTAATGGCCTCATCGCCGATGTGCCAGTCTGCGACGCCGCGCGCGGTTCGCTATCATCTCATCCTGCCCTCGAGGTGCTGGATCCGGCGCTTGGCGCCCGCGACTCCCAGCCTGCACTTAGGCGCGGAACTAGCCTTATCACAGCTCTGCCTCGACAGCGGGCATTAACCAACGATCAACCATATCGTTTTAAGCTTCACTTAAAATTGCCGAAGGACAGCGGCTGCTCAGTCTTTGCAACTAGCGCGAGACTGCCGACAAGGCGATCTGAGCAAGGAAGTTCACGGACGGGAGCGGCCTTAGGCAACACTTGCCACCAACAACACAACTTCAACGGAGGATTTCGTGAGCACTTCTGCAATAGGCCCGAGGCCTTCTCCCGCCGCAAATCTTATAGAGGCTTTGAAAAAATTAAAGGCAAACGACGGGGATGCGGACGATACCAAAGCAGCACAACCGCCTACCAAGACCTTCCAAAATCAGGGTGTGGGGCAGATCGTCAATCGGTTAGTATAAGCGACTGAGTATCGACACCGTCTTGCTACGTCGATCACGTGCATGCATATTTCTTGAAGTGTGAACTCGGCGGCGGCATTTCTAACCTCCAGCGCGCAATTCGCGTACAGCCCATTCTTTTGACCATACGCCCTGTACGAAGACAGCACCAACCGTCGACACGATGGCGCCGGTCAGGACGAGCACGAGATAGCTCCAAGGAATGGAGAGAATTTCAGGCGGTGGATCGAAAATCCCGCTCAGAAGTCGGACCAGCATCCAGGCTACGACCGTCCCGATCAAAGCGCCAAGGGGTAGTCCTATGCCCAGCATCACGAGTCCTTCGCTCCAGGTGAACGAACGGATTTCGGTCTGAGACGCGCCGAGCGACATCAGGACTGCTTGGGTCCTGGCGCGCTCCGATTGTCCGAGCCACAACGTCAAGCCCGTCGCCATGGCGACGAAGAAGACGGCAAATGCGAGTTCGACGGCACCGAGGGCACGCAAATCGATGGCGGTCAAGCTCGATCCGATCAGATGCGCCGCCTGAGCAAGGTCGGTTGTTTTGAGACCTGTAATCGTTCCAAGCCCATCCCGAATCGATCGCGCCAGTGCCGCAGGATCATCCTTTGCACGGACCAGCACGATTTCAGCCGCGGGATCGCCGGTTTGCGCAGCGACATAGGCTGCGTTGGCCACCAGAAAACTATCGCGCGGGGCGGTCGGAAATTCCTTCACGATTCCAACAAAGTGAAACGGAACTGTCTTATATTGTCGGTCTGCTGCACTTTGAAGACGAAGGTTGACGAGGTCGCCAAGCGAAAGCTGGAAATCGTTCACGGTTTCCTGCGACACTAGCAAGCCATCCGGCGTTTTCGCTAAACGTTTAAGCGTGGCTCTGGCGTTATGATTGCCGAAATAGACGTTGGCGATTGTCGTCGCCATGGCGATGCGCCGCGGATCGATCCCGTAGATGTCCTGCAGATCCTTGCCGACATAGGCGAAGCGATGCTGCATGGGCTCAGCCGCAGCGACACCCCGCGTTGCGCGAATTTGGTCCAGCACTGCGCCGGCTGGGGTCGCAGTGGATCCGGTCACGGTGACGTCCGCGCCGTTGGTGAGTTGTGCATCAACCAAAAGCTGCGCATTGTAGGTGGCATTGAAAATCGCCGTCGCAGCCGCGAAGGCGAAAGCGAGAGCGACGAGCGCAGTGCCAGTCGCAATTCGACCCCGTTGCCGCGAAACGGCTGCCGCGGCAGGCACTGCGAGCCGACCTGCGAGAGGGGCGAGCATCCCTGCAAGGGTCGAACGGCCAACCCGAAGCGCATAGTTGCTCACGCGCACCACAATAAGCCCGCTGCCGATCCAGAGCAACAACGGCGCGAGAAAGGCCGTGTAGTCGATTGCCGTCGCCGCCACGCCTTCTGGCGCCAGCACCACCTGATATCCCGCGCTAGCCGAGTGCCAAAAGACTGCGCCTGAAATGATGATGAGACCGACATCGAGATACGCGCGTTGCCACACGGGCTCGACTGTGGACGCGAGCCAGGCGCGGCGCGACGCAACGCTGCGTTCCCTGATATCGGCGATCGCCGGCGCGACAATGGCGGCAACGGCCAGCAGGAACCCGACGGCGCCAGCCAGGGCGAAGGATTCACGCACGGAGGCTAATCGAAGATCGATGCCGAGTGCGGTACTGGAAACTGCGCCCGCGATCGCGACGCCGAGGAAAACTCCCATGCCAGCGGTGAGGCCGGCCTCAACAAACGCAAGGCTGGAGATGTGCGCTACGCCGGCGCCCCGCAGGCTAAGCAAGGCCTGCTCGCGCCGTCGCCGACCGGCATCGGCACGGGCAACAGCGATTGTGATGAGCAACGCGAGGGCGATCCCGGGCACGCCCAAAAAGAGCAAAAGTATCCGTGCGAACAGGGCATCCTGACGCACCGCATCGAGACGCGCGGAAAGGTTATCGCCGACGATGGCTGCACCGGCGGCGCGAACCTCGAAATTTCGAGATTTGCCAGCGCTATCGAGCGAGGCGGCATCGGGCGCCGACGGCAGGCCCGATCGGTCGAGGGCAACGTGAACCTGCCATCGCGCACCACCGCTTGGCAATTGCACTGATTTTGAGAAATGCTCGCGCCATTGGTCGATGGGCAGGATCACGACATTATCAGGCGGCGCGGTAGCCGTCGGCCCCTTTGCCGGACCAATTGCCTGAAAGAGCGCGTCAGCGTTCGGTAAATCGACGATGCCATCGACTTTGACGTCGAACGCGGATCCGGCCTCGGGCCGGACCGTAACGGTATCGCCAACCGTCGCGTGCAAATTCGCCGCGGTCTGCTGGGCCAAAAGAACGCCGTCAGTTCGGCCAAGTAGTGGCCGGATTTGCCCCGGGAATGTCACTGAGTAGTCAACAGGCAGGCCGAGCACCTGTCCCGCACCGGTCGTTTGCGTCGTGTCGCCGGTCACCGCAAGGAAAGACGCGGAATCTGCGTAACCCACGCTTCGCTCAGCTCGGATGGGTGCGGACGCCGGGAGTTTGTCGATTAGTGCGGAGATATCGGCGCCGGCTGCGACCGCGACCTGCCAATCCACCGGAATGGCAGCGACTGCCCGCTGTGTCATGCTTCGCGCGCTCGATACGCCAAAGGCGCCAATCGTCCCTGTCAGCGCTGTCGCCGCAACAATGCCGATCGCGGCCAAGCCAAGGTGGCGCCACCGCGCCTTCACGATTCCTTTGGTCCAGGTCGCTACAACGGTCAAGATCATGCGACCGCCTCTTGTGGACCCCCGGTCGTCAAATGCCCGGCATCGATATTCCACCGCTCGTCCATGCGCTCGGCTATCGCAGCGTCGTGAGTCGCAATGATGAGCGCGGTGTCGGTGCCCTCGATCGCAGCCAGAAGGGCGTTCAGCACTTCCTGGCCCGTGGCATGGTCGAGTTGCCCTGTCGGTTCATCGGCCAGAACCACTTTTGGCCGGGTCACCAGCGCCCTCGCCAGAGCAACACGTTGCATTTGACCGCCGGACAATTGATCAGGAAGTTTTTCGCGCAAGTCGGACAGCGATAGGCGTGCCAGCGCCTCTTCCGAATGCATCGCGTCCGGAAACCTGAGGCCGGTGATGTCGAGCGGGACGCGAACGTTTTCGATCACAGAGAGCGCGGGTATCAACGATGGCGTCTGAAAGATGAAGCCGATCTGGGGAGGACGCAATGATGGGCCGGGATCGAGATCCGGCCAATGCACGGTACCGGCAGTCGGCTCCTCAAGACCCGCCAGAAGATTAAGAAGGGTCGACTTGCCGCTGCCGGAGGGGCCAACCAGGGCGATGCGATCGCGCGGCAACAATCGGCATGACGCAGTGACGACCGCATTGACGGGCTGTGTGGAAGTCTTGAACACGCAGCTCACGCGTCGCAGCTCGATGAATGTCTTATGCGTCCTGACCGGGCGATCGGAAATCATAATCTTTTGATTGGGTGGTGGGACCCGACTGACAACTCTGGTGTCCTGTGACACATCTGCCGTCACAATGCGACCATCCGCGATCATGACTGTGCGCGAAGCCCGCAGGCGGACGGCATTGCTGTGTGTGGCGATCAGTGTCGCGCCGCCGCTTGTGCGGCGCCGTTCTAGCGCGTCCAGAATGTGGTTTTCCGTCTCGCGATCGACCTCGGCGGTGGGCTCGTCGGCGATCAGCAGGGGCGGGTCTGCGGCAAGAGCGACGGCAAGACCAGCGCGCGCGGCTTCGCCTCCGGAAAGCGTTTGCGGCATCGCGTTAGCGCGCCCCTCAAGGCCAACCGACCGCAGTAGCCCGGATATTGTTTGGAAGTTCCGACGAGTGCCGCGCAGCTCCATCTGCAAACCCACATTGTCGGCAACACTGAGATGCGCAAAGAGATTGTCCGACTGAGCGAGAAAACCGACTGATTTTGCCCGCAACGCCGCGCGCTCGGCTTCCGGCCGCCGCGTCATCCTTTGCCCGTCGATGGTGACCATTCCGCCGTCCGGTTCGTCGAGGCCGGCGATACAGGCAAGCAGCGTCGACTTTCCGCTCCCGGAAGGACCGACAAGCGCAACCGTTTCGCCGCGACTTACCGAGAGACTCGCGCCGCGCAGCGCCCGCACCTCCGTATCGCCCGGGTGATAGAACCGGAATAGATCATCGGCTTGAAGAAGCGGCATGTCACTTCCAGTGAAACGAATCGCCCATCAGTTTCCACTGATCGACATTGTCGGCGCCAGCTGGCGCCGAAAAGGTCAGGGTTGCGAGTTTGCCCGCACCGCTGATGAGATAGCGCTCGTTTTCGAGACGCGCTTGCTTGCCGGTGACAGAATTCGGCTCTGAATTCGACGTGTAGACGAGCTTCACTGCCGGACCGGCCAGCACCTTAACGTCCTTAATCGAACTAATCTTGACCGCGCGGCCGTTTTTTTCGAGGGCTGCAGCTTCGCTGGTCTTCACCGTCGCGGCCGTCGGCGGCGTTGCCGTCTCCGACACCGTGATCTCGATCCGACCGTATTTGTCAGCGAATGATACGCCGTTCGTATCGTCTTTGCGAGACCAACCCTCCGGCACCCTCATGGAGAAGCCTAACGGCGACGTGTAGGTAATGAAGACCTGATTGTCTGGGATGTCGCCGGGCGGATTCTTTTCCGTTATGACGGGCTTTTCCTGCGCCACGGCCGGGAGACTTGGATTCACGAAGAACATCGCAATGACCAGCGGTAGTGCCCTCACCAGCCGGAGCGAGTCTTTTCCTGCCATATTTTGCATTGCAATTGCCTTTGACCAAACAGGTATTGCCCCCGGGGTGCATTCGGTTGGAGACGATACGCTCGCCGACTTAGCGCGAAATTAGCGCCACACTTCCTCAATTCGGCACGACCTCATTCCCTCCTAAGTCTACGCTGTTATCCGTAGTTTGGCCTAGGTCAGATCGTCCTCCCACACGCCCAACACCGCCCGCATTCGGACTGTTCGCCCGGACATGCCTGCAGGTGCGGAACGCGCTCAAGGATTTAGGGTTTCGGTGCCGTTCGATTTTGCACTGTCCGCCATGGCTGCACGCTCCGATACCGCTCCAGCGCGGTGGCGAAAGCCTTTTCTGATCTGGCTTGACGGGGCAGACGCAGGTTGGACGATTCCGGTTATTTTGCTTGGCTTCGTCGGGATTTGGATGGTGTATTTGCAGGTTGCCTATCTCAGCGGCGACTTGCACCCCGACGTACTCGAAACCTGGTCATTGGGTCGTACTTTTGCCTGGGGCAGCTCGAAGCATCCGCCACTCATGGGGTGGGTAGCCCGCGCGTGGACATCCGTATTTCCCCTTAGCGACTGGTCCTTCCATCTGATGGCGATGACCAATTCAGCCGCGGCATTATGGGCGGTTGACCTTATTTCTTGCCGATTTGTGCGCGGCGACAAAAGAATAGTGGTGTTACTGCTCCTCATGCTATTGCCGACATATCAATTTCAGGCACAGCGGTTCAACGCCAACGCGGTTCTGTTGGCCGTCTGGCCGCTCGCAACATATTGCTTTTTGCGCTCGTTCGAAACGCGGCGATGGCCGTGGGCGGCAGCTGCAGGCGCGAGCGCCGCGCTTGCGATGCTCGGCAAGTACTACTCCGTCTTCCTGCTAGGCAGCTTCGCCTTCTCCGCACTTTGTCATCCGCAGCGTCGCTTGTATTTTACCTCGTTGGCGCCCTGGGTTTCGATCGCCGTCGGGCTGATAGTCCTTTTGCCTCACTTGCACTGGCTTGCAACGACAGGGGCGATGCCGTTCTCGTACGCCATCGCCGCACATGCAGGTCGGACCTTCGACAGCTCATTGAGTGAAGCACTTTTTTTCATACTCGGTCTTGCTGCAAATATGGCGATTCCGGCTGCGACGTGGGTTATGATCGCAGGCTATCGATTGAGAAGATTCTTGCACGACGCCCGCTCCATGAGCTCGGGCCTACGACTGCTTTTTCTAATTGCAATCGGAACAATCGTCTTTCCTGTTCTCACCGGCATTGTGCTGGGAACCGACGTTACGCCACTCTGGGCCGTGCAAGGCTTGTTTTTGTTTGTCATTCTGGTGGTTGGCGGCGCAAGGTATCCGATCGAGCGCTTCTATTCGGTCAATCTGACAGTCATGGTTATTGGCATCGCCGTGATCGCGACTGTGATCGCAGCACCAATTCATGCAGCCTATCGCAACAACTATCCATTTGAGGAAGGACGTAACTTCTATCGCGCGGCTTCCCTGGAACTAACAAGGTTGTGGCACGAACACTCCAGCGAACCGTTGCCAGCAATCGACGGTGATGAGAATTTGGTCCTGGCCGTGGCATTCTACAGTCCAGATCACCCGGTTCCCACGACTGCGAGCTTTCACAAATGTCTTGGCACGACATGCCAAGCGACACCTGAGAAGGGTTGGGCGGCGATGTGCTTTTACGGAGATGTTGCTTGTAATGAGGCAATGAGTAGAACTGCATCAGTTGTGACCGGAGCCATCCAAACGGAGTTTGTCGCCCAATCAATGCTGCTCGGCTGGCCCGGAGCCACAAGGCGCATCAACGCATTCGTCGTTCTACCGTGTCGGCCGGAGCAGCACTAGCGAATGTCTGCCCCATTATTGCGACAGCCTGCGTCATGCCATGCATCGGTATTAGGGCTATGTAAGTTGTGTGAACGAAGATGCAGCCAAAGTGGCACGCTGGCAACGATCAACAGCGATCACTCACAAGACGCGCTCGCCGTAACTCGTTAGTATCGAACTCATCTTGCGGGCAGAAGTGCGGGAGAAAAGAAAGGCCGACGCCAACGCGATGAGCGCCGCCCCTACGATGTCCATGGGATAGTGCGCTCCAAGAAAGACCCGCGACCAGCCAACCGCAACAGCCAAGCTCATGGGTATTATCCATGCCAATCGCATCGAAGGCGGAGGGACGAACAACAACGACCATCCCAGAGCAAAGAGCAGCGTTGAGTGATCGCTCGGAAACGAGCTATCGGCCGCGTGATGCAGATAGTTGCGGGAGACTCCATCCATGAAAGGACGCGAATGAAAATACAGGCCGGATACCGCGCTAGCGACGCTCAGAGCAAGCAACGCGCTCAAACATGCGCCAACTGCTGAACAGCGATCAGAGTTATCGCCGAGCATCCAAATGGAGACAAGCAGTGCGGGAGCGATAAACACGGCTCCTTGCGCAAGGAGCGAGGCGGCGAGCAATGCCCCGCCGGTCATCTCCGGCGGGGCCGACAGTAGTTCGAATAGTCTGTGGTTTAGAGTTTCGAACATTTCAGACTCGTCCAGTTATCCGCATCGGGGCTTCACTGCCTGAGCATTCTAGGCCAGGATGCCTGCGAGTTTCCTGAAAGTGTCGCAGTGATCGCTCGACTTCACACTGCCCATTGACTGCGCTGACGGACTGGCCCGCGCGGATTATTTCAACGTCAAGCCGGCCTTGGTCATTCCCTCCGCAATCGCCGTGTGGCAGGTTTTGTCGTCGTCCTTCTTCAGCGCTGGGACTGCCTTTGCTTTAGCTTCGTCCAGAGCGGCTTTCGCTTCCGGTTTCAGACTTGGCGTTTTGAAAGCTTGCTCAAGCTGCTTCAGGTCGCTCTCGCAGTCGGCGCGTGCGACGCTGGCGGTCGCCACCCCGAGGACGGAGGAAAGAACAATGATCTTCAAGAGAGGATTCGTCATGACTGCATCTTTCTTGCTTGCGATGGGGCCAGAAAACCAAACGCCAGCGGAGGCGACTGGGGCTGAAGCGGCTCCGGACAACAGCCCCGGTGTCGCGATCAGCCTTCAGGAACGGCCTCCAGCCGGTCGGATTTTGTGATCGTCAGATAAGCGACGAGTGCCAGAATGATGACCAGGAAAAAGAGGCTGGTCGTGACCGTCCCCCAACCTAGTCCGCCAGCGATAACCGGCTTGGCGAGATAGTCACCCGTCGAAGCGCCAAGCGGCCGCGTCAGAATGTAGGCGATCCAGAACGAGAAGATCGCATCGATCTTGAATACGTAATACAGAAGCGCAATGACGCCAATCATTGAGCCAAAGACGATTGCAGCAAGCCCATATCCGAGTTCCAGTTTTTCCGCCATCAAATCGCCGGCTGATGTGCCCAATGCGAACGTGAACAGGATCGCCGCCCAGTAAAACATCTCACGCCGCGTGGTGAAGATCGTGTGGATAGAAAGGGTCCCTTCGATTCTATACCAAAGCGCGAAGATGGCCGCGAGAAACACTCCGAACACGACGGAGGTCGTCACGAGGCTGATCCCCATCCCGTCGACCAAATTGTCTGATATGAGCGTTCCGACGATGCTGATCAGAACGACGGTTACCCAATATAGCGGGGCAACATAGCTTCTTGCCCTGATCTGAAAGATCAGTGCCGCGACGAAGACAGCCGTCATCACATAGGACGTGATGGTCAGGCCTAACCCTAGTCTGGTCGCCAGCAAGTCCGCGGCCGTCTCTCCAACTGTGGTCGCCATGACCTTGATGATCCAAAAATAGATCGTGACTTCCGGAACCTTGTTCAGCAGACCAGAGAAATTGCGATGGGCGGTTTGGGTCATTGGACTCTCCGACGGCGCGGCCGAGACATCTGGAGGACTTGGAGTCGGCATGCATGCCGAATTCGGCGTATTGTGAAAGGTTTATCGCGCGAAAATTAGCCGCGGATTAGGACCGCTGTAGCAACTGCGGTGCTTGGTGACGGGGCTCACCATGACGGGCTTCGTTGCACTCGCGCGAGGTGGGGCGCTCGGACGGATCGCGGCCGAGCTTGGACTGCAATTCCACGAGGTCGGTGAAAACATCGGCCTGGCGGCGCAATTCATCGGCGATCATCGGCGGCTGGCTGGCGATGGTCGAGACCACGGTGACGCGCACGCCGCGGCGCTGAACGGCCTCCACCAGCGAGCGGAAATCGCCGTTGCCGGAGAACAACACCATCTGGTCGATTCGCTCGCCGAGTTCCATGGCGTCGACGGCGAGCTCGATATCCATGTTGCCCTTGACCTTGCGGCGACCCGAGGCATCGATGAATTCCTTGGTCGGCTTGGTGACCACCGTATAGCCGTTGTAGTCGAGCCAGTCGACCAGCGGCCTGATCGAAGTGTATTCTTCGCTTTCCACCAATGTCGTAAAGTAGAAGGCTCGGATCAGATTGCCGCGGCCCTGGAATTCCTTGAGCAGGCGCTTGTAGTCGATATCAAAGCCGAGCGTCTTCGCCGTGGCGTAGAGGTTGGCGCCATCGATGAAGAGCGCGATCTTGCTGGAAACGGGTGTCGACATCAAAGCAAAGCCTTCTCGCGTAGCAGTTGGTATAGCGTTTTTGGGCAGCGGCAACGGGGTTGCGTGCCTTCACGCCATGCATCCTAATCCGCTGCAGCTTGTCGCCAACGTACGGTTGAAGTGGACGAGGCGAGCCTGCGAGTTCCACCCCAGCACTTTGGATCTCGATCTTTTCACTCGTCATCAAAACTTGTTATCTTGGTTTCGCAACCCCGCTGTTTGGGGTGAGCACGCAGTCGCTCAAACCGCCGAGCGCGCAAAAAAGCTTGAGCAATGACCGACCAAACGCCGCCTGCCGATAGAAGCGCGCTGCGCGGCCGCACCGAAACCTGGACGCGCGACGCCAGCTAGTCTTCAGATTCGCTATCATCGTCGTCATCCGCGGCGGCGACGATTTTCACGACCTGACCCGTCTGAGTATCGACCAGTACTTTCTTTCGCGCCTTGTCCTTCAGGATAGTCACCTCGAAGTGAACGATGCCATTTTGGTCTTCGATGCCTGTGCCGGCGGCTCTTCCACCAGTCGCCTGCTCTGCAGCCGTGACCGCCTGGCCCAATGAGACTTTCGCCGCCGACAAAATTCGCGATTCATCCGTCGGCTCATCCCGGCGCTCCCTGGCGTTTGCATTTGCACCGGTAAAAAGTGTTACTCCCAAGAGAGCGCCAAAGGCCATGATGCCGAGGCTTTTCGATGTCATGACGTGGCTCCTTTGTGAGGGTCTGCCGCCGTGGGACGGCCAAAGCCGGCCCCCGCAGTCATCGGCGCGGACCAATCCCACACGAGTGGGCGCTTGCTCGGGGCTTGCAGGCAGGCGCCATGGAATTGGTCCGCAAGTTGAGCAGTATCAGCACAGACTTAGGAGTGAATGAGGTCGGCTGAACTTCGAGCCCGTTGCGCGCTTTGCAAACCCAGCAACTCTCCATGATCGATCCGAAAGCTGCGGCCCCCTCATCGACGATCGACCGCGCGGAACCTATCTTCGCGCTCTCCACGGCCACGATAGGGTCGGACCATCGAAGTGGCCAGAGACTACAGCGCCCGCTTCATGGAAGCGGTCCGGGAAATGCACGTTCGGCCCTCTCCTGCAAACGGCTTTCCTGATGTCGAATCACCACGCCCAGAGCGAGCAATACCAGTGCAGCGCCTGCGATAGCGATCGGACCGAGCGTGCTGTGCACGTCGAACACGGCCTTACCAAGGTGATAGCCGCCAAACGCTAATATCGCGGCCCAAAGCACGCCACCCGCGGCATTGGCAGCCAAGAATAGCGGCCAATTCATACGGTTTACTCCGGCGAGGAACGCGGCCAATATCCGCAGCAGGGCGACAAATCGTCCCAGGAACACCACCCATGGACCGAATTGCGCGAAGAGATACTGGCCAAGTTTGACGCGTCGGTCAGATAGACCGAGACGATAGCCAAATCGCCGAAGCAGCGGATAGCCGAACCGGTTGCCGATCCAGTATCCGCAGTTATCGCCAATGATGGCGCCGACGGCGCCCACAGCACCGACCACCCAAATGTTCAAGCCTGGGTTCTTGGATGCATATGCCGCTGCAAGGATCAGCATCGTTTCTCCTGGCAGCGGAAGTCCCATGCTCTCGAGCCCGATGACTATTCCAATTGCGAGATACCCATAGTTGGCGATCAGCTGATCCAGTGCTTCAGTTGTAATCCACGTCATCTACTCGCCTTCTTGTTCGACCGCTGCCAGCATTGCGCAAAATTGTGTCCTTGCCTCACCAAGCGATCGCGTCTCGTTATTGTGTCGGGAGTACAACATAGTCGAAAGGACGCTGCTCAGGGGCACCCGTGACAGCTCCAAAAATTAAGGGAAGCGGCGGGCATTACGAGCTGCCTCACGCATGGTTTGGCGCTGTGAGTTAAGCTGAATCGCGCTTCGCGACATACCCGCCTGTGCTAAACGTTCAGGCAGCTCGATCGCGCAGAGGCGAAACGCACAGTCCCGATCATCGCCAACCTGAATGATAGCAGCGTAGACTTAGGAGCAAATGAGGTCAGCGTGATCCGCCTCCATTGTCGAGACGCGTACTCGCACGCCGCTGCTATCAGCACGGTTTTCAAGCGCGATCCGCAGATCGTGGCGTTTTGCCACGGCGCCGGCTATCGCCAAGCCGAGGCCGCTGCCCTCAATATTCGGAGGCGCCGCGCGGAAAAAACGATCGAACAATCTCGGAAAGTGCTCGGCGGCAATACCGCAGCCGGTGTCCGCGATCTCGACCACCGTCGATCGATCGACCCGCAGCACAGAAACATCGACAACGCCGCCCGCTGGAGTGTAACGGATCGCATTGTCGATCAAGTTGCCGAACAGCATCCTCAGCTGACTCGACGAGCCCGAAATTGACGCAGAATCGCGCCTCGACATGCCCAAATCGACACCCTTCGAAGATGCAAGATAGACAAAGTTGGCGACACACTGAGTGACCAGTTCGGTGAGATCGATCGCCTCGGTCGCCGCGTCATCTGTCGGCTCCTCGAGACGAGCCATCCGAAGTAACTGATCGAGCAGCATCGAGGCGCGCCGGATTCCAGCACGAATTTCCAGCATTGGCTCGGCTTGCTCAGCCTTCGCTGTAGCTTGCAAATTGTCAATCTGGACCTGAAGAGCAGCCAGCGGCGTTCGCAATTCATGCGCCGCGTCCGAGACGAAACGTTGCTGTTGCACGACTGCCTCTTGCAGACGGACTGCCAAGCTATTCATCGCCTCAACAAGCGGTAACACCTCCATTGGCACACCTGACACTGAGATTGGATCCCGGCAATCAGTCGCACGCGCAGCGATATTTTGTGCAAGTCCGCTCAGCCCTCCCAATACTCGATTGAGCGCCCAGCCTATAACCAACCAGGCCAACGGAATGGCCCCTAGAACTGGAACCCCGGCTTGGATCGCCGCAGACTCAGCCATTTCGTCGCGCACACTCATGCGCTGAGCAGCCTGCACCGTGCGACGCCCATCGCTTGCCAAGTAGACCCGCCACTCCTCTCCATCAGCGACGATCGATGAGAAACCCAAGTTCACCTGACGTGGCAGTTCGATGCCATTCGCCGGCTTGCGCACAGATTCACCTGCCGCGTTCCAGATATTGATGACAAATTCGTCTTCCGGATCGAGTTTGGCGGTTGGTACGGCGATCTCCGCGAGACCTTCGCCAGCGTTGAGCGCGACCTGGCGCAATTGTCCGTCCAGAAAATCCGCAGCTTCGCGGCGCGCCATTTCGTAGGCAATGGCAAAGGCAAGAGCGCCAACGACCGCAAGCAGAGCGGTCATCCAGAGAAGCGCAGACCGCCGCAGTGACGTCATGGTCTGTCCTTGAGCACCATCCAGCCTGCACCTCGCACGTTTCGAACGACCTCTTTGTCAAACCTCTTGCGGATTGAATGGATCAATACGTCGACGGCATTGCTTTCGACCTCTTCGCCCCATCCGTAAAGGCGCTCCTCAAGCTGTCCTCGTGATAAAATGGCCCCCGGCCTTTGCAGAAGTGCTTGCATTAGCGCGAATTCACGTGCCGGGAGCGTTGCTGCGACGCGTCGATACGTCATAATGTGGCTCGCCAGATCGAGCGAGATTTCGCCGACATCAATGAGCGCCTGCGCAATGCCCGCTTGACGGCGCTGGACTGCACGCATGCGAGCGATCAACTCACGTGTTTCGAACGGCTTCACAAGATAGTCGTCCGCTCCGATATCCAGGCCGGCGATGCGATCATCAACGCCATCTCGCGCGGTAATGACGAGCAAAGGAATCCGATTTCCCGCTTTTCGAGCGGCTTTCAATAGGTCAAGGCCGTCCACGTCGGGAAGTCCGAGATCAAGCAGAACCAGTGCGTGGCCGCCGGTCGCAACGGCTTCTGCTCCCTCCGTTCCATCCCGGACCCAATCGACCGCCATCCCCTCGCGGCCCAGAGCTTCAACAAGGCCACGCCCGATCATGGGGTCGTCTTCAATCAGAAGAACTCGCATATCGGAACTTCCGCTCGTGAGGAGAACCCGCCGCGAAATCGTGGGCGCAAGCAGGACATTGACCAGATTATCGCCATTCCTACCGATACGATACCCAAATATTTTCCAATCATTACACTACACTATTACAGCGCTCCTGCGTTTCCGTGCACCGTTACGTCCGGGCCGATTGGAAGCCATTTGGTCTCCATCGGAAAGGCTGTGGTTTTGCACGCCGGCGCTTTTTCACTGAGGCAAAATCTCTCAATGCTTTTCGAGACGGGCGTCCAACATGATTGCATGACCTGCAACTTCGAAACGGCTGTCAGCTCACGATGGCTGGCGTAACATGGCCAAGGTGAGTGGAATGAGCTTGGTCGGCACCCCACGGAGTAGTCTACGACTACGTGACCCATCATCTTCAGCGAGCATTGAAACCCAAACACTCACACGATATCCTGCTCATGAAGAACTGATTGTCCGAAATGCCTACCATCGCGGCAACCTTGATGTTGCCGGTGGGATGGTGAGCAGCCCGCGTCCAGCCGTCCGAAATTCCAATTGGCCGACGCTCCTCCGCGGTCCACAGCTAATAGATTGCGTTCAATGAAAAACGTGACACCCAAATGTCCGGGTTTTCTTTCGTTGAGCGTGGCGCGCCAATGGTCGATCTCGGACTCGTCGTCGCGCGGTTGTTGCATTACGCCGCAGTGACCCTCCTCGCCGGTGTGGCGGTATTTCCCCTGTACGCCTACGCCGTGGCCGAACCCAAGGAACTGTCCCACCGACGTCACGCGGTGCTTCTCGCCGCCGCCATCGGTACGGTACTCAGCGGCCTGCTTTGGTTCGTTTTCGCAGTCGCAAACATGAGCGGCACCTTAGCCGATGTTGCCGACAAAGAGGTTCTGTGGACGGTGTTGAGCGAAACGACTTTTGGCGGCGTGTGGATGGCCCGAATGTTACTTGCTGTGGTGATTGCCAGCGTGATGGCCAACCGTCCGCTCGGGGCGGGAACCGCGGGCCGGGACGTGGCCGCGGCATGTCTGGCGGCGGCGCTAATGGCGTCGTTGGCCGGAACGGGTCATGCCCAGATCGAGGAAGGCTGGTTGAGCGTCGCACACGTTGCGTTGGATGCCATGCACCTTCTTGCCGCCGGCGGATGGCTCGGAGGGCTGTTCCCGCTCGGCTTTATACTTCTCGACTATTCGACACGCGCGGATGCGCCGATTGTTGACGTAGATCGGATCCTGCTGCGGTTTTCAAGCATGGGATACGTCGCCGTGGTCACGCTCATCGTCTCGGGTCTCGTCAACAGCTGGTTCATGGTCGGCTCGGTGTCCAGTTTGCTGAACACTTCTTACGGGCAGATTCTTCTCGCGAAGCTGGCGCTTTTTGCAGCAATGCTCGCGCTCGCTGTCGCAAACAGGTTCTGGCTCGTTCCCCGGATGATCGAGGCTCGAAATTCCGCACAGCCCTCTTTCTGGCTCGGCAGATTGCGCTACCACGTGCTCGGCGAGCAGTTCTTGGGTCTGATGATTCTTCTGGCCGTGCCCGTTTTGGGCACGATGCGGCCGGCAGTGGGCCAATGATGCGATGCAATGCACCGGACGCGCCCCCGGCCGCTGACGCCGATCTTCCTTCCGGCGCAACGGTCGTGATTTGCAATCAGCGCGCTACCTCGAACGAGTACTCGCCTTTCACACGATGGGTATCTTCGGAAACGGCATGCCACGACACCTTATAGCGTCCCGCCGTCAGCGGTGCCGCCAGCGGAACGATGAGTAGCTTCCGATTCCTGGGATCATTCAACGGCGTGCCGGTCGCGATAGTATTTCCGGCTTCCTCCTTGAGTTCTAGGCCGGAAAGCTTCGCTATCACGCCCTCGCTGAAGTTCAGCTTGATCTCCCTGGGGGCGACCTTGCTGGAGACATCGGCTACGGGGCTGACTGACGTCAACTTCGGATGAGCGCCGGCCGAAGTAGCAAGCGCGCCCATCGTCAGGACCGCGAGAACAGCCATCGCTATCATATTTCGCGACATTTCATCTCCTTCCCTTGTCCCTGGGATCGCAACGTTGTTCGCGCTCTGCCGAGGCCTACCAACCCCGATAGCCATAGCTGTAACCGTAGTAGTGAGGCCGCGAATAATATTGGTATCTCGGGTACCCATGGGCGTCGTCATGAAAATCCCGAAGGGCACGATGATCAGATCGGTGCTCGCCGCGACTGTAAAAGCCTTCCTCATGCGCACGATGGTGCGAGTCGGACAGTCGGTCGTGGAAGCGATCGTGAGAGTTATAGCCGTAGTTTTCGTCATCATGAGCCAGAGCCGGCATAACGGGCAGGCTGAATATCACGGCGGCCGCCAAAAGTGCTTTTCCTAGGATCATGTTTTCCTCCGTCGCTGTGTAAGTCCACCAACCTTGGTGCGGCTTACCAAGTTTCCTCGTCGGAGATCATAAGCAGTTAATGTGAACGGCAGCCGAACGGTCGGTTACTGAACACTTATTTCCAGCCTGCTGGAGCGGCGCTTTTGTAAGGTCGCCACATTTCAACCACGATGACGAATTGGCGCTCAAGCTATCGAAGCTCTGGACCCGGGCTTCAAAACTTGTTGCGAGGATGCGACACACGCTCAAACGTTTGCTGCTAACGCGCAGAACCACTGATCTCTAATCACTACACTCGCGTCCGTGAAGCCCGCCGCGGTGAGTAGTTCCGTCAGTCCGTTGTTGGGCTGGCCCGAATAAATCGTAAAGCCGAGCGCGAGCTTGGCAGACGGTTTCATGACCCGCCGTATTTCTCGCAATCCACGCGCCACATCCGGCCACACTTGCATGGAATTAATCGCCAGCACCTTGTCAAAGCTATTGTTATCGAATGGCAGGCGGTCCACGGACGCGCGTCGCAGGTCGACGGAGCCATCCTTAATAACGGCAGCATTCCGGGCGCGAGCTTGCTCCACCATTTCCCGCGACGGGTCAATGCCCGCAACATGTCCCTCCGATACGAGCCTCGACAAACGTTGGACAATCACTCCGGGGCCGAAGCCGACTTCAAGCACGGTATCATTCGGTTCAACTTCAAGAAGTTCAGTGACCCATGCGCCGCAGCCCTCGTTCGTGCGCGCCATTATCATCCCACCCGCTCGTCCCAAGAGTCCCTTGGGCCGACCAAACATGCGCATGAAGGTGTTTCGAACGGCGCTCATCAGATGCCAAAATTATGTTCCGCCCTAATCTGACAGCGTTGCGCTAAAGGTTCCAGCGAAGCAGGTTCGGACCCTTCACTCGCTTATCGGTCTTTGAGTGCTGGGCTTGAATATCGCGGGGTTGCGAACCGCGATATTCATTCTCGTCACGATATGGTAGAGATTGTTTCAATGGAATGCTCGGTGCCCCGGGTTGACGAAGGACCACTGCGGAGAACCGCGCGATCAGTTGCAGACGTGGACTCTACGGTACACCCAGCCATATCCATCCCAATAGCGCTCTCGAACAACCCGGCAGACCGGCTCTTCGACATAGACCGGCTCCGGCGCATAGTACACCGGCGGCGGAGCAGGCCGCGACGCCAGTGCGCCGCCGAGCAAAGCTCCCCCAATGAGTCCGCCTACGACACCCGCGGCGATTTGTCCGTTTTCAGCTCTTGCAGACACCGGCAACAGAAGCGGACCCGCGGCCAATGCAACAGCCGCGATCGTTGATACGATTTTGCCCATATCGCTTTCTCCAAATTTCGCCCGCAAATCGCTGGCAAACCCCGATCATCATACATCTCGCGGTTAATGCCTTCTTAAGCCTGCACTAAGGCTGAAAATTGTTTTTCGCAGGAACCACAGAGGCCAAGTAATTTCGAGCCAGATCGATCTCGAACAGGGCGTCGATCCGGCGGACTGTTTCCAGCGCCAGCGGCGAGATCACGGCCGGCTTCTTGCCCTGGGCTCTGCGACGCGCGTTCTCGGCCAGATCCGCCATCACGAAGAACGGCCGTCAGGCGTGGACCAACAGGCCGCTTCCAGGATCGGTCCAGGCGCGCGGCCGAGTTCGTGGAGCTTGCCATAGCCGCCGTAGGCGTCAGTCTGGAGGGATCATCGGCTCGGAACCGAACGCGCGCCGCCATGTCATCAGCAACGAACGTGATATGCCATGGCGCCTTGCTGTCGACGATATTGCGCGTGGCGCTTGAAAGCTCTCGGTCACATCCGCAATTTCTCGTCAACCGACCAGCGCCGCCGGCGACCAGTCTCGACCACCTCAAGCCGTTCAAGCTGAGTACTGCGCTTATGGCTGTCCATAAGGACTATTGCGCACCAATAGGACTAATCCAACAAGGCGGCCCTCCCGGAGGGGAGACTTTGCTCTTGGCCAAAAGTAACTTGCTCGTAGAGCCGAGACGAGCTGCCATACGACCGGATAGACGTCGACGAAGGGCTCAGCATGCAGCAGATGTCGACGTTGATTTCGCGCGTGGCGTATCGTATCCGCCCATCTAACGCTTGAAGGCAGGCGACTCGTACGCGGCGCGCAATGATAAATATGCGGCGCGGGATGCGCCTTGAGCCGCTCGGTCACAAAGTTCATAAAGCGCTCGAAGGCCGCTCGCTCCTTTTTGCGCGTTGATGCCTAGTCACCGAAGTAGCAGAGGGCATCATCGTCTCCGCGTCAAGGTATCCGAGCAGAAACTCAAGCCGCCCTCGCCAACGAGGGGATCTCCCTCGAAATCGAAGATATCGCCTGCCGAATACTCCGATAGTCGCGAAAATGCAAACCCCGCATTTCGGGTAGGCAGAGCTTCGTAGATGACCGCGGTTTGTGCCCGACGATCGACTTGGCCTCGTATCTTTTTCGTAGCGTTGTAGCTCGCCGCGGTCCGGCCGCTGCGGCCGATTACAAGTGTACGGCGACCAGCCCGGCCGTCGTGAGAAACGCGCCTTTGGCTCGCCGGCTTGTGATCGCAACCAATGCTTCCGAAGAAGAGGCCTCACAAAAATAAGAGCGTATTCGGACTCTAAGTGACGGATAAAACAATCTTCGGGGAAAATTTATCGGCTAGCCTGTTTACCACAATTGCTGCATTTGGGCGTCTGCTCTCAGAAACCTCGCGGTGTTCAGGTCTCACTGAACAATTTCTTGCGATTTGCTCGGCATCCATATACCGCGTTTTCCAGAGCGAACACAGGACGCCGATCGCCAGCAGACCGATAAAATACAACCAAAAATTGTCGCAATCTCCTGTACAAGAACTTGAGGCTGATTTCTAAAATGGGTACACGGTCATGGACAATGTGCATTTTGCGCTCAATTCTGCGCTTACCCGCGCCCGGAACGTACCGCCAAATCAGCTTCAGCATGCGATAGCAGCCGCAGACTACGGCAGCTTCCGACGGGCAGCCGAAGTCCTGTCAATCAAGCAATCGACACTTAGCCGTTCAATTCAACTGCTTGAACATCGGTTTGGAGCGGCCATTTTTGAGCGGTCAAGAGGTGGCGTGCGAGCAACGTCGATCGGGCGGCAGTTTTTGCGGATAGCACGCTCAATACTTGACCAGCTAGATGCGCTTGCAACCATTACACATGCTGCCGGCCAAGGCGAAGCGGGCCGGCTCACTCTCGGGTTCTGTACATCGCTTACAGCCGGCAATCTTAGAGCTTCGCTGCTGGATTTTCGTCGACAATTTCCTGAGGTTGAACTCTCAGCGGTCGAACGACGACGCACGCATTTGGCAACCACGTTTCGCAATGGTTTGATCGATGTTCTTATCTTGACGGGAAGTATGCCGGCGCCAAACAGCAATACAAGACCTCTTTGGAATGAACGTGTCTTGGTTGTTTTGCCCGCTGACCATGCTCTAGCAACACGAGAGATCGTTTATTGGACTGACTTGCGTGGCCAGACTGTCATTTTGAGCGAATATGACCCCGGACGCGAGATAGAAGATTTGCTCGTCTCGAAGCTTGTTTCACCCGAAGATCGACCGAAGATCGAACGTCATGATATCAGTCGCGGTGTTGTAAAAAGCTTCGTTACAATGAATTTTGGTATCAGCCTTGTGCTCGAGTCAGACATTGGCGCGAATTTCTCCGGTTTGGTATTCCGGGAATTGCGAGATGGCACCGGGCCAAGCGTCCTGGCCTACTCGGCGTATTGGCAGTCGGACAATGAAAACCCGGCTCTTAAGGCTTTTCTGAAGATTCTGTCTGAGCGTTACGCGTCGCCTCGCTTGGAAACCTGACGCGTGCGGCGCGCCTTGGTAAAACTTCGATCTGTAGCCATGAACCGTGTCAACATCGGTGCAATCAGTCTGGTTGGATCCTTGATCTCTTGGCCGCTTTCTCGTTCGAGAATCTCGGCATAAGCAACGAGATCGCGATGTACGCTCGCGGGCAGCTCGAGACTAACCTTTACAGGTTTGTCATCCAGAAAAGTTTGAAGCTTGAGCCTTGCCACTCTCCTCATCCTCTATAAGGTTCCAGAATTATGTCGCGGTTGACAATCACTCTTACCGGGAATCCCGGACGGATCGTCAACGTGGGCTGGATATTGAGGTTGCGCCGAACAAGCTGTTGTCCGGTTTGGTTGAGCGAATCCCCTGCTCCCCGACGTAGCGCCTGAACAATGGCGCCGTTGGTGTTGTTGACGTCGGCCCCCGAGTTCACTTCGGTGCCAACGGCAAGCAGTGTCGCTAGCGCAGCCGCCCCGAGCAACTCTTTCCAGTGGTGGTCGACCTCATCCTCGAGGCCCGCATAGCCAGCCACATCTGCGCCGGGCTGCCGCTCCAGCACGATCGAGCGCCCATTCGGCATGATCAGGCGGGTCCAGACCAGGAGCACGCGCGACTGCCCGAAAGCGATCTGACTGTCGTAAGTGCCGATTAACCGTGCGCCCTGCGGCACAAGTTTTACTCTGCCTGTAGGAGAATCGAACACCGATTCGGTCACTTGCGCGACGATCTGGCCGGGAAGATCGGAGCGAATGCCTGAGATGAGAGCTGCCGGAATGATCGTTCCGGCCTGCACGACAAATGGTGACGCTGGGCGGGCAACCCTGTCAGGAGCTGTCGTCCGCCGGTCGACGGGTGCGTTGACGAACAGTAGTTTGCGATCCTGCCCGTTCTGAACGAGGAATTCGTCAGAAGACGACGCGGCGTTAGCGGTCGTGTCCTGGGATGGGGTTCGCGGCGGCGTGACAGGCGCTGTGGTCGGTACAAACACTTTGCTGGTCCGAGCCGCCTCGGTCTCCTGGTTGGCACGCTGTTGTTCGGCATCGAGACCTGTCGGACCTGATGGGGCTTCCGCTGTAAGCATTGGCCGCCCCAAGTCTCCTGGCAATGGCGGCCCGAGCCGCGGAACATCGCGGGGTATCCCGGCATAGTCCTGCGGCAATGCCCTCAGGCCATCCGCAACGTTGTGGTGATCCGTGCTGTAGAGTTCGCCGGGAGCTGGATTGTGCGGACGGTTGTTTTTAAGCGCCCAGAGCACAGCGGCAGAGATGAGCAGCAAAGCTAGCCCAGTCCCGCCGGCAAGTGCTTTTCGGGAAAGCCGTGTGATTTTTGGACGCTCCGCACCCAGACGCAAGGCCTGCGTGCTATTATCAGATGATGGTCCTGGTCCAGATACAGGGCCAATACTCTCGCCTCGGCTATGGTCCGTCACGAACGGCTCCCGTCGCTTCTGATGATTCGGACTTTTTGCTGCTTTTCTCCACCAAGTCGCAGCTCGGCGGCGGCGAACAGGCGATCGACAACCATGTAACGGCCCTGCACGCGGTAATTGACCAGTTCGGCGTCGCCGGCCGCACCGGTCACGAACAGCGGCGGCATCTCGCCCTGTACGATGCCCGGCGAGAATTCGATATAGACTTTGCGGCCGTCATCGTACGCGTTCAGCGGTCGCCACGGCGGGTTGTCGCCCTCGATCCCGTAGCGATATCGACGCTGATCAACTTCCGGAATGAAGGGCGTCAACGGCAAGGGTTTTGAATGTCCGCTCCGATTTTCTGGATAGAACCAGGCGACCGATGGCATGTACGGCTTTTCGCGGGAGCGGAGTTCAATCAGGTAGGTGCGCCGATCGGTGTTGACGACAAGGTTCGTCTCGATTGCGGGACGCGTCGGTTTGACCATGATGTGGACGCGCCTGGTCTCGCCATTGCCGCTCTCGGTGTCCCCGACGATCCAGCGCACGGTATCGCCGGCAGCAAGAGGCCCCGAACCGGTTAGCTGCTCGCCCGGTTCGAGCGCTATATCCGTGATTTGCCCTGGCGAGGCGTAGATTTGATAGAGCGCGCCGGGGCTATAGGGAAAGATCTGGGCAGCGTTGAAATACCCTGCGCGCCGGGGCTGGACCCGCGCTACATCGTTGGCAATTTCGATCCGATCCGCAGGGTTCTTTGCCTCTGCTTCACTCTTGTTGCCGCCGCGTGCCGGAGTCCAGGCTGGAGGGACATGCAACGGCCGCGGATGATCGTCTGCCGGCGCCGGTAGGTCGGGGGGCGGTGGTACGTCGCCATCGTAACTGATCTGCGGCGGCTTGAACGTCGTGCAGCCGGAGAGAGCGAGGACGAGAAGCAACGCAAGACATGCGGGAGCTTGATTGCGAGCTGATATCGATCGAGCCAATCTCATTAGCCGAGCTCCTTCGACCAATTGATAGCGTTGACGTAAACGCCTAACGGGTTCTTGCGCAGGCGGTCGGCGTCGCGTGGGGTTTCGATGACGACGGAAAGGATCGCGGTCCAGCGCTCGGTCGCGGCGAGCTGGCCGCTGTCGTAGCGGCGTTCAGTCCATGCGACCCGAAAGCTTTGCGGTGAGGCGCGGATGACACTGGAGATCTCGACTGCGACCTGGGTATTTCCCAGCTTGGTGAAGGGATCGTTGGTCCTCGCGTAGTCGTTCAGCGCCGCAGCTCCGCGATCTGTCGTGAAGTCGTAGGCCCGAAGCCAGTTTTGCCTGAGTATGATGGCGTCGGCCGGCAGGCCTCGCACATCTTCGATGAAACGCGCGAGGTGAAACGCGATTTGCGGATCGCTCGGCTGATAGAAGGGACTTGCTGGTGCTGCTGCCTTGGTCTGACCGAGACGGTCAACCTCTACCACCCACGGCGTGACGGTGCCTTGCAGGGATTGCCAGACGAGCGCTGCCGCAAGCCCTGCGGAGAGGAACAGGCAGCCGAACGCCATCAATCGCCAGTTCTTGGCCTGGACCCGCGCCGAGCCGATCCGCTCATCCCAGACCTGGGCTGCTCTCTGATAGGGGGTGACTGGCACCGGTTTTCGACCGTAATGCACGGAGGTTCGCCTAAACATCAGCGCCCTCCCTCGGACAGATCGACCGAGGACCCGCCACCTGCACTATCGCCGCTTCGGACGGCGTGGGTTGCAGCAGACACGCCCTGGTTCACGGTCTGCGCGCGCTTCATGCGGCGCGCCCAGGCCGGAGGCGCGTCCGCCGCTGGCGAACTCCCTGTCAATCCGGCGGCCATCCTGCGGAGCGGACTTGTTATCGCCGAACCGCCTGCACTGGCGACACCACTTAAGCCGCCGGCCCGATAAGCACTTGCCGTTCCCGTGGCCACCGTGGCTGCGCTGCGGGCGCCGCCCAGAAGCGCGCCACCTGCCAGTCCCGCACCGCCGGCGGCAAGACCCGCGCCTGCCACGATGGCGCCTCCCGCTGCGAGGCCCGTCCCAACGGCCGCGCCGGCACCGAGTTGTGGTCCGCCGGACACGATGCCATTGGCGATGCCGGGCCCAAAAATGCCGAGGCCAAGAAGAGAAAGTGCGCCCAGCACCAGCGCCATGGCGTTGTCGATGGTCGGCTGATTGCCGCCAAAGCCTGCGGTAAACTGCGCAAACAGCGTCGACCCGACGCCGACGATGACGGCCAGCACCAGAACCTTCACGCCCGACGAAATCACGTTGCCGAGCACGCGCTCGGCGGCAAACGCGGTTTTGCCAAACAGGCCGAACGGGATCAGCACGAAGCCCGCAAGCGTCGTCAACTTGAACTCGATGAGGGTGATGAAGAGCTGGATGGCCAGAATGAAGAAGGCCAGCAGCACGGCAATCCAGGCAAACAGCAGAACCGCAATCTGGATGAAATTCTCGAAGAAGCTGACATACCCCATCAGGCCGGAGATCGACGCCAGAATAGGCTTGCCGGCATCAAGGCCCACTTGCGCGATCTTTCCGGGCCTCAGGAAATCGGCCGCGGAAAGCCCGGTGCCGGAGGCTTTCAGACCCAAGCCCGCGAAGCTTTCGAAGATGACGCGGGCGAGGCTGTTCCAATTGCCGATCAAAAAGGCGAAGACACCAACAAAAAGGGTTTTCTTGACGAGCCGGGCCAGGATGTCCTCGTCCGCGCCCCATGCCCAGAACAGGCCGGCCAGCGTGATGTCGATGGCGGCCAACGTGGTGGCGAGATATCCGACTTCGCTGCCGAGCAGTCCGAATCCGGAATCGATGTAGCGGGTAAAGGTCTCCAGGAACTGATCGATAATGCCAGTGCCGCGCATGTATCACTCCTGTTCGGATTGCGGAATGGAGGGAGAAGCGGGCGACAGGCGGCTCCTGTCCTTAGGCAAGACAAAGATTGAGGATCCTTTTTCAGAGGTCTTCTTGTCGGACGATGCACGTGGCGGATTCTGCCCCAAGAACTGACGGCGTTGTTCGGTCCAAGCTTTTCGGCACTCGGACAGAGCGTCCTTTTGCTCTGATGTCACCGAGCGGCACTCCCCGAGCTTTGCTGCGAGAGGGTCCACCGCTTGATCGAGAGACGACCTCGCGGACATGTTTTGGTTTTCGTCATCACGCAGCCGAATTGCGCAGGCGGCGACGATCAGGACGATGAGAACCATGGCGGCCATCGTCGGCAGCCGATCAAGCATTGTCTTTTTCATCAGTGAAACATCTGTACTGTTGTGGGTTGATAAACTTGGCTTGGAGCCAGGAAGCGACGCAGTTGCTCCCTGCCCTGGTCCTGCGCGGCGGCATGCTGAGCAGACTGCAAGTTTTGCGCGCGCCCGTGAGCGGCAACGACCGCGGTGAGATCGGCTAGCTGCTGGGCCTGCAAGGCCAGGAGCTGATTGCCGGCCTGGCTCGCCTGCAGAGCGCCGGCCGCGCCTTGGCTCGCGGTGACGAGCGCAGATAGTTGGATACGGTTCGTATTGAGATTGCCGACAACGGTTGCCTGCGTCCGCATGGCGTCTTGAAAACTGGCAAGCGCGTTCTGCCAACGGGCTTGCGCGTTTGCGATCAACGCCTGGTCCGAAGCACCGGATGTTGCCGGCGCGTAGGTGGTCGAGAAAGCACTGTCTATCTGTCCCATGTCATAGGCGATGCGCTGGGCCTGGCTAAGAAGCTGCTGGGTCCGCTGGATTGACTGTTCCAGTTGCAACAGCGACGAAAACGGCAAACTTGCCAGGTTCTTGGCCTGATTGATCAGCATCTGCGCCTGATTCTGCAGGGACACGACCTGATTGTTGATCTGCTGCAGGGACCGCGCAGCCGTCAGCACGTTCTGCGCATAGTTATTGGGATCGAAGACGACCAACTGCGCTGATACCGGTTTCAAGCTGACGGCAACCGCGATCGCAATGATGCTGGCTGTAGCGATACGATGAAGGCGGTTCATTTGGATGCCTCCAATTCGGGAAGATGTGGGATCAGGTTGGTCGCCCAGGAGATGTCGCGTGCGCTGAGCCAGCCGCGCACAAAATCGTCACGGCCATGCTCGGCAATGACCTCCGCGATGAGGATCTGGTCGGCTTTGGAGGAAGCGGCCGTGAAGGCGAGCGCAACTTCGCCGAGACCAAGCTCGAACAGGCGGTTTCCCCGGCGGGACTGGCAGTAGTAATCGCGCTTCGGCGTCGCCCGAGCCAGGATCTCGATCTGGCGGTCATTCAGCCCAAAACGCCGGTAGATTTCCATGATCTGCGGTTCGATGGCGCGGTCGTTCGGAAGCAGGATCCGCGTTGGACAGCTCTCGATGATAACAGGCGCAATCGCTGAGCCGTCGATATCGGACAACGATTGGGTCGCGAACACGACCGATGCATTTTTCTTTCGAAGCGTCTTCAACCACTCCCGCAATTGTCCGGCAAAATCGGCATCATCAAGCGCGAGCCAGCCCTCATCGATGATGAGAAGGGTTGGCCGGCCATCAAAACGATCTTCAATCCGGTGAAAGAGATAGGAAAGTACAGCCGGCGCAATCGCCGTGCTCATCAACCCATCGGTTTCAAAGGCCTGCACGGAAGCTTCGCCAAGGGCTTCGTACTCCGCATCGAGGATGCGACCATAGGGTCCGCCAAGACAGTAGGGCTCGAGAGCGCGTTTCAACACGTTTGACTGAAGGAGAACGGAAAGCCCTGTCAGCGTCCTTTCCTGAACCGGCGCCGAAGCCAGCGAGGTCAGCGCCGACCACAGCAGAGCTTTTGTGTCCGGCGTGACCTCTACCCGTTCCCGGCCAAGGATTGCGGCAATCCATGCCGCTGCCCAGGCCCGCTCCGAGGGATCGTCAATTCGCGCAAGTGGCTGAAGCGCAACGAACTCGGAGGACTCGCCGGAGAGGACACCACCGATGTCATGCCAATCACCGCCCATGGCAAGCGCAGCCGCTCGGATGGAGCAACCAAAATCGAAGGCAAAAATCTGCGCTTGCGGATAACGTCGGAACTGCAGGGCCAAGAAAGCCAACAAGACGGACTTGCCGGCGCCTGTCGGCCCCACCACCATCGTATGTCCGACATCGCCGACATGGAGTGAAAACCGGAACGGGGTCGAACCCTCTGTCTTGGCCAGGAACAGAGGCGGAGCCTTCAGATGATGGTCCCTCGCCTCCCCGGCCCACACGGCGGATAGTGGAATCATGTGTGCCAGATTCAGCGTCGAGATCGGCGGCTGACGAACGTTGGCGTAGACGTGTCCCGGCAGGCTGCCGAGCCAGGCCTCGACGGCATTGACCGTCTCGATCATGCAGGTGAAGTCACGGCCCTGGATTACCTTTTCGACGAGGCGAAGCTTCTCGTCGGCAGTAGCGGGATCGGCATCCCAGACTGAGATCGTTGCGGTTACGAGAGCTTCTCCGATCTGATCGGAACCCAATTCCTGCAGCGCCTCGTCGGCGTCCACGGCTTTGTTTTGGGCATCGCTGTCGAGCAACGCCGACGTCTCGTTGGTCATGACTTCCTTCAGGATCGCAGCAACTGACTTCCGTTTGGCGAACCACTGCCGCCTGATCCTCGTCAGAAGTTTTATGGCATCCGCCTTGTCGAGCATGATCGCACGGGTCGACCAGCGATAGGCGAACGCGAGACGATTTAGCTCGTCCAGAATCCCCGGCGTCGTCGCCGTCGGAAACCCGACGATGGTCAGGACGCGCAGATGCGCACACCCTAGCATCGGCTCAAGCCCACCGGTGAGGGGCCGATCGGCAAGCAGCGCATCGAGATACATGGGAATTTCGGGGACCCTGACCCGATGCCGTTTGGTCGAAATCGTCGAGTGCAGGTAAGTGAGGGTCTCTTCGTCATCGAGCCAGGCGCTTTCAGGCATAAAACCTTCGACGAGCTGCAATACGCGGTTGGTACGGTCGACAAACCCGCGCAGGATCTCGCGCGCATCGGCATCGACGGTGCGGTTGCTGCCCTCGAAGAGCAAGCGTTCTGCTTTCGCCGTCCCTTCCGCAGGCGGCAGATAGAGAAAGGTCAGGAAATAGCTCGACTCATAATGGGCGCCGGCTTCCTCGAATTGCGCGCTTCGCTCGGCATCGACCAGGGCAGATGCCACGTCCGGAAACGTGTTGGGCGGATAGACCCCTGCCGAGTGACGCTGCGCCTCGACAAAGATCGCCCATCCGGATTCAAGCCGGCGCAGCGCGTTGTTGATGCGCCCGGCAACAGCAACTAGTTCAGCCGGCACGGCGCTGTCGAGATCCGGTCCTCGAAATTTGGCCGTGCGCTGGAACGACCCATCCTTGTTCAGGATGATCCCCTGGTCGACCAGAGCCGCCCACGGTAAAAAGTCGGCTAGCCAGGTGTTGGTGCGGCGGTATTCGGCAAGATTCATCATGGGGGCACTCACGTGTTGAGATGACCGGGGATGCGAAGGTGCCGGCGGACGACTTCGACAAAGTCAGCGTCGCGCTTGGCTGCCCAGACGGCAGCCAAGTGGCCGACGAACCAAAGCAGGAGGCCCGCGATCCAGAGGCGCAGACCGATTCCGATCGCGGCCGCGAGCGTCCCGTTGAGGATGGCGATCGCTCGTGGGGCACCGCCCATGAGGATAGGTTCGGTAAGCGCACGATGGACCGGGGCGATGTAGCCTGGAATTTGCGCATCCATCAGATCACCACGCCGCCGCCGAATGAGAAGAACGACAGGAAGAAGCTCGAAGCTGCGAAAGCGATCGATAGGCCGAACACGATCTGGATCAGTCTGCGGAATCCCCCCGATGTATCGCCGAATGCGAGCGATAGACCGGTAACGATGATGATGATGACAGCGATGATCTTGGCGACGGGGCCTTCGACCGATTGCAGGATCTGGTTGAGCGGCTGCTCCCAGGGCATGTTAGACCCGGCAGCCAAAGCCGAACTAGCGGCTAGGCAAATGGTCAGCAGCACGCTTGTCCAACAGGCCCTTCGTGAATTTCTCATGACTTGTCCTCTATCGCTGTGATCCTGTAGTCACCGGAAGGACCGAGCCCGGTGACGCTGGCGAGTTCGGCCAGGCGGCGATTGGACCCGCGGCCGCTCAGCACCGCGACCAGATCGATCGTCTCGGCGATCAGGGCGCGCGGGACGGTGACGACGGCTTCCTGGATGAGTTGCTCAAGCCGGCGTAGTGCTCCGATCGCGGAGCCCGCATGGATCGTGCCGATTCCACCGGGATGGCCTGTGCCCCACGCCTTCAGCAAATCAAGCGCCTCTGCCCCGCGCACCTCTCCGATCGGGATGCGGTCGGGCCGAAGGCGGAGCGATGACCGGACCAGGTCCGACAACGAGGTCACCCCGTCTTTCGTCCGCAACGCCACCAGATTAGGCGCCTTGCACTGAAGCTCTCTGGTGTCTTCGATGAGGACAACCCGATCCGAGGTCTTGGCGACTTCGGCGAGCAGTGCATTGCTCAATGTCGTCTTGCCGCTGGAGGTGCCGCCAGCGACAAGAATGTTCTTGCGTGTTTCGACTGCGCGTTTCAAAGCTGTGGCCTGCCCGGAAGTCATGACGCCCGTGGCGACGTAATCGTCGAGCGTGAACACGGCGACTGCAGGCTTGCGGATGGCGAAGGCCGGAGCCGCGACGACCGGCGGCAGTAGTCCCTCGAAGCGCTCCCCCGTCTCTGGTAACTCAGCCGAAATACGCGGGTTGGCTGCATGGACTTCGGCACCGACGTGGTGGGCAACCAATCGAATGATGCGCTCCCCGTCCGAGGCGGGCATCGTCTCTCCGGTATCTGCCAAACCACTCGACAGCCGGTCGATCCACAATCGCCCATCGGGATTGAGCATGACTTCAACGATGGCGGGATCTTCGAGGAAGCGTGCGATCGCAGGACCGAATGCCGTGCGTAGCATGCGCGCACCGCGCGAGATTGCTTCCGTTCGTATGGAATGAATTGCCACTATCTTCCCCAAAGACCGAGGCCGTCCGAGCGGCCTCAGATGGGGATGATTAGAAAAGGCAGGAGATGATCAAACGCAACAAGTCAGATGTTCGGTTCGTGGCCTGGCGTACGAAAAGAAAGGCCGGAATGTTCGGATTCGAATGCCGAGATGAAAGCCACATCACATGCAACGGCAGAGACTCAGCGAGCCCAAGTGGACGCCATCTGACGGGGAAGGAACATTCCGTTTTGTCCACATCCGCCATGAAGTGTGATATCCATGAATATGGCAAGAGTTTCGCTCAATGTCGCCTCGGTTCGAGCGGGAAAACCTAAATTGCTCGTGTGGCTTGTTGTGGTCGTCGGAGTAGTTGCCGCTGCGGGGATCGCCGCGGGCCCAATCATGAGTCGTGTCGAGCAACCAAAATACGAGCTCGTCGAGCGCGCAGGTTCGATTGAGATCCGCAACTATTCGGAGATGATTTTGGCCGAAGCCAAGGTTTCAGGTGAGCGCGAACCGGCCATTCAGGAAGGCTTTCGACTTATTGCCGCCTATATTTTTGGAGCCAACAAGCCGAATAAGACCATTGCGATGACGGCTCCGGTTCAGCAGGAAGGAAAGCAGAAGATCGCGATGACCGCACCTGTTAGCCAGCAGGCCGACGAAAACGATCTGTGGATCATCCGCTTCGTCATGCCCGCAAACCGGACCCTCGATACATTACCTCAGCCGAATGATCCACGCGTCACGCTCCATCCTCAACCGGCAAGGCGTATGCTCGTCGTGCGTTTTTCAGGCCTGGCTACCGGCGCCATCATTGAGACAAAGACCGCCGAACTTCGCAATTATGCTAGCGGTCACAACCTCAAAACGACGGGCGAAGCGCTGGCAGCCTTCTACAATCCTCCCTGGACTTTGCCGATTTTCCGTCGCAACGAGATTATGCTGCAAATAAACTAATTTCTCGTGCCGGCGATTCGGTTCTGCTTCTGCCCGCGTCTTCGAGCACGCGACCAGGATCAATGCTTCTTCAATAGGATATAATCCATGTCGTCGTGTCGCGACGGCCAACAGCGAACTACTTGCATTCGTCGAACTTAAATCATCGAGCTATGGCTGGGTACTGATGAATTCGAGCGCTTAGTTTGGCGCAACTGAGCTTCGACATCGCTTTTGCAAGAACAGCCACGAGCCGGCGGCCTTTTTACTCTTCAGATCATCGGCCACCAGCGCGATCTTATGTCGTGAGCTAGAACCTTCCTTTCCTTAAGCGCTGGCAATTTCAAGGCTACGGCTTCAGTCGCAAATGAAACGTAGCAACCTCACCAATCCTCTCGAGACGCCTCTAAGACAACTCCTTCGGCCACCGGCACGAGCGCCATCGGCCTATCCAAACCGACGAGTGGCGACGCAATTGAAGCAGAGAGATATCTGACAAAGTTCCTCAACCAGGGTACTGCAAACCAGATCAACGCTGCAGCCTGGAGCGCAATGCCGCAACTGAATGCAATTTGATAGGCAACCTCTGGATACTGCCCATTCTGGGGCGCCCATTGGTTGACGATCACGCCGATCCCGTATTGGATCGCGAATGCCCCACCGAAATGCAGCAGATTCAAAGCGCCATTCGCACGCGCCGCGATCTCGACGGGAAAGTAATCGGCTATCATCGCAAAGCTCAGCACAGTGGCGGCGCCTACAACTGATACAACGGACCATAGCATGACGGATGGCAGCGGGGCGCGCAGAACCAGGGCGATTTCGGCCAACATGAACAGCGCGCCGACGACTGCCAAAAGAACTTCGGTCGGTACGCCACGTTTGCGCAGACGATCCGCGATTATCCCCAGCAGTAACGCGCCCAGGCTGATTCCAATGGCCATCGTGAAGAGCTGATTCACCACGGCTTGATGGTCAAACCCTTCAACATCAGCGAGCCAGGATGCAGCCCACAGCGAGTGCATTGCCCAAGACGACCCGATGCAGGTTGCCGAGAGAGGGGCAATCCGTAGGAAGCGTGCATCCGAAAAGACGGAGCGCAATGTAAGCGGCTTCCCAAAAGACGAAGCGTGTTTTGAGCTTCCCTCCGGCTCAGGCACGGCAAAATAGATGAGCCCGGCGGTAGCCAGCGTCGCGACCGTCAAGACTTCGAACAGGCTCCGCCAGCCAATCCAGTTCAGGAGAACATCGATCGGCACAGTAGCCGTAACGGCCCCCAGCGAGCCAAGCATGATCATTCCGCCATTGACGAATGCTACTCGGTCTTTCGGAAACCAGGTGACAATTGCCTTGAGGCCGGCCATCAACGAGGCGGCAACGCCGAGTCCTATGAGGGCGCGGCCAATGAGAAGCTCAGCAAAGCTGTCGGCGTTGCCAAACAAGGTCACACCCCCGACCGCAATCACCAGCAACACGCTCTGGACCCGCCGCGGACCGTATCGATCAAGGAGCACGCCGAGCGGGATCTGAGCCCCGGCAAAGACCAGGAAATAAACCGATGCGAGCAACCCCGTCTCGGCCGCGCCGAGCCCAAAATCGGCCGCCAGTGCCGGCGAAATCGACGCATTAATCGTGCGAAAAAGGAAAGAGAGATAATAGCCGGCAACAAAGGGAAGGAACACGGATAGGATGAGCCGCCACTTTGGCAGCGGCTTCTCGCACGAAGTCTCCAGCTTTCCCGTTGATGATTCTGGACCGAAATTCCGTGCGGCTCGAAGGTTGGGCTCTCCATCCGAGACAGTTTTGGCCCGGTCGGCACCAGGTTGTTCGGAAAAGCTTGGTTTGCCGTGCACCGCTTCGGCTGGGGCCGGCGGTGTCTGTTCGAGGTCAACGCGCTCCGAGGTGGTATTCGGATGCTTTTGGGCAAGCTCCAGTTCGTCCATCGGTCCGCCGCCTCTTGCCGGTTCGGAATCTCCGTACTCAGCCGAACTCAGACGGTCGATTGTCTCCTGCATGAGAGGTCGCCCCTGGCGAACACGTCGGTCGACCTGCTCCGCCAAGACCTTGAAGCGCTCGTCGCCGCGAACAATCGCCTCGCGTTGTTGCGACTGCGGAATAGGCGGAATAACGGCGAGATGGTATCGAGCGTGCAGGGCGACGGTCTCGGCAATCAACCGCATATCGCGCTCGAGATGGTCAAATTTGGCGTGCATATTGTCGAGACGCTGAAGCAGCAGCGTCTCGAGCGATGCGGCGGGGTTCAGGAAATGCTCGAGAGCAGCTTCAACGAGCATACTCTTGCCGACGCCAGGTAGGTCGGTTGCTACGTCGAGCCGACCACAGACACGTTCACTAAGCCGGACCGTCACCTTGCGGCGCTCCGAGGTTTTGCGCCTGCGCACGGGTCGCACGTCAACGCGATCCGCTTGCGGATCCTGTTCGGCCAGTTGTTGCATATCCTGATAGTCCCCAACGGCCCATGATCAGGATCGCGGCTTCGCGACACGATTGATGGGTGAATCCAACTGATGGGTACAGAAAGGATAGGCCGAGCTTGGCTTCAACAGAGCAGAACTCTCGGCCATGCTGTGGCGTAGAAAAAGAAAGGAGTTACGGAATTCCACTGAACGGTAACGACCATAAGCGAGGGGAGGATCGATCTGTTTGGCGGATTGCCAATTAGACGATCGTCAGATTCAGAGAAAAGCCGTTTCTCGAACCAGGTGTGCAATCGCCTTCACAAGTGAGCCTTTGACGTCCGGCCCTTTTTCAAACTGAAATGGCATCATCCTGACGGAGAGCCGCCCTGGCCTTTAGACTGCGCGGGTTTTTCGACCTCAGGCAGTTCTATGCTGACTTCCTTCAGCACCGTCGAACCACTGGAGAGGCGCCGGCCTAGCGCTTCGACAAAGCGATCGTAGCGTTCGGCGCCCTTCGCGCGCGCCGCCGCGCCCGAATGCTCCGGAAGCGCCGGTGTCGACGTCAGCCAGAAACGGATGAACAGAGCTATTGTTTCTAGCGTAACGCCGTCATTGCGTTCGAGCCGCTCAAGCACCCGCACGATTCGGTCCAGCCGTTTCGCGATCGCAGCTTCCCGCCGATCGGAATCGTCAGGGGAAAGAAACGACGCTATGGCGGCCTCGGCAACCAGGGACTTTGGCTTGTCTTGACGCTTGGCGTAGGCCTCCAGGCTCGCGAAGACCTCTTGATCGAGGTAGATGCTGAGTTGGGCCTTTTTCATCTCACTTGCTTACAGGTCCATCTTGTCATCGGGATCGAGGCTGACGGCGCGTGCCAGTCCCTGCATCGATCGGTTCAGGGCGGTCGCTTGCACGGCATTGGAATCATCCTCGTCCGGCGAAGTATCGAATTCGTTTTCGGCGAGCGGCGCCTTCATGACGATCTCCTCATGTTGCGGCAGTTCCGGTTCGCGGCGAAGGCCACCATTCTGGTCGCGTACTTTGTTTTTGAGAGCGGTGAGCAATTTGGCCGACGGAAGAATTGGTGCATGTGCCGACCACTCATCGGGTTGCGCGAGCTTGTCGATCGGCACGGCGCGGGGTGGCTTCAAAATCCGGCTCTGGAACTGCGGGTCCTCATAGTACCGGACCTTACGAGCGCGAAGCGGATGAACGCCAGAGACCATCACAATCGCCTCGTTGGGCGAGAGTTGCATGACTTCGCCTGGTGTCAGCAGCGGACGCGAGGTTTCCTGGCGGCTCACCATCAGATGGCCAAGCCACGGCGAGAGGCGATGCCCGGCATAGTTCTTCATCGCGCGCATCTCGGTTGCGGTCCCAAGCGCATCCGATACGCGCTTGGCGGTGCGCTCATCGTTGGTGGAGAACGCGATACGGATGTGGCAATTGTCGAGGATGGCGTGGTTTGGTCCATAGGCGCGTTCGAGTTGATTCAAGCTCTGTGTGATCAAGAAGCCGCGGATACCGTAACCTGCCATGAATGCAAGCTGGCTCTCGAAGAAGTCAAGCCGGCCGAGCGCTGCGAACTCATCGAGCATCAGAAGTAGCTTCTGCCGTCGCCGGCCGGTATCCAGGCTCTCGGTGAGCCGTCGTCCGATCTGATTGAGTACGAGGCGCATCAGGGGTTTTGTCCGGGCGATGTCCGAGGGCGGCACCACCAGATAGAGGGATATAGGTCGACCCCCATCGACCAGGTCACGGATGCGCCAGTCGCTTCGACCCGTCACCTTGGCAACCACGGGATCGCGGTAAAGCCCCAGAAAACTCATCGTCGTCGACAACACCCCTGAGCGCTCGTTCTCGCTCTTGTTGAGCAATTCGCGCGCCGCCGAGGCCACCACCGGATGGACGCGCTCGCCGAGGTGCGGCGTCGCCAGCATCGCGTTAAGCGTAGCCTCTATCGGGCGCGATGGGTCCGACAAGAAGTTGGCGACCCCCGCAAGGGTCTTGTCGGCTTCGGCGTAGAGAACATGCAGAATGGCACCGACGAGCAACGAATGGCTGGTCTTCTCCCAATGATTTCGGCGCTCGAGTGCACCTTCGGGATCGACCAGAATATCGGCGATATTCTGGGCGTCGCGGACCTCATAGTCGCCTTTACGAATCTCAAGCAACGGATTGTAGGCGGCGCTCGCAGGATTGGTCGGATCAAATAGAAGTACCGACCCGAACTGGGCGCGCCAGCCGGAGGTCAACTGGAAATTCTCGCCCTTGATGTCGTGAACAACAGTGGAATACGGCCATGTCAGGAGGGTCGGGATGACGAGACCAACACCCTTTCCCGACCGAGTCGGCGCAAAGCACAGCACGTGCTCCGGACCATTGTGGCGGAGATAGCAGCCACCCAGTCGGCCAAGAACGACACCGTCGGGTCCGAGCAGCCCTGCGCGGCGCACCTCCTTGGTAACGGCCCAGCGTGCCGAGCCATACGTCGTGACCTGTTGGGCTTCCTTTGCGCGCCAGACCGACAGGATGATGGCAACGCCCATGGCCGCGATCCCGCCACTTGCGGCGATGCCTCCCCCCTCGAGGAAAATTCGCGGCGCGTAGGCGTCGAAATGAAACCACCAGATGAAGAGGGCGAGCGGCTGATAGACCGGCCAGCGCCCGATCATGAACCAGGCGGGTCCGAGTTGCGGCTGGAAGCCGAGGCGCCAGGCCGTCCATTCGGTCGCCGCCCAGAGGAAGGCGAGCACGATCATTGATACGAAGAAGAGTTGCCCCCAGAGGATTTTGGTTGCGGACATATTCAGAGGGGATGCTTATCTCCCGCTGACACTCAACAGCAATGCGCTCGCCGTCGTGATCGCGCGCACCATGGCGTAGAGATCGGCGGGTCAGAGCGAGAGGTCGCGCTTGCGGCCAAAGCTCCATTCGACCCCGCCCGGACCTGCAACGCCATTCACCTGCCGGTTAAGTTCACGTTCGAGGGAAGGTATCCAGGGCACGAGCTGGAAGCCCAAGCCATTGTCGATCATGGCGAAGCGGCCGGATGCGAGTGACAGCCGTCGGCGGTAAACCCCTGTGACGTGCTCCCCTGGCTCAGCGGGCAAATGCGCCAACCCTGTTTCCGAGGCGAGACGTCGTCCGACTGCATCGAGCTCGCGGCTGCGCAGCGTACTTACCAGGTTACGCCCGAGTGTGACCTTATCTCGGTCGCGGCGGGCAAGCCCCTGCCCGGCCAGGGTATCGATGCGCCGATCAAGCGCGGCGCGAACCTCGGCGCCGAAACCGGCGCGTGAAAGCTCGACGGGCTCCTTGGCGACCAGTCGCCGGTCCAGCCAAGTCGCCCCTTCCGCTGCCACTTGCTGATCAAGATTGAGATCCGAGCGGACCGCGAGCGCAATCCGCTGCCTGCTCCTTGCATCCTCAAAGCGGCGCAATTCCACGATGCCACCGATCGGACCGTCGCCGGCCATCTCGATGTCGGTAAGCCTGAGGTGATGAACGCGCCCATCGATCCCGTCAACGACGGCAAATGCGGTTCCGCGCAGCTCATCGTCGAGGCCACGCGCCATAAGGCGGCCGACGATCGGCTCACCGTGGGTTTCGCCCTCCAGCACCCAGGAAGATGGTGCGCGAGCTGCACCGTCTCTTGTAAGCGTCCTATGCAGCCGTTTGATGATATCGCCGCGCTCTCCGAGCGCGCGCAAGCGCTGCTCGGCATCCGGGGCCAGAACCCAGCGTGCGGACCCGGCGGGCTCGGCCAAGCCCAGCCGCTCAAGCGTCCGCATCCGACCCATCCGCAACTCCCGCAGCGGGTCACCCGCGGCGTCACGGTCAGGCCGGAGATCAACCACCCCTTCCGCCCTACTCGCTTCCCGGGCAAGCGCGCGATCGAGCTTTGTCCAGCGTTCTGCTGTCACCTCCGCTTCAAGACCACGACGGACCTCCAACTCCGATCGCGGACCAAGCTCGCGGGTGACGAGGTCGCCGGCACGGGCGCGCAACCCGGTTGCGATATAGTCGCGGCTGATGACGAGATCAGAGCCGTCGTCAGCGCGGCCCCGCACCAAGATATGGATATGAGGATGTTCGGTATTCCAGTGGTCGACGGCGACCCAGTCGAGTTGCGTGCCGAGGTCGCGCGAGGCTTGGTCCATCAGCTCTCGGGTAAAGCTGCGCAAGCTCGATAGCTCGCCGGCGTCGTCCGGCGAGACAATGAACCGGAAATGATGGCGGTCACCCTCGCATCGCTCGGCAAAGTCTCGGCCGTCCGCCTCATCTCCGGCGGCATCGAACAGTTTCCCGCGCGAGCCGTCGCGGGTGACACCATCGCGCTTGAGATATCCGATATGGGATCGTAGCGCTCCCGGCGAGCGCATCTGGCGGACGACGCGTGCCTTGACCATGGCGCCACGGCCACCGGCTTGCAGCATGCGCGACGCGGCCAGGCTCGCAGCGCGGCCGCGCCCGAACCGGCTGCCACGGCTGCCGGAGACTCGTGAGAGACCACCCGCCTTCTGCGCGGCCTGAAGCGCCTGCGCCAGGAACGGCTTTGTGCGCGGTCCACGTGTCGAGCGAATCTTGCCCGGGCGTACGTGGAATTCGTCGTTACCGCTCATCGATTTTTCCATAAGGTGTCGAAAACTGAAGGAAAGCAGCGTGCTATCAAGAATGGCAAGTTGCGCTGAATGTTCGCAATGTTCGGGGCATGGCTGAAATTGCTGCCATCTTCCAACCGACCGACCGGCCGCACCTTGCGGCTTTTATCCTGCCCTCCTCGGTCGCTGGTTCCGAGGGCCCAACTTCCAAGCCAACAGACTCTCAGTACCCGCGAAGCCGCCCACTGATTGCGAGCGAAGCGAGCGCTCGCGATAGCGATCGTTACCCGGAGGGCCGAGACACCCGTAGGGTGGCTCGGTGAGGAGCGAAGCGACGAGTAGAGCGCGGGCCGAAGGCATCGCCCATATGCCGTCAAAACGTAATATCGTAAACCTCCGCGAACTATTGCCGCCTTAGCAAAGGGTCCTTCAGCAGCAAACCCGAGAGCCTTAGCATCATCGTGTTGCAGCGTTTCGAATGCAAACCGGATGTCCGTCACGGCGCGCCCGCTCGCTCAACAAACAGGGGAGCTTCCTGCCACAGAAAAGAACGTTTGGTGCGAATTTGGGTCGCTTCGACTTGCTGGTGATTCAACAATAACGCGACGGCCGCGACGTAGGCCGTCGTTTCCGGAGGAAGCGGTCGGCCTGTCGCCAGATGTTGTTCGTACCGCGCCGGACCGGCGTGATAGGCCGCAAGGAAACCCGCCGATCCAAAACGATCATGCAGCTCCCTAAGGTAGGCGCCTCCCGCCAGGATGTTGTCCCGAGGCTCGAAGGGATCGAGCCCGAGCCCGTGGCGAACGCTGAGTTCGACCCAGGTCGTTGGCATGAGTTGTATGAGGCCGATTGCGCCACGAGACGAGATCGCACGCTCGTCTCCGCCGCTCTCAATCTGCATCACAGCGCTAATCCATCGCGCCGGCACGGTAAACCGGGCTGCGGCATCCGCAACCAATTCGGCGAACCTGTTGACCGGCTGTGCACGCGGGGCAAGCTGCGCATCCGCACGCGCTTTGGACTCCGTGAAGACGGCAGCCTGGCATAATAACGTCGCGATTGTTAAGATGATGCGGACGAAGGCATTGAGCGAACGGCGTCTGACAAGCGATCTTTCTGATGCACCTTTCGAGCATTTCCATTGCAGGCGGAGCGGATGTTTTCCGACATTCGGCCTTCGCCGATAAGGAAAGATCAGAGCGTTTTTGACCGGTGCGCGATCAGCCGGAGAAGTGAGAGCCCCCTTCATGATCACTCCTTGTCAGTCCACACAGGCACGGCTTTGCCGATGACGGCGGATGAAGGCAAGGGTCCAAAATATCGACCGTCGAGCGAATCGCCGGACTGCCAGTTCATGACAAAGACGTCGCCCTCGGCGATGACGCGACATCCCTCCCAAATTGGAAGTGGGCGGCCCCGGCCGTCACGCTCGCGTGCCTCGCCCACACCAATGCCGTCGACGGCGATGACCAAGCCCGTCCTGCAAACGGTCTGCCCAGGAAGCGCCAACACCCGCTTGAGCATGGGGATGCCGATCGGCAGATAACCATTGAGATCCAGGAATACAGCGAGCAGGTACGGAGGCTCCACGGCGACCAGTTCGGTGACGGACAAACGGGTAACGGGTTGAATGCGGTAAAGGCCGGCGGGAACGCTGGTGGATGCGTTCCAGATGTAGCGCGGCGTTGTCCCACCGACCGTGGACATGAGCAGGCTTGTTGCAACAAAGGTCGTGAACAGTGCAGTACACCGACCGCTCATGACGTTACTCTCCGTCGATGGAGCCAGGCTTGATGGCGGGATTTGGTGTAGGGCCGAGGTGTTTCGTTCACCGACAACCGGTTATGAACGTGATGCCAATACTCAGGAGCTACGTCGGCCGGATCGATGCCGAGCGCTTCGACCGCATCGATTAATTGCAGCACCCGTTCGACCTTCGGCCAACCGGACAGCCGCAACAAGCTCTCGCCACCCGGCGCAATCCAGGGCACCGTCGAGTAGCGCTGGCCCGGCATCGCCGCGCGCAGGATGTCGATGCGTGAAAGCACGGTGCCAAAGTCGTTAGACGTCCAGCGGACAAAGGCAAAGATGCTGCCGGGAGAGAATGATAACACGCGCCGGTTGCGGTCGAGAGATTTCTCGGCAACATGCCGGCCAAATCGAATGCGGTTCTCGATGCGCCTCTCGAGCCACAAGATCTCAACGGTCGTGAGATCGCGTTCGCTGACATCCTTGGCCAGAGGGCGGTCGGGGGAGTGGGGAATTGTCTTCATGGATCAGCGCCGCTCCTTTCCCGCGTAGGGAATGGGATGCCGCTTGGCCGGCAGCACCGTGCCGACGCCGGGATCGCTGGTCGAAGTTTTGGTACCGCGATCCGCCCATGCGTTGAGATCCGCAATCGCGTAAACGACGCGGGCCCCGATTTTCCGATACGTCGGACCAGTGCCGTAGATCCGGTGCTTTTCCAGCGTGCGAGGTGAAAGGCCTAGGAATCGGGCGGCCTCGGAAGTGCGCAAGTATCGTGGCGGCAGGCCGGCGTTGGGATCAGGCATCAGAGGGGCTCCACGTTGGTCAAGTGCGCCGGCGACAGCATCGGCGCGGCGACGGACACCATGGCGGAAGAGAGCCGCTAAGGGGGATGCCGAAGATCGGGGGGTCTATTTTCGATACCCCAAGGAGACTGTTCTACTTCTTGCGGGAGAGAGGCCTCAGAAAAGTTCGGTAACCTCCCTTGATCAAAGCAAAGCCGGTCTTGACGAGGCGGATGATCTGATTGCGTACCTCATGCGTGGGCCAAGCTCGCGCGGAAATTCGATGGGCGGGGAGCAAGACTTTTGCGATCTCGCGATAGGTGGCGCCATCCGTCCGTGCATCGGATGCGCGCAAGGCGAGCGCCACTCGACGCCGGCGATGCCCGGAGAGCGCGTGCAGAGGCGCGCCCTGTGGCCGGCCTTTGAGTCCGCGCCACAAGCGTCTGCTCGCGTCCGCCCTGAAATCGAAGTCGCGGTCGAGCGGCAACTCGACCACATACGCGCCAGCGGCAAGCGGGGCTTCTTTGAACCAGATACGATGCTCCACGCCGCGCAGATGCAACACGGCGTGCCATCCGTCCGGAGCGTGCTGCAGCCCACTCTCCGTCAGTTCGCTGAGATCCAGTCTAACGTACGCGTGCGAGCCGACGAGCAACGTCGGCCGCACCGGCACGATCGTCGGCAACGCCTCAGGAGCCCAGTAGACCGTCTGTTCGAAGAAAGATCGATCGGGATCAGCTGCGAAAAACCAACCCCCAATGCTGCCGAAAACCGGCGCCTACGCTGGAGGCGGAGGAGTGCGCCGCTTGATGATCCCGCCGGTACGAGGCGTTCCGACGGAGACATTCCCACGCAATTCCGGTCATTTCCGCTTGTTCGATTTGGTCGTAGTAGGAATCGTCTAACGATCTCCAGTTGAACTTTCGCATAGACTCGTCCCCGGTGAGTTGCCGCGCTGGCGGCGGCATCATTGTGAGGACCTATGGTTGCAGCTAGTCCCTAAATACGCATCGCGTGATGCAATTAGACGATACGCTTATTCGAAAGAAAGTTGTTTCACGACGCACTCAAAGATTTGGATTCGATGCTCCGCCACGAAGCAAATGGCGATATCCATGCTCCGTCATCCATTTGGCGCGGGTCAGGTGGGTATCAAAAGCACGTTTCGCGCGATCAGGCTCAAGCTCGGGATTGATGTGCAGCACTACCTGGGCCACCTCGCGCCAGTCCGCACCCTCGGCGTCTGCATCAAGCATACGCAGATAAGTGATCACATGCTCCTCATCGTAGACCGTCAGCACGGAATCCGTTGGTGCGATATCGTCAACGTCTGGATCTCGTGGTGGCTTTTTCATGAGCGTATCATAAAGCGAACGATTCAAGGTTCTAACTGACCCACCGGACTTATTTTAGTCCCAATTTTATCTGCGTCACCAGCAAGATTCTTCTTAATACACATTATAGAGGATAAACCTCATAGTATGTAAAGACGCAGTTTGCGCGCATGGATATGCGCAAATTGGTAGGTCGCAATTTTGGAAGACTTAGAAAAGCGAAGGGCTTCACGCAGGAAGGTTTCGCGGAAGCTTCTGGCTTCACTCAGCAATATATTAGCGGGCTCGAAACGGGCCGGCGCAATCCGACTGTTGTGACACTATTCGAACTTGCCGGCACGCTCGGTGTCAGCCACGTCGACCTCGTTGTCCCGGATGACGAGGCCCGCAGCGAGCGAACGAGGAGCGGGAAACGTAAATAACGCTTCGTCGACTAACGCCTAAAAGCAGGATGTTGAAAGCCCCGCCCGATTTGGTCGGGCGGGGCGTGGTCGAAGCGATTATTAGTCGCCATTCTTCCGCGGGCGCGACCACAGCAGCGTGTAGCCTTCGCCACCTTCATCGTCGAACAGGTTGGCGTAGATGGGCGCGGTGAAGGAGGGGTCGTCAAGCTTGAGTGAGAGGTAGTCGCGACCTTCCTCAGAGCGCTTCGACCAGGCGGCTCCGATCTCGGCGCGGCCGACGAAGACACGGTGGCTGGGAGCCTTGTCGTTGGAGGAACTGACCTCGGCGACGATGCGAACGCCTTTGGCCTTCAGGCTAAGGGTGACGATCTCACCCTGGAAATCGTTGCCGACCTTCTTGAAAGAACCGATGGTAGCCATGTCACTGCTCCTGTTGTGTTTCGAGCCCGCGACCACCGCGGCCTCGATGGCGATCTACAGGCCGAGGACGATCGGCGACGCACCCGCTCGGGCCGCAGCGCAGCGGAGGACGCYGTCGTAGAGACTTTCTTGCCTCGCGAGGAATGGGCTTTAGCCCAGGGGAAGAAAGTCTTAAGCGACGGCGTTGCGGCTCAGACGATCGAGGCGTAGCCGGTCTTCGGCCAGATCAAGCCATCACAGAGGCCACGTGCGTCGCGTGCTGAGCCACAAGTCCGGGAGAAGATGGCGGGTCTCGGTTCGGTCAGGCAAGAGGTCGAAACGTTCGGCGTAGGAAATGCAACGAAGGAAGGCAAAAGGCGATATCGTCAGCACAAAGCCAACCGCGAACGAACGGCTCCAGCGCCGCATCCGCGTGGACTGGTCGCAATCAACGCCCTCTCATCGAAGTGCTCCGGAGAAAGGTCGCGACCATCACTCGTTCAAGGCGTCAAACCGCGTTCGGTGTGCCGCTTTAGCCTGCACGTTGGACCGACAGATGGCGCAGGATCCTTACTTGTGCGCTGCGGTTGTGAGAATCGGTTTGGGATCGCTCCCGACTGCCCTGCCCGAATCCAGCGGGCGGGTTTCAGTGAGGACGGTCAACCGCGCCCACGCCGTGCCGCCAATAAAGATCGCGCCGACGCAAGCGAAGATCTCTCGCCATAGCAATGACGGAACGCCGAACTGGGACATCGCAAATACCACGTGATAGCCAGCAAGTGTCGCCGGTACCGCAAACAGGGCGGCAATAATGGCACGGATGACCAGGGAGCGTGTCAATACGAATGCCATTTGACCTATCGCAAGAGTCATGCCGCCGGCGGCAATGCCGACAAGCGGCGCTCCGAGGGTGCCGGCGCCGCCGTGCAATGCCAGCATGAAGACGGTGAGGCCGACAAAGAATGGCAACGCGTATACTGCCAACGTGAAGATCAGCCAGCAGAACAAGCCAATGCCAGCGAAGTTCAGGAGAAGTCCAAGGGCGAGCATGGTGGTGGCTCCATATGCAAAGAGATATGGTTGCGCCTTCCACCACCACCACGGCGCAAGTTCAAACATGCAATCGAAACGGGGCGGAGTTGCGGCGATGCAACTCCACCTCGGTGGTGTGAAAGATGGCAGGTCGGCGCTCACGATGCGCCGAATTTCCAAACGGCGATGCAGAGGCGCTTCGCCTTGTCGGCAAGGTTGTCCTGGATTCCGGTGCCCGGGAAATGCATGACGCCGATCGGCAGCAGTTCGAGCATGGCGTCGTTGCGCCTGAACGGTGCCGCCTTGGCGTGCTTCGTCCAGTCCGGCTTGAACGCAATCTGGGGTACCTTGCGGCTAACAGCCCATTTGGAGGCGATCAACTCGGCGCCTTTTGGCGAACCGCCATGGATGAGGACCATGTCGGGATGCTTGGCATGAACTTTGTCGAGGCGATCCCAGATCAAATGGTGGTCATTGAAGTCGAGACCGCCGGTCAGAGCGACCTTTGGTCCCGCCGGCAACATGACCTCGGTCTCGGCGCGGCGCTTGGCTGCGATGAACTCCCGGGAGTCGATCATGGCCGCAGTGAGCGTGCGATGGTTGACGAGCGATCCCGACCGGGGACGCCAGTATGACCCGGTGTGGACCTCGAAGCGTTCGATAGCCTGATCTCGGAAGAGTTCGAGACAGTTACGCCGTTCGATCAGCGTGATGCCTTCTGCCGTCAGGCGCTCGAGTTCGACCGATTGCACTTCCGAGCCGTTCTGCTCGCGCTGGCTCCTGCGCTGGGCCTGTTCGTTGTCGTCGAGCTGGCGTCCGATGCGATCGGTGGCACGATGGAAGAGGTTGACGGTCGACCAGAGCAGGTCCTCGAGGTCCGGCTCAAGCCGTGTATCGCTCAAGGTGGCGACGAAGGCGTCGAAGATGTCAGCGACGGCGCCCGCGATGAGCTTGCCATCAGGGAGCGGCCTGGGATCAGGTTGGTCGTCAAATGGACGGTAGCCAAAGAGCTGCAGTTCACTGAGGATGTGCTCGGTCGGAGATTCGCCGTGTGCTGGCTCGATGTCATCATGGTCGGTCATGGGTTAAGTCCTTTGCCGGTTCGGCCGCGACCATCGCGGCCTTCGTGGCGATCACCCAGACGGCAGGCGGAACGGGGCAGAACCCGGAGCGGCAGCGGAGGGCCGCAGCGCCAGCGGAGGATGGCAGGGGGCGGCTATTTTGCTTCGCGATGCAAAGCGCGCCATCACCCCATATATAATGTGAGTGTCCCGTCGGCGGCGCGCGGCGGAAAATAGCCGCCCCTCTGCCATTGCCGGCCCGGGCCGCTTGCCGTCCGATCGCCCTCTAGAAGGCCGTGGTCGCGGCCTTTGCCGGCATTGGATGCGCCGTGACCGAACCAAAAACATTGATGGAAGGCAGACGTAACTATCCGAGTGTTGTCGACGGCAAGAGGAAGCGGTCGACGTCCTCAGGTACGAGCTGTATCCGCAAGGTTGCACGGAGGGCGTCGAGACCGAAGACGTGCAGATCTTCGTTGAAGTCGCCTGACCGGGGCGACAGCGGGATGGCCTCGATGCCGGAGGATTCCGCGCGCTGCGAGAGAAGCGCTTGCACCGTGTCTCCGGCGGCGTCAGCATCGCGAGCGATATAGAGACGACGCAAGCTCGACGAAAGCGACATGGCGGCGAGGTGATTGGCCGAAAGGGCTGATGCCATCGACAAGGTCGGAACGACACAGCGTAGCGACAGCATTGTCTCGATGCCTTCGCCGGCAACGAGTACGTCGTCGTCCGCAGGGCCAAAACGAACGGCGTTACCGAGCAGGTCGCCCATGGCACGTCGCGGCGTGTCGATCGGTGCCTTGCCGAGCCGAATCCGGTCGAATCCATCGGGATCGAGCCATGTCCGATGCACACCAGTGATCTGGCCATCTAGGTTGGTAACGCAGGCAATCATTGCCGGCCAGGTCTCGGTCGGAAGGTGCTCGTCAGGTCGATAGTAGCAACGCGGTTGGAAGCGCAGGTTGCTACCATGGTACACATGGGCTATGCCTCGATGGCGCAGGTAAGTCTCAACGATGGTCCCCTCAATCGGACCAGAGATCGCGAAGAGGCGTCTTGCGGCTTCCTGTGATCCGATCGCTACTCTGGGACGAACCGGCTTTGAGACCGGTTGCGGTTCAGTACGAGGCAGGTTCAGAAATCGCCTAGCTTCCTCCGCGACCTCGCGGAAGTCACGAAGACCAAGGCTTTGTCTGATGATGTCGAGCAAATCGCCGTGCTCGGATGTTGCCGCATCTGTCCACTTGCCGGCAGGTCCCTTCGGCGAGTCCTGGAGCCGCACGAACAGCGAGCGGCCCGGCGTGTTGTGGACATCACCGACCAGCCAGTACCGCCCTTCGCGCTTCCCATTCGAGAGATAATGACGGCACACCGCCTCGGCCTCGCGCGCGAGGCGGCGCGCCAGTTCGGAAGCATCGTGCGGCATCACGCGGCCTCCCGTTCACCAATGCGCTCGACCGGATAGCGTTCAAGCACCTTGGCCAGCACGCCGACGCCGGTGGCGTCAGTCGGTACGAACATGCGCAGCTTCCAGGAGATTATCTCCCCGAAGAGCCCATAGGCGCGCAAACGATCGCGCATGGTGTCGGTGAAGCCGGAGAGCTCAATGCGCTGTGCGCCCATCACGCGGGCGCGCCGGAGTTTCAGGCCCTCTGCGAGGTCCAGAACCGTGTGACCTCCAAGCAGCGCAGCAAAGGCGGCGTCCGGCGTCAGCGCCGGTACGTCGCCAGCTAGCGCGGTCGCCACCCAGGCGGGCGAGACCTTGCGGCCGATGATGCGCTCGCCGGCATCGGTTTGAAGCCGGTAGACGCGGGTCGACTCGTCTGGCAGCCGCTTCCAGATCGGCAGGAGCAGACCTGCCACCACATGGATGGTGCTCTCGGTGAACTCGGAAACCTCGCCGAGTTCGGCCTGCCAGCCCGCGGCGAAGCATTCGCGGTCAGCCACCGTCCAATGGCTTTCGGCCATCATCTTCAGCGGAAGGCTGTGATGCTCCATCGGCCGGATCAGCCGCACGCGCCGCTCGATCTCCCCGTCATCGAGCATGAGGCTCGGTGCCGGCATTTGAACGGCGGCCCGGCCCGATCGGTCGTTGATCAGCAGGGTGGCGCCCGGGTCGCAGAGCCGATCGAGAGCCTCCTCCAGCGTCACGGGACGATTGCGCCGGCGTTCGGTGATCGTGAGCAGTCTTGTCTCCGCGCCGGTCCCGGGATGGGTGTAGATGACGCGCCGGTCGGCGACGACAAAGCTCTCGGCCCGAAGCGTCTCCAGGCCGGCATCATAGGCGCCGGATGCGACGGCGCCTTCGATCCGAGCGGTGAGCAGTTGTTCGAACGCAGTGAACAGAACGTTCTGCAGGTCGATGGTGAGCGCCAGCAGCCGGTTCAAGAAGGTGGTGATTGGCGGCAGTTCGTCCTTGATGCCGTTGGCATCCATAAGCTTCAGGCCGGTCGCCTCCTCGAACACCTCGAGCGAGCAACCTTCCACCTTGCCACGAGCCAGCAAATGGTAGAGCTGACGCAGCGCGTCGCGGCCGTAGTGGCTTTCGAGGTTGTCCTCGGGCCTGAACAAGCCCTGGCCGCCGGTCTGGCGCTGGCCGCGGGTAATCGCGCCCAGCGTGTCGAGACGACGGGCAATGGTAGAGAGGAAGCGCTTCTCCGCCTTTACGTCCGTCGCAATGGGGCGGAACAGCGGCGGCTGCGCCTGGTTGGTGCGGTTGGTGCGGCCCAGGCCCTGGATCGCGGCATCCGCCTTCCAGCCGGGCTCGAGCAGATAGTGCACACGCAACCTACGATTCCGCGCCGAGAGCTCGGCGTGGTAGCTCCTCCCCGTGCCGCCGGCCTCGCTGAAGACGAGGATACGCTTGGCGTCATCCATGAAGGCGGCCGTCTCGGCGAGATTGGCCGAGGCGGCACGGTTCTCGACCATCAGCCGATCGCGCTTGCGAACGACGCGACGCGAGCGGCCCGTAACCTCGGCGACCATGTCCGTGCCGAACCGCTGGACGATCTGGTCGAGCGCGCCTGGCACGGGCGACAGCGAGGCGAGCTTCTCGATCAGGCGGTCACGGCGCGCGACGGCTTCGCGGCTCTCTACCGGCTGGCCGTCGCGATGGACGGGCCGGGAGGAGAGATTGCCCTCGCTGTCGGTAAACGGTTCATGGAGCTGGACCGGGAATGAATGGGCGAGATAGTCGAGCACGTATTCGCGCGGAGTGATGTCGACCTGGACGTCGGCCCAGTCTTCGGTCGGGATTTCGGCCAGGCGGCGCTCCATGAGGGCCTCGCCGGTCGAGACGATCTGGACGACGGCGGCATGGCCGATATCGAGATCGCGCTCGATCGAGCGGACCAGCGAGGGCGTCTTCATCGAGGTCAAGAGATGCCCGAAGAAGCGCTGCTTGGCGCTCTCGAAGGCGGAACGCGCGGCGGACTTCGCCTGCGCGTTCAGGGTGCCACTTGCGCCGGTGATGTTCGCCGCCCGCATCGCCGCGTCGAGGTTGTTGTGGATGATCGAGAACGCGCCGGCATAGGCGTCGTAGATGCGGATTTGCTCCGGCGTGAGCTGGTGTTCGACCAGCTCGTATTCGACGCCTTCGTAGGACAGCGAGCGGGCCGCGTAGAGGCCAAGCGCCTTGAGATCACGCGCCAGCACTTCCATCGCGGCAACGCCACCGTCCTCGATCGCCTCGACAAATTCGGCACGCGTGGCAAACGGGAAGTCGTCGCCGCCCCACAGTCCCAGCCGCTGGGCATAGGCGAGATTATGGACTGTAGTAGCGTCGGTCGCCGAGACATAGACCACGCGAGCGTTCGGCAAGGCGTGCTGGAGCCTGAGCCCCGCGCGCCCCTGCTGCGAGGCGACTTGATCACCCCGCTTCCCCTTGCCGCCAACCGCGTTTTGCATGGCGTGGCTTTCGTCGAAGACGATCACTCCGTCGAAGTCGGCGCCCAACCATTCAACGATCTGCCGGACGCGCGAAAGCTTTTCGCCGCGCTCATCGGTGCGCAGCGTAGCGTAGGTCGCAAAAAGGATACCTTCCGCGAGCCGGATCGGCGTGCCCTGCCGGAAGCGCGACAGCGGCGTGACCAGCAGTCGCTCCAAGCCGAGCGCCGACCAATCGCGCTGCGCATCCTCGATCAGCTTGTCGGACTTGCTGATCCAGACCGCGCGCCGGCGACCCTTGAGCCAGTTGTCGAGCAGGATGCCGGCGACCTGCCGCCCCTTGCCTGCGCCGGTGCCGTCGCCCAAAAACCAGCCCCGGCGAAAACGGAGGGCATTCGACGCATCGTCGAGCGCCGCCGCCACGACGTCAAACGTCGCATCGACCGTCCAGGAGCCAGCGAGAAATGCCGAATGCGACTCGCCGGCATAGATGATGCTCTCAAGCTGGGCGTCCGAGAGGATGCCGTCCGTCACGACATTGGCTGGCAGATGCAGCCGGTACGACGGCTTTGGCGGCGCGACGGACGCCATGGCCGCCGACTGCACGAGCCTGGTCGGATGCGTCTGCGCGCCGGGGATACGGATCGACTGTAGTGTGTAAGCCTCATAAAGGGCATCGGTGATCTTGCCGGCATCCGTGGGAATCCAGTCGGCTGGCTCGTAGGCGACTTCCGTCGCCATGAGATCTGTGGCCGGCGCGACCGCCGCCGGCGAACGCTGGCTGACGTAAGCGCGGACCGTGCGAGGCTTTGAAATGCCAGCAATTGCTGGCACCGCCGCCGTCGGAGTGCCCGCGATCGGGCTACGCGGCGGCACAAGTTGCACCACCCAATCGAGCAAAGTCGCCAGATCGGGAGCAATACCGGGGGAAACCGGGAATGAAGCGACGTCGTTGGCTGCCACTCGATCGATCACGGTCAGGCGGGTGTCGATGTTGGTGCCGTGCCTGGCGTAGACAGCGCCGTCGATTGCCGCCGAGAATAAGACACGCCCCTGTTCTTGCAGCCGCATGAAGGCCTCAGTCCAGGCGGGATTGTCGGGCGCGACGTTCGCGCCTGTGATGGTGACAAGCCGTCCACCCTCGGGAAGGCGGGCCAGGGCCGATCCGACGTGCCGCAATGCCGCCTCGCGCATCTGACGATCGACATGAATCGCGGCCGAGAACGGCGGGTTCATCAGCACGACGCTCGGCACGATGCCGGCATTGAGGTGGTCGTTGATCTGCGCGGCGTCGAACTTGGTCGTGGAGACGCCGGGAAAAAGGTTGCTAAGGATGCCGGCACGGCTCTCGGCAAATTCGTTGAGAACGAGCGAGGCGCCGGCCAGTTCAGCGAGGATGGCAAGAAGGCCAGTGCCGGCCGACGGTTCCAGAACGACGTCGGCGGGCGTGATCGCGGCAGCGACGCTGGCGACGTATGCCAGTCCAATCGGCGTGGAGAACTGCTGAAGGGATTCGCTTTCCAGGGATCGTCGTGTCTGGGTCGGAAGGAGGCTCGTGATCCTCATCAGCATCGGCAGCATGGCGGCCGGCGACGCCGCCTTGGTGCGCATAGCGGCGCCGTGCCGTCGCAGGAATAGGACGGTCGCCGCCTCGCAGGCGTCATAGGCCGTCTTCCAGTTCCAGGCGCCGGTCGCATCGGAGGCGGCAAACGCTGCCTCCATGGCATTGCGCAGAACAGGGGCGTCGATGCGCCGGCCGCGTTCGAGATCGGTCAAAAGCTGTCGCGCAGCCTTAATGACGGCGGAGGCGACAATTGCGGTGGCACGGATCGGGAGCGGCACGGCCGCGCCGCCGGCAAGAGATTCGGTCATGGCAGGATTTCTCGGGGAGAGCTGGGACAGGACTGAGCCGCCCGGCACTCTCCTGAAACCGCCGCGGTTCAAAACCCTTCCCGGCCCACCTCTGCCTCTCGATCTCAGCCGAAAAGAAAGGGTCCGGCGTCCAGCGCCGAACCCTTTCTTTGAGCAACCATCAGAAAACGACGATCACTTGTTGGAATCGAGCTCATCATTGAGCAGCACAAATGTAATGCCTTCGTCGGCGGCGTAGTTCTTGGCGACGTTGATCGCCCAGCATCGCGCCTCCAGCAATTCGCCGCAGTACGGTTCCCACTTATCGCCGACACGAGCGCAGCCGTCCGCGACGAGACGCGGCAGATCGGGATGATCGGCGATCTCTTCGCGCGCCTGTTCGAGCGTATCTTCCACGGTTAGGACAAGCAGCGGATGCCAGCCTGCCGGACAGCGGCAGTCGAGCATCAATCGCTGCGCTTCGTCCGCCGAAAGCCGTCCGGCGGCATAACGCCAAGCTCGGGTCCATCGGCTGAGGCTGACGTCGCAGCGATAGCGGTGGCGGCATGTCCACGACGCGACGGCGACGGTGCGACGGCGGATGAGATCAAACACGGCACACCTCGCGGATCCAATGCGCGAGCTCGTCGGGCCGGTTGAGCAGGTCGAGCGATGCAAAATTGTTCGGGCCGCCGACATAGTCTTTTCGGCCCTTGCAGCTCCGAAACAGAACGCCGCTGTGGTGGCCCATCGCCGATTGGGAGACCTGCACGTAGAGATGATCGCCGTGGAGGGTAATTTCCCCGGACACGGCAATGCCGGCCTGGTTGGAGCGGAGGTCGTAGGCATCGGCCTTAAGACCTAGCGCTATGGCAATACGGCGGAGCTGGGATCTCGCACGGCTGTGGAAGAGGCGCTTGGCCTCAGCGTCGTAGGCGACCGACTTCCGGAAATCGAAGGCTTTGGATGTCCTGGACATGTGGGAGGCTCCGAGAGCGGGCGAAATCATCCCGGCGGCTCGCTCTCGCCGCGCGCCGGGCTCGCCTGAAGTCCCGGCCCTCCTCTTCCTCTCATGCCGCGGCCTTGACGGCGCGCCACCACGCGATCCGCTCTTCCCGTGTCGCGTTGGCGAGGCGAGCCAAGAGATCGCCGTGGCAGGCGCGCGGCGCGCAGAAGCAGACGAGATCGCGGCCGCGCAATTCGTCGAGCACACGCAGCAAGTGGTGCTGGTCAGCCAGCCACCGCACATGTTTCGCGATGACGGCCGCGCGGTCGCTGTCCTGGCCGATCCGGAACGGATTGCCCCACTTGCTGCCGCGACCGATGTAGACGGCGCCAGCCGGGATCCCCACGTGATGCTTGTTGAGAACCCTGCACATCGTCTGCCTCCTGATTCTTCGCGTTGCGTCGGACTGGCGGTAGGGCGCGGCCCAGCACCGGATGTCACGCGAGGCATTTTCGCCGAAGCGGGAACGGCTTGCCCGTTGACATCCGATGCGCCGCGCCCAGGCAGGACGCGATGCAACGCGCATCAGGAGGCGGACGGTTGCAGGGTTGTGCGCGACATCACGCGGGCGGTAGGCATTGCCGTTCATCGGAACGCGGAAGTCGGCGGTGGTACACAGAAAATACGGCAGCCGACGACGCTAGGCTCGCTGCGGCTTCGCTCAGCTACCGGCCGGAAGCGTGACCTGCTCGATGAACTCCTCGAGAAGGTCGTTGGTGGACTTGACAAGGATTGCGTCGGCCGAGATCACGACGACCATGCCTCCAAAGCCGTCGGGACGCATGCGCGAGCAGGTGAAGGACGACACCGCCGCCACGTAATTGAGCGTCGGTGACCGGCGCACGATATCCTGCATGATGGATTCCCAGGAAGTCATGCTGAGGTCGAGATCAACGAACTGCGCGTTCGGTTCGGCGCCGTGCAACTTCAACAGATGCGCCTTGACGAGGGTATTGGCAACATTCTCGCCAGGCGCCTGGGATTGCGCGAGCGCGGCCTCCAGTGCCGCGCGCTCAACCAAGATCATGTCGGCTGGTCCCTGCTCGGAGAAGAAATACCATGCTTCTCCGTCCCGCTCGGCCTCAAAGATGTTTGAAAGCAGCAGACGTTCGAGCGGAGTCATGTCGGTATCAGGTATCGTCTGCTGGATCACGGTCGGCGTGTAGTAATCAGCCATTTTGGCTCTCCTTTGGATACGACGACCTGACACTCCTTTGACGGTGCGCCGGGCCGGGATGATGTGGATGAGAGAGAACGTCCGGTGGGAGACGTCTCAGAGCCGCCAGGTCAGGTGCCTGGCGGTGGCAATCGAGCATCTACCGGTAAGACAGATTACGATCCCACGATGCTTGGGATCGCGCGGCACTCGTCGGTCAGCTTGCGGGCCGCGCTACGGACGACCGCCCGCCAGCCATCGTGTACGGTGATGTCGAGACGCAGGTAGGTTCCGTACGTCGTCAGGCTTCTTCCGAAGTTCTGGCCGGAGGATACGGCGGCTCGACCTCACGCTCGATCGGTCGCGTGCGGCCCATCCATGGTTCTGGACGGATACACTTCACCCAATCGGCGAATGACGGGATGAAGCCGAGATCCTCGGCGATATGCTGCTCGCCGACCCAGCGCGTGGGAATGATGCGGCCGGACGACAAGGTGATGGTCTGGCCGAAGATGGTCTCGGCCAGGAAGATGCCCTCGGCATGGTGCCGCAGCGCGCGGTGCCGGAAATCCGCCGTGATCAGCTTGCTGGCATCGAACCAGCTATGGATCGCCAGATAATCTTCGACCGCCCCGCCCCATCTCCTCACCGAGGATAGCGAATGGTGATACGGATGCGCCATCGGTCCCTCCCTCAGAACACATGCTGGGTGTATTCTGAGGTTTCGATCCGCTCATTGAAATTGAGCGTGACCGTTCGATCGCCGACGTCGAAGAGAAAGTCGCCGTAAGCGCCCTGGTTGATTTCCCATCCGCGATAGGTCTGTTGGAGGAGATCGTAGACCAACTTCTCGATCGCATCCTTGACCGATAGGGTCTCGCGGACGACGGCTACGCTTCCCATCCGACGCGCGCGATATCGATATCGATGAGCCGAAGATCCGCGTCAGCGCCTTCGCCGTCGATGACGGCCTCATCGACTTGCCCGCTGTCAGCATAGCCGTTGAATGTCACCTCCACGGTATCGATGCGAGCGTTGGCGAGCGCATCGAACAGCGCTGTCTTGTTTTCCGAGAGAGCGGATTTGCATAGGTTGACGAATTCCTGGTCTCGCGCGAGCCAAGAGGCAGAATCGAAACCCGAGTTCGGTGTTGAGCTGTCGTCTGTCATGAGTGTGCTCCTGAGACAATGAAGCCCGGCGCGATGGCCGGGCGTGAGAGATGAGAAGACGTAGCGAATGACTGCGGAGCGGCGTCTGCCGCCCCGCAGCCATGGACTATTCGGCAGCGACGGCCTCTGTCGGCTCAATCTCGCCGGCGGCGCTCACCTGCCCCTCGTCATCGGCGAGGAATTCGGGCAGCGGCTGTGCTGACCCATCGGTCACGTCCGACGGCGGCGTCATTTCGGCTAGCCGCATCGGCTCGGGGAGCCAACGCGTATCTGCGAGCAGGCGCTCGGCCTCCTTGGCCATCTCGGTCTTCTTGAGGTGGTCGATGAGCTGCACGGCGGCCTCGCCCTTGGCCTCGCGAACCGCTTCGAGGATCCGATTTTTGGTGACACGACCAAGATAATTGTCGACGGTCGGCCGCCAGCCAACCTCCGCCATGTCGAGATTGACCGCCCGCGCCAGCCGATCAGCCTGATCGAGGCGACGCTGCAGGCCATTGGCGGTCACGCCGTGGCCGCCGCTATAGCGGTCGACTTTCTCAAACAGGGCATTGACGCCAAAGGACACGCAATGGGCGAGCAGCGCCAACCGGCTGGCATCGTCAAGCACGGCGAGCCAGTCCCACAGCGCCTGTTCGTCGGTCGGCAGATCGGCATTCCAGGCCGCATGCCGATCCGCGATGGACTTTGCAGACACGCTCTCTTTCAGATCCGGCGTCTGGCCCGGAAGCTGGACGTGGCGCACGCCGGCTTCAAGACAGCCCGGCGTGTAGGTCTGGTAGAAGGCGTCGACACAGAGCTTGTGCAGGAGAGCTGTCATCGCGACCTGCGGATGGCAAGCGACGGAATCGCGCAGCGCCAGTGTGCGATGCGCGGTCAGCTCCGTCACGAGCCGGTCGAGTAACGGCCGGATGGCATCGTCGTCGTCCTCCTCGTCCGCACCTACCTGGCCCGCGACCGTGATCGTGGCGCGTTGGACGGGCGGGACTCCGTGGTTAGCAGCATCGGCGACAGATGCTGCTGCGCTCGCTTCGGGATGAGGCTCGGTCGTCGCCGCAACGAACGCGGCCTCGTCCTCGCGGCGTACGTAGCCCCGCTCGACCTGCAAGCCGCCCTCACCATCGATGCTGACGAAGGCGCCGGCATGGATGATCTCGGCGGGCTTGAAGACGTCCGGTCGGTTCGCGAAGGCCTCGAGCGCTTCCTCGAGTTCGCCAAGACGGGCATCCACCTCATCCGGCAGTTCGTCGGCGTCGTCATATTTTGCCTGAAGCGCGTCGTATTCAGCCTGGAGGGCATCGAAGCTCGCCTGCTCGTCGGAGGTCAGATCAGTCGGTGTTCCCTGGAGCCGACGGTGCCCGTGATCATGGCCGTAGGGAAAGGAGGCGGCGACATCCAGCCACTTCCAGCCTTCGGCGGCGACGGTCTCGGCTTCCGTCCGCAGCTTGTCGGCGACAAGACGTTCGAGCAAGGTGACATCTTCGAGCCAGCCTCCACCATCCTCTTCGAAGAGATCGCGCAACACGTTGCCTCCCGCCGCCTCGTAGGCCGGCAGGCCGACGAAGCGCGCGCGCTTGTCGGAGGCCCGCACCGCGCGTTCGGTCAGAAGGCGCCTGATTTGGTACGGCTCGTCGTAGCCCGACTTGTTTATGGTCTCCCAGACTTGTTCCTGTCTGATATGATCGGCGGTCACGGAAAACGCCATCAACTGTTCCAGCGACATGCAGTCATCTGCATAGACGTCGAGCAGCTTCAGCGAGACGGCCGCAAGCCGGAGCCGCTGCGTCACGACGTTGACGGAGACGAAGAAGATGGCCGCGATATCTTCCTCGGACTTACCTTGCTCGCGCAACGTTTGAAATGCGCGAAACTGGTCAAGGGGATGCATGCTTTAGATTATGCGTCAAGTGTCCTGTTAGCTGGATGACTCTGATTCTGTGGCCTTTCTGGCTGCATCCTGCATTTTGGGTGTATTTTTGGCTTTGAATCGCAGCCGGTGGGAGTCAATCCCGATGTCTTTCTCGACGGAAGCGATAGTCGCGCTTTGATGCGCGTAGTGCTTTGGCGATAGCCTTGTTGATGTCGTCGAGATTGCAGGACTCCGGGTGGAACTTGCGGCCAGCCCATCGATGCATGGCTTCGTGTTCTTCATGATCGGGGTCGAGCCAGGCTTCGAGGAAGTTGGCATAGCCTGAAGGCCCACCAGAGTCTTCGGGAGGACCTGAACGTTTGGCGGCGACGCAGCGCGGATATTTGGTCCCCTCCTCGCGCGCGACGCGCTCCAGCCGCAGCCGATGACGCCAATTGTCGCCAAAGTCGTATTCGTAAAGGATCGTAAGAGGGCTCTCGTCGGGATCGTAGGGAAAGTGAAGGTCGATCATCCTGACCTCGGTCGCCTCGAAGATCCGGCTGTCGGACAGGCCGTCCTCATTGAACTCCGGGGCCCCGTAGATGAGACCGCCGATATTGAACTGATGCAAATGGCTGTCGGTCCAGCCGAAGGCGGCTTGCAGCACCTCGTGGAGTTGGGCGAGGTTGAGAGTGATTGGCAGCTCGAGAGTGCGGCTGATCCTGGGCTCGATGTCGAGGATATGAACCTCGGCGCGCACAATGAAGCTGTCTGGATCGAAGGGGTCAAGCATGCCGCAGATCATGCCGCGCATGATTGTCGCAGGCAATGGATGGGGCGACAAATATCCTTCGGCGAGCGCGGCGACACGAAGCGGCAACGTAGACAACGTCAGGATTTCGGCCCGCGAGCGAGCGGCACTGGCTTCGCAGCGCGATCGCGCTCGGCGATCAGGCGGGCGTTATGACGCTTCTGCCGCTCAACCTCCGTTTCGGCTTCGAGGATGCGCTTCAGCAGTGCGGCATTTTCCGTCACCATGCGCCGCTCTTCGATCTGCAAGACCTGGATCAGAGTGCGCTGCTGGGCGAGTTTGTCTTCCCAGGCCGCCAACTTTTCGGGGACGATCTTGCGATCGCTGGCGCGACGCAACTCATCGATCATCGAGCGATGGTTGGTGTAGATGGCGTTACGACCGACACGCGCCTCGCGTGCAAGCGTCGCGACGGTCAGCCGGTAGGATCGCTTTTGCAGGTCCGTGTGTGTGGGCAGACCCTTCACCAGCCGTTCCAGAGCATCGCGCAGCTTGCAGTGGGTGTTGCGCAGGCGTTTTTCGGCAGGCGTGAGGGCCGGCATTTTGCTGGTCTTACGCGTCATGGCGAGCATCCTTTCCATGGTCGAGTTCGCCAAGGATGCGATCGCATTCGGCAATCCGTGTTTCAGCGAGTTGCCGGCTGACCGGGTCCAGGTCAGGATGGCCGAGAAGATCGGCATTGCGATCGCGGCGGGCCTGCCAGACAGGCCTGTGCCTGGCGGTGACGGCGAAGTTGGCGCAGGTGAGACACGTGCTTTCGGTTCTCAGCACAGGATTCGGGCCACGCTCGTCGCCAAAGCAGGCAGCCGTTTCGACGCGATAGACGCAATAGCCCCAGTCGCAGACCCCAAGGCGGAGGTCGGTCTCTTCCATCAGGAAGCGGACATAAGCCTGGACATCGCCGTCGCGTGTGCGTCCGCGGAACTGCGAGCGAGCGGCGATCATGCGTCCACCCTTGCCGGCGAGCGCCGTCGCCGTTAGCACCTCTTCCAGGGCGGCGCAGGTTTCTTCCTGAGTATGCCGGTCGATCAGATCGTCGAGCGCGAAGTCGGTTCCGACATAGCCACGATCGGTCATGGCCCGGGTCACATGACCGAAGTGCGCCTGAAGCGCATGCAGGCCTGTGCGGTCGCGTTTGCCGACGAAGCGGGCAAACGTCTTGCGGCCCTGATGCGTGTTCAGATGCCAAGGCTCGCCCTCGTGGTCCGGCAGGCCGATGAACGGCGCAAACAGATCATTCAGCCGCCTTATGATCGTGGAGCCGACGGGGAGGTCAATGCGGGCGGCAGGACCGACCAACCCGTTGCTGGCCATCGCCAGGAAGAGATCGTCTCGTCCGCTTTGGGCCCGCAGGCGGGCGGTCAGCCGCTCCATCACCACGACAGCCCGCTCGACGGGTGCCGGCGCAACCCAGCGATGGGCTTCGCCATCGATGCCACGCGCCGTCTTGTAAATCCGCCCGACGAGATAGGCGAAGCTCTCGCTGCCGTCCCCGGCAGGATGCTGCTGGATGCAGCCGACCTGAAGGCCGAGGATCTCCGAGATCCGGGCGCCGACAAGATAGCTGACCACCACAAAGCAGGCGTCGTAAATGCGATCGGCGACATAGCGCAGCTGCTTGGTGCTGGTGACCGGCGCCTCGTGCCAGGCAGCTTCCTCCCCAGGCAGTGTCGCGAAGGTGAACGGCGCGATTGCGTCGGTCACGATGAAGCCGGCCTTCGTCTGGCTGATCCCGTTAGCGAGCGCATGGTCATAGACGGACTGCGCCTGGGCCTGCAGAGCGATGACGTCGTCGGCCGGGGTCCCGATCAGTCGCAGCGCCGCCGAGACCAGGGGCACAGCGATCGCGTCCGGCGTATAAGGCAGCCAGCCCCGGTCGCGGCGAACGAACGGCGGCGCGATCCCCGGGAATGGATCGGCGATCGCCACTTCCGGGAACTTTGCTCCCTGCAGATAAAGGCGCGTCAGCAGATTGGCGTGGTTTTGCAGCGTGGTGCTCTTCAGCGGCTTACCCGGCTTGCGGCCCGGACGCTGCGCCATCGCCGTCATAAACCGGTCGCAGGCGTCGCGGTCGAGATCGGCAAAGCACCGATATCCCTGCGCCGCCATCCAGCGGATCAGCATCCGCAACCTATTGAAGACGGAGACGATCGTCATTTCATGAGCGTTGCGGTACCCAGGAGGCGGGTCGAGCTTCAGGCTCCACAGGAACAGCTTCGCCGCCTCTCGCCAGTCAGCCCATCGCGGATCACTGAACCGGCTGTCGTCAGCAAGAACAAAACTCCAGTCGAGCGAGAAGTCAGCTCGGTTGCTGCCAGGGCGACGCCCGTCGAGATGCCAGACCTGATCCAACCACACCGAGCGTGTCGAGATCCGAAGCGGCGCACGTGCTTCGGCGGGAAGAGGGAATGCCGTGGAAGCCGTCATCGCTCACTCCAGCGGCGGAAGCGGTGCGAGGGCCAGCATTCGTTGATCGGCATCACCTCGCAGTGTTTGCGGGAAGTCCGGCAGGATGTCGTCGACCAAGATGCGCAGGCTCGGCGCATACAGGAGCTCGAAGCGACGCGGATCAATGCGTTCACGCGCCCGCTCCAGTTCGCCGATCGCCTGAAGGATGCGCGCCATGTGCTCCACATTGATCGGTATGACCAGTCCCGGGCAGCGCAGACATCCGCCGAAGTGCCGGCAGACCCGACCTGCTATCGAGTCTGGTGCTGTGCCCGCGACCGGGTTGAGGCAATCATGACTGAACGGAACCGTCGCATTGCTCGCCAGCGCAATCCGGTCGCGCTGCGCCCGATCCTCGCAGTTCACCTTCGCGCCGACGATCCAGCCGAGCATCAGCTCCTGCAATCGGGCGATTGTCTCGCGCTGGATGCGGCGCGTCTGCGGCCCCTTGATGTAAAGCTCGGTCGTGTCGGCGCGGACATGGTTGAGCACATCCTGTGTCGCGACGATGTCGCCGCCAGACGCCTTGTAATATTCGGTGGCGACGCTGCCGCGCAGCAGAACGGCGGCAAAGTCCGGCAAGAGCTGACGTGCGCGCTCCGGTGCAGCCTTGTTCCAGATGGCGATCCGGGCATTGGAGCGTTTGATGAACGGCTTCAGGGCGTGCGACAAGGTCGCTTCCGCAATGAGCGTGACCATATTCTTCTTCTCGCTCTTCACCAGGAACAGGCGGTTTCGATCCTGCCGGCTGGCCCGGGCTACGAGCGGCGCCGTCATCGCCAGCAACCTGTCGATCAGATTCGGCGCCGCGTAGCGGCGTCGGCGGTCGAACGATCGCCTTTGCGCGCGTTTCACCTTGGCGCCGGCCCGAGGCTTGGCCCACTCGACGATGATACGATGCTCGTCGAGCGGATGTGCCACCTGGCAATCGCGCGTGATGAGCCGCAGCGCATCCGGATTGCCCGCCGTCTGGATCGAAAGCGCGATGAAGAACGCCGCGACCGTCTCGCCGGTCAGGTGCATGTAGCCGCCAAGATGACGAAGCCCGCCATGGCGGTTGGCCGCCGATATGTTGATGCCGCTACGGATCGCTTCCGTGCGCGACGGCAGGACACCGTCACCCACGGCTGCAAACGCCCGGATCAGTTCGCAAAGCTCGGGATCGACGCCATCAACCGGCCCGCGCGCCCCAATGATCTTCCGCCCAGCCTCGAAGCGATCCCATGCCTCGTCGATCTCCTCATAGCACGCGCGCAGGATCGCTTTGAGGTCCCCTCCGCCAAGGCGCGGCCGGGTATCGGCAATGCGGTTCGGCCAGACCCGCCAGGGGAAGTCGATCCGCGACAGCAGCCGGGAGGGATGCCGCCGCTTGGTCCAGTCGATCATCTGGCGAAGCTGCATGAGCACATTCGCCCGCGAACCCTTCGACCAGGGCTGGTTGGTCTGTCCTGCGACCTGGCGATCCAGCCATGCGATGTAGCGCCCAACCATCGCACTGGTCAGATCGTTGACCGACAGAACAAGACCGTCCTCCGCCACGAAGCGCGCAAAGGCGCGCAGCGCCATCCAGCAATGACGCTGCGTGTCCCGGCTCGAGGCGGCATGATGATGACGGAAGGCATCGGCCAGAAGAATCGCGATGCCCAACGGCAAACCGAGGCTGCCGAGATCGTAGCGTTTCACAACCTCGCCCCAGCCGTCGCGGAAGACGACGATGGTATCGGCTGGCTGATCCAGAACGATCGGCGCCGCAGCCGACAGCCTCCGGTCGATGCGCTCGCGTCTAACGGCCATCGGGGACCAACTCGCCATAGAGATAGTCGATGCCGTCGGCGAGGTCCCGCCCATTCAGCTCAACGCAGCGCAGGTAGATCGACGTGCTCTGGATCGAACTGTGACCCAGCAGGACCTGCACGATCTTCAGCGGATTGAGGTCGGGCGTGGTCGCTGCCTGCCTCTGCAATCGCACCAGCATCGTCATCGCAAATGTATGCCTCAGGTAATGTAATGTTCCGGTCACGCCAGCCGCGCGGAATGCCTCGGCAAACACCGCCGTCAATCGCGCCTTGCTGACCACATTTCCCTGGGTGTTGAGGAACAGAGCCGAAGGCGGCCGATAGTCGGGCCTCCCTCGACGCAACGCCCGGACCTGCGGCGTGCGAACCTCGTCGATGTAGCGCTGCGTGCGGTCGACCAGGCGAATCGGCGGGTAGATCGTGCGCGGCTTGTCACCCTTGGTGATCGTCAGCGGCACGCCGATCAAAGGATGATCCTCGTCGTCAAGATGCGCCGTCTCCGGAACCTGGAAGACCGCGAGGCCGCAAAGCTCCTTGCGCCGCAGTCCCGTCGCCAGCGCCCATTCCGCCATCAGGCGGTAGGGCATATCCAGATGCGCAAAGACGCGACGCAATTGATCGACACGCAACGGTCTCGGCAAACGCTCGTGCTCCGCTACCGTCAGGATGTTTGCCGCCATGACGCCTGGACGCGCATCGACATGCGCCAGGAACGATTGTCGCCGGCCGGAGCCCACCCGCACATCGACAAAGTGGAACGGCAGGCTCTCGATCCAGCCACGGCCTTGCGCCCACGCATAGAACCGGCAGACCGTGCGGACCCGATCGTTCACCGTCGAGCGCGCGTAGGGTCGTTTCGTATGCAGGCTCGGCTGTGACAGCATGCGATTGCGCCAGGCCGCAATCTCGGCCTCGCTCACGCTGTGCCAGTCGAGCTCAGACTGCTCCAGGCTGTCGAACCAGTCGTGAAGATGCTCGCCGTAGGTTCTGACCGTTTCCGCCGCGTGGCTGCGGCCGGGTATCGTCGCCAGCTCCATCAGCCAAGCGAACGCGGGCTCGATGATCGCCATCCGTTCCGACACCAAGATCGGAAAGCCGGCCGGGATTGCAGCATAGCCCATCGCTGCCCTGATGATCCGCACCACGCTCTGTCCTCTTTGCTCACGACCTTTCCAAATGGCAAACGACACCCTGGAGGGCGCAAGCCCTTCCATCAGCAACAAAGAGACAGTTTCTCGAGCCAGCTGTTATCTAAGCGGAGCGCCTTCGGCGCACTCTTTTGTTTTATTGCGAGGGGTTCCCCTCGCGCTCTCCCGTTCGCCACGTGGCAGGGTTGCAGGACTTCGCCTGCAACCATTTGACTAGTTTGTGGTGTCGCCGCCGCGTCAAGCGTTGTCCTCGCTTACGCTGCGGGAACGCTTGACTCGGACGTCTGTGTGCCTTCCTCGAAATGCCCCGTTAATGTCGTCGATTCCCATGACGGACCTACGACTCTAAGAGGACAGTTGCGATACAGAACCTAAAAGCGCGACGCGATGCACGTTCTCTGCGAGCGAGTCCTCTTCCGCGCTGATCTCGGTGCTATCGTTGACGATGCACGGGACCGGTGCGGTCTTCGCCAAGCGCTTCTGCTTCACTAGAAGCTCAAGGGCACGATAGCGCCTGCCGCCGGCCGGAACCTCGAACATGTCGGTTTCCCGGCCTTCGGCATCGAGGATGGCTCGGACATTGAGACTTTGCAGCAGGGAACGCCGGGCGATATCTTCGGCGAGATCCTCGATCGAGATGCCCGCCTTGGTGCGGCGGACGTTGGATTGAGCCAGTACCAGTTTATTGAAGGGGATATCGCGCGATGGCGACAGCTTGATCTTCTGAACGGCTTTTGCCATGTCAGTTTCTCCAGAACGGCCGGCCGAAAGCCTCTCTCTCGGCCTCCAAGCCGCTCACGGAGCGAGGCGCCGCCCTCTTGCTCCAAGAGGGCAGCGCCACGGAACAGGCGAAACGGAGAAGGCCCGCAGACACGCGAATTGGGTTTCCGCGGCTTGGTAGGAGTCAGGCGGCGCGATCCAGAAGCTTCTTCGCCTTCGCCTCCATATCCAGGCGGGCATCCTGATGCGGCTTGTCGCGCGCGACGGCGGTGATGCCCTGCACGAAATCGAAGATGCTCTCAGGCGGGCGGCCCTCCTCCGCAAGGACCGCGTTGATCACCTTGGCTGTCTCGGCTTTGGAGAAGCCACGGCGGCGCAGAAACTCGGTGCGATCCTCGTCACTGTGCGCCACGATCCGCTCGCGCGCGGCCTTGATGCCGTTGACGAAGGGCATGGGGGACGAGTTGGCGAAGTTCAGCAGCGCGGGCGCAGCTTCGTGAGCAAAGCGGGAAGCTGCGTATTTGGAGTGACGGATGATGATCTCCTCGAAATCTTCCACACCCCAAAGATTGCGATTTTGACACACGGCCCGGAGATAGAAGCTCGCCATGCCGAGCGTCTTGGCCCCGACTTCCGAGTTCCAGCAATAGAAGCCTCGGAAATAGAGGTCGGGCGAGCCGTCCCGGAGACGGCCAGCTTCGATCGGGTTCAGGTCGTCGACCAGGAAAAGGAAAACGTCCCTGTCGGATGCATAAAGGGTGGTCGTGTCCTTCGCAATGTCGACCCGGGGATTGTAGATTCCGGTTGACCAGTCGAGCACGCCGGGCACCTTCCAACGCGTATCGCCCGTGCCATTGCCGGCGATGCGCTGCACAGCCTCAACCAGTTCATGGTCAAAAATCCTGCCGTAGTCTGGGCTGGTGACGGCGCGAAGCTCAACACGGCCATCGTCGGTCTCGAGCGTCTTGATCTGTTCGGCGCGATTGGCGGTCAGGCCATATTGCAGATTGATGCCTGCGAGTGCCGCGGGGAGTTGCCGCAGGTAGGCGGCGGGAGCGCCGACCTGGCTTGCAAGCTGGCCGAAGCTCCAGTGGGTAGGCGCGACCGGCGTGTCCGAGCCGGGCAGCATCAGGGCCAAGCGCTCGGGGTCGGCGCGGTTTGCTTCCACATGGATGAGCGCGCTTTCGACCACGCGCGTCCGGCTGCGATCCGTGCGATCACGCACCGTGCGGGCCAGTTCGTTGAGCGACAGATAGCGCTCGTCTGCTGGACGGGAAAACCACTCCGAGGACACCCGACCGACGCGCTCGCCGCGACTGACGTCCACTCTGTAACCGCCGTTGGCGTCGCGGCGGGCGTCAAGAACCTGCATATTCATGGGAGCATCTCCATGACGGGCGCCGGAAGACTCTCCTCCAGCCCTTAACCCGTCAGTGCGCCAAGCGCAGCCCTCTAACTCTGATCTGAAGGAGGAAACCGAGTTGGAAGACCGATCGCATACGGCATGAAAGCCCGGAGGGCGCGGAGCGAAGCGGAGATAAAGGAAAAGGCACCCGGCGCGAGGCAGTGATAGCGACGCCGGCATAAAATGACGGCGGGACCCGCGACCGAGTGCAGTCGCGAGACCGGTTAACAAGGCACCCGCGTTCGGGGCAGTGATAGCGGCGCCGGCATGAATGACGGCGGCCCCTAACGCGAGAGCCTCCGGCGAGCGACACATGATCTGCGCAAGGGATCGAAGCCGAAAGGCGTGCGCCGTTGTGGCGTGAAGAAGAAGGGAGTGTTCGAAAGAATGGAGCCTGCTGGTTATGGCTCTTACTTGCCCGGCTTACCGGTGTCGGAAACGACTGAGACTCCGAAAGGGGAACGGGACCAGAGCATGCCGGGAAACGTCTCGAAATCGGGCGCCGCAGCCCGGTGGAGAGCACAGAGTAAGGTGTGCATGGTGAAAGCTGTATTGCCTGAATCCCAGTTTCCAGTCGCCAAAGGGCTGGCAGTAGCGAACGCGGCTGACACGCTACGCCACGCGGGGCGGATCGCACCGGCCAGTGCGAACTGCCACCAGTCCGCGTGGGACGACCACCATCCGTGGGTCAAGGAGACGAATGGGACACCTAAACACACCGCAACTCCCCGCACACGTAACTACGGGATCGCCTGCAGCAGGTTCGTTTGCGAACCTGTATGGCGACGGAGCCGTCGTAGTACCCAAATGCCCGACGTAATGGCCGGGACAGCCGCCGCGAGGCGGACGATCATGCGTATAAGGCCGGGTGACCGGACCGAAAGCGCCTCCGATCGGGGGAAGGACGATGCCGCCAATAACGGCATGTGCAGTATGCGAAGAGAAGATTCTTCGACGGAGAGGTTCTGCTGATGCAGGCCGTCACCATCCAGAGGAGAATTGAATCACTGCCGACTTTGTCGCGGTCGGGTAAGCGCGTAAATGGCCTTCACCGCCTGATGAGATGTCCGCATCTCTTCGAGTGGGCCTACGAAAAGGTCTCCCGCAACAAGGGAGCTCTGACGCCCGGTGTAGATGGCAAGACCTTCGACGGCATGTCGCTGGAGAAGCTCGCCGACATCGCCAGGCGCGTGGCAGATGGCACTTATCGCTTCCGGCCAGTCCGGCGGGTTTATATCCCGAAGGACAACGGCAAGACACGACCGCTGGGTATCCCCACGGTGGAAGACCGGCTCGTTCAGGAGGCGGTCAGGATTCTACTCGAAGCGATCTATGAACCTGTGTTCCTCAATGAATCACATGGGTTCCGCCCGGGGCGATCCTGTCATACCGCACTCAAGCTCATCAAGAAGAGTTGGACGGGCTGCAAGTGGCTGGTCGAAGTGGATGTGCGTGGGTTCTTCGACAACATCGACCATGACATCCTGCTTGGGCTTCTAAGGAAGCGGATCGATGACGACAGGTTCATCGGTCTGATCGAAGGAATGCTCAAAGCAGGCTACATGGAAGATTGGGTCTTCGGACGCACTTACAGTGGCACGCCACAGGGCGGCGTTGTCTCGCCCTTGCTCGCCAACATCTATCTGCACGAGCTGGACCAGCACATGCAGATGATGAAGGCGGACTTCGACAAAGGCCGTGAGCGACGTCCATTCCCGCGCTACGTGGCGCTGGAACGGCGCGTCCTCAGTCTCCGCCGGAAGATTGAACGGCTCCGTGCCGAAGGCGCGGATCGGGCCGAGATCGATGCTGCATTTGCGGAGATCAAGGCCATCAATAAGGAGAGACGGAAAGTGCCTTCCGTCGATCCGATGGACCCCAACTTCAAAAGGCTCCGCTACTGCCGCTATGCCGACGACTTCCTCATCGGCGTGATCGGGAGCAAGCGGGAAGCGTGTGAGATCATGGCCTGCGTCGAACGATTCCTGACGGAGACCTTGAAGCTCACCGTGTCGCCCGAGAAAAGTGGGGTCTACGCCGCTTCCAAGGGAGTGACCTTCTTGAGCTATCGCATCTCGACATACACATCCTACGGGGCTGGACGAAAATCCAGCCGCAAGGGTCCGGCTGGACGGACATGGCGCGTGATGCGTCGGCCGACCACCGGAAATGTCAGCTTGCGGGTGCCGCGAAAGGAAGTCACCAAGTTCTGCAAGCAACACGGCTATGGCGATCTCGCCAAGAAGACCGGCAGTCCGCGCGAGCAGTTCCTGGTAACCAGCGACGTTGCAACCGTCCTCGCCTATAACTCAGAGTTCCGTGGGTTTGCGAACTACCATTCGTTCGCCGACGACATCAAGAGCGCCTTGGGATTGCTGGAGCTCGTCGTGTTCCGCAGTCTCGTGAAGACGCTGGCGATGCGACATCGGACGACGAGAGCAAAAACCATGGCGCGTCTGTGGAAAGGCACGGACTACGAGGTTAGCTCCGTGGTCCGTGGTAAGCTTCGCAGCATCAAGCTGTGGAGACTGAAGCATCTGACCCGAGCCTACTGGACAAGTCCGACTATCGACAACGTCACGGCAGGTGCGTGGTGGGTCAAAAGCCCAAATGATCTGATCGATCGACTTAACGCTCGCAAATGCGAAGCGTGCAGCGATACGACCGGACCATTCGAGATGCATCATCTCCACCGCCTAGGTGACCTGCGAAGCGGATCGCTGACGGTCTGGAAACGGTCCGGTTGGCGGCGCAAGACCATTGTCCTGTGCCCGTCATGCCGTGCAGCCGTCTCCGGTCGAGAGCATGCGCGTACGGAAAGCCGTGTGCATTGAAAAGTGCCCGCACGGTTTGGGGGGAGGCGTAGGGATATCCTCTTCGAGGTTTCTCGCGCCTACCCTACCGAGACGCGTCAGCGGCTCGGTTCACGAGAGATCCTATGCAGCAGACAAGAGTGCTCCAATAGGCGCTTCTGATTCGCTGACACAGGAGATGAACATGAACGGTCAAACCAATTTCACCGCGAAAGCAGAGCCCGAAGATTTCAAGAGTACGCTCTTTCTGGCCATGGAGCTGAGTCGCGCAACCTGGCTGGTAGCGACGTTCGCGCCGCGGCTCGGCGACAAGATCAGCGTGCATGCGATAGCAGGCGGGGACACGAAGCGGTTGTTTGAGCTCATCGACCGCCTGCAAGCCAAGCTTCGAGGCAAGGGCGTTGGCCGGGTGCGGACGGTATGCTGCTATGAGGCAGGCTACGACGGGTTCTGGTTGCACAGGGTGCTCGTCAACCACGGCATCGAGAACCACGTCCTCGATGCGGCGAGTCTTCCGATCGATCGTCGCGCCAAGCATATCAAGACAGACAGTTGTCGCGTGGTTCGGGCGCCAACGCCCGAGGAAGAGGATGCGCGGCGGCTCCACCGTGAGCGGCAGCGACTGGTGCGCGAACGTACTGGCCATCTGAACCGGATCAAGGCCCTTTTGATAACGCATGGCATTCGAGCGCTCCGGATCACGGATGGAAAGTGGTGTGAGCGTCTTGACAAGATGCGGACCGGCGATGGTCGGACGATTCCGGCGCGGCTGAAGATCGAGATCGAGCGCGAATGGAAGCGGCTCAAGGTGGTCGCCGAGCAAGTCCGGGAGGTCGAAGCCGAACGCGACAGGCTCGTCAAAGGAAGCGAACCATCAGGGGACGCTTGCACCGAAAAGATGCGCCAGCTCGTCAAGCTGCACGGTATCGGCGCCGAGTTTGCCACAGTGCTGACGCGGGAAGTCTTCTATCGACCGTTCCATAACCGCCGGCAAGTTGCCAGCTACGTCGGCTTGACACCGGCCCCCTACGACAGCGGAGACACCAAACACGACCAGGGAATCAATAAAGCCGGCAACACACGAGCCCGTGTGATCGCCGTGCAAATGGCTTGGCTGTGGCTCAGGTACCAATCGAAAAGCGAACTGTCCCTTTGGTATTACAGGCGCGTCGGAGACCTGAAGGGTCGCGTCCGGCGCATCATGATCATCGCGCTCGCGCGCAAGCTGGTGATCGCTCTCTGGCGATATGTCGAAACCGGCAAGGTTCCGACAGGTGCCATCGTCACTACTTGATCAGTTGAATGAGTTTGGCCCACGCTTCCGGGCCAATGCCGGGACGGATGTGTGACTGAGGATGCCGGGTTGGCCTTATCAGCCGTACGAGAGATGAGTCCCATCCATCTTGGAGCCAAGCTGCCACGAGTATGCAGGATTTTGGTACGAGCCGCTGGCGCTCGACCGGATATAAGTTGATGCGGCTGCCACGGTACAGCATGCAGGCGGGACAACGGCTCCAGTCCTGATTGTTCGCGTTATGGAAGCGGGCGAAGCGTACGCTGCCGTATTCTTGGCGGAGCGATCGTGACCCGAATGGGCCGAGACCGCTTGCGGGCTCGGTTGAGCGGTCGCTTGGCCGCGAGATAGAGCGCGACCCCGCCTGGCGCGGGGTCGCCCCATCCAAACAGTGATGGCATCAGATCGTCAAGGAAGAGCAGCAACTGAGCTCTAAAACCCGGACCATTTCCTCCAGCGTGGTTCATCGGCAGAATCACCTCCGCTGCGACTTGCCACGTCACCGCTACATAGGCGAAACCCGGATTCGCGGTCGCGACGGTCTTTTGGCCCCTCGGACTGTCGAACCTGAACTCGACCAGCGGTACCCATTGGTTTAGCGGCTCGCCCTTTGGCGAAGAACCCGTGAAGCGGTTAGTCAGATAGAGCGTGCTGTATTGGATGGAGAGGCCCCAATGTAGCGTTTCGACGGCAGGCGAAGAAAGATTCTGGAAGCTGCCCGTCGCGAGGTTAGGCACAAGGGCTCGGCCGCCTGAGCCGACAGGTTCTTCGTCAACGATCGAGCCCGTCACAGCGAACGGACGAAGCCATGAGAGCGAGTCGGGAAGATCTCCAAACCCTTTGCCGAAGGTTACGCCCGCCTGGATCGTGTTTGGTGCGTCTGCTCCAACACCGATAGAGCCGGAGTGAGCGATGCCCCAGGCAAGGCTCATCGACACCAGCGCCTCATGTTTGTTGTCACGATAGGCCTCGTATTTGAGGCCGAGGTTGGTTTTGTCGAAGCCAGAGGTGTGGCCGATCGCCCAGCTCTGATGAATCCAGCCGCTATCGAGGGTTGCTGCGAGCGTTGGCGTCAGGAGGCGTGCAAAAGCCCAGTTGATACGGTTCTCGGTTACACTGCTGCCTTGGGTCGGATAGCCGAGATAAGAAAAGTTCGGAACGATCGCCTCATCGGCAACCGCGGGATCGTCGAAAGTCATGGTACCGGCAAAATAGCGATTGCCGGCGATGCCGTGCGCCTGGGCGGATTCTGTCCATACGACCGCCGCGAACAGGAGAAGCCCTCGGTATATCAATGTCGGCTTCATCGGCTCGCTCGGCACAATTCTCACGTTCGGGGGCACCAAACGGCACTTGATCAATATAGGGTACCCCCTTATATTACCCTAATGCATACGATCAAGAACAAATCCAAGCTCACGAGCCGTGTCCGTCGCATCAAGGGACAAATCGAGGCCATCGAGCGCGCGCTGGAAGCCGAACTCGGCTGCGCTGACGTGCTGATGCTGGTCGCCTCGGTTCGAGGTGCCGTGAACGGACTGACAGCTGAGCTTCTCGAGGACCACATCCGCCATCATGTGGTCGATCCCGCGCATGAGCCGGACCCTGACAAGGCAAAAGGAGCCGAGGATCTCATTGAGGTCGTGCGGACGTACCTGAAGTAAGCGAACGAGGATTGCCATGAGCGAGACCAGTAGCGCGGCCCTTCCGGCCCTTCATAGCCATGTGTTCCTTTCTGAGGACCATCAAAAAAGCGAGCGCAAAACCTGGGCCGTGATCTGGCTGTGCGCCGCAATGATGGTCGTCGAAATCGTCGGCGGCTGGTTGTTTGGATCGATCGCGCTCATTGCCGACGGACTTCATATGAGCACACATGCAGGTGCTCTGTTGCTCGCGGCACTCGCATATACTTACGCTCGGAAATACGCGGATGATCCGCGCTTTACGTTCGGGACCGGCAAGCTAGGCGACCTGGCTGGCTTCACCAGCGCGATCATCCTGGCGATGATCGCGCTTCTGATCGGTTATGAAGCTATCAGCCGCCTTTTCGAACCGGTCCCGATCCATTTCACCGAAGCGATTCCGATTGCCATTCTTGGCCTCGCGGTCAACGTCGCCAGCGCGTGGCTTCTTAGCGGGGGTCATGGTCACGGGCATGGACATAGCCACGGCCATGATCATGCTGACCACGAAGAGGATGACGAAACGCATCGGATCGCGACCGATGCTGGCGCCGTGATATTGGAGGTCTTCGAGGACGGAATGCCGCCGCGATTCCGGCTGCGCTCGGAAAACAGCGGCATCAAGCTTTCGGCGGCGGCTGCCTCTGTGGAAACCGTGCGTCCGGATGGCGCCCAGCAGGTTTTCACGCTTGAGGATCGCGGCAGCTATCTGGAATCCGTCGAGGAAATTCCCGAGCCGCACGCTTTTGAAGCCAATGTCAGGATTGGCGCGCAAACATATCCCTTATCGTTCCAGGAACATGAGCACGCGCATGGATCGGCGGCGCGCGATCACAATATGCGGGCCGCGCTCGTCCATGTTATGGCCGATGCCGCGGTATCGGTGCTGGTCATCGTCGGCCTTCTGCTCGCGCGCGCTTTTGGCTGGCACTGGATGGATCCTCTGGCGGGTATTATCGGCGCGTGTGTGATCGCCAGCTGGTCGTTCGGACTCATTCGCGACACGGGTGCCATTCTTCTCGACATGAATCCCGACCGCCGGATGGCCGACAATCTCAAACGCTCAATCGAGGACGACGGCGATCAACTCGTCGATCTTCACCTCTGGCGATTGGGGCCCGGTCATCTCGGTGCTATCGTCTCGGTTGCGACAGCAAAGCAACAGGAAGAGCAATACTACCGGGCCAAGTTAGCGCGGTTCCGGTCCCTTTCGCACCTGACCATTGAAGTCAAACACATCAACCGGACGTTCACAGCCGTTGTTGCGTAATTCCGCTTTGTGAAGGTTTTCGGATGCCGGCCCCATGATGGTGGCGCGGCGCACACCGGGGGCCGGCGTACGCAAACCTCCAAGGGAGGAAACCGCGGGAGGGGGTACGTGGATGGCGCAGCGTAGGCTATGGGGATTTGAGTGCCGCGGATGAGGTGTGTGAATGGAGTCGAGGCGCTCCGGCAAGCCGGAGGACGATGAAACGGCTGCTGGATGAGCGGCGGGTCGCGTCGATTGCGGTGAATTGTCGGACGATTTGAGACGACGACTGGATATCCGAGCGCGCTCTGCCGTGGCCGGTCGAGAGCCGGCGAGCGAGACGAGGAGATTTGCGGGATTGTGACGCGATCATGAGGTGTCGACCCTGATTACGATGGATGGAGCTGTCGGCCGATGCCGCGGCGCTGTACCGCGCTCGAAGACCTCGATGATGATCATGCGACCGCCGCAGCATGGACAAGTCGGCTTGCCGAGATCGATGGCGGCACCGGCGGGCTCTGCCTGGGAGTTTGAAACGGCGAGCAGCTCACGCGCCTGCGCGATGTTGTCGGCGCGCGTGCCGCTGGCGAGCAGGCCGTAGTGGCGGATGCGATGCAAGCCTTTTGGCAGCACATGGATCAGGAAACGTCGGATGAACTCGCCGGTGGCCAGTGTCATGACCTTCTGGCGATCAAGACCATCGGCACGATAGTCCTTCCATCGGAAGGTGACACTGGTGCGGTCGCAGGCGATCAGCCGGCTGTTGGCAATGGCGACGCGGTGGGTATAGCGCGACAGATAGGCCAGCACGGCCTGTGGCCCGCCGAACGGCCGTTTTGCATAGACGACCCACTCGCTCTTGCGCAGCGGCGCGAGATAAGCCGCGAACGCCTGCGCGTCCGCGAGAGCGGCCTGATCGCCGAAGAACTTCAGGCGGCCGGCCTGGTGGGTGGCGACGAGCTTCTCCAGAAACAATCGCCGGAACAGGCGGGAGAGCACGCGCACGGGGAGAAAGAACCCCGGCCGGCAGGACACCCAGCGCAAGCCGTCGGGCGAGATGCCGCCGCCTGGCACGATCATGTGCACATGGGGGTGATGGGTCATGGCCGAGCCCCAGGTGTGCAGCACGGAGGTGATGCCGATCCGGGCCCCAAGATGCTTCGGGTCGGCGGCGATTGTCAGCATGGTCTCGGCCGAGACCTTGAACAACAGATCGTAGAGGACGGCCTTGTTCTGGAAGGCGATGTCGGCGATTGGCCCAGGCAGCGTGAACACCAGGTGATAGTACGGCACCGGCAATAGCTCGGCCTCGCGGTCGGCGAGCCAGTCCTTGGCGGCAGCACCCTGGCACTTCGGGCAGTGCCGGTTGCGGCAGGAGTTGTAGGCGATCGTGGTATAGGCGCAGTCCGCGCAGCGCGCGACATGACCGCCGAGAGCTGCCGTGCGGCAGCGCTCGATTGCCGACATCACCTTCAACTGCTCGAGGCTGACATGGCCGGCATGGGCTTGGCGCCATGCCGGTCCATGGTCGCGGAAGATATCCGCAACCTCCAAAGCCGGACGCGACACGCGCGCGCGTCAGCCGGGCGGCGGCCGGACCTCCTTGAACTTGAGCGCGATGTGCTCCAGCGGGCTCATGACCTCGCTGATCGTCTTGGTGGCAACGCGGGTATAGAGCGCCGTGGTGTCGAGCTTGGCGTGACCGAGCAGCACCTGGATGACGCGGACGTCGATGTTCTGCTCCAGGAGGTGGGTGGCGAAGCTGTGCCGCAAGGTGTGCAGCGAGACGCGCTTTTTGATCTCCGCCATCCGGGCAGCGGCGTGGCAGGCGCGATTGAGCTGGCGCGTGGTCACCGGCTGCGCCGGATCGCGGCCCGGGAACAGCCAACCCCGGGGCCGCGCCGCCCGCCACCAGGTGCGCAGCAGGTCGAGCAGGCTCGGCGAGAGCATGACGTTACGGTCCTTGCCGCCTTTGCCCTGCTCGACGCGAATGATCATTTGCTTGCTGTCGATGTCGGAGACCTTGAGCGAGACCACCTCGGCGGCGCGCAGGCCGGCGCCGTAGGCTACGCTCAGCGCCGCCTTGTACTTCAGCCCCGGCGCGGCATCGAGCAGCCGCGCCACTTCCTCGGGGCTCAGCACCACCGGCAGCTTGCGGGGCTCGTGGACGAACGTGGTGTGCTCGACGATATCGTGGCGCCTGAGCGTGACCCGGAAAAAGAAACGCAGCGTCGATACGGTCTGGTTGATGGTCGGTACACCAACGCCGCTCGCCGCCAAGTGCAGCTGGTAGCGGCGCACGTCCTCGAAGCTCGCCGTATCGGGTGAGCGCCCGAGAAACGCTGCGAAGTTCTTGACCCGTTGCACGTAGTCATGTTGGGTCTTCGGCGCGAATTTGCGGATCGTCATGTCTTCGATCATGCGCCGGCGCAACGGGCTTACTGCCTCGTCGGTCATGGGGATGCTCCTGTCTTGAGTGAGGTTGTCGAAACCCCTCAATCTCAAGACAGGACGCCCCGTTGCGCTATCGTCTTGGCTGTGTCGCCTGCCGCAGCGCCCTACCGCGCGAGCGGTTTAGTCCTCTGGATGGCTTGCGGAAGCCGCTTGGCCTAAAAGTCCAATGGGCAAGTACGGGCAGGACCTCGACTTGCATGAATTTTCGCCCCAAGTCTCCATCACCACTTCGCGACCGAGGTTTACCCCGGTGGAATGTCCGCATTGGCCAGTAGCGGACATCGCCGATCGGCGAAAACGCTGGGGCCGCGATGGTTTTGGTGGGCCATTGGTGGGTTGAAAAGGCTCAGTTCATATAAGCCCGGTCCCGCAGGGAGGCGCCGACAGGCCACCCAGGTTTGTGCGGGAGATTTCATACCTATTCTATTCCGGCTGAGACGGATCGTGGCGGGAGGCAACCTACTTCGTGGCGCGGCCCTTCCTCTCTGGCAGCGGTGGTATTGCGGCAAGCGAAAAGAGCCGATTCCTGGCGTCATATTGAAAAACAGACGTTTTTTGTCGATTTTTGCTTATGGCGCTTTACCATTGGGGTGGCGTCGTCTTTACGTTGCGCCCGGCTGATCCACCGATGCTTGTTCCTACCCGGTCTACTAACGTTATTTTCCGTTCACATGACGAGCGAAACGTAGTTCGACTCAAAGATCCTTTGATCGCTTTCGATTGCAAGTCTGAGATGGCAATAGAGCGACCAGTATTTTCGCCAGAGCGAACCGGTCAAAGGCACATAAGAGACGTTGAGGCCAATCTTTTGCGCCGCCTCCCAGCCGATCATCTGGCCGTGCGACGGATAGGCGTTGATGTCCATCAGATCGCTCGCGATCTTCGAGAAATTCAAGCCGCGCCGTTTCAACAGATTTTCAGCGAACAGACGCGCGCGGTCGCGCACCGAACTGAACTTGCGCACCATGGTCGGGTCGAACTTTTCAAAGCTGATTCGATTGGCGGGATCGTCCGGTGCGTCACGCAGTGACTGTCTCGCCTCTTGAAAAGCGTTGAGATAGGTCAGCACAGAATGAATCACGTCGTTGCCGTTACCGTCTTTGAGCGACACCTGAGGATCGATCGGCCCCAGTTCCGATGAGTCGCTCATGACGATCGTGTTGGCGCCAAGCGCCATCAGCGTTCCGGCGCTCTTGGCATAGTCCGGTACGATAACGCGGAGCTGGCCTTGCTCACCCGTCGCGCTGCGCACCAGCGTGATCAGCTTTTCAGCAGCGTCGACGTCGCCCCCCGGCGTATGAAGCATCAAGTCAATCGGTTCGCCTGGCGTCACATTGTGGAGCATATCGACAAACCCAAGCGTATCAGCACGGTCTACCGCGGCTTTGGTTCCCGCAACATAACATAGAAGTTTTGGGTTATCGGTCTCGATGTCCCGAATCAGGGTTTGCCGCTGATAACGCGCCGCGTGCATCGCGGTGAACATCGGTGTCTTCTCGATCGCGCGCGGCGGCTGCGGCGCGACCGGTTGCGAGTCATCTTCAGTTCCTTCGGTAATCGTCATCGATCGCTGTCCTTGACCCATTCTACCCGGCCGTTTCGAATGAAGTAATGGCAGCGCCTGCCCTTAACGTGAGAGTCTATACTTGGGGAGACGGTCAGCGGGCTGACGTGCTGCAACGCCCAGCGCGGCCGACGGCCGGGATCAGCGTTTAGCATGATTCTGTGGCCGGTCCGACAAGGACAATCAAACACGATCCATTTTACTCGTCCCTGATCGGCGACGAGCGCGGCGGCATTGTACGGCAGGCGGTCCGGAATTTCGTCGGCCGACTCCGCCGCGCCGATGATTCGCCAGCGTTGGAACGGGAGCCACTGCCACCAAGCAATTTTCATTCTGCCGGCCATAACTGCCCAAGAAAGGGCTCTTCGTCGCCCACGCCCCACTTGGCCTGCGCGGCATGGCAGTAGTGAGCATCGCGCGGCAGGGCGCGGTTCGTCGAAATCTCCCGCTCGTGCAGTCGCAGGAGCGTCTCATTCGGCCGCTCAGGCGGCCCGTAACCGATCAATCGGTCGAGCAGTTCATTGACCGCCGCCGCCGCGACCGCGGTCGTAAACGCGACAACCGCAGGCTCCACTTGCCCGAGTGCGGGGGCGTATCCCTCATCGGCCAGACGCTGTCGCTCTTCGGGTGTTTTCAGTTCCGCGGACGCCCGCGCCATGTCGATACGATTGCGACACACGAGGCAGGCGCTGCCCGGCGCGAGGATCGTCACGCGAGCGTCGATACCGCTCAGGGTTCCTGAGCTGTCGCTGCTGAGCAAGACACCCAGATCGATCACAGGCGTGAGGAAATAGGTCGACAAGCGCGACAGCACGAGACGCCCTGCATTGTCGTCGGTGCAGCCGAACACCACGTCGCTGGCACACAGCGATTTGGCCACGGGCTTCAACGTCGCCATGCCCTGGATCGTCTCGCAGACCAGATCCGGCGCAATCGCCCGCAGGTGGTCGCGCAGTACGTCGACTTTAGGCCGCCCCACATCACGCAGGGTTGACCCGTAGACGCGGGTGACGTTGCTCGCCGACAGAACGTCATTGTCGACCAGGAAAAGGTGGCGGACGCCGAGACGCACAAGCTGTTCGGCAACGGCTGACCCTGTCCCGCCCGCACCGACGATCGCGATCCGCAAATCGCCCAGCACCGACTGGATGGCGGGGCCGAATGCGCGGACGTTGCGATCAAAAATCGCGTCGGACACCGGAGCACTTGCGGAAATCTTTTGGATTAGCCGCCATCGCTCGCCGACCGACCAAACACGGTCGATCAACGACATGCCGTCGGTTTCGTGCTGCAAAGCGCCGCTGAACGCGAACCCCGATCCGCGCGGCGAGGCGATCAACGTGCCATAAAAACCGCTGCCGCTGCGAAGTTGAAACAAGTCCGCGATGTCGCGATCGACCTGTTCGTCATGGTGGCTCGGCAGGGGGACGCCGGTCTCGCCCGGATGCGTATGAAACCAGATCGGGATCGCTGCATCGGCCTCTGCGCGGCCGAGCGCGCCGACATAACCTTCGGACCGAATCTTCAAATGCCAGGCGCTCTGCTCGGCGTAGGCGCTTAGCTCAACCCAGTGCAGGCTTCGGCCCAGCAATCGAACGGCGTCGCCCGTGACGACACGACGCGCGAGAAGCACGCCGGCGCACTCAAGCGGGTTGCGAGCTCCGGAAATGATTTCGTCGGTGATGGGATCAGGAAGAACGAGCGTAGTCGTCATGCGGCGCGCGACCTTGCCGCAGCTTCGAGTTCCTGGCGCACCAGCGCCAGATAGCTCTCCAGCGAGTCGACGCCCGAGCGCCACTGGCCGGGATTGAAGTGCCGCGACCAGCGCTGCCAGGTACGCCCGAGATGGCTCTCCTGAGACTCGGTCGCTGGAATGACCTGGCCGTCGGCGCGCCGCACCGCCGGGCAAAACCACCACATGTCGGGCGGCACATCGGGATATCCCGGCGACAGCCGCAGCAGCAGGTCTGCACTCGCCTGTGTAAAGCCGGCCGGCAACGGAAAGGACGGGATCACGACACAGATCATGCCGCCGTCGAACGAGACGGCGCTGCCGGGGGCGCGCGCCTCGAGGTGAGCCTGGTCGATCGGCGGAAGCATGACTCTTTACCCCTCCTCCGCGCCCGGATTGATCTGCGCAGGCGCCGTGAAGAAACGCAGGCCGTTACGAATCTCGACCCGCGTGTTGACCTCGATCTTTAGGTCCGAACCGCCCGGAACGACCTCGAAGAGGTCGCGATCCGGCCCGATGTCAGGCTCGGGCAGCCGCCGCAGTTCCGCGCCGGTCAGCACGTCCTGATGAACCTTGTAGGTGGTGCGGTCGATCTTGATCTCAAAAACCTTGGGCCGGTCGTCATGACCGTGGCCGCCGTCATGTTCTGATTCGCTCATTGCTACCTCCATTAATTGCCACCAAGATACCACATCACCACAGTGATTGACAAGTCTGCTGACTCGATGCTAGGGTGGCGACCATGAAACAGGCTAAAGCGATGACCGTTCGCCTCTCGGAAGAGCAGGCGCAGGCGCTCGAAATGGTCGCAAACGTCGAAAACCTGCCCGTTTCCGACGTAATCCGGGCGGCCATTACCTCGCATATCGAGACCCGGCGGCGTGACCCTGGCTTTCAGGCAGGGCTAAAGGACCGGATTTCGCAGGCGCGTAAGCTGCTCGACCGATGATGCTCGGTCTTGCCTATAGCGAAATCCCGACCCTAACCTCCAAAGCGGTGTGATGATGAAAAAGACGGTCAAGCAGCTGGTCGGGAAAAGTCAAGGCCATGTCCTCGGCGAGCGGACGTTTGCCGCCATCACCGCCGTCGAGGGAATCAGCCTCAGCGCAGCCGGCCGCAAGCGCCTGGCGTCCATGAAGAAGCGCAAGCTGACGACCGAGCAACAGCGCTCCGAGGTCGTCCGCGCCTATAGCGAAACCAAGAATCGGTGATGGCGTTCGGAGGCTACGACGCCTTCGACGATCCGTACTGCTACAAGGGAACCGGTACCCTTAGGAACAAGCTGGGGATCCGCGACGCCGCGACGCTCGAGTCCTACGAGCTCGAAATGACGACGCTGCGCGCGAAGGAGCCCTTGCCAACGGGCAATTTTGATCCGCGCCACTACCGCCGCGTTCACCATCATCTCTTCCAGGACGTCTATTCATGGGCGGGCAAGTACCGCACGGTCCGCACTTCAAAAGGCGGCAACCCGTTTTGTTTCCCGGAGAACATTGCGTCGGCAATGGACAAGGTTTTCAGAGAACTTGTCGACGGCGCCGCCTTCACAACGAACGATCCGGACCAATTCGTCGGCGACATCACCCACTTCCTCGCCGAGCTGAACGCGGTCCACCCGTTCCGCGAAGGCAATGGCCGATCGCAGCTGTCCTTTATCGACATGATAGGCGCACGCGCGGGATTTGCGTTCGACTTCGCGCGTGTCGAGCGCGACACGTTCTTGCCGGCCATGATTGCAAGCTATGCGGGAGACCTTGGCCCGCTCACGCAGGAATTGTCCGGGCTTTTGCACGTGACCAATGCATAGAACCGACCGTCCGGCGACAACACGCGGCGCGCATGTGACAAAACCTCGACAGTTGTCGGCAAGTGCGGAGGTCGCGTCGTTCGATGATGTGAGGGTGACGCACACGGCCCGTCAGTCGCCTCGGCCGCCGTAAACAGATTTTGTCGAGATCGCATTTTCTGTCGCCAGTCGCGCTGTCCGAAGAATGCTGCATTTTTCGGACATACGTCGATCGGCTGGCCGGGCGACGCGGCGCGCTGACACAAGCCCGAAGCAATGCTTCGACCTATCGCGTGCTCTCGCTAGTATTTCGTCCTGACGTAGGTTCCGAACGTGCCATAGCAGTCGTAGCCGGTTCGGTTGTTTTTGTGCTTGTTCAAGCTGGCGTCATAGCTTTTCTTATTGAAGGTCTTGCCGCAGACAGAACATTTGAACACATAAGTCGGGCCACTCATGCTCTCAAAGCCTGCGCTGCGGGGTTGCCGGCGGATGGGCGACCGCCGAACCGGCGGCGTCCCACGCAAGCCGAAACCTCCGCCGCCATAGGCGCCGGCGCTGTTTGTCGGCGGAATGCTTTGAAGACCGGACGGCGTAAGTTCGATCGGATAACGCGGCGAGAACGGCGTTTGCGTGGGTTTGACGCCGAGAATGCTGTCGACCAAGTAGCTGCGGGACTGTCCGTTGTCCGCGCGCACGGCCATCAGCAGCACGTCGCCTGCTTGCGAGCGCTGAAGGGAATAAGCTTCGATGGCGCGCGTCGAGCGATTGCCCTGCTTGTCGCGATAGTCGATTTCGACGAGCAGCCGGTTGGCGGCGGCGAACCGGATCATCTCGACGAAGCTCTGGCCTTGGCCTCCGGGCGGAAACGCGATGATGCGTTCTCGGATGAGCGTATCGCCGGCGCCGATCGGCATCGGCGCGAGCGGCTGCGCGATCGCGCCCTCCAGCCAGGCGAAGATTTCCGGGAGCGCATCCCAGAACGTCGCGACCGGCAGCAGAGCAGGCAGCTGGTGCTCCAGCATATGAATCCAACCCGCCTCGAGATCGGCGCGGTGAGGTTCGAGGTCGGCGATCCGCGGAACGCTGATGCCCTTGAACTCGCACTTGGCGCGCAGGACGTCCATGAAGCGCTTCGGTTCCGGCCGCGCGTCGCCATTCCGATAGAGGTGCACAACGTCATAGAGGTCACGCGGTCGCGTCCGCTCGGCGAGCGCCCTGAATTTCTCGGCGAACGCTTCGATATAGTCGTAGGCGAGAACCGCGATTCCTTCCTCGGGCGCGTCGCCATATGGGTGGAAGATTTGCGCAAGCACCGGCGGGAGAACGACCCGCTCGTCGGCCGTCAGGTCGAGTTTGATGCGCGGAAGACCATGGGTGGAGGAGACCGGTCCTTTGTAACTGATTTTTCCCTGGCACGAGAGCTGACCGCGCGGATTCTGGTAGATGTCGAATTCCTGCTTCTCGGCGGGGATCTCAATGCCGGTCTCCTCGTAAATCCACTCACCAATCTCCGAAAATACCCGGCGCAGGAAATCGGCGTCGAGATGCTCCGGTTTGGTGAGCGTAAAATCGAGATCTTCGGAGAACCGGTAGGTCTCGAAGAAGCACTTCTTCAGGCATGTGCCGCCTTTGAAAATCCAGCTCTCCGCAAGCTCTTCGTGCTCGTAGATGCCCGCGAGCATCCATCCGAGCACATAGTCCTTCTCGACGACATGGGGCGTGAGAGAAGTTTGCTGAGCGACCGCAAGGATTTCGCGCTTCTCAATCATATAGTCTCCCGGCGAGCCCAGCGCTGAGGCACGCGCAGGCGCCATTTTGTCGCGACGTGCGGCCCGTCCTGGTCGGGGTCAAGTTTCGCGTGGCCGCCGCTCAGGTGGCGCTCGCAGAGGAGAGCAAGTCCGGCGCCCTCGGGGAAGCGCTCTGCAATAAATCCGAGTCGTTTGAAGACCGCTCCATTGCCGAGACGCGTCGCATAGTCGATGAGCTTTTCATCGTCTCGATCGTTGCGTCGAAGATAGCTGACCAGGCAGTCCGACACATGCTGAATGCCGCCACCGATGGCGGGATCATCGAACATGTCGATGGTCGTGCGATGGACGTCGGATACCGGCACCCGCGTTTGATGGCGCCAGACGCTCTTCGTGCCAAACATCTTCCGCTCGTCGATGTGCTTTAACGAAAACGGCGTGCCATGCCGCTCCTGGCGTTTCTGCCGCACGGCCTGAGCGGTCATCACGAAAACGTCCTTGAAAATCTGTTCGGTTAGATCCCAATGCTCGGCCGCCGTTCGCCCGCCGATATAGGCCGGCGCAAAAAGTGCGGGAACGAGCACCCATGGGTCATCGAGGACCCGATCGGCGCCCATCGTATCGATCGACGCAGCGACATAGGCGCCGCGGCCGACGCGCCTCAACCAACCTTGCTCGGCCCAGCGCGAGAGCCGCTGAGCCGCAGCTATTCGGTCAAGGCCGAGAGCAGTTACGACATCATCGACGTGGATAACATCGCCCGCCGCGGACAACACTCGCACAAGCTGGGCGCGGCCTCGGGGAAGGTTGTCATGCGCTTGTTTCATATGCTCCAATTCGCAGGATTCGCGAAATATGGCATATTGAGTAACAGGTGCGGACGCGATTGTCTATTGCGCCGATAGCGAAATTTCGCATTTAGTGCGAATTTGAGCACTCACGATAAGAGGTCGGGGAAGTGGCAAGCCGGGAAGCCGTTATCGCAGCCAGACTATGATAACTCATATCTTTTCAAGTCACTCAGCCGTGAAGCGTGGATATGCCTGCCCACGCGGGCAGTAGGCGACACGAGCTCGCATTCGCACATTGGGATCAACATCTATGGAGATCCTGATGACCGCACCGCCCGACCTTGTCCCGCTCGCCGCCCTGTCCGCCTCGCTTTCCGGGCTTGTCGCCGCGACTGCGCCATCGATCGTCGCCGTCCACTCGCACCGCGTCCGGTCCTCCGGCTTCCTCTGGAAACCAGGTCTGATCGTCATCGCCGACGAGGCGCTGGCCGAAGAGGGCGACGTCACCGTCACGCTTGCGGGCGGCAGGCAGGTTTCCGCCAAAGTTGCGGGCCGTGACCCCACGACCGATGTCGCGCTCCTGCGCGCCGAGACCAGCGACGCTCCGGCTGCGGCGCTCAGCGACGCCGTACCGCCCGTCGGCGCTTTGGCGGTAACTATCGGCGGCCGGGACGGAGAAGCGCTCGCCGCGCTCGGACTGGTCGCGACGTCAGGCCCCGCCTGGCGGTCGATGCGCGGCGGCGAGATCGCCGCGCGGATCGAGCTCGAACTGTCGCTGCGGCGGCAGGCCGAAGGCGGCCTCGCGCTCGATGCGTCCGGCCGTGCGTTCGGCATGACGGTGTTCGGTCCGCGGCGCCGCGTGATCGTCATCCCGGCGGCGACGATCGCCCGCGTCGCCGCCCAGCTCGAAACCCATGGCAAAGTGGCGCGCGGCTATCTTGGTCTCGGCCTCCAACCGATCCGCCTCGACCGCGACGGCGGCGTCGGCGCGATGGTGATGAGTGTCGACGCGGACGGGCCCGGAGCGAAGGCCGGCGTCCATCAGGGCGACGTCTTGCAAGCCTGGGACGGCCAGCCGATCGGCTTGGTGAGTACGTTGCTGCGCGCGCTTGGACCCACCAGCGTGGGCAAGACCGTTGCGCTGTCGATCCGCCGCGGCGGCGAAACCCGCACCATTAACCTTGAGATCGGCGAAAGGCCTTGAGGCTTGGGTAAGGGTGTTGAACTGCAAACCGAGACAATCATCGTCGCGCTCGCCATCGACGACGCGGCGCTGGCCGATCGCGTGGCGGCGCTGCTCGCCGACGTGCAGGGCTTTCGCCTCGCGGCGCCTGGCGAACCCGGCGATGTGACCGTCACGGACACGGCTGCGCGCGCCGAGCCGATCGACGGCGATCTGATCCTCACCGCCCGCGAGGCCGAGGTGATGATCCTGCTCGCCGAAGGCGCCTCCAACAAGGAGATCGCCCGGCGGCTCGGCATTTCGGTTCACACCGCCAAATTCCATGTTGGCCGGATCCTCGACAAGCTCGACGCGACCGGCCGCACCAACGCCGTCGCGCACGCCGCGCGGCTTGGCGTGATTCATTTGTAGAGATTTCTTCATGTCCGAGGTCGACTTTGCGATAAGCGCATTCGTCTCGAAATCGGGCAAAGGTCGTGAATGACCCTCGCGAGCCGCAATCTGCGTGCGGCGCTGGCCGTCGACCTTCGATCACAATTGAGTCATCGAGCCCTCTTCTGCCTCGTCGATTTTACGCTGCGACTTTCCTTCTGGCGCTTCCACGACGCTTCCACGAACTAAATCTCGAAGCAAAATCCGGACGACAAAAAGCCCTTGAAAACGGCATGTTTTCAAGGGCTTGATGTCTGGTTGCGGGGATAGGATTTGAACCTATATGTGTATAAGAGACAGGTGAGTAAGTTATAATGAAAGTGGTTGCGGGGATAGGATTTGAACCTATGACCTTCAGGTTATGAGCCTGACGAGCTACCGGGCTGCTCCACCCCGCGTTAACTGGTGCGACCCTGTCGGGAAGTGTCGGGTGTTCCTGGCTGACACTCGAGAGTGCCGCCGATCCATCCCAAAGGCTTCCTGAGAAGGCTTGAGCCCGTAGGCCGGGTCGACCATCGGGTGCGGGCGGTATGTACCAATGCGAGGCGGGTTTGGAAAGGGCTTTCGGCAAAGTTTTTTTGCGGGATTATGACACCTGTCCCGGGAGCCGCAATCCTGAAAAAAGCCATCTTGAATCAACGGGTTATGGTATAATCTCAAAAAAAGTAGAAACCGGTTTTCCCAAAAGATCATGCTCAAGCAAGGATAAGATCATGATGCGCTTCTGTGGAAACGCATCATGATCGAGTGGACGGCCGGTGCTCGCCCCGTGGCGAACAGGCGGTAAGCGGCGGCTGGGACCAGCGGCAGTTCCGCCAGGCGTCGGACGATCTCGTCGGCCCGTGGAAGAAGGCCTTCCCCTTCGAGGCGTTCGCAACCCCATCGCGACGGAAACRGCGGCCGCACGCTTGCCAAGGGTTTCGCAACACGGCAGCTTTGCGCAACGAACGAGAACGACGGCCCAAGCGCCGCCGCAGGACACGCGAGGAGACGCCCATGGATCAATCCCTGAAGAGCCCCCCTGTTCTGGCGCTCGATGACGCCTTCCATGCCATGATCGAGGCGTCGCGCAGCGCGCCGCCGCCGAGCCTCGCCGCGCGGCTCGACAGCCTGAGACGGCTGCGGACGATGCTGGCGGACAATGAGAAGCGCCTGGAGCAGGCGATCTCGGCCGATTTCGGCCATCGCTGCGCGGTCGAGACCACGATCGCAGAGACCCTGTTTCTCCAAGCCGAGATCAAGCACACGCTGAAACTGCTGCCGCGCTGGATGGCGCCGCGGCGGATCGCGACCGCGCTGCAGTTCTGGCCCGCCCGCAACCGCCTGCTGCCGCAGCCTCTCGGCGTGGTCGGCATCATCGCGCCCTGGAACTATCCGCTGCAGCTGACGCTCGCGCCCGCCATCGGCGCCATCGCCGCCGGCAATCGCGTCCTGATCAAGCCCAGCGAGCTGACACCACGATTCGCGGCCCTGCTCCGGGAGGTCATCGCCGCGCATTTTGACCCGACCGTCCTCTCCGTCACCGGGATCGAGGATGGCGTCGCGCAGGCTTTCGCCGCGCTGCCGTTCGATCATCTGGTGTTCACCGGCTCGACCCGGGTCGGCCGCATCGTCGCCGAGGCGGCGGGGCGCAATCTGACACCGGTCACGCTCGAGCTCGGCGGCAAGTCGCCGACCATCGTCGACGTCTCTGCCGACCTAGATCAGGCGGCCGAGCGCATCGCCTATGCCAAGCTGCTCAATGCCGGCCAGACCTGCATCGCACCGGACTATGTGTTCGTACCCGAGCCGCAGCGCGACGCGTTCGCAGACAAGCTCCACCGCAACATGCTGCAGATGTTCGGCACCAATCCGGCCAACAACGACTACACCTCGATCATCTCCGATCGCCATTATGCGCGGCTGGAGGGATTGCTGCGGGACGCGATCGCCCGCGGCGCCAAGCCACTGAGCGCGACAAGCCCGGAAGATCCCGCCTGGAAGAAGCTGCGCAAATTCCCGCCCACCGTGCTGATCGGCGCGACACCTGACATGGCGATCATGCAGGAGGAGATCTTCGGACCCCTGCTGCCTGTGATGACCTATCGCGCGGCCGACGAGGTGATCCGCTATATCAACGCCCATGACCGGCCGCTGGCGCTGTACTGGTTCGGTCGGGACGACGCGGCGCGCGAAGCCGTGCTGGCGCGCACGGTCTCCGGTGGCGTGACGATCAACGATTGTTTGTTGCATTTCGCCCAGATGAATCAGCCGATGGGCGGCGTCGGCGCATCCGGCATCGGGCATTATCATGGCGAGTGGGGCTTCAACAGCTTCAGCAAGTTGAAGCCGGTGTTCTACCGCTCGCCCTTCAACCGCATGAAGGACCTCTATCCGCCCTATGGCACCAGCATCGCCCGGATCGAGAAGTTGCTGCGGCTGCTGAGCTGAACGCCTTGACCGCGTTGCGCCGGGTGCATCCGGCGTGAGCCGGCATCCGCAGGCAAGCGGGCAAACATCCACTGCGCGATCCGGGGTCAGCTCGGCACGTCAATGGCATTGCCATCCACGTGCGCGTCACCCCCGGAATGACGTCCAACAACAAGCAAGACAACATCAGGGAGAGACGCGTGACGGACGAGGTCGATTTCATCGTCGTGGGCGGCGGCAGCGGCGGGGCGACGGTCGCCGGGCGGTTATCGGAGRATCCGGCGACGTCGGTCGCGCTGCTCGACGCCGGCGGGCGCAACGACAATTGGATCGTCACGACGCCTTATATGCTGTTCCTGATGGTCGCGGGTCCGGTCAATAATTGGTCGTTCACGACAGTGCCGCAGAAGGGCCTGAACGGCCGCATCGGCTACCAGCCGCGCGGCCGCGGACTCGGCGGCTCATCCGCCATCAACGCCATGGTCTATATTCGCGGCCACCGCGCCGACTACGACCATTGGGCCGCGCTCGGCAATGCCGGCTGGTCCTATGACGACGTGCTGCCCTATTTCAAACGGGCGGAGAACAATGCGGATTTCAACGGCGCCTATCACGGCCAATCGGGGCCGCTGCCGGTCAACCGCCTGCGCACCGACAATCCGGTGCATGAGATCTTCCTGCAGGCCGCCCGCGAGGCGCAGTTTCCGCTTCGCGACGATTTCAATGCCGAGACCCAGGAAGGTCTTGGACTGTATCAGGTCACGCAGCGCAATGGCGAGCGCTGGAGTGCTGCACGCGCCTACATCCAGCCGCATCTCGGCACGCGGCGCAATCTCCGGGTCGAGACCGCGGCGCAGGCCTCGCTGATCCTGTTCGACGGCAAGCGCGCGATCGGCGTCAAATATCGCCAGGGCAAGGAGGTCAAGGAGATCCGCTGCCGGCGCGAGGTGATCCTCGCCTCCGGCGCGTTTCAGACACCGCAGCTCTTGATGCTCTCGGGCATAGGCGACGCCGCCGCATTGGCGCGGCTCGGCATCGCCCCCCTGCACGATCTGCCGGGCGTCGGACAAAACCTCCAGGACCATCCCGACTTCATCTTYGCCTATCTCTCGGATAACCCGAACTTCTCGTCATTGTCGCCCCAGGGCATCRGCCGCCTGCTGCGCGGGGCGCTGCAATATCGCCGCGAGCGGCGCGGACCGATCACCTCGAACTTTGCCGAATGCGGCGGCTTCCTGAAGACCCGCCCCGACCTCGATAGTCCCGACATCCAGCTCCATTTCGGCATGGCCGTCACCGACGATCACGGCCGCAAGCGCCATGGCAATGGCTTCTCCTGCCATTTTTGTCTGCTGCGGCCCAGGAGCCGCGGCACGGTCATGCTGAAGAACGCCGATCCGCTGACCGCGCCGCTGATCGATCCGAATTTCCTCGGTGAGGAGGAGGACCTCGAGGCCATGGTCGCCGGCTACAAGACCACGCAGCGGCTGATGCAGACGCCGGCCATGCGCAGCCTCGGCAAGCGCGATCTGTTCACCTCCGAGGTCAGGAGCGATGACGACATCCGCGCCATCCTGCGCAGTCGCGTCGATACCGTCTATCACCCGGTTGGCACCTGCAAGATGGGCGTCGATGATCCGCTCGCGGTGGTCGATCCGCAACTGAGGGTCCGCGGACTCGCCGGGCTGCGCGTGGTCGACGCCTCGATCATGCCGACCTTGATCGGGGGTAACACCAATGCGCCGACGATCATGATCGGCGAGAAGGCCGCCGACATGATCAAGAGCGAGCTGCGCGGCACCTGATCGGCTTCGACCGGCGCCGGTCAGGTCAGCAGGAAGCCGCCATCGACGGTGACCACGCTGCCCGTCATGTAGCGCGAGGCGGGCGAGGCCAGCAGCATGATGGCGCCGTCGAGATCGCTCTCACGGCCGACGCGCCGCTGCGGAATGCGCTTGATCAGCTTCTCGCCCGCGGGCGTCTCCCAGACGTCATGGTTGATGTCGGTGTCGATGTAGCCCGGCGCCAGCGCGTTGACGCGGATGTCGCTGGCGGCGAGTTCCAGCGCCAGCGCCTTGGTCGCCTGAACGACCCCCGCCTTGGAAATCGCGTAGGGTGCAATGAACTTCACGACGCTGAAGCCGAGCACCGATGCGATGTTGATGATGTTGCCGCCGCCCTTGCGTGCGATCATCCGGCGCGCCACCTCGGTTGCCGCGAAATAAGCCCCCTTCAGATTGGCGCCGATCACCGCGTCCCAATCCGCCTCGCTCTGCTCGACCGCCAGCTTCTCGACCGCAATGCCGGCATTGTTGATCAGCACCGTGATCGGACCCAGCGCGGACTCGGCCGCATCCAAGCCCTTGGCGATCGATGCCGCGCTCGTCACATCCATCTCGACGGCCACCGCGCGACCGCCCTTGGCCTTGATCTCGTCCTCGAGCGCCTTGAGCTTGCCGGTCTGCCGCGCAGCCAATGCGACCGCGGCACCGTGCGCCGACAGCACGCGTGCGAACTGCCGGCCCAGCCCCTGGCTCGCGCCGGTGATCAGGATCACTTCCCGGCTGACGTCGAACAGGTCGGACATGACACTCCCCTTGGGTTTCCTCGTTTGTTGCGGCGCATTTGATACAGACGATTTGAAGGAGGGCAAACCGGAATTGTTTACCGGCCCCGCCTACAACCACAGCGGAACAATGATGAACGCCTTCGACCTCGCCGCTTGTGTTGGACTGGTGATCGCCGTCTATAGCGGCTTTTCGACCGGGCTGTTGCGCAGCGCCATCACGATACTGGCTTATCTGTTGGCGATGCCGCTGGCGATGGGAGCCGTCGCAGCGATGAGCCCGCAGCTCAGAGATGTCCATGGCGTGCCCCTGGCCCAGGGCTGGCTGCAGTTCTTCGCTGCCTTCGTCGTCATCGGCGTCGCCCTGGGCAAGATCGGTCGCATCCTCCTGGATCAGGCGATCGGTTCCGAAGCCGGCTTCGGCGACCGGCTCGCCGGTGCGCTGCTTGGCGCCGTGCGCGTGGGCATGGTGGCRACCACGCTCGTCCTGGTGTTCGACAAGATCGTCCCACCSGAGCGCCAGCCCCGCTTTCTCGAAGGCTCGCGGTTGCGACCGCTGCTCTCGCTCGCAGGCGCGAAGGGCTTCCGCTCGCTGCCGCCCGAGGTGGCCGGCCTGATCGATCGTCTCAAGCAGGAACGGCGCATCTGATCACCGCCCGCACTGGCRAGCCATGCAATTCGGCACAGCCCGGTTGCTCTTATCAGCGACAGCTTGCTTGGCTAGAATGCCGCCATCATCGCTTCTGTTTCACTGACATATTCGGAGTCATCAATCGTGGATCTCGGGATCAAGGGCCGCCGCGCCATCGTCTGCGCCTCCAGCAAGGGGCTGGGCCGCGCCTGCGCCATCGCGCTCGCCAATGAGGGGGTGCATGTCACGATCACCGCGCGCGGCGCCGAGGCGCTGGCCAAGACTGCAGCCGACATTCGCGCGGCCAATCCGGACATCACCGTGACCGAGGTGGCTGGCGACATCACGACGCCAGAGGGCCGTGCTGCGGTCCTCAAGGCGTGCCCGGATCCGGACATATTGATCAACAATGCCGGCGGCCCGCCGCCCGGCGACTTCCGCAACTGGACGCGCGATGATTGGATCAAGGCACTCGATGCCAACATGCTGACGCCGATCGAACTGATCAAGGCGACCGTCGACGGCATGATGGCGCGCAAGTTCGGCCGCATCGTCAACATCACCTCGGCCGCGGTGAAGGCGCCGATCGACATTCTCGGCCTCTCCAACGGSGCCCGCGCCGGCCTCACCGGTTTCGTCGCCGGCCTGTCGCGCAAGACCGTGATCAACAACGTGACCATCAACGCGCTGCTGCCGGGCCCGTTCGAGACCGACCGCCTGATCGGCACCGCCAAGATCGAGTCCGAGCGTCGCGGTATTCCGCCCGAGCAGATCCTGGCCGAGCGCGCCAAGACCAACCCCGCCGGCCGCTTCGGCGATCCCGAAGAGTTCGGCCTCGCCTGYGCCTTCCTGTGCGGCGCCAAGGCCGGCTACATCACGGGGCAGAACATCCTCCTCGACGGCGGTGCCTTCCCCGGCACGCTGTAGCACAGGGCTTCGTCGCGGCCGYTCCAAGCGGAACGGTCGCGCGGCCTGACCTCTCCCCGCAAGGGAGGCGAGGGATCACACCGCCCGCGTGGTCACAACCCGGCTTCGACAGACAGGACCAAACCAGCTATTCCACGCCCGCGAGCTGCCGCATATCACGAGCCGGATATCGCATATYCTATTGCTTTGTGATCTCGTCCTCGTCGCGCTGGCTYGGRCTCGASGAATCCGCCGTGGTGCGGCCTTCGGTCCAGTCGATGCCGAACGCATCGAGACCCTCCGCCAGGAGATCGCCGAGCATGGGCTCACCGAGGAGATAGCGCGCGGTGTGGCGGTCGCGCTGGCCGGCCGCTTCGCGGCGCAGATCGTCCCACTCCTCGATATCGCCATCGCCGCGGCCGAGCCGCATCAGCGCGACCAGGTCGGTCTGCTCGTCCTCGCTCATCGCATTGATGAAGCCGGTGATCTCGCGCACGACCGGATCATCGCCGGTATCTTCGAGCACGTCGATCATGTCGTCATCGACGGCATTGGAGCCGGAGTCGACGTCGCTCGCCTGATCCTTGACGTCGAATTCACGCGCCTTCTCGATCAGGAAGGCGACCTTCTCGGGCGATATGGCCAGCTCCGGCATGACACTCTCCTCCATGGACTGGCCACGACAACGCCTGTTCCCGAGAGTCGATCCATTGCGCTGGACCGCGCGACGCGGCATCGTCGCCGGCATCAAGAACAAACGGGGAAACGCGCATGCCATGGACGGTCGGCCGGGTCAGGATCAGCAAATTCGTCGAACTGGAGACGGTGGGCGGCACCCGCTTCATCCTGCCACARGCGACGCCCGAGGCGATCCGCGCGCTGTCCTGGCTCACACCCGACTTCGCCACCGGCGAAGGCAAGCTGAAGATGGTCATCCAGACTCTGGTGCTGGAGACGCCGACCCGGCGCATCGTGGTCGACACCGGGCTTGGCAATGACAAGCAGGGCCGCAGCGTGCCGRTGTGGAACAACCGCACCACGCCGTTCCTGCAGACGCTGARCGCCGCCGGCTTTCCGCCCGAGAGCATCGACATGGTGATCTGCACCCATCTCCATGTCGATCATGTCGGCTGGAATACGCGGCTGGTCGACGGCCAATGGGTCCCGACCTTCGCCAAGGCGCGGTATGTGTTCGGCCGCACTGAATATCAGCATTGGCGCGACCATAGCGAGGCGGCCGACGAGACGGCGACCTTCGCCGATTCCGTGCAGCCGATCGTCGCGGCCGGTCGCGCCGACCTGGTCGCCAGCGATGCCGCGATTTGCGACGAGATCACGCTGATCCCGACCCCCGGCCACAGCCCGGGTCACGTCAGCCTGCACATCCGCTCCGACGGCGCGGAGGCCCTGCTGACCGGGGATGTCGCGCACCACCCTTGCCAGATGGCGCATCTCGACTGGAGYTCGACYGTCGACTCTGATCCTGCCCAGGSGATCGCCACGCGGCAGGCGCTGTTCTCGCGCTTCGCCGACACCGCCACGCTGGTGATCGGCGGCCATTTCGACGCCGGCTAYATCAAGCGCGATGGCACGGCCTTCCGTTTTGAGGCAGTGCGGGGCGGCGGCAGCGCATAGCCCGCGAGGTTGAATTTCGCCCCGCCATGCTCCATGACAGGGCCCTGGAAATACAGAGATGCCAGGGAGAGAAACCAGATGAAGCTTGTTCGCTACGGCGAGAAGGGCGCGGAGAAGCCGGGCCTGATCGATGCATCCGGCCAGTTGCGCGACCTGTCGGCCCATGTGAAGGACCTCGACGGCGCCGCCTACGCGCCGGAGTCGCTGAAGAAGCTCGCCGCGCTCGATCCAGCCTCGCTGCCGGCCGTCGCCGGCAAGCCGCGGCTCGGCGCGCCCGTCACCGGCATTTCCAAATTCGTGGCGATCGGCCTCAACTACTCMGATCATGCCAAGGAGACCGGCAACCCGATCCCGGCGGAGCCGATCTTCTTCCTGAAGGCCAACACCGCRCTGTGCGGGCCCTATGACCCGGTCGAGAAGCCGCGCGGCTCCACCAAGCTCGACTGGGAGGTCGAGATCGCCGCCRTCATCGGCACCCGCGCAAAATATGTCTCCGAGGCCGAGGCGCTGAACCACATCGCCGGCTACACGATCTGCAACGACGTCTCCGAGCGCAACTTCCAGATCGAGCGCCTGGGCCAGTGGACCAAGGGCAAGTCGCACGACACGTTCGGCCCGGTCGGCCCCTGGCTGGTCACCAAGGACGAAATCCCGGATGTGCAGAACCTATCGATGTGGCTCGACGTCAACGGCCAGCGCCGCCAGACCGGCACCACCGCAACGATGATCTTCTCGATGGCGAAGTGCATCTCCTACGTCTCGCAGTTCATGACCTTGCTGCCGGGCGACATCGTCACCACGGGCACRCCTCCGGGCGTYGGCATGGGCATGAAGCCGCCGACCTTCCTCAATGTCGGCGACGTCGTGACCCTCGGCATCGAACGTCTCGGCGAGCAGCGCCAGGAGATCGTCGAGGCTTGAGCCTCGAACATTGTCATTGCGAGCGAAGCGAAGCAATCCAGGGCCATTCGTGCCGCCCTGGATTGCTTCGTCGCTGACGCTCCTCGCAATGACGCTCATTATCTGCGTCGGTCAGGAAACAACGATGAGACTCACCTACTCGCCCGCCTCGCCATTCGCCCGCAAGGTGCGGATCGCCGCCATCGAGCTTGGCCTGATCGACAAGATCGAATTCGCGCCGATGTCGGTCATGCCCGGCCAGGCCAATGATGACTATACGAAGATCACGCCGCTGAAGAAGCTGCCGGTGCTGATCCTCGACAATGGCGACGTGATCCTGGATTCCTATGTCATCGTCGAATATCTCGACGAGCTCGCCGGCGGCAACAGGCTGATCCCTGCCTCCGGCGCGGCGCGCTGGACGGTGAAGAGCGAGCATTCGATGCTGCAGGGCATGCTCGATTCCATGTTGCTGTGCCGCTACGAGAACGCGGTGCGGCCGGAAGCCCTGCGCTGGAAGGCCTGGTCGGACGATCACTGGAACCGCGTCTGGGCCGGCATGGCGCGCTTCGCCGCGCAGAGCGATTTGATGACGCGACCGTTCGACGTCGTCGCCATCGGCCTTGTCTGCGTGCTCGGCTATGCGGATTATCGCTTCGCCGATTGCGGCTGGCGCAAGGCGTTTCCGACCCTCGATGCCTTCCATCAGAAGATGCTGGAGCGGGAATCAGTGAAGATCTCGGTGCCCCCGGCGGCTTGATCATTCCGGGCGCATCATTCCAAGGGACATCTCGTGGCTCTGACGTTTTCGGTTGCCGATCTCACGATCCATCGCATCATCGAGCAGGAAACCACCTTCCTGCCAGCCCGCGAGATGTTCCCGGAGCTGACGCCAGAGATGCTGGACGCCGAGCGCAGCGCGCTGCAAGCGGCCAACGCGCTCGATGCGCAGGATACGCTGATCCTGTGCTTCCAATCCTATGTGGTGAAGACGCCTCACCACACCATCCTGATCGACAGCTGCATCGGCAACGACAAGCCACGCGCGCGGCCGGTCTGGAACATGAAGACCGACGACACCTACATGCGGGCGCTCGACGCCGCCGGCATGTCGGTCGACGACATCGACATCGTGATGTGCACGCATCTGCACACCGATCACGTCGGCTGGAACACGCGGCGCGACAATGACCGCTGGGTGCCGACCTTCCCGAACGCGCGCTATCTGTTCGCGCAACGCGAATATGATTACTGGGTTGCGCAGAACGCCAAGGCCGAGGTGCCGCCGTTTGCAGACAGCGTGCTGCCGGTGGTCGAGGCCAAGCGGGCCGACATCGTCATGGACGACTTCGCGATCGGCGATCATGTCCGCCTCGTGCCCACGCCGGGACATACACCCGGCCATGTCGCAATCGCGCTCGGCAAGGGCAAGGACGATGCGGTGTTCGCCGGCGATCTCATTCACTCGCCGCTGCAGCTGGCCTATCCCGAGCTGTCGCCGAAGTTCGATGTCGACCCGGCGCAGGCGGCCGTGACGCGGCGCACGTTCCTGGAGCGCTATGGCGACACCGCCACCGTGTGCTGCACGGCGCATTTCCCTTCGCCGTCGGCGGGCCGCATCAAGCGCAAGGGCAATGGTTTCAGCTGCGAGGCAATCTGATACGAGCGGGGCAGGACCCGCCACGCCCGCGCATCAATCGAACAGGCTCGGGGTGTAGTTCACCGCCGCGCCCTCGATCGCCAGCATCTTCAGCTTGGTGTCGACGCCGCCATTGGCGGAGAAGCCGCCGGGCTTGTTGCCCGCCGCCAGCACGCGATGGCAGGGCACCACGATCGGGCACGGATTGCGCCCGAGCGCCTGGCCGACTTCGCGCGATAATTCGACGCCACCGAGCTGCTTGGCAATGTCGCCATAGGTCAGGGTCCGRCCCGGCGGGATGCGGCGGGCGATGTCGTAGACGCCGCGCTGGAACGGGCTGACGCCATCGAGATCGAGTTCGATGTCGCTGAGATCATCAGGCTGCCCGGCGAGCAGCGCCCTGATGCGTCCGATGACGCGCTGCACCTGCGGCGTCGGCTCGGCTTCGGTGATGCCGGCATGACGCTGCTGCATCCGGGTGCGGATCTGCGTCACGCCGCCCATCGGCAGCTGCACCGCATTGATCCCGCGGGGTCCCCAGGCGATCGCGCAGGTGCCGATCGCGGTGTCGAACAATGCATAGACCTGGTCTGACATGGCGGGCTCCATCATCGCTCTGCCCCGTATCATCTGGCGATCAAATTAGGCTTGGAGAATGTTGCGATCCACCCGGATTCTGCCAATGTCGACAGGCGCCCCAAGCCTGGCCCGGGAGCGCGCATCGATGAAACAAGGACCCCGGATGACGCCTTTCTCCTTCCGCCTCGCAGCATTTGCCCTGCTTGCGGCCACCACCAGCCTGTCGGCCGCCCAGGCCGGCCCCGATGAGACGATCAAGGCYGCAGCCGAGCAGGCCAGGCCGGCGGTGATCGACTCCTTGCGCGAGATGGTGCTGATCGAGTCCGGYTCGAGCGATGTCGAAGGGCTGAAGAAGATGGCCGACCTCACCGAAGGCCGGCTGAAGGCGCTCGGCGCCACCACCGAACGGCGCAAGACCACCCGCGGCGTCGGCGCGGACATGGTGATCGGCACCTTCGAGGGCACAGGCCGCCGCAAGCTGATGCTGATCGCSCATATGGACACGGTGTACCAGCCCGGCATCCTCAAGACCGAGCCGTATCATGTCGAGGGCGACCTGATCTACGGGCCGGGCATTGCGGACGACAAAGGCGGCATCGCGGTGATCCTGCACAGCCTGCAGATCCTCAAGGACATGGGCTGGCGCGACTACGCCAGGCTGACGGTCGCGTTCAATCCCGACGAGGAGGTCGGCTCGATCGGCTCCGGCGAGTTCATCGCCGAGYTGGCCGACCAGCACGACGTCGTGCTGTCCTGCGAGCCGACCGCGGCCAAGCCCGCGGCGCCGGTCGACAGCCTTCTGCTGGGCGCCAGCGGCACCGCGACGGCCACCATGCAGGTGACGGGCCGCGCCTCGCATGCCGGTGCGGCGCCCGATCGCGGCCGCAACGCGCTGATCGAGCTCTCACACCAATTGCTGCAGACGCGGGACATCGCGAAATCGATTCCGGGCACGCAGCTCAACTGGACGACGGCCACCGCCGGCACCGTGCGCAACCAGATTCCGGAAAAGGCCAGCGCCGGCGGCGACGTGCGCCTGACGGTCGCCGACGGCGTCGAAAAGCTGCAGGCCGCGCTCGACGAGACGACCAAGACCCATCTGGTGCCCGACACCGAGGTCAAGGTGACGATCGAAAAGGGTCGTCCGCCCTTTATCGCGTCCGATCGCGGCCGCGCGCTCGGCAAGGAGGCGCAGGCGATCTACGCCGAGCTGGAGCGGCCGCTCGCGCTGGTCGACATGACCGGCGGCGCCACCGATGCCGGCTTTGCCAATCGCAGCGGCAAGGCGATCGTCGTCGAGAGCTTCGGCATCGCCGGCTTCAACTATCATGCCCATAACGAATATATCGACAGCACGACCATCGTGCCGCGGCTCTATTTGATGACCCGCATGCTGATCGAGCAGGGCAAGAAGATGTAGGATGTGACTGCGGGAGGCAGCCCGGCGAGCAGACCGGGCGCCTCCATCAGGGAAACGAGCGAGGAGAACGCCATGCAGCTGACGCCGGAGCAGATTGCATTCTTCAACCGCGAGGGCTGGCTGTTCCTGCCCGAGCTGTTCAGTCCGGAAGAGACCGCCTTCCTCGCCCGCGAGGCCGAGGCGATCTATGCCGCTGACCGGCCGGAGGTCTGGCGCGAGAAGAGCGGCGCGCCGCGCACCGCCTTTGCGGCGCATCTCTACAACGACGCCTTCCGCGTGCTMGCGGCGCATCCGCGCATGATCGCGCCGATCGAGCAGATCTTCGGCGAGAAGGTCTACATGCATCAGTTCAAGATCAACGCCAAATCGGCCTTCACCGGCGACGTCTGGCAATGGCACCAGGATTACGGCACCTGGAAGCGCGACGACGGCATGCCGGARCCGCGCGCGATGAACATTGCGATCTTCCTCGACGAGGTGATGCCGATCAACGGGCCCTTGATGCTGGTGCCGCGCAGCCAGCATGCCGGCGACCTCGAGGCGTCGCACGATCTCGCCACCACGTCCTATCCGCTGTGGACGCTCGACGAGGCGACCGTCACACGTCTCGTCGCCGAGGGCGGCATCGTCGCGCCGACCGGCAAGCCCGGTGGCATGCTGATGTTCCACGGCAAYCTCGTGCACGGCTCCGCCGGCAACATCACACCCTACCCACGCAAGATCGTGTATCTCACGCTGAATGCCGTCTCGAACTACATCCGCACCCCCACGCGCCCGGAGTACATCGCGCATCGCGACTTCACGCCGATCGCCACGCTGCCGGATGACGCGTTGCTGCAGCTGGCGCGAGCGCATCGCGAGGCGGCTGAGTAAAGCACAGCACGCGCCACGAAAAATGTCGTCATGCCCGGGCTTGACCCGGGCATCCATCAACGGAACGATTCTCCCGCAGAGAGATGGATGGCCGGGCCTCCGCCGCGCCGAAGGGGCTTCGGCCCCGCAGGCGGGTCAAGCCCGGCCATGACGAGAAACTGATAGCCGCCCTACCGCGCCTTCAAGAAACGCTGGAATTCTCCAATGAACCTCCACTCCCTCCTCCAAGCCCGCCACGCCTCCGGCCAACCTGTCCGCGTCGCGCTGATCGGCGCCGGCAAATTCGGCTCGATGTTCCTGTCGCAGGTGCCGCATGTGGTCGGCCTCGAGGTGCCCGTGATCATCGATCTCGATCCGGAGCGAGCGCGCGACGCTTGCCGGACGATCGGCTGGAGCGCGGAGCTAATTGAGCGCACGGCATTCAGTGTTGATGGCGCGAAGGCGCTGGCTGACAACATCGATGTCGTCGTTGAAGCCACCGGCAGTCCGGCCGCCGGCATCCGCCACGCGCGCGCGGCGATCCGTGCCGGCAAGCACATCGTGATGGTCAACGTCGAAGCCGACGTGCTGGCGGGACCGCTGTTGGCTGACGAGGCGCGCAAAGCCGGCGTGGTCTATTCGCTCGCTTATGGCGACCAGCCGGCGCTGACGGCGGAGCTCGTCGATTGGGCGCGCGCCACCGGCTTCCATGTCGTGGCGGCCGGCAAGGGCACGAAATATCTGCCGGCCTATCACGACGTGACGCCCGACGGCGTCTGGCAGCATTACGGGCTCACGGCCGGCGAGGCACAGTCCGCCGGCATGAATCCGCAGATGTTCAACTCCTTCCTCGACGGCACCAAGTCGGCGATCGAGATGGCGGCGATCGCCAACGCGACCGGGCTCGATGTTCCGAACGATGGCCTGTTGTTCCCGCCTTGCGGCGTCGACGACCTACCGCATGTGCTGCGGCCGCGCGAGCGCGGCGGTGTGCTGGAACGCTCGGGCATGGTCGAGGTGGTGTCGTCGCTGGAACGCGACGGCCGCCCCGTGTTTCGCGATCTGCGCTGGGGCGTCTATGTCGTGCTGGAAGCCCCGAACGACTACGCCGCGGATTGCTTCCGGCAATACGGCCTGAAGACCGACACCAGCGGATGCTATGCGGCGATGTACAAGCCCTATCATCTGATCGGACTTGAGCTGAACGTCTCGGTGCTATCAGCAGCGCTGCGCAAGGAACCGACCGGCCAGCCGCGCGGTTTCCGCGGCGATGTCGTCGCGGTCGCCAAGAAGACGCTGCGCGCCGGCGAGATGCTCGACGGCGAAGGTGGCTATACCGTCTGGGGCAAGGTGCTCCCGGCTGCGACAAGTCTTCAGCTCGGCGCGCTGCCGATCGGACTGGCGCATCGSGTGAAGCTGACCCGGGACGTCGCGCATGGC